>Ga0302314_10000037_pt1 | contig 216210 bp, 207 predicted proteins | sample III_Palsa_N2_3_FD_200533 | JGI IMG/M metagenome (GOLD analysis project Ga0302314, IMG submission 200533) | Peat permafrost microbial communities from Stordalen Mire near Abisko, Sweden - III_Palsa_N2_3 | ecosystem: Environmental > Terrestrial > Soil > Palsa > Peat permafrost | place: Sweden... | reverse complement strand
CCCTGCTTCGATCCGACTGCATACATCACTTGGCTTACCAAGAATGCGGCAAACAAAACGTCGCGTATCAACTACACGCCGCCGCCTGCGCATCCCTTCCAATTCCAACAATGTCAAATAACAGGTCCGCTTTCTTTTGCTGCCCAACCCCTCGGAAGAGGTCGGCGGCGCCGTCAGCGGAGGCAGGCTTTTACGCTTTCCTCAGAACCAGGTCAATCACTATTTTGCAGTCTTTCGTTTCTTTTTTCTTCGCTGCGCCCGACCCGGTAAGGGGCTGTCCGAAGGAAGAGACCGGGGAATTTTCCCTGGTCGGGAACGAAGTGCAAAAACTGCGTCGGCCTGACTCTTATCCCGGGATTTTTGAGGCACCGCCTTGCTTTTCGGCGGGCCCCGTCGTCTCGGGAAGCGGCTTATACGTCCGCTGAACGAACCAAGTCAACAGACTCTTTTGAAAAAACTTCGCCATCCCCTCGCAGCCCTCCATTGCCCTCTCGCACGGGCTGGCCCGCAGCCTCACATAAAGCCCCGACATGCACGATGACGACGAACCGCTGACCGGCGCCGAGCGGGCGCGCTATTGGACCGTGCCCGAGGGCGGCGGCACCGAACTGCTGTCCGCCCGCTACCTGTCCCATAGCTTCGGGCTGCACAGCCATCCGACCTATACGTTGGCGGTCGTGACCGGCGGCGCCGAGCGCTATCGCTATCGCGGCACCGAGCATCGGGTCGGGCCCGGGCACTTGACCCTGCTGAACCCCGACGAGCCCCATGACGGCAGCCGCGCGGTCGAGGCGGGCTGGCGCTACCGGGTCATGTATGTGCCGGCCGACGCCTTCGCGACGCTGGATCCGGACAGGCGGGGGCGCCCGAGCTTCCTGGACAGCGTGGTCGCGGATCCCGGCCTGGCCGCCGCCTTCGTCGCACTGCACGACGCGCTGGGCGCCGCCCCCTCGCTCGCCCGGGAAGAAGGCTTCCTGCAGCTGCTGGCCGGGATCGCCGGCCGCCATGGCCGGGACGACCCGCCGGGCCGCCGCATCGGCCGCGAGCCGGGCCCGGTCGCGCGGGTCCGGGCCTATCTGGACGCCCATGCGACGGAGACGGTCCCGCTCGCGCGACTCGCCGAGATTGCTGGGCTGCATCCCCTGTCGCTGATCCGTGCCTTCCGTCGCAGCGAGGGCATGCCGCCCCATGCCTACCAGACCGCGCGGCGCATCGCCCAGGCCCAGGTGCTGCTGCGCCAGGGCCTGGCGCCCGCCGCCGTCGCCCAGGATTGCGGCTTTGCCGACCAGAGCCATCTGACCCGCACGTTCAAGCGCGTGGTCGGCGTGCCGCCCGGGCTCTACCGGTTAGGAACGTTCAAGACCGGGCGGTGACCGGCGCCTAGCCTCGGCGCCATGACGCCAGACAATCCGCCGATCAGCTTCACCCGGGACGGCCTCGTCCGAGGCTATGTCAAAACCCTGCCGATCGCCGCCGGCGTGGCCGTGTTCGGCATGGCCTATGGGCTGCTGGCCGGCCAGCACGGCCTGAGCCTGGCCGAGACCGGTCTGATGTCGGCCCTCGTCTTCGCCGGCTCGAGCCAGATGCTGGCGCTGCAGCTGTGGGACGATCCGCTGCCGGTCGCCGGCATCGTATTGGCGGCGGCGATCATCAACCTGCGCTATGTCATCCAGACCGCTGCGCTGAGGCCCTGGCTGGGTCCGCTGCGGCCGACCCTGTCCTATGTCAGCGTGTTCTTCACCGCCGACGAGAATTGGGCGGTCAGCATCGCCGAAATGCGCGCCGGCGGCCGCGACGCCGGATTCTTCCTCGGCAGCGGGTTGGCGCTGTGGAGTTTCTGGCTGATCTCGGGCCTCGCCGGTCGGGCGTTCGGCGGCGCGCTGCCCAACCCGGAGCGGCTGGGGCTGGATTTCATCGGCACCGCCGTGTTCACCGCGCTGGCCGGCCGGATGTGGCGCGGACGGCGGGACCTGCTGCCCTGGCTCGCCGCCGGCATCGCCGCCGTGCTGGGCGCGCATTATCTGCCCGGCGCCTGGTATCTGCTGATCGGCGGGCTGGCCGGCAGCCTGATCGGCGCCTGGCGCGACACCGGGGGGACCGTCGATGGCGCTTGATCTGTCGCTGCACGCGCCGACCCTCGCCGCGATCCTGGGCATGGCGCTGGCGGTCTATCTGATCCGCGCCGCCGGCCTGTTCCTGGCCCGCCGGGTGACGCCCTCGCCCTGGGTCGAGGCGTTCCTGGCCCACCTGCCCGGCGCCATGTTCGTGGCCCTGGTCGTGCCGACGGTGACCGCGGGCGGGCCACTCTATATAGGGGCAGCGGCTGCGACGCTCGTCAGCGCCCGTTTGCAGGCACCCCTGGCGCTGTCGATGGCCGTCGGCATCGGCACGCTGCTGGTGCTCCGAACCGTCATATAGAGCCGCTACTATATATAGCGATGCCGAGGCATTCTGCGGACTGCGCGGCTGGCAAGGATTTTTTTGCCCAAATCCGGCCATAAAGCCCGTTGCATCCACCATATTTTGTGGCACCCTCTGTTTCCGAGCCTACATACGGGGGTTTGACGATTCCCGGAGGATCTCGTCGCGCGGGGGCCGCGGCCGATCCGGCGCGAGGCGGGCGAAACAGAAGACAGGGGCTAAGACGACCATGCGGATCTCTCGTCGATTCACGACCGAAGGTCACGATCCCTACGCGGCGATCGAGTTCACGTCGGCCACGAGCGAGATCCGCAATCCGGACGGCTCGGTCGTGTTCCGCCTGCCCGACATGGAAGTGCCGAAGGACTGGTCGCAGGTCGCCTGCGACATCCTGGCCCAGAAATATTTCCGCAAGGCCGGCGTGCCGGCGGCGCTGAAGTCGGTCGCCGAAAAGGGCGTACCGGTCTGGCTGCGCCGCCAGGTGCCCGACGACAAGAAGCTGGGCGCCCTGCCCGAGAAGGAACGGTTCGGTTCGGAGCGCTCGGCCAAGCAGGTGTTCGACCGCCTGGCCGGCACCTGGACCTATTGGGGCTGGAAGGGCGGCTATTTCGATAGCGAGGCCGACGCCCGCGCGTTCTATGACGAGCTGCGCGTGATGCTGACCCGCCAGATGGCGGCGCCCAATTCGCCGCAATGGTTCAACACCGGCCTGCATTGGGCCTATGGCATCGACGGCCCGGCCCAGGGCCATTATTACGTCGATTACCAGAGCGGTCAGCTGACCGCCTCGGCCAGTTCCTACGAGCATCCGCAGCCGCACGCCTGCTTCATCCAGGGCGTCGCCGACGATCTGGTCAACGAAGGCGGCATCATGGACCTGTGGGTCCGCGAGGCGCGGCTGTTCAAATATGGCTCGGGCACCGGCTCGAACTTCTCGAAGCTGCGCGGCGACGGCGAGCGCCTGTCCGGCGGCGGCCGCTCCTCGGGCCTGATGAGCTTCCTCAAGATCGGCGACCGCGCCGCCGGTGCGATCAAGTCGGGCGGCACGACGCGCCGTGCCGCCAAGATGGTGACGGTCGACGTCGATCATCCGGATATCGAAGCCTATATCGACTGGAAGGTGGTCGAGGAGCAGAAGGTCGCGGCCCTGGTCGCCGGCTCCAAGCTGGCGAACAAGCACCTGAACGAAATCATGGAGGCCTGCATCCAGGCCCGCCCAGACATGGGCGACAGCGCCTTCGACCCGAAGCAGAACGGCGCGCTGAAGGCCGCGATCAAATCCGCGCGCCGGTCCATGCTGCCGGAAAATTATGTCCAGCGCGTCATCCAGTTCGCCCAGCAGGGCTACGACCAGCTCGATTTCCGTGTCTACGACACCGACTGGGACAGCGAGGCCTATCTGACCGTCGCCGGCCAGAACTCGAACAACTCGGTCCGACTGACCAACGACTTCATCGAGCAGGTGCTGGCCGACGGCGAGTGGAACCTCATCCGCCGCCTCGACGGCAAGGTCCATAAGACGCTGCAGGCGCGCGACCTGTGGGAGAAGATCGGCCATGCCGCCTGGGCCTCGGCCGATCCCGGCGTGCAATACGACACGACGATCAACGAGTGGCACACCTGCCCGGAATCCGGCCGCATCAACGCGTCGAACCCGTGCTCGGAATATATGTTCCTCGACGACACCGCCTGCAATCTGGCCTCGCTCAACCTGCTGACCTTCCGCGACGCCGCCGGCGAGTTCGATACCCCGGCGTTCGAGCATGCCGTCCGCATCTGGACCGTCGTGCTGGAAATCTCGGTTTTGATGGCGCAGTTCCCGAGCAAGGAGATCGCCCAGCTCAGCTACGAGTTCCGCACGCTGGGCCTGGGCTATGCCAACCTGGGCGGGTTGCTGATGGCCGCCGGCTACGGCTACGACAGCGAGGAGGGCCGCTCGCTGTGCGCTGCGATCTCCGCGGTCATGACCGGCATCGCCTATCGCACCTCGGCCGAGATGGCCAAGGAGCTGGGGCCGTTCCCGGGCTTCGCCAAGAACCGCGAGCCGATGCTGCGCGTCATCCGCAACCATCGCCGCGCCGCCCATGGCGCCGTCGGCGGCTATGAAGGCCTGTCGGTCACGCCGGTGCCGTTCGAGGCCGGGCAATGCCCCGACCTGGCGCTCGCCCTGGCCGCGGCCCGGGCCTGGGACGAGGCGCTGGCGCTCGGCGAGGCCCATGGCTATCGCAACGCGCAATCGACCGTCGTGGCGCCGACCGGCACCATCGGGTTGGTGATGGATTGCGACACGACCGGCATCGAGCCCGATTTCGCCCTGGTGAAGTTCAAGAAGCTGGCCGGCGGCGGCTATTTCAAGATCATCAACCGCATCGTGCCGGAAGCGCTCGCCACGCTCGGCTACGGCCCGGAAGCGACCGAGGCGATGATCCGCTATGCCGTCGGCCATGGCACGCTGAAGGGCGCGCCGCGCATCAATCACGAGACGCTGACGGCCAAGGGCTTCACCGCGGTCGAACTGGGCAAGCTCGAAGCCGGCCTGGCCCAGGCGTTCGACATCAAGTTCGCGCTCAACAAATGGACGCTGGGCGAGGAATTCCTGACCGGCGCGCTGCGCATCCCGGCCGAGAGGCTGAACGACGTCTCGTTCGACATCCTGACCCACCTGGGCTTCGACAAGGCGGATATCGAGGCGGCCAACACTTATTGCTGCGGCGCCATGACGCTGGAAGGCGCGCCGGGGCTGAAGGACGAGCATCTGTCGGTGTTCGACTGCGCCAACCCGTGCGGCCGCATCGGCAAGCGCTACCTGAGCTGGGAGAGCCACATCCGCATGATGGCAGCGTCGCAGCCGTTCATCTCGGGCGCCATCTCCAAGACGATCAACATGCCGAACTCGGCGACCGTCTCGGAATGCAAGGAGGCGTACCTGTTGTCCTGGCGCCTGGGCATCAAGGCGAACGCGCTCTATCGCGACGGCTCCAAGCTGTCGCAGCCGCTGTCGTCCTCGCTGATCGACGATGAGGAAGACGAGGACGCGACCCAGAATTTCGCCGCGATGAACCCGGCCGAGCGCGCGCCGATCATCACCGAGCGCCTGATCGAGCGGGTCATCGAAAAGGTCGTGCACCGGTCCGATCGCCGCCGCCTGCCCCAGCGCCGCAAGGGCTATACCCAGAAGGCGATCGTCGGCGGCCATAAGGTCTATCTGCGCACCGGCGAATACGAGGACGGCAGCCTGGCCGAGGTGTTCGTCGATATGCACAAGGAAGGCTCCGCCTTCCGCTCGCTGATGAATAATTTCGCCATCGCGGTCTCGATCGGCCTGCAATACGGCGTGCCGCTGGAGGAGTTCGTCGAGGCCTTCACCTTCACCCGGTTCGAGCCGGCCGGTCAGGTCGAAGGCAACGACACGATCAAGATGGCGACCTCGATCGTCGATTACCTGTTCCGCGAGCTGGCGATCTCGTATCTGGACCGGACCGACCTCGCCCATGTCCAGCCGGCCGATCTGGCGCCGGACACGGTCGGCGGCGGCGACCAGGAAGGCCTGCTGCCCGACACCGCGGCGGCGACCCGCAAGGCAGCGGCCCAGTTCGAGCAGATCCAGCGCGCCGCCAGCTCCGGCTTCGCCCGGACCAAGCTGACCGTGCTGCAGGGTGGCATCCCGACCGTCGCCTTCTCCGGCACCTCGGCCCTGGCGCTCGCGACCGATCCCCATGTCGGGCATGCCCATGATCACGCCCATGATCGCGCTCAAGGGGGCGGCCATGGCGGCGGTGGCGACACGAGGTCCGACCGGGTCCGCGAAGCCCGGCTGAAGGGCTATGAGGGTGACAGCTGCGGCGAATGCGGCAACTTCACCCTGGTGCGCAACGGCACCTGCATGAAGTGCAACACCTGCGGCGCCACGAACGGCTGCTCGTAATCGGCAGGTCCCGACCTATATGGTGCGACCAAGGGGGTGCTTCGGCACCCCCTGTTTTTTGTCCGCCCCGCAGCATCGGTATCTCATGACCCACAACACCTCGGGCGCGCCGTTCGACGGCAGGCGGTTCAGCAACCTCAGCGGCCACGGCGGCAGCGGCGGCTGGGCGGCCTTGCGCTGGATGCTGACCCGGCGCCCTGGACGATGGCCGGCGCAGGTCGAAAATCCTCCGGCACCAAAGCCGCTGGACCGGGTGGCCGACGATACGATCCGCGCCACCCTGATCGGCCATGCGACCGTGCTGCTCCAACTGTCGGGACTGAACATCCTGACCGATCCGATCTGGTCGATCTGCGCCGGGCCGACCTCGTGGCTGGGCGTAAAGCGGGTGCGGGCGCCCGCGATCGCGTTCGCCGACCTGCCCAAGATCGACATCGTGCTGCTGAGCCATAATCACTACGACCATCTCGACCGGCCGACCCTGGCGGCGCTGGCCAAGCGCGACGATCCGCTGATCGTCACCGGCCTGAAGGTCGCCCGGTCGGTGCCGTCGCGCCGCACGGTCGAGCTGGATTGGTGGGACAGCCACAGGCTCAGTCCCGACGTGCGCGCGACCTATGTGCCGGCCGAGCATTTCTCCGCGCGGGGCGCGTTCGACCGCAACGCCAGCCTGTGGGGCGGCTTCGTGCTGGAGACCCCGGCCGGGACGATCTATTTCGCCGGCGACACCGGCGACGGCACGCATTTCGCGGCGATCCACGCGCGCTTCGGTCCGATGGCCCTGTCGTTCATCCCGATCGGCGCCTATCAGCCGCGCTGGATGATGGCGCCGGTCCATATGAACCCGGCCGAGGCGGTGGCGGCGAGCCGGACCGTCGCCTCCGCCGTCACGCTGCCGATCCATTTCGGCGTCTTTCCGCTCGCCGACGACGGGTTCGATGACCCAACGATCGGGTTGACGGCAGCGCTGGCAGCGATCGAGGCTGCCGGCATTTCACTGGACTTTCGTCTGCCGCCGTTCGGCCAGCCGGTCGTGATCGAGACCATGCCGTCCCGGTCCCTGCGGTAACCGGAACCCCAATCGGGTCGCTTGCGGAATATATCGAGGCGTTCGCCGGTCAAGAGCCCCGCGCAACCAGCGCAGCGGCGTTCTGGTGCGCCGACCGGCCCATCATCAATTCGGAGAGAACCACCATGCTTCGGCGCCCCGGCCGTCTCGCCAGCCTTGCCTGTCTGGCCCTTGCGGCCTGCGCGTCGCCGGCACCGCCGCCGGTGCTGGCGTCCGCGCCCGGAATCGATTGGACGACGGTCCGGCCGGTGACGGTGCGATTGACCGACTTCGCCTTCACGCCGGATCATCTTTCCTTCGCGGCCGGGGTCCCGGTCCGGCTGACTCTGGTCAATGCGGGCAGCGGCACCCATGACTTCGCCGCCCCCCGCTTCTTCGCGACGGTCGCCTACCGACCGGGGACCGCGGCCGCCGCCGATGGCGATATCGCGCTGAAGGCGGGGCAAACGGCGGAACTCGATTTCGTGCCGGGGCCCGCGGGTAGCTATCCGCTGGAATGCACCGAATTCCTCCACGCGACCTTCGGCATGACCGGGATGATCGACGTGACCAGCCGATAGGCCGCTCTTGCGGTCAGCCCAGCCCGTCCGCCGTGATGAAGCGGACGCCCGCCCGATCGAGCCGCGCCCGCGCCCCGTCCAGCGTCGTCAGCGCTTCGCCCGCCGGCATGCCGATGCCGCGGCAGGCGTCCTCGATGACGAAAGCCTCGAAGCCCAGGCGGGCGGCATCCTCGGCCGAATAGGCGACGCAGAAATCCGTCGCGAGCCCGGCGAAGAAGATCCGGGTAAAGCCGCGGTCGCGCAGATAGCCCGCGAGGCCGGTCGCGGTCGTCCGGTCGTTCTCGAAGAAGGCGGAATAGCTGTCGATCCCGAGCCGAAAGCCCTTGCGGACGATGAGGTCGATCTTGGCCGCATCCAGGCCTGGATGCAGCGCGGCCTCGGCGCTGCCTTGGATGCCATGGTCGGGCCACAGCGTCTGGTCGCCATAGGCGAGCCGGATCGTCTCGAACGGCACGCGGCCGGGATGGGCGCTGGCGAAGGAGCTATGGCCGGCCGGATGCCAGTCCTGGGTCGCGAAGGCATGGTCGAAACAGTCGGCCAGCAGCCGATTGGCGATCGGCACCACCGCATTCCCGTCCGGCACGGCCAGCGCGCCGCCCGGCATGAAGGTCCGCTGGATGTCGATCAGGCCCAGGATGTCACGGGCGCGATCGACGATGATCCTGTTCATGGTTTCCGCCTCCCCATCAAACCAGCACGGGCACGTTCGCCACGCCGGCGGCACCGAAGACGGCGCGATAGCGCTCGACCGTCTTAGCCGGGCCGGTCGCCTTCCGGTAATTGTCGCTCAGCTTCACCGCCGGCTGGCCGCCAGCGTCCTGAACCTTGCAGACCAGGCTGATCGGCTCGAAATCGGTCGCCGTGCGCGGATGGCAGCCGCGGAAATCGTTGGTCAGCAACGTGCCCCAGCCGTAGCCGTCCTTGATGCGGCCGCCGAAGGCTTCATGCAGCCGCAGGATGTCGCCGACGTCCAGACCGTCGCTGAACAGGATCCGCTTCTGCCGCGGATCGGCGCCGCGTGCGACCAGCCAGTCGATATATTCCTCGCCGGCCGCGACCGGTTCCTTGCTGTCGATGCGGACGCCGGTCCAACCGGTGACCCAGTCGGGTGCGTCGACCAGGAACTGCGTGGTGCCGAACGTATCGGGCAGCATGACCAGCAGCGCACCGCCGTAGGTCTTCTGCCATAGATCCAGCACCCGGTACTGGGCGCTTTTCAGCTCCGCGTCGTTCCCGGCGAGCGCCGCCACCACCATCGGCAGCTCATGCGCATTGGTGCCGATCGCCTCCAGATCATGCTTGAAGGCGATATAGGCGTTGGACGTACCGGTGAAGGCGCCGCCCAGCTCGGCCGCCATCGCCTGCACGGTGAATTCCTGCCAGAGGAAGGAATGACGCCGCCGGGTGCCGAAATCGGTAACGGCCAGACCCGGAACGCCGCGTAACCGTTCGATCTTGTCCCACAGCTTCGCCTTGCCGCGCGCATAGAAGATATCGAGTTCGAACTCGCTCATCTGGGCCAGACCGCTGCGCGTCCGCAATTCGTTGAGGATCGAGAGCGCATAGATCTCCCACATCGTCGATTGGGTCCAGGTCCCGCCGAAACTCAGTTCGAACTGGCCGTCCTTGCGGTCCAACCGATAGTCCGGCAGCTCGAACGCGGCCAACCACGCGATGAACTCCGGCTCGAAGATGCCCCGGGTGCCGTAAAAACTGTTGCCGGCCAGCCAGATCAGTTCGGATTTGCGAAATTTGAGCGTCCGGGCATGGTCGAGCTGACGCCGCAGTTCGGCCTCGTCGATCTTGTCGGCCAGCCGGACCGTCTTCGTCCGGTTGATCAGGCCGAACGTGACCGGCACATGGGGGAAATGCTTCCAGATGAACTGGAGCATCAGCAGCTTGTAGAAATCGGTATCGAGCAGGCTGCGCACTGCCCAATCGTCTTCGAAATTGTGGTTATGGGCGCGCTGGGAGAAATTGACGATCATGATCCGCTTCCTCGACGCCTAAAGCCCGTAGTCGTTGGTGACCGGCAGGCGCCAGCCCTTGTCGTAGCCCCGACCGCTCAGCACGACGCCCATCGGACTCTGCCGGCGCTTGTATTCGGCACGCCAGATCAGGCGGCCGATCCGTTCGGCATCCGCGACCGCGACCTCCTGGCCCAGTTCGGCGGATGCCAGGGCCGCCGCGCGCGGCGCCGCGTTCATGCCTTCGACCAGATGGCGCAGGACCGCGTCCAACTGGTCGTAGCTCCCGAGCGCCGCCTCGTCGGTCTGGCCCTCCTTCAGCTCGGCCGACGGCGGCTTCGCGATGATGGCATCCGGCACGACCCTGCCGCCCGTGGACATGGCAAAGCTCCTTTGCCGGTGACGCCGCCGGTCGTTCCAGCGGCGGTGGAAGTCAGTCGCGCGAGGCGTAGGGCAGCATGGTGCGGATGATGTGCCAATGGTCCTCGAACATCTGCTCGGGCACCAGTTCCCCGATCGGCATCCAGAAGGCGCGGCGGGCGTCGTCGCTGCCGCGGACCTTGGGCAGGCCCGACGTGTCGCCGCCGAGGACGATCAGGAACGCATGGCTGATGGTCCGGCCCCGGGCGCTGCGATAGGGATAGTCGAACACCTGCATCGCCTTGATCGAGCCTTCGAGAAAGCCGGTCGGGACCTTGAGCCTGGTTTCCTCGCGCAGTTCGCGGATCATGGCGTCCTTGATCCGCTCGTGCTGATCGACGAACCCTCCAGGCAGCGCCAGCAGGCCCTTGCCCGGGTTGTTGCGCCGTTCGACCAGCAGGATATGCCCGCTCTGCACCAGTACGGCGTCGGTCGTGACGAAGGTCGGCGGATAGGGCGCCGCCGCCCATTTCCGTTTGTACTCGGTGATGAAGCCGGCTTCCTCGGCCAGGTTGGCATAGGCTTCGCTCTGGGCGAAGTCCCGCAGGAATGCCACGACGTTGGACGGCATGTGCGAAGCCCAGGTCGCCAGTCCCGCCTCGGCGTCCGCCAGGTAGGCTTCGCGCATCGGCGTCGCGGACAGCTCCCGGTGATGCGCCACCTCGACCGACGCCCATTGCGGGAACATGCGCAGGTAATAGCTGCTGCGATCCTTGGAATGTCCGATCAGGCCGACGCGCGGGCTACCGGCGCCGGCGACGCCTTGAACCGCCGCCTGAACATCCGCCGTCCATTCGACGTCGTTATATTTGTCGAGCAGCGGAACGACGGAGATGCGCGCCTGCTCGGCCGGCTCGAACGCGCCGAGGATGGTGCGGCGCACCTCGTCGAAATTCAGCGGATTGCGCAGGCTTCGCGCCTGCCGGGACGAACCGACCGGGACCACGAAATGCCGCCCGAGCGCCAAGGCTTGGCGCATGACCTCCCGATGGCCATCGTGAAAAAACTGGAACCGACCGACGAAGACCATCAGGTCGTAGGCAGCCACGGGAGGATTCGTCACGTTCAGCAAGCTCCTTGCCGATGGGGCGCGGCTGTCGTTCAGCTGCAGCCCATACTTTTACTCAAAGTGAGCATTTGTCAAGAACCCCTCGATGCTTTGCCCGATCGCTCGATCGGCCTATGATCCGGGCAAAACGAGCCCGGGCGGAGATGATCCATGGCCAGAGTCCTCGGTATCGGCGGTATCTTCTTCAAATCGCAGGATCCGGTGGCGCTGGGCGCCTGGTACGCCCGACATCTGCGCCTGCCAGTCACGCCGCCCCAAGGCGCCAGCCTGCATCCGGAGCGGATGCCGCCCGGCGGCTTCACCATCTGGGCGCCGTTTGCGGCCGATACGGATTATTTCCAGCCGGCCCAGCGCGACTTCATGATCAATCTGGTGGTGGACGACCTGGAACAGGCGCTGCAGCAGGTCGCGGCCGGCGGCGGCACCCTGGTCGGTACGATCGAGGATTACGACTACGGCCGGTTCGGCTGGTTCCTGGACCCGGACGGCAACAAGGTCGAGCTGTGGCAGCCGCTGGAGCCAGGCTCGGCTCCAGCTCCAGCGATACCCGCCTAGCCTTTCGAACGGGCGAAGGCGTAGGGACCCCCGCGCGCGACCGCGCGCTGGTAAGCCGGACGGGCCTGCAGGCCGGCCAGGTAGCGCACGAGATTGGGATACTCGGCGAGCGCACCGCGCGCCGCCTCCAGCACGAAGCTGGTCTGGATATCGGCGCCGGTCAGCTCGGATCCGACCAGAAAATCGCGGCCGTCGAGCGCCCGGTCGAGATAGTCCAGATGGTTGGCGACCTCGCTCTTGATGCGCGGCAGGAGCGGGGCCGCAGCCTCGCCGAGCCGGCCGCAATACAGACCCAGCATCAGCGGCAGCATGGCCGAGCCCTCGGCGAACTGCAGCCATTGGATATATTGGACCCAATCGGCGCCGCCCGCGGCCGGCATCAGGCGGCCCTGGCCATGCCGTTGGATCAGATAATCGACGATCGCCCCGGACTCGATCACGACCGTGCCGTCGTCGACCAGGACCGGCGACTTGCCGAGCGGATGGATCCGCTTCAATTCCGGCGGCGCCAGGTTGGTGACCGGATCGCGCTGATAGGCGACGATCTCATAGTCGAGGCCCAGTTCATCGAGCAGCCAGAGGATGCGCTGCGAGCGGGAATTGTTGAGATGGTGGACTTGGATCATGCGGGCATGCCTTCTCCCGGGACGGATCGCCCGCAAGATAGCGCGATCGCCGCCGGCGGCCAGCCCTATCCGCCCGACACCAGCACCGGCTTGGGCAGGCCCGGCCCCGCGACCCGGTCGCGGCCGCCATGTTTCGCCTCGTACAGCGCCCGGTCCGCCCGGTCGAGCAGCGGATCGATCGCCGCATCCTCGGGGACCAGCATGCTGATACCGATGCTGACCGTGACCGGCAGCGCCACGCCGTCGACCAGCGCCGGTGCGGCGGAGACCGCCACCCGGAGCCGTTCCGCGATCGTGGCCGCCGTCGCCGGATCGGCATCGGGCAACAGCACCGCGAACTCCTCGCCGCCGAGCCGGCCCAGCAGATCGTAGGGCCGGATGCCGGCCAGAACGATCTCGGCGACCCGCTTCAGCACCTGGTCGCCGGCGGCATGGCCATGCGCGTCGTTCACGGATTTGAAGAAATCGATATCGAGCATCAGGCAGGCGAGCGGCGACCGGCGGCGCTGCGCGGCCCCGATCTCGATCGAGGCGCGCTGATAGAAATAGCGCCGATTGGCGACCGCGGTCAGCGGGTCGATCATGGCGAGGCGTTCCAGATCGGCGTTCAGGGCGCGCAGCGCCTCGGCCGCCTGTTCGCCAGCCATGCCCTGCCGGCGGAACGCCTGGATCGCGCGCGCCATCTCGCCGACCTCGTCCCGCCGATCGGTCGCCGGCACCTCGGTCGTCCAGTCGGACTGGGCCAGCCGGCGCATGGCCGTGGTCAGCCGCGCCAAGGGCTCGACGATACGCGCGCCGACATAAAGCAGGGCGGTCAGCACCAGCAGCAGCGTGGCGCCCAGCATGGTACCGGCGAGCAGCGAGAGGTTCTGCCGCTTGGCCTGGGCGGTCGCGATATCCCATGCGGTGCGGCGGTCGTTTTCCGCGATCAGCGCCTCGATCGCCGCCTGGTTCCGGTCGTAGGCCAGACGTCCCTCGTGACGATACCAATCGACCGGACTGGCACCGGGCTCGACGAAGCGCCGCTCGAAATCGCTCTGGGCCTCGACCAGGGCATCGGCCTCGGTCATCAGCGTCTGATACAGCAGGGTTTCCTGCCCGTTCGCCGCCAGTTCAGCATAGCGGCCGACCTCGCGCTGAAACCGGCTGGCGCGGGTTCGGGCCTCATCGAGAGCCTGCGTTTGCAGGCCCTGCGAATCCCCCAGGACCGCCCGGCCGTCCGCGACGCGGATGTCGGCTGCGAGCTTGCCGATGCGGGCCAGGGACTGGATACTGTCGATCGAATTGCCGGACAGCCGATCGATCGTCCGGCCGATTTCCCGGGTGCCGCTCGCCTCGAAGACGGCGACCATCAGGATCAGCGCCGTCAAGACGCCGAAGACGAGATACAGGCGGAACCTGATCGATCTTATCATATGCGAGGGCCCCGGATGGCCATGGACGGTCCCGGCGCGGTAGGGTGAAACCGCGCTGATTTGACTCTACCTCGCAACGAACTCTCTGGCGAGACGGTGCCGATCCGATTCAACTCGCCCCAAGGTGGTACGCCTTGTCGCGCGCCGTCGGCCGCCGCATGATGCAGGCCTATCGGCCAGGAGTTTTTGTGTTCAGACAGATCGATAAGCCGCGCCGGGCCTTGCAGCCGCCGTTCGACGTCGCCGTGGTCGTGCCGACCGTGTTGCGGCCGGAACTCGCCCGTGCGGTCCGCTCGGTCTATGCCCAGGATTTCGGCGGCCGGGTCCAGATCCTGCTCGGCATCGACGAGGCCCAGGGCGACCCGGCCCTGTTGGCGACGCTGGCCGGCGAATGCCCGGCCTCGATGGATTTCTCCTGGCTCGACCCGGGCTATTCGACCTCGGCCCGCCACGGCGGGCTCTATCCGAACCGGTTCAGCGGCGCGCTGCGCACCATCCTGACCTATCTGGCGAACAGCCGGCTGGTGGCCTATCTCGACGACGACAATTGGTGGGCGTCCGATCACCTATCGAGCCTGGTCCGGGCGATCGGCGACGCCGACTGGGCGTTTTCCCAGCGCCTGTTCGTCGAGGCGGCGACGGGCGAGCCGATCTGCGTCGATCAATGGGAATCGGTCGGCCCCGATGCCGGGATCTTTCAGGAGAAATTCGGCGGCTTCGTCGATCCGTCGAGCCTGCTGATCGACAAGATCGCCTGCCACGACGTCCTGCCGCTCTGGTCGCTCGCCGCATTCGAGGATGGCTCGGGCGAGGATCGCCTGGTGTTCCGCATGTTGAAGGAACATTTCCGCGGGCGGCAGAGTGGCCAGGCGACCAGCTATTACGTCGTATCGCCGGCCGATCCGATGCATGCCGCCCGCCTGCAGATGCTGCGCGCCGCCGGCATCTCGCTGCCGTCGGAGCGGGCGCGCGGCGGCCAGAGCCTGGCCCAGGTCATCACCGAACTGGCGCCCGCCCCGGCGCCACCCGCCCGTGTCGCAGCCCCGCCCGAGGCGTCGCTGCTGACGCGCGAGCTGATCGCCCGGCTGCACCCGCGCGACCTGCTGGTCTTGGCCGCGGGCCCCGAGGCCGCGACCGCGCTGATGCTGGCCGACGCCGTCGCGGCGGCCGGATCCGACGCGCGGTTGCTGGCGAGCGATCCGGGCTGGAACCTGCTGTCCCATATGGCCGCCGCGCTGAATCTGGCGGCGACCCGCCTGGGCCCCGCCGCCCGCACCCTGCCGCCCGATGCCGGCCCGGCCACCGACTGGCTGCAGCGGCGCGGCGTCACGGTCGATCTGATCCGGATCGGCCCGGTCGAGGATCCGGGCACGCTGGTCGAGCTGTGCCAGGCGGCCTGGCCCTGCCTCAAGGCCGGTGGCGTGCTGCTGGGCGAAGGCGCCACCGTGGCGCGTCCGATGGTGCAGATCGCAGTCGAGAGCTTCGCCGGCTCGGTCGGCGCCGACTGCCTGGTGCCGGCGCTGGACGAGGCCGGCGATTGGATCGTCCAGAAACTATGACGCTCGACACTCTGTTCGCCACCGCGCGCGACCATCTGAACGCCGGCCGCCTGAAAGAGGCCGGCGCGCTCTATCAGCAGATCTTGACCGATCAGCCGGACCACGCGCCCAGCCTGCATCTGCTGGGCGTCGTGGCGCTGCAGATCGGCCAGACCCAACTCGCGGTCAATCTGATCGGCGCCGCCGCAGAGCAGGACCCGGGCGTGCCGGCCTATCGCAACGATCTGGGCGAGGCGCTGCGCCTGCTGGGCGACGCCGAGGGTGCCGCCGCCTGTTTCGAAGCGCTGATCGCGCTCAAGCCCGATCATGCCGGCGCGCATGTCAACCTCGGCATCGTCCGCCAGCAGCAGGGTCGGTTGGCCGAGGCGTTGACCCTGTACGAACGCGCGGCCGCGCTCAAACCCGCCATGCCCGAGGCCTGGACCGACCTGGGCGCGCTGCTGCTGCAGCTGCAGCGGCTGGCCGAGGCTGAAAAGGCGCTGATGACCGCCTTCCGGCTGGCACCGGCGGACGTCGCGACCCAGCTCAATCTCGGCAATCTGCGGCTGGAGCAGGACCGCATCGAGGAGGCCATGGCGCTCTATCAGCTGGTCCTGACGACGCAGCCGAACCACATCGCCGCCACGCTCAACCTGGGCCGGGCGCTGAAGGAACTGGGCCGGCCGGCCGAGGCGCTGCGCTTCTACCGCCAGGCCGAGACGCTGGCGCCGGGCAATGCGACCGTCCAATGGAATCTGGGCGTCTGCCGGCTGCTGCTGGGCGATTGGCTGCGCGGCTGGCAGGGGTTCGAAGCGCGCTTCGCCGCCGACGCCGTCGCCGGGACCGGCATCGAGGGGCCGGCCTGGACCGGCGAGGCGCTGCCGGACGGCAGCCTGCTGATCCATGCCGAACAGGGGTTGGGCGACACGATCCAGTTCGCCCGCTTCGCGGCCGTGGCCAAGGAGCGGGGCGTCGGCCGCGTCGTACTCGCCTGTCAGGCGCCACTGATCGGGTTGATGCAGCATATCGCCGGCATCGACGCGGTCGTGCCCCGCGACGGGCCGCTGCCGGCCTACGACGCCCAGATCGCGATGATGAGCCTGGGGGCGGTGCTGAAGATCACCGGCGCCACACTGCCGCCGGCACCGTACCTGACGGCCGATCCGGCGCGGGTCCGGGCCTGGGCGGAGCGGCTCGGGCCCGGTTTCAAGGTGGGGCTGGTCTGGCAGGGCCACCGGCTGCACCGCAACGACCGCAACCGCTCGCTGCCGCCGGCCGCCCTGGCGCCGTTGCTGGCCGTGCCCGGCGTCAAGGGCTTCAGCCTGCAAAAGGACGTCAGCGACGGCGATCTGGCCGCCCTGCCCGGCATTGCCGACCTGTCGTCACGGCTCACCGATTTCACCGAGACGGCGGCCGCGATCATGGCGATGGATCTGGTCGTCGCGGTCGATACCTCGGTCGCCCATCTGGCCGGCGCGCTCGGCAAGCCGGTCTGGCTCGCCCTGCCCCATGCACCCGACTGGCGCTGGCTGATGGGGCGCAGCGACAGCCCGTGGTACGCCAGTGCGCGGCTGTTCCGTCAGACCGAGCGTGGCGCCTGGGCAGGACCCATCGCCCAGATGGCCGTCGCTCTGACCAGGCTTATCCCTACGGCTTGATCTTAAGACCCATCATCGGCGCGATCGCCTCCGGCGGCAGGCGGGTCATGCCCTTTGGCAGCTCGAACAGCTCCGGCGGCTGCGGCCCGCGATGGACGTTGGACAGCTCGTAGCTCGCCTTGGTCTCGTGCCCGTGCGCCTCGATGAACGAGCCGTCGAGCTTCAGGACGATGCCGTCGTCGTCGATCCAGGCATAGCCAAACATCTGCGAGCCGTCGCTGCCCTGGCGCTCGACCCGGTATTTCTTCGCCATCAGGCCCGCGACCCGCTCCGTGCCGATCGGCTTGCCCAGCTGCGCCTGGCTGGCATAGTCGGTGATCGCGGCCGGGAATTTGAAGTCGCTGAAGATATGCAGGTCGACCAGTTCCAGCCAGGCGACGCTCTTGTCGGCGCGCAGGATGGCGACCAGCGGCAGGCCGTTGATGTTCTGCTCATGGCGCTGCTTGCCCGGCGTGGCATAGACCCGGCCGACATAGGTCTTGCCGCCGGTCACCACCGTGCGGTCGGCGCTATAGGGCACGCGGGTATCGCCGAGCAGTTGCTGGGCCGAGGCCGGCGCGGCGCCGATCAGGGCGCCGGCGAGGAACAGGCAGGAAAGCATGAAGCGCATCGGGCGGAGATTCCTACGCTTGGTGCGGCCGGGGGCCGCTTGTATGGTGAGCCGAACTGTGCGGTGCGATTTGGACAATGCCAAGGCATCGCAGCAACGAGAGAACGCCGGAAGGAGACGACATGTCCCAGAAGATCGAACAGCGCTTGAAGGAATTGGGCATCACGTTGCCGGGCGCCAGCGCGCCGGCCGCCAATTACGTGCCCTATGTCGTCACCGGCAATCTGGTGTTCCTCTCGGGCCAGCTGTGCATCTGGAACGGCGAGCGCCGCTATCCGGGCAAGGTCGGCGCCGACGTGAGCGTCGAGGACGCGATCGAGGCCGCGAAGATCTGCGGGCTCAACCTGATCACTTGGCTGAAGGATGCGGCCGGCGGCGATCTGGACCGGGTCGCGCGCTGCGTCCGCCTGGGCGGCTTCGTCAATTCGACGCCGGATTTCTCCGACCAGCCCAAGGTGATCAACGGCTGCTCGAACCTGATGGTCGATGTGTTCGGCGACAAGGGCAAGCATGCCCGCGCCGCGGTCGGCGTCAATGTGCTGCCGTTCAACCTGGCGGTCGAGGTCGATGGGGTGTTCGAGCTGCACGCGTAACGCCCGACTATTTGGACGCGGGGGCTGGTCCCGGCCCCCGCCGCGGCCCATCTTGATGCCGTGGCAACGCAGCAAGGATCGGTCGGGATGGATGGTGGCGACGGCTTTACTCTGCGGGTCGCGAACGGCCTCAGCGCGATCGACGAAGCCGAGTGGGATGCCTGCGCCGGGCCCGACAATCCGTTCGTCTCCTATGGTTTTCTGAGCGCGCTGGAGGATTCGGGCTCCGCCTCGGCCCGGACCGGCTGGCTGCCGCAGCATCTGCTGCTGGAGGATGCGGCCGGCCGGCTGGTCGGCGCCGTGCCGCTGTATCTGAAGTCGCATTCCTGGGGCGAATATGTCTTCGACCAGAGCTGGGCCGACGCCTATGAGCGGGCCGGCGGCGAGTATTATCCGAAGCTGCAGGCCGCCGTGCCCTTCACGCCGGCGCCGGGCCCGCGCCTGCTGGTCCGGGCCGATGCGCCGGCGGAGGCGCGGGACCTGCTGATCGCCGGCCTCATCGAGGTCGCGGCCCGGCACAAGGTCTCGTCGCTGCACGTGACCTTCCCCAACGCGGCCGACTGGCAGAAGCTGGGCGAGGCGGGCTTCCTGCAGCGCATCGGCCAGCAATTCCACTGGACCAACGACGGCTATGCCAGCTTCGAGGATTTCCTGGCCCGGCTCAATTCGCGCAAGCGCAAGACGATCCGAAAGGAACGCCGCGCCGCGCTCGACGGCGGCATCACGCTCAGCACCCTGGTCGGAGCCGACATCACGCCGGCCCATTGGGACGCGTTTCACAGCTTCTATCTGGCGACGGTCGACCGCAAATGGGGCGGCGCGTACCTGACGCGCGAGTTCTTCGAACTGCTGCCGGCCCGGCTCGGCGACCGGATCGTGCTGGTCGTGGCCGAGCGCGACGGCCGCACCATCGCCGGCGCGCTCAACCTCCGGGGCAGCGACACGCTCTACGGCCGCAACTGGGGCGCCGACGGCGAGTATCCGTTCCTGCATTTCGAGGCGTGCTATTACCGCGCCATCGATTTCGCCATCGAACACGGCTTGAAGCGCGTCGAGGCCGGCGCGCAAGGCGTCCACAAGATCCAGCGCGGCTACCTGCCCTGCGAAACCTACAGCGCCCACTGGATCCGCGACCGCGGCTTGCGCAAGGCGATCGACCATTTCCTGGAGCGCGAACGCCCGGCCATGCGGGCGGAGATGGCGGCGCTGGCGGAACTGTCGCCGTTCAGGAAGGGTGGGGAGGAGTAGGACGGGATCCGCGGCGGATATTTTCACCCTCTGCTTGTTTTTGGAACAAAAAGTGAACAATATAGTGCTCCGTAGTCCTGCGGAGGACGGGAATGCACGCCGCCGTTTCCAGACGTTTCAGCCTTTCCAAGCGCCTCGGCCTCGATTGTACGGAGGACGGCCTGAGCTTGGCTGACGTGCCGCTCATGCGCCGGACGGTACAGGGCTTCGTCCCGCGCGACGCGTTGGAGATCCGTTGGCTGCTGGAACGCGCCTATGGCTCGCCCCTCGATGCCGACCGGATCATCAAAGGCATCGAGACGGTTGCTCATGCGCTCAACGAGGCGCAACTCGGCCAGGCGGCAATTCGGGCACTGTTGCTCGACCTGCACGAACTCGATTGGACCAGCGCAGCGCGACTGGCACGGGCCGATGACGCGCTCGCAAAGTTCGATCCGGACGAGCCGCGTGATGAGCGAGAGCGCTGGGCGAGCGAGGGCGACGTGCCCCGCTCCGGTCCGCACGGGCTCCCTCCTAACCTTGGCCGCCCGCTGCTTCGGCTTATTACAGCCAGGTCAGACGACGCGTCAGGCGCGACACCCGTTCAGCCGACCGATGATCCGCAGGCCGCCCTCGACGCTCAGCCTTGGGTGAGTTTGCCGGACGACAACCGACTAGACGAACTGGGTGACTTGCTCGAATGGGCCGCGAACGCCACGCCGGAAGAAGCGCCACGCATCCGCGCCGCCATCAAGCAGACCTATTACGATGTTGGCGACGTACGCGGCGGTGACGCCCTCAATCGGGCGCTCAGCGACGGGCTGGAGGCTTCGAGCCCGACCGAGCGCGAGGACATTCTACGAACCTACGAACCCTATACACGAGAAGATCCGCGCGCCGTGGCAGCCTTCGGGCGAGACCTGGTTTCCACGATCCTGTTGTCGCCATCAATGCCGGTGCCGCCTATCGAGGCACCTGAGCCCTCGGCGTTTTGGAATCTGTCTTCCGTCGAACGCGGCAAAAGAATCCATCAGGCCCTGGGCGAGAATCTTCGGCCCAACTACCCGACCATCGATCATTTCCTGCAAGGATGGGCGACGAGTATCAAGTCCATCGATCTGAATGCCATTTCCTATCAGAACGACCTCCTGCTGCTCCGTCGGATCAACCGGTACGTCGATAAGCTTGCAACTTTCCCGAGGAAGACACCAGGCACCGGGGACATCACCAGCGATGCCATCGATGGTCGGCATTTGGAACTGGTTGTCCCACTGGGCAGTGGCAATGCCGCACAGCTGAGAGCGATGGCCGCCGCGGCACAACGGGCCTCGGCACGCGGCGTCAACCTCTCGGTCACCCATTTTTAGGTGATGTGATGTACATCGGCTGCTATCTCCGCAAAGGGCTCGTCTTTCTACCGACCTATGGCAAGCACCCGTCCGGGTTTTATATCCATATGGAGCCGGTCGCCGTCGTCCCAGTGTCCGAGACGGAGACATTGCAGGAGGCGATGAAAGCAGGCATGCGGCGTGGCCATCCTGCTCTTCCTGGCGGCAAATATGCCGATAAAGCGGTGCTGCCGACTTTGGCCGGCGTCCAGAGTCATTCCGCCTTTGATCGAGCCTGTACCGGCGTATGGGATTTGGCCGAGTGGGGCAATGGTTACGTCATTCAGACCTACAAGCCGGCTTCGAAGCAGCAGGGTTGGACCATAGATCCCCGGCATAAAATTTTCATCCGGCCGGGCACGGATCTCGACGGTGCCTGCGATCGGCTGATTGCGGTGCTCCAGGCTGCGGCCGCGGGCCGACCGCTTGAACCCGAGAGATATCCCGGCTCGGTCTCCTGTTATCTTCGAGACGATGTCGTCTATATCCCGACGTTCGGAATCGATCCCGCTGGCCATCGCAAAATGATCGAACCACTGGCCATCGCCTCCTTGAGCAAGACCGACGCCTTGCACCAAGCCGTCAAGGAAGCGATTCTGCTGGGATCGCCGCCATTGCCCGTTCTCGATCGTCAGGAAAGCCTGGCGGCACTCCCGCGCCTGCCGCAGATGGCCGCCACCGGAACATGGCCAGCCTTTTATGACGGCGTCCTGATTTGGGACATCAAGGCGACCGATAAGGGCTATGGTATTTTCCCCAAACGGCTGGATCCGAGCTGCCGCCGGTGGGTCCGCGACGAAACGAAAACCGTGATCTTGCCTGCCGGAATCGATCTGGATGCGGTCTGCGGGCGCATGATCGAAGTCATGCGCGCTGCCAGACCCAAAAAGCTTCTCTCGCCGGAACAGGCCCTTCAGGCCCGCCTCGATGCGGAACCTTGGGCGAGCTTCCCGGACGACGATCGGATCGACGAATTGGGTGATTTCCTCGAATGGATCGCGAATGCCAAGCCCGAGGAAGAGCCGGTCATTCGCAGCGAGATCAAGCGCTACTACTATGATCACGGCGATAAGGCGGGCGGCGACGCCCTCAACCAGGCCCTGCGCGAGGCCTTGGTGGCGACCGATCTTGCCGAACGCGCAGCGATTCTCGACCGGTATGGGTGCTACACCGAGGAAGACTGGGTCGAGGCGAACTGGACCTACAAGACCTGACCTGCGGTCAGCTGCAGCATCCGCAGTTCCTCGTCCATGTACCGACCTGAGGCAAGCTTCAGCGCATGCCGTTCGACGCCATAGACCTCGAACCCCATGGCGCCGTAGAGCGCGCGGGCCGGCGCGTTATAGACGCCGACACCCAACTGCAGGATCTCAAGCCCCTCGACGCGGCGGGCATGGGCGATGACAGCCTGCATCAGCCGCTTCGCCACGCCCTGGCCGCGCGCGGCGGGCTGGACATAGACGCCCCAGACCATGCCCTTGTGCCGTTGCTTGCGGCCGGCATGGACCAGGAAGCCGGTCATGGCGACAAGCGTCTCGCCCTGGAACGCGCCGAAGATCGCCGAGGGCGGGGTGTCCGGGATGCGGCGGGCGAAGTCTTCCTCGCTGCGCTGGATCTCGTCTTCGTAGGCGGCGCCGAAGGCTTCCGGCGCGAGTCGCAAGCCTTCAAGACGAAGGGCGCGATGGGCGGCCAGATCATCCCGGGTCAGCGGGCGGATCTGGATCACGGCTTCGCCTGCAGCAGCGCCACCATGCCGATGGCGACGGCCGTGCCCAGAAAGAAGCCCGCTATGATGTCGCTCAGCCAATGGTAGTCGGCGCCGAGCAGCCCGATCACGACCAGGGCGATCAGGGCCGCCCAGACCATGCGAAGGCGCGGCAGGCACAGAAACAGCACCATCATCGGCGCGGTGATCAGCGTGGTATGGCCCGAGGGGAACGAGAACCAGCCAGCACCGCCATGGAACGGCTCGAAGCCGAACACGCCGTCCTTGATCCAGGACGGGTTGTTGTTGGTCCAGGTCTCGGGCCAGGTCCGGCCGAACAGCAGCTTGAGCTGGTCCTTGATCACCAAAGCCGCGACGGTGGCGAGGCAGACGGCCAGCAGAATCCGGCCCCCGGTGCCGGGCCGCCAGCCGGCGATCGCGGCGATGCCGGCGCCGATCAATCCCAGCACCGCGAGCGGCGGAATCGGATCGACCAGCCAGGTCAGCCAGATGAAGCCTTGCTGGCCGTGAAATTCGGCATGCTCCCAACTCGCGAGCGGCCGATCGGCGAAGCCGATCGCCAGCAGCACCAGTACGGCGCAGCTGATCGCGCCCAAGAGGAACGGACGGGCGGACGAACGCATCGGCTTGTCTCCAGCGACACCATTGAAGCTGCTGGAAAACTAGCATGGAATGCATGACGGATCGGAAACGGGAAACGCCGGCCCCTTGAGAGGGCCGGCGTTGGTTCATTCGGCGAAGACCGGTTCCTTTTCCGGCGGATCGGCGCTGTCGCCGGGTTTTTCCTGGGCGGTGGCCGCCTTGAACTTGAACGACAGCTTGTCGTCCTTGACCGTGACCGTGACCACGCCGCCCTTGGCGAGCTTGCCGAACAGCAGCTCCTCGGCCAGCGGCTTCTTGATGCTGTCCTGGATGACGCGGCCGAGCGGGCGGGCGCCATAGAGCGGGTCGTAGCCCTTCTCGGCCAGGTGATCGCGGGCGGCCTGGTCGAGCTCGATCGTGACGCCGCGGTCGGCCAGCTGCACTTCGAGCTGCAGGACGAACTTGTCGACGACCTTGTGGATCGTGTCGCGCGACAGCGCCGCGAACGAGATGATGCTGTCGAGCCGGTTGCGGAATTCGGGCGAGAACAGCCGGTTGATCGCCTCGTGATCGTCGCCGGTCCGGACCGGATTGCCGAAGCCGATCGCCGGCTTGGACATTTCGGCCGCGCCGGCGTTGGTCGTCATGATCAGGATGACGTTGCGGAAGTCGACGTTCTTGCCGTTATGGTCGGTCAGCTTGCCGTAATCCATCACCTGCAACAGGATGTTGAACAGGTCCGGGTGGGCCTTCTCGATCTCGTCCAGCAGCAGCACGCAATGCGGATGCTGGTCGACCGCGTCGGTCAGCAACCCGCCCTGGTCGAACCCGACATAGCCCGGCGGCGCGCCGATCAGGCGCGAGATCGTGTGCCGCTCCATGTATTCCGACATGTCGAAGCGGGTGATCTCGATGCCGAGCGTGCGGGCCAGCTGGCGCGCGACCTCGGTCTTGCCGACGCCGGTCGGGCCTGAGAACAAGTACGAGCCGATCGGCTTTTCCTGATCGCGCAACCCGGCGCGCGCCAGCTTGATCGCGGAGGTGAGCGCCTCGATCGCGCTGTCCTGGCCGAACACCATGGTCTTCAGGTCACGATCGAGATTGAGCAGCACTTCCTTGTCGTCGCGCGACACGCTCTTGGCCGGAATGCGGGCCATGGTCGCGATCACCGCTTCGATCTCCTTGTCGGTGATCGTCTTGCGGCGCCGGCTCTCGGGCAGCAGCATCTGGGCGGCACCGACCTCGTCGATCACGTCGATCGCCTTGTCCGGCAGCTTGCGGTCGTTGATGTAGCGCGACGACAGCTCCACCGCGGCACGGATGGCGCCGGCCGTGTAGCGCACCTTGTGGTACTTTTCGTAATAGGGCTTCAGCCCGCGCAGGATCTTGACCGCATCCTCGACCGACGGCTCGTTGACGTCGATCTTCTGGAAGCGCCGGACCAGCGCCCGATCCTTCTCGAAATAGCTGCGGTATTCCTTATAGGTGGTCGAGCCGATGCAGCGGATGCCGCCGCTGGCCAGGGCCGGCTTCAGCAGGTTCGATGCGTCCATGGCGCCGCCCGAAGTGGCGCCGGCGCCGATCACGGTATGGATCTCGTCGATGAACAGCACCGCATGGGGCTGCGCCTCGAGTTCCGACAGCACCGCCTTCAGCCGCTCCTCGAAATCGCCGCGATAACGCGTGCCGGCCAAAAGCGAGCCCATGTCGAGCGAGTAGATCACCGCGTTCTGCAGCACTTCCGGCACTTCGAGCTGCACGATGCGGCGGGCCAGGCCCTCGGCGATGGCGGTCTTGCCGACGCCCGGGTCGCCGACATAGAGCGGGTTGTTCTTCGAGCGGCGGCACAGGATCTGGATGGTGCGGTCGACCTCGGACTCGCGCCCGATCAGCGGGTCGATCTTGCCGGACTTGGCCTTTTTGTTGAGGTTGACGGTATAGGCGTCGAGCGCGTCATGGCCGCGCTTGGCATTGCCCTTCTCGCCGCCGGGCCCTGCCCCTTCGGCCCGCTCTTCCTCGGCGCCCTGGACGCGGCGCGTCTCGGAGCGGCCGGGCGCCTTGGCGATGCCGTGGGAGATATAATTGACCGCGTCGAACCGGGTCATCTCCTGCTCCTGCAGGAAATAGACGGCGTGGCTCTCGCGCTCGGCGAACATGGCGACCAGCACGTTGGCGCCGGTCACTTCCTCGCGGCCGGACGATTGCACATGGATCGCGGCCCGCTGCAGCACGCGCTGGAAGCTGGCGGTCGGCTTGGCGTCCTCGACATGGGGCGAGATCAGGCTGGCCAGCTCGTTGTCGACATAGCCGGCAAGATCGCGCCGCAGCTTGTCGACATCGACCGTGCAGGCGCGCAGCACGGCGACCGCGTCCTGATCCTCGGTCAGCGAGAGCAGCAGATGCTCGAGCGTCGCGTATTCATGACGCCGCTCGTTGGCGTAAGCCAGGGCTCGGTGCAGCGTCTTCTCAAGGTTCCGCGACAGCATGGGGCGCTATTCCTTCTCCAGAGTGCACTGCAAAGGATGCTGGTGTTGCCGGGCAAAATCCATGACCTGCGTCACTTTTGTCTCGGCAACCTCATAGGTGAACACGCCACAGATCCCGACTCCGCGCCGGTGCACATGCATCATGATGGTGTGCGCCTCCTCGCGGTTTTTCGAGAAGAACCGTTCCAGCACATGCACGACGAATTCCATCGGCGTGTAGTCATCGTTCAGCATCAAGACCTTGTACATCGACGGCTTGCGCGTCTTGGGCTTGGTCTTGACGACGACGCCGGTCGACTGGTCGTCGTCATCGCGCTTTTCGATGTCGCTCATCTGTGGCTCGGGGCGGGCAGTCTCGGGTGATTCATTGGGTCCGAATGGCGTCGCTGGAGGAAGAGGGCTTGGTACAAACTATATGGGGTTCGATGACGCTCCCCCAAGCCCCTAGGACACGCGGAGCAGCCAAAACAGTCCGCGAAAAAGAAAACGGCCCCCCGGCGGTTGCCGGGGGGCCGTTTCAGTCGCGGATGGGCTGAACGCCGGGGCTTAGACGGCCGGCTTCAGGGCCTTCTCGGAAGCGGCGGTGACGCGCGCGCCGATCGGCGCGGCCGAGTCGGTCGCCAGCTTGACGGTCATCTCGCCGATCTTGGTCGAATTGGCGACCAGCTTCTCGAACGAGGTCTTGGCGAAGTCGGCCTGCAGCTCGACGACGTCCTTGAGCGTCTTGGCGGCGAAGATCGCCTTGGTCGCGGCCGTGCTGCTTTCCAGCGACGACTGAGCCAGGCTCACGACTTCCTTGGACAGGCTCTCGATGCCCTTGGCGAACAGGGTGTTGGCCTGAACGAAAGCCTCGAGGTTGGCCTTGCCGAAAGCGGCGAAATCTTCGTAGCCCTTGAAGGATTGGGTCGACATGAAAGACACCTTGAACTGGGGGATGGGGGGGATCGTCGAGGCCTTGGCAGCAATGAATGACGAAACCGGCGCCTCGACCGGCTTCGAAACGGGCGTCTGGGTCACGACGGCGGCGGCCGGCCTGACCGGCGGGGTGGCGACGACCACCTCGACCAGCGGCGCGATCGGCGCCGGAGAATGTTTGATGAGGGCGGGTACCGGTGCCGCGGCCTTGGGGGCGACCGGCTTCGGCGCGGGCACCTTGACGGCGACGGGCTTCACGGCGGCCACGGGCTTGGCGATTTTGGGCGCGGCAAGCTTGGCGGCCGCAGGCGGCGCCTTGGCGACCGGAACTGGCGCCTTCGCGGCCAGAGTCGGGGTCTTCACGGGAACGGGCTTTGCGGCGGGCTTCACAGCCACGGCCGGCTTCGGGATGCTCGCAGCCTTCACCGGTTTGGCGATGGCGGGCTTCTTCTGATCCGAATCAGTCATCTCAGGTCCTCCAGAAGCGGCAGCCGAGACGGGCTTCAAATTCCCGTTCCCAGTGATTGCTGCAGCGCAACACATCCTTGAGATAGGCCTGCCGGTTTCGAGAGTCAACGGCTTTTTGTGCACTGCAACATAGAACGTGTCGATTCTCTCGAATTTACCGGGGAACTTACGGATCCTTAACTGCCGGCGGCGCTTGATGGGGGCCGCACGCTGGGGCATCCTCGCGCCCTTGAACGATTGGGAAGAAGCGGTGTGACCTATTGCGTCGGGATCAAGATTAGGGAGGGGCTGATTGCGCTCTCCGACGGGCGGGTGACCTCGGGCAACCAGGTGTCCCACGCCCGCAAGCTGACGCTGCACGGGGCCGAGGACGGCCGGTTCATGGTCATGACCTCGGGCCTGCGCTCGGTCCGCGACAAGACGCTGGCCTATCTGGAGCGCGACATGCGCATGCCGGGCGCCAAGCCGTTCCGCCGGGTGCTGGATGCGGTCGGCGGCTTCTGCAATGCGCTGCGCCAGGTCAAGATCGAGGACCAGGAGGCGCTGGAAGCGGCCGCCCTGCCGCTCAATCTGCATTGCATCATGGGCGGCCAGCTGGTCGATGACGACGAGCCCGGCCTGTACATGATCTATCCCGAAGGCAACTGGATCGCCTGCGACGAGCGCACGCCCTATCTGTCGGTCGGCTCGACCTCGTACGGCAAGCCGATCCTGGATCGCGCGCTCAGCTACGACACACCGATGCAGGTCGCGCTCAAGATCGCCTATCTGTCGTTCGATTCGACCCGCTTCAGCGCGGCCGACGTGGGCTATCCGATCGACCTGGCGACGCTGACCTCCAGCGACCGCAAGATCCGCCTGGCCGAGCTCGATTACGACGATCTGATGGAGCAGCGGCAATGGTGGAACAGCCATATTACCCAGCTGGCCGGCCAATTGCCGGATGGTCCCTGGGTCGGCAAGCTGCTGCCGTAAGCCGCTGGAATGAATCGAGCAATCATCGTCGAGCCCGGTATTTCGCGTCGCAACGCGAGAACAGATACTGTGTTCATCGCGAATTGCGCAGTGCCGTGCCGACGGGCCCATGGACTCGTCGCCGCTTTATTCCATCACCCTCCGGACTCGCGACGACTTGCCGCGCGCCGAAAGATTCCCACAGCTAATTTCGATTGCCGCATCGAAAGTTAGTAGACAGAGATTCAGTAATTTCTTAAGGTCTGGTCCTATGAATATGGTGGTACGTCTGTTTTGGGGGAGGCCGAGTTGAGCATCCATTCAATTCGGCGGCCGCGGCGTCAGGGGGGTCTGACGCTCGCAGCCGTTCTTTTGGGTATGACCTGTCTGGCTGGGGGATCTACTTCCGCCTGGGCGGGCTACGCCTCGATGGTGATCGACAGCTCCACCGGCGAGGTCTTGAACGAAGTCAATGCGGATGAATTGAACCATCCGGCGTCGCTCACCAAGATGATGACGCTCTACATGACGTTCGAGGCGATGCAGCGCGGCAAGATCACGCTCGACACGCGCATGCCGGTCTCGGAATTCGCCGCGGCGAAGATGCCGACCCATCTGGGCGTGCCGGCCGGCGACGAAGTCACCGTCAAGGAATGCGTGCTGGGTATGGTCGTGCTGTCGGCCAACGATTGCGCCGCCATCGCCGGCGAATATCTGGCCGGCGGCAGCGAGACCGCTTTCGCCCGCATGATGACCGACAAGGCCCATGCGCTCGGCATGACCAACACGACCTTCCGCAACGCTTCGGGCCTGCCCGATGACGAGCAGGTCACCACGGCGCGCGATCTGGTCAAGCTCGCCCAGCATCTGCATGACGACTTCCCGCAATATTACCGCTTCTTCTCGACCCGCGAGTTCCTGTTCCGCGGCCGCCTGATCAAGGGCCATAACCATCTGATGTACCGGTACGCCGGCATGGATGGCTTGAAGACCGGCTTCACTTCGGCCTCGGGCTTCAACCTCGCCTCCTCGGCCGAGCGCGACGGCCATCGCCTGATCGGCGTGGTCATGGGCTCGACCAGCGGCGGCGTGCGCGACAATCTGATGGCGACCCTGCTCGACAACGGCTTCGCCCATCGTCCGACCGACCCGATGCTGGTCGCCGAGGCCGGCGGCCAGAACTCCCGCATGGCGAAGCGCCTGCTCGCCCGCGCCGGCACCATGCTGGCCGCCTTGTCGCCGATCCCCAAGGCCGAAGCCGCGACCATGCCGGCCCCGGTCCCGGCATCCGCCCGGGTGCTGCGCGCCCACGCCGCCAAGCCCGGCGGCATCGTCACCGCCGTCTCGACCGAGCGCTGGGCCGTCCAGGTCGGCGCCTTCGCCAGCCACGCCCAGGCCGAAGACGCCGCCCAGCACGCGATCCATTTGGCCGGCCTGCGCGGCGAACCCTCGATCCTGGCCCCGGCCAAGAGCGAGAAGCACAAGATCTACCGCGCCCGCCTGAATGGCTTCTCATCGGAAAGCCAGGCCCGCGAAGCCTGCGGCGCACTGCACAAGAAGGGCCACCTCTGCGTCGTGGTCCCGCCCGGCAAAGGCAGCGTCAAGCTCGCCCGGGACTGAGCGGCGACAACACCCCCACCCCAGCCCTCCCCCGCAAATGCGGGAGAGGGAGCAAGATCAACCCTCTACCGCCTTTTGCGGGAGAGGGTTGATCGCGCCAGCGATCCGGGGCGTTCGACCGGACCGTCCCTCCCAATTCCCCCACCCACCCGCGCCACGAAATTCCCGAACAGCCGCGCGCCGGCTTCGGTCCGGATGCTTTCCGGATGGAACTGCACGCCTTCGATCGGCAGGGCGCGATGGCGCAGGCCCATGATATGGCCGTCGTCCTCGGACCGGGCCGAGATCGTTAGGCAATCGGGCAGCCCCGCTTCCGCCACGACCAGCGAATGATAGCGCGTCGCCGAAAACGGCTGCGGCTGGCCGTCGAAGCAGCCCTGGCCGTCATGGGCGATCGGGCTGATCTTGCCATGCATCATTTGGCGCGCCCGCTCGATCCTGCCGCCGAACGCCAGGCCGATCGCCTGATGGCCGAGGCACACGCCCAGGATCGGCGTGCGCCCGGCGAAGCGGTCCAGGATGGCGACATAGCCTGAATCCGCCGGATGGCCGGGCCCCGGACCTAGCACGATCAGGTCGGGCGCCATCGCCTCGATCGCGTCGCCGCTGATGCGGTCGTTGCGCACGACCGGCACCTCCAGCCCCGCCTCCAGCAGATATTGGCGGATGATATAGACGAAACTGTCATAGGCATCGATCAGCAGCGCCTTCATGATTCGAGCTCCCGGCCGGTGATGGCCCAATAGCCGGCGCCCAGCTTGGCCAGCGTCTCGCGCCATTCGGCCGCGGGGTTGCTGTCGGCGACGATGCCGGCCGACGCGCGGATGGTGAAGCGCGTGCCGTCATGCAGCGCCGAGCGGATAGCGAGGCCGGTATCGACATAGCCGGCGAAATCGATCAGCCCGAACGCGCCGGCATAGAGCCCGCGCCGGCTGGTCTCGATCGCCTCGATCAGTTCCATCGCCCGCACCTTGGGCGCGCCGCTCATGGTGCCGGCCGGAAAGCTCGCGGCGATGGCGTCATATTCGTCGAGGCCGGCGGCCAGATCGGCGGTCACGGTCGAGACCAGGTGGAACACATGGCTGTAGCCCTCGGTCGCGAGCAATTGGGTGACATCCAGGCTGCCGGGCTCGGCGATGCGGCCCAGGTCGTTGCGGCACAGATCGACCAGCATGACATGCTCGGCGATCTCCTTTGGATCGGTCCGCAGCTTTTCGGCGGCGGCCGCGTCGGCCTCGGGCGTCGCCCCGCGCCGGATCGTGCCGGCGAGCGGCCGCATGGTCGCGTGGCCATGCTCCAGGTGCAGGAACACCTCCGGGCTGGCGCCGACCAGCTCGGTCCCGGCGATGCGGGCCAGCACCATGTAAGGCGCGGGGTTGCGGGCGCGGAGCCGGCGATAGACCGCAAGCGGGCTCGCCTGGGTTTCGATGGTCAGCGCATGGCCCAGCTGGACCTGATAAATATCGCCCGCGCCGATATGGTCGAGCGCCACGGCGACGCCGGCCTCGTAGCGCTGCTGGTCGATCGAGTCCGTGACCGAAAGCGGCGCCGGCACGTCGGGGACCGACGGATCGTCGCCCTCGGCCCGCGCACCGGCCAGCCGTTCGGCCAGACGATAGAGATCGATCGGCTGCCACGGGCCTTGCGCGGTGAGCAGCGTCGTGGTCTGGGCGGCCAGATCGAAACTCAGCACGCCGCGGCAGAGCGCCAGCGCGATATCCGGCGTGTCGCCCTCGCGTGGAATGAGCGCCGGCAGACTCTCGACGAAACGCACCGTGTCGTAGCCCAGATAACCCACGAAACCGAAACCAAACGCGCCGCCCGGATCCGGATGGCCCTCGACCGCGAAGCCGTCGCGGATCGTGCGCAGCAGCGCCCAGAGCCCGTCGGGGGCGAGCGGCAGCAAATGGGCCACCCGTGGCTCGACCGCCGCGACCAGCTCCGGCGCGCCGCCGAACCGGACCGCCCGGTCGCGCAGCTCCAGCGTCAACACCGGGCCGAACCCGACGATGGCCCGGCGCTGGGTGCCGGCCAACGCCTCCATCAGGACCACGCCGTCAGCGCCATAGAGCCGCCGCAGCGCCAGGCAGGCGGCGAGCGGCGGCAGGAACGGAATGTCGGTACGGTCGAGCTGAACCGGGATCGGGGGCTGGGTCATGGCGGCTTCCGGAGAGGTTTGGACAAACAAAAAGCCCACCAAGGAGGACCTTGGTGGGCTTCAATCACACGGACGGGAATGACGATAAGTTCGTCAGCAGCCGTCAGGATCGCCCACGCACGAACGCCACCACCAGGTCAAAGCCTGGGCGGTCACGACGGTCTGCGGGGCGAAGGAATGGGTCATTGCGGGATGATGCTGCGACTGGTTGGGCCAGGAGTCAAGCGGGGGAATGTCAGCTATCGTTTACCGACGTATTTTAAACGTCGGATCTTATGCTCACGCCTAATGACTAAATGCAGCACCCGAGGCCTTTTCTATGACAGACAAGAGCTGCTTAGCAAGCATTTCTCTCAGCAAGTTTTCCATTTGCGATACGTCAATCGTTTCATCTGCTAAAAAGGCGGCATCAGCCGCTTCTAACGCATGGAAATAGCCGCTCCGGTCTTGCTGAATTTGCTCAGGGATCGCCGGCGTTCCAGGAAGAACAAGACTAAGCTTTACGTTCAACACTATATAAGAAGCCGTTCGACTTGTACGTCCATTGCCGTCAGCGAATGGATGAATCCAGTTCAAACGCCACATAATATAAGCCGCCAGATGGAAAGCGGTACGCTCATGCAAATTATTATTCACATAGTCGCACATCTCAGTGACGAGGAACGGCACAAGATGAGCAGCTGGAGGTTCATGTCGGCTCTTTGAGATAGCGACGGAACCGGTTCGCCAGTGCCCCGGATCGGATCGCAATCCTTTTACTGCAACTGACTGAAGCTCTTGGATGAGACTCGGTCTCAGTGCAAACGGCCGATCCGGTTCAAGGAATGTACGAATGACATCGATAGCGAGGTCGAACTGCTTGAGGCCGTTTTCGGCCTCAAGCAGTTCGACCGAGGGACTTGCATGTGTTCCCTCGGTCGACATCGCTTCAGCCCTCGTTAGTCCGCCGATCGTCGGCCGCTCGGTCGATCATCGCTCGCGTGATATCCTGATTCTCAAATGCCGTGTTACCGAACGCGAAGCTTCTCCGCTGTTCCTCGCGGTCAGCCGTTGATACGGGAACTGCTCTCGCCATTTCGATCAACTGGGACAGATTCGGCCCCTGAGTGAGTTTCTGATTCATAGCCCATTTCCTCGAAACTAAAGGGGAAAACGGTCCTATCCGTTCACCTTCGTTTCCGCTCATACGATATATTATAAGGCCGACCATCAACAAATAGTAATGCAAGGAAGGCGCCTCACTATCGCTTGATAATCGGAGCTATCGACCAACTCTCGCCCAGTCGGCCGCCATCGCTCCAATCACTCCGGCTTATCCCCCTCGCCTTCCTTCTGCTCCGGCGACAATTCAGGTTTGCAGTAGGGCGGCACGTCGTCGCCACCCTTGACCATCGCGCTGCAGCCGCGGGTGATTTCGCTGATGATCACCTCGCATGGATTGTCGGCATTGCACGGCGGATTGGTCGCGGTCGAGACCTCGGTGCATTGCTCGACATAGGCCTTGGCCCAGCCGTCGCCGGCCGTCTCCTTGCACGAGGCGGCGAGCGCGGGGACGGCGACCGCCAGCAGCGGGAGCATCACCAGATAACGCAGTTTCATGATGCATCCCGCCCCTGGCCCGATCGTCAGAACGCCGGCGGCGCGATGTCGCTCGCCTTCAGCTGCTCGGCCAGGATCGCCTTGAGCCGGCCGAGGCCGGCCTCGGTCTTGGCTTCGCAGCGGGCGACCAGCACGTCTTGCGTATTGGACGCGCGCAGCAGCCACCAACCGTCGGCGGTATTGACGCGCACGCCGTCGATCGCCGAAACCTGGGCGCCGGCGGCTTCGAGCCGGGCCTTGACCTCTTCGATCACCTGGAACTTGCGGGTCTCGGAACAGGGGAAGCGCAGTTCCGGCGTGTTGAGCACGGTCGGCAGGCGGTCGCGCACCTGGGTGATCGTCTCGCTCGAGCGGGCGACGATGCCGAGCAGCCGGACCGCGGCATAGAGCGCGTCGTCATAGCCGTAATATTTGTCGGCGAAGAAGATATGGCCGCTCATCTCGCCGGCGAGCGGGGCGCCGGTCTCGGCCATCTTGGTCTTGATCAGCGAATGGCCGGTGCGCCACATCAGCGGCGCGCCGCCCATGCGGGCGATCTCGTCGTACAGCACCTGGCTCGCCTTGACGTCGGCGATGATGGTGGCGCCCGGATGGGTCTTCAGCACGTCCTCGGCCAGGATGACCATCAGCTGGTCGCCCCACAGGATGCGGCCCTTGCCGTCGACCACGCCGATGCGGTCGCCGTCGCCGTCGAACGCGATGCCGAAATCGGCGCCGGTCTCGGCGACCTTGTCCTGCAACTGGATGAGGTTATGCGGCTCGGTCGGATCGGGATGATGCGCCGGGAAATTGCCGTCGATCACCTCGTTCAGCAGGATATGCGTGCCGGGCAGCACCTTGACCAGCTCGACCAGCGCGTCGCCGGTGGCGCCGTTGCCGGCGTCCCACACGACCTTCAAATCCTTGGTGCCGTCGTAATCCTTGGCGACACGCGCGACATATTCGTCGAACACCGACAGCTTGCGCCAGCTGCCCTCGCCGGTCGCCCAGTCGCCCGAGCCGGCCACGACGCCCAGATGCTGGATGTCCTTGCCGAAGAACGACTTCTTGCCGATCATCATCTTGAAGCCGTTGTAGTTCGGCGGGTTGTGCGAGCCGGTGATCATGATGCCGCCATCGACGCCGGGCACCGTGTTCACGGCGTAATACAGCATCGGCGTCGGACCGAGGCCGATGCGCACCACGTCGATGCCGGCCTCGTTCAGGCCCTGGACCACGGCCTCTTCGATCATCGGCGACGACAGGCGGCCGTCATAGCCGATCGCGGCGCATTTGCCGCCGGCCTTGGCCAGGATCGAGCCGTAGCTGCGGCCGATGGCGCGCGCGTCCTCGACCTTGAGGGTCTCGCCCACGATGCCGCGGATGTCGTATTCGCGCAGGATCGTCGGGTCGAACTGATGGCTCATCACAGGCACTCTCTTGAGATCGGTCAGGGATAGGCTCAGGCGAGCGCCGCGATGATGCGGCGCAGGTCGGACGCGACGTCCGAACGCGCGAGGCCAAAGGCGAGGTTCGCTTCGAGAAAGCCGATCTTGTCGCCGCAATCATAGCGCGCGCCCTCGAAGCGCAGGCCGTGGAACGGCTCGGATCCGAGCAGCTTGACCATGCCGTCGGTCAGCTGGATCTCGCCGCCGGCGCCTTTGCCGGTGGTTTCCAGATGGCCGAAGATGGTCGGCGTCAGAATATAGCGGCCGATGATCGAGAGCGTCGAGGGCGCCTCGGCCGGGGCGGGCTTCTCGACCAGCCCGCGCACCGAGGCCAGGCGGCCGTCGTCGGACGAGACGTCGAGGATGCCGTATTTGTTGGTGTGCTCGCGCGGCACATCGACCACGGCCACGACATTGCCGCCGGTCTCCTCATGCACCTCGACCAGCTGCTGCAGGCAGGGCGTCTTGGACAGCACCAGATCGTCGGGCAGGATGACGGCGAACGGCTCGTTGCCGATCAGGTTCTTGGCGCACAGCACCGCATGGCCCAGACCCAAAGGCAGCTGCTGGCGGATCGAGGCGACCTGGCCCGGCTTCGGCAGCCAGCTCTTGATCAATTCCAGGGCGGCGGTCTTGCCGCGCTCTTCCAGCGTGCGCTGCAGCTCGTAGGAATAATCGAAATGGTCTTCCAGTGCGGTCTTGTTGCGGCCGGTGACGAAGATGAAATCCTCGATCCCGGCGGCGCGCGCCTCTTCCAGCGCATATTGGATCACCGGCTTGTCGACGACGGTCAGCATTTCCTTCGGCATGGCCTTGGTCGCTGGCAGAAAGCGCGTGCCGAGGCCGGCAACCGGAAAGACGGCCTTGCGAATCTTGTGACCCATGTAAATCCCCTCGGCGGCGCGACATCCGGCTTTTCCACGAGAACGGGCGCGCAGATCTTGCGGCGCACCATTCCCGCACACACGACAACGGTTGATGGGGCCGTCCTGTTCCCACCCTTGACGGCATTCTGTGCCATACGGAGTCGCAGGCGGCAACCGCGCAGAGGCGGAACCCTAAAATGACTCTATCGGGAGGATGGGGCCGCCGGCCGGATCCAGATCGAGGTGTCGTGGAACACCGCGCCGCCGGCCGGCAGGCCCGGCTCGGCGCTGGTCAGCGCATTGATGCCGACGCCTTCCTCGAACGCGTGGTTCGGCCAGATGCCTTCGACCACGACCACGCCGCGGCGAATGCCCTCGAACGCTTTCGCCGGCACCACGACCGAGCCGCGTTCGTTGCCCAGGCGCAGGCGGGCGCCGTCCTGGGCCGCCATCGCCGCCAGATCGTCGGCATGGATCAGCACGCGCGGGCTGCCCTCGCGCTGGCGGCTGCCCGGCGTCTCGCCGAAGGTGGAATTGAGGAAGCTGCGCGCCGGCGCGGTCACCAGGCGGAACGGCTTGGCCGCCGTCTCCCGGTCGATCACCCAGTTCTGGTCCGGCAGCGGCGACAGGCGCACGCCCTCGGGCCCAAGCCCGCTCCAATCCGCCTTGAAATGGAACTTGCCGTCCTTGTGACCGAAGCCGTCGAGGAAATGCATGGTCTGGAACGGCAGCGCGCAATCATGGCCGCGGCCTTCGAGGAAAGTTTCGGCCGGCGGCAGACCGGTGTCGGCCAGCGTGCGTTCGATCAATTGCCAGGGCGTCATCGTGAAGCCCGGATGCTCCGCCCCCAGGCGACGGGCCAGTTCGGCCACGACATAATGGTTCTCGCGCGCCTCGGCGAACGGCCCGACCACCTGCTTCGCGATCTGCAGCATGGTATGGCCGGAAGCGGTATAGATGTCGTCATGTTCGAGGAAGGTCGTGGCCGGCAGCACGATGTCGGCCATCGCCGCGGTCTCGGTCATGAACTGCTCGTGCACGCAGACGAACAGGTCGTCGCGCGCGAAACCCTGGTGCACCTTCATCAGATCGGGCGCCACCACCATCGGGTTGGTGTTCTGGATCAGCAGGGCCGTCACCGGCGGCCCGCCGCGGAGCGCATCGGCATCGCCGGTCAGCACGCCGCCGATGCGCGACATGTCGAGCTCGCGCACGGTCCGGTCGACCGCGTCCAGCCCCTGGATCACGGTCTTTTTCAGATTATAGAGGGCGCCGCCGGCATAGAGCGCGCCGCCGCCCTCATGTTGCCAGGCCCCAGTCACCGCCGGCAGGCAGGTGACCGCATGGATCTGCGCCGCGCCATTGCGGCTGCGCGAGAAGCCATAGCCGACCCGGATGAACGCGCGCGGGGTCGAACCGTAGAGCCGGGCGAATTCCCAGATCGTGTCTTCCGGGATGCCGGTGATCTCGGCGGCCCAGGCCGGCGTCTTGTCCTGGACATGGGCTTCGAGTTCGTCCGGCACGTCGGTGTATCGCGCCATATAGGCGCGGTCGGCGAAGCCTTCCTTGAACGCCACATGCATCATGGCGCAGGCGAGTGCGGCATCGGTGCCCGGCTTCAGGATCACCGCCAGATCGGCGACGTCGGCGGTCGGCGTGCGATAGGTATCGACCACGACCAGCTTGGCGCCGCGCCGTTTGCGCGCGCGCTGGATATGGGCCATCAGATTGACCTGGGTCGCGACCGGGTTGCCGCCCCAGACCACGACCAGATCGCTCTTGGCGATCTCGCGGCTGTCGACGCCACGCTTGACGCCGACGCCGGCGTTCCAGCCGGCATCCGACAGCGCCACGCAGATCGAGCCGAACTGGCGCGAATATTTCATCACATTGCGCAGCCGGTCGATGCCGTCGCGCTGCACATGACCCATGGTGCCGGCATAGAAATACGGCCAGACCGTTGCCGGCCCGTGGCGTTCGGCCGCCTCGCGGAATTTCGTGGCAACGATGTCGAGCGCGTCGTCCCAGCCGATCGGCTCGAACGACGCCAGGCCCACACCCTTGGGTCCGATCCGGCGCAGCGGCTGGCCCAGCCGTTCCGGATGATGCTGGCGCTCGGCATAGCGTGCGACCTTGGCGCAGACCACGCCGGCGGTATAGCCGTCCTTGCGCCCGCCATGGACCCGGCCGATCGTGCGCGCATCCAGCCGCTCGACCTCGAGCGTGCAGGTCGACGGGCAATCATGCGGGCAGACCGAGTGGGCGATATCGAGCGGCATGCAGCCACTCTAGGACCAGCGCCGCCCGACGCCAACCCGTAGCGAGTGCAGTTCAGAAGCGCAGGATCTGCGCCGTCGCGTCGTCCATCGGCTTGATGCGCGGGACCGCCAGGCAATCCGGATCGGCCGCCTCCGCCGCGCGCAGCTCGTCCAGCAGCGCATCGGGCCCGTGTTCGAAACTGGCGCGCAACAGGCCGGCCGCGTCATAGCGGTGGAAATGGTCGACCAGCCGCCAATAGCCGTCGGAGCACAGCAGCACGCGCGTGCCCGGCACGGCCCCGAACCGCTCGACCGCCATCGCGGCGGCCGCCCGGGGATCGATCCCCAGCATCCAATAGCCGCCGGGCTGGTTGAGCCGCGACCGGCGCCGACGCAATTCGTCGCCCATCGCCACCAGCAGCTTGCCCTCGACCGGACCCGACGCCTGTCGCGCCGCGACCATTTCCTTGAGCGTTTCGTCGGAGCCGGTGCGGTCGATCGTGCCGAAGCAATGGACCGCGCCCGCCTGTTCGACGACCGCGACGCAGTCGCCCTGATACGCGATCTCGAACCCGCTGCCATCTTCGCGCAGCCAGACACCCGCCGCCGACGGCAGGGCATAAGGCGGCAACGCGGCGTGATCCGGCACCAGCGTCCGATAGCGGGCCGCGACGCGCTCGATCACGGCGGCGAAATAATTCCGGACCGCACGCCCGGTCGGATCGATCGCGGTCATTTCCTGCGACAGCGCGCCGGCGAGCCAGGCGGCATCGGTCGGTCCTTCCGGCACCAGCTCGCGCTCGGCGAGGCCGGTGGCGCCATCGAGGACCCAGGCGGCCCGCGTCGTGGCACCGGCGATATCCTCGTTCGCCGCCCCGCTGGCGCGGCTCGCCTGCGCGATAATGATCAAGCCACGGCGACCGGCTGCCCGCTCGCCGCCGAGCGGATGATCGCCTCGAACACGGCGGCGCCATGGATCGCCTGGTCGGCACCGACCGGGAAGACCGACCGTCCCTCGACCGCGTCGGCGAACGCCTCCAGCTCGGCCCGCTCGAGATCGATCGGCGGATAGTCGATCCCGCGCGGCACCGTATCCGCGAGCCCGGTCAGCTCCAGCCGGTCGGGCCCACGCAGTTCGGCATGGGCGGACGCGCCGAACAGGTGAAACCGGAAATGCATCGGCGTCGCCAGCAGAGTGGTCAGCGTCGCGGTCGCGCCGCTGTCGAATGTGAACAGGATCGAGGTGGTATCGTCGATCTCCCGGATCACCCGGCTGGTCGATTGCGCGAACACGCGGGCGATCGGTCCCATCAGATCGATCATCGCGTCGATCAGATGGATGCCGAGCCCGGTCAGGCCGCCGCCCGGCGCCTCGGCGCGGTCGAGCCGCCAGGAATCATCGTCGTAGCGCCCGACCGCATTGACCGAGAAATGCGCCTCGGCATGCAGCAGCGTGCCCAGGCTGCCGTCGGCCAGCAGCTTTTGCAGCGCCTGCATCGCCGGCAGGAAGCGCCGGTTGAACCCGACCGACAGCGTGACGCCGGCGGCCCGGACGGCCGCGACCGCGCGTTCGGCCGAAGCCTTGTCGAGGGTGAAGGGCTTGTCGCAGAAGATCTGCTTGCCGGCCGCCGCCGCCGCCACGACCTGGTCGGCATGCAGGCTGTGCGGCGTCGCCAGGATGACCGCATCGATCGTGGGATCGGCCAGCACGGCGGCATAGTCGGAGCCGAGCGGAAAGCCCTTGGCGAAAGCGAAGGCCTGCGCGCGCTCGACCCGGCGGGTGACGCCCGCCACGATCCGGATCTTGTCGCTGCCCTCGATCGAATTCACCAGCCGCTGACCCCAGCGGCCCAGACCGATGATCGCTGCCCGCACCGCCATCGAGATCTCCCTGATTTGATCGATGCGGTAATTATGCCGATCTTATGAGTTCCCGTCATCGCCGTCGCATGCGCTAAGCTCGCGACCAAACAGCCGGAATCATCCGCCACGCTGCAAAGGGGCGCCATGACCAAGCACATCGAATATTATTTCACACCCGTGTCGCCCTGGGCCTATCTGGGCCATGACCGGTTCCTGGCCCTGGCCACAGCGGCCGGCGCCACGGTCGCGTACAAGCCGACCGATTATGGCAAGGTCTTTCCGATCTCGGGCGGACTGCCGCTCGGCAAGCGGGCGCCGCAGCGCCAGGCCTACCGGCAGTTCGAGCTGAAGCGCTGGTCGGCCTATCTCAATCTGCCGCTCAACCCGCATCCGAAATTCTTTCCGGTCTCGGCCGACCTCGCGTCGCGCGCGCTCATCGCGGCCGATCGCGACGGCCAGGACACCGGCCGGTTGCTCGGCGCGATCATGCGCGCCATCTGGGTCGAGGAGCGCGACGTCGCCGATCCCGCCACCCTGATGGCGCTGGCCGATGCGGTCGGAATCGCGGGGCGATCCTTGCTGCTTGCCGCCGACACCGGGGCGGTCCGGACCGCCTACGACGCCCATACCGAGGATGCGATCGCCGCCCAGGTGTTCGGCGCGCCGACCTATGTCTATCGCGGCGAGCCGTTCTGGGGGCAGGACCGGCTGGATTTCCTCGAGCGCGCGCTGCTTACCGGTTGAACAGGTCTGGAATACCCCGGTTGCGCCCGGCCCGGCTGCCGCCTATATTCGAGGAGTCAGGTGACTGACTATGGTGATAAACGGCGCGTGGAATAATCGTCACGGACCCGGGGGCAGTGCCCGGCACCTCCACCAAACCGGCTCTTGGGCTCATTTCCCAAGGGACGAACCAAGGGGGTGATCCAGCTTCGACGTGCGTGGTAAAGACGCGACTTTTGCCCGGCATGATACCGCCGTTATCGGGTCAATCTCTAAATGCGAACGATAACGTTGCGCATGAGGCTCTCGCGGCCTAATCCCTAACGGGATGAAAGCTATCGGGTAACTCGCGGTCCGGGGGGTACCGGGCAACAGAAACCCCCCACTTCATTTCACGCCGGGTGCCGGACCCTGGCGAGCGCGAGAATCGGTGCACATGGCGAGACCCACCCTCCGTTACGACAAGATGGTCGAGAACGCGTTGCGCAGCGTGGTGCGCGACGCCTTGACCTTGACCGCGGAGCATGGGCTGCCCGGCGCCCATCATTTCTACGTCACCTTCCGCTCGGCCTATCCCGGCGTCGAGATTCCGGATTATCTGGCCGCACAATATCCGCATGAGATGACGATCGTGCTGGAGCATCAGTTCTGGGGCCTGGAAGTCGACGACCATCAGTTCTCGGTCACCTTGAGCTTCCGCAATCAGGCCGAACGCTTGGTCGTGCCGATGGCCGCGATCACCGCCTTCGCCGATCCGTCGGTGAAGTTCGGCCTGGAGTTCCGCTCGGAGCCCGACGGCGTCGAAGCCGCCGAGGACGCGCCGACGCCCTTGCCGCCGCCCGAGAAGGCCCAGCAGCAGGACGATGCCGGCGAACCCGCGCCGCCGACCGCCGAAAAGGCCGGCGAAGTCGTCAAGCTCGACGCTTTCCGCAAGAAATGATCCCGACGGGATGGACAGGGCGGCGCTTCGGTGCCGCCCTCGTCGCATCGGCCTCCTCTAAAAACTTTCCGTCCGGCACCCGAATGATCGGCGCGGCGCGGGGATGCCTGCGCCCTTACTCCCGTATGATCGCTTACCCTGGGTACCATGGAACGGAGCTGACTTGAGGGGGGATCAGGAGGACCTTGCCGGCCTGCTGTCGGGAAACAAGGTGTCTTGGGATTCCTTTGTCGCTCGGTTTGCCGGCCTGATTCTAGCCGCGGTCCGCCGTGTCGTGGGATCCGACGGCATCGATGTCGAGGATATCGCCCAGGACGTGTTCGTCCGGCTGTGCAAGGACGACTACCGGCTGCTGCGCCAATACGATCCCACCCGCGCCGGTTTGTCGACCTGGCTGACCATCGTGTCGCGCAGCGTCGCCCATGACACGATCCGCCGGCGCCGCGCGCCGACCCAGCCGATCGAGCTGACGCCCGAGGCCGCCTTCGCGGTCGAACCCAATATCGTCGAGAAGATCAAGATTCCGGACGGGCTGCTGTCGCCGCGTCAGCAGCTGGTCTTGACCATGATCTACGAACGCGACATGGAAGTCGCCGAAATCGCCGGCACGCTCCAGATCGACGCCCAGACCGTCCGCAGCACCCATCACAAGGCCATGCTGAAGCTGCGCGCGCATTTCGGGGAAAAACCGTGAGACGCGGGGATGGTCCGCGCGCCCGGGTCGTAACATGTTCGAACGTGGGATCTCTACCATGAACGACGACGCTCCTTTCCAGCCCGACCAAACGCTCTACGAGCGTTGGCGGTCGCACGAGTCCGTGCCGGCAGTGGCCGAACTCGATCCGATGCTGCTGGCCGCCTACCTGGACGGCCGCCTGGACGAAGCTCAAGCGGCGATGCTGGAACAGCTGCTCGCGGCCGATCCGGCGGCGCTCGACGATCTGCTCGCGTGCGAGCCGGTCACGCCCGAAATTCCCTCCGCCGCCTTCATCGCGCGCGCCCAGACCCTGGTTGGTGGCGCCGCGATCCTGCCGTTCGCCCCGCGCCCGGCCCCGCCGCGCCGGATGGTGACGGCCTGGGCCGCCTGGGGCGCCGTCGCCGCCAGCCTCGTGCTGATTTCCCTGGTGGGATTCAGCCTGGGCATGCAGACCGAGCGCAATTTCAATGGCTCGACCGGGGTCGGCACCTCGATCGATATTCTCGACCAGTCGAGCGGCTTGGGCGACGGCATTGGTTGAGAGCTGGATGCCGTCGATGCCTAAGCTCCGGGTCCCTCGCCTGACCGAGGTCGTGTTAGTCCTGTCGGTGGCGCTCAATCTGTTCGTCGCTGGCGGTTTCGCCTATTCGCAATATACCGCGGCCCATCCGACCCAGGTCGCACCCGGCGGACCGGAACGCCGGCTGGAGACCTTTGCGCAAAAGCTCGGTCTCGACCCGGAAAATTCGAAGCCGTTCAAGGAATGGCGGCGCAGCCTGCGCCTGGCGCAAACCGCGCTGTTCAAGGAAAATCAGCCGCTGGTCGCTCAGGCCTGGCAGGATTTGAGCACGCCGGCGCCCGATGCGCTCCGCATTCAGCAGGTGCTGGATCAGATGGCCGCCAACCGGCGGGCGTTTCAGGCGGACGCGACGGCGGCCACGATCAAGTTCCTGAATACGCTCGATGACTCCCAGAAAAAGACGTTCATGAGCATGGTGGTCGACCGGTCGAATCCGTACGCCGCCCCCGTGCGCAATTCTCTCGGCAACTGAGCCTTGCTGTAACAGGTATTTGCCGCCGACACGGTGCGATGGCACCTTGGCGCCGAGGAGCTTTCCCGCGGAAAGCTCCCGCTGGCGACGGGGCCACCCAGCCGGCGGCTTAGACCCTTCGACGAGGAATGACCAAGATGACGTCCGAGACAGCGACCCGCATCGAGACCGACACGATGGGCGAAGTGGCCGTCGCGGCAGATCGCTATTGGGGTGCCCAGACCCAGCGGTCCCTGCAGAATTTCAAGATCGGCGGCGAGCGCATGCCGGCGCCGCTGATCCGCGCGCTCGGCATCCAGAAGAAGGCCTCGGCGCTGGCCAACCTCAAGCTGGGCAAGCTGGACAAGACCATCGCCGACGCGATCGCCAAGGCGGCCGACGAGGTCATCGACCTGACGCTGATCGAGCATTTCCCGCTGGTCGTCTGGCAGACCGGCTCCGGCACCCAGACCAACATGAACGCGAACGAGGTCATCTCGAACCGCGCGATCGAGATGCTGGGTGGCGTGGTCGGTTCCAAGAAGCCGATCCATCCGAACGACCATGTCAACTACGGTCAGTCCTCGAACGACAGCTTTCCGACCGCCATGCATATCGCGGCCGGCGAACAGGTCGCCCATCGGCTGCTGCCGGCGCTGAAGCATCTGCATCAGGCGCTTGATGCCAAGGCCAAGGAATTCGCGTCGATCATCAAGATCGGCCGGACCCACCTGCAGGACGCGACGCCGGTCACGCTCGGCCAGGAATTCTCCGGCTACGCCAAGCAGATCGAGTACGGCATCGCCCGGGTCGAGGCGACGCTGCCGCGGGTCTATCAGCTGGCCCAGGGCGGCACGGCGGTCGGTACCGGCATCAATGCCGCGGTCGGGTTCGACGTCGCCTTCGCCGAGCAGGCTGCCGCCTTGACCGGTCTGCCGTTCGTCACAGCCGAGAACAAGTTCGAGGCGCTGGCCGCCCATGACGCGCTGGTCGAACTGTCGGGTGCGCTGAATACGCTCGCCGCCTCGGCCATGAAGATCGCGAACGACATCCGGCTGCTGGGCTCGGGCCCGCGCTGCGGCTTCGGCGAGATCCACCTACCGGAGAACGAGCCGGGCTCGTCGATCATGCCGGGCAAGGTCAATCCGACCCAGGCCGAGGCGATGACCATGGTCGCGACCCAGATCATGGGCAACCATGTCACGGTGACAATCGCCGGCAGTCAGGGTCATTTCGAACTGAACGTGTTCAAGCCCGTTATCATTTTCAACGTGCTGCAATCGATCCGCCTGCTGGCCGACGCCGCCGAGAGCTTCGCCGACAATTGCGTCGTCGGCATCGAGGCGAACGAGGATCGGATCGAGAAGCTGCTTTACGAGTCGCTGATGCTGGTCACGGCGCTCAATCCGCACATTGGATACGACAAGGCCGCCAAGGTCGCCAAGAAGGCTCATGCCGAAGGCACCACCTTGAAGCAGGCGGCCCTGGCGTTGGGTTTTCTTAGCGATGAGGAGTTTGACCGTTGGGTGCGTCCGGAGAGCATGCTGGGTCCGCGTTGACCCACGAAACGACGAGCTCTGAAACGGGTGAGGCGAATGGCGCGCAGGCGATGCGCAAGCGATCGGTCGTGATCGCCGGACATCGCACCAGCGTGTCGCTCGAGACCGCCTTCTGGTCAGGATTGAAGGAGATCGCCGAACATCGCGGCATCTCCGTCAATCGGCTCGTCGAGACCATCGACGCCGCGCGCGGCACCAACCTGTCGAGCGCGATCCGCGTCTTCGTCCTGCAATGCTACAAGGACGAGACCGTCAAGGATTAGGCTTCGACGCCAATCCTTTCAACAGGTCGCGCAACGCCTGCGCCGGCTTCTGCTGTTGTTGCGACGGCGTGGCCGGCGTGGCCGCGACCGCTTTCTGCTCGACATAGGCGGCGAGGCTCTTCACGTCGATCCGCTTTTCCGGCCGGTCGAGCGGTCCGCCGAAGCTCATCGCCAGCGGCGGCAGATCCGGGCGCGCGGCCAGCGCCAGCAGGGCCTGACCATCGATCGACCAGGCCGGCAGATCCACCGTCGCGGTGCCGGTCAGGTCGCCGCCCTCGGCCGTCAGATGCAGATCGGTCGATCGCACCACGCCTTGGGCGATGGCGGCACTCGCCGTCAGGGTCGAAAACCGCGTCGTGCCGCCGCCCTGGATCGCCTGCAGCACGCCGACCAGATCCTGCGGTCCCCGGAGCGCCTTCAGCCGATCGTCGATCGCCGGGAGATCGAGCCCGCCGATCGTCCCGTCGCGCGCCGCCAGCGACGCGGTGCCGCGCAGCGCCGCGATCAGATCGGCCTGGGTCGCCCCTTCGGCGGTCACGTCCACCTCCAGCCGGCCGGTCCCGGCCGAGAGCGCGGTCGAGCCGAGCCGCTGGGCCAGATCCTTCAGATCCAGATCGCGGCCGGCGAACGTCAGGGCCACGGCCGAGCCCGATGCCGCCGGACCCAGGCTGCCATGCGCCTCGATCGTGCCGCCACCCAGCCCGCCCGACAGCCGGTCAAGGCCGAGCGTGCCGCCTTTCAGGACGACGGCGAGCGACGGCTTGTCCAACTGCCACCGGCCGAGCGTGGCGGAGGCGGCCGTCAGTTTGACATGGGCATCGATCAGGCCGAGCCCGCCCAGGTCGAGCCGGGCCCGGGACCAGGGGCCCGGCAACGGTCCCAGATCGCCGAGAGCGGCGTAGCGCACGGGCTGCCCCACCGCCGCGACCTCATGCGCCGGCAGGAACGGGTCGAGCACCAGATCGCTGGCCGTCAGGTCCGCGTCCAGCGTCGGCGGCTGGCTGGTCTGATCGAGTGTCACGATGCCGTCCAATTCCTGGCCGCCGACCGAGAGCGACAGATGATCGATCACCGTCCGGCTGGGCGAGGCATCGAGTGACACCGCAAGCGCCAGCGCGCCCAGCGTCCCGCCGGCCGGCCGATAGAGCGGTGCCAGCAGCGCCAGCACCCGTGCCGCCTCCGGATGATCGATCGTGATATCGCCGGTGAAATGCGGCGTGCCGGCACCGAGGCCGAGGCGGCCCTTGGCGGCCAGATGACCGTCCTGCACCGCGAGGGTGCCATCGAGGTCGAGCGCCGTCGGGCTGCCGCCGACCTGGAGCGCCAGCCGATAGGCGCCGAGCCGTCCGGCGGTGTCGCGACCGCCAAGGCCGGCCAGCGTCAGCAGCGGCACGGCGCTGGGGCCGCTCGCCGTGACCTGACCGGACAGGCTGGCGGTCGGGCCCAGCCCCCCGGCCCAACGGCCCGAGAGGCCGATGCTGCCGCCGCCCAGATCGCCGATCCGGGCGTCCCGCACCGTGGCGGCACCATCCTCGATCGTGCCGGCAAGATGGACGGCCTTCAGCAACTGGCCGCGCCAGGTCAGGCTGTCGAGCGTCAAGTCGAGATTGGCCGCCAGCAGCGGCATCAGGGCCGTGGCCGTCCCGATCGGCATGCCCGCCGGTGCGCCGCCGTCGCCCGCGACCGGGGCCGGCGTCACCGGGGCGGCGTCGGCCAGATAAGCATCGAGATTGAGCTGGTCGCCGGCCAGGCGCAGACCGATCGCCGGGCGGTTGCCGAACACCAGATTGGCCGCGCCCTTGAAGCGGCTGCCATCCAGTTCCAGGTCAATGCCGCTCGCCGCCGCCCGATCCTCGGCCAGATCGAGGCTGGCCGACAGGCTCGCTTGGCGCAGCCGGTCGGCCGGAATGCCGCCGAACCGCACGCCGGCCCAGCCGACAACCGCGCGCAGATCGTCGGTCTCGGCATCGATCGTTCCGATGAAATGGGGCTGGGCGAAGGCATCGGCAACTTGGCCGCTGATGGCCAGATCGGTCCCGCCGGGCAGTTCCGCCGTCGCCTGGTTGATCGTGATCGCGCCCTGATCGATGCCGCCGTTGAACCGCGCCTGACGGATCAGGCCGTCGCGCCAGGACAGGAGTTCGGCCGACAGATCGAGACCGATATGCAGACCCGGCAAGACAATCGACGACGCCGCCGCGCGCGGCACGCCGGCGGGTGCCGCGGCGCCGGCCATGGCGGCGGGGATCGCCGGCGTCGCCAGCCATCTGTCGAGATCGAGCCGGTTGACGTCGAGCGTCAGATCGATCGACGGCCGATCCGCCAGCCGCGCCGCCAGCGTGCCGACACCATGGGTCTGATCGAGATCGAGCGTCAGATCGGTCAGATCCGCCTTGGTCCCGTCGATGCCGAGCGTGGCACCGAGCGCCAGCGCCTTGTCGAGCGCCGGCGGCAGACGGCGTGCCGTGAACGGGGCCAGCGCCGCGCCCAGGCTGTCGGCCGCCAGCTTCAGCTTGCCGTCGGCGCGCGGCGGCTGGCCGCCATCGCAGCGGACGATGCCGTCGAAATCCAACACCGCCGAGCCGGCCCCCGCGGTCGCATGCAGCGCCAGCGGAATCGGCTGAGCACAATCGATCGTCCCGGCCCGGCCCTGGAGATGCACCGCGTCCCCCGAGAGGCCGGTGTCGGCGCTGCCCGAGACGGCGCCATCCGGCCCGGTCGTCAGATCGAAATCCAGATGATCGACCTGATAGGTCTTGCCGCCGTCGCGATAGGCGAAGCTGCCGTTGGTCACCCGGATCTGCCGGACATCGACCGAGAATTTGCCGGCGGCCGGTGCCGTCGCGGGGGCCCGCTCGGGAGCGGGCGGCGTTTGCGACACCGGCTTTGCGTCCTTGAGCGGGCCTTCGACCATGATGACCGGATCGCGCACCGTGACCGCCGTCACCTCGACCCGGCCGCCGATCAGCGGCAGCAAGGCGACATGGGCCTCGATGCTGCCGACCCGCGCCAGTTCGGTGTCCTCCGGCCCGGAACCGATCACCTGGATGTCGTCGATCGACAGTTTCGGGCTGGGCAGCATCGACAAGGCAACCGGACCGCGGATCCGGACGTTATATCCCGTAGCGGCCTTCAGCCGCCCGGTCAGGAATGCGGTCAATTGATCAGTGCCGACCAAGCCCGGCACGACGATCATCGCGCCGACGAGCAGGACAAGGACAATCCCGATGCCGATCAGCAGGTTGCGCAACAAATCTCTCCTGCGACGCGAAGCGGACGTTCAGCCGCACCGCCCAAATTCCATGCCACGCTTTGACGGACGCCCCGCTTGGACTAAGCTCGGCTTCGGACTTCCCCACCAGGAGGCGCTTTCCATGGGCGACGTCGTCAACCTGAACAAGTTCCGCAAGGCCCGCGACCGTCGGACGGCCGAAGACCAGGCGGCTGAAAACCGTGTCCGTTTCGGCCAGGCCAAGGACGCGAAGGCCAAGCTGCGGACCGAAGCCGATCAGACCCAGAAGGATCTCGACGGCAAGCGGCTGGACTGAACTATATGCCAACCGACCGGGTTTCCGAAAGGGCGGGCGGCGTCGCGGGACCGATCGACGGGGACCGTCCGAACCATCACACCAGGATCGGTTTCAAGAACCCGGTCGGCTCGCCCGAGCGGTTGCGCCGGCGCAACAAGCTGCTGAAGTTTCTGTGGCGTCAGCGCATCCACGCCAAGACCCACGAAATTCCGGACGATCATGTCCTGCCGATCGGCGCGGCGCTCGACGGGCTCGATGCCTGCGCCGGCCAGGACAGCGTCACCTGGCTGGGCCATGCCGCTTTCCTGATCCGGATCGCCGGGCAGACCGTGCTGATCGACCCGTTCCTGTCCGACTATGCCTCGCCGGTCCAGGGCGTCGGCCCGCGCCGCTTCACCCCGCCCGGCCTGCCGGTCGATGCCCTGCCGCAGATCGATCTGCTGCTGGTCTCGCACAATCACTACGATCATCTCGATGCCAAAACGATCGGCGTACTGCCTCACAAATCCCGGATGCGCGTGGTCGTGCCCTTGGGCGTCGGCCGGTTCTTCCGCCGGCGCGGCTATCGGTCGGTCGCCGAACTGGATTGGCATCAGCAAGCCGTGGCCGGTCCATTGACCATCACGGCGGTGCCGGCGATCCATCGCTCGGCCCGCACGCTGATCGACCGCAACCGCACGCTCTGGGCCGGCTTCGTGATCGAGAGCGCCGAGCGCCGGCTGTATTTCGGCGGCGATACCGGCTATGGCGCGGTGTTTACCGAGACCGGCCGGCGCTATGGCCCGTTCGACCTGGCCATGCTGGGCATCGGCTGCTACGCGCCGCGCGCCGCCATGCACATGAACCACGCGAACCCGGAAGAGGCGATCCAGATCGCGCTCGACCTGGGCGCGCGCCATGTCATCGGCATGCATTGGGGCACCATCGTCATGACGGTCGAGCCGCCGTTCGAGCCGCCGCTGCGGTTCCGCTCGGCCGCCGAGCGCGGCGGCTATGGCCCGGACGCCGCCTGGCTGATGAAAGTCGGCGAAACCCGGCTTTTGCCCCATGGCGTCTTGACGCCTAAAATCGAGGCGCCTTGACGCCGGAAGCGCCGGCGTCCTAAACGCCGAGCAGCTGGCCACCATCGGCGATGATGGTCTGGCCGGTGACCCAGCGCGCCAGCGGGCTGGCCAGGAACAGCACCACGTCGGCAATCTCTTCCGGATGGCCGAGACGACCGAACGGGATCCGCTTCAGGGTATTGCCATAGAGTTCCGGATCGGTCGCGCGCCGGTCTTCCCAGACGCCGCCGGGAAATTCGATCGAACCCGGCGCCACGCAATTGACCCGTACGCCTTGCCGGGCGAGCAGAGCCGCCTGGCTGGTGGTGTAGTGAATGACGGCAGCCTTGACCGCGGCATAGGGCGCCGAGCGGGTCGTGGGCCGATAGCCCGCGATCGACGAGATATTGACGATCGAACCGCCCCGGGTTTGCGTGAGGAACGGGATGGCCGCGTGGGACGCCCGCACCGTCGCCATCAGATCGACGTTCAGACTGTCGGCCCAGCCGGCCTCGTCGTCGCTCTGGCCGAAGCCCGATGCATTGTTGATCAGCACGTCGATGCCGCCCAGCGCCTCGGCCGCGCCGGCGACATAGCCCTTCACCTGGGCCTCGACACCCAGATCGCAGGTCGCCGCATGGGCCTGGGTCCCGAACGCGGACAGTTCGCCCTGCGCCTTCAGCAGCGACGCCTCGCCGCGCGCGCAGATCGAAACCCTGGCGCCGGCCTGGGCGAAGCCCAGCGCGATCGAGCGGCCGATGCCCTTGCTGCCACCGGCGACGACGACGCGTTTTCCCGTGAAATCGAACGACATGCAGGCTCCTGGATCGACGGTCAAACAACTTTCGTCATGCCCGGGCTTGACCCGGCCATGACGATTTTGGAGATTTTAGTAATTCGCCCCCATGCGGATCACCTTGCCGGGGTTCATCAGATTATGCGGGTCGAGCGCGCGCTTGATCTCGCGCATGACGCTGATCGTCGCCGGGCCGTGCTCTTCCTCGACCAGGGCCATCTTGCCGTAGCCGACACCATGCTCGCCGGTGCAGGTGCCGTCGAGCGCCAGGGCCCGCTTGACCATGCGCTCGTTGATCACGGCCGCCTCGGCGAATTCCTCCGGCTTGTTCGGATCGAGGATGAAGCACAGGTGAAAATTGCCGTCGCCGACATGGCCGACCAGGCAGACCGGCATGCTGGCGGTCTCCAGATCCTTCTTGGTCTCGTTGATCGCCTCGGCCAGGTTCGAGATCGGCACGCAGACGTCGGTCGCCCAGCCTTGCGAGCCCGGACGCAGCGCCAGGCCGGCGTAATAGGCGTCGTGCCGGGCCTGCCACAGCTTGGAGCGTTCCTCGGCGGAATGGGTCCATTTGAACCCCTCGCCGCCATACTCTTCGGCAAAACCCGCGACCATCTCGGCCTGCTCCTTGACCCCGGCCGCGGTGCCATGGAACTCGTAGAACAGGGTCGGCGCCACCTTCAGATCGAGCTTCGAATAGAGATTGCTGGCGTTGACCTGGACCTCGTCGAGCAGCTCGATGCGCGCGACCGGGACCCCGGCCTGGATGGTCATGATCACGGAATCGACCGCCGCCGCGATCGACGGAAAGGTACAGACCGCGGACGAGATCGCTTCGGGAATGCCATAGAGCTTCAGCGTGATTTCCGTGATCACGCCGAGCGTGCCCTCGGATCCGACGAACAGCCGGGTCAGGTCGTAGCCGGCGGACGACTTGCGCGCCCGGCTGGCGGTCTTGACCACCCGACCGTCGGCCAGCACGGCGGTCAGCGACAGGACATTGTCGCGCATGGTGCCGTAGCGCACCGCGTTGGTGCCCGACGCGCGCGTCGCGGTCATGCCGCCGATCGAGGCGTTGGCGCCGGGATCGATCGGGAAGAACAGCCCGGTATCGCGCAGGAATTCATTGAGCTGCTTGCGGGTGACGCCCGGCTGGACCGTACAGTCGAGATCCTCCGGCGAGACGCGCAGCACCTGGTTCATCTGGCTGACATCGATGCAGATGCCGCCTTCGCGCGCCGCGACATGGCCCTCGAGCGAGGTGCCGGTGCCGAACGGAATGACCGGAACCTTATGCTCGGCGCACAGCTTGACGACCTCGACCACATCCTCGGTCGACTGCGCGAAGAACACCGCGTCGGGCGCCTCGATCGGATGGTAGGATTCATCCTTGCCATGCTGGTCGCGGATCGACGTCGCGGTCGAAACCTGCGCGCCGAAGCGCGCCTTCAACTGCGCGATCACGGTTTCCGTCGGCACCTCACGGCGCCGCAATGCCTCAACAGCCATAGACTCCTCCCAACCTCGCGCCGGTTCCCCGGCCGCGATATCCTCAGACAAGAGAATGGACCCAAGGCTTGCATCCGGCAAGCGGGTCGGCTGCGACGAAACGGGTTGGGGCCGATTGGTCGAATTGGGAAAGAATGGCCTGCACCCCACGGGCCTTTCACCACTCGGAAATAAACTTGGATCACAAACGGTCCAACCGCGAGTGGGGATTGAGATCTGCGACCCTTTGCCCGCGAAAAAGGCTGGCCTCTATTGCGCTGCAACCGGGTTTCTTGACGAAGGGCAATGCAGACCGCTATGCCGTTAGCTTGAGCAAGGGAGTCGATCCGACCGTGACCATCTGGGCCCGCATCGTCGAAGGGGTGCAGGAGCTGTCCTGGGGCAATCTGTTCGGCCTCGAGGATGCCTCCATGCGCGCGCTCGACGCCGACGCGTCGCGCGCCCGGGACGAGGCCAGGGAGGAAGAAGAGCGCCCGCAGCAGACCAAGCAGGTCGGATTCACCATCGCGGTCATCGCGCTGGGCGCCAAGATGGCCAAGGCCGACGGCACGGTCAGCGCCGTCGAGATCGAGGCGTTCCACCAGGTGTTCAGCGCGCCGCCCGAAGAGCGTGCCAATGTCGAATTCTTCTTCAACCTGGCACGCCGCAGCGCCGTCGGCGCCGATATGTATGCACGCCAGGTCAAGAAGCTGCTGGGCGACCACAAGTCGGTGCTGGAAGATCTGCTGGGCGCCCTGTTCCACATCGCCAAGGCCGATGGCGTCATCACGCCGGCCGAGGATTCCTACCTCCGCTCGATCTCGGAGATTTTCGGGTTCGAGGAACGCTGCTTCCGCCGGATCCGGGCCTATCACGTCGGCTCGGAACACGCGCCCCATGTCGAAGAAGATCCGTATCTGATCCTGGGCGTCGAGCCCTGGTCCGACCCGGATACCATCAAGAAGCGCTGGCGCGAGCTGGTGCGCGACAATCATCCCGACCGGGTCATGGCGCAGGGCCTGCCGGCGGAATTCGTCTCGATCGCGACCACCAAGCTGGCGCTGATCAACGCGGCCTACGACAGGCTCGCCAAGCAACATAAAGGTACAGCCTGATGGCGGTTCAACCGCCGCTTTTAGCCCTGCAGAACGCGACCCTCACCTTCGGCGGCAGACCCACTTTCCAAGAAGTGTCGGTTGCCGTTGCGCGTGGCGAGCGGATCTGTCTGGTCGGCCGCAACGGCAGCGGCAAATCCACTCTCCTGAAGTGCCTCGCCGGCATGATCGAACTCGATCGCGGCGATCGCTTCATCCAGCCCGGCGCCCATGTCGCCTACATGCCGCAGGAGCCGAATTTCGATCCGGCCATGACCATCGGCGAGCATGTGGCGATGGGCCTGCCCGGTCACGAGCAGGACGGCGCCACGCGCTACAAGGTCGAGGCGATCCTGGACGAGGTCGGGCTCGATCCCGACCGCAAGCTGGTGGCGCTGTCGGGCGGCGAAGGCCGTCGCGTCTCGCTCGCCCGCGTGTTCGTGGCCGAGCCGGACGTGGTCCTGCTCGACGAGCCGACCAACCATCTGGACATTCCGGCGATCGAATGGCTGGAATCGCGCTTGGCCGACTATCGCGGCGCCATCCTGATGATCAGCCATGATCGCGCCTTTCTCAACCGCCTGTCGCGCCGGGTGATCTGGCTCGACCGCGGCAAGCTGCGCTCGCTCGACCAGGGCTTTCTGGGCTTCGACGACTGGGCCGAGCGCGTGCTGGCGGCCGAGGCGGCGGAAGAGCAGCGGCTCGACAAGAAGCTGATCGCCGAGACGATGTGGATGCGCCAGGGCATTTCGGCCCGGCGCACCCGCAACATGGGCCGGGTGCGGGCATTGCAGGATCTGCGGCAGGACAAGTCGGAACGGGTCGGCATCCGCCAGGCCAAGATGGGCACCGCCGCGTCGAGCGAGACCGGCGGCCAGCTGGTCGTCGAAGTGAAGGGCATCTCGAAAAGCTTCACCCAGACCCTGCCCGACGGCAGCACGACCACCCGGGTGATCGCGCAGGACTTCTCGACCAAGATCGTGCGCGGCGAGCGGATCGGCATCATCGGCGCCAACGGCGCCGGCAAATCGACCCTGCTGAAGATCCTGACCGGCGAATCCCAGCCGGATTCCGGCAAGGTCCGCTTCGGCGTCAACCTGGTGCCGGCCTATTTCGACCAGCACCGCAGCCGCCTGGACGAAGAGGCGAGCGTGCGCGACAACCTGACCGAGGGCCGCGGCGACACCGTGTTCGTGCGCGGCGTGCCGCGCCATGTGAATTCCTACATGCGCGATTTCCTGTTCGAGGATCGCCAGGCGCTGACGCCGGCCAAGGCGCTGTCGGGCGGCGAGCGCAACCGGCTGCTGATCGCCAAGGTACTGGCCCAGACCTCGAACCTCCTGGTGCTGGACGAGCCGACCAACGATCTGGACATGGATACGCTGGAGCTGCTGGAAGAGGTGTTGGCCGATTACGACGGCACGCTCTACCTGGTCAGCCACGACCGCGATTTCCTCGATCGTCTGGTGACCTCGGTCATCGCGGTCGAGGGCGATGGTGAGATCGCGGAATATGTCGGCGGCTATACCGACTATCTGCGCCAGCGCCCAGTCAAGGTCGATCCGGTCAAGGCGGCCAAGCAGGCCGCCGCGGCCCAGCGGACCGGCAAGCCCAAGACCGCCAAAATGGGCTTCAAGGATCAGCACGACCTGCAGCGGCTGCCGGGCGTGATCGAATCGTTGGGCCGGGAAAAGATCGCCTTGCAGCGCAAGCTGGCCGATCCGAAGCTCTACGCCCGCGATCGCCGCACGTTCGATGCGTCGAACACCCGGCTGGAGGCGCTCCATGTCGAGCTCGCTGAGGCCGAGGATCGCTGGCTGGCGTTGGAAATGAAGAAGGCGGAACTCGGCGGATAGCCCTCTTCCGCCGTTCGCGGGAGAGGGTGCCGAGCGCAAGCGAGGCGGGTGAGGGCGTCACAGACGGACTCGGTGCAACCTTCGCTCCGCCGTCCCTCATCCTCCCCGCCGTTGGCGGGTCCCCTCCCTCTCCCGCAAACAGCGGTAGAGGGCCATTCGATCGCTTCGGCCAAATGCGGGCGAGGGCGTTGGAGGTGGCATGGAATACAACGAGCTGCTCGAAAACATCGTTCACGAGATCCGGCCCTATTTCGGCAAAGGCCAGGTCGCGGACTATATTCCGGCGCTGGCGAACGTGCCGCCGACCAAATTCGGCATGGCGATCGCCACGGTCGACGGGACGGTCCATACCGTCGGCGACGCGCTGGAGCCGTTTTCGATCCAGAGCATCTCCAAGGCCTTCACCCTGATGCTGGCGATGAGCTTGGTCGGCGACGAGCTCTGGACCCGCTGCGGCAAGGAGCCGTCGGGCAGCAAGTTCAATTCGCTGGTCCAGCTCGAATATGAGCAGGGCATCCCGCGCAATCCGTTCATCAATGCCGGCGCGCTGGTCGTGACCGATTGCGTCATGTCGCATTGCCGGGCGCCGAAGAACACGATCCGCGACTATGTCCGTGTGCTGTCGCAGAATTTCGCGGTCGATTTCGACGAGGCGGTCGCCCATTCGGAGCGCGAGACCGGCTTCACCAACGCAGCCCTCGCCAACATGCTGGCGAGCCATGGCCGGCTGGACAATCCGGTCGCTTCCGTGCTCGACACCTATTTCCATCAATGCTCCCTCGCGATGAGCTGCGCCGATCTCGCCCAGGCCTTTCTGCCGCTGGCCAATCGCGGCCTGTCGCCCGCCTTGGAAGAAGCCGTGCTGACCGAGCGCCAAGCGAAGCGCATCAACGCGCTGATGCTGACCTGCGGCATGTATGAATCGGTCGGCAGCTTCGCCTATCGCGTGGGATTGCCGGCCAAGAGCGGCGTCGGCGGCGGCATCGTCGCCGTGCTGCCGTCGAAATTCTGCGTCGTGGTCTGGTCGCCCGAGCTGGACCGGTCGGGCAATTCGCTGGTCGGCACCGCGGCGCTGGAAGCGCTGACCCGGCTGACCCAATTGTCGATCTTCTGATGGCGATCGAGCGCCCGTCGCCCAATTTCGACGCCAGGCTAGTCCCGATCGACCTCCTGCTGCTGCATTACACCGGCATGCAGAGCGCCGAGGCGGCACTCCAACGGCTGTGCGATCCCGTGGCCAAGGTCAGTTGCCATTGGCTGATCGAGGAGGATGGCACGGTCCATCGCCTGGTCGCGGAAGCGCGCCGCGCCTGGCATGCCGGCAAATCCTTCTGGGCCGGCGAGCGCGACATCAACAGCCGCGCGATCGGGATCGAACTGGTCAATCCCGGCCATGAATGGGGCTACCGTCCGTTCCCGGCGGCGCAGATGGACGCGCTGGCCGATCTGGCGACCGGCATCGTCCGGCGCCACGCCATTCCGGCCACCCGCATCCTGGCCCATTCCGATGTGGCACCCGACCGCAAGCAGGATCCGGGCGAGCTGTTCGACTGGGCCTGGCTGGCCGACCGCGGCATCGGGCTGTGGCCCGCCGCCGATGCGCCGGTCGCGGCGGGCGACCCGGCCGCCTTGCTGGTCGCGCTCGGGCATGAGGCCGCGACCGCCGACGACATCGCCGCGTTCCAGCGCCGCTATCGTCCGGCACGGATCGATGGCACCCTCGACGCCGAAACCGCCCGCCGGATCGGCCAGATCGCCCTGTTGCATGGGATTTGATGGGGCAAAGCCCGAATTCCGCGATCGGCATGGGAAAACATGGGACGGTCCCGTGAACGTTCATTGACGGCAGCCGCCGGCACCCGTTAAGCCAACCAGACCAGACGGCCGGATGACCGCTGGCGGCTTTACGCCGTTAGAGGAAAGTCCGGGCTCCACGGAAAACACGGTGCCGGATAACGCCCGGCGAGGGCGACCTCAGGGAAAGTGCCACAGAGAGCAAACCGCCAACCCCAGACTCCGTCGCAAGATGGATCGGGCGGCAAGGGTGAAAGGGTGCGGTAAGAGCGCACCGCGACCTCGGTAACGAGGGCGGCATGGCAAACCCCACCGGGAGCAAGACCAAATAGGGATGGCTGGCGGGCAGCGGGTTCTTCGGAAGTCGTTGACCAGCAGGCGGGTTTTCCGCGCCGTCATCCGGGTCGGTCGCGCGAGGGGCCTGGCAACAGGTCCCCAAGAGGAATGGTCATCCATGCGGAAATCCTAGGGTTTCCGCGGGACAGAACCCGGCTTACAGGCCGTCTGGTCACCTCTTTGCCGGGCAAAGTCCGGATTCGATGAAAGAACATTTCAGGAACACGATTTCGTTCCTTCTCTTAAAGAACTAATGAATCGGACACAGGTCGCGTATCCTGCGAGGACTGCCCCAGCATCGGCGGACCCCGACGGCGGCGGTTTGGAGTTGCGCTCTGATCTTTGCGCATCTTGGTTTGACTAAAACTTTTACTAGTCGTGACGTTGACGACCATATTTTCCCATGCTATCCCATATCGTCCCATGACGGAGGGGTTGGGTGGGGGAACATCCAGCTTCCGTGGCAGCGCGCCACCGTCCCGGGACGAAGTTGGGGGAGCCCACGTGCGGCTTTTTCTGTCCACCTACGTGAACAAGGTCGACCGAAAGGGGCGGGTCTCGGTACCCGCCCCCTTTCGCTCCGTCTTGTCCGGACAGAATTCGGCCGGCATCGTCGCCTACCCGGCGTTCAAACATCCCGCGATCAACTGCAGCGGCCTGGACTGGGTCGATGAAATGGCCGCCCTGCTCGAGACGATCCCCGAGTTTTCCGACGAGTACGACAAGATCGCCTCGATCTTTCCGGAGATGAAGGAACTGTCGTTCGATCCGGAGGGCCGCATCATGCTGCCCGAGGAGATGATCGAGCGCGCCGGCATCACCGACAGCGTCGCGTTCGTCGGCCTCAGCAAGACCTTCCAGCTTTGGGAGCCGGAAGCGCACAAGGCGCATCAAGAGGCGATGCGCCTGCTGAAGCGCGAGCAGGGCCTGGCGCTGCCCGCCGCCCGCTCGATCGCGCCCGTCGCGGGCGGTGCCCCATGACCGAGCGCCTGCATATCCCGGTGCTGGTCGACGAGGTCGTCATGGCGCTCGCTTTGGCGCCGGACCAGATCGTCGTCGATGGCACGTTCGGCCGCGGCGGCTATTCCAAGGCGATCCTGGCGGCCGCCCCGGTCAAGCTGGTCGGCATCGACCGTGACCCGACGGCGATCGCCAGCGGCGCCGCCCTCGTCTCCGCCCATCCCGATCGCCTGACCCTGGTCGAAGGCAAGTTCGGCGAGATGGCGACCCTATTGAGCAGCCTCGGCATCGACCAGGTCGATGCGGTGGCGCTCGACATCGGCGTGTCCTCGCCGCAGATCGACGATCCCCAGCGCGGCTTCTCGTTCCGCGGCGACGGCCCGCTCGACATGCGCATGGGCGGCGAGGGCCCCGATGCCGCCCGCGTGGTCAATACCATGGGCGAAACCGAGCTGGCCGACATCATCTGGCGCTATGGCGAGGAGCGGCTGTCGCGCCGCGTCGCCAAGGCGATCGTCGCCGCCCGGGCCGAGACGCCGATCGAGCGCACGGCGGCGCTGGCCCGGATCGTGCGCTCCTGCGTGCCGTCGAGCAAAGACGGCATCGATCCGGCAACCCGGACGTTCCAGGCGCTGCGCATCTATGTGAACGACGAGCTGGGCGAGCTGGCCCGCGGCCTCTCCGCCGCCGAGCGGCTGCTGAAGACCGGCGGCCGCCTCGCCATCGTCTCGTTCCATTCGCTGGAAGACCGGGCGATCAAGAATTTCCTGAAGGCCCGTGCCGGCGCCGAGCCGACCGGATCGCGCCATCTGCCGGATATGTCCGCCCGGCGCCGGGACCCGAGTTTCCGCCTGATCCAGCGCAAGCCGATCCTGGCCGGACCCGAAGAACTGGCGCGCAATCCGCGGGCGCGCTCCGCCAAGCTGCGCGTCGCCGAGCGGACCGCCGCCCCTGCCTGGCCCGAGGAGCTCGCAGCATGATGCGTTCATCCACCTTCGTCGCGCTGGTCCTGGTCTGCGGCCTGGGATTCGGCCTGTTCAAGGTCAAGTACGAGGTTCAGTCGCTCGAAGAAGAGCTGGGCAAGATCAACCGCCAGACCGTGACCGATCAGGACGCGATCCACGTGCTGAAGGCGGAATGGAGCTACCTGACCCAGCCGGTCCGCATCGGCGACATGGCCGCACGCCATCTGGCGCTGCAGCCGGTCACCTCGGCCCAGATGGGCAGCTTCGACCAGCTGCCGCTGAAGGCCGACCGCCCGGTCGAGGCCGAGAGCGGCGACGTCAAGATCCAGGCCGTGCTGAAGGCGATGCAGGTCGCGTCCAAGCCGATCCAGGCCCATCCGACCAACGTGGCGGCGCTGAAGCCCGGGGGGGATCGATGAGACCCGTCGCCCCGCTGGACAATGACGACAACCCCTGCCGGCCGCGCCATTACAAGCCGACGCTGGCGGCGCCGTCCGATGGCGACACGCGCGTCAACCGCTCGCTGGAGCTGAGCCGCAACCGGCTGATGGTGACGGCGGGCGCGTTCCTGCTCGCCTTCTGCGTCATCAGCCTGCGCCTGGCCGATGTGACGCTGCTGAAGAAGATCGATCCTGAAGTGGCGACCCTGGGCCAGCCGGCCCCGGCGCGGGTCGCCCATTTCAGCCGCGGCGACATCGTCGACCGCAATGGCGTCGTGCTGGCGACCACGCTCGAAAGCTCGTCGCTGTTCGCCAATCCGCGCACCATCACCGATCCGGCGAAGCTCGCCAAGCAACTGGCCAAGATCCTGCCCGGGTCGAAAGAAAGCGAGCTCTACGCCAAGCTCGCGTCCGACAAGAGCTTCGTCTGGGTCCAGCGGCGCCTGACGCCGAACCAGGAGTTCCAGGTGAATTCGCTGGGCGTGCCCGGCCTGGATTTCCAGCGCGAGGAGCGCCGGATCTATCCGCAAGGCTCGCTCGCCGCCCATGTCGTCGGCTATACCGACCTGGACGGCAAGGGCCTGGCCGGCATCGAGCGCTCGTTCGACGCGGCGCTGGGTCAATCGACCGAGCCGCTGAAGCTGTCGATCGACATTCGCCTGCAGGCGATCCTGAAGGAAGAGATCCAGAAGCAGATCGACGCCTTCACCGCCGTCGGCGGCACCGGCATCATCATGGACATCAAGTCCGGCGAAGTGCTGTCGATGATCTCGCTGCCGGATTTCGATCCGAACGACCTCAACACGGTCGTGCCCGAGACCATCTTCAACCGCGCGACGCTCGGCGTCTACGAGATGGGCTCCGTCTTCAAGATCTTCAACACGGCGCTGGCGCTCGAGAACAAGACCGCGACCCTGTCGAAGATGTACGACATCTCGAAGCCGATCCAGATCGGCCGCTTCACGATCCATGACGACGAGCCGATCCATCACGCCATCCCGGTCGCGCAGATCTTCGCCGTCTCGTCGAACATCGGCTCGGTCCATATGGTCCAGGAGCTGACGCCGGAGATCCAGAAGGATTTCCTGGGGCGCCTGGGCCTGCTGCGCCCGGCCCAGATCGAAATTCCCGAGATCGGCAGCCCGCAGGTGCCCAACCCGTGGCGCGAGATCAATTCCTGGACGATCGCGTTCGGCCATGGTCTGGCGGTCAGCCCGATCCAGCTGGCGGTCGCCGCCAGCGCGGTCGCCGATGGCGGCATCCTCCGGCCCGCGACCGTGATCAAGCGGCCGGCCGGCTTCAGCCCCCCGGGCCAGCGCATCCTCAGCCCGCGCACCGCCGACCTGATGCGCCAGCTGCTGCGTTACGACGTGACCGACGGCACCGGCAAGAAGGCCGACGTGCCGGGCTATCTGGTCGGCGCCAAGACCGGCACGGCCGAAAAGATCGGCGTCCATGGCGGCTACATGCACCATGGCAACCTGTCGTCGCTGATCTCGTTCTTCCCGATGAACGACCCGCAATACATGGTCTATGTCATCATCGACGAGCCCCATGGCGATCGGAACAACAAGGCGCAGGCCTCCTACGGCTTCGTCACCGGCGCCTGGACCGCCGGCCCCGCGGTCCAGCGCACCATCGCCCGAATGGCACCACTTTTGGGTCTTAAGCCGATCGAAGAGACGCCTGATATCCATCGCGCCCTCACGGCCGACATTCCCGGGATGGGCCAAAAAGTTGCGGCTAACTGATCTCATGAACACGCCCGCCCCAAAGCTGGCGGAGCGCGCCGCCGCGAGGGATCCGGATATCCGGTCCATCACCGCCGACTCCCGCCAAGTGTCGCCCGGCACGCTGTTCGTAGCGCTGCCGGGCGTCGCCCATGATGGCCGCCGTTTCATCGCCGAGGCGATCGGCCAGGGCGCCGTCGCGATCCTGACCGATGCCGCCGGGGCGGCAGCCCATGCCGGGGCCGCCGTGCCGGTGCTGGTCGACCAGAACCCGCGCCGCCGCCTGGCGCTGCTCGCCGCCCGGTTCCACAGCCCGCAGCCCAAGACCGTCGCGGCCGTAACCGGCACCAACGGCAAGACCTCGACCGCCAGCTTCACGCGCCAGATCTGGGCCGACACCGGGCTGAAGGCCGCCTCGGTCGGCACGCTCGGCATCGAAGCGCCGGACGGGTTGCGCCCGGGCGCCATGACCACGCCCGACCCGGTCGCCCTGTCGCGCGCGCTGGCGGGTCTCGCCGCCGAGGGCATCGACCATGCCGTGCTCGAAGCCTCGTCCCACGGGCTCGACCAATATCGGCTGGACGGCGTGCGCATCGCCGCCGGCGCCTTCACCAACCTGACCCAGGACCACCTGGATTATCACAAGACCATGGCGGCCTATCTGGCGGCCAAGCTGCGGCTGTTCGAGCATGTGCTGGCGCCGGGCGGCACCGCCGTGCTGAACGCCGACATCCCGGAATTCGCCGAGGCGGCCGCGGTCGCGCGCGCGGCCGGTCATCCGGTGCTCGATTTCGGGACCCACGCGACGGCGTTGCGCCTGATCCGGCGCAGCGGCACGCCGACAGGCCAGCGGCTCGATCTCGAAATTCTCGGCCGGCAGCGGACGGTCGAGCTGCCGCTGGTCGGCACGTTCCAGGCGATGAACGCGCTGGCCGCGCTCGGCCTCGCCATCGCGACCGGGGTCGATCCCGACCGGGCGATCGGCGCGCTGAGCCGGCTTACCGGCGTGCGCGGCCGGGTCGAGCGGGTGGCGACCCTGGCCAACGGCGCCGCCGTGTTCGTCGACTACGCCCATACCCCGGACGGGCTGGAAAAGATCCTGACCGCCTTGCGCCCGCACGCGACCGGCAAGCTGGTCGTCGCCTTCGGCGCCGGCGGCGACCGCGACCCGATCAAGCGCCCGCTGATGGGCGCGATGTGCGCGCGCCTGGCCGATGTCCAGATCGTGACCGACGACAATCCGCGCAGCGAAGAACCCGCCGCCATCCGCCGCGCCATCCTGGCCGCCTGCCCGACCGCGATCGAGATCGGCGATCGGGCCGCGGCGATCGCCCATGGCATCGCGCTGCTGCAGGCCGGCGACGTGTTCGTCATCGCCGGCAAGGGCCATGAGCAGGGCCAGACCTTGGCCGGCGTGGTCCATCCGTTCGACGATGCCGAGGTTGCCCGGACAGCCATCGCCGCCGCGGGCCGACGCCGATGAGCGCCCGGCGCAGCCCGCTCTGGACCGCCGCGGACCTCGCGGCCGCGGTCCGGGGCACGGCCTCCGGCCCTGTGGCGACCGACATCACCGGCGTGTCGATCGACAGCCGCACCATCGGATCCGGCGAGGCGTTTCTGGCGCTGGTCGGGCCGAATTTCGACGGCCATGCCTATGTCGGCAAAGCGCTGGCGCAGGGCGCCGGCCTCGCCATCGTCGCGCATCGTCCGGACGGTCTCGAGGCTGGTGCCGCCCTGGTCCAGGTCGACGATACCCAGGCCGCGCTCGAGCGCCTGGGCGCCAGCGCCCGCGCGCGCGCGACGGCCCGCATCGTCGCGGTGACCGGCAGCGTCGGCAAGACCTCGACCAAGGAGGCGCTGGCCCATTGCCTGGCCGCCCAGGGCCGGACCCATTGGGCGACCGGCAGCTTCAACAACCAGTGGGGCGTGCCGCTGTCGCTGGCCCGCATGCCGCGCGACACCGAATTCGGCGTGTTCGAGATCGGCATGAACCACGCGGGCGAGATCCGCGCGCTCACCGCCCAGGTCCGCCCGGACGTCGCGATCGTCACCACGATCGAGCCGGCACATCTGGAATATTTCAGCGGCATCGAGGCCATCGCCGACGCCAAGGCTGAGATTTTCGAGGGCATGGCGCCCGGCGCCACCGCGATCCTGAACCGCGACAATCCGATGTTCGACCGGCTGGCCGCCGCCGCCACGGTGCGCGGCCTGGCGCTGGTCTCGTTCGGCGAACACGAGGCCGCCGACGTCCGGCTGGTCTCGGTCACGCTCGATGCCGAGGCGAGCGAGGTCAAGGCGACAGTCGATGGTCGCCTGGTGCCGTACCGCCTGGGCGTGCCGGGCAAGCATCTGGTGCTGAATTCGCTGGCCGTGCTGGCCGCCGTGCGGGCGCTCGGCGGCGATCTGCGTCGGGCGGCCGATGCGCTGGGCACGCTCGCCGGCCTCGCTGGGCGCGGCCAGCGGCTGGCCATCACCGTCGCCGGCGGCAGCGCGACGCTGATCGACGAAAGCTACAACGCCAGCCCCGCCGCCATGCGCGCCGCCTTCGCCGTGCTGGCGGCCTCGCGCCCGGCCGGCCGGCGCATCGCCGTCGTCGGCGACATGCGCGAGTTGGGCAGCGCGGGCGCCGCGCTGCATCGCGACCTGGCCGCGCCACTCGCCGCCAGCGGCATCGACCTGGTGTTCGCCTGCGGCCCGCTGATGCGCCATCTGTTCGACGCCTTGCCGGCGGAAATCCAAGGCAGCCATCGCGAGACGGCAGCCGAACTCGCACCGATCGTCGCGGCCGCGCTCCGCGCCGGCGACATCGTCACGATCAAGGGCTCGCTCGGCACCCGGATGGCCGACATCGTCAAACCGCTCACCAGCGGCCTTTCAAAGAGCCAGACCGCATCATGCTGAACCTTCTGGCCCCCTACGGCGACCAGTTCCTGCTGTTCAACCTGTTCCGCTACATCACCGTGCGGTCGGGCGGGGCGTTTCTGACCGCGCTCGTCATCAGTTTCGTCATGGGCCCGCGCGTCATCGCCTGGCTGAAGTCCAAGCAGGGCGAGGGCCAGCCGATCCGCACCGACGGGCCCGAGAGCCATCTGAAGAAGAAGGGCACGCCGACCATGGGCGGGTTCCTGATCCTGATGGCGCTGTCGATCTCGACCCTATGCTGGATGGACCTGTCGAACGGCTTCGTCTGGATCACCCTGTTCGTCACCATGGGCTTCGGCGCGGTCGGTTTCGCCGACGATTACCGCAAGCTGACGCGCCGCTCGCACAAAGGCGTGTCCGGCCGCAAGCGCCTGCTGATCGAGGCCGCGATCGCCGGCATCGCGGCCGTCCTGATCGTGCAGCTGACCGGCGACGGGCTCGCGACCAAGTTCGCCTTGCCGTTCCTGAAGAATGCCCTGTTCGAATTCGGCGTGTTCTTCGTGCCGGTCGCGATGTTCGTCATCGTCGGCGCGTCCAACTCGGTCAACCTGACCGACGGGCTGGACGGGCTCGCCATTGTCCCGGCGATGATCGCCGCCGGCTCGTTCGGGCTGATCGCCTATCTGGCCGGCAATGTCGTCTATGCCAATTACCTGCAGATCCATCACGTGCCGGGCACCGGCGAGCTGCTGGTGTTCTGCTCCGCGCTGATCGGCGCGGGGTTGGGATTCCTCTGGTTCAACGCGCCGCCGGCCATGGTGTTCATGGGCGACACCGGCTCGCTCGCGATCGGCGCGGCGCTGGGCACGATCAGCGTCATCACCAAGAACGAAGTCGTGCTCGCCATCATCGGCGGCGTGTTCGTGCTGGAGACCGTCTCGGTCATCGTCCAGGTCGCCAGCTTCAAGCTGACCGGCAAGCGCGTGTTCCGCATGGCGCCAATCCATCATCATTTCGAGAAGAAGGGCTGGCACGAGCCGACCATCGTCATCCGGTTCTGGATCATCGCCGTCATCCTCGCGATGGTCGGCCTGTCGACGCTGAAGCTCAGATGATCGCCACCTTGCCCTTCCGCGACAAGACCGTGGCCGTGCTCGGCCTCGCCCGCTCCGGCCTGGTCGCGGCGCGCGCGCTCGAGGCGTCGGGCGCACGCGTGCTGGCCTGGGACGATGCCGAGCAGGGTCGTGCCGCGGCGCCGGACCTGACTCTGACCGATCTCGCGACGGCCGAACCGCTCGACTGGGCAGCGCTGGTCATGAGCCCGGGCATTCCGCTGACCCATCCGGTGCCACACCCGGCCGCCGTCCGCGCGACGGACGCCGGCATCGAGGTGATCGGCGACATCGAGCTGCTGGGTCGCGCCGGCACCGGCGCCCGGTTCCTCGGCATCACCGGCACCAACGGCAAATCGACCACGACGGCGCTGATCGGCCATGTCATGGCCGCCCTGGGCCTGCCGTCGGCCGTCGGCGGCAACCTGGGCATTCCGGCGCTCAGCCTGCCGGAACTGGGTCCGGACGGTCATTACGTCATCGAAATGTCCAGCTTCCAGCTTGACCTGATCAACCGGCTGCGCTTCGGCACAGCGATCCTGCTGAACGTGACCCCCGATCATCTCGACCGCCATGGCGACATGGCCGGCTATGTCGCGGCCAAGCGGCGCATCTTCCGCAACCAGGTTGCCGGCGATACGGCGATCCTGGGGGTCGACGATGCCACCGGCCGCGCTCTGGCCGCCGATCTGGCGGCGGGTCCGGCACGGCTGATCCGGATCTCGGCTGAAGGGCCCATCGCCGGCGGGGTCTACGTCGAAGACGGTAGACTGGTCGACGATCTCGACGGCGCTGTCGCCATGATCATGGATCTGGCCCCGGTGCCGACTCTGCCCGGCCGGCACAATTGGCAGAATGCGGCCGCGGCCTATGCCGCCTGCCGTGTCGCGGGGGCGGCACCCGGCGACATCGCCCGGGCCATGGCCACCTATCCGGGCCTGCCCCATCGCCAGGAACTGGTCGGCGCGCTGCCGGGCCTGCGCTTCGTCAATGATTCCAAGGCGACCAACGCCGATGCCGCCGCCAAGGCGCTCGGCTGCTACGACCGGATCTACTGGATCGCCGGCGGGTTGCCCAAGGCCGGCGGCATCGTGTCGCTCGCCTCCTTCTTCCCGCGTCTCGCCGGCGCCTTCCTGATCGGCCAGGCGAGCGACGAATTCGCCCAGACCCTGGACGGCCACGCCCCGGTCACCCGCTCGGGCGACCTCGCGACCGCCCTCACGCAAGCCACCGCCGCCGCCCGCCGCGACGGTGCACCCGACGCCGTCGTCCTGTTGTCTCCGGCCTGCGCGTCCTACGACCAGTTCACGAGCTACGAGGCGCGCGGCGACGCATTCCGCCGGCTCGCCCGCCAGATTGTCGACGAGGCCCGCCGATGAGTATCGCCCGCACCGACCAAAGCATGATCGGCCGCTGGTGGTGGACGGTCGACCGCTGGACCGTGCTGGCGATCGGCGTGCTGTGCGGTTTCGGCGGCTTGCTGATCCTGGCGGCGAGCCCGGCCGTAGCCGAGCGCATCGGCGCCGACAGCTTCTATTTCGTGCGCCATCAGATGATGATCATGCCGATCGCGCTCGGCCTGATGTTCTTCATCTCGCTGCAATCGCCGCGCACGATCCGCCGCGTCGCCATGGTCGGCCTGGCGGTCACCATCGTGCTGCTGTTCATGACCTTCGTGCTCGGCACCGAGATCAAGGGCGCCCGGCGCTGGGTCAGCCTGGCCGGCATCACGATCCAGCCGTCGGAATTCGTCAAACCCTTCTTCGCGATCGTCTGCGCCTGGCTGTTCGCCCAGCAGAAGAACCCGCATGTGCGCATTCCCGGCAACGCCATCGCGATCGGCCTGTATTTCCTGACGGTCGGCCTGCTGCTGAAGCAGCCGGACCTGGGCCAGGCGATCGTCGTCACCACGATCTGGTTCACCCAATTCTATCTGGCCGGTCTGCCGATCATCCTGGTGTTCGGTCTGGCCGGCATGGGGGCTGCCGGCCTGGTCGGCGCCTATTTCCTGCTGCCGCATGTCACCAGCCGCATCGATCGGTTCCTGGATCCGGCGGCCGGCGACACCTATCAGGTCACCCGCTCGATGGAGGCTTTCGCCAATGGCGGGCTATGGGGCCGCGGTCCGGGCGAGGGCACCGTCAAGGAATACCTGCCCGACGCCCATGCCGATTTCGTCTTCGCCGTCGCCGGCGAGGAACTGGGCCTGATCATCTGCCTGGTCATCGTGGCCGTGTTCGCCTTCATCGTGCTGCGCGGCTTCGCCCGGCTGTTCCACGAGAACAACCTCTATGTCGTGCTGGGTGGCACCGGCCTCTTGGTCCAGTTCGGCCTGCAGGCGGTCATCAACATGGCGTCGACCCTGCGCATGATCCCGACCAAGGGCATGACCCTGCCGTTCCTCAGCTATGGCGGCTCGTCGCTGATCGCGCTCGGCCTGGGCATGGGCATGCTGCTGGCCTTCACCCGGCGGCGCTATGGTACGGGAGAGCTGGTATGACCGCCGCCCGCTCCCTCGTCGTGCTGGCGGCCGGCGGCACCGGCGGCCATCTGTTTCCGGCCGAGGCCTTGGCCCGCGCGCTGATCGGACGCGGCCGGCCGGTGGCGCTGGTCACCGACACGCGCGGCAAGGAATTCCCGGTCGCCGGCGTCGATACCTATCGCGTCCGGGCCGGACGGCTCGGCGGCGGGTTGCTCGGCAAGGCCAAATTCGCGCTCGACCTGGGCCGCGGCATTCTGGAAGCCCGCAGGTTGCTCGGCCGGTTGCGGCCGGCGGCAATTGTGGGCTTCGGCGGCTATCCGTCGATGCCGACCATGGTCGCCGCGACCAGCCTGAAGCTGCCGACGCTGATCCACGACCAGAATGCCGTGCTTGGCCGGGCCAACCGGATGCTTGCGACCCGCGTCCGCGCCATCGCGACCTCGTTCGCCACCGTCTCGGGCGTGCCGGCCGCCGACCGCGCCAAGATCGAGCGGACCGGAAATCCCGTGCGGCCCGCGGTCGTCGCCGTGCGCGACCTGCCGTACCAACCGCCCGAGACCGACGGCCCGATCCGCCTGCTGATCATCGGCGGCAGCCAGGGCGCGCGCATCCTGTCGCGCGTCGTGCCGGAAGCGCTGAAGGCCTTGCCGCCGGCGCTGAAGGCCCGCCTGGTGGTCAGCCAGCAGGTCCGGCCGGAAGATCTGGACGCGGTCGAGGCGGCCTATCAGGGCAGCGGCCTCGCCATCGAGACCAAGCGTTTCTTCGACGACATCCCGGCCCGCCTGGCCGCGGCCCATCTGGTGCTGGCCCGCGCCGGCGGCTCGACCACGGCCGAGCTGACCGTCGCCGGCCGCCCGGCCCTGCTGGTGCCGTTCGCCGGCGCCATCGCCGACGAGCAGACCGCGAACGCCCGCGTGCTGGTCGAGGCCGGCGCCGCCTGGATGCTGAGCGAAGCGGAATTCACCGTCGAGCGGGTCGCGGCCCGTCTGACCGAGTTGTTGAGCGACGGAGCCGCCCTCGGGCGCGCCGCCGTCGCGGCCCGCGCTTTGGGCGAACCGGCGGCCGCCGAGCGGCTCGCGGATCTGGTGGAACGATTGACAGTTTCGGGAGGCCGGCCATGAGGGCGCTGCCGCTCAGCATCGGCACGGTGCATTTCGTCGGCATCGGCGGCATCGGCATGAGCGGGATCGCCGAAATCCTGCATAATCTCGGCTATTCGGTGCAGGGCAGCGACGTCGCCGACGGCGCCAACGCCCAGCGGCTGGCCAAGCTCGGCATCGCGATCAAGATCGGCCATGTCGCCGAGAATATCGAGAACGCCCAGGTCGTCGTGGTGTCCTCGGCGATCAAACCCGACAATCCGGAACTGGTCGCGGCCCGCGCCCGCCTGCTGCCGGTCGTGCGCCGGGCGGAAATGCTGGGCGAGCTGATGCGGCTGAAATGGTCGATCGCCATCGCCGGCACCCACGGCAAGACCACGACGACCTCGATGGTGGCGGCAGTGCTCGATGCCGCCAACCTGGACCCGACCGTGGTCAACGGCGGCATCATCAACGCCTATGGCACCAACGCGCGCCTCGGCGCCGGCGACTGGATGGTGGCCGAGGCCGACGAGAGCGACGGCACCTTCACCCGCCTGCCGGCCACGATCGGCATCGTCACGAACATCGACCCGGAACATCTGGATTTCTACGGCAACTTCGAGGCGGTCAAGGCGGCGTTCGAAAGCTTCATCACCAACATCCCATTCTACGGCTTCGCGGCCTTGTGCATCGACCATCCGGTCGTGCAGAGCATGATCCCGCGCGTGTCGGACCGGCGCATCGTGACCTATGGCCTGTCGCCCCAGGCCGACGTGCGCGGCATCAATGTCGAGATCGATCCGTCCGGTGCCGTCTATGACGTGGTGCTGACCGACCGGATCTCGGGCGTCCAGCGCACGCTGGAGCGGGTCAAGCTGCCGATGTATGGCCAGCACAACGTGCTGAACTCGCTGGCCGCGATCGCGGTCGGCAGCGAGATGGGCATCGACGACGCGGTGCTGAAGACGGCGCTGGCCAATTTCGGCGGCGTCAAGCGGCGCTTCACCAAGACCGGCATGTCGCACGGCGTGACCGTGATCGACGATTACGGCCACCATCCGGTCGAGATCTCGGCCGTGCTGAAGGCGGCGCGCCAGGCGACCCATGGCCGGGTCGTCGCCGTGGTCCAGCCGCACCGCTACAGCCGCGTCGCCAATCTGTTCGACGATTTCTGCCGCTGCTTCAACGATGCCGACCTGGTGCTGGTCGCCGATATCTATCCGGCGGGCGAAGCCCCGCTGCCGGGCATCGACCGCGACCATCTGGTCGAGGGGCTGATCGCCCGGGGCCATCGCCATGTGCTGGCCCTGCCCAGCCCGGCCGCGCTGCCGGCCATGGTGCGCGAGTTGACCGAGCCGGGCGACATGGTCGTGTGCCTCGGTGCCGGCTCGATCACCAATTGGGCCAACAGCCTGCCGGCAGCCCTCGATCAGTTGGGCGCGAAATGATGTCAGCCCGCCAGCCCCTGAGCCTGATCGACCGCTTGCCGAAGGTGCGCGGACGGCTTGTCGCCGATGCGCCGCTCGCCGCCAATACCTGGTTCCGGGTCGGCGGCCCGGCCGAGGTGCTGTTCCGCCCGGCCGATATGGCCGACCTGACCGATTTCCTGGCGGCGAAGCCCATCGACGTGCCGGTCACGGTGATCGGCGTCGCCTCCAACCTGCTGGTGCGCGACGGCGGCGTGCCGGGCGTGGTCATTCGGCTCGGCCGGCCGTTCGCCGATGTCGCGGTCAAGGACGACCAGGTCTATGCCGGCGCCGGCGCGCTCGACGCCAATGTCGCCGAAAGCTGCGCCCAGGCGGGTCTCGGCGGTCTCGAATTCCTGTCGGGCGTGCCCGGCACGATCGGCGGGGCGCTGCGCATGAATGCCGGGGCCTATGGCGCCGAGATCAAGGACGTGCTGTCGGGCGCCGCCGTGATCGATGGCGCCGGCCGTCATCTGGTCGTGACGCCGGCCGAGCTCGATCTCAGCTATCGCCATTGCGGCGCGCCGGCGGATTGGGTGTTCCTGCATGCGACGCTGCGCGGCGTGCCGGAAGATCCGGCCGTGGTCGCCGCCCGCATCGCCGACATCCAGGCCCAGCGTCAGGCGACCCAGCCGATCCGCAACCGCACCGGCGGTTCGACCTTCGCCAACCCGCCGGGCCACAAGGCCTGGCAGCTGATCGACCAGGCCGGCTGCCGCGGGCTGGTGCGGGGCGACGCCATGGTGTCGGAGCTGCACACGAATTTCCTGATCAACCGCGGCCATGCCACCGCCGCCGATATCGAAGGCTTGGGCGAGGAAGTCCGCCGCCGCGTGTTCGAGCTGGCCGGCGTGACGCTGGAGTGGGAGATCAAGCGGATCGGCCGCCCGCTGATCGCTATCGAAGGGGTCGCGCCATGACCGGCAAGCGCGTTGCCGTGCTGCGCGGCGGCTGGTCGGCCGAGCGCGAAGTCTCGCTGTGGAGCGGGCGCGACTGCGCCGCGGCGCTGCGCCAGAAGGGCTACGACGTCGTCGAAATCGACCCGCCGCGCGACCCGGCCGCCTTCGCGGCCCTGCTGACGCCCCGGCCCGACGTGGTGTTCAACGCGCTGCACGGGCGCGGCGGCGAGGACGGCCATATCCAGGCGCTGCTCAACCTGATGGGCATTCCCTATACCCATTCGGGCCTGCTCGCCTCGGCCGTCGCCATGGACAAGCCGATGGCCAAGGCGGTGTTCGCCGCCGCCGGCCTGCCGGTGATCGAGGGCCGCGTCGCGACGCGCGAGGAGATCCTGGCCCGCACTGTCATGCCGGCCCCTTACGTGGTGAAGCCATCGAACGAAGGTTCTTCCGTCGGCGTCATCATCGTGCGCGAAGGCGACAACCGCACGATTACCGCCGACGAACTGAAGGACACCATGCTGGTCGAGCGCTTCATCCCCGGCCGCGAACTGACCGTCGCGGTCATGGGCGCGCGCGCGCTGGGCGTGATCGAGATCGTGTCCCGCGGCACCTGGTACGACTACGACGCGAAATACTCGGCCGGCGGCTCGGCCCATATCTGTCCGGCCGATCTGCCGCCGGATGTCTATGCCGAGGCAGAGCGCATCGCCGTCGCCGCGCATCAGGCGCTGGGCTGTCGCGGCGTCAGCCGCGCCGACTTCCGCTACGACGATAGCGGCGGACCCGGGGCCGGGCTCTATCTGCTCGAAGTCAACACGCAGCCCGGCATGGCCCCCACGTCCCTGGTGCCCGATGCGGCCAAGGCGGCGGGCATTTCCTATGCCGAGTTATGTGCCTGGATGGTGGAGGGCGCCGCATGCGACGCGTAAGGCCGGCCGCGAAGAATCTCGAGGGCGCCAAGCGCCTGCTGCTGAAGCGGCGCATCGTGCGCTGGCTGCCGCGCCGGCCGACCCGCGTCGTCGCCGCCGTGCTGGGCATCGGCGCCGTCGTGTTCCTGGGCCTCGCCGCGGCGGACCAGCTCGACCATGGCAGCCGCCTGTCGGGCGCCCTGCTCGCCTCGACCGCGGCCGCCGGCTTCACCGTGCAGGCACTCGACGTCGAAGGCCGCCAGATGACGACGCCGGACGAAATTCTGGCGGCGGTCAATGCCCGACGCGGCGCGCCGATCTTCGGTGTCAACCCGGCCGCCGCCAAGCTGCAGCTGGAAGCGCTGCCCTGGGTCCGCACCGCCGCGGTCGAACGGCAATTGCCCGGCCGGCTGTTCATCAAGCTGACCGAGCGCAAGCCGCTGGCGCTGTGGCAGCGTCACGGCAAGATGGTGCTGATCGACGAGGATGGCGTGGTCGTCGCGACCGAGCATCTGGAGCGCTACGCCAATCTGCTGCTGGTCGTGGGCGACGACGCGCCGAAGCATGCCGAGAGCCTGATCGAGATCCTGGGCACGCAGCCGGACCTGATGAAGAAGGTCCAGGCCGCGGTCTGGATCAACGACCGGCGCTGGAACCTGAAGCTCGATACCGGCATCGATATCGAATTGCCGGAACAGGGCGTCGCCGACGCCTGGACCCATCTGGCCACGATCGACCGCGACCACGGCCTGCTGGCGCGCGATATCGAGCGGGTCGATCTGCGCCTGGCCGACCGCGTCGTCGTCAAGGTCACGCCGGAGCCGGCGAAAGCCGCGCCCCCCAAACCCACCAAGCCGGCGGCCAAAAAGACATGAGCAAAGCCGCATCCCGTCCCCGCGGCGCGCTGATCGCCGCCGTCGACATCGGCACCACGAAAGTGTGCAGCTTCATCGCACGCCGCGAGACCGGCGGTCCGCGCGTGCTGGGCATCGGCCACCAGGTGTCGCGCGGCGTGCGCGCCGGCCAGATCGTCGACCTGGACGCGGCGGCGACCTCGATGCTGAACGCGGTCCATGCCGCCGAACAGATGGCGGGCGAGACCATCACCCAGGTCGTGGTCAACCTGTCGGGCGGCTTTCCAGCCTCGCGCATCGTGCCGGTCGAGATCCCGATCGGCGGGCGCGAGATCAACGACGCCGACATGAAGCGCGTGCTGAACCAGGGCCATGCCTATCGCGAGCCGACCGACCGCCAGATCATCCACTCGATTCCGGTAGGATTCTCGATCGATGGCAGCCGAGGCATCCGCGATCCGCGCGGCATGATGGGCGAGCGTCTCGGCGTCAACATGCATGTCGTCTCGGCCGGATCCGCCGCCGTGCGCAACATGATGGCCGCGGTCGGCCGCTGCCATCTCGAAGTCTCGGGCATGGTGGTCTCGCCCTATGCGGCGGGCCTGGCCGCCCTGGTCGATGACGAGATGGAGCTGGGCGTTACCGTCATCGACATGGGCGGCGGCACGACCTCGATCGCGGTGTTCTACGACGGCGCCATCGTCTATGCCGACACGGTGCCGGTCGGCGGCGTGCATGTGACCAACGATATCGCGCGCGGCCTGTCGACGCCGATCACCCATGCCGAGCGGATGAAGACGCTCTATGGCAGCGCCATCCCGTCCCCGGCCGACGAGCGCGAGACGATCAGCGTACCGGTCGTCGGCGAGGAAGAGGACGGCCACACCAATCATGTGCCGAAATCGCACCTGATCGCCATCATCACGCCCCGGTTGGAGGAGACGTTCGAGCTGGTGCGCAACCGGCTGGAAACCTCCGGCTTCGACAAGCTGGCCGGCCGCCAGGTCGTGCTGACCGGCGGCGCCGCCCAACTGCCCGGCACGCGCGAGCTGGCCGGCATGATCCTCGACAAGCAGGTGCGCATCGGCAAACCGACCCGGATTTCGGGCCTGGCCGAGGCGACCGGCGGACCGGCCTTCGCGACCGCGGCCGGACTCCTGCATTTCGCCACCTCCGAACGCGCCGAAACGCGCGGGCGGGACCAGACCGCGTCCGACGAGCCGAAAGGCATGTTCGGACGCATCGGTGGCTGGCTGCGGGAGAATTTGTAGTGGTCGGATGTGCTTCTAACTACCGCCTATTGATCTGGCTGGCCGATTCGCGCAGAATCGCAGCATCTGGCGAGGGGCCAGTCAGATGAGACGGATCTTCACTTCAGCTTTGCTTCTCATCTCCCGTAACCGACTGCCCGACGGCTGTGCCCTGACCCGGAGGACCCGATGACCATCAACCTCAGCATCCCCAAGGAATTCAGCGATTTGACGCCCAGAATCATGGTGGTCGGCGTCGGCGGCGCCGGCGGCAACGCCGTCAACAACATGGTCCGGGCCAATCTGGTCGGCTGTGAGTTCATCGCCTGCAACACCGACGCGCAGGCGCTGCAGCATTCGCTGGCCGATCGCAAGGTCCAGCTGGGTCAGTCGGTGACGCGCGGCCTGGGCGCCGGCGCCCGGCCCGACGTCGGCCGCCAGGCCGCCGAGGAGGCGGCCGAAGAGATCCTGACGCACCTCACCGGCTCGAACATGGTGTTCATCACCGCGGGCATGGGCGGCGGCACCGGCACCGGCGCGGCGCCGGTCATCGCCAAGATGGCGCGCGAGAACGGCATCCTGACCGTCGGCGTCGTCACCAAGCCGTTCCAGTTCGAAGGCACCAACCGCATGCGGCTGGCCGAGGCCGGCATCGAGGAACTGACCAAGTTCGTCGACACGCTGCTGATCATTCCGAACCAGAACCTGTTCCGGGTCGCGAACGAGCGCACGACCTTCGCCGAGGCCTTCAAGATGGCCGACGACGTGCTGTATGCCGGCGTCCGCGGCGTGACCGACCTCATGGTCATGCCCGGCCTGATCAACCTCGACTTCGCCGATATCCGCGCGGTCATGAGCGAGATGGGCAAGGCGATGATGGGCACCGGCGAGGCGTCCGGCGAGAAGCGCGCGATCGATGCCGCCGAAGCCGCGATCTCGAACCCGTTGCTGGACGACGTGTCGATGCGCGGCGCGCGCGGCGTGTTGATCAACATCACCGGCGGCTCGGACATGACGCTGTTCGAGGTCGACGAGGCGGCCAACCGCATCCGCGAGGAAGTCGATCCGGAAGCGAACATCATCTTCGGCTCGACCTTCGACGAGAAGCTCGAAGGCAAGATGCGCATCTCGGTCGTCGCCACCGGCATCGACGCCGAAGTGTCGAACGCGGCCCGCGCCGTCGCCGCCGCCCAGGCTTTGGCGGCCCAGCAGCAGGCCGAGCGGCTGAAGACCATCGCGGCCACGCCGGTTGCGGCCGAAGCGCCGGAGATCGCCGCCGCCCGCCAGGACGAGCCGGCCTCGTTCGCCAGCCTGACCCGCAAGGCATCGACCGCCGTCCATACCACGGGCGAGTTGCCGATCCAGGCCCCCCAGCAGCGTCCATCGGCCGAAGTGACGGGCGACTCGTTCCTGCCACCGCGTCCGATGCAGCCGGCGGTCACCCGGGGCGGCGAAACCGATCAGCCGTTGGGCGCGCTCCGCGCCACCCAGCCGCAGATGGGTGCCAAGCGCCAGGGCGGCCCGAGCCTGTTCCAGCGCATCATCGGCCGCGGCGGCCAAGCCGAGCCGCCCCGCCAGGCCCAGGCGGCCCCGCGCGCGGCGGTCCAGCCTCAGGCGCAGCCGCGCCTGAGCGGCGTCGATCCGTCCGAGCGCGCGCCGCAGAGCAGCGAGGAAGACTATCTCGACATCCCCGCCTTCCTGCGTCGCCAGGCCAACTGACCCTTTTCCGGTCGGTCACGAACCAGGGCGTCGCCGGTATCCGGCGGCGCCCTTAATTTTTGTGCTAGCGGGCTTATGCTGCGGACCTTCTCCTGATTTCGGAGAAACACTTTATAAGTGTATGTTTTTATGCGATAATTTTTCATCGAAGATTGCAACATTCGTTCATCAAGAGTGATTTGTTGCAGACGCCGGACCCGGTTATTCATTAAGCACTGATGAAGGCCCGTTCGCCTTCGCCGCACAGAATTCGGGTTGCCAAGATGTTTCACAAGGGTGCCGTCCTGCAGAAGACGCTGAAGGCGCCGATCCATTGCACGGGGATCGGCCTTCACAGCGGCGTCAAGGCGGCGATGACTCTGCGTCCGGCACCGGCGAACACGGGGATCGTGTTCCGTCGCCTGGATGTCGAGGGCGCACCGGTGGAGATTCAGGCCGATTGGCGTCATTCGATTGAATCGTCGCTCTGCACGGTGCTGACCGACGGCAGCGGCACGACCATCATGACGATCGAGCATCTGATGTCGGCGCTCGCCGGCTGCTCGATCGACAATCTCGTCATCGACATCTTCGGGCCGGAAGTGCCGATCATGGACGGCTCGGCCGCCCCGTTCGTATTCCTGATCGAATGCGCCGGCACGATCGAGCAACTGGCCGCGCGGCGCTTCGTCAAGGTGCTGAAGCCTGTCCAGGTCGAGCAGGGTCAGGCCTCGGTCACGCTCGAGCCGGGCGACGGCTTCTCGGTCGATTTCGCCATCGATTTCGCCAGCAAGGCGATTGCCCGGCAGACGACCCATGTGACGGTCGAACCGGGGGTCTTCAAGACCGAGATCAGCCGCGCCCGCACCTTCGGCTTTCTGGCCGAGGTCGATCAGATGCGCGCCGCCGGCCTGGCGCGCGGCGGTTCGCTCGACAATGCCATCGTGATCGACGGCGACACGGTGATGAACGAGGGCGGCCTGCGCTATCCCGACGAATTCGTGCGTCACAAGGCGCTGGATGCGATCGGCGATCTGTACCTGGCCGGCAGCCCGATCCTGGGCCGCTTCGCCGGCGTCCGCTCGAGCCACGCGCTCAACCGCCGCGCGCTCGAGGCGCTGTTCCGCGACGACAGCGCCTGGTGCTATGTCACGCTGGCCGAGGTCGAGGCGTTCGACGCCTGGCAGGAGCCGGCGCGCGCGTCGGCCTGATTGGCGTCGCGTCCCCTCTCTGCCCCTCTCGCCGAAGCCGTATGACTGTGCTAAGAGACCCGCTCTGCCGGTGTGCGCGAGCCGGCTCTGCCGGCGGATCCTGACGCCGCCGGCATCTATGAAGGACCATGTAGCGGGATGCTGAGATTCCGGACCGGCCGCGTTCTGGCCGCCCTTGTTCTGATGTGCGGGCTCACCCTCGCGGGATGCTCCGACGACAAGGAGACCTATAAGGACCAGTCGGTCGAGGTGCTCTATAACGCCGCCGTCGATCAGATGGCGGACGAGCATTGGGCCGCCGCCGGCAAGCTGTTCGACGAAGTCGAACGCCAGCATCCTTATTCGGTCTGGGCGACCAAGGCCCAGCTGATGCAGGCCTATGTCCAGTATCAGGGCGACAAGTACGACGACGCCATCACGGCCGCGGATCGTTTCATCCAGCTGCATCCAGGCCATCGCGACGTCTCCTACGCCTATTACATCAAGGCGATCTCATATTACGAACAGATCGTCGATGTGCAGCGCGACCAGCATGATACCGAGCTGGCGCTGAAGGCGCTCGACGATGTGATCACCCGCTTCCCCGACTCGCGCTATGCCCGCGACGCGCGCTTGAAGATGGATCTGACGCGCGACCATCTCGCCGGCAAGGAAATGGAGATCGGACGCTATTACGAGCGGCAGGGCCAATATGTCGCGGCGATCAATCGCTTCCGCAAGGTCATCGGCGACTTCCAGACGACCAGCCATGTGCCCGAGGCGCTGGCCCGCCTGGCCGAATGCTATACTGCGGTCGGCCTGAACGAGGAAGCCAGACAGACCGCCGCCGTGCTGGGCTACAATTACCCCGACAGCCCGTGGTACCAGGACACCTATGAACTGGTCGGCGGCCGGCGCGTCGTCGCCGAAGACAGCAAGCCCGGCTGGTTCAGCCGGACCTTCAGCTCGATCTTCTGATACCGGTGGCGCGCTCGTCCGGGCGCGCCGCAGCCCTTCTGCGCGGCGGGATGACGTCATGCTTTTGAGCCTGACGATCCGGGATGTCGTTCTGATCGACCGCCTGGATCTGGCCTTCCCCTCCCATCTTTCGGTACTGACCGGCGAGACCGGTGCCGGCAAGTCGATTCTGCTCGACGCGCTGGGCCTGGCGCTGGGTGCGCGCGCCGAAAGCGGCCTGGTCCGGCGCGGCGCCGCCCAGGCGATCGTCGCCGCCGAATTCGACATCGGCCCCGACCATGCCGCGCGCGCCATCCTGGCCGAGCAGGGCATCGAGGCCGAGGACACGCTGGTGCTGCGCCGGGTGCTCGGCACCGACGGCCGCTCGCGCGGCTTCGTCAACGACCAGCCGGTCGGCGTCGGCCTGCTGAAGCAGCTGGGCGATACGCTGGTCGAGATCCAGGGCCAGTTCGAACAGCGCGGCCTGATGGATCCCGCCAACCACCGTGCCCTGCTGGATGCCTTCGCCGCATCCCCCGACAGCACCGATGCCGTGCGCGCAACTTGGGCCGCCTGGCGCGATGCGCGCGCCGCGCGCGAGGCCGCCGAAGCCGCGCGCGCCAAGGCCGCCGCCGACGAGGAATTCCTGCGCCATACCTTGGGCGAACTGGATGCGCTGAAGCCGAAGCCGGGCGAGGAAAGCCAGCTGGCCGAGCAACGCGCGCGCATGATGCACGGTGCCCAGGTCGCCGAGGCCTTGGCGGCGGCAGCCCAGGAGCTGGGCAGCGACCGGGGTGCCGAACCTGCGCTGAACCGGGCCGCCCGCGCGCTGGAGAAGGTGCGCGACAAGGCCGGCGGGTTGCTGGATCCGGCGATCGCGGCGCTGGAACGCGCGCTGGTCGAGACCGAGGAAGCCCGCACGGCAATCGATCAGGCGATCGGCGACCATGAGCGCGAAGGCGATCTGGAGAGCGTCGAGGAGCGGCTGTTCAATCTGCGCGCGCTCGCCCGCAAGCACAGTGTTTCGGTCGACGAGTTGGCCCCGCTCCGGGACGAGGTCGCGGCGCGCCTGGGCACGCTGGAAGACGGCGAGGCCGGCTTGAAGCAATTGGCCAAGGCCGAAGGCGAGACTCGCGCGCGCTATGCCGCCGCGGCCGAACGTCTGACCCGCCTGCGCCGGACGGCAGCCGACCGGCTGGACAAGGCCGTGCAGGCCGAGCTGGCACCGCTGAAGCTCGATCGCGCCCGGTTCTCGACCACGCTGGTGGCGCTCGACCCGGCCGATTGGGGTCCGGACGGCGCCGAGCGCGTGACGTTCGAGGTCGCGACCAACCCGGGTGCCGCCCCCGGGCCGATGAGCAAGATCGCGTCCGGCGGCGAGCTGTCGCGCTTCCTGCTGGCGCTCAAGGTCGTGCTGGCCCGCGTGTCGAGCGTGCCGACCATCGTATTCGATGAGGTCGATAGCGGCATCGGCGGCGCCGTCGCCGCCGCCGTCGGCGAACGGCTGGCCCTGCTGGGCCAGGAGTTGCAGGTATTGGTCGTGACCCACAGCCCGCAGGTGGCGGCGCGCGGCCGCCACCATTGGCGCGTGGCCAAGACCCAGGCCAAGGACACGACCGTGACCCGGGTCGAAAGCCTGGACGAGGGCGAGCGGCGCGAGGAGATCGCCCGCATGCTGTCCGGCGCCAGCGTGACCGCGGAGGCGCGCGCCGCCGCGACCAGCCTGCTGGCGGCGGGGGCGGCTTAGCTAAACTTCGCCACCGGCATCGGCGACCAATCCGACCGCCGCGATCCCGGCCAGCGCGCAGGCCTCGTCCTGGGCCGACAGGTCGCCGGTGATGCCGACAGCGCCCAAGACCGCGCCGGCGGCGTCGCGGATGATCACCCCGCCCTGGACCGGCGCCATCTTGCCGTCGGACAATTCGATCAGCATGTTGAAGAAGGTCGGGTTCGCCGTCGCGCGCCGCGCCAGCTCGCGCCCGCCGAAGCCGAATCCGAGCGTGCCCCAGGCCTTGGCGGTCGCGATCTGCGGGCGCAGCAGGCTGGCGCCGTCCTCGCGCTGCAAGGCGATGACATGACCGCCGGCATCGAGCACGGCCACGGTCAGCGGCTGCAGATTGCGCATGTGACCTTCGGCCAGTGCGGCCTCGATCAGACGGTTGGAAATCGCGAGTGTCAGCATCAGGGCACCAGATCGGTTGTGGGATGAAAGGGGACGAGCCGGCCACGCCGATGCGCCCGGGTCAACAGAAAGACGCCGAGCAGCAGCCAGACCGCAAGACCCGGCAGCGACGCCTCCGGCCCGAACGCATCGCCGGTCAACCAAGAGGGGCCGCTGACCCGGGCGTCGAGCACGCTTGGAAAGCTGGTGCCGGAATCGAGCAGGCCGAACAGCCCGCTCTGGCCGAAATTCCAGCCGAAATGCAGGCCGATCGGCAACCACAGCCGCCCGGTCGCCAGATAGGCCGCCCCCAAGGCAAAGCCCGGCCCGAGCATCAGGGCCACGACCGGCCAGAGCCCGGCGCCCGCATTGTCGAAATGCAACCCGCCGAACAACATCGCGCTCAGCGCCAGGGCCACGAGACTGCCGGCCCAGCGCTCGATCAGGCCCAGCACGAAGCCGCGGATCAGCAGCTCCTCCGACAGGCCGGCACCGAGCGCCATCAGCGTCGGGGCCAGCAGATCGCCGGGCCCCCGCCAGGCCAGGATCCGGTAGGCGCCGCCGAGCCAGAGCACCAGCACGACCAGCAGGGCGAACCCGATGCCCAGCGCCGCGCCGACCAGCGCTTCGCCGGCCCGGCCGGGCGCCAGTTCCGGCCGCGTCCGGTGCTCGACGAATCGGCCCTGCAGGCCGTAGGCGATCAACACCGCGACGGCGAGCGCCACATAGGCCAGCCAGGCTTCGAGCGGAAAGGACTGGCCCTCGACCAGGGGCGGCGAGACACCGAACAGCCAGCCCTTGAGCAGGATCACGGCACCGCCGCACAGCGCGACCAGGAGGACGGCCGTCAGCAAATAGAGCAGCAACTGCGGCAGCGAGATCCGTGGAGGAAATTCGTCGATCATCAAGGGTCCGGGGCAGTCTCGTCGGCGCGCCACCCCACCATAGGCGGGCCGGCGCCGATAGCGAAATCACAGGGTCGAGAAGAGGCTTCCAGCACCGCCGGCTTCGCGCTAGAGGTTTGGGGACAGATCGTCCCTCGTCCGGAGAAGCAATGCCCGCGCCCAGCCTTCGTCATGCGTCGATCGACAGTGCGGCATTGAGCCCGACGGAGGCGGCCGAGACCGTGGCCGATCTGATCGCGGCCATCGACTATCACGGTCAGCGCTATCACGCCGAGGACGCGCCGGAAATTCCGGACGCCGAGTATGATGCGCTCTATCGTCGCCTGCAGGCGATCGAGGGGCGCTTTCCCGAACTGATCCGCGAGGACAGCCCGACCGTCCGGGTCGGCGCCGCCCCGGCCGCCGGTTTCGGCAAGGTCCGCCATGCCATCCCGATGCTGTCGCTCGGCAATGCTTTCGCCCGCGAAGACGTGCAGGATTTCCTGTCGAGCGTGCGCAATTTCCTGGCCGAGCTGCGCGCCGATCCAGCCCAGGAACTCGAGGTCATGGCCGAGCTGAAGATCGACGGGCTCAGCTGCTCGCTGCGCTATGAAAAGGGGCTGCTGGTCCAGGCCGCGACCCGTGGCGACGGGCAGGAGGGCGAGGACGTCACCGCCAATGTCCGCACCATCGACAATGTCCCGCACAAGCTCGAGGGCGACGCGCCGGACGTGCTGGAGGTGCGCGGCGAGGTCTATATGACCGACGCGGATTTCCTGGCGCTGAACGTCCGCCAGCAGGAATCCGCCGGCAAGCCGTTCGCCAACCCGCGCAATGCCGCGGCCGGCAGCCTGCGCCAGCTCGATCCGACCATCACCAAATCCCGGCCGCTGCGCTTCTTCGGCTATGCCTGGGGCGAGGTCAGCCGGCCGCTGGGCAAAACCCAGGCGGAGGCCCGCCAGGCCCTGAAATCCTTCGGCTTCACCCTGAACGAACCGAGCCGGATCTGCCGCTCGCTCGACGAGATGATCGGCTTCTATGACGAGATCGGCGACGCGCGGGCCACGCTGGGCTTCTCGATCGACGGCATCGTCTACAAGATCAATCGGCTGGATCTGCAGCAGCGCCTGGGCTTCGTCTCGCGCGCGCCGCGCTGGGCCATCGCCCATAAATTTCCGCCCGAGCAGGCCCGCACGGTCCTGAACGCGATCCTCCTGCAGGTCGGCCGCACCGGCGCGCTGACGCCGGTCGCCGAGCTGACGCCGATCAATGTCGGCGGCGTCATGGTCGGCCGCGCCACGCTGCATAACGAGGATTACATCGCCGAGAAGGATATCCGGGTCGGCGACACGGTCGTGGTCCAGCGCGCCGGCGACGTCATCCCGCAGATCGTCTCGGTCGTGCCGGCGCTGCGGCTGGACGGCGCCCTGCCCTGGACGCCGCCCGAGCATTGTCCGGTCTGCGGCAGCAAGGCGGTGCGCGAGCCGGGCGAGGCCAAGCGCTATTGCACCGGCGGCCTGATCTGCCCGGCCCAGGCGGTCGAGCGGCTGCGCCATTTCGTGGCGCGCGACGCGTTCGACATCGAGGGGCTGGGCAGCAAGACCGTGACCGAGTTCCACGAGGCCGGCCTGATCAAGACTCCGGCCGATATCTTCCGCTTGAAGCGCGCGGATATCGAAGGACGCGAGGGCTGGAAGGACCTGTCGATTTCCAAGCTGCTGAAGTCGATCGAGGCGCGCAGCACCATCCCGCTCGACCGCTTCATCCTGGCGCTCGGCATCCGTCAGACCGGCCAGACCACGGCCCGGCTGATGGCGAAGCATTACCGCACGCTGGATCATTGGCAGGAGGCCATGATCGCGGCCGGCGACATCGAGAGCGACGCCTATCAGGAACTGCTGAACATCGACGGCATCGGCGCCGACACGGCCAAGGACATGACCGACTTCTTCGCCGAGCCGAACAATCTGGCGGCCCTCGCCGATCTGGCGAGCCTGCTGACCGTCGAGAATTTCGTGCCGCCGGCCGGGCGCGACGGCGGTGCGCTCGACGGCAAGATCGTCGTGTTCACCGGTACGCTGGTGCAATTGAGCCGGGGCGAGGCCAAGGCGCGCGCCGAAGGTGCCGGCGCCAAGGTCACCGGCACGGTCTCGGCCAAGACGGATTACCTGGTGGTCGGCACCGACGCCGGCTCCAAGGCGGCGAAGGCCGAGGCGCTCGGCGTCAAGACCATCAGCGAAGACGCGTTCATCGCCCTGGTCGCGGGGTAAACAAAGCCCTCTACCGCTTGCGGGAGAGGGTGCTGAGCGGTAGCGAAGCGGGTGAGGGTCGTGCCGACACCTTGAATTTCAAGGATTGCGCCAACCACCCTCACCCTCCCGCTCCCGCAAGCGGTAGAGGGCGAAGAGGAAGGTATGAGGGATGACCGATAAATCGGGCCTGTCGGCCGAGCGCCTGGACCGCATCACCGCCGCCTTCGAGGGCGGCGTCGCCGCCGGTCGCATCGGCGGCGCGGTCGTGGCGATCCAGCGCCGGGGCGAGACCGCCTATTTCGAGGCGGTGGGATATCGCGACAAGGCCGCCGGCGACGCCATGGCCAAGGACGCGATCTTCCGGCTCTATTCCATGACCAAGCCGATGACCAGTGTCGCCGCCATGATCCTGGTCGAGCGCGGCCAGATGCTGCTGGGCGACCCGATCGCGAAATACCTGCCGAGCTTCGCCGGCCAGCAGGTCGCGGTGCCGGAGCCCGGTTCGACCGAACTGCGGCTGGAGCGCGCGCGCCGGCCGGCGACGATCCAGGATCTGCTGCGCCATACCTCGGGCCTGATCTACGACCAGCTGTTCGAAACCACGCCGGTCAAGCGGCTGTATCGCGAGGCCGAGATCTCGAGCCGGCGGGAAACGCTGACCGAGAAGATCGACCGGCTGGGCGCCTTGCCGCTGGCGCACCAGCCGGGCGAGGTGTTCGAGTACGGCTTTTCGACCGACGTGCTGGGCCGGGTGATCGAGATCGTGTCGGGCCGGTCGCTCGACGAATTCATCGCGGCCGAGATCACCGAACCCTTGGGGATGGTCGATACCGCCTTCTTCGTGCCGCCGGCCAAGATCCATCGCCTGGCCGAGCCGGTCGCCGACCCCGGCGGCAAGATCCCGCCGCTGCGCAAGGTCGCGGAGCGGCCGCTGATGCTGTCGGGCGGCGGCGGCATGGTCGGTACCATGGCGGATTACCTGCGCTTCTGCACCATGCTGCTGAACGGCGGCGCGCTGGGCGAAACGCGGATCCTGGGCGCGAAGACCGTCGCCTATATGACCGCCGATCACCTGGGCGACAAGCGGCGCGACAACAGCACCGGGCGCTATCTGCTGGGCGCCGGCCACGGCTTCGGCCTAGGCTTCTCGGTGCGTCTGGTTGCCGGCGAGAGCGACATGCCGGGCAGCATCGGCGACTATTCCTGGGGCGGCCTGGCCGGGACCCAGTTCTGGATCGATCCGCAGGAACAGATGATCGCGGTGATGATGATCCAGCAGCCGAACGAGTTCACCGACTATTGGCGGCTCTACCGCAATCTGGTCTATCAGGCGATCGAGGCGTGACGCGCCTGACCCTGCGCATCGATTTCGGACCGGAGAACGCGATCGGTCCGGGCAAGATCAAGCTGCTGGAGCTGCTGGGCGAGACCGGCTCGATCGCCGCCGCCGGCCGCGCCATGGACATGTCCTATCGCCGGGCCTGGCTGCTGGTGGCCGCCCTCAACACCATGTTCCGCGAACCGGTCGTGGCGACCAAGCTCGGCGGCAAGGCCGGCGGCGGCGCCCAATTGACCGCGTTCGGCGCGCATGTGATCTCGCGCTATCGTGACATGGAGCGGCTGGCGCAGGCGGCGATCGCTCCCCATCTCAACGAGCTGGAAGCGGCACTGAAAAAGGAATGACCGATGGTCGACAAGATCCGCAAGAGCGATGCCGAATGGCGCGCGCAGTTGAGCCCCGAGCAATATCGCGTGCTGCGCCATAAGGGCACCGAGCGGCCGTTCACCGGCGAATATACCGACACCAAGACCGACGGCACCTATCGCTGCGCCGGCTGCGGCCAAGAGCTGTTCACGGCCGAGGCCAAGTTCGATTCCCATTGCGGCTGGCCCAGCTTCACCGCGCCCACGGCCGATCCGGCCATCGAGATCGAGGTCGACCAGACCCACGGCATGGTCCGGCACGAAGTGTTGTGCAGCCGCTGCGAAGGCCATCTGGGCCATGTCTTCCCGGACGGCCCGGGACCGACCGGCCTGCGCTATTGCATCAATTCGGCGTCGCTGACGCTCGACCCGAAGAAATAGCGGCGGGGGCACCCGGCCTCGGTCCCGCCATTTTTTCCTTTCGCCCGAACCGGTGATCGGCGCAGCCTCGGCAAGGACATAGCTCTTTTCCAAGGCCGCCGATGACCATCCCCTCGCCGAACGTTGCCGCATGAAGGCCGGTCGCCGCCTGACCTTCGCGCTGGGCACGACCCAGCTGGTGTCCTGGGCCGTCAGCTTCTACATGCCGGCGGTAATCGCGGGACCTGCCGCCGCGGAGCTGGGCATGAGCCGGCTGGCGATCCTGGCCGGCTTTTCCTGGGCCCTGCTGGTCGCGGGCTTCTGTGCGCCGCGCGCCGGCCGCTGGATCGGCCGCCATGGCGGCCGGGGACCGCTCGCCGCCGGCACGATCGCCATGACCGCCGGATTGGTACTGCTGGCCGCGGCGCACGGACCGGCGCTGTGGTATGGCGGTTGGACGGTGATGGGCATCGGCATGGCGCTGGGCCTGTATGATGCCGTGTTCGCCACCCTGGGCGGCATCCTGGGCGCGGCCGCCGGCCCGGCGATCACCGGCGTCACCCTGATGGGCGGCTTTGCCAGCAGCGTCGGCTGGCCCACGGGCGCGGCGCTGGTCGGTCTGGTCGGCTGGCGCGGCACCCTGCTCGCCTATGCCGCGGCGGAACTCGCGATCAATCTGCCGATCTTCCTGCTGATGGTCCCGGCGCTGGCGCCGGTCGGCGCCGTCAGGCCGCCCGGCGCCGCCGGCCCGGTCGGGCGCAGCCGCCGGCAAGCGCTGACCTGCCTGGCCGGGTTCTTCACCATCCGCTGGTTCGTCACCTCGGCGCTCGCGGTCGCGATCCTGCCGCTGCTGGGCGGCATGGGGCTGACGACCGGCGAAGCGGTCGCGGCCTCGGCCTTGATCGGGCCCGGCCAGGTGGCGGGGCGGCTGATTGAATGGTCATCGGGCGGCCGATTCGGCCTGATCGGGCGCGCGGCCCTGGGCGCGGCCCTGGCGCCGGTCGGGATTGTCGTGTTGATCTGGGGCGGCGACATGGTCGGTCCGGCGGTCGCGGCCTGCCTGTTCGCCGTGCTCTACGGCATGAGCAACGGCATCATGACCATCAACCGCGGCACGCTGCCGCTCGCGATCTTCGGACCGGACGGCTATGCCGCCCTGCTGGGCTGGCTCGCAGTCCCGGTCTTGCTGGCCCAGGCGGCGGCACCGACGATCACGGCACCGCTGGTCACCCATCTGCCGTCGGCCGAAATCTTCGGCGCGGCGGGCATCCTGGCGACGATCGCCCTATTCCTGCTGCTGCCGCTCAGGCCGAGGCCGGCGGCGGCAGCGGAATGAGACGATTATTCCTGCCAGAACGGCTTGCGGATCTCAGCCAGCGCGGTGCCACGGGAAACGCCCATGTCCTGCAGGTCGCGATCGTCGCACTGGGCCAGTTCTGCACGCTCGCGGGTGCGCTGGACCCAGACGCCGAACAGGGCGCGGAACTGGGCAATGCGGCCCGAGGACTCGATCGAGGTAAGGGAAATGGACGGCGCGGATTTGAAGGAAATGCTCATGTCATGCTCCTGACGACACGGCGTTCCACCCTGGTAGGCTTATCAAGCTGCCCGATATGTTGCGATGCAACATGGCTATAGTTAGCAGATTCGCTGCTGCTTTCAACAGCAATTTTTGCGATGCACAAATATCTGGCATGCGTTTAGGCGATGACGAAACGGTCACGATAGCGCTGCGGGCTGGTTCTGAGCCGGGTGCGGAAACGATGTCACGCGGATAGAAGCACTGCTCTTGGATCTGTCATTCAAATGAATTACATTGAATGCGCAACGGGAGAGCGACAATGACCGCGAACGCCTTGGTTCAGACGAGGATCGACGCCGGCGTGAAGGAGCGCGCCGCGGCCGTGCTGGAAAGCATGGGCCTTACCGTGTCCGACGCCGTGCGGATTCTTCTGACCCGCACGGCGAATGAAGGGGCCCTTCCGTTCACTCTGGCGAGCGATCCAGCCGCCTACGACATCTGGTTCCGGGCAAAGGTGCAGGAGGCTTTGGACGATATCCGCCCAGGCGTCCCATACGATGAGGTCGAGGCGCATTTCGCCAAGCGGCGAGCGGCCGCCTTGCGGAAAGTCGGCGAGAATAAGCCGTGAGACTGGAATGATCCCGCTTCGCCCTTGCCGACCGAGACGCGATCTTCGACTACATCGAGGCGGATAATCCGCTGGCCGCGATCGCCATGGACGATCGCATTCGAGACCACGTCGACAGCTTGCTGCGCTTTCCGGAAAGCGGTCGCCCCGGTCGTTTCGCAGGGACCAGAGAACTGGTCATCGGGCGCACCCCGTACCTCGCCATCTATCGCAGCGCCGATGGTGTGATCCATATGCTGCGATTGCTGCATGGGGCACAGTCGTGGCCCGACGAACTGCAGACCTGAGGCGCGTCCCATCACCCCCTGAGAGGCACCGTATTCGCTTCGAGCCACGCCCGGGCCGCCGGATCCTCGATCATCGGCAGCACGAGCTCGCACGTTTTGGCATGGTACGCGTCGAGCCAGGCGATCTCGTCGTCGGTCATGAGCGAGAGCTCGATCGGCCGGCGGTCGATCGGGCAGAAGGTGATGGTCTCGAAGCCGGACATCTCGCGCTCGGCGCCCGGAATATCGAGTTTGGTCACCACGATCAGATTCTCGATCCGGATGCCGAAATGGCCTTCCTTGTAATAGCCGGGCTCGTTCGACAGGATCATGCCGGGGATCAGCGGCTGGGTGTCGGCGAAGGCGGCGATGCGTTGCGGACCTTCATGGACGCTGAGATAGCTGCCGACGCCATGGCCGGTGCCATGGTCGAAATTGACCCCGGCCATCCACAGCGGCAGCCGCGCCAGCACGTCGAGCGAACCGCCGGTCGTGCCCTTGGGGAATCTGGCCATCGACAGCGCAATATGGCCCTTCAGCACGCGGGTATAGCGATCCTTCATCTCCGGCGTGACCGTGCCGATCGCCACGGTCCGGGTGATGTCGGTCGTGCCGTCGAGATATTGCGCACCAGAATCGATCAGATAGAGCGTGCCGGGTTCCAGCGCCCGCTCCGTCGCCGCGACCGAGCGGTAATGCGGCAAGGCGGCATTGGGGCCGGCGGCCGAGATCGACGGGAACGACAGATCGCGAAACCGGTCGCCCTCGGCCCGAAACGCCTCGAGCTGGTCCGACACGGCCATTTCCGTCAAGCCGCCCTTCGGCGCCTCGGCATCGAGCCAGGCCAGGAAGCGGACCATGGCGACCGCATCGCGCCGATGGGCGCGGCGGCTGCCGTCGAGCTCGACCGGATTCTTGACCGCCTTGGGCAGCTTGCACGGATCGGCCGCCCGCACCAGCGTGGCGCCGGCCTTGTCCAGCCGATCGAACACCCAGGAGGCCGCGGTGACCGGATCGACCTGGACGGTCTTGCCGCCCAAGGCATCGAGTGCCGGGCCGAACTCGGCCATGTCGCGCACGGCGACGCTGTTGCCCAGATGGGATTCGAGGCCCGGCGCCAGCTTGCGCCGGTCGATGAACAGGTCGAGCTGGCCGTCCTTGTCGAGAATCGCCAGGCCCAGCGCCAGCGGCGTGTGCGGCACGTCGGAGCCGCGGATGTTCAGCAGCCAAGCGAGACTGTCGGCCATGGTCAGCACCGTCGCGTCGCGCTTGCCGGCCGCCAGCGCCTCGCCGATCTCGCGGCGCTTGTCAGTCGAGGATTTGCCGGAGAATTCCAGCGCGTGGGCGCGGACCGGCCCGAGCGGGGCGGCCGGACGGCGCTCCCAGGCGGCATCGAGCGGGTTGAACGCCATCGGCACCAGTTCGGCGCCGGCCTTGGTGACGCCGGCGCGCAGCTTGTCGACCTGGGCCGGAGTCAGCAGCCAGGGGTCGTAGCCGAAGCGCTGGCCGGGCTTGAGCGCGGTCGCGACCCAGTCCTCCGGCGGCTCGGTGATCAGATGGCGGTAATCGAACACGCTGCTATCGACCTCGGCCCGGACCTGGACGGTGTAGCGGCCGTCGACGAAGATCGCCGCCTGGTCGGCGAGCACGACGGCGCTGCCGGCCGAGCCGTTGAAGCCGGTCAGCCATTGCAGGCGCTCGTTGCCGGCCGGGACATATTCATTTTGGAATTCGTCGGCGCGCGGCACCAGGAAACCATCGATGCCGAGCGTGACCAGACCGGCGCGGACGGCGGCCAGACGCGCCTTGTAAGTCGTGCCATCGATCGGGACCGGCGCTGATTCATGGGCGATCTGGTCCTTCAGGCCCAGCAGCTGGGCGGTCAGCGCCGGCGAGGGGTCGGATGCTACCAGCACGCACCAGGCTTCCGGATCGCGCGCCACGGCCGAGCCCAGCACGCCCGAAATCAACGAGCGGACCTCGGCAACCGAGTAAACGGAGCCGGATTTGGAGAGCAGACCTGCCAAAACCGCATCACCCTGATAGGTCAGGCGACAATCCATCTTCTGCATCATAGCACCGGTGACTTTGCGACATGCCGGACGATTACCGGCCCCGAGAGGCTAGAGCCCGCAGGATTGCAGCACAAGGGCGCAGATTCTTACAGTTTTTCGCGCCGCGTCATGCGCGATCCCGAGAGCTGGCGTGCAGTACACCCCCTGCCATTCGGCAGCATCGCGCCTATTTTGTGCGGTGCGGCATAGTTGAAGTCGCAACTAATCTTCCTGGAGATCTTTCATGCTCACGATCCTCTCGTCCGCCGTCCGCGGCTTCCGTGCCTGGCAGGAACGCCAGCGCGTTCTGAACGAACTCTATTCGATGGACGAGCGTTCGCTCGCCGACATCGGCCTGCGCCGCGCCGACATCCCGTTCGCCATCACCGCCCAGGCCGACCTCGCCGTCGAAGCCCGTCCGGTCTTCAACACCACCGGCCATGTCGCCGCCAACAACAGCGTCGAACAGCGCGCCGCATAATAACGCGACGCACCCCGACGCGACAGCGTCGTCTGACTGCTGCTCATCCCAAGGGGGGATGATCCGATGAGTACCGCTTCTGCCTTTTCCGTTACGCTGCCCGCCTCGTCCGGCGGTCCGATCCACCTGCTGCATACGGCCTATGTCGCCGTCAAGGCGAGCCTCGCACGCGCGCGCATGGCCGAACATCTGGCCGGCCTCGACGACCGCCTGCTCGCCGACATCGGCCTCGCCCGTCGCGACATCGGCAAGCTGTTCCGCTAAGAACAGCGAAACTGTTCCGCTAAGAACAGCTGGAAACGGCTCGGCCGTTTCTTCTGCAAACCACCCGCCGGCGCCTTGGCGATCTTCGAAGATCGCCCCCGCGTCGGCCCGGGTGGTATGCGTGCTTCCTACATTGCCTTTTCGAACACCCCAGCCTTTTCAAAGACCAACGTGTGCCAGCCGGCCCGCGGCAGGCGTGCCTTGAACGTCAGCCCGGCGTTGCGATGGGCGGCCGCGACATAGGTCTCCTGCCCCGCCAGAAGTCCCGACAGGATGGCGATGCCGCCCGGCGCCAGATGGCGGGCCAGATCCGGCGCCATCTTGGCCAGCGGCCGCGCCAGGATATTGGCGAAAATCAGATCATAGGGCCCTTGGGTCCGGACAATTTCAGCCTGGTAGCCGTCGCTCAACCGGCTGGTCACCAGATGCTGCACGCCGTTCGCCGCCATGTTCTCGGCCGCGACCCGCACCGAATTGCGGTCGATGTCGCAGGCCAGCACCGGTACGTGCCAGGTCTTGGCCGCCGCGATCGCCAGGATGCCGGTACCCGAACCCATGTCGAGCACGCGGCGGCGCTTGCCGCGCTTGGCGAGACGGCTCAACGCCAAGAGACAGCCGGCCGTGGTCGCGTGCTCTCCGGTGCCGAACGCACTGGCGGCGTCGATCTCCAGCCCGATCGTGCCGGCCGGCGGTGCCTCGGCGATATGCGAGCCATAGACGAAATAGCGGCCGATCCGGAGCGGCGGAAAGCTTTCTTGATTCTCGCGCACCCAATCGATGTCGGGCAGCTGCTCCAGCATGATTTCCGGCTGGGTCAGGCCGAACTGCAAGGCGACCAGCGCCAGCCCGCCCTCGACCGTGGACAGGTCCGGCTTGCCCTGGACGAAGCTCTCGACCTTCCACGGACCCTGCGGGCTGGTCTCGAACGCGCTGATGGCGCCGCCCAGCGCTTCCAGCACTTCGGCGAAGCTCTCGGCCGAAAACTCGTCCGGCGCTTCCATCACTACACGCCACAAAGGCTCGCCGCCCTTGGGCCAGGTCGAAGAGGGAATCATCTGGGGCAATATCCTTTGTCTCAGGCCTTTTGAACGAAGCTGTCCATGACCCGCTTTTCGCCGGCATGGTCGAAATCGATCGTCAGCTTCGCATCCTCGACCTCGCGCACCGTGCCGGCGCCGAATTTCTGATGGAACACCCTATCGCCCGCGGCGAAGCCGCCGACGGCCCGGATCTCGCGGCCCTCGCGCGGGCCGCCGCCCGTAGGCTGCACGACCCGGCGATAGCCGCCGAAGCTCGAAGTTGCGATATCGTCGAACGCGCCGCGGCCCTGGGGCGCCCGCATGCCATACATGCCGGTGGCGCTCTCGGCCTCGATCTGGTCCTGCGGCAATTCCTCGACGAAGCGCGACGGCAGCGCGCTTTGCCATTGGCCATGGATGCGCCGGTTGGCGGCATAGCTGACATTGGCGCGCAGCTTGGCCCGGGTCAGCCCGACATAGGCGAGGCGCCGTTCTTCTTCCAGACCCGCCTGGCCGCTCTCGTCCATCGCGCGCTGATGCGGGAACAGGCCTTCCTCCCAGCCGGGCAGGAAGACATGGCCGAATTCCAGGCCCTTGGCGCCATGCAGCGTCATCAGGCTGACCATGTCGCCGCTGGTGTCGGCGGCATTGTCCATCACCAGGCTGACATGTTCGAGGAAGCCCGCGAGCGTCTCGAACTCGGCCATGCCGACGATCAGCTCCTTCAGGTTTTCCAGCCGGCCCGGCGCCTCCGGCGTCTTGTCGGCCTGCCACATGGCGGTATAGCCGGATTCGTCGAGCACGATCTGGGCCAGCTCGGTATGCAGGATCCGGCCGGATTCGGCGCGCCAGCGGTCGAAATCGCGCACCAGCAGGGCCACGGCCTTGCGCGCGGCCGGCTTCAGCTCGTCGGTCTCGATCACCCGGCGCGACGCCTCCATCAGCGGCACGCCGGTGGCGCGGCTCAGCTGATGCAGGATCTGCATCGTGGCATTGCCGATGCCCCGGCGCGGCGTATTGACGATGCGCTCGAACGCCAGATCGTCGTCGGGCTGGTAGATCAGCCTGAGATAGGCCAGCGCATCGCGGATTTCCTGGCGCTCGTAGAAACGCGGGCCGCCGATCACCCGATAGGGAATGCCGGTCGTGATGAAGCGCTCTTCGAACTCGCGCATCTGGAAGCCGGCGCGGACCAGGATCGCGATCTCGGCGAGCGGCGTGCCGCGGCGCTGCTCGGTCTCGATCTCGTCGGCGACCCAGCGCGCCTCTTCCTCGCCGTCCCACATGCCCTTGGCCCGGACCCGCTCGCCCGCCTCGCCCGCGGTCCAGAGCGTCTTGCCGAGCCGGCCGGCATTATGCGCGATCAGATGGCCCGCCGCCGCCAGGATCTCCGGCGTCGAGCGGTAGTTCTGTTCCAGCCGGATGACGACGGCCCCGGGGAAATCCGCCTCGAACCGCAAAATATTCCCGACCTCGGCGCCGCGCCAGCCGTAGATCGAGTTGTGCGTAACGATTCCGTTCGCGATGAAATTATGGGTTCCCGCCACGTCCAGATCGTAGACCTCGCCCGACGCCGACAGGTGCTCGACCGAGGCGACGACTTCGTGCTTGCCGGTTTCGGTCGGGACCACCATGCCCGGCACGATGTTGGCGGCTGGCCGGACGGTAAGCGACTTGCCCAGGATGTTCGCCTTGCGCACGATGGTCAGATCGAAGCGGGTTTCGAGCCGTGTCCTGATCTCCTCGAGCTTTTCGAAGTCGCGGAACACGGTCTCGTAACGCCAATTGTTCGGATTGCGCTTGTATGTCCGGGCCGAGAGGCCGAGTTCCCGCAGGGCCTCAGCCCCTGCCGTGTCGTTACCGCTGAGCGCAACCCGATGCATCGGCGTCGTACCGCGATGGTCGGCATTCAGCGTCAGCGTCAAATTGCGCCGGCGGCCGGGCGCCGACTGCGGAACGTGATGGGGTTGGTCGGGATCGAGCCCGTGATCCGCCATCAGCGCATCGATCCGTCCTTGCCTACTGAGAAGGGCGTGCAGCCGGTCCAATCGTGCCTGATCATGAACCAGCCCGTTCACCGACCCACCTTTGCGCGCCATGAATGGAAACGTCGTCACGGCGTAGCTAAGACTGAGCACGTGTTCGTATTCGCGGGCATCGTTCTCAGTATCGAATGCCCGGGCCAGCCAGACGGCGTCGGCGTGCTCCTGCAGGCAGCGCTGCTGGTAGCCGATGACCGGGTGCCGCTGGCCTTGCGTGTAAATCTGCGAGGTTCCGAGTCGATAGCCGGAGCCACGTTTGAACATCAGATAGGTGAAGAAGCGCTGGGGACTTTCGTGGAGAACGACGTCGGCGAAATGGCTATGCTCCGCCGTCGATAAAAGCTCCCGCCCGGACTCCGTCCGAATCCGAATGAGGCGGCGGTTCGTTCGGGACGCGTGATGGGCTCTCAGCACCGGCGCCGCGCGGAAATTACCGCTGCCATAAGAAGACAGCACGTTGTCGCCCGGCTGGACCTGCTCGACGGGCTTGAGAGCGCCATTTGCCATGGTGATCAGCGTTCCGGCGGCGACGCATTGGTCGTCGTCGCCGACGCAGCAGATGTTCTTGTGTGCCTGGGCCAGCAGTCGCAGCCACAGATATTGCGCGACGTTGGTGTCCTGATATTCGTCGACCAGCAGATAGCGGAACTTGCGCTGGTACTCGGTCAGGATCGCCGGCTGGCTGGTGAAGATCGTCAGGTTATGCAGCAGCAGATCGCCGAAATCGGTCGCGTTCAGCACGCGCAGCCGGTCCTGATACTGGCGGTAGATCGACGGGACGCGGCCGTCGGCCAGGTCGCCGGCATCCTGGGGATCGACCTTGTCCGGCGTCAGGCCGCGGTCCTTCCAGCGCTCGATCGCGGCCAGCACGGCGCGCGGCGGCGAGCGCTTGTCGTCGATGCCTTCGGCCGCGAGCAATTGCTTGATCAGCCGGATCTGGTCGTCGGTATCGAGGATGGTGAAATTGGATTTGAGCCCGACCGCTTCGGCATTGCGGCGCAGGATGCGCGCGGCGATGGCGTGGAACGTGCCCAGCCACATGCCCTCGCTGTCGGCGCCGATCAGCCGTTCCAGCCGCTCGCGCATCTCGCGCGCGGCCTTGTTGGTGAAGGTCACGGCCAGCACCTGGCTCGGGTAGGCCCGGCCGGTCATCAGGATATGGGCGAGGCGCGTGGTCAGCACGCGCGTCTTGCCGGTGCCGGCGCCGGCCAGCACCAGCACGGGCCCGTCCAGCGTTTCGACGGCCTGACGCTGCGGCGGATTCAGATTGGCGAAATAGGCCGGCTCGCCCGGACGGTCTGACATGAGGGACATGGACGCCATCCTACCGGAGAGGCAACCCGTGTTCAAAGTGCCACGATCCCGCATCAGGTCGCCTATGCGGCAGGCCGGCATCGTTTAGCGCCTTCCGCTGGCGCCGGAGTTCGGCCACGCTCTGGCGCTGTTGGATTTCCCCGTCTTCGGATCGCGATGACCGCCGTCAAGATCTACGTCATTTTTCTGCTGACCTATGGCGGCATGGCGGCCGGTCGGCTGCCATGGCTGCGGGTCGACCGCACCGGTATCGCGCTGTTGGGCCTGATCGCGCTGCTCGGCACCGAAGCGCTCAACCTCGACGAGGTCGGCGCGCGCATCGACATGCCGACGCTGGTGCTGCTGTTCGCCATCATGATCATTTCGGCGCAATTCATCGCGTCGGGCTTCTGCGACTCGGTGATCCAGCGCATCGGCCAGGCGCCGGGCAGCCCCCTGCGCATCCTGGGCCTGACCGTGGCCTGCTGCGGCGGCCTGTCGGCCTTCCTGGCCAACGACATGCTGGTCTATTGCATGACGCCGCTGCTGGTCGACGTGCTGCGCGCCCGCGGGCTCGATCCCCGACCCTATCTGATCGCCATGATCGCGGCCGACAATGCCGGCTCGGCCGCCACCATCATCGGCGCGCCGCAGACCATCCTGGTCGGCCAGCTGGGCAATCTGCATCTGCTGACATATCTCTGGGCCTGCGGCGTGCCGGCGATCGTCAGCCTGGGCATCGTGTTCGTCGTGGTCGCGTTCCTGTGGCGCGGCAAGCTTGAAATGCCGAGCGATGGCTTCGCCGAGCTGGTGCCCGCGCCGATGCCGGTCAGGGCCCATGACAAGAACCAGACCAACAAGGGCATCGCCGCCGTCGTCTGCCTGCTGGCGCTGTTCCTGACCGACCTGCCGCGCGACGTGTTCGCGCTGTCGATCGCGGCCGTGCTGCTGCTCAATCGCAAATTCACCTCGACCGCGATGATCGCGGCGATCGACTGGCCGCTGCTGCTGCTGTTCGCCTGCCTGTTCGGCGTGACCGGCGCGCTGGGCGCCACGGCCCTGCCCGGCCTGCTGATCGATTGGCTGCAATCGATCCATCTGCTGCCCGACAGTCTGATCGTGCTGGCACCGCTGACGCTGCTGCTGTCGAACACCATCGGCAACGTGCCGTCGGCGGTGCTGCTGCTGCAGGTCTGGCTCGACCCGCCGCCGGGCGCGCTCTACGGCCTGGCGCTGTTGTCCTCGCTCGCCGGCAACCTGCTGCTGATCGGTAGCCTGTCGAACCTGATCATCGTCGAGCGCGCGCTGGAGCGCGGCGTCAAGCTGCGCGCCAACGAATTCGCCCGCGCCGGCATCCCGATCACGCTCGCCTCGATGGCGGTCGGCGTGTTCTGGCTCTATATCACCGGGATCATGCCCTGGTTGCCGGGGACGGAAGCGGTGAATTGACATGAAGTCGGTCGAGATCAAACGTCTGAAATCCAACAGCCCCGGCACCTACCGGCATGTGAAGATCCTGCGCTACGGCCAGCCGGGCGCCGCGCCCAAGGCCTATCTGCAGGCCTCGCTCCATGCCGACGAGCTGCCGGGCATGATCGCGGCGCATCACCTGGCGGGCCTGCTCGACGCGGCCGAGGCGGCGGGCCAGATCCTGGGCGAGATCGTGCTGGTGCCGGTCGCCAACCCGATCGGCCTGGCCCAGGTCATCGACGGCGTGCATCTGGGCCGCTACGACCTGACCTCGGGCGAGAATTTCAACCGCTCCTTCCCGGATCTGGCGGCGATCGCGGCCGGCCGGCTGGCCGGCAAGCTCGGCCAGGATGCGAGCCAGAACGTCCAGACCATCCGCGCCGTCCTGGTAGCGCTGCTCGACGAGCAGCAGCCGCTGACCGAGCTGGCCAGCCTGCGCCGGCTGCTGATGCGCGAGGCAATCGACGCGGATTATGTGCTCGACCTGCATTGCGACAATGACGCGCTGCTGCATCTCTATCTGGGCGAGGCGCGCTGGCCCGACGGCGCCGATCTGTCGGCCGATCTCGGCAGCCATGCCACCCTGCTCGCCGCCTCGTCGGGCGGCACGCCGTTCGACGAGACCTTCAGCAATCTCTGGGCCGAGCTGCGCCAACGGCTGGGCGGCGCCACGCCGATCCCCGACGCCTGCCTGGCCGGCACGGTCGAATTCCGCGGCCAGGGCGACGTCTCCGACGAGCTGGGCGCCCGAGATGCGGCCGCCTTGCTGCGCTTCCTGCAGCGCCGTGGCTTGGTCGCGGGCGATCCGGGCCCCTTGCCGGCGGCGCTATGCGACGGCACACCGCTCTCGGGCGTCGATGCGCTCCGCGCGCCGGTCGGCGGCATGGTCGTCTATAAGGTGGGTTTGGGCGAGCATGTCACCGCCGGCCAGGTCGTGGCCGAGATCATCGATCCGCTGGCCGAGGATCCGGCCGCGGTGCGCACCCCGGTCAAGACCATCGCCGACGGGTTGTTCTTCGCGCGCAAGATCGAGCGGCTGGTCCGCCCCGGCCAGGCGATCGGCAAGATTGCCGGCGCCACGCCGCTGCCGACCCGGACCGGCGCGCTGCTCGACCCCTGAGAAAGACACGATGACCAAGATCCATTTGCGCGACGCGGTGCCCGCGGACGTGCCGACCATCCTCGCGCTCATCACCGAGCTGGCGATGTTCGAACGCGAGCCGGATGCCGTGGTCGCGACCGAGGCCGACCTGCTGCGCGACGGGTTCGGGCCGGAGAAAAGATTCGGCTGCCGTGTGGCCGAGCTGGACGGCCGCGTCGTCGGATTTGCCCTGTGGTTCTTCAGCTATTCGACCTGGCTCGGCCGGGCCGGGATCTATCTGGAGGACCTGTACGTCGCCGAGTCGGCGCGCGGTCATGGCCTGGGGCGCCGGCTGATCGTCGATATGGCCCAGGTCGCGGTCCGGCACGGTGCCCGGCGGCTCGACCTGTCGGTGCTGGAATGGAACCCGGCGCGGGGATTTTACGAGAGGCTGGGCATCCGGCATCGCGCGGACTGGCTGCCCTACCGGATCGACGGCGCAGCACTGACGCGCCTGGCGGCAGAAGCGAAATAACGCCGACACCTTTCCATCCCTGCTCGCGAATCTGAATCGGCACGTCGATTTTAAGCGTCTATTTAGATTGACTCCAGATATATCTAAATGTGAACTTAACTCCGCTGCATCCCCGGGGATGCAGGCCAAGACGGAGGAGACACGGCATGGCGACGATCGATGAATTCTGCGGCAGCACCTCCGAGACGGTCCCACCCGCCGACCTCGGTCCGGCCCTGCAGGCGCTCTGGTGGGAGCGCAAGGGCGATTGGGACCAGGCGCACGACATCGTCCAGCGGCACGAGGGTGCACCGGACTGCGACTGGGTGCATGGCTATCTGCACCGGCAGGAAGGCGACATGACGAATGCGGGCGGCTGGTACAGGCGAGCGGGCCAGCCGCTGCCGATCGTTCCGCCGCCGGAAGAATGGCGCCTGATCGCCACGGCGCTGCTCTCGCAGGGCCAAGGCTAGAGAGAGCCCATGCGTCACGGACATTCGGGCCCCGAGCATGGCCGGCGCTTCCATCGCGGGCGCGCCAGAAGCCATGGCGACGACCATACGCATGGCCACGAAGACAGCGGCCGTGGCCGGGGCGGCGGCGGCAGACGATCGAGCCGGCTGTTCGACCACGGCGAGTTGCGCCTGGTCGTGCTGGCCTTGATCGCCGAGCAGCCCCGGCACGGCTACGAGATCATCAAGGAAATCGAAAGCCGCGTCGCCGGCACCTACAGCCCCAGCCCCGGGGTGGTCTATCCAACCTTGACCCTGCTCGAAGAGCTGGGCCAGACGACCGTTGCCGAAGCCGGCGGCAAAAAGCTCTATGCCATCACCTCGGCCGGCGACGCCTGTCTGCAGGAGAGCAGGGCGGCCCTGGATGGCATCCTGGCGCGCATGCAATCCGTCAGTGCCGCCAACGCCGGCGGTCCTGCGCCGCAAATCGTCCGGGCCACGGAAAATCTGAAACTGGCGCTGCGTTTGCGCCAGGGCCGGGGGCCGCTGACCGAAGAGCAGATCCGTAGGATTGCCGAAGCGCTCGACGCCGCCACGGTCACAATCGAGCGGAGCTGAAAGACGGCGCGCGTCCCCATGGCATATGGTAATGGCAATGCTCAATCTCAGGACGTGCGCGGGCGGAGGGAATATTGTTGGTTCTGGGCAGACGCATGCCGCTTGCCGCTGCGGGTCTTATCGTTCTCTGCTGCATCGCGGGCGGATTGTGGCTGCGGACGGGATCCGCAACGGCGGACGTCCGTGCCGCCGTTGCCGCCGGAGTGCTTCCCAAGGTCGATGTCGCCACGGCCGAGGTCCGCGACATGCCGGTCTATGTCCGCGGCACCGGTACGGTCGAGCCGTTCCAGGAGGTCACGATCAAGAGCCTGGTCGACGGCCAGATCGTGGGCGTGCATTTCGACGAAGGCCAGATGGTCCGGGCCGGCGACGCGCTGTTCACGATCGATCCGCGCCCGTTCGAGCATCAGGTCGAGCTCGCCACGGCCAACCGGGCCAAGGATCAGGCCCAGCTGGCGGCGGCCGAGGCGCAATTGGCGCGCCAGGCGAGCCTGCTGCAGCATAGTTTCGTCTCGCAGCAGGATTTCGACACGCAGAAGGCCACCGTCGGCCAATTGCAGGCCTCGGTCCGCGCCGACGAGGCCGCGATCGGCAGCGCCCAGCTCCAGCTGGAGTATGCCACGGTCCGCGCGCCGATCGCCGGCCGGGCCGGCAAGCGGCTGGTCGATGTCGGCAATGTCATCCACACCGCCGACGATACCGCGCTGGTCGATCTCAGCCAGATCCAGCCGATCGCCGTCAGCTTCGCCGTGCCCCAGGAACAATTGCCGGACATCCAGCGCGAGGCCGCGCTGGCGGTGCTGCCGGTCGAGGCCCGCGCCGCGGACGATCTCCGGATTCTCGAGATCGGCCAGCTCAAGCTGATCGGCAACGCCATCGATCGGGCGACCGGGACGATCGCGCTGAAGGCGGTCTATGCCAATACCGAGCGCCAGCTGTGGCCGGGCCAGTTCGTCAATGCGCGCCTGGTGCTGCGCGTGCACCATGATGCAACCGTGCTGCCGATCACCTGCGTCCGGCCCGGCGCGGACGGTCCCGTCGCCTATGTCCTCGACGCGCAGAACCGGGTGACGGTCCGGCCGGTCAAGACCGGCGAGAAGGCCCATGACCGGATCGCGATCCTCGACGGCGTCAAGCCGGGCGAGCGGGTCGTGCTGCTACGCCAGGAAGGCCTGGCCGACGGCAGCGCAGTCGAGCCGCGCTCCGTCGCCGGCGGTTCCTGAGGACCCCGGCGATGATCGAGTATTTCGTCACCCGACCGGTCGCGGCCTTGCTGGCGATCCTGGCGCTCGCCGTGTTCGGCACGGCCGCCTGGACCCTGCTGCCGATCGCGGCGCTGCCCGACGTCGACTATCCGGTGATCCAGGTCGAAGTCTCCTGGCCCGGCGCCAGTCCGGAGGTGATGGCGTCCAATGTCGCCACGCCGCTCGAACAGCAGCTGATCTATACCCAGGGCATCCGCCAGCTCACGTCGAGCAGCACCAAGGGCTATACCTCGATCCGGCTCGAACTCACGCTCGAGACCGACATCAACGCGGCCTTCTCCGACGTGCAGCATAATATCGATGCCGCGGCCGGCGACCTGCCGTCGGATCTGCCGAACCCGCCGTCGGCCTATAAGGGCAATCCCAGCGACTATTCGGTGCTGTATGTCGGCCTGACCTCCGACACGATGCCGCTTGAGGAGGTCGGCCATTATGCCGACGTCATCGTGCTGCGCCGGGCCTCGCTCATTCCCGGCGTGCGGCGCGGCCAGGTCCAGGAGAATCTCAAATCGGCGATCCGGGTCCGGGTCAATCCGACCGCGCTGGCCGGCCGCCAGCTGACGCTCGAAGACGTGCGCCAGGCGCTGCTGCAGTCGAGCCAGAACCGGCCCAAGGGCAGCCTGGACGACGGGGTGGCGACGGCCCAGGTCGACAGCAACGACCAGCTCAAGGATATCGAGGAATTCCGCGACCTGGTCATCGCCTTCCGCAACAATGCCGCGGTGCATCTGGGCGACGTCGCCGATGTCCGGGAAGGCCCCGAAGACGATGTCGGGCTGTCCTGGATCAACGGCAAGCCGGCCCATGCGATCGGCTTCAAGAAGGCCGACGGCGCCAATGTCGTCCGCACCGTCGATGCCATCCGCGCGGCCCTGCCCGCCGTGATGGCGGGGCTGCCGCCGGCGATCAAGCTCGACGTGCTGGCCGACCGGGCCGACCTGATTCGCGCCGCGGTGTCGGAGGTGCAATTCACCCTGCTGCTGACCACGGCGCTGGTCGTGCTGGTGATCTTCATCTTCCTGCGCAATCTGGCGGCGACGGTGATTCCCGCCATCACCATCCCGCTGTCGGTGCTGGGCACCTTCATCGTGCTGTATGTTTGCCGCTATACGCTCGACAACCTGTCGCTGATGGCGCTGATCGTCGCGGTCGGATTCGTGGTCGATGACGCGATCGTGGTGATCGAGAACGTGTCGCGCCGGGTCGATGCCGGCGAGACGCCCTTGACCGCGACGATCCGCGGCACAAGACAGGTCGCCTTTACCATCGCGTCGATGACGCTGTCGCTGGTCGCCGTCTTCATCCCGATCCTGTTCATGGGCGGCCTGGTCGGGCGGCTGTTCCGCGAGTTCGGCGTGGCGGTCAGTGCGGCGATCCTGATCTCGGCGGTGATCTCGCTGACGCTGACGCCCGCGATGTGTGCGCGCTTCGTCCGCCCGCACCGCCCGGGACGGCCCAACGCGCTGGTGCGGGCCTGCGAGGCCGGCGTCACCGGCCTGACCCGCGGCTACGAGCGCAGCCTCGGCTGGGCCTTGCGCCACAGCGGCACCATGCTGCTGGTTTTCCTGGGCACCATCCTGGCGACCGGCTGGCTGTTCCATGCCATCCCCAAGGGCTTCTTTCCGCAGCAGGACAACGGCCGGATCGACGTCAATCTGGATGCGCCGCCCGACACGTCGGCCGCGACCATGGCGGCGCTGTCCCGGCAGATGAATGCGGTGGTCCAGGCCGATCCCGCGGTGGCCGTGGTCTGGACCTATACGGAATCGACGACGTCGGGCAGCTGCTGGGTCGTGCTCAAGCCGGCCAGCGAGCGGGCCGGCACCCAGGAAGTGGTCGCCCGCCTGCGCCGGGAGACCGCCGCCGTCACCGGCATCAAGGCGACCGTGCGCGCCCAGCAGGAACTGATCATCGGCGCCACGCCCAGCAGCGCCGACTATGCCTATCAGATCACCGACCCGTCCGCGGCCGAGCTCGACCAATGGGCGCCGATCCTGACCGAAGCGCTCAAGAAGCTGCCGCAGCTGCGCGACGTTTCATCCGACAGCCGCAAGCGGACCCCGACGGTCAAGCTGGTGGTCGACCGGCCGACGGCGGCCCGGCTGGGCGTGCATATCCAGGCGATCGACAACACGCTCTATGACGCCTTCGGCCAGCGCAAGGTGCTGGAGGTCTATGGCGACGCATCGCAGAACTACGTCATCCTGGAGGCCGACCGGAATTTCCGGCTCGACGAGCGCGCGCTGGAAACGCTCTATGTCGCCTCCGACAGCGGCACGCCGGTGCCGATGAGCGCCTTCGGCCATGTCGAGGCCGGCAGCGCGCCGCTGATCATTCGCCATCAGACCCAATTGCCGGCCGCCGTCGTCAATTTCTCGACCGCCCCCGGCGTGGCCCTGGGCGAGGCGGTCGACGCCATTCACGCGCTGGAACGCCAGGTCGGCAAGCCGCCCGGGTTGCAGACCGCGTTCGACGGCAATGCCGGCGAGTTCGAGCGCTCGCTCGCCTCGCAGCCCTGGCTGATCGGCGCCGCGATCCTGGTCGTCTATATCGTGCTGGGCGTGCTCTATCAGAGCCTGGTGCATCCGCTGACGATCCTGTCGTCGCTGCCGTCGGCCGGCCTGGGCGCGCTCGCCATGCTGATGCTGACCGGCTACGACCTCAGCGTCATCGCGGTCATCGGCATCATCCTGCTGATCGGCATCGTCAAGAAGAACGCCATCATGCTGATCGATTTCGCGCTGCAGGCGGAGCGCGAGGGGGCCTCGCCGGAGGCCGCGATCTACGAGGCGGGCCGCGTGCGCTTCCGGCCGATCATGATGACCACGCTGGCCGCCCTGATCGGCGCGCTGCCGCTGGCGCTGGGATCCGGCACCGGCTTCGAGCTGCGCCGCCCGCTCGGCATCGCCATCGTCGGCGGGCTGATGATCTCGCAATTCCTGACGCTCTACACGACCCCGGTCATCCACCTGACCTTCGCCCGGATCGGACGCCGCCTGCGGCGGGCGGGAGCGGTCCCGGCGGGGTTGCCGCAAGCGGGCGAGGACTGACGGCTCAACTCTCCGGCCCTGGCGGCGTCGCGGCCGAGAACAGGCTCGATCCCTCGCCCGCCTCGCCGCGGCGGCGTTCCAGCTCCTGGGTATAGCGGCGTAGTGCGTAGGCTTCGGTCAGGTAGCCGATGATCTGCAGATCGTCCGGATCGTCGACCACCGGCAGGGTTTCGAGCCGGGCCTCGCTGAAGCGGGCCAGTGCCTGACGCACGCCGTCGCCCGGCAGCAGGAACGGTGCCTTATGCACCAGGCCCGCCGCGGTCTGGGTATCGGGATCGCCCTCGATGTCGGGGCCATGGACCTCGGACAGGTCGATCATGCCGGCGAGCTTGCCGCCCTCGGCCGCGAACACCTGCTTGGTGCTGCCGAGCGGATAGGCGCGCCGCAGCGCCGCGACGGTGATCTCGACCGGCACGATCTTGGGATCGCCGCGCATCAGGCGGCCGACCTTGATCTCGTCGAACCAGCCGACATCCTCGGGGCTGCGGATCTTCAAGCCGCGCAGATGGAAACGCCAGGTCGCGAACGAATAGCCGAACCAGTGCCGCGTCGCGACCGAGGCCGCGACCACGCCGACCATGACGCCGACCGTCGCCGAGAAATCGCCGGTCGTCTCCAGCACCAGCAGAATCATCGCGGTCGGCGCGCCGACGATCGCGGCGCCGACCGTGCCCATGCCGACCAGGGAATAGGCCAGCGGATCGAGCAGGGCCGACGGGATCAGCCGGTCGATCAGCATGGCGATGGCGCCGCCCATCAGACTGCCGATGAACAGGGCCGAACTGAACAGGCCGCCGCGGAAGCCGGCGCCGATCGAGATGGCCGAGGCCGCGATCTTGGCCAGCACCAGCCCGATCATGAAGGGCAGCGCCAGCGCCACATGCAGGTCGAGCTCGATGCCGCCATGGCCGCTGCCCAGCACCTGCGGCCAGACCAGCGCGATCAATCCGACCGGAATGGCGCCGATCGCCGGGCGCAGCCAGAGCGGAATCGCCCGGCGGCGGAACCAGCCTTCGGTCGCGGTCACGCCGCGCATGACGACGATGCCGAGCCCCGCCGACAGCAGTCCCAGCATCAGGAAGGCCGCATAGTCCCAGCCGCCGATATGGACCGCGTGGCTGGCGGTGAAGACCGGATCGGCGCCAAACACCCAGCGGGCGGTGAAGGTGCCGGCCAAGGCCGCGATCGTCACCGGCGCCAGGCCGGACAAGGTGTAGCTGCCCAGGATCAGTTCGAAGGCGTAGAAGGCGCCGGTCAGCGGCGCGTTGAACGCCGCGGCAATCGCGGCCGCGGCACCGCAGCCGACCAGCATGCGCCGGTCGTCGCGCCGGAGCTTCAGCATGTTGGCCAGCCGGGACCCCAGGCCGGAGCCGAGCTGGGTATAGGCGGCCTCGAGCCCGACCGAGGCGCCGACGCCGGAGGACAGCATGCTGAGCAGCGCCAGATTGATGCTGTCGCGCAGCGACATGCGGCCGCCATAGAGCGCGTTCGCCTCGATCGCATCGACGATGTCGTGGGGCCGCCAGCGGCGGATCGCCCAGGCGACGCCGCCGATCACCAGGCCGCCCGCGACCGGCACGATCAGCACCAGCCGCCAATCGCCGACGCCGCCGACGCTCAGATGCTCGTCGATCGGAATGCCGAACGTCGCGGTATGGATCATGGTGACCGCCTCGCGCAACGCCACGACGCCGAGCGACGCCAGCACGCCGACCAGCGCCGCGATGCCGAGGAAGGCCAGTTCGTCGTCGCGGAACGCGCTGTGCTGCAGCGCGCGCTGCAGCAGCTTCCAGCGCAATCCGATCCAGCGTCGGCGCGTGGCGATGAAGCCCGGGGCGGTTGCGGCCGGATCGTGCGGCATGGCCTAGCGCTGCCGGAGCGCGAGTTGGATATGCCGCCCGGTCCAGTCGGCGGCGGGCAAGCGGGCATGCGCGGTGGCGGCGGCATCGAGCATCGGGCGTCGCTCGGCCGGAAACGGGCTGGTCCGGCGGGTGCCGAGATCGACATGGATCGCCATCAGCTCGATCGTGGCCGCACGCCAGCCTGCCGTGCCATGGAACATCTCATGGCCGAAATGCAGACGCTTGCCGTCGACGCCCAGCACCCGGCTTTCGACCCGGATCGGGGCATCCAGCGCCATCTCATGCTCGTAGAGGATATGCGATTCGACCGCGAACAGCGTGCGGTCGGTCGCTTGGCGATAGGCGGCACCCAGCCCCAGCGCGTCGAACAGCGCGTCGGTCGCGTGATCGAACACCAGCACGTAATAGGCGACGTTCATATGGCCGTTATAGTCGATCCATTCGGGTCGAACCGTTTCGGCATGCGCGGCGAAGGGCGTCGGGAAATCCATGGTGCGCGGGACTATACGCCGGATGCGCGGCCGGCCGGAATGGCAAGGATGGAAAATCGTTCGGTACGTGACACTTCGCCGATTTTTGGTGCGGTTTGACAGACACCGCAAAGCTGGTCTAATGCAGCCCTCAAGAGAGCGACGGCGGATGTCGGGGGACATCGCTGCCCGGACGCCCCGGCAAAATCGACCAATAAAAATCGACAGAGGAGATCACGTTAGGATGACCTACAAGGCCATGGCCGCAGCCTGTGCGCTCGCGGCATTCGGATTCGTCGGGGCTTCGAGCCAGGCGCAAGCCGCCAAGACCCTGGTCTATTGCTCGGAAGGCTCGCCGGAGAACTTCAACCCGCAGATCAACACGACCGGCACGACGTTCGACGCCACCTTGCAGGTCTATAGCAAGCTGGTCGAGTTCAAGCCCGGCACGACCGAGATCCAGCCCGGTCTCGCGTCGAAGTGGGACGTCTCGGAGGATGGGACGGTCTATACGTTCCATCTGCGCCCGGGCGTGAAGTGGCATTCCAACGCCGACTTCAAGCCGACGCGCGACTTCGACGCCGACGACGTGATCTTCTCGTTCGAGCGCCAGTGGAAGGACGACAACGCCTTCCACAAGGTGTCGGGCGGCAGCTACGACTATTTCAACGACATGAGCTTTCCGAAGCTGCTGAAGTCGGTCGAAAAGGTCGATCCGCTGACGGTCAAGATCACCCTCACCGGACCGAACGCGCCGTTCCTGCCCGACATGGCGATGGATTTCATGTCGATCCAGTCCAAGGAATATGCCGACGTCCTGACCAAGAAGGGCAAGCCGGACCAGATCGACCAGGCCCCGATCGGCACCGGTCCGTTCGAGTTCGTGCAGTACACCAAGGATTCCACGATCCGCTACAAGGCGTTCAAGGAATACTTCGGCGCCAAGCCCAAGATCGACAATCTGGTGTTCTCGATCAACAAGGACCCGGCGGTTCGTCTGGCCAAGCTGCGCGCCAACGAGTGCCAGATCATCTCGTTCCCGAACGTCGCCGACCTGCCGTCGATCAAGGCCGACAAGACCCTGCAATTGCAGGAGCAGCCGGGCCTGAACATCGGCTATCTGGCGTTCAACAACCAGAAGAAGCCGTTCGACAACAAGCTGGTCCGCATCGCCATCAACGAGGCGATCGACAAGAAGGCGATTCTGGACGCGGTCTATCAGGGTGCCGGCCAGCCGGCGAAGAACCTGATTCCGCCGACGATGTGGGCTTATAACAACGACATCCAGGACTTCAAGTACGACCCGGCCGATGCCAAGAAGAAGCTGGCGGAAGCGGGCTATCCCGACGGATTCGAGACAGATCTGTGGGCCATGCCCGTGCAACGCCCGTACAATCCGGACGCCAAGCGCATCGCCGAGCTGATGCAGGCGGATCTGGCCAAGGTCGGCGTCAAGGCCAGCATCGTCAGCTACGAATGGGGCGAGTACCGCAAGCGCGTCCAGCAGGGCGAGCATCAGGCGGCCGAACTGGGCTGGACCGGCGACAATGGCGATCCGGACAATTTCTTCGTGCCGCTCGCCAGCTGTGCGGCGGCCCGGCCGGGCGGCGGCAGCGCGTCGAAATGGTGCGATCCGCAGTTCGACGATCTGATCAACAAGGCCGCGACCATCACCGACCAGGCCGAGCGCAAGAAGCTCTACATGCAGGCCCAGGTGATCATGCATGAGGAAGCTCCGTTCTTCCTCATCGCGCATTCGGTCGTGTTCATGCCGATGCGCTCCAATGTCAGCGGCTATGTCATGAGCCCGCTCGGCAAGCACCAGTTCGACCAGGTCGATCTGAAGTAACGCACCTGGATGCGGGGACGGTCGGCGCGTCAAGCGCTTTCCGTCCCCTTTTCTTCGGGTCTCTCATTCGAGTATCGGAACACCTTGCTCCAATTCATCCTCCGACGGGTCAGCCTGATCATTCCGACCTTCATCGGCGTGACGCTGCTGACCTTCGCGCTGATCCGGCTGGTTCCCGGCGACCCGATCGAGGTGCGCTTCGGCGAGCGCGGCATCGCCCCCGAGCGGCTGGCGGAGCTGCGCCACGAGGCCGGGCTGGATCAGCCCTTATGGAAGCAGTTCCTGGATTACGAGGAGCAGGTCGCATCGGGCGATCTCGGCACCTCCGTCGTCACCAAGCAGCCGGTCTGGACCGAATTCACCGAACTGTTTCCGGCGACGGTCGAACTGTCGCTCTGCGCCATCATCTTCGCGATCGTGATCGGGTTGCCGCTGGGCATCATCGCGGCGGTCAAGCGCGGCTCGCCGTTCGACTACGGGCTGATGGGCGTGTCGGTCACCGGCGCCTCGATGCCGATCCCCTGGTGGGGCCTGATGATGATCCTGGTGTTTTCGGTCGAACTCGGCTGGACCCCGGTGTCGGGCCGGATCTCGGACCTGTTCTATGTCGAGCCCTATACCGGCTTCATGCTGATCGATTCCTGGTTTTCCGACGATGACGGCGCGGTGCTGTCGGCGATCAGCCATCTGATCCTGCCGGCGATCGTGCTGGGCACCATTCCGCTCGCCACCGTCGCGCGCATGACCCGCTCGGCCATGCTGGAAGTGCTGAACGAGGATTACATCCGCACCGCGCGGGCCAAAGGCCTGGGCGGCATGCGCGTCGTGCTGGTCCATGCGCTCCGGAACGCGCTCATCCCGGTCGTGACCGTGATCGGCCTGCAGGTCGGCACCTTGCTGGGCGGCGCCATCCTGACCGAGACGATCTTCTCCTGGCCCGGCGTCGGCCATTGGCTGGTCGAATCGGTCCAGCGGCGCGACTACCCGGTGCTGCAGGGCGGCGTTTTACTGGTCGCCAGCCTGGTCATGCTGGTGAATTTCGGCGTCGATCTGACCTACGGCTTTCTCAATCCCAGGATCCGCCGCTGATGGCCGTGACCCAGACCACCACCGTCGGCCGCGCGGTGCGTCCGCCGCCGGGCCGCCTCATCGCCTTCTGGCGCTCTTTCGCCGAGAACCGCGGCGCCATCGTCGGCCTGGCGATCATGCTCGTGCTGATCGTGGTCGCGGTCGGCGCCGACGGCATCGCGCCCCATTCGCCGATCGAACAGTTCCGGGCCAGCTTCCTGGCGCCGCCGGCCTGGATCGAGGGCGGCAGCCGGGACTTCCTGCTGGGCACCGACGATGTCGGCCGGGACATCCTGTCCCGCCTGATCCATGGCGCGCGCCTCTCGCTGATCATCGGCGCCATCGTCGTGACCCTGTCGCTCGCGGTCGGCACGTTCCTGGGCCTCAGCGCCGCCTTCGCCGGCGGCATCGTCGATATCGCGCTGATGCGGTTGATGGACGTGCTGCTGGTGTTCCCCAGCCTGGTGCTGGCCGTGGTCATCGTCGCGATCCTGGGCCATCCCAGCCTGCTGAACGCCATGTTCGCCGTCTCGATCGTCACGCTGCCGCACTACACCCGCCTGGTGCGCGCGGCGGCGCTGTCGGAACTGGCGCGCGACTATGTGACGGCAACCCGCTGCGCCGGCGCCGGCACGCTCCGGCTGATGCTGATCACCGTGCTGCCCAATTGCGTGGCGCCGCTGATCGTGCAGGCGACACTGGGCTTTTCCAGCGCCATCCTGGACGAGGCCGCCTTGAGCTTCTTAGGGTTGGGCGCGCAGCCGCCGACGCCGGAATGGGGCACCATGCTGGCCGGCGCCCTGCAATATTACCAGCGTGCCTGGTGGATGCTGACCTTCCCCGGCCTCGCCATCCTCATCACCGTGCTCGCCTTCAACCTGTTCGGCGACGGGTTGCGCGACGCCCTCGATCCGAAGCTGAAACGCTGATGTCCGCCCTCGAAATCCGTAATCTCACCGTCGAATTCTCGACCTCGCGCGGCCTGTTCCGCGCGGTCGACCGGCTCGACATGACGCTCGATCCGGGCGAGATCCTGTGCGTCGTCGGCGAATCCGGCTCGGGCAAGAGTGTGTCGATGCTGGCGCTGATGGGCCTGATCGGCTATCCGGGCAAGGTCACCGCCGACGTCATGACGTTCGACGGCATCGACCTGCTCGGCATCTCGGCGCGCGAGCGGCGGCGTCTGGTCGGCAAGGACATCGCCATGGTGTTCCAGGAGCCGATGTCCTCGCTCAACCCCTGCTTCCCGGTCGGTTGGCAGATCGGCGAGGCACTGACGACCCATGGCGTCGTGCCGAAGAACAAGGTGCGCGACCGGGTGATCGAGCTCTTGCACCAGGTCGGCATTCCCGCACCCGAGACCCGGCTGAAGTCATTCCCGCATCAGCTGTCGGGCGGCATGAACCAGCGGGTGATGATCGCCATGGCGATCGCCTGCAACCCGCGCCTGCTGATCGCCGACGAGCCGACCACGGCGCTCGACGTCACCATCCAGAAGCAGATTCTGGATCTGCTGGTCTCGCTCCAGCGCGAGCGCGGCATGGGGCTGATTCTGATCACCCATGACATGGGCGTGGTCGCCGAGACCGCCAAGCGGGTCCAGGTCATGTATGCCGGTCAGATGGTCGAGGAACAATCGACCGACGATCTGTTCGCGGCGCCGCTGCATCCCTATACCGCCGCCTTGCTCGATGCCCTGCCGGAGCGCGCGATCGGCAAGCGCCGCCTGCCGACGATTCCCGGCGTGGTGCCCGGCATCGACGACCGGCCGGACGGCTGCCTGTTCAACCCGCGCTGCAAGTTCCAGGTCGAGGCCTGCACGGTCTATCAGCCGGCGCTGGCCGGCGGCAGCGGCATCCGCGCGCGCTGCCATTTTCCGCTCGATGCGGCCGGGCGCCCGACCAACGATTACCCGGGTTCGGAGGCCACCCCATGAGCGAGTTGCTGATGGAGGCTCGCGACGTCCGCCGCCACTATACGATCGGCGGCGGCCTGTTCGGCAAGAAGGCGCTGGTCAAGGCGGTCGATGGCGTGTCGTTCAGCCTGTCCCAGGGCAAGACCCTGGCCGTGGTCGGCGAATCCGGCTGCGGCAAATCCACGCTGGCCCGGGTCGCGACCCTGCTGGAGACGCCGACCGAGGGCGAGCTGTGGATCGACGGCAAGGCGACCATGGGCGTCAGCGGTGCCGCTTTGCGCCACTTGCGCCTGTCGGTCCAGATGGTGTTCCAGAATCCCTATGGCTCGCTCAACCCGCGCAAGACGGTCGGCTCGATCCTGGAAGAGCCGCTGGCGATCAACAGCCGCGGCAATGCGGCCGAACGCCAGGAAGCCGCCCGCGCGATGATGGCCAAGGTGGGATTGCGCCAGGATCATTACGGCCGCTATCCGCACATGTTCTCCGGCGGCCAGCGCCAGCGCATCGCCATCGCGCGCGCCCTGATGCTCAGGCCGCGCGTGGTCGTGGCCGACGAGCCGGTATCGGCGCTCGATGTCTCGATCCAGGCCCAGGTGCTGAATCTGATGATGGATCTGCAGGAGGAATTCCGCCTGGCCTATCTCTTCATCAGCCACGACCTGTCGGTCGTGCGCCACATCGCCGACGAGGTGATGGTGATGTATCTGGGTCGGCCGGTCGAACAGGGCCCGAAGCCGACGATCTTCTCGAACCCGCGCCACCCCTATACCAAGATCCTGCTGGCGGCGACGCCCTCGGTCGATCCGGCCCATCGCCAGACTGCGATCGCGGTCAAGGGCGAGCTGCCTTCGCCGCTCAATCCGCCGAGCGGATGCGCCTTTCACAAGCGCTGCCCCTATGCGACCGAGCGTTGCGGCAACGAGCGTCCGGAGCTGCGACCCGTCGAGGGGCACATCGTGGCCTGCCACTACGCCGAGACGATTGCCTAATTTGTGGCTATCACGAAATAGTGGCTGATTTTTACCCTGCAGCTATGGCACCGTTCGCCAAGTGCCCTGATGGGCGATGGGATTTTACAATCGAGGATTTCGTTGCGATGCGCGTTCTGATTTTTCTGGCTTTGTCCGCGTTCACCCTCGCTGGTTGCGACTCGCCCTACGGTACCGATTTCGCCAAGAACGACGACAGCAACGCGCCGGTCTCGACCGGCAGCCATATTCGTGGCGGCGGCGGCAGCTCGGCCGTCCAGACGACGAACGGCGGCTCTGCGATTGACAGCGCCACGCACTCCTCTAGCGCCGGCCACAATACGCTCGGCGACTGAAAGCTCGGGCGCGAACGAAAAAGGCGGCGATACGCAGGGTCGCCGCCTTTTTCATTGCCGCGCCGAGCCCGAACTCAGACCGAGAAATATTTCGCCTGCGGATGATGCAGCACGATGGCGCTGGTCGATTGTTCCGGATCGAGCTGGTCCTCGTCGGTCAGCGTCAGGCCGATCTCCTGCGCCCGCAGCAACTCCAGGATCACCTTCTGATCGCCGACGTTCGGGCAGGCCGGATAGCCGAACGAATAGCGTGAGCCGCGGTAGTGCTGGCTGAGCATGGCATCCAGTTCGCGCGGCTCGTCGGCGGAGAAGCCCAACTCGGCGCGGATGCGCTTATGGACATATTCCGCCATCGCCTCGGCCAGCTCGACCGACAGGCCGTGCAGATAGAGATAATCCTGATAGCGGTTCTCGGCGAACCATTCTCGCGCCACGGTCGAGGCCCGCTCGCCCATGGTCACGACCTGCAGGCCGATCACGTCGCGCTGCGGATCGCCGATATCGCGGAAAAAATCAGCGATGCACAACCCGCCGTCCTTGGCCTGGCGCGGAAAGTTGAAGCGCGAGATCTCGCGCTTGCCGTCTTCCTCGAACAGGATGACGTCATTGCCCTCGGCGGCGCATTTCCAGAAGCCATAGGCCGCCTGCGGCACCAGAATATCGTCCTTCTGGACGAGATCCAGCATGCGCTGCAGGGTCGGCCGCAATTCCTTGTGCGCCCAAGCCTTGAACTCGTCGAGCGTGCGGCCGTCCTTGCGGAAGCCCCATTGGAATTGATAGAGCATCCGCTCGTTCAGGAACGGCACCAGCGCCTTGACCGGTGCCCGAGCGATGATGCGGGGCCCCCAGAACGGCGGGACCGGCACCGGCATGTCGCGGTGCAGTTCGGCCCGGCGCAGACGGATTTCCTCGACATCGACCGGCCGCAGCGGCGTCGCCGGCTGCGCCGCCTGGCCCAGCTTGCGCCGATCGTTGACCGGCCGGCCTATCCGCTTCGCGCGCAGCTCGGTCAAGTATGTGTCGAACGTGCCGCCGACGACCTTTTCCATCATCGATAGGCCGTCGAACGCGTCGCCGGCATAGGCGACCCGGCCGGAGCCATAGGACTGCGCACAATCCTCCTCGACATAGCGGCGGGTCAGCGCCGCCCCGCCGAGCACGACCGGCACGTTCAGCCCTTGGCGCGTCATCTCTTCCAGATTCTCGCGCATCACCACGGTCGATTTGACCAGCAGACCGGACATGCCGACCACGTCGGCCTTATGGTCGATCGCCGCCTGCAGGATCGCCTGGATCGGCTGCTTGATGCCGAGATTGACCACCTTGTAGCCGTTGTTGGTCAGGATGATATCGACCAGGTTCTTGCCGATGTCATGCACGTCGCCCTTCACCGTGGCGAGCACGATCGTGCCCTTCTCCTGGCCCTCGACCTTTTCCATGTGCGGCTCCAGGAAGGCGACCGCCGCCTTCATGGTCTCGGCCGATTGCAGCACGAACGGCAATTGCATCTTGCCGGAACCGAACAGCTCGCCCACCACCTTCATGCCATCCAGCAACAAGGTATTGATGATGTCGATCGGGGCATAAGTGCGCATGGCATCGGTCAGATCGACGTCGAGTCCGATGCGGTCGCCGTCGACGATGCGCAGCTTCAGCCGCTCCTCGACCGTCTCCGGCCGCACCTTCTTCTCGGTCTTGGCCGCCGTGCGGTTCTCGAACAGCGCCAGGAAGGCATGCAGCGGGTCGTAGCCGTCGCGCCGGCGGTCGAAGATCAGATCCTCGGCGATGCGGACCTCTTCCTCGGGGATCTTGTGCAGCGGCATGATCTTGGACACATGCACGATGGCGCCGGTCAGGCCGCGCTTCAGCGCGTGGTCCAGATAGACCGAGTTCAGCACATGGCGCGCCGCCGGATTGAGCCCGAACGAGATGTTCGACAGGCCCAGGATGATCTGGCACTCCGGCAGTTCCTGGGCGATCCGCTCGATCGCGTCGAGCGTTTCCAGGCCGAGCTTGCGGTCGTCCTCATTGCCGGTCGCGATGGTGAAGGTCAGCGGATCGAACATCAGGTCGGCCGGCGGCAGCCCGTGCTTGACGCAGGCGAATTCATAGAGCCGCTTGGCGATGCGGACCTTCTCGTCGGCATCCTTGGCCATGCCGATCTCGTCGATGGTCAGCGCGATGACCGCCGTGCCGAAGCGGCGCGCCAGTTCCATGCGCTTTTCGGCCGGAACCTCGCCATCCTCGAAATTGATCGAGTTGATGATCGGCTTGCCGCCGTAGAGCTTGAGCGCCGCCTCCAGCACCGGCAGCTCGGTCGAATCGATCACCAGCGGGGCCGAGACCGAGCCGCGCATGCGGCTCACCACCTCGGTCATGTCGGCGATCTCGTTGCGGCCGACGAAGGCGGTGCAGACATCGAGCGTGTGGGAGCCTTCCTTGACCTGCTCGCGACCGACCTCGACGCAGCCGTCCCAGTCGCCGGACTCCTGCAGCAGGCGGAAGCGCTTCGAGCCGTTGGCATTGCAACGCTCGCCGATCGACAGATAGGCGTTCTCCTGGCGGTACGGCACCTGGCCATAGAGCGAGGCCACGCCCGGGACCCAGAACGAGCTGCGCTTGACGGGCGCCGGACGATGCTTGTCGCCGCCGATCCGCCGCAGCATCTGATCGAGCGCCTGGATATGCGGCACGTCGGTGCCGCAGCAGCCGCCGATCATGTTGATGCCGTCCTCGCGGATGAAGCGTTCGAGCCACTGGCTGAGCTCGCCCGGCGTCAGCGGATAGAACGCCTTGCCGTCGACCAGCTCGGGCAGCCCGGCATTGGGCAGCACCGAGATGAAGCCCGGCCAGTTCTCGCCGATCCATTTGACATGCTCGGCCATTTCCTGCGGGCCGGTCGCGCAATTCAAGCCGATCAGCGGCACGTCGAGCGCGTTGATCACGGTCGCGGCCGCCGCGATATCGGCGCCGACCAGCAAGGTGCCGGTCGTCTCGACCGTGACCTGGACCAGGATCGGCGTGTCCTTGCCGGCCTTGAGACGCGCCCGCTTGGCGCCATTGACCGCGGCCTTGATCTGCAGCGGGTCCTGGCAGGTCTCGATCAGGATGGCGTCGACCGAGCCGTCGATCAGGCCCGACGCCTGGATCGCGAGCCCGTCTTCGAGCGTCTGGTAGTCGACATGGCCGAGCGTCGGCAGGCGCGTGCCCGGCCCGACCGAGCCCAACACGAACCGCTCGCGCCCGTCGGCGAAGCTTTCGACCGCTTCCCGCGCCAACTCGCCGGCGCGGCGGCTCAATTCATAGGATTTATCCTGCAGGCCGAACTCGCCGAGCGTCAGCGGCGACGAGCCGAACGAATTGGTCTCGACCATGTCGGCGCCGGCTTCGAGATAGCCGATATGGATCTGGCGCACCAGGTCGGGCCGGCTTTCGCACAGGATGTCGGTGCAATTCTCGTGACCGAGATAGTCGCGATCGACATCGAGATCGGTCGCCTGGACGCGCGAACCCATGCCGCCGTCGCACAGCAGCAGGCGGTCGGACAACACGTCGAGAAAATGGGCCATCGGAATCGGTCCTAGAGGCTGAAGCTATACGGCGAGAGCGGGGGCGGAAACAGGCATCGGTGCGCGAATGCCCAGCATATGGCAAATCGCGACCGGCAGTTCGGCGCGGTTCGACGTGTAGAAATGAAAATCGGCGACGCCTTCGGCCTGGAGTTCGCGCACCAGATCGACCGCAACCGACGTCGCGACCATGCGGCGCGTCTCCGGGTCCTGGTCCAGACCCTCGAAGGTCCGGGCCAGCCACGTCGGTACCGTGGCACCGCAGCCGGCGGAGAATTTGCACATATGGGCAAAGTTCGTGACCGGCATGATGCCCGGCACGATCGGCACGGTGATGCCGGCCTTGGCCGCCCGCTCGCGGAATCCCAGAAAAACATCGGCGTCGAAGAAATACTGCGTGATCGCGCGGGTCGCCCCGGCGTCGATCTTGCGCTTGAGATTGTCGATGTCCACCGAGGCGCTCGCGGCCTGGGGATGAGTCTCGGGATAGGCGGCGACCGAAATCTCGAAATCGGCGATCCGCCGGATGCCTTCGACCAGGTCGGCCGCATAGGCATAGCCCTGGGGATGCGGCACATAGGCACCGGTGTCGGCCGGCGCATCGCCGCGCAACGCCACCAGATGGCGGATACCCGTCGCCCAATAGTCGCGGACGATGCCATCGATTTCGTCGCGGCTGGCGCCGACGCAGGTCAAATGGGCTGCCGGCTCCAGCATCGTCTCGCGCCGGATGCGCCGCACCATCGAATGCGTGCGTTCCCGCGTCGAGCCGCCGGCACCATAGGTGACGGAGACGAAACGAGGGCCGAGCGGGGCCAGGCGCTCGATGACCTGCCACAGCTTCAGCTCCATCTCCGCCGTCTTCGGCGGAAAGAACTCGAACGAGACGCCGACCGGCGCCGACGCGGATTTCGTCATGGATAAGCCTCCCCCAGAATTTTCTGTGCCGCGCCCGGTCCGTCGCCGACGAACACCAGCCCGGCGCCCGCGGCCAAGCGGTCGGCCGGCCAGATTGCGACCGTCAAAGGATCGCCGGTCAGATGCGTCGGCCTCAAGGGCGTCAAGCCCGCCTTGGCCGACCAGTCCTGCACTTCGCCGTCGGCGAAGCCCAGCCGGCGATGGGCATGCTCCTCGCGCAGCGCTTCGAGCTGATGCGGCGCGAAATCGACGATCAGCAGCCGCCCGCCGGGCCGCAGCACGCGCGCCGCCTCGGCCACCGCCTCGGCCGGGCGCTCGGCGAAATGCAGCACCTGATGCAGGATCACCAGATCGAACGACGGCGTGGTGAACGGCAGTGCATACATGTCGCCCAGCCGCACGGTGCAATTGCGCAGCATGGCGCGTTCCAGATTGACCCGGGCCACCGCCAGCATGTCGCGCGACCGGTCGATGCCGACCGCCCGCTCGACTTGGGCGCCGAACAGCTCGAGCATCCGGCCCGTTCCGGTGCCGATATCGAGCAGATCGCGCACCGGTCGGCCGCCGAGGCCGTCGGCCAGCGCCGCCTCTACATCCCGCTCGTCGACATGCAGACTGCGGATGGCGCCCCACTGATGGGCATTCTGGGCGAAATAGGTCCCGGCCGCGCGCTCGCGCTCGCGCTCGATCTCGCTCAGCCGCGCGCGGTCGCGCAGAATGATCGGATCGTCGACCGGCAATAGCGAGGCCAGCCGCTCGGCCAGCTTGCGTCCGCCCAGCCGCGCCAGGCGATAGAACACCCAGTTGCCCTCGCGAAAGCGCTCCAGCAGGCCGCCTTCGCACAACAGCTTCAGATGACGCGACACCCGCGGCTGGCTTTGGCCGAGGATCGTTGTGAGCTCCGTCACCGTTAGCTCATTTTCGGAACAGAGGGCCAAGAGCCGGAGCCTGGTCGGCTCGGCGACCGCCCTCAGCCCAGTCAGAAGCTCGTCCACGACCGCATCCTCGAAGCTCGGCTTGAATAGGCCTATATAAACATGTCTTTATATGGATCCAAACGAAATGTGCTCGGAAACCACGCCTTTCTGAATTTATATAGCTGAACCGGATAGTTCACGGTTTTGCGCTGCAGCACGGATGGCAATTGATTGGTCCTATGGTATCACCCATATGTCGCCGGTGCCGTCGGCTACCGCACCGGTTCGGTTGCGGAACGAGAAAGCACCTTACGCCGTCCCGGCGATATCCGGGGTCGGCAGTCCGATCTCTTTCTTCCCGAAATCCGAGAGCGAGCCTTGAACATGGTTTCCCGCCGGCTGTTTTCCGCCTCGTCGACCGCGCTCATGTTCAGCACGGTTCTACTCGCTTCCTGTGCGTCCGCCCCTCCCGGGCCGTCCGACGCGCAGGACGACACCAACGATCCGTACGAGAACGTGAATCGCGTCATCTTCGACGCGAACATGTCGATCGATAAATATTTCTTCGAGCCGGTGGCCGAGGGCTACCGCTGGGTGCTGCCGACCCCGGTTCGGACCGGCATCTCGAACGTCCTGCAAAACCTGAAAAGCCCGCTGATCTTCGCGAACGATCTGCTCGAGGGCAATCCGGAGCGGGCCGGCCAGACCTTCGGCCGGTTCCTGATGAACACGGTCCTCGGTCTGGGCGGCATCATGGATGTCGGCACATCGGCCAAGATCCCCTACCATGACGCCGATTTCGGCATGACGCTCGCGGTCTGGGGCGTGGGTTCCGGCCCGTATCTGGTCCTGCCGCTGCTGAACTCGTCGAACCCGCGCGACGGCATCGCCTACGGTCTGGAAAGCTTCGCCGATCCGGTCAGCATCGAACTGGACGCGCATCATCTGAGCGATCTCAGCTATACGCGCTTCGGGGTCGGGCTGGTCAGCGCCCGCGCCAATCACATCGAAGACATCGACGAGTTGAAGCGCAGTTCGCTTGATTTCTATGCGACCGTCCGCAGCCTCTACTGGCAGGACCGCAACGCCAAGATCGAGGCGGCGAAGTCGCCGGGCACTCCGGCACAGCCGCAGTCGGTGTCGTATAATCCGGAACCCGCGCACGCGGCCACCCCGACCGCTTCTGACACGCCCCCGGCGGCTCTGTCCGCCAATGGGACAGCGAAGGCTAATTGACGATGTGGAAGCTTTTCTCCCGCTATCTCGCCCTGGGCGCGCTCCTGCTGGCCGCTCTCTCCCAGACCCCGGCCCGCGCGGCCGACGAACCGAGCGCCTTCATCCAGAACCTGGGCGACCAGGCGATCCAGATCCTGCAGAACAAGCAACTGGGTCAGAAGGACCGTGAGGCGCAGTTCAGCAAGCTGTTCACCGAAGGCTTCGATGTCGCCGAAATCGGCCGCTTCGTGCTCGGCCGCTATTGGAACGTCGCGTCGCCCGATCAGCAGCAGCAGTATCAGAAGCTGTTCGCGACCTATGTCGTGGCGGTCTATGCCAACCGGTTCAGCCAATATTCCGGCGAGAAGTTCACCGTCGCCGGCAGCCAGCCGACGCCGGACGGCGCCTCGGTCGCCTCGCAGATCATCCGGCCGAACGGCGGACCGCCGATCAACATCGTCTGGAAGATCGCCAAGGAAGGCAACGGCTTCAAGATCCGCGACGTCGTCGCCGAGAACCTGAGCATGACCGTGACCCAGCGCGCCGAGTTCGCCTCGGTCGTCGAGCGTGGCGGCGGGGGTGCCGCCGGCATCGACGCACTCAACAACACGCTGAAGCAGAAGATCGCCGCCAACGGCGGCTAAACCGATCCGAACGCTCGGTTCCCGAGCGTTCGGCGCATCGGCCCACCGGTTGTGGGATCACCGGGGACATCATCTTCCAGGCTCTCGGTCGAGCAGCCGGCAGAGACGTGAAAGCCGGCTGTTCGGCGCCGACCGACGGCGAGCGGCCGCGAGCGAGGCTCGTCGGCTGTTTGCTCGCGCGTGTCGAGCCGGATCCGCTCATGCCGACGATATCCCCCTCGCCGCGCCCCCGTCCCCGGCGGTACCACCAGGTGGGAACCTCGCCTTTTATGCTAAAAGCACTTGGCGATATCCGGCAAAGTAAGTTCAATCAGAGGAGGTTCAGGAGGACGTATACATGAGCAAGCCGCCACCCCCGACCCGCTTCGGCCCTCAGAGACTCTCTCCTACCTTGGCCAAGGTCAATGACGGCAGGCTGTTGACGGATACTTGCAAGCAGCAAGGCGCCACGCCCTCCAATCGCTCTCCCGCTCAAGTCAACCACACTTTCGCCAGCGTCAAGGCACCGGATGGACGCCGCCAAGCCAACGGTTTTTCGTCACGCGACGCCATCCTTATGGCTCCCGACCGCGGCTTCAAGCAAGTTCCGTGGAAGCCTGAGGTCCGCACCGCCGGAATGCCCATCACCGAATCCCGGGCACGGGCGGCGCTGCCCAAGGCCCCCGACGTCCGCTTCGGCGCCCACCAATTGAGCGCCACTGGACAGCGCATCTCCACCGGCAACATCGCCAGGACCGCGGAGGCCCGTGTGGGTGCACGCGCCGGCGACCCGCGGAGCCTCAATCATGGTTTGCAGCGTAACGGCACCATCCAGGGCCGCTTCGCGAGGCCCGCCGCTTTGCAGCCATTCGGTACCGTGCAGCGCGGAGGCAACAGCTTCGCGCTGCCGCCCGGCTTCACCCTCCCGCGCGGCGCGGGGACGTTGCTGCCTGAAGCGGTGCGCCACAAGATGGAAACGGCCTTCGGAGCCGACTTCTCGTCGGTCCGGGTCCATGTCGGACCGGAAGCTCCCGCTATTGGGGCCTTGGCATTCACCATCGGAGAGACCGTCGTTTTCGCACCTGGACAATATGATCCGGTGACGCTGCGCGGTCAGCAATTGTTGGGTCACGAACTGGCCCATGTGATTCAGCAGCGGGCCGGCCGCGTGCGCAATCCCTTCGGCGGCGGCGTGGCGGTGGTGATGGATGCCGCGCTGGAGGCTGAAGCCGACCGCATGGGTTGGCACGCGGTCCGCCACGTCGGACCGGCAGCGCAGCACGCCAGCGCACCGCAGCGCATCGGCACGGCCCGACCGGCAAGCGCAGTTCATCACCGAGGCGGCTCAGGGCAGCTTTGGGGTCGTCATGCTGCGGTCCAGCGCACGAGCAGCAGCGGTCATGTCGCGCTCGGCTCGATCAGGGTCGGGACCCGAAAGGTCCTGATCGCCAAAGTGATGCAAGAGTTGCAAGACATTTGCAATACCATGATCAGCACCATCATGGAGTGCTACAGCAATAACAACACCTACAAGACGGTGACGGAATCCGACTTTTTCGATATGGGCACCGTTCGGTTGAATATGGCTGGCGGGATATCGGGATTCGCCGACGCCACGGCGGTCGGCAAGTTGGCGCGTCGTCAGGTCATGCTGGAGTCGGCCCCGCTCGGCATTCAAGAGCACCAATTCTACCTTAACTACGGCCACTCGGGTCATTCCCAGCTGTTGACCGATTTCAATCGTCAGGGCGCCACCATCTTCCGCCACGATCCCCATAATTCCGTGGACCTGGACACCGGCGATTTCCTGAGTTTTCCCTCGGCACTTGAACTCAAGCAGGCCAGGATAGAGCTGGAAGATGCGGAGAAGAAGACCGGAACGCCGACTAATTTGAAGAAATGCGCGGCTCTTGAGAAGAAGATAAAAGGTCTGGAGATTCTCCTTGTCGCCGAATACAAAAAAATCAACAACGGGAATACGAAATACACGGATTATCGCGACAAAATTAAGTGGCTGATGAAGGAGTCCGAAGCGCGTCACCCCACCGCGTCCCCGGCCGACGTCCGAAAAGACATGATGCGCTACATTATTCGAACCGCGAAAGGGAATATAGTCAAACGAGACGGGACGCCGGGTAACATAGACTTTGATGTGCCAATCGATTCGTACATGAATATTCCGGAATTCACCTTTTACGTTAACCAGGTGATGTTCGGCAGCGAAGGCTTCCGCAATCCGATCATGTATCCGACGTTGATGATGTTCCTGCGCAACATCAAGGCGGGCAAAGCCAGCATTGATGATTTCGCTTCAGGCAGGGAAAACCCTGCCACCGTGAAGTCGGCGAGCGTCGCCCTGAGCGCCATGGCTCAGTCTGCGCAACTCACGACCCGCGAACATATCAATGCCATAAGGGGTGTGAAGCTGGCCATCCGCCAGCAGCTCACGAATGTCTTCGCCGACGGCACCGTTTTTACCAATCAGGGCATTAACCTGGCTAAAATCACCGATGATGACCAGGCGCTCAAGGCTGTTCTGGTGGTAATCTATGACAAGTTTCTGAGCCATATGGCCGGCGGCAAGCGGATCAATCCCACCAAGATCAATTTCGACCCGTCGGCCGTGGACGTGAAGGCCTTTGCCATCAAACGGATCAGGAAACGCACTCTCTCGGTGATTACCAAAGAGACGCCGCCATCCCAGGATCATTATCTCTGACCGCTCCACGCTCCGTTCGGCCGCGAGAGGCCGCCGCTCCCTCGGGAACGGCGGCCTTTTTTATCAGCTGCGGACCAGGAAGTTCGAGAACTGCCAGGGATCGGTCCGGTCGAGCCAGGGCTCCGGGAACATCGCCGTGCGATCCTTGAGCGGCGTCCAGTCGCTCTCGACCCCGACCATCGGCCCCAGATAGGGCCGGGCGATCGCCATGATCTCGTCATGCGGCAGGCTCTCCGGCTCGCAGAAACCGCGGCGCGGATTCCTGACCGCCCAGACCGCGGCCGAGATGACGCCGGCCACGACCTGGACCGCCGTCGCGTTCTGGCCCGGAATGATCTCGCGCGCTTCCTGGATCGACAGTTGCGAGCCGTACCAGTAGGCGCCCAGATCGTGGCCCATCAGCAGCACGCCCAACTCGTCCATGCCATCGACGATATCGTCCTGCATGATCCGTTCGGTCTTGGCCGGCGTCCAGTCGCGCATCATCTGTTCGCGCAGCGACACGATCGCATCGGTCGTCGGGTGGTAGGCGTAATACACCGTCGGCCGATAGACCGGCCGACCCTTGTCATAGACGGTGAGATAGTCGCTGAGCGTCACGCTTTCGGAATGCGACAGCACCATGCCGAAGATCGGGCCGCCATCGGGGACCCACGAGCGCACGGTGGTCTGGCCGCCGGGCTGCAGCATGTAGATGCAATTGCCCGGGCCATGGGTGAAATGTTGGCCCTTGGGCGGCATCAGCTTCTCATGGCTGCCCCAGCCGAGTTCGGCCGGATAATAGGACTCGCCCCAATATCCCAGCACGCTCCAGGTATTGACGAACTCGTCCGGGCTTTTCGGGATCGAGGAGCGCTGCGTATCCCGCTCGGCGATATGGATCACCTTGGTGCCCGTCGCGCGCGCGAGCGCCGCCCAGTCTTCCCGCGACTGCGGCGCGGTCTCGGGCGCCATGCCGGTCCGCTCGGCGACGGTCAGCAGCGCCGCCTTGACGAAATGATTGACCATGCCCGGATTGGCGCCATGGGCGACGACGCAGGTCGGTCCGTCCGGCTGCCACTCGTCGCGGGCATGGGCGCGGGCGACCTCATGGCTTTCGTAGTGGGTCCGCTGCCACGGCTCGAGGCTGGTGTCCTGGTAGCTGTCGGCCCAAGGCTCCAGCGACGTGTCGATGTAGAGCACGCCGCGGCGCTGGCACCAGCTCATGATCGAGATCGCATCGACGCCGGCGGTCAGGTTGATCAGCAGATCGCCCGGGCCGGCATGCTGGGACAGCACGCCTTCGAGATTCTGCGGCGTCAGGCGGACTTGAAGATAATGCATGCCCATCGCCTCGAACGGCGCGAACTGTGCCGCATGATCGTCGGCATCGATGACCGAGATGCGCGACAGAGGCACGTCGAAATGGCGGGGAATGACCGGCAGCGTGCATTGTCCGACGCACCCGAACCCGAGCATCAGAATACGCCCTGCGAAGGCAGTTTTCTCAACCATGTCGTACCTCAAACGCTTTCGGCCGTTTGCGCGTCGGGATCCGCACGCGCAAACGGCGGGCAAGGCCCGCTCGTTTCCAAGCAGCCTTCCGCCATTCAATCTTGTTTCGGTCATGCCATTGCGGCTTCAGCCGCGGTCAGACCTCGACCGCTCGTCCCAGGGAGCGCACGTCCGTGAGACTATCGCGGAACGGCCCGCGAAAGTAGTGCTGGGATGACAACCCATCCCAGCCACCCCATCGCGGGCCGCGGTCCAACTCAGATGCAGTAGGTCCGCAGCGGCTCGAAGCCGTTGAAACAAACTGCCGAATAGGTCGAAGTATAGGCGCCGGTCGACAGGATTTCGATCTTGTCGCCGATCTGCAGACCGAGCGGCATCAGGTACTCGGTCTTCTCATACAGGATATCCGCGCTGTCGCAGGTCGGGCCCGCCAGCACGATCGGGCCGGCATCCCCGCCGTCGTGCGGCGTGCGCAGCTTGTACTTGATCGCCTCGTCCATCGTCTCGGCCAGCCCGCCGAACTTGCCGATGTCGAGATAGACCCAGCGCTTTTCGTCGCCGAATTCCTTGGTCGAGATCAGCACGACTTCGCTCTGGATGATGCCGGCATCGCCGACCATCGAGCGACCCGGCTCGATGATGATCTCGGGCAGATCATTGCCGAAATGCTTGGTGATCGCGGTCATGACCGTGTCGGCATAGCGCTCGATCGGCTCGACGCCCGCACGGTAGTGCGCCGGGAAGCCGCCGCCCAGATTGACCATCTTCAGCGCTATGTCGCGCTCGGCCAGGACCGAGAACATCGCCGCGGCGCGGCCGACGGCCGAGTCCCACTGGCCGAGGTTGGTCTGCTGCGAGCCGACATGGAACGACACGCCATAGGGATCGAGGCCGAGGTCGCGCGCCTGGGACAGCAGCTCGACCGCCATTTCGGGCGAGCAGCCGAACTTCTTCGACAGCGGCCATTCGGCGCCCTCGCACTCGACCAGGATGCGGCAGAACACCTTGGAGCCGGGGGCCGCCACGGCGATCTTGGCCAGTTCGGGCGCGCTGTCGAACGCGAACAGGCGCACGCCCATCTCGTAAGCGAAGGCGATGTCGCGCTGCTTCTTGATGGTGTTGCCGAACGAGATCCGCTCGGCCGGGGCGCCGGCGTTCAGGCACATTTCGATCTCGCCGCGGCTGGCGGTATCGAAGCTCGATCCGGCGGCGTTCAGCCGGTCGAGGATCGGGGCGGCCGGATTGGCCTTGACCGCGTAGAAGATGCGCGCAAGCGGCAGAACCGCATGCAGCGTCCGGTAGCTTTCCTCGACGATGTCGAGATCGACGACCAGGCAAGGGGTCGGCGGCTGGGTGTCTTCGAGGAAGCGGTCAATCTTGGCGGTCATGGCAGTCGTTCCTTCATCGGCAGCGCCCCTGCTGAGTGCGCCACCGTCAAATCCATCGGGATCCCCGGGGTGTGTCGAAAGTGGCTCGTCTTCAGGCCAAGGCGTTGGTGATCACCGGATTGCCGGTGTTCGTGCCTTGACCATCCAAGTGGCCAGGTGTGGAGAGCATCGGCTCGTCGCGAACCTCGGTCATGAGGGTCCGATCGAAACCGTTGAACGCGGTCCGCAGGCAGGCGCCATAGGCACCCAATTGACCCAGTTCGATCCAGTCGCCCGTCTTGACGTCGGACGGCAGAAAGAACGGGCCCGGCATGAAGTCGGCGCTGTCGCAGGTCGGGCCGTAGAAAGCAAAGCCGGTCGTGCCGACGTCGTTTGCCGCGGACGAGCCATCGGCCTTGCGGGCGACGCGCGCCGGGAAGCGCCATTTCGGCACGCCGGCATCCGACAGGCTGCCGTAGACGCCGTCGTTGATATAGAGCACGTCGCCGCGACGGGCTTCGACCTGGACGACCAGCGAAGCGCCGGCCGCGACCAGCGCCCGGCCCGGCTCGCACCAGAGCCGCGTGCCGGCCGGCAGATCGAGCTTGGCGAAACCGCGCCGGATGGCGTCGAAATACAGGCCCAGTTCCGGCGGCGTGACGTCGGGATAGCTGACCGGAAAGCCGCCGCCGACATCGATGCCGTCGATCGCGACGCCGGCCGCGGCAATCACTTGCCCCGCCAGATCGAGTGCACGTTCGTAGACCGTCGGCTCCATGCATTGCGAGCCGACATGGAAGCAGACGCCCAGCACCTTGGCGGCCGCGCGCGCCTGGCGCAGCAGGGCCGGCATCTGGGCCGCGTCGGCGCCGAACTTGCCGGACAGGTCATAGACCGTCTGGCCCTTCGGCATTGCCAAGCGGACATAGATACCCAGATCGCGGGCGCCGTCGGTGGCGGCCACGACCTTCTCGATCTCCTCGGCCGAGTCGACCGAGAAATCGCGCACGCCGAATTCCTGGTAGGCCTGCCGGATCGCCGCCGGCATCTTGATCGGGTGCATGTAATGGATCTGCGCATCGGCGAAGAGGCTGCGCACCGTGCGGATTTCCTGCAGCGAGGCGCAGTCGAAATGCCGGACGCCGCCCCGCCACAGTGCGCGCAGCACCGTGGGTTCCGGGTTGCACTTGACGGCATAGAGCACATCGCCCGGAAAACTCTGGACGAAGCGTTCGGCCGTCCGGCGCAAGGTGCGCGGGCGGATGGCGATCATCGGTTCCGCCGGGCGCAGTTCTTCGACGAGCGCGTCGACCGACGACAGCGGGATCGGGGTGATGACGGGACGACGAAGCGGGCCGACCGCGACGCGGGAACGAACCTTGAGCATGAAGACGCACCCCTCTTAACACCCGGATACTTTGCCGGACGAAAGGAAGTGGAAAACCCACCAATGACCAAACGGTCAGTGGCCGTGATTTATTCTACGGTTTTTTGTAAAACCGCCTCAGCACGAACTTCGACTACTGTCGGCTAGAATGCCGTCCAATAGGGTTTCGTTCCGTCGAGCGGACCAGGACCAAACGGCCCTGCCATAGTTAGCAAACATACCGACTTCCCTCTCGGGACCGGTCCACTAGACCGGTTCTGCCAAAAAGGACGCGTTACGTCGTTGCATAACCACGAAGGGCCATAGGCACGTGCGAGTGCGTCAAACAGGGGTGTAAATACGCCATCGCCGCCGTGATGCAAGTGAAATTCGTAGGCTCGAATATGTTTTTAGCGCATGGCTGCGGCCAGCGGCGCCTGTGGGGTTTTCGTCGGGTTTTTTTATGGTTTTTTGGGGGCTTTGGCGCGGAAATCGCAAAGAGATTTTTAAGTATTCGCCAGCCTGCTCGCCGTAGCCAGAAACGCCGCCACATCGGCCTCCTGCGTGTTCCAGGCGGTGACCAGGCGGACGCAGGTGCTCGCAGCCCCTTGCCAGCGATAGAACTTGGCACCGGCAGCGAACAGGCCGGCGATCATCGTCTCCGGCATTTCCACGAACAGCTCGTTGGCCTCGACCGGATGGCGCAGGCTGACGCCCGGCAGCGCCGTCAGGCCTTCGGCCAGCCGCGCCGCCGCCGCGTTGGCGTGGCGCGCATTGCGCAGCCACAGGCCGTCGGTGACATAGGCCTCGAGCTGGGCCGACAGAAACCGCATCTTGGAAAACAGATGCCCCGCACGCTTACGACGGAACGGCAGCTCCTTGCCGCGCGCCTTGTCGAAGAACACGATCGCCTCGGCGCCGAGCGCGCCATTCTTGGTCGCGCCGAACGACAGCACGTCGACACCAGCGCGCCAGGTCAGCTCGGCCGGGCTGACATCCAGATGGACCAGCGCGTTGGCGAAGCGCGCGCCATCCATATGCACGGCCAGGCCGTGGCGATGGGCCAGGGTCGCGATCCGGGCGATCTCGTCCGGTCGATAGACCGTGCCGCACTCGGTCGCCTGGGTCAGGCTGATCGCCGCCGGCTGCGCGCAATGCACGTTGCCCAGATCGCCCGGCAGCAAAGCGGCCAGATCGGCCGCCGTCAGCTTGCCGTCCGCACCGGGCACCGTCACCAGCTTGGCGCCGCCGGTATAGAATTCCGGCGCGTTCGCCTCGTCGCAGGCGATATGGGCCAGCGGATGGCACAGCACGGCGCCCCAGGGCGGCGTCACCGTGGCCAGCGCCAGCGCATTGGCCGCCGTCCCGGTCGCGACCGGGAAGACCGAAACCTCGTGTTCGAACAGGTCGGCGAGCTTTGTTTCCAGCCGGGCCGTGACCGGATCGGCGCCATAGGACCCGACCGCGCCGTCGTTGGCGGCGGCAAGGGCGGCGAGGATTTCCGGCGAGATGCCGGAGGTATTGTCGCTGGCGAAATTCATGGGGGATCCTCAGGGTGCCGGGTGAAGGGCGATGGTCAGCGTGACCTTACCGGTCGCGGGATCGAGCAGCATCAGGCTTTCCCGTCCGTCGGGCGCGACCAGATGCAGCACCAGACGGCCCTCGGCGCCGGTCACGTCTTTCACCACGGCACCGGCGGGGAGAGTCACATCGGCGGCCAGCGGCGCGCCGGGCGTCAGCGGCGCGCTGACCGCGACCGGCGCCTCCGCCGGCTTCGATGCCATCATGCGGCGGAAGATCGTGACGACGATCGTCACGAGCATCGCGACGATCATAATGCCCATGATGACGACAGCGGCCTTGAGCCAACGCATAGGTTCGGTCCAACTTGCTTCGTATGAGTGAGATTTCCGCGCCGGATCAGCCGGCAGACATTACCGTGGATATCGAGGATGCCGGGCAGCGGGTCGACCGCCTGCTGGCGGAGCGGCTGACCGACCTGTCCCGCTCGCGCCTGAAGGCGCTGATCGAGGACGGCCGGCTGACGGTCGACGGCGCGACCATAACGAACCCGTCCCTAAGGGTCAAACCGGGCCAGCAGCTGCGGCTGGATCCGCCGCCCCCGATCGACGACCGGCCGGTGCCCCAGGCGATGGACCTCAACATCGTCTATGAGGATGCCGACCTGCTGGTGCTGGACAAGCCGGTCGGATTGGTCGTGCATCCCGCCGCCGGCAATCTGGACCATACCCTGGTCAATGCCCTGCTGGCCCATTGCGGCGACAGCCTGACCGGCATCGGCGGCGTCAAGCGGCCGGGCATCGTCCATCGGCTGGACAAGGACACCAGCGGGCTGATGGTCGTGGCCAAGAGCGAGCGTGCCCATGTCATATTATCGGCCGCCTTCGCCGACCGCACGATCGAGCGCGCCTATTGGGCCGTGGTCTGGGGCATGCCGACGCCGCGCGAGGCCGAGATCGACGGTGCCATCGGCCGCAGTTCGACCAACCGCAAGAAGATGGCGGTCGTGACCGGCGGCAAGCCGGCCTTGACCCGCTATAAGGTGGTGCGGCCACTCGGCCTGCATGCCGCCCTGGTCGAATGCCGGTTGGCGACGGGACGAACCCATCAGATCCGCGTTCACATGACGGAGATCGGCCATCCGCTGGTCGGCGACCAGACCTATGGCCGGATCCGATCCGGCCGATTGAAGGGCATGGATCCGGCCGCCGCCGCCGCGGCAACCCAGTTCCCGCGCCAGGCGCTGCATGCCTGGCTGCTGGGTTTCGACCATCCGACCACCGGCGAACATTTGACTTTCAAGAGTGCGCTGCCCGCAGATCTCGCAGGGCTGGTCGCCATTCTGGAATGATTAAAAACTGGACAGTTTCCAAAACACGTCCTAGAGTTTTTTCACATTCGGGCTCAACGACGAAGGAATCCAGCCGCCGATTTTCGGTGGAAGGAGGCGCGTCCGCCCGAGATATGGAGTGACGAGATGGCTGGTGGCAATCTTCCGAGCCTCAGCGCCGACGGCAACCTGTCGCGGTACCTGCAAGAAATTCGTAAATTCCCGATGCTCGAGCCCGAGCAGGAATTCATGCTGGCCAAGCGCTGGCAGGAACATGAAGACCCGGCTGCGGCCCAGACCCTGGTGACCAGCCATTTGCGCCTGGTCGCCAAGATCGCCATGGGCTATCGCGGCTACGGCCTGCCGCTGTCCGAGCTGGTGTCCGAAGGCAACGTCGGCATGATGCAGGCGGTCAAGCGGTTCGATCCGGACCGCGGCTTCCGCCTGGCGACCTATGCCATGTGGTGGATCCGCGCCGCGATCCAGGAATATATCCTGCATTCCTGGTCGCTGGTGAAGATGGGCACGACCGCCGCCCAGAAGAAGCTGTTCTTCAACCTGCGCAAGCTCAAGGGCCAGTTGCAGGCGATCGAGGACGGCGACCTGCCGCCGGAAATCGTGACCACGATCGCGACCAAGTTGGAAGTGCCGGAAAACGACGTCATCAACATGAACCGGCGGCTGGCCAGCCCCGATCATTCGCTGAACGCGCCGCTGCGCGCCGATGGCGAGGGCGAGTGGCAGGATTGGCTGGTCGATCAGGAAGAAAGCCAGGAAGCCAAGCTGGGCGATCGCCAGGAGCTGGGCCTGCGCCGCGATCTGCTGCAGAACGCCATGAAGACGCTGAACGACCGCGAGCGGCATATCCTGACCGAGCGCCGCCTGCGCGACGAGCCGGTGACGCTGGAGGACCTCTCGCGCAAATACAACATCTCGCGCGAGCGGGTGCGCCAGATCGAAGTCCGGGCCTTCGAGAAGCTGCAGAAGTCGATCAAGTCGGCGGCGATGGGCCAGCGGCTGCTCAGCGCGATCTGAAAGACCGGCCCGGCCTGACAAGGCCGGGCCTTATTTTTCGACGTCGTCGCCCCATTCGTCCTTGAGCGCCTGCTGGCGGTCGATGGCGTTGTCGCGCAGCCGTTCGATCCGGCGCTGCACCACGGTCGAGATCACGGCCGGGGCCAGGTAATACAGCATCCAGCCGAAGGTCGCGGCACCGTAGAGGGCGATCCAGGTCGCTCTGCCGGACATGAAGTCGAAGACCTGGTCGAGCGAGTTATGCTCGTGCCAGAGCTTGATCGCGAAGGGCAGAGAGCTCGCCAGATTGAGCGGCGCCACGGTCCGGATCAGCGACTGGCCCGGCGTATCGTCGACCAGCCAGGCCAGCATGGTCGGCACCAGCGCCAGCAGCAGCAGCAGGCAGATCGGCCGTTCGAACAGCGCCAGCACCAGCATGGCCAGGACCGCCAGGACCAGCGTCGCGTGCTTGCCGCTTTTTTTCCCCGCGGCCGGCGCTTTGGGACGCTGGCTCTGGGCCGCACCGGCCGGCGCGGGTTTTTTCTTCGCGCCCCCCTGGCCGGGCTTGGCCGCGCCGGCGCGCGGCACCGGCGGGCGGGCCATCTAGAGCATTCCCATGGCGAACAGCGTCACCGCGACGATCGCGCCGGAAATCAGGCTGGCGATCTTCACCGCGACCGAGTGACCGGCCAGCTTGGCGGTCGAATTCAGATCCTGGGTCTGCTGCTCGGCTTTTTCCAGCTGCTTGGTCATCTGCTGATATTCGAGCCGGGCCCGCTGAAACCGTTGCGCGTCCTTGCGCTGCTCGTCGGCGCTGTCGAGATAGTCGGCCAGCTTGCGCAGCGAGTTTTCCTTGAGGATCGCGGCCAGGCCGGCCTGCATCCGGGTTCGCGTATACCGGCTCTTGAACCGCTCGATCACCGGCTTCGCCTGCTGGCCGAACAGCTGGATCAGCGACGGCACCATCGGCGGCCCATAGGTTTCCTGAAGGAAGGCCAGCAATTGCAGCGTGCCGATCACGCGGGTCGCCGGATCCGCATGGATCAGCGTATAGAGCAGCCCGTCGTCGATGTCGCTTTCATGGACGGCAATGAAGGCCGCGATATGACGATCGACCGGCGAGACGTCGATCGTCTTGGCCTGGACCGCGAATTCGATCGCGGGCAGCATATCCTTCATCTGATCGACATAGCGCCCTTCGATGAAGGGCGACAGGCAATGCAGCCCCGGCATCATCTCGTAGGCGACGCGCTCGATGCCGTAGCCCGGCCGCTTGTCGTCCTGATAGCGCAGCATCTTGTCGAAAAAGCGGATCGTCGCCTGATCCTCGCCCTTGGCCGAGCCCTGGCGCAAACACCAGAATTGCGGCAGGCGCGCCGACAATATTTCCGACGGCAGCATCAGGTCGCCGCCGTTCAGCATGGTGACGGCCAACAGCGCGCCGATGCCGTCCACAGCTGTCGCCGCGTCGCGAAACCGGATCGGCGCCGGCGGGTCGAGCGCCATCAGCACGCGGCTGACCAATTGGGCGCTCTGGCCGGCGGCGCCGGCCGCCGATTCGCTGCGGGTCGAAAAGGCGGTGTTGATCGCCTCGACCACCTGCTTGTCGCCCAGCGTGCGCGTGATCCAGGTCTCGAAATTCTGGCCGCGCAGGATGCGGCCGGCCGCCTCGGGCTGCTGCATGTCGAGCACCAGCGCCAGATGCCGCGCCGTTTCGCACTCCTCGCCCTCGATCTCGAAGCCGCGCTGCGCCCGGATCGTCGGCGGCGCCTGCTTGGTCGTCATGCGGCGGCCATCGAGCCACATCTGGATGTCGCCCAGACGCCAGCGCGCCTGCGGCTCGTCGACCAGCAACCCGCGCAGCAGCTCGCTGAGGCCGGTCGGCACCCGTTGCTCGCTGACCAGCGCATAGAACGACCCGCGCTTGATCTTGTCTTCGACGATCTTTTCTTCGGTCAGCCCGGCGCAGGGCAGCTTGCCGGACAGCAGATGCAGCACCAGCACCCCCAGGGCATAGAGATCCTGAGCGGTTGAGCCGGCGCCGCGGGTATGGGACTGGGCGAGCGCGCCCTCGATCGTCTCATAGACGATCGACTGGTAGAGGCCGGGCGGCGCCGTCATGCAGTCGCCCAGCATGGCGACCCGGCGGCTGGCGTCGCGGAAGAAGATGTTGCCGGGCCGGATGCCGCGATGGGGCAGCATCTCGCGGTCGAGGTCGAGCAGGGTCTGCACGATCGGGGCGACGATATGGGCGACCAGCGCTTCCTCGCCCCAGGGATCGATCATATTGTCGGTCGGCCCGGCCAGGCGGTCGCCGAGCGGCTGTTCGCATACGATGGCGAACATGCGCCGATTGGCCGGCGCCCAGTCGACCGCGCCGACCTCGACCGGCGTCAGCACGCCGGCGCTCTTCAGCAGCTGCAGCTTGCGGATCGCCTCCATGCGGGGCGGCATCTTCGGATCGCAGATCAGCGCGAAATGACGGCTGCCCGGTGTGCGGATATCGTCGGCGACGAAGGCGGGAGCGGAGGGCGAACGCAAGCCTGGCAAGGGCTTGTCATATTGGATGTCGAAGCGGTCCTTCAGCCGCACCCCCGCCCCAGACGCGGCCGACATACCGGAATTCGCCTGCGGCTGGACCGACATCCGCGCCTTTCATCTAAAAATAGGCGGCCGGACGCCGCATCCCGGTATGATCATACCGGCTTCGATTGCAAGCGTGCAATCATCCGCGCGATTCTGCCAAGACTTATATCAGATCTTCACCGCCGCCGACCGCGGAGCCCCAATCCGCCCGAAGCTTGCTTTGCTGTGCTTTGAGTTTCGCTTTGCGCCCATCGAGCGAGCGTTGCAGCACGAAGGTGACGAGTTGGGGCATGCCCATGAACACCAGCCATCCGGCCCCGGCCGACAGATAGATCACCAGCCAGACATAGACGTTGGTCAGCAGATGCACCACGGTCGGCATCTGTTGCTGTCCGGTCCAGACCTCCAGCAGATAGGGCATCAGACCGGCCAGATTGAGCGGGCCGATGGTGAAGGCCAGCATCGGCCGCCGTCCCCGGTCGACCACGTAGGCGACGATGCTGGGCACCATCCCGAACACCACCAGCACGCAGGTCGGCGCCGCGAAGACCGCCATGCCGATGAAGCCCAGACCCAGCAGGAACAGCCGAAATCCGCCGCCGCCTTTCTTGGGCGGCGGTCGCTTCGCCCGGCGGACCGCCGCGCGACGCGCCTGGGCCTCGAGCTGATCGGGTTGTTGGGGAATCGCGCGGAGCTTCGCCATGATCGCCGCTACAGATAGCCGAAATGATACAGGCTCATCGCGATCGCGATGCCGCCGACCACGGTCGAGATTGCGGCGGCGATCAGGCCGCCCATATCGGTCGAGGTCTCGCCGATCTGCCCCCGCTCGACCTCGATCTTGTCCAGGGCCGCTTCGGTCCGGGAATATTGGTGGCCGGCCCGGGCATAATGCTGCGCATCGGCCTGGCGCTCGGCCAGATCGTCGAGGAAATGCACCAGGCGGGTCAGGCTGCCTTCGGCGATCACAGTCGCCAGCTGACCCTCAAGCCGGGCGCGCGTCATGCGGCTGCGATAGCGTTCGATCACCGGCTTCGCCTGCTTGCCCAGCAACTGGGTCAGCGCCGGCAGGCTGACCGGGCCCCATTGGGCCTGAATGAACGCCAGCAGATAGATCTGCCCCAACAGCCGCGTGGCCGGGTCGGGCTCGCCCAGCGCGGTCAGCACCTGATCATCGAGCTGCTTCGCCCGATTGGCGACGAAGGCGGCGACATGCCGGTCGACCACCATGCTTTCGACCTTGCCGCCTGCAACCGCGCGCTCGAGCGCCGGCAGCAGGTCGTTCAACTGATCGACATAGTCCCGCTCGATCAGCGCCGACAGGCAATGCAGCAGCGGATTGGCATCATAGACCAGCCGTTCGATGCCGAGACCGGGGCGAACATCCTCGAGCAGCCGGCGCAACCGGTCGAATTCCATCAGCAGCACGGGATGCTCGATCTTCTGCATCGGCTGGGCCCGGACCCAGAATTGCGGCAAGCGCCCCAGCAGGATCTCGGCCAGCGAGCGCAGATCGCCATTTTGCGCCATGGTGACGGCGAGCGCGCAGCCGAGGCCTTCCGGCAGAACCGAAAGACCGCGATAGCGAATCGGCGCGCTGGGATCGAGCGCCATCGCGGCGCGCGACAGCAGTCGGGCATCGTGGATCCCGGCGGCGCCGTGGGTGTCGTCGACATCGGCCATGGCGAGCGCGAAGCCATCGCTGGTCGGCTTGTGCGCCAGGGTGCGCTGCAGCCAGACTTCGAGCGTATGGCCGCGCAGGATATGGATCGATTGTTCGCCCATGCGGACCAGCGCGCGGGCGACGCCACGCGCGGTGAACAGCGGCTCGCCGTTCACTTCGATCGGGCGCGCGGCGCGCGGCGGGCTGGGTGGCGCCTTGGGCGCCATGCGACGCCCCTGCAGCCACAGATCGATCTCGCGGATGCCCCAGCGCTCGGCCGGCTCGTCGACCAGCAGCCCGCGCAGCAGCTCGAACAGGATGGTCGGAATGCGTTGATCGCCGCACAGCGCCGCGTAGGAGCCGCGCCGGATCTTTTCCTCGATCAGCGCGTCGCCCTTCAGACCGCCGCCCGGCGACCGGCCGATCAGCAGATGGAGCACCGTGGCGCCCAGGGCATAGAGATCGTCCGCCACGGTGCCGACGCCGCGTCCCGCCGGCATCGCCATGGCGTTTTCGATCGTTTCGTACGCGACCGGCTGATCGTAGGCGGTCGGCGCGGTAAAACAGTCGCCCAGCATCGCGTGCCGGCGGCCGACATCCCGGAACAGGATATTCGCGGGCCGGATCGCCCGATGGGTGGTGTTTTCGGTCGCCAGCGCCTTCAGACCGGGAAACACCGGCTCGATGAACCGGCGGATGATCTCTTCGTCCGACCAGGGCGGGATGGCTTGATCGTTGCCGGCGACCAACCGCCCGCCGGCCGGCCGCTCGCAGATCAGCGCCAGACAGCGGCGATTGTCCGGCGCCCAGTAGACCGGGCCGAAATCGACCGGCGTCAGAATGGCTTCGTGCTTCATCATGCGCAGGATGCCCAGCTCCTGGCCGCGCGGCGGCAGGGTCGGGTCGGCGATGAGCGCGAAGAAATCGATACCGGGCGCGCGCAGGTCTTCGACATCGTAGGCCTGGGCCGTCGGCGAGCGCAGTTCCGCAAGCGGCACGTCGTGCAGGATCTCGAACCGATCGTGCAGCCGCACGCCGGTCGATTTCGCTCCTGCTGTCGCCACGGGCTTCGCCATCGACCCCGATCCGGTAAAAAGTCCGTCGGCCAACCACCCTGACGGGATTTAGCCGCCCGTCAGAGTGGTTCGCCGCAGCCCAGTATAACCGGCAGATCCATCCATAAAAGCTTTACGGATCAATCGGTGAAAGCTTCACGGATCAATCCGCGAACGGATCATGCACCAGCACGGTGTCGTCGCGTTCCGGGCTGGTCGAGAACAGCGCCACCGGCGTCTCGATCAGTTCCTCGATCCGGCGGATATACTTGATCGCCGTCGCCGGCAGCGCCGCCCAGGAGCGGGCGCCGCGGGTCGATTCCTGCCAGCCTTCGCAGGTCTCGTAGATCGGCTCGACCAAGGCATCGGCCAGCAGGCCCGAGGGCAGATGATCGTAGGTCTGGCCCTTGTACTTATAGCCGACGCAGACCTTGATCTCCTTCATGCCGTCCAGCACGTCGAGCTTGGTCAGCGCGATGCCGTGAATGCCGCCGACCTTGCAGGCCTGGCGGACCATGACCGCATCGAACCAGCCGCAGCGGCGCTTGCGCCCGGTCACGGTGCCGAATTCGGCGCCGCGCTGGCCCAGCAGTTCGCCGGTCTCGTCCTTGAGCTCGGTCGGGAACGGACCGGAACCGACGCGCGTCGTATAGGCCTTGGCGATGCCCAGCACATAGCCGATCGCGCTGGGGCCGATGCCCGAGCCGGCGGCGGCCTGACCGGCGAGCGTGTTCGACGAGGTCACGAACGGATAGGTGCCGTGATCGACGTCGAGCATGACCGCCTGCGCGCCCTCGAACAGGATACGCTTGCCGGCGCGCTTGGCCTCGTCCAGCACCTTCCAGACCGAGCAGGCGTAGGGCAGGATCCTGGGCGCGATCTCGAGCAGGCTGGCGATCAGCGCTTCCCGATCGACCGGCGCCTCGCCCAGGCCCTTCAGCAGCGCGTTATGGTGCAGCAGCAGGCTGTCGACCTTTTCGCCCAACGTCTCCGGATCGGCCAGGTCGCACACGCGGATCGCGCGGCGGCCGACCTTGTCCTCGTAGGCCGGACCGATGCCGCGACCGGTCGTGCCGATCTTCTTCTCGCCGCGCGCTTCTTCGCGCAGCCGGTCGAGCACGCCATGCAACGGCAGGATCAACGTGGCATTCTCGGCCAGCCGCAGGCTTTCCGGCGTGATCGACACGCCCTTTTCCTGGATGGCCGCGATTTCCTTCACGAGATGCCACGGATCGACGACGACGCCATTGCCGATGATCGACAGCTTGCCGGGCCGGACGACGCCGGACGGCAGCAGGCTCAGCTTATAGACGGTCTCGCCGATAACCAGCGTATGGCCCGCATTGTGACCGCCCTGAAAGCGAACCACGATCTCGGCGCGGCTCGACAACCAGTCGACGATCTTCCCCTTGCCTTCGTCGCCCCACTGGGCGCCGATGACGGCGACATTGGCCATGGGTCTTGCCCCTCTGTCACGGATTAACGAGGGGAGCTACCACTGTTGGAAGCCCGCCCGCAAGCACCGACAATGCAGACCGGCCCAGCGACGCGCCTTTCGGCTCAGACTTCCGTCGGCTTGCCGTCGATCAGCACGTGGCTGCAGGCAAGCCGGCGCGCCTCGGCCTTGGCATCCCCGACCGGTTCCAGTCCGGCGACGGTGATCCAGTCGGCCGCGCGCAGCTCGGTCCCGGCCGCGTGGGGCGTGCCATGGGGTAGCAGCACGCGCGGCGGCTGGCGGCCGAACACGAGCGAGCGCAGCACCGTGTCGGAATAGAGCGTGAAACCGGTCGATGGCTGCGGTTCGGGGGCGGCGCGCTTGGTATAGCCGTCCTCGGTCTGATGGCCGCCGGCGACATAGCGCCCGCCCCGGCCCAGCTCGCCGCGGATGTTGCGGCCGAAGATCGTGAAGCTGACGCCGGTATGATATTCGAAGCCGCGATTTTCGACCGGATCGATCGTCAGCATCAGGTCGGGCGCGCGCAGCCGGATCAGCCGGATGATCTCGGTCAAGGCCACAACCTCGGCCTGGGCCCGCTCGGGCAGGACGATCGCCTTGATCGTGTCGAGCGCCCGGTCGGCCGGACCGGCCGCGGCCATCAGGGCGGCCAGGATACCGGCCGAGGGTCCGCCGATGGCGGCGACCGAAGCGGCATCCTTGCGGTCGAGCGCCGCGCGCAGCTGTTCGGCGGCCCGCCCCTCGACGCCGAGCGCCCGCAGGATGACCGGCACCAGCAAGGGCAAGGTCAGATCGACCGACAATCCCGGCACGCCGATCGCGTTCAGCGCCTCGGCCGCGAGCGTCACGACCTCGGCATCGGCCTCCGGTGCCGCCGAGCCGATCAGCTCGGCGCCGACCTGGCCGACCTGGCGTTCCGGGCGCAGCTGGCTGCCACGCACGCGCAGGACCTGGCCGGCATAGGACAGGCGCAGCGGCCGTGGCGATTTCACCAGCCGGGTCGTCGCGATGCGCGCGATCTGCAGGGTCATGTCGGCGCGCACCGCGATCATGCGGTGGGAAATCGGGTCCATCAGCCGGAAGGTCTCATGGGTCATGGCGACCCCGGGCCCGTCGAGCAGGCTCGATTCGAACTCGACCAGCGGCGGCTTGACCCGGTCGTAGCCATGATGTCCGAGGATCGCCATCAGGCGCTCGACCATATCCGCCTCGATGCGCGCATCGGGCGGCAGGATGTCGCGCAGGCCGTGAGGCAGCAGCGCCGGGTGCAGCGTATCGTCCATCAGGCGGAAATACCGGGTTTGCTCGTTTCGGGCAAGGAAAGCCTCAGGATGGCCGCACTTCGCCATAGGCCCAGTCGATCCAGGGCAGCAAGGCCTCGATATCCGACGTCTCGACCGTGGCGCCGGCCCAGATCCGCAGGCCGGCCGGTGCGTCGCGATAGCTGCCGATATCGAGCGCCACGCCCTCGGCCTCGAGCCGGGCCACGACGTCCTTGGCCGCCTTGGCCCGGGCGTCCGGCGCGAGGCCGCGGAACCAGGCGTCGGCGAACACCAGGCAGACCGAGGTGGTCGAGCGCGTCGCGGGCTGTTCGGCCAGGAATTCGATCCAGGGCGTGGCCGCGACCCAGCGCGCGATCGCGGCGAAATTGGCCCGGGTCCGGGCGAGCAGCCCGCCCAGACCGCCGATGCTCTCGGCCCATTTCAAGCCGTCGACCGCATCCTCGACCGCGAGCATCGAAGGGGTGTTGATCGTTTCGCCCTCGAACAGACCCTCGGTCAGCTTGCCGCCGGCGGTCAGGCGGAACAGCTTCGGCATCGGCCAGGGCGGCACATGGGTTTCCAGCCGTTCGACCGCGCGCGGGCTGAGCGCGATCATGCCGTGCCCCGCCTCGCCGCCCAGCACCTTCTGCCAGGACCAGGTCACGACATCGAGCTTGGACCAGGGCAGGTCCATGGCGAAGGCGGCCGAGGTCGCGTCGCAGATCGCGAGCCCTTGGCGCGTGTCCGAGATCCAGTCGCCGTCGGGCACGCGCACGCCAGAGGTCGTGCCGTTCCAGGTGAAGACCAGATCATGGCTCGGATCGACCGTGGCCAGGTCGGGCAACTGGCCATAGACGGCGCCGATCCGGCGCGCCGCCGGCAGCTTCAACTGCTTCAGCACGTCGCTGACCCAGGTATCGCCGAAGCTTTCCCAGGCGAGCAGATCGACCGGCCGGGGACCGAGCAGCGACCAGAGCGCCATCTCGACCGCCCCGGTATCCGACCCCGGCACGATGCCGATGCGGTAATCGTCCGGCACGCCCAGGATCCGGCGGCTGCGCTCGATCACTTCCTGCAGGCGCGCCTTGCCCGGCTTGGAGCGGTGCGAGCGGCCGATCACCGCGCCCTCCAGCGCCGCCAGGCTCCAGCCCGGGCGTTTGGCACAGGGGCCCGACGAGAACTGGTTACAATCCGGGCGGCGATGCGGCTTCATGGGTTCTTCCTGCAAGTGCGGATCCGGAGCGTCCGGTCGGGCGCGATGCCGGTCAACGACGAAAGTCGTTTCGATCGCAACCGCCCGCAACCACCCGGTGGGTCAACCTGTTGGCACAGAACAAAAATACCGCCGTCACTGCGCGACCCGCAAGGCTGACCCGCTTCAGGCCACGTCCGCGATCAGGCTGGCGAAGCGGGCCATATCGACATTGCCGCCGGTCAGCACGATGCCGACGCGCTTGCCGCGCAGATCGAGTTGGCCGCCGAACGCCGCCGCGGCGCCCAGACAGCCGGTCGGCTCGACGATCATCTTCATGCGGATGGCGAAGAACTTCATCGCCGAGGCCAGCTCGGCATCGCTGACCGTCAGGATGTCGTCGACCCGCTGCTGGATGACCGGGAAGGTGTATTGCCCGAGAAATTGGGTCTGCGCGCCGTCCGCAATGGTCTTGGGCGTGTCGATGCGCACGATCTTGCCGCTGCGGAAGCTCTGCTGACCATCGTTGCCGGCTTCAGGCTCGACGCCGATCACGCTGCAGCCAGGACTCATCGCCTTGGCCGCCGTGGCACAGCCGGACAGCAGGCCGCCGCCGCCGAGCGGCGTGATCAGCACGTCGAGCGGCCCGACCTCCTCGATCAGTTCCTTGGCGACGGTGCCCTGCCCGGCCATGACATGCGGGTGGTCGTAGGGCGAGATCAGCGTCAGGCCGCGCTCGTCGGCCAAACGCTGGCCGATCGCGTCGCGGTCTTCGCTGTAGCGATCGTACAACACCACCTCCGCGCCATAGCCGCGCGTGGCGGCGACCTTGATCGCCGGCGCGTCGGTCGGCATCAGGATGAGGGCCTTGACGCCCAGGATGCGCGCGGACAGCGCGATGCCCTGGGCATGGTTGCCCGACGAGAAGGCGACGACACCGCCGACGCGCTGGGCCGGGGTGAACTGGGCAATCGCGTTATAGGCGCCGCGGAACTTGAACGCACCCATGCGCTGGAAATTTTCGCATTTGAAAAACAGCCGCCCCCCGACCCGACCGTCGGCCGTGGTCGAGGTCAGCACCGGCGTGCGATGCGCCTCGGCCCGGATACGGTCATGGGCGGCGGCGATGTCGTCGAACGAAAGGACGACGTCGCTCACGGTTCAGCTCCGGGGTGAGTGGGCACGAAGATGCGGCCTTCGAGATAGAGCACAGCCCGGCCGGCCAGCAGGATCCGCGCGCCCTTATCCTCGCAGGCAAGCCGGCCGCCGCGCGCCGAGATCTGGTGCGCCTCGAGCCGGGTCTTGCCCAGCCGGCGCGACCAGTAGGGCACCAGCGTGCAATGGGCCGAGCCGGTGACCGGATCCTCGTCGATGCCGGCATGGGGCGCGAAATAGCGCGAGACGAAATCCACGCAATCGCTTCCCGGCGCGGTCGCGATCACGCCGAAACAGTCGAGTGCCGCCACCTTGCGGAAGTCGGGCCTGAGGGCCTTGACCGCCCCTTCGGTCTCGAACACGCACATCAGCCGGCGCACCGCCCAGACCTCGTTCGGTTCTGCACCCAGCGCATCCACCAGTCCGGCCGGCATCGAGACCCGCTCGGCCGGCCGGGCCGGAAAATCCATGACCATCCGGTCGCCCTGGATCGTCACGGTCAGCGGCCCCGCCTTGCGCGTCAGAAACGTGACCGAGCGCCGGCCCGGATACAGCATCTCGAACACGACCTGGGCCGCGGCGAGCGTGGCATGGCCGCACAGCTCGACCTCCAGCTTCGGCGTGAACCAGCGGAGGTGATAGAGATCGCGCTCCGGCACCAGGAATGCGGTTTCGGCCAGATTGTTCTCGGCCGCGATCTGCTGCAGCAGCACGTCCGGCAGCCAGTCCTGCAGCAGCACGACGGCGGCCGGATTGCCGCCGAACAGATCGTCGGTAAAGGCATCGACCTGATAGATCGAAAGCTCGGTCGTCATATCCCCTGCTCCCCCTTAGCGCCAGAACGGCTTGATCGATTCCCCATCGGCTTCCTCCCGGGTCAGGCCCAGGTCGGCCAGCACGTGCGGATTGACCAGCAACAGGCGCAATTGGCGGCGCGAGCGGGCGCGCTCCAGCCAAAGCCCGAGCAATGCGATGGCGCCAAGTCGGGGGATCGGCGCCGATTTGCGCCGTGCGCCCAGCGATATTGTACCCATGAATTCATCTCCTCGGTCGCGAGATGACAAAAAATTGTATCTATTCAATAGAGACATTGACAGGAACAATGGGTCAAACCGAATATTGTCATCATGACAATATGGCAGCCCAATCCCGATCGCTTCACCGGCCCCCGCTATCGCGCGATCGCGGAGGCCTTGGCCGACGACGTGCGCGAGGGCCGGTTGAGGCCGGGCGACCGGCTGCCGACCCATCGCGATCTGGCCTGGCATCTGAAAGTGACGGTCGGCACCGTCAGCCGGGCCTATGCCGAGGCGGAGCGGCGCGGGCTGATCGCCGGCGAGGTCGGGCGCGGCACCTTCATCCGCGGCGCCGAGCCGCCGGCGCCCTCATCGCTGCCGCCGGAACGGGAGCCGGCGCCGCCGGGGCTGCTCAATCTGGCGCAGAACCACCCAATGCCGGGCGAAGAGACCCAGCTGTTCGCCCAGACCCTGCGCGAGATCGCCGACGGGCCGGGCCTCGCCGAATTGCTGCAATACCAGAACCATACCGGCCTGCCGCCGGCGCGCGCGGCCGGCGCCGCCTGGCTCGGCCTGGCCGGGGTGGCGGCGCCGCCCGAGCGCATCATCGTCACCGCCGGCGGCCAGCATTGCCTGGCGACGATCCTCGGCGCCTATGCCAATCCGGGCGACGTGGTCGCGACCGAGGCGATGACCTATCCGGGCCTGAAGGCCGCCTGCCAATTGCGCCAGGTACGGCTGGAGGGCATTGCGGTCGATGCCGAGGGCGTGTTGCCCGACGCCTTCGCCGCCGCCTGCCGGCAATGGCCGATCCGCATGCTGTATCTGACGCCCAATATCAGCAACCCGCTGGCCGGCACCCTGTCGCTCGACCGGCGCAAGGCGATCGTCGAGACCGCGCGGCGCCACGACGTGCTGATCGTCGAGGATGACGTCTACGGCTTCCTGATCGACCGGCCGCCGCCGTTCGCCGCATTGGCGCCGGAGCGGACCTTCCTGGTCACCAGCCTGTCGAAGAGCGCTGCACCAGGGCTGCGCATCGGCTATATCCTGGCGCCGGCGGACCGGCTGGACCGGCTGGCGCTCGCCGTGCGCTCGACCATCTGGATGGTGCCGCCGCTGATGGTCGAGATCGCGACGCGTTGGATTGCCGGCGGCATCGCCGAGCGGCTGGCCCAGACGAAGCGGCAGGAGGCGGCCCGGCGCCAGATCCTGGCCCGCCGTATCCTGGGCCGCGCCGTGATGGGCGACCCGAACGCGTATCATCTATGGCTGCCGCTCGACGAGCGTTGGCGGGCGAGCGAATTCGTGACCGAGGCGCGGCGCCTCAATATCGCGGTGACCGGCGCCAACGCCTTCACTGTCGGGCGCGTCGCCCCGATGAACGGCGTGCGCGTCTGTCTGGGCTCCGTTGCCGATCTGGGCGTGCTGGAATCGGCCCTGCTGACGATCCGCGGCCTGCGCGACGCCGAGCCGGATCCGCTGCAGTCGGTGGTTTGAGGACGCTCAGGCGTTCTGGCGCGACCGGCCGTCGCCCATGAGATTGTCCAGCAGGATCAGCGCGACCCCGACGCTGATCGCGGCGTCGGCCAGGTTGAAGATCGCGAACGACCAAGTGCCGTAATAGACCTGGATGAAATCGGTCACCTGGCCGTTCACCACCCGGTCGATCAGATTGCCGACGGCGCCGCCCAGGATGGTCGCGACGGCCGCGCCCAGCAGCCGACGGTCACGCGGCAGGCGCGCGAGCCAGCCGAACAGCACGGCCACGATCACGATGGCGAAGAGCGCCAGCGGCCAGCGCTGCCAGCCGCCCGGCAGCTGCAGGAAGCTGAACGACACGCCGGTGTTGAAGGTCAGCAGGAAATTCAGCGACGGTAGGACCGCGACCGGCCGGAACGGCTCCAGGCGCTCGATCAGCAGGATCTTCGACGCCTGATCGAGCGCCACGACCAGGATTGTCAACCAGAGCCAGCGCAAGCCGGTTCGCATCATCGCACGTGTCCTCAAGTCTCTTGGAATCGACCGACGGTGTGTCCGTGGCCCAGCGGGCCGTGACCATGCCCGAAACCCGGCGCGGTGCGAATAGCCTCGCGCACATAATCGCGTGCCCGCACGGTCGCCTCGGTCAGCGACAGGCCTGCGCCCAGCCCGGTCGCCAGAGCGGAGGCCAGCGTGCAGCCGGTGCCGTGGGTATGGCGCGATACGATGCGCGGGGCGGAGAAGACCTGGAGGCCCGCCGCATCGATCAGCACGTCATGGACCGTTTCGCCCGCCAGATGGCCGCCCTTCAGCAGGACCGCCGCCGGGCCCAGCACCAATAGGAGCTCGGCCGCGCGTTTCATCCCGTCGAGGTCGGCGATGTCGATGCCGAGCAGCGCCTCGGCCTCGGGCAGGTTCGGCGTCAGGACGCTCGTGCGCGGCAGCAGCAACTGCTTCAGCGCGTCGATCGCCTGGACATCGAGCAACGCGGCCCCGCCTTTGGCGATCATGACCGGATCGACCACGATCGGAATGCCGGCGGGCACTTCCTCGGCGACGGCAGCGATGATGCCCGCATCCTTCAGCATGCCGGTCTTGACCGCGTCGGCGCCCAGATCGTCGAGCACGACCCGCATTTGCCGGCGCACGAAAGCCGGCGGCACCGCCAGCACCTCATGCACGCCCAGGGTATTCTGCGCGGTCAGCGCCGTCACCGCGGTCATGCCATAGCCGCCCAAGGCCAGCACGGTCTTGAGGTCGGCCTGGAGACCGGCCCCGCCGCCGGAATCGGAGCCGGCGACGATCAGGATGCGCGGGGGTGTCGTCAATGCCCGGCGGGACCCGCCGCGCCCGCGGTCTCGGCGATCAGGCCGGCCAGGCTTTCGACCACGGCCATGACCAGCGCCTCGTCCTCGCCTTCCGCCATGACGCGGATGACCGGCTCGGTGCCGGACTTGCGCATCAGCAGGCGGCCGTTGCCTTCGAGCCGGGCCTCGGCCTCTCGGATCGCGGCCATGATCTTCGGCATCTTCAGCGGCTCGCTGCCGGCGGCGAAGCGCACGCTTTTCAGGCGCTGCGGCAGCGGCGTGAAGATGCGGCCGACCGTGCTCAGCGGCGCGTTGCGCTCGATCATCGCCGCCAGCACCTGCAGCGCCGCCAGCAGCCCGTCGCCGGTGGTGGAATAGTCGGTCAGGATGATATGGCCGGATTGTTCGCCGCCGACGTTGAAGCCATGTTCCCGCATATGCTCGAACACGTAGCGGTCGCCGACCGCCGTGCGCGCCAGCGTCAGGCCGAGCCCGCCCAGGTAGCGCTCCAGCCCCAGGTTGGACATGACGGTCGCGACCAGGCCGCCGCCCTTCAGGCTGCCGGCACGATGGGCCCGGCTGGCGATCAGGCCCATCAGCTGGTCGCCGTCGAGCAGCGCGCCGGTCTCGTCCGCCACCAGCAGCCGGTCGGCATCGCCATCGAGCGCCAGGCCGATATGGGCCTTGTGCTCGACCACCGCCGCCTGCATCGCGGCCGGCGCCATCGCGCCGGACTCCCGGTTGATGTTGAAGCCGTCGGGCGACACGCCCAACGGAATCACCTCGGCGCCCAGCTCGTAGAGCACGCTCGGCGCCACCTTGTAGGCGGCGCCATGGGCGCAATCGACCACGATGCGGATGCCGTCGAGCCGCATGCCGCGCGGCAGGGTGTTCTTGACCCATTCGATATAGCGACCGCCGTTATCCTCCAGCCGGCGCGCGCGGCCGAGTTGGTCTGATGGCGCCAGGCCGTCGCTGTTCTCGGTCGCGACCGAGGCCTCGATCGCCGCCTCGATCTCGTCGGACAGCTTCTGCCCGTCCGGTCCGAACAGCTTGATGCCATTGTCTTCATAGGGATTGTGCGAGGCCGAGATCATCACGCCCAGATCGGCCCTGAGCGAGCGGGTCAGCATGGCGACGGCCGGCGTCGGGATCGGGCCGACCAGCACGCAATCCATGCCCATCGAGATGAAGCCCGCCGTCAGCGCCGGTTCCAGCATATAGCCGGACAGCCGGGTGTCCTTGCCGATGACGACGACATGGCGATGGGCCCCGCGCCGAAACTGGCGCGCGGCCGCAACCGCGACCTTGAGCGCGATGTCGGCGGTCATCGGCGCCGTATTGGCCGTGCCGCGAATGCCGTCGGTGCCGAAAAGTTTGCGCGTCATCATCCCATTCTCCCGGCCGCCAGATCCTTGCCATTTGACCCGGCAGCGGTCTCCAGACCCTTAAAACTGTTGCACGTCGGCGATCGCGGTCGCGACCCGCATCGCCTGAACCGTCTCGGCCACGTCATGCACGCGCACAATCTGGGCGCCACGCGCCCATCCGTCCAGGGCGGCGGCCAAAGAGCCGCCCAGCCGGCGCCTGGGATCGGCCGTGCCGTCGATCTTGCCGATGAAGCCCTTGCGCGACACGCCCAGCAGGATGCCGGCGCCAAGCCCATGATAGAGCCCGAGCGCCGCCAAGATCTGCAGATTATGGCCCAGCGCCTTGCCGAAGCCGATGCCCGGATCGACCAGGATCCCCGCGCGGTCGAGACCCGCCGCTTCGCAGGCCTCGACGCGGGCCTCCAGCCAGTCGAACACATCCAGCGCCGCCAAATCGTAGCGCGGGTCCACCTGCATCGTCTGCGGCTGTCCCTGCATATGCATCAACGCGACCGGCGCCCGGGCGCGGGCGGCCAGATCGAGCGTGCCCAGTTGCCGCAGCGCTTCGACATCGTTCAGGATCGTGGCCCCGGCCTCGAGCGCCGCCGCCATCACGGCCGCGCGCCGCGTATCGACCGAGACCCGCGCACCCTCGGCGGCCAGCCCGCGAATGACCGGCACGACTCGATCGATCTCTTCGCTCACCGCGACCTCGGCCGCCCCCGGCCGGGTCGATTCGCCGCCGACATCCAGGATCGCGGCCCCGGCGGCGCGCAGCGCCAAGCCATGGGCGATCGCCGCGGCAGGCCCGTCATGCTCGCCACCGTCGGAGAAGCTGTCCGGCGTCGTATTGACGATGCCCATGACCTGCGGCCGGTCGAGCGACAGGCCGGCCCAAGACGGACGCGCCGCCTGCAACCGCTCGGCCTGCAGGCGCAATCGCGTCGCGGCCGGCCCGTCATTGTCGCTGAGCCAAGAGGCCAGTTCGGCGACCGGCAGCAGCAGCCGATCGGCCCCGCCGCCCGGCTTGCGGGCCACGACCTGGACCAGTGTCGCGGCGGTCCAGCCGCCGGCGAGGCGCCAGGCAAGCCCGGCCGCGACCGCGTCGGCGGCGGCAGCGCCGGACAGCAGGCCTTGGGGATTGAGATAGAGCGCCGACGCCTCCCGGAATGAATCGAGGCCCCGTCTCGCGACGGGGCCTCGATCTTCGGGACGACCGGCCAAAGCGGCCGGCCTCATCAGCTGTTCGGCTGCGGCTCGGGCTCGAGCCCGGCGGCGGGCTTGTCCTTGCGACCACCGGCCGGCGGGATCGAGGACCGACGCGGGGTGGCGGGACGGGCGTCGTCCTCGCTCACTTCGCGCACGATCTTTTCACCGGCGATGATCTTGCGGCACTCGTCGCCCGACAGGGTCTCGTATTCCAGCAGGGCGCGGGCAATCGCATGCAGCTCGTCGACATGCTCGGTCAGCACCTTGCGCGCGGTCGCCTCGCCGGTCTCGACAATGCGGCGGATCTCGTCGTCGATCAGCTTCGCCGTCGCATCCGAGACGTTCTTGCGCTGGGTCACCGAATGGCCGAGGAACACTTCTTCCTCGTTGTCGCTGTAGCGGATGCGGCCGAGGGTTTCCGACATGCCCCATTCGGTCACCATCCGGCGCGCGGTCGAGGTCGCCTGATGGATGTCGCTCGCGGCACCCGTCGTCACGTTCTCCTCGCCGAAGATGATCTCTTCCGCAACACGGCCGCCGAAGGTCGATGCGATGCGGCCGGTCAGTTCCTTCAGCGACTGGCTGAGCTGATCGCGTTCCGGCAGATACCAGGTAACGCCCAAGGCGCGGCCACGGGGAATGATCGTGACCTTGTGCAGCGGGTGATGCAGCGGCTGGTACAGAGCGACCAGCGCATGACCGGCTTCGTGATAGGCGGTCAGTTCCTTTTCCTTGTCGGTCATGACCATGGAGCGGCGTTCGGCGCCGAGCATGACCTTGTCCTTGGCCTGCTCGAACTCCAGCATCGAGACCGAGCGCTTGCCCTTGCGCGCCGCCATCAGCGCCGCCTCGTTGACCAGGTTGGCGAGATCGGCGCCGGAGAAGCCCGGCGTGCCGCGCGCCACGACCTTGGCCTCGACGTCGGCCGCCAGCGGCACCTTGCGCATATGGACCTTGAGGATCTTCTCGCGGCCGAGCACGTCCGGGTTCGGCACGACGACCTGGCGGTCGAAGCGGCCGGGACGCAGCAGGGCCGGGTCGAGCACGTCGGGACGGTTGGTCGCCGCGATCAGGATCACGCCCTCGTTCGCCTCGAACCCGTCCATCTCGACCAGGAGCTGGTTCAGCGTCTGCTCGCGCTCATCGTTGCCACCGCCCAGACCGGCGCCGCGATGGCGGCCGACCGCGTCGATTTCGTCGATGAAGATGATGCAGGGCGCGTTCTTCTTGCCCTGTTCGAACATGTCGCGGACGCGGGACGCGCCGACGCCGACGAACATTTCGACGAAATCGGAACCCGAGATGGTGAAGAACGGCACGTTCGCCTCGCCGGCGATGGCGCGCGCCAGCAGCGTCTTACCGGTACCGGGCGGGCCCACGAGCAGGCAGCCCTTGGGGATCTTGCCGCCCAGGCGCTGGAATTTCTGCGGGTCCTTCAGATACTCGACGATTTCCTCGAGATCCTGCTTGGCCTCGTCCACGCCGGCGACGTCGTCGAACGTGATGCGCCCGACCTTCTCGGTCAGCAGGCGGGCGCGCGACTTGCCGAAGCCCATGGCCCGACCGCCGCCGCCCTGCATCTGGCGCATGAAGAAGATCCAGACGCCGATCAGCAGCAGCATCGGGAACCAGTTGATCAGGATGCCGAACAGCGACGGGACGTTATCGTCGATCGGCTGCGCCGTGATCCGGACGTTCTTTTCGGTCAGATGGCCGACCAGCGCCGGGTCGTTCGGCGTATAGGTCGAGAATGCCCGACCGTCCGTGTAATGCCCGTTGAGCGTCGGTCCCTGGATCGTGACATCGGAGACGGAGCCCCGGTTCACGTCGTTCAGGAACTCGGAATACGCGATCTGGGTCTGCGGGCCATGGCTGGACGAGCTCTGGAAGAGATTGAACAGCGCCACCAAAAGCAGCGCGATAATGATCCAGAGCGCCAGATTCTTCCCGAAATTATTCACGGTCGAGGCCTTTCGTTCCGCCCGTCGACGTCGATCACGCCACGGTACCACACCACCTACTGGCATCCACCCGCGCCGAGCTTTCGACTCGCCGCGAGCTCACATTAGACGCGCCGTTGGCTAAACAACGGTAAAACCGCTGCCAGTCAAGGGCCGGGTCGGCCGAAACCGAACCGCGGCGCCGATTTCGGTACCTGCGAGCATCCAACCGAGATGAGGGACACCGAACAGAGTACCTTCCCGCCAGAACGCGGGCAAGGTTGGCCGCACGCCTGAAGGCAAATAGGGTGTCCCAGGCGCTTCGGCAATCCCACGCATACGCGCCGCGCCCTCGATACCCAACCCGCCGACGATAAAACCGCCGGTATTCGTGCCCTTCGGCATATCGATCACAAATCGGCGATCCCACGAAACGCTTCCTCCCGCGTCGGGCAACGCCGTCGGCGGCGCCATCGCCGCCGGCTCGCGCAGCATCAGGACGCGGCCACGCCAGGGCAGGATGCGGCAACCGCCCAAGGTCCGGCCGGCGCCGAGCGTCCCGCCGAACAAGGCACCGGCGGCGCGCTCCAGCCGATCGAAGCGCGGCGGAAATTCCTCGCCGCCGACCGTCGCGATCACGGCGGCCAGCGCGCGCAGGCCGATTTCGTCGGGTGCGCGCGCCAGCGGACCGGGATCGAGCAGCGCGAAGCCGGCCGGATGCAGGGCTACGGCTTGGGCCAGCGCGCGCTCGACCGCCCGCTCCAGTGCCACCCGGGCGCGGCCCAGATGACGGCTGGTTTCGGCCAGGCGCTGCGGCGTCAGGCCGGCATCGGCGAACAGGCCTTTCCGGTCCCGGACCCGGACGCGGGCGAAGACGGGATTGCGGTTGCTCGGGTCGTCGATCCAGTCTTGCCGCGCCGCCGCGAGCGTCGCTTTCAGCCGCGCGGACGGCACCGTCAGCAACGGTCGCAGCAGCCGGTAGGGCCCGTCCTCGACGATCGGCGCCATGGCGGCCAGACCGTTCAGCCCGCTGCCGCGGCCGAGGCGCAGGATCAGGGTTTCGGCCTGGTCGTCCTGGTGATGCGCGGTCATGAGATGCAGACGCCCATGCCGGCGGCACCAGTCGCCGAGCAGGCGGTAGCGCGCGGCGCGCGCGGCCGCCTGCAGATCCCGCAGCGGATAGGGGCCATGCCAGACCAGGGTCTCGTGCCGGATGCCGCGCGCCGCCAGCCAATGGGCGACCTGGGCCGCCTCGGCGGTGGAGTCGGGGCGCAGGCGATGATCTACGGTCAGCGCCACGATGCCGCCGCCCTGGGCCTGGGCCCAGCGGTCGGCGAGCAAGGCCAACGCCAGGGAGTCGGCACCGCCGGACACGGCGATCGCCAGGTCGGGCGCCGGCTCGAACGGCCCGACCCGCGCCATCCGGGCGGCGAAACCGGCATCGTCGAGCGGCGACGGCTCGGAGTCGAGGCTGCGAAGCGGGGCCGGGCCGCGCTCCGTCATGCCATCAGCAGCCCAGACGCTGCTTTTCGCGGGTCGCGCGGTCCCTGTTGGCCGGCGCCAGATTGGGAAAATCCTTGTCCAGCTTGCCGAAGATCAGACAGGCCTCCTGCTTCTTGCCAACATTGCCGAGCGAGACGCCGAGCTTCAGCAGATTGTCCTGCGCCTTCGGGCTTTTCGGATAGAGCTGATAGCCCTTGGCGAAGGCCGTGGCGGCCGAATTATAGTCGTTGCGGACGAAATAGGTCTCGCCCAGCCAATATTGCGCATTGCCGGCCAGCTCGTCCTGCGGGTGCTTCTGCACGAACTGGATGAAGGCGGATTCGGCCGCCGGGTAGTCCTGGCTGCGCAGCAGGCCGAAGGCGTAATTATATTGGTCGGTGGTCGAGCCGTTCGGCAGCGTTGCGGCCTTGCCCGGCGGCGGGGATGTCGCCGGTGCGCCGCCCTGACCCGGCGCCGACAGGAAACCGCCGGTGCTGGGCGGCGCGTCCATATTGCCGGCACCGCCCGGCGACGCGGGTCTGCCGCCGCGCGGCGAGGCCGAAACCGGCGCATCGACCGGGCCGGCCGGCGGTGCGGCGCCATTGCCCGGATGTTCGAGCGCGCCGAAACGCTGCTCGTCATCTTGGCTCTGCTTGTCCAGTCGGGTCTTCAGTTCGGCGATGCCGTTCTGCAGCTCTTCGATCTGGCCGGTCATGGTCCGCATCTGCTCTTCGAGCTGATCCATGCGGATGCCGGTATTGAGCGCGGCGGTGCCGTCGCCGGCCGGCGGCACGCCAGGCGTGCCGGTGGCCGGCACTTCGTTGCGATAGAGCTGGCGCTGGACCTGGTTCAGGTCGCGCTCCAACCGGTCGAGCCGGTCGCTGGTGGAACGATCCTGCGCCTCTGCCGATCCCGCGAACGGGACGATGGCAAGGCCGAGGAGAATGACGGCAAGACCGGAACAGAACTTGTGCATGAAAATCCCGCTACACGTACGGACGCCGCCGCCGATCAGATACTTCATGTCGGCATGCTCTCCTCCCGTCAACGGTTGAGAGAGCAAAGCGTCGCGAATGGCGCATCGGACGGAGACGACCGTCTGATTTCCGCCACAGCCTCGGCTCCGGAAAACCCGGGTCGTCGCCCGAGACGCTGGAGACTATAGCCCTGAATCAGGCAAAAAAAGGGCGCCGGAACCCTGCTCTCGCGAGCCGATCCCGACGCCACATCTTTACCGTCTCAGGCGGCGATGCCGCCCGAGGACGGGTCTTTAGTTGACCACCGTCACAGCGCGACGGTTCTGGGCGTAGGCGGCTTCGTTGTTGCCAACGACGGCCGGACGCTCCTTGCCGTAGGAGATCGTCTGGAGACGACCGCCCGCGACGCCGAGAGCCACGAGGCCGTTCTTGGCCGAGGTCGCACGACGCTCGCCGAGGGCGAGGTTGTACTCACGCGTGCCGCGCTGGTCGCAATGGCCTTCGATCGTGAAGGTCGCCGACGGGTACTTCGTCATGAAGGCGGCCTGACGGGTCAGGATGGCCTTGGCTTCCGGCGAGATGTCCGACTTGTCGAACGCGAATAGGACCCGGTCACCGACCTGGGTCTTCAGCTCGTCGGCGAGCGACAGGGCGGCAGCGGTCGGGGTCGTGGTCTGCGAGCCGCCGGTACCGACGGTGGAAGCGGGCGGCGTCGTGTCGCAAGCGGCCAGGACGGTCATGGCGGCCATGAGGCCGAGGATTTTAATCCGCATTTTTGTGTTCCTTCAGCGTAACCAGATTCGGGAGAAGTCGGGACCTACCGGGTGGCAGCCTCGTACTGCGGCACGCACGCCGCCACCCACCGCGCGCGAACGGTTGGTGAAAACGGCCGGAATATACCGACCTTTTCCCATCCATTCAAGGGGTTCTCACTGAAGTAGTGGCGACCAGGCCGGATCCGAACCGTCTTGGGGCGTCACAACCTCGCGTTCATTACTACCAGTCAAATCGATCGAATAGAGCCGGGTCGAGTCTCCAGAACCCGAGGCATTCGAAGGCGTTTGCTTGAAATACATCAGCACACGTCCGTTCGGTGCCCAGGTCGGACCCTCAACCAGGAACCCGCTGGTCAGTATACGCTCGCGCTGCCCGTCAGGTTGCATGACACCAATCGAAAAATTACCGCCCTCCTGTTTGGTGAAGGCGATGAGGTCGCCGCGCGGCGACCAGACCGGTGTCGCATAGCGGCCGGTGCCGAAGCTGATGCGGTGCTGATTGCTGCCGTCGGCATTCATCACATAGACCTGCTGCGTGCCGCCGCGATCGGATTCGAACGTGATCTGGCTGCCGTCGGGCGAGTAGCTCGGCCCCGAATCGATCGCGTTGCTGCTCGTAATCTGGGTGACTTTGCGGGTGCGCAGATCCTGCGTGAAGATCTGGGAATTGGGGCCGTTGGACAGGGCGAAGATGACCTTGTTCCCGTCCGGCGAGAATCTGGGCGCGAAAGTCATGCCCGGAAACTGGCCCAATGCTTCCTGCTGGCCGGTTTCGATATTGAACATGAAGACCTGCGGCACGCCCCGGGCGTAGGAGAGATAGGTGATTTCCTGCGACGAAGGCGAGAAGCGCGGCGTCAGCACCAGGGCACGACCGTCGGTCAACGCCTTATTGTTGAAGCCGTCCTGATCCATGATCGCCAGGCGTTTGATCCGGTGCAGGGCCGGACCGCTTTCGGCGATGTAGACGATGCGGGTGTTGAAGTAACCTTCCTCGCCGGTGATGCGCTTGTAGACCTCATCCGCGATCCGGTGGCCGATTTCCCGCCAGCTCTGCTGAGGCGTGTTGAAGCTCACGCCGGCGATCTGTGTGCCCGCCAGCACGTCCCATAGGCGAAAGTCGATCTTGAGATGCCCGTCCGGCTGTGCGGTCACCGCCCCGGTGACCAGCGCCTGGGCGTTGATCAGCTTCCAGTCGGCAAAGCGCGGCACACCGGTCAGCGCGGCCGGATCCTGGATAAAAGCCCGCGGGTCGAGTGGCTTGAACAGGCCCGAGCGCTCGAGATCGGCCGATACCACCTGGGTCACCTGGGCGCCGATCTGGGCGTCGTTGCCCTGGCCCAGAAGGTTCGGCAGCGCGATCGGCATGGGCTGCGGATTGCCCTTGGTAATGTCGAGCGTGAGATCCGCCCGGGCCTCGGGCACGAAACACAGCAGGCCGAGCAGGATCGCGCAGAGGCCGCGAAATGGAACGCGCCGAAAATTTCGTTTCATAGGAGATCCCTTGGATCGAAATTGAGGGTCATATTCTTCCATTGGTCGAACTTGTCAGGCGGTACCTTGAGCGGCACGCAACTGGGATTGCGGACTGCCCGGACCGCGCTGTCGGCAGCGGATCGGAAGAAGCCATCGCTGTTGTAACGCCCCTGATCGACCACTTGCACCGTCTGGGGCGTGCCATCCGACGCCAGTTGAACGCGCAAAGTGATCACAAGGTTCTTCGCATCTTTGGCGCCGGCCGGCGGATTCCAACATTGCTCAATCTGCGCGATGATTGTGTCTTTTTCCGATGTCGAAAGTTGCGAGCCCAACGGCGCGTTCGGTTGTGCCGACGCGGGCGCGGATGCGACCTGCTTCTGCGGCTTCGGCGGCGTATCCTGCTTTGGCGTCGGCGCGGTGGCTGCCAGACTCTTCAACAGATCGTCGGCCGCAAGCTCCTTCTTATCCGGCTTGGGCGGCGTCGGCTTGGGCTGCGGCTTCGGCGGTTCCGGTTTCGGCGGCTCGGGCTTCGGCGGCTCCGGCTTCGGTTCCGGCGGCTTGGGCGCGGGCAAGGGATCCGGCGTCGGCGGCGGCGGTGGCGGTGGGGGTGACGGCTTCGGCGGTTCCGGCACGGGCGGCGGGGGCGGCGACGGTGGAGCCGATTGCGCCACGGGTGGCGGCGACGGCGGCGGCAGCAGCGGATCGGGCTTGGGCGGATCGGGCTTCACCGCCGGCACCGGCGGTGGCGGCGTGTCGAGCTCGGCCTTTTCGACCGGCTTCGGATTGCGCTGGGTCGCGCGGGTCAGCTCGGAAATATTCACCAGCTTGACCGCGATCGCCGTCTCTTCCGGCGGCGGCTCCTTCTTCAGGAAATCCGGCAGGCCGAGCAGAATGACCAGCACGATCACCGTGTGCAGCACGGTGGAGACGGCCAGGCCTTCGCGCATCTCTTCGAAGCGGCTCACCGGCGCGCTCCAAATGACTGTCGTTGGAAGGTAAATCGAATGTCCATCATCGGTCGAACGCCAGAGAAGCCATCATGTCACACGAGAATCATGGCTTCTTTGCAGGCGCTTTGCCGGCGGCGCCGCCCGATTGCGGCAATTCCGCGATCAATGACACCTTGCTGTAGCCGGCGGACGCGATGAGACCCATCACCTCCATGACCCGGCCATAGTTGATCGCCCGGTCGCCGCGGACATAGATCACGGCGTCCTGGTTGTTGTCGGTGATCGCCTGCAGCTTGGGCAGCAGCGCGTCGGCCTCGATCGGCGTGTCCTGGACGTAGATCTGCCCCTCGGCCTTGATCGAGACGACGAGCGGCTCCTTCTGCTCGTTGATCGTCGGCGCCTGGGTCTTGGGCAGGTCGACCGGGACGCCCACGGTCAGCAGCGGGGCCGCGACCATGAACACGATCAGCAGCACCAGCATGACGTCGACCATCGGCGTCACGTTGATCTCGGACATCGGTCGTCGGTTGTTGCGCCCGTGACGGCCCCGACCGCCGCCGCCCATCATCGATCCGGCCATGGCTCAGACCTTTTCTTCGAGCTGGCGCGACAGGATGGCGCTGAATTCCGAGGCGAAATTGTCGAGCCGGTTGCCGTAGCGACCGAGGTCGGTCGTCAGCTTGTTGTAGCCCACGACTGCCGGGATGGCGGCGATCAGGCCCAGCGCGGTGGTGAACAAGGCTTCGGCGATGCCCGGCGCCACGACGGCCAGGCTGGAATTCTTGCTCGCGGCGATCGCCTCGAACGAATTCATGATGCCCCAGACCGTGCCGAACAGGCCCACGAAGGGCGCGGTCGAGCCGACCGTGGCCAGGAACGCCATGTAGCGTTCGGCCCGTTCCAGCTCGCGGCCGACCGTCACGTTCATCGCTTTCTCGATGCGCTCCTTCAGGCTGGCCTGCAGGTTGCCGGCGATGACCAGACCCTTGGCCGCCGAGCGGCGCCATTCCAGCATGGCCGCGGCGAAGGTCGCCGACATCGGATCCACGGGTCGCGAGCCGATCCGGTCGTACAGATCCTCGATCGAGCCGCCGGACCAGAAGCTTTCCTCGAAAGCATCGGCGGCGCGGACCAGGCGCTTCACCTTCAACACCTTGTCGAAGATGATCGCCCAGCTCCAGAACGAGGCGGCGAGAAGCAGCACCATCACGCCCTTCACGATCAGATCCGCCTGCAGGAACAGGGAGATCATCGAGAGAGTTGGGGCGGCGGCGCCGCCAAGATTCACGGTGTCGACTTGCATGGCTCTGGCGCGCTCACTTCGGAGGTGACGAGGGGACGAGAAAGGGGCGGATCGCGTCGGCAAGCGGCGCGGGGATGCGGCCGGGACGCCCGGCGGACGTCAGCAGCACCAATTCGAGATCGAGGCCGACCAGCAACTGGCCGTCGCGGTGCACGGTCTGGCGCGCGGTCATGCGCACGCCGGTCATGTCGGCCAGCCGCGTCTCGACCACGAGCGCATCGTCGAGCCGGGCCGGCAGGCGGAAATCGATCTGCGCCCGGCGCACGACCCAGCCGAGGCCGGTCTCGCTCAGCATTTTATCATGCTGCCAGCCGATCGTGCGCAGGCATTCCGAGCGCGCGCGCTCGGCGAAGCGCAGATAATTCGCGTGATAGACGATGCCGCCGGCATCCGTGTCCTCGTAATAGACCCGGATCGGAAAGCGATGGACGCCGTCGGCGACCAGGCCGCTGGTCGGATGGAGACTCACAGCTCGGTCTCCTCTTCCGTCGCCAGCAGGTCGAGCTGTAGGCCGGCCGGCCTGACGACCGCCATGCCGATATGGCCGAACGCCTTGTCGGTCAGCAGCCGCCCGCGCGGCGTGCGCTGCAGGAAGCCTTGCTGGATCAGATAGGGCTCGATCACGTCCTCGATCACGTCGCGCTGTTCGGACAGCACGGCCGCCATGGTATCGACGCCGACCGGGCCGCCGCCGTAATGCTCGGCGATCGCCTGCAGATAGCGCCGATCCATGGCATCGAGGCCGGAGCGATCGACCTCGAGCCGGTTCAGCGCCTTGTCGGCAGCGTCCGCATCGATCTGGTCCAGGCCCGCGACCGCGGCGAAATCGCGCACGCGCCGCAGCAGCCGCCCGGCGACGCGCGGCGTGCCGCGCGCGCGGCGCGCGATCTCGGCGGCTCCATCGGGGGCGAGGGTCATGGCGAGCAAACGCGCGCCGCGCTGAATGATCCGCTCCAGCTCGTCCGGTTCGTAGAATTGCAGGCGCAGCGGAATGCCGAAGCGTTCGCGCAGCGGCCGGGTGATGCGGCCGGACCGGGTCGTGGCGCCGACCAGGGTGAACGGCGGCAGGTCGATGCGGATCGAGCGCGCGGCCGGCCCCTCGCCGATGATCAGGTCGAGCTGGAAATCCTCCATCGCGGGATAGAGCACCTCCTCGACCGCCGGCTGCAGCCGGTGGATCTCGTCGATGAACAAAACGTCGAACGGCTGCAGGTTGGTCAGCAGCGCCGCCAGGTCGCCGGCGCGCTGGATGATCGGGCCGGAGGTGGCGCGGAACCCCGCCCCCATCTCGGCCGCGACGATCTGGGCCAGCGTGGTCTTGCCCAGGCCCGGCGGCCCATGGAACAGCACATGGTCGAGCGCCTCGCCCCGGCCCTTGGCGGCGGCGATGAACACGCGCAGGTTCTCGCGCACCTGGCGCTGGCCGACGAAATCGTCGAGCGACAGCGGGCGCAAGGCGACCTCGGGCCGGTCCGCACTGCCGCGCTCGGTCGCGACGATCCGATCGGGCCCCGATGATTCCAAATCCGGGCTCACGAGGCGATCTCTTTCAGGCCGGCGCGGATCAGGTCGGTGACGGTGACGCCGTCACCCAGCTTGCGCTGGGCGGTGGCGACGGCGCCGAGCGCGTCGGGGCGACGGTAGCCCAGATTGACCAGGGCCGAGATCGCGTCCTCGGCCGGGCCGGCCAGATCGGTCCCGACCGGTGGCAGTTGAATGACCGTGCCGGTCGGCGCCGGGCCCGCGGCCAGGCCGTGGGCCGCAGCCTTGTCCTTCAACTCGGTCACCAGCCGCACCGCGAGCTTCGGCCCGACCCCGTCGGCGCGGGCGAGCGAGGCCTTGTCCTGGGCCAGGATCGCCCGGGTCAAATGTTCCGGCGACAGGACCGAGAGAATGCCGAGCGCCACCCGGCCGCCGACGCCCTGCACGGTCGTCAGCGTGCGGAACCAGTCGCGTTCGGCCCGGTCGATGAAGCCGAACAGGCTCCAGCTGTCCTCGCGGATCTGCATCTCGGTCAAGAGCGACGCGGTCTCGCCCTTGCCCGGCAGGGCCGCGCGGGTCCGGGTCGAGACCTGGAGCTGATAGCCTACGCCCTGGACGTCGAGCATCACCCCATCGAGCCCGACGTCATCGACCAGGCCGGTCAGGCGGACGATCATCATCGCCCGGCCACCGCGGCTGCGAAGCGGCGGGTCTGGGCATGGTGGGCGTGACAAATGGCGACGGCGAGCGCATCGGCGGCGTCGGCCTGGGTCACGGCGGAGCCGGGCAGCAGCCGACGCACCATCATCTGGATCTGCGCCTTGTCGGCATGGCCGGCACCGACCACGGTCTTCTTGATCAGGTTGGGCGAATATTCGGCGACGACCAGCCCGCGCAGCGCCGGCGCCAGCATGGCCACGCCGCGCGCCTGGCCCAGCTTCAGCGCCGAGGCCGGGTTCTTGTTGACGAAAGTCTCCTCGACCGCCGCCTCGTCCGGCTGCCACTCGTCCAGCACCAGATTGATGCCGGTCAGCAGTTCGACCAGCCGGTCGGCCATGTCGCGCTTCTCGTCGCTGGTGACCACGCCGGACGCGACATAGCGCAGATGCTGCCCGGCCATATCCACGATGCCCCAGCCGGTACGGCGGAGGCCGGGATCGAGGCCGAGCAGGCGGCGCGAGATCGGACCAGCGGTCATGGGATCTGTCGTCAGCCCCCGAGTTTCGCCATCAGCTCGTCGGGAATGTCGAAATTGGCATAGACGGTCTGGACGTCGTCATTGTCTTCCAGCACGTCGATGAACTTGAACAGCGACTGGGCGACCTCCTCGTCGGTCACCGGCGCGTTCGTGGCCGGCCGCCAGACCAGCTTCGACGAGGAGGACGGGCCAAACGTCGCCTCGAGCGCGTCGCGCACCGACGACAGGTCGTCGGGCGCGCACAGCACGACATGGTCTTCCTCGCCGCTTTCGACATCGTCGGCACCGGCTTCGATGGCGCCCTCGAGCATCGCGTCGGCCGAGGCGACCTTGGCCGGATAGGTCACTTCACCCAGGCGCTGGAACATGAAGCTGACGCTGTTGGTCTCGCCCAGCGCGCCGCCGGACTTGTTGAAGGCGGTGCGCACGTCGCCCGCGGTGCGGTTGCGATTGTCGGTCAGCGCCTCGACGATCAAGGCCACGCCGCCCGGGCCATAGCCCTCGTAGCGCACTTCCTCGTAATTCGTGCCGTCTTCGCCGCCGGCGCCGCGCTTGATGGCGCGATCGATCGTGTCCTTGGACATGTTGCCGGCGCGCGCCGAAATGATCGCGGCACGCAGGCGCGGATTGAACGCCGGGTCGGGCAGCCCGGATCGGGCAGCGACCGTCAGCTCGCGGATGATCTTGGTGAAGACCTTCGCGCGCTTGGCGTCCTGCGCCCCTTTGCGGTGCATGATGTTTTTGAATTGGGAATGGCCAGCCATCGAGAGATCGACCCAACTAGTGCAGTGTTATGGGTTGTGGATACCACATGTGGTGGCGAGAGCAATGTTCCCTCTGGCTCCCAGCAGCATCCGGTGTGAATAACAGCCCAATATGGCGGGATTTGGGCCGTGTCCTGCGAGGATTTAGCGGGTCTGCCGCTCAGATCCAGGCCGGCTGCAGGCGGCCGCCGACCCGGATCGGGGCGATGCGCTTGGCGAGGCCGGTCGCGTCGTCGGTCTCGACGAACACGCCGCACACCGTCGCCTCGCCCTCGGCCGGGGTCAGGCGCTCGCCTGGCGTCTTGCGCACGAAACGGTGGATCGCCGCCTCCTTCTGCATGCCGATGACCGAATCATAATCGCCGCACATGCCGGCATCGGTCAGGTAGGCCGTGCCCTTGGTCAGGATCTGCGCGTCGGCGGTCGGAATATGCGAGTGGGTGCCGACCACGAGCGAGGCGCGGCCATCGAGATAATGCCCAATCGCCATCTTCTCGCTGGTCGCCTCGCCATGGACGTCGACCAGTACGGCCGAGACGTTGCCGCCCAGCTGCCGGCCGGCCAATTCCCGGTCGAGGCAGGCGAACGGATCGTCGAGCGGATCCATGAACAGCCGGCACATGACATTGATCACGACGATGCGGCGGCCGTCGGTCAGCTGGAAGGTGCGCAGCCCCTTGCCGGGCGTGCCGGCCGGAAAATTCGCGGGACGCAGCAGGCGCGGGTCGCCGTCGATCGAACCCATCACCTCGCGCTGGTCCCAGACATGGTTGCCGGTGGTGATGGCATCGACGCCGACCTCGTACAGGCTCTTGGCGATCTTGTCGGTGATGCCGAAGCCCGCCGCCGCGTTCTCGCCATTGACCACGACGAAATCGGTCGCCAGCTCGCTTTTCAGCCGCGGCATTTCCCGGATGACGGCATCGCGGCCGGAGCGACCCAGAATATCGCCCAAAAACAACAAACGCATCGATGCTTCCCGTTCGACCGGTTGGAGCCGGCATTACAACAGTTCAAATAAATCCGCGCTCGGTCAGGATCCGGTCGAGCCGCTCGTCGTGATCGCCGATCGGTACCGCATCCACCTGCTGCGCGCCATAAGCGATGCCGACCGCGTTGAGCGGTCCCGCCGCCCGCAAGGCCGCGAGCGTGCGATCGTAGAATCCCGCGCCATAGCCGAGCCGATGGCACCGGCGATCGAACGCGAGCAGGGGCACCAGCACCAGGTCCGGCACCAGCGCCGGTTCGCCCTCGGCCGGATGAACGGTGCCGAACGGACCGGCGGCCAATATCCTGTCAGCCCGCCAGCGCCGGAACAGCAGCGGCTGGCCGCGTGCGATCACCACCGGCAGCGCGAGATCGGCACCGGTCGCGGCCGCCAGCGCCAACATCAGCGGACGCACATCGATCTCGCTGCGGATCGAACGGAAGCCGGCGACGACCCGGGGCCGCAGGGCGGCCAGGGCATCGAGCCCGTGTCGGATCAGCGCGTCGCCCGCCGTGGTGCCCAAGGCCGCATGCGCCGCATCGCGCCCGGCCGCCGCCCTGCGCCGCAGCGCGGCCTTGGCCTGGCTCAGCGGGTCGGGCGCAAGGGACATGGAGGACTTTCGAGGCAAAATAAGCAGTCTAGAGCGGAGCCGCGACGGCCGTTGGACTTGTCGTACCCTCGTGGCCTGCTAGTGCAGGTGGGGACCGCGTATCGGAACCACGGCTCCGACAGAGACAGCCCCCGAGAGGTACATTATGGCCCCGGGGTTTGAACTGCCTGACGCGCCGCGCAGCCCCGCTCCAGGCCCTACAGGTAGTCCTGCTCGAGCTCGGCCGCAATGGCCTCGATGCGATCGGCCAGCGATTCAAGCGCTTCGGCCAGCACCGCCTCATGCGGCGCCTGCTGGGGCGCCAGCGGCGGCGGCGGCGGTGCCCCCGGCGCCTGGGCCGCCGCGGCCGGCGGCGGCAGCCCCTGACCGCCCTTGGCGACGGCGCTCTTCATCTGGGTCAGCGCCTGGTCGGTATCGATCAGCTCGTCGGTGATCATCAGGCTGGCCATGACCAGCAGGCGCGCGTCGCCGACCTGGCCGACCGCCTTGACCAGCTGCCCGACCTTCTGTTCGAGGTAGGAGCCGAGCCGCGCGACATGCGCCTCCTGGCCATCGTCGCAGGCGACGGAATAGGCGCGGCCGTTGACCGTGACCTGGACCGATCCCATCCTCAGGCCTCCAGCGCCGTCTTGATCAGGTCAATGGCGCCGTCGAGCCGGTCGGCCAGACCACCGCTGCGCTGGCTCAGCTCGGCAAACTCGGCCTGGGCCGACGCCAGCTCGCCGGCCATGCGCCGGCGCGTCTCGGTGCCGCGGCCCCGCTGGCCCGCCATCGCCGCCTCGAGCCGGTCCACCGCGCGGGTCAACCGCGCCGCCGCCCCCGCCAAATCCGCCATGCCGCAAGAGTCCCCACGCCCGTTCGCAATATCGCGAAGAGCGTTAGCCTCCATGGCGCGCGCGGTCAATGAAAAGGCCGCATTCCCATGGCCCAGGCCTGTCGTCTAGCTGCATTCGCCGATGACGGGGCCGACGGGGCGCCCGTTTGAGCCCTTTGCCCGATATGTTTCGCATCGGGTTATCTCGGGCGGCAATTCCCGGTAGATCGTCAGCGGAGTCGTTCGGTATCGGCAGATCATCGACAAAGGCCCGTGCGACGGTGCGAACTGTGTCTTGAAGACGACGACCACACCGGTCTTGGTCTTGGTCTCGAGCCCCTCGACCCACGAACGCCTGCCACCCGGAGCATATTGATTGATTTCGGCCAGCGCGGCATAGGCTCCCCTTATCTGTGGCTCCAGATCGATGAGCGGCGGATCCTCATAGACATCGAGACCGTCCAGCAGCGCTTCCTCTGGAACCCACATGGCCGACCAGCCCGGAATCCGCCTCACATCCTCCGGCGTGCCGACATGCGGCGGCGATATGATCGTCGGCGGACAGGAAATGGTCTCGGCACCGGCGGTCGCAGCCCACAGCAGCGGGATCACGACAAAAAATTTACGGCACCCCTTCATTTGGCCACCTTGATGATTCGATACTTCCGCCCATCACGGATGGGCACGGCGTTATCCGCGAATCGGTCACCGCGCTTGGCCAACAGCGGGGAGCCCGGCCAAAGGAAGATACCATGCCCGGTGCAGAGCAATGTGCCCGAGGGCGGCCGAAGGTCTGGATCGGTACGGTGATGAACGGCGTTGGTCAAGGCGAGCCCCCGAAACGGATCGAATGCCCTGAACATATCAGGAACATTCTCCTCGCTCAACTTTCAGAGGAAGAAATTTCAACCGGGCCCTGTCGGCCCGGGATCCGATCCCGGGTTCCAGCAGAACCGCCTTGCGCTCGCGCGTGTTGACCCAGGGCAGCCTTGCGACGCAATGTGCGCCCGCCTTTTTCTATGATGCCGGCCCGCGTCGCGCGGGCTCTCGCATTCCCGTTATCGAGAGACCGTGCCCCATGAGCTCGTCCGACGCCCCCGCCAAACCCGCCGACCTGACCCCGCTGAAACAGGACCCGACCTACGGCCCGATGGCCAATGCGTTGCGCGCGCTGGCCATGGACGCGGTCGAGGCGGCGAATTCCGGTCATCCCGGCATGCCGATGGGCATGGCCGATGTCGCGACCGTTTTGTTCGCCGAGCATCTGAAATTCGATCCGTCCGATCCGCATTGGCCCGACCGCGACCGCTTCCTGCTGTCGGCCGGCCATGGCTCGATGCTGCTCTACGGCCTGCTGCATCTGACGGGCTATCCGGGCGTCACGCTCGATGAGATCAAGCATTTCCGCCAGCTGGGCCATATGACCGCCGGCCATCCGGAATACGGCCATATCGTCGGGGCCGAAGTCACGACCGGGCCGCTGGGCCAGGGCATCACCAATGCGGTCGGCATGGCGTTTGCCGAGCGGCTGCTGAACGCGCGCTTCGGCGATGCGCTGGTCGATCACTACACCTACGTCATCGCCGGCGATGGCTGCCTGATGGAAGGCATCAGCCACGAGGCGATGTCGATCGCCGGCCATTACCAGCTCGGCAAGCTGATCGTGTTCTGGGACAACAACAGGATCTCGATCGACGGTTCGACCGAATTGGCCGTGTCGGACGACCAGGAAATGCGCTTCCGCGCCCATGGCTGGCACGTCCAGGCGGTCGATGGCCATGACCCCCATGCCGTCTCCCGCGCGATCGCGGCCGCCAAGGCCGTGACCGACAAGCCGTCGATGATCGCCTGCCGCACCACGATCGGCTTCGGCGCCCCCAGCAAGGCCGGCACCGCCGCCGCCCATGGCGCCGCACTCGGCGCCAAGGAGATCGAGGGCGCGCGCATCAAGCTGAACTGGCCGTATGACGCGTTCGAGGTGCCGGACGATATCCGCGCGTCCTGGAAGAAAATCGCCGCCAAGGGGGCCGAACCCCATGCCGCCTGGAAAAAGCGCCACGCCGCCGCGAAGGCCGGCGTGCGCGAGACGTTCGATCGCCAGATCGCCGGCGAGCTGACCCCGGGCTGGGAAAACGCGATCGTCGAGCTCATCGCCAAGTTCGCGTCCGAAAAGCCGAAGATCGCGACCCGCTTGGCCTCGCAGCTGGTGCTGAACGCGCTGGCGCCGGTCATGCCGGAACTGCTGGGCGGTTCGGCCGACCTGACGCCGTCCAATCTGACCCAGGCCAAGAGTCAGACCGTGGCGACGCCCGAGGATTTCTCGGGCAGCTATGTCCATTGGGGCGTGCGCGAGCACGGCATGGCCGCCGCCATGAACGGCATCGCGGTCCATGGTGGCCTGGTGCCCTACGGCGGCACCTTCCTGGTGTTCGCCGACTATAGCCGGCCGTCGATCCGGCTGGCGGCGCTGATGGGCATCCGGGTCATCCATGTCATGACCCATGATTCGATCGGCCTGGGCGAAGACGGCCCGACCCATCAGCCAGTCGAGACGATCGCGGCGCTGCGCGCCATTCCGAACCTGCTGGTGTTCCGCCCGGCCGACCCGATCGAGACGGCCGAATGCTGGGCGCTGGCATTGCAGCACAAGACCCGCCCGTCGATCCTGGCCCTGTCGCGCCAGGGCATCCCGACCATGCGGACAAGCGGGGCCGAGAACAGCTCGTCGCGCGGCGCTTATGTGCTGGCCGCCGCGTCCGGCCCGCGCCAGGCGACGATCCTCGCGACCGGTACCGAAGTCGCCCTCGCCATGACCGCGCGCGAAAAACTGGAAGCCGAAGGCATCCCGACCGCCGTCGTGTCGATGCCGAGCTGGGAATTGTTCGCCGAACAGACCCACGCCTATCGCACCGAAGTTCTGGGCGAGACCGACAACCGCGTCGCGGTCGAGGCCGCGGTGGGATTCGGTTGGGAACGCTGGATCGGCACCAAGGGCCGCTTCGTCGGCATGTCGACATTCGGCGCATCCGGCCCGGCCGAAAAGCTGTATCAGCATTTCGGCATCACGGTCGAAGCCGTAGTCGCCGCCGTGAAGGAAGGCCTCTAGCCCCACCCGCCGCCGGAAGCCCGCTTCCGGCGGCTTTGATTTGATCTTAAGACAAGCCGGCCCCGTCGCGAGCGGCCGGCACCTATCCGGGAGTTCAGCATGGCAGTGAAAGTGGCAATCAACGGCTTCGGGCGCATCGGCCGCCTGGTGCTGCGCGCGATCATCGAATCCGGCCGCACCGACGTCGAAGTCGTCGGCATCAACGATCTGGGCGACGTCGCGACCAACGCGCATCTCTTGAGCTACGACAGCGTGCACGGCCGGCTGAAGACCGAGGTGACCACCGGCGACGGCTGGATGGATGTCGGCCGCGGCAAGATCCGCGTAACCGCCGAGCGCGATCCGGCCAAGCTGCCCTGGGGCGAGCTGGGCGTCGACGTGGCATTGGAATGCACCGGCATCTTCACCAAGCGCGAGACCGCGGCGAAGCATCTGGAAGCCGGCGCCAAGCGCGTGCTGGTCTCGGCCCCGGCCGACGGCGTCGACATGACCATCGTCATGGGCGTCAACCAGGACCAGCTGACCGGCGCGCATCACGTCGTCTCGAACGCCTCCTGCACGACCAACTGCCTGGCGCCGGTCGCCTATGTGCTGAACGAGGCGTTCGGCATCGAGCGCGGCTATATGACGACGATCCATTCCTATACCGGCGACCAGAACACGGTCGACACCCTGCACAAGGACCTGCGCCGCGCCCGGGCTGCCGCGCTCTCGATGATCCCGACCTCGACCGGTGCGGCCAAGGCCGTAGGATTGGTGCTGCCGGCGCTGAAGGGCAAGCTCGACGGCACCTCGATCCGCGTGCCGACCGCCAATGTCTCGGTCATCGACCTGACCTTCGTCACCGCGCGCGACACCTCGGTCGAGGAAATCAACGGCGCGATGAAGGCGGCCGCCGCCTCGGCCCGGTTCAAGGGCATCCTGGCGACCAATTCGGCGCCGCTGGTCTCGGTCGACTTCAACCATGATTCCCACTCGTCGACCTTCGACCTGACCCAGACCGTGGTGATGGACCAGCGCTTCTGCCGTATCCTCAGCTGGTACGACAATGAATGGGGCTTCTCGAACCGCATGGCCGACACGGCCGCCGCGATCGGCAAGCTGATCTAAGCCGGGACGGACGATGACCGAAGGCGCCAACCCGCCGGCGATCATCGTCCATTCGCTGGCGCAAGCGCTCGTCGCGGCCGAGGCCGCGGTGGCATTGGGCCGGCCGCTGACCTTGCGCAGTCCCGCTGGTGCGGGCGGCACGCTGGGCGTCGGCTGGTTCGCCGGCCTCAGCACCTTGCTGGCCGAACGCCATCCGGCGCTCGACCTGACCCTGGTGCTGGATTGCGCCGACGAGGCCGGCACGGCGCTGGGCGCGCTGCGCCGCGGGCTGAAGGCGGTCCGGGTCGAAGCATCTTCCGACGTGCGGGCAAAGCTCGCCGCCTTGGCCCAGACCCATGGCGCGCGGCTGGACGAGGATGATCGGCCCTGCCTCGACCTGGTCGATGGGCTGGTGGAACCGGTCGATCTCGCTGCCCGTTGTCGGGACTGGCTCATGCACTAATATGGCCGCCGTTGCATAGGCACGGTCGGCTGGTTTACGAAACATCTGAAATTCGGGCGGCCCGGGGAACGGCCGCCCTCGCTTTGATTGGAGACACCGGATGTCGATCACGCCGCAAGTCAAGAAGATCCTGGATCATTACGAGAGCGACAATCCGGGCAGCAAGGCGAACCTCGCCCGCATCCTGATGCAGGGCCGCCTGGGCGGCACCGGCAAGCTCGTCATCCTGCCGGTCGACCAGGGCTTCGAGCATGGCCCGGCGCGCTCCTTCGCGGCCAATCCGGTCGGCTACGACCCGCATTATCACCACGGACTGGCGATCGAAGCCGGCCTGTCGGCCTATGCCTCGGCGCTGGGCATGCTCGAAGCCAGCTCCGGCACCTTCGCCGGCCAGATCCCCACCATCCTCAAGGTCAATTCGTCGAACAGCCTGTCGACCGCCAAGGAAGCGCCGAGCCAGGCCATCACCGGCTCGGTCGGCGACGCGCTGCGCCTCGGCTGCTCGGCGATCGGCTTCACGATCTATCCGGGCTCGGACGCGCAGTTCGAGATGATGGAGCAGATCCGCGAGATGGCGGAAGAAGCCAAATCCGTCGGCCTGGCCGTGGTCATCTGGTCCTATCCGCGCGGCGGCAGCCTGTCCAAAGCCGGCGAGACGGCGATCGACATCTGCGCCTATGCCGCCCATATGGCAGCCCTGCTCGGCGCCCATATCATCAAGGTCAAGCCGCCGACCGACGTGCTGGAGCTGGCCGCGGCCAAGACGGTCTACGAAAAGCAGAACATCGACATCTCGACCCAGGCCAAGCGCTACGCGCACGTCGTGCAGGCCTGCTTTGCCGGCCGCCGCATCGTCGTGTTCTCCGGCGGCGAAGCGAAGGATGTCGACAGCGTCGTCAACGAAGCCCGCGCGATCCGCGACGGCGGCGGCAACGGCTCGATCATCGGCCGCAACACGTTCCAGCGTCCGAAGGCCGAAGCGCTGGCGTTGCTCGACAAGCTGATCAACGTCTATCTCGGCAAGGACTGATGTCCAGCAAGGCCGAGCCGGCGTCCTGCCGGCTCTACCTCGTGACGCCCGAACGTCTCGAGCCCGCCCCCTTCGCCGATCAATTGGCGGCGGCGCTCGACGGCGGCGACGTCGCCTCGGTCCAGCTGCGCCTGAAGCACGTCGACGACGACGCGATCAAGCGCGCCTGCGAGATCCTGCTGCCGATCGCCACGGCGCGCGACGTGGCGTTCCTGCTGAACGACCGGCCGGACCTGGCGGTCGCCTGCGGCTGCGACGGCGTCCATGTCGGCCAGAGCGACATGCCCTATGCCGAGGCGCGCCGAAAGGTCGGGCCCGACCGGATCGTCGGCGTCACCTGCCACGACAGCCGGCACCTGGCCATGGAAGCGGCCGAGGCCGGGGCGGACTATGTCGCGTTCGGCGCGTTCTATCCGACCCAGACCAAGCCGTCGAACTACCGGCCCGAGCCTGAGCTGCTGGCCTGGTGGAGCGAGTTCATGACCGTGCCCTCGGTCGCGATCGGCGGCATCACGCCGGCCAATTGCGTGCCGCTGGTCAAGGCCGGGGCGGATTTCATCTGCGTGGTCAGCGCCGTCTGGCAAAATCCGGATGGTCCGGCGGCGGCGGTCAAGGCGTTCAACCGCGTGATCGCCGAAGCCTCGGCCTAAGCCGCGAACCCCAGGCAGACCGCGCCGATGGCGACCAGGCTGCAGCCGGCCAGCCGTCGGCCGGTCAGCCGCTCGCCCAGGAAGAATCGCCCGAGCAGGGCCGCGACCAGCACGCTGGTTTCGCGCAGCGCCGAGACCGCCCCCATCGGCGCCACCGCGACCGCCACGATCACGAGGCCATAGGCCAGCAGCGAGACCACGCCGCCGGCCGCGGCCTTGGCCGTCTCGCGCGTCAGGATCGGCGGCAGATACCGGCCGCGCTGGAAGCGGTGAATCAGCAGCATCGGCAGGCCGTCAAGCACGAACAGCCAGGCGGCATAGCCGGTCGGATCGACCGAGGCCCGCGCGCCCAGCCCATCGGTCACGGTATAACCGGCGATGAACAGGCTGGTGACGAAGGCCGGCACCAGCGCCGCGCGACCGGTCTTGGCGCCGGCCAACCCCAGAATTCCGACCGAGACCAGGCAGATGCCGAGCAGGGCCGCCACCGGCAGATGCTCGCCGACGAAGACGGCCGCCGACAGCGTCACCAGCAACGGCGCCGCACCCCGCGCCAGCGGATAGACCTGGCCCAGCTCGCCATGGCGATAGGCCCACACCAGCGCCAGATTATAGCCGACATGGAGAATGGCCGAGATGATCAGCATCGGCCAAGCCGCCGCGACCGGCAGGCCGACGATCAAGGCCCAGGGCAGGGCCGCCAGGCTGGAGGCGGCACTCATCACGACGATGGCCGAAAACCGATCGCCGCCGGCCCGCAGCATGGCGTTCCAGCCGGCATGCAGCAGGGCCGCGGTCAGGGCCAGGACGACGGCAAACAGGGGAATACTGGTCACGGGAAAACGCTCGTTTGACGACGGCCCCAGAACATGGGCGCCTTTGCGCACTGTCACAAATGAGTAATATTGCCTGATCGCGTGATCTGGGGTCATATGAACCGATGCGTAGCCTGCCGCCGCTCAACGCGCTCCGCGCCTTCGACGCCGCCGCCCGTCACCTGAGTTTCACCCGGGCAGCCGACGAGTTGCGTGTGACCCACGGTGCCATCAGCCGCGCGGTCAGCGGGTTGGAGGCCTGGCTCGGCTGCCCGCTGTTCAAGCGCTTCAACCGGCGGATCGAACTGACCGACGAGGGCGGCCGCTATCTGGGCGACATCGGCGCGGCACTCGACCGGATCGCCACGGCGAGCGACCGGATCAAGGGCGCCGGCCCCCGCCGGGTGCTGCGGGTCAACAGCATCGCCACCTTCACCATCCGCTGGCTGATTCCGCGCCTGTCGGGCTTCCAGCAGCGTCACCCGACCATCGAGGTTCGCCTGACCACCTCGAGCGAACCGCCGCAGCATCTGGGCGGTTCGGCCGATCTGATCATTCGCGGCGGGCCGGACACGATCATCGGCTTCGACTGCGGGCTGTTCCTGGGCGAGGCCCGCTCGCCGGTGCTGGCGCCGTCGCTGCGGGCAAAGCTGCCGCTCGACCGGCCGGCCGATCTGGCGCGGCACACGCTGCTGCATACCGACAGCCTGCCCGAACTGTGGCACGACTGGCTGAACCTCGCCGATGTCGGCGGTCTGGTCCCGGCGCACGATCTGACGCTGGAGCATTTCTACCTGACCATCCAGGCCGCGCTCGACGGGCTGGGCGTCGCCATGGGTCCGGCGGCGCTGGTCGCCGACGAGATCGAGGCCGGCCGCCTGATCGCCCCCTTCCCCGGCCTCAGCCTGCCGGCGCGCGGCTATTGCTGGTACCTGCCGACCGAGAAATCGGGCGACCCGGCGGCCCTGGCGTTCCGGGACTGGCTGATCGAAACTGGCGCGGGTCCTTAAGAGCGGGACCGAGAGGTGAACCGATGAGCCGTCGCCCCCGAGAAAACGTCCTGCGCGCGCCCTATTTGAAGTCGATCGCGTTGATGGCCGACCGCGTTCCCGACGTGCAGGCCTATCCGTTTTCGATCCCGGTGATCGCGGCCGAGCCGTTCCGGATCGATTTTACCAAAGCGGTCACCATCCTGGTCGGCACCAATGGCAGCGGCAAATCCACCATCCTGGAAGCAATCGCGCATCTCTGCGGGTTCGGTCGGCTGGGCGGAAACCAGAACTACGCGTCCGGCGACCAGGACGGCGAGACTCTGGGAAAATATCTCCGGGCAGGTTGGCTGCCGAAAGTGGCGCGCGGCTTCTACACCCGCGCCGAAACCTTCTCCGGCCTGGTCGGGCAGATCGACGGGTTCGGCGCCGAGGACGCCTATGGCGGCCGGTCGCTGACCGAGCGCTCCCATGGCGAGGCCTATCTGGAGATCTTCAGAAGCCGCGTCCAGGGCAAGGGCGTCTTCCTGTTCGACGAGCCCGAGGCGGCGCTATCGCCGTCGCGGCAGATCGATTTCCTGAAGCTCGTCAAAGCGGCCGAGCGCGGCGGCGAGGCGCAATTCATCATGGCGACCCACTCGCCGCTGCTGATGGCCTATCCCGGCGCCACCGTGCTGCATCTGACCGATTTCGGGATTTTGGAGCGGCCGTTTCAACAGACCGAGCATTTCCAGGTGCTGCGCGAATTCTATCTCGACCCCGATTCGTTCATGGACGCGATCTTCACGGATTGAGCGCTAATCCAACGGCGCGCGGAACGCCTCATGGCAGGCGCCGCAGCCGACCCGGCCGACCGCGCCCAGTTCGGTCGCGGTGCCGGACCGGTCCCCGCGCTGGACCGCGGCGACCAGCGCCTCGCTCTGGCCGGCAAGCCGGGCCGCGGTCGCGCGAAACCGCTCGTTGTCGGCCCAGATCTCCGGCTTGGCATGGGTCTTGATATCGGGCAGATCGGCCAGGCTCGTGCCCGGCGGAAACAGCGTCGGCAGGCGTTGGGCGGTTTCCAGAATCGCCTGGGCCGCTTCGAGCGCGGCGGGACCATTCTCCTCGCCATCGGCGAAGCTCTTGATCAGGCGGACCTTCTTGGCGAAGCCATCCATCGTCGCCTGGCGGTCGGCGACGATCCGGGCGGGGTCGGGCGCCTCGGCCGCCGCGATCCCGATCGAAAGGCCCGCCGTCATGAGCGCCAGCGACGCGCGTGTCCAAAGTCCTTGCATTCCCATCCCCACCAGGCTTTTCACACCCGAGCATAAGCCGGATGCAGCGCGCTGCGCTGTGGCTCGCGCGCGATGGCTGGGTTTACCCGGCCGCGGGCATAAAGCCGCCGATCAAACGGTCTGGGCCAGATTCACTGCACCGGCGCCCACAGCACGTCATCGATCGCGTCGGCATGGACCGCGAGCATGATCAGCCGGTCCAGACCCAGCGCGCTGCCGGCGGATGGCGGCATGCCATGGCCGAGCGCCGCCAGGAAATCCTCGTCGATCGGATAGCGCTCGCCGTAGAGCCGCTGCTTCAGATCCATGTCGGCCTCGAAGCGCCGGCGCTGGGTCACCGGATCGGTCAGCTCGCCGAACGCATTGGCCAGCTCGACGCCGCAGGCATAAAGCTCGAACCGCTCGGCCAGGCGTGGATCTTCCGGCTTCGGCCGGGCGAGCGCCGCCATCGAGACCGGATAGTCGGTCAGGAAGGTCGGCCGGCCCATGCCCAGATGCGGTTCGATCCGGTCGAGCATCAGGCGGAAGAACAGATCTTCCCAGCTGTCGCCCGCGTGCGGCCGGATGCCGAGCGGTTCGGCCGCCGTGGCGAGCAGGCCTAGATCCGGCGCCAGCGGATCGGGCGCGGTCGCCAGCAGGTCGATGCCGCAATGGCGCTGGAACGCGTCCGGCACGGTCAGCAGCTCGAACGGCTGGAACGGATCGGATTCATGACCCTGCCATTTCAGCACCGTGGTCCCGGCGATCTCGGCCGCGCAGCGCACCAGCGCCTCGCAATCCGCCATCAGCGTGCGATAGCCGTCGTGCGCCCGATACCATTCCAGCATGGTGAATTCGGGACTGTGCCGCCCGGCCCGCTCGCCGTTGCGGAAGACATGGCCCATTTGAAAGATCTTGGGCAGGCCCGCGACCAGCAGCTTCTTCATGGTGAATTCGGGCGAGGTGTGCAGATAGCGCGGCACGCGCTCGCCCTCCGGCCGGACCAGCTCGGTCGCGAACGCGATCAGATGCGGCTCCAACCCCGGGCTGACCTGCAGCGCCGGGGTATCGACCTCGAGGAAGCCCTGGGCCGCGAACCAGGCCCGGAATCCATCGACGATCCGGGCGCGTTTCTCCAAGCCCGGCAAGCGCTTGGCAAAGCTTTCCGGGTGCCACCAGGGCGGGGTCATGGCCCCGCTCCCCGCAGGGGCCGGGTGGCACCCCTGCCCGGGCCGCAACGCCCAAACGGCGGTTCTTTCTTCCTTTGCCGCCCGGTTGCTGCTAGGACACGCGCCATTCTTTTCCCCATCTCTTCACGTTTTAGCGGACTATCGAGCAGCCATGAAGATCGGTGCCAACGAAATCAAGCCCGGTGTCGTCCTCCAGCTCGAGGGCAAGCTGTTCGTCGTGCTGAAGCGTGACACGGTTCAGCCCGGCAAGGGCGGCGCCTTCGCGGCGGTCGAAATGCGCGACATCCGGACCGGCACGAAGACCATCGAGCGTTTCCGCACGTCCGAGACGGTCGAGCGCGCCCATCTCGACGAAGCCGAGATGCAGTTCCTGTTCATGGAAGACGACAATGCCACGTTCATGGACCAGGAAAATTTCGAGCAGCATCAGATCCCCAAGGAGCTGATCGGCGATCCGGCCGACTTCCTGAAGGACGGCATGATCGTCACCGTCAAGCTGTTCGAGGGCACGCCGCTGTCGTGCGACCTGCCGCAGACCGTGATCATGACGCTGGTCGAGGCCGATCCAGTCGTCAAGGGCCAGACCGCATCCTCGTCCTACAAGCCCGGCAAGCTGGAAAACGGCCGCCGCGTTCTGATTCCGCCGCATATCGAGCAGGGTACCCGCATCGTCGTGAACACGGCGGACGGCACCTACCTCGAGCGGGCGAAGGACTAGTCCCATGGCGGTCCGCTCCGCCGTCATCAACGTCATGGCCGCCGCCGCCCGCAAGGCCGGCCGGGGTCTGATCCGCGACTTCGGCGAAGTCGAAAACCTGCAGGTCTCGCAGAAAGGCCCGTCGGACTTCGTCTCGACCGCGGACCTCAAGTCCGAGAAGATTCTGCGCCTGGAGCTGGAAAAGGCCCGACCGGGCTACGGTTTCATGATGGAGGAAAGCGCCGAGACGATCGGCGACGGCCGCCATCGTTGGATCGTCGACCCGCTCGACGGCACGCTGAACTTTCTGCATGGCATTCCGCATTTCTGCATTTCGGTCGCGCTCGAGCGTGATGGCGAGATCGTCGCCGGCGTGGTCTACGAGCCGCTGCGCGACGAGGAATTCTGGGCCGAAAAGGGCGCCGGCTCGTTCGTCAGCGATCGCCGCATCCGCGTATCCGGCCGCCGCGACCTGGGCCAGTCGGTCATCGGCACCGGCATGCCGTTCCGCGGCAAGGAAGCGCATCCCGGCTATATGCGCACGCTGAACGCCGTCATGGCCGAGACCGCCGGCGTCCGCCGCATGGGCGCGGCCGCGCTCGATCTGGCCTATGTCGCCGCCGGCCGGTTCGACGGCTTCTGGGAATTCGGCCTGAAGCCGTGGGACATCGCGGCCGGCATCCTGCTGGTCAAGGAAGCCGGCGGCTATTGCAGCGAGCCCGACGGCAGCGGCCATGACATGCTGGCGACCGGCAACGTGCTCGCCGCCAACGACCATCTGCATCTGCCGCTCGGCCGGCTGATGCGCCAGGCGCTGAAGTAACCTCATCCCCCCGAAAATTCCGCCCGGAGCCCCGGTCCGCCTGAATTGACGACGGGCCGGCCCTTGGTGCGGGGCAGCGTCGCTGAACCCTCGTCGCGCGGCCCGCAAGGCCGCCCGCCACGATCCAAATCGCTTATGCCTCATATCCGACCAATCGATTTCACCTATCCCTATGGAAATGGGAAAGGAGAGGGACCGATTGACGTCTGGCCGGCTCCACGCGAGTTGGACGGCGTCGGAGCAAGGAGGGTACGCGATGGTCGTCGATCTACGCACCTACACCGTGAAGCCCGGCAAGCTGGCCGCGTTTCTCAAGCTGTACCAGGACCACGCCTGGCCGTTGCAGCAGAAATATCTCGGCACCTGCCTGGGCTGGTACACGGTGATCGAAGGCACGCTGAATACCGTGGTCCATCTGTGGCGCTACGACAGCCAGGCCGACCGTGAGGCCCGTCGGCAGGCGATGGCGCTGGATCCGGGCTGGAAGGAATTCCTGCTTCTTTCGGAAGAAGCCGCCCTGCTCGTCGAGATGAAGAACATCTTCCTCGCGCCCACCTCGTTCTCCCCGCAGCAATAGCGCGGAGGACCGTCAGGGCGATCGGCGCTGCCGAGGAAAGACAGGGGACCGATCAAAGCCGGAGTCGGTTGCTTTCAAATATGAGACAATTGAGGCCGATGCGGGAGCGAAAGGCATAATCCTGATGGATTTCAATGGGCATAATCTGGCGCTGCTCGCTTCGCTCCGCACGATGCTCGACGAGAAAAACATTACGCGCGCCGCCGCCCGCCTGGGCATCAGCCAACCGGCGCTTTCAGCCCAATTGGCCCGGCTCCGGGACGTTTTCGGCGATCCGCTGCTGACGCCCGCCCTGTCCGGCAAGGGCATGGTGCTCACCGCGCGCGGTGCCGAACTGAAAGAGCCGCTAAGGCAGGCGCTTCAACATCTCGAGGATGTGGTCAAAAGGCCGTCGGTGTTCGATGCGGCGGCGTCCGACCGGACCTTCACCATCGGCGCCAACGACAATGCCAGCGCGATGATGGGTCCGCGCCTGATACAGCGTCTGCGCGGGAGCGGCTTTGCCGATATTCGCCTGTCGTTTCGGAGCATCGACCTCGGCCGGCTTCCAGACCAATTGGAGACCGGCGTGATCGATATCGCGCTCATCTCCAAGGCGGCGCTGCCGCGCGCCATGCCCCATCAGGCGCTGATCGAGGAAGAGTTCATGATGGCGCAGCGCCCGGACCATCCTCGGGGATCGCGTGCGCCGTCCATCGCGGAATATGCCGGGCTCGAACACATCATCGTCTCCGGCGACGGCGGCGGCTTTCGCGGTTTCATCGACGATATTCTGAAGGACCTGGGCTTCACGCGGCGGGTGGGTGTCTCGGTCCAGTACTACAGCCTCGTACCGCTCATGCTGCAGGCGACCGATCTCGTCTGCACGCTGCCGGCGCGCTTCCTCAGCCGCTATCCCGGCACGCTCACGCCGTTGCCGTTGCCGTTCGATGCCCGGCGCTTCAGCCTGTATGCGACCTGGCACGCGCGGTTCGACAAGGATCCCGGCCTCGTGTGGCTGCGCCAGCAACTCGCGGTCTGCGCGACCGACTGAGAGACAGAAAACGCCGTGCCGCCGCACCGCGCGAACCCGATTCCCTCCTGCGCCATTGTTCTGACATAAGTCTATCTGTACCCTCGCCGACGAATCGTCGCGCGAGGCGTTGGTCTTCGTGTCGAGGCCCGTCCCACCCCAACGAACGGATCCGCCGCCCGTGTCACGCCCGCAACGCTACCTTCTGCGCATGGCCCTGTTCGTGGTGATCGTGGCCGCGATCGTGGTGGCCCTGTCGCCCGCGCTCGCGCCCGCCTTCGAGGCGAACCTCACGCTCAACAGCATCATCGCGGTGATCCTGCTGATCGGCATCTTCTACATCTTCCGCCAGGTGTGGATGCTGAACCCCGAGGTCGCCTGGATCGAGAATTTCCGCAAGAACGATCGAGCCGTGCTGTCGGGCGACCTGCCAAGGCTGATGTCGCCGATGGCGAACATGCTGGGCGAGCGCTCGGGCAAGCGCCTGTCGCTGTCGCCGGTCTCGATGCGCACCCTGCTGGACGGCATCGCGGCCCGGCTCGACGAACAGCGCGAGACTTCGCGCTACCTGATCGGCGTGCTGGTGTTCATGGGCCTGCTCGGCACCTTCTACGGCCTGCTGCAGACGGTCCATTCCGTGGGCGGCGTGCTGGGCAGCCTGAATGTCGCCGGCGGCGATGTCGGCAAGGCGATGGCCGATCTGAAAGGCAGCCTGCAGGCGCCGTTGAACGGCATGGCGACGGCGTTCAGCTCGTCGCTGTTCGGCCTCTCGGGCTCGCTCGTCCTGGGCTTTCTCGATCTGCAGGCCGGCCAGGCGCACAACCGCTTCTTCAACGACCTGGAGGAATGGCTGTCCAGCCTGACCCGGATCGGCGGCATCGGCTCGTCGGGCGAGAGCGGCGAGCAGTCGGTGCCGGCCTTCATCCAGGCGCTGCTGGAGCAGACCGCGGACAGTCTCGACAATCTGCAGCGCATCATGGCGCGCGGCGAGGAAAGCCGCGTGTCGGGCAATCTGGGTCTGCAGCAGCTGGGCGACCGGCTGTCGCTGATGACCGAGCAGATGCGGACCGAGCAGAGCGTGCTGCTGCGCTTCGCCGAGACCCAGTCGGAAATGAAGCCGATCCTGGCCAAGCTGGCCGAGGGACCGCGCGGCGGCAGCGGCGGCGGGATGGACGACGTCACGCGCGGCTATCTGCGCAGCATCGACCAGCATGTCACCAAGCTGTCGTCGGAAATGACGGTCGGCCGCGAGGCGACGGTGTCGGAGATCCGGACCGAGATCCGCCTGCTCGCCCGCACCATCGCGGCCCTCGCCGAAGACGGCGAGCGTTAGAAGATGGCGCTGTCGCGGCGGTCGCGTCCGTCCTCGATCAACATCTGGCCGGGCTTCGTCGACGCGCTGGCCCAGCTGCTGATGGTCATCATCTTCATCCTGCTGGTCTTCACCGTCGGGCAGTTCTACCTGTCGGGCGCGGTCAGCGACCGGGATGTCGAGATCAAGAGGCTGACCCAGCAGCTGAACGAACTGACCGACATGCTGTCGCTGGAGAAGCGCGCCAGCGACGATCTGCGCCTGAACGTGGCGACGCTCGGTGCCCAGGCGCAGCAGGCGTCGCGCGACAAGGACGCGCTGGCGGCCAAGCTGGCGCAGGCGACCGCCGATGCCCAACAGGCGCGCGACGCGCTGGCGGCGGGCGACACCACGATCGCGACGCTCAATGCCAATGTCCTGGCGCTGCGCGAGCAGTTGCAGGAACTGGCCAAGGCGCTCGATCTGGCCCAGAGCAAGGACAAGGACCAGCAGGTTCAGATCGACGATCTGGGCAACAAGCTCAACCTGGCGCTGGCCGCCAAGGTCGAGGAGCTGGCCAAGTACCGCTCGGAATTCTTCGGCCGGCTGAAACAGATCCTGGGCGACCGGCCTGATATCCGCGTCGTCGGCGACCGCTTCGTGTTTCAATCCGAGGTGCTGTTCGACCCGGGCATGGCCGAGCTGGAGCCGGGCGCCCGCCAGAAGCTGGAACCGGTCGTGAGCGCGCTGAAGCAGATCGAGGCCGGGATTCCGCCGACCCTGAACTGGATCCTGGAGGTCGACGGCCATACCGACCTCCGGCCGATCGCGACCGCCCAGTTCAAATCGAACTGGGAGCTGTCGACCGCGCGCGCGGTCTCCGTGGTCAAGTTCCTGATCAACCAGGGCATCCCGGCCGAGCATCTGGCCGCGGCCGGCTTCGGCGAGTGGCAGCCGCTCGACAAGGGCACCGGCGAAGACGCCTTTCGCAAGAACCGCCGGATCGAGCTCAGGCTGACCCAGCATTAGGGTGACGTCGATCCTCTGTTCAGATCTGGGCGGCGTTGTGAAAAGCGAAGCCCGACCGTTCCGGACTTGACGTTAGTGCGGCATTGCCGCATTTTGCGCTCATGCCGCTCAGCAAGCCGCCGCGCACATTGCCCACCATCGTCGAGACGGGCGTCTTCACCCGCCAGATCGATGAATTGCTGGATATCGAGGGTCGCGGCGCCCTGATGAGCGTGCTGGCCGATGATCCGATGGCCGGCGATGTGATCAAGGCAACCGGAGGCGTGCGGAAACTTCGGTTCGCGCTTCCGGGAACCGGAAAATCCGGCGGTATCCGGGTGATTTACTGGTTCCTGAACGATTCAGCACCGCTCTATGCGCTGCTGGCCTATGGGAAGTCCGGTCAGGACAATCTCACGCCGGCACAGACGAAGATGGTGGCGGCGTTAACGACGGCGCTCAAGAAGCTCCATGCGAGGACTGACGATGACCGATGACAGTTTCGGCGACGACCTGATCGCCTCCCTGACCGAAGCGGTAGCCCATGCCGAAGCGCGGCCCGGCACCAAAGGGTTTCGCACGCATGCCCCCATCGCCGAGGAAATCCGGGCACTCCGTCTCGATCTGCAATTGAGCCGGGCCGCATTCGCGTCACGCTACGGGCTCGACGTGCGCGCCCTCCAGGACTGGGAGCAGGGGCGCCGGATGCCCGACCGCGCCGCCCGCACCCTGTTCCGGGTAATCCGCAAGGCGCCTGAGTTGGTGGCTGAGGCCGTTATCGAGGCGGCCTAACCGCTGGCCCGAGACAGTTTCGAGGAGCAGGCTTTGGCGCAGCGTGGTTGGGTCTATGTCGGCGGCCGGGCCGGGAACAAACCGGCGCAAGCCGAGAAGGTGGCTATCATAGCCGCGTGCGAAAAATTCATTGCCCAAGTGCTGAGGCCTCGGTTTCTCCCGGAGATCCGTCCGACCCAGTTCAATTATCCCGTCGCCATCCTCGGCAAATGGCATGGCAACAAGTATCGTTTCATCACCCGCTATCGCTCCGACGATCCGCGTTCAACCGAACCGGAGTTCGACGCACCCTTTGCCCGCCTGGAATACATCAGCCGGGATTGCTTCGACCTTTCCTGGCATCGCCATACCGGCGAGTGGTTCTGTCTGTTCGAACGCCAGTCGCTGGCCGAAGCCTTGCACCTGATCGAAAGCGAGTCGCATTTCGAGCCGTGTTGACCCCGGCCGCAGAGGGTGTGCCTGCGGCTCGCCCTGGCACATCACGTCGAGCGATCGGCCATCATCCTGCACTTGGCCGACCGCCGCGAGTCCAGCCAGATCGCCGCAACCCTCGGCATTGGTAGCCAACGGGTCACCGGATGCGAGACGTTTCATGTCGGATATCGCGGCCACACTTCCGGCGGGTTTCAGAATTTGGAACTATGCGACAGCACCGCGCTACGGTCGCCGCAAATAGGATGGTCGATCACTGGGGGGACGTTATGACCTTGGGGCTACCCTGTGACCTCACATGGTACAAGCTGCTAACAGATTGGGGCAGCTTCATAGGCGGGCTGCTCGCCTTGATAGCCGGAGGACTCGCCTATCTAGCTGGGCTCTATCAAGCGAAGGCTACCCGCGAGGCGGCTACCTCACAGATCGCGGCTCAACAGCGTAGCTATGAGGCGGAAACGGATGTTCTCAGGAAGTCCATTGCGCTTGACCTTCGACAGACCGCCGCGCGAACGTTTGGCGCTCATCGAGCCCTAGCAAGGGTTGTCACTACCAGCAACCGCCTTACATCTCGCATGGTAGAAAGCTCCGTCAATATTCCCTCGCCTCTAGTCTTGCCGTCCGTGGGCGATAAAATCTCACGGCTTGAGTGCGAAGCAATAGATGTGTTGGGTCTTTTCCAGCTTGTCGATATTGGGCGCGTCGCGGTCGAACAATTGTTACGTGACCGCACCCCAGACAATCTTTCGTTGGTACGGGTTGCAGCTACTACAGAGGCTTTTTTGATCGCCGTTGAATATGCTGTCGCTATCCTTCCACGGCTTCGCACGGGCCGGGTAGAAATCGACAGCAAGGACGATGAATTGGCTCGGCAGGTCGCCGAGGCTAGGGCCGCATGGGCGGCAACAGCGGCTTTCCAGTCTCTAGGCGCACGGCCAGCCCCGGCGGGGTGATGGCATTCATCGAGGCTCTGTTTAAACAGCGCGTCACCTGCCGGGGCTGGATTTCCACCGGCCGCCGCCCTATTCTCTTCCTATGACCTCGCCGACCGCCCACACGCTTGAAAGCATCACCGCCGCGCTGGAACGCAGCGAGGCGCAGATTGCCGCCGGGCAGACCGTGCCGCTTGAGCCGATCCTTGCCCGGCTTCGGGCCAGCGTTGCCGACATGGAAGCACGACGGGACAAGCAGTCGGCACAAGCCCGTAAGGCGTGATCCGCCTTAGTCCGGAGGCCGAGGCTCACGTTGACGCCCTCCTAGATCATTACCGGCGACTAGACCGGATCGAGGCCGTCCTAAACCTCATCGCCACGCTTGAGGCCGCGTCCGCTCGCATCGAGGGCGATCCAGCCGCCGGGTTGCCCGCGCCGCGCCCCTATCCCAGCCTCACGAAGCCGGGGCGGCGTTGGCTGCATGTGCGGCCCTATTGGGTGGGCTATAACACCACGACGCCGCCGGTTATATCGGCCGTGTTCTACGACGCGGCCAACATTCCGGGGCGCGCTTAAGCAGCGCCGCTCATTCGGACTCTGGTCACGCCTTACGATCCAACTTAACGTGAATCCTGGCACAGCTCTTGTCGTGACCCAGCGCTAGACGTAGCTATCCAGCACATCCAGCGTGCTTTCCCAGCCGATGCGATCGAAATTCTCCGCGATCCATTTGTCGGCGGTGTTGAAGCCCAACTCGTGCAGATGCTCCAGGAACGGGCGCTCGGTATTGAGCTTGCTGAGCGCGCCGTATTTCGCCAGCTCCGCCTCGGCGCCGATCTGGTGGAACCGGACCGCGGCATAGCGCTCGTCTTCGAGCGAGCCGCTCTCGATCAGGCTGGAGACGGTGGCGATGCCGTGCATCTCGCTGACCAAGGCCGAATTGAAGCTCATCTCGTTGATGCGGTTCAGGATGTCGCGCGTGGTCACCGGCACTTCCGGCCGGTTCATCGGGTTGATCTGGACGATGACCACGTCGCTGGACGAGCATTCATCGATCAGCGGATAGATCGCCGGATTGCCCAGATAGCCGCCGTCCCAATAGGCCTCGCCATCGATCTCGACCGCCTTGAACATCAGCGGCAGGCAGGCCGAGGCGAGCAGCGCCTTGGCGCTCAACTCCGGCGTCCGGAACAGCCGTGCCTTGCAGGTCCGGACGTTCGACGCGGTGACGAACAGCTTGATGACCGGATGCGCGCGCAACGCATCGAAATCGATCAGATCCTCCAGCAGATCGCTCAAGGGGTTGAGATCGAACGGATTGAGCTGGGTCGGCGACCAGAGGCGCGAGATGAAATCCATCATCATGAAATTCGGATCGGCATCGACCTGCCAAGGATCGGACAGGCCGGGCAGGCCGCGCAGGAAGCTGCGCGGCAGCGCGTTCAGATCGGCGATCCGGCGCCAGAACGCCGCCATCGCGTCGATCGCGCCCTGGCGGCTGCCCTTGATGAAACCGTCGGCGAACACGGCCAGGTTCATCGCCCCGGCACTGGTGCCGCTGATGCCGTCGATATAGAGCCGCGGCTCGGCGATCAGCCGATGCATCACGCCCCAGGTGAAGGCACCGTGGGAGCCGCCGCCCTGCAGCGCCAGGCTGATGTGCTTGACCCCCGGCCGGCTCGGCTTCTGCCGGCGCGGCAAGGGCACCCGGCTGGGCAGACTGCGATCGGACGGCGGCATCGGTGGAACTCTCCCAGGGGCGGCGATCGACGGTTCGAGCCTAGCTAACTGGCCCCCATTTGTCGTCGCACGATCTCGTCGTAGCGGCCGTCGGCGTGCAAGAGCGCCAGCCCCTCGTTGAAACGGCGCACGAGGTCGCCGGCACCCGGGTTGGCGCGGGCGGCGATCAGATAGAGCGAATGTTGGGAAACCGGCACGGCGGCGCGGTAGAACGGCGGCGCCGGGCCGAACAGGGCCGCGATCCGCCGGTCGAGCAGATCCACCGCGCCGACGAAAACATCGACCCGACCCCCGGCCAACTCCTTGAGGCACAGATCGGCCGTGGCCGGTTGCTCGATATGCACCGCCTTGCTCTCGATCAGGCCCGAAATCGGCTCGGACGTGCCGTAGCCGATCGGCAGGCACAGGCTCAGGCCCCGCAGGCTGTCCGGCCCGGTATATTGATGGCCGCTGCCGGTCCGGAACAGGGCGACCAGCACGATGTCGTAGATCGGATCGGAATAGAGCATCTCGGCTTCGCGCGGCGGCGAGCGGATGTAAGGGAAGGTCGCGTCGGCCGCCCCGATCAGCACGTCGGCATAGCCGCGTTTCCACGGTTCGAACTGCAGCACGTCGGTCGGCAGACCGGCCGCCGCGAAGGCGGCCTGGACCAACGCGCCGGTCAATCCGCCGGAGGGCAAGGACGGATCGGCGAACGGCGGATAGTCCGTCCCGGTGACGAGACGCACGGGCGCTGCCGAGGCCGACGCGCAAACCAGCGCCACCATCCATCCCGACAATAGGCAGGCCGTGCGTTTTTGAAACATCGAACCCTGGTCTCCCGGCGCTTTTAGCGTCGAAGCAGCGGTTCTATCTCACGCTCCCAGGCGGGCTTCGGCAAGCTCTATCGCCGACAACTCCGATCACCCCCGCCAGAACGGCTTTTCGCTTTCGCCCTCGGCATCGAGCCGGCTGACGCCGATATCGTGCAGCACATGGTCGCTCGCGCCCGCCAGCGCCCGGCGCTGTTCGGCCCGATCGCCCCAGTCGCCGATGGCGTCGAACAGGCGGACCGCAAGGGTCGACAGCGAGGCGCGGGGACCGGTCGACTTGGGCGTCAGTCGCGCATTGCCGGCCGTCATCGTCATTCTGCTCATGATCTTGTCCTCTGGGTCAGATCGTCTGATCGGAATATCGGATCGCATCGCCCAGGCGACAAACCAGTGTTTCTGATAGGATGGCTTAGCTGAGCTAAGCCATGGAGCTGTCATGTCGCGCCGTTTGCCCCCGCTGAACGCGCTGCGCGCCTTCGAGGCTGCGGCTCGGAATCTGAGCTTTCTCAAGGCAGCGGAAGAGCTTAACGTCACCGCCGGCGCCGTCAGCCAGCAGATCAAGACGCTCGAAGATCACCTAAGCCTGAAGCTGTTTCGCCGGCAGGCGCGGGGTGTGCTGCTGACCGACGCAGGGCAGCGCTACGGCAAACGCATCGGCGAGCTGCTGGATCAGATCGCCGCCGCGACGCGCGATCTGGGGCGCCAGAGCGGCGGCGCGGTGCTGACGGTGACGACCATGCCCAGCTTCGCCGCGCGCTGGCTGATCCCGCGCCTGGGCGCGTTCGGCCGGCTGCATCCGGCAATCGCGGTGCGCACGCTGGCCGACGACAAGCTCGCGACCTTCAAGGACGACGATGTCGATGTCGCGATCCGCTTCGGCGCCGGCCATTACGCCGGACTGACCGCCGATTTCCTGTTTCGCGAGGAGGTGTTTCCGGTCTGCAGTCCCCGGCTGCTCGAAGGCAGCGTGCCGCTGGAACGGCTGGAGGATCTGGCCCACCACACGCTGCTGCATGACGAGCCGCACCCGGGCCTGCATGAGCTGGAATGGAGCGCGTGGCTGGCAAAGCGCGGCATCCGCCATATCGACGCCCATCAGGGGCCGCGCTTCACCTATACCCACATGAGCCTGACCGCCGCCGCCATGGGCCAGGGGCTGGCGCTCGGCACCAGCGTGCTGTGCGCCGACGATCTGGACAGCGGCCGGCTGGTCCGGCCGTTTCCGGATAGGATCGTAGCCGAATTCGCCTATTACCTGGTGTTCCCGCCGATGGCGCTCGAGCGACCGCTGGTGGTCGCCTTCCGGGACTGGATACTGGAAGCCGCTGCCAGCTTTACGGCTTGAGTCCGGCCAGCGCGTGCTTGACCAGCTTCTTCATCACCGTCGGCAGGGCATGCTCGCCCAGCCGGTCCGGCCGGACCCAGACGCCGTCATGGCCATCGACCTGTCCGACCAGGATCGACAGTTCCAGATGGAAATGCGTGAAGGTATGGCCGACCGAACCGGCCAGCAATCGCCAGTCGGCCGCGATCGGCGCATGGGCCAGCGCCTGGGGTCCGCCCCACTGCGTCTCGACCCAAGGCGTCGATGGCAGTTCCATCAACCCGCCGAGCAATCCTTCGGGTGCGCGCTTGCGGATCAGGATCGCGCCGTCGTCGCGCTGGGCCCAGAACGCCACGCCATAGCGCGTCGGTCGCGCCGGTTTGGCCCGCTTCAGCGGCAGCCGCTCCGCGTCGCCCAGCCGATGGGCGAGGCAGGCGCGCTGCCACGGGCACAGCATGCAGCGCGGCTTGCGCGGGGTGCAGACCGTGGCGCCCAGGTCCATCACGGCCTGGGCATAATCGCCCGCCCGTCGCTGCGGCGTTAGCGCCGCCGCATGCCCCCGCAGGATCGGCTTCGCGTCGGGCAGCGGTACCTCGACCCGGCGCAGCCGCGCCATGACCCGCTCGATATTGCCGTCGAGCACGGTGGCATGCCGGTCGAACGCGATGGCCGCCACCGCCGCCGCCGTATAGGCGCCGATGCCGGGCAGGCTCAGCAGGCCCTCTTCCGTATCGGGGAACACACCGCCATGGCGTTCGGCCACCGCCTTGGCGCAGGCATGCAGGTTGCGGGCGCGGGCGTAATAGCCCAGACCTTGCCAGGCGTGCAGCACCTGGTCGATATCGGCGGCCGCCAGATCCCGGACCGTCGGCCAGCGCGACAGGAAGTCGCGGTAGTAAGGTCCGACGGTTGCGACGGTGGTCTGCTGCAGCATAATCTCGCTCAGCCAGATGGCGTAGGGGTCCGACCCTCGACCCGGCTCGGCGCGCCATGGCAGCACCCGGCGGTGCCGGTCGTACCAGGCGAGCATGGCGTCGGCCAGACCGGCGGCGTCCGAGGCCGGCGAGACAGGAACGGACGGGCGGGAATTGGGCGGCATGAGATGAAATCGATCGCGCTGAGTGTGTCGAAGATCGCCGCCCCCGTGCTCGGCCGGCGCGGTCTGGCCGAGGCTGAGATGATCCTCGGCTGGGCCGCCGTGGTCGGCGAGGATCTGGCGCGCGACACCCTGCCGATCAAACTCGCCTTCGGCAAGGGCGACCGCACCGACGGCACGCTGCATCTGAAGGTCGTCTCGGCCGCCGCGCCCGAGGTGCGTCATCGCGAACCGCAGATCATCGAACGGATCAACGGCTTCTTCGGCTATCGCGCAGTGGCGCATCTGAAACTGACCCAGGGCCCCCTGCCCAATGCCGCCCTGCCCGGCCCGAAACCGCCCCGGCCGCTCGCCGCCGCCGAAACGAAGGCGCTGGCCCACAGCCTGGACGGCATCGTCGATCCCGCGCTCAAAGCCGCGTTGGAACGTTGGGGCCAAGCCGTGCTGGGCGACCAGCCGGCACCGCTTGCACCCCGTAAAGAATCTCGATAACCTCTATATCTAGTGTTGGAGACGTTAATGCACCGCATTCTGTTGATCGCGCTGGCCTCGTTCGCCACGCTTGCCCAGGCCCAGGCCGCCGCTCCCGCGGCGGCGACATTGGTTGAGGCCGCCTCCACGGCGGCCGTGGTCGAGGTCGCCGCCGCCCCGGCCGCGATCCGTCCGGACGATGTCGTGCTGGGCAAGGCGGACGCGAAGATCACCGTGTTCGAATATGCCTCGCTGACCTGCCCGCATTGCGCCGATTTCGAGACCAAGACCTTTCCGAAGGTGCAGAAGGACTGGATCGATACCGGCAAGGTCCGCTGGGTGTTCCGCGATTTCCCGTTCGACCCGGTCGCGCTCAAGGCGCATGTCATCGCCCATTGCGGCGGCCCGGATAAGTTCTACGGCCTGCTCGAGGTGTTCTATGCCCAGCAGCGCAACTGGTACCGGACCGACGCCGACGCCGCGGTCGTGGAACTGACCAAGCTGACCAAGTTCGCCGGCATCTCGGAAGCCCAAGTCCAGGCCTGCCTGGCCGATACCAAGCTGTCGACCCTGGTCGTGACCAACCGCAAGTCGGGCGACGATGCGGGCGTCGATTCGACGCCGACCTTCTTCATCAACGGGTCGATGTCGACCGGCTTCAAGGAATACGACGAGTTCCAGAAGCTGCTCGCCGACGCCTCCTGACCGATCCCGGAGGGTCCGACGCGACTTGCAGTTCACCAAGCTCCGCCTTAGCGGCTTCAAGTCGTTCGTCGAACCCACCGAGCTGCTGATCGAGGCCGGGCTGACCGGCATCGTCGGCCCGAACGGCTGCGGCAAATCCAATCTGGTCGAAGCGCTGCAATGGGTGATGGGCGAAACCTCCGCCCGACGCCTGCGCGGCGGCGACATGGACGACGTCATCTTCGGCGGCACCACGACCAAGCCGGCGCGCAACGTCGCGTCGGTCTCGGTCCGGATGGACAATACCGACCGCACCGCGCCGGCCCTGCTGAACGACCAGGACGAGCTGGAGATCGAGCGCCGGATCGATCGCGGCAAGGGCTCGACCTACCGGGTCAATGCGCGCGAGACCCGGGCCAAAGACGTCCAGCTGCTGTTCGCCGACGCCTCGTCTGGCGCCGGCTCCTCGGCCCTGGTCGGCCAGGGCCGGATCGGCTGGCTGATCAACGCCAAGCCGAACGAACGCCGGCTGCTGCTCGAAGAGGCCGCCGGCATCGGCGGGCTGCAGTCGCGTCGCCACGAGGCGGAGCTGAAGCTTGCCGCCGCCGAGACCAACCTCACCCGCCTGGAAGACGTGGCCCTGGCGCTCGACACCCAGATCGAGCGGCTGCGCAAGCAGGCGCGCCAAGCCGAGCGCTATCGCCGCCTGTCGGACCAGATCCGCAAGGCCGAAGCCCTGGTGCTGCACCGCGCCTGGTGCGACCAGACCCAGCGCCTGTCGAGCGCGACCCGCCGCCTGGCCGAGGCCGAGGCGCGCGTCGCCGCCGGCGCCGAAGCGGCCGAGACCGCCCAGGCGCTGCGCATCGAAGCGCAGGAGGCCCTGCCCGGGTTGCGTCAGGCCGCGTCCGACGCGCGCCATACGGTCGAGCGGCTGGCGGCCGGCCTGGCGTCGCTCGCCGCCGAAACCACCCGAGTGGCCCAAGCGCTGCGGGACAATCAGCATCGGTTGGCGCTGCTCGATCAGGATATCCAGCGCGAAAAGCGCCTGGCCGCCGAAGCGGGTTCGTCGTTGGCCCGCCTGCATGGCGAGCGCGACGGCCTGGCAGCCCAGCAGGACGGCGAGGCGGACGAGCAGCAGACCGCGTCGGAGCTGGTGTTCGCCGCCAAGAACGCGGTCAGCCTGGCCGAGGCCGGGTTGAGTCAGGCCACATCCCGCGCCGCCGCTCGCGACGCCGAGCGCACCGCCCTGGTCCGGCGCCTCGCGACGATCGAGGAACGCCGGCTGCGCCTGAAGCGGCAATGGGCCGAGGCCGAGGCCAAGACGCGCGAGCTGGATCTGCTCGCCATCGGTCCCGAACGCCTGGCCGAGGCCGCCGCCGAGGTGGCGGAGGCCGAGGAAGCGCTCGCCGTGGCGCGCGAGAGGACCGAAGCGGCCGAGAGTGCGATCGAGCTGGCCCAGCAAGCCGAGGCCGAGGCGCGCGGCCCCGTCCAGGCCGCCGAGCGCCGGACCGTCAAGCTGCACGCCGAGATCGACGGGCTGCGTGCCGTGGTTGCCTCCGGCACGACCAAGGGCTTCGCGCCGGTGCTGGACCAGGTCCGCGTCGGCAAGGGCCTGGAAAAGGCGCTGGGCGCCGCGCTGGGCGACGATCTGTCGGCGGCGCTGGATGCCGGTGCCGCGATCCATTGGGCGGCCTTGCCGGACGAAGCCGGTCCGGTCGCGCCGCTGCCGGAGGACGCCCAGCCGTTCGATCGTTTCGTCGAAGCGCCCGCGGCGCTGGCCCGTCGCCTGAAGCGGATCGGCCTGGTCGCCGACGCCGAGACCGGCCGGCGGCTGCAGCCGGCCTTGACCCCCGGCCAGCGGCTGGCGACCCGCGACGGCGCGGTCTGGCGCTGGGACGGGTTGACCATCGCCGCCGGCGCACCCAGCGCCGCCGCGACGCGCCTGGCCCAGCGCAACCACCTGATCGACCTGGAAGCCGAACGCGATGCCGCCGCCGTCGAACTCGGCCGGCTGCAGGAGGCCCATCGCCGCACCCAGCAGGCGGTCGAGGCCGCCCAGGCGCAGGATCGTGCCGCGCGCGACGCGACCCGCACCGCGACCCAGCGCATCGCCGCGGCGCGCAACGCCGAGGCCAATCTGACGGCGCAGGCCAATGCCGCCCAGGCGCGCCATCAGGCCGCGACCGAGGCCAAGACGCGCCTCGCCCAGGAGTTGGTCGAAAGCGACGCCCAGACCGACGAGGCCGAGACGGAGCGTCTGGCGCTGCCCGATCCGGCGCTCGATGCCCGCGAGGTCGAACGGCTGCGCGCCGAGGTCGGCCGGCTGCGTGCCGAGGAAAGCCTGCAGCAGCGGGAGCTGGACCGGCTGGTGCGCGACGCGCAGAACCGGCGCAATCGCCTGGCCTCGATCGAGATCGAGGCCCGCGCCTGGATCGACCGGCTGGAGGGTGCCGCGGTCCAGCAGGCCGAGTTGGACACGCGGCGCGGTGCGCTCGACGCCGAGATCGAGCAGTTGGCGATCCGGCCGGAAGAACTGGCCGCGGAACAGCTGGAGCTGGAAGACCGCATCGCCGAGGCACGCGAGGCCGCCGAGACGATCGCGACCGGCCTGCGTCAATCCGAGACGGCCGCCGGCGAGGCCGAGCGCGCGTTCGAGGCCGCCAACCGCATGCTGGGCGAGGCGCGCGAGGATCGCGTCCGCGCCGAGGCCGGGTTCGAGCAGGCGACCGAGGCGCTCGCCACCGCGACCCAGCGCATCCGGGACGCGTTCGAGACCCTGCCGGCGCAACTGCCGGCCCTAGCCGAGATCCCCGAGCAGCCGGGCGACGAGCCCCCGGCCGAGCTGGAGGCCCGTTTCGACCGGCTGAAGCGCGAGCGCGAGGCGATCGGCCCGGTCAATCTGATGGCCGAGACCGAGATGGCGCAATTGTCCGAGGAGCTGGACACGATCCGGCGCGAGTCGGCCGACCTGACCGCCGCGATCGCGCGGCTGCGCCAGGCGATCCAGCAATTGAACCGCGAGGGCCGCGAGCGCCTGACCCAGGCGTTCGAGGCGGTCAACGGCCATTTCCAGGATCTGTTCGTCCGCCTGTTCGGCGGCGGCCGGGCGTATTTGGAGCTGGTCCAGCACGAGACCGACCCGTTGCAGGCGGGCCTCGAGATCATGGCGAGCCCGCCCGGCAAGAAGCTGCAGGTGCTGTCGCTGCTGTCGGGTGGCGAGCGCGCGCTGACCGCGCTGGCGCTGGTCTTCGCCGTGTTCCTGACCAATCCGGCGCCGATCTGCGTGCTGGACGAGGTCGATGCCCCGCTCGACGACGCCAATGTCGAGCGCTTCATCAATCTGGTGCGCGAGATCGGCCAGCGCACCGGCACGCGCTTCCTGATCATCACCCATCATCGCGTGTCGATGGCGCGGATGGATCGGCTCTATGGCGTGACCATGGCCGAGAAGGGCGTGTCGCAGCTGGTTTCGGTCGAGCTGTCGAGCGCCGATCGGCTGCGTCAGAGCGCTTGATTGCGGACCCGGGAAACCGGGTAAAAACCGAGTGGCTGCCGCGCGTTTCGGCCATGCGGCGGCCTGCGGCGTTTCGCCTTGACAGCCGGTTTTGGCAGCACCTATGTTCCGCCGCGTCTTTTTGGCCGAAAGGCTATGGCTCTATGCCTGATTCTGACAAGCCCGACCCGCTCGAAGGGTTGGCGGCCCGCATCGCGGAAGCGCGCGGCCGTCGACAGGTTCGAACGGAGGGGGGCGGAAACCGGGATGAATCCACGGGCCGCTTCATGAGCATGGCGATGCGGATCGGCGTCGAGCTGGTGGCGGCCTTGGTCGTCGCCATGGGGGCGGGCTGGCTGCTGGATCGGTGGCTCGGCACGAAACCGTGGCTGATGATCGTGTTTTTCTTTCTGGGCTCCGCGGCCGGCATCATGAATGTCTATCGCGCGGTCAACGGTCTGGGTCTGGCGGCTGGATACAAGCGGCCGGACGAAGAGGGGCGGGAATGAGTCTGATCAACAAAGGCGGGCATGACCGTGGCTGAAAGTCCGCTCGAACAGTTCAAGATCGAACGTCTGGCCGAATTCCATATCGGCGGCTATGACGCGTCCTTCACCAATTCGTCGCTGTTGATGGTCGTCGCCGTCGTCGCGATCACCGCCTTCCTCGTGCTGGGCAGCGCCAAGTCGGCGCTGGTGCCGGGCCGCTGGCAGTCGATGACCGAGCTGGCCTACGAATTCATCGCCAACATGGTGCATGAGAATGCCGGCACCGCCGGCATGAAGTATTTCCCGTGGGTCTTCTCGATCTTCATGTTCGTGCTGTTCGGCAACCTGCTGGGCATGATCCCCTACAGCTTCACTTTCACCAGCCACATCGTGGTGACCTTCGCGCTGGCCGCGATGGTGTTCGTGACCGTGACGCTGATCGCGCTGTTCCGCCATGGGTTCAAGTTCTTCGGCTTCTTCTTCCCGCACGGTGCGCCGATCGCGATGGCGCCGCTGATCGTGCCGATCGAGATCCTGTCCTATCTCTCGCGCCCGGTCAGCCTGTCGATCCGACTGTTCGCCAACATGATGGCCGGCCACACCATGCTGTTCGTGTTCGGCACCTTCACCGTCGCGCTGGGCGTGTTCGGCGTGCTGCCGTTCGCGGTCAATATCGCGCTGATCCTGTTCGAATTCCTGGTCGCGGTCCTGCAGGCTTACGTCTTCACGATCCTGACCTGCCTCTACCTGAAGGACGCGATCGAGCTGCACTAGGGCTCGGTCACACGCTTCGGGATCTCCAATCGGCGTCGATGGCCAAACAAGCCCCATCGGCGCCGGTTTCATGACAAACGAAAAGCCTAAGAGGACTAAAAAATGGACGTTCAAGCCGCTCGGTATATTGGTGCAGGCCTCGCCGTCATCGCCCTGATGGGCGTCGGCGTCGGTATCGGCAACATCTTCGCCACGCTGATCAGCTCGGTTGCCCGCAACCCGGCCTCGCGCAACCAGGTGTTCGGTATCGGCATTCTGGGCTTCGCGCTGACGGAAGCCGTTGCCCTGTTCGCTCTGCTGATCGCGTTCCTGATCCTCTTCGCTTAAAGCATTCGCATCTCGCCGGACGGTGCTAAGAACGCCGTCCGGCAAATGCCTATGGACGACCCTGGATTTCCGGAGCGCCCGCCATGCCGCAACTCGACCCGACATCGTTTTCGCCGCAGCTGATCTGGCTGGCGATCACGTTTGTCGTCCTTTTCTTCCTGATGGCCAAAGTGGCCCTGCCGCGCGTCGGCATCGCCATCGAGCGCCGCAAGGATCAGATCGACGGCGACCTCGACCGGGCGACCAAGCTCAAGGCCGAGATCGACATCGTCATCCAGGCCTATGAGCGGGCATTGACCGAAGCGCGCGCGCAAGCCAACGCCACGGTCAACGAAACCAAGGACCGGCTGACCGAGATCGCGTCCAAGCGTCAGGCGGCGGCGATCGCGGCTCTGGCCGAGAAGACCGCCACGGCCGAGACCCGGATCGCGGCGGCCAAGGCCGACGCGCTGGCCAACGTCCGCACCATCGCGCTCGAGGCGGCCCGTGCCGCCACCAGCCGGCTGATCGGCGGCGACCTCGACGAGACGCAGATCGGCGCGACCGTCGACCAAGTGATGAAGGGCCGCGCGTAATGGAACTGTTCCGCGACGTCGAGTTCTGGATCGCGCTTGCCTTCATCGTGGCAGTGGTGGTCCTGGTCAAGAAGGCCGGTCCCGGCATCACCGGCGGGCTCGATGCCCGTGCGGCGCGGATCAAGGCCGAGATCGAGGAAGCCAAGCGCCTGCGCGCCGAGGCCGAGGCGACGCTCGCCGAGTATCAGCGCAAGCAGCGCGACGCGCTGGCCGAGGCGCAGACCATCGTCGCCCGCGCCAAGGAAGATGCCGAGCGCATCGGCCGCGAGGCCGAGATCGAGCTCGACGCGGCGCTGAAGCGGCGCGAGGCCTCGACCCTCGACAAGATCGCCCAGGCGGAAGCCAAGGCGTTGGCCGAGGTGCGCAACGTCGCGGTCGATGTCGCGATCGAGACGACCAAGCTGCTGCTGTTGAAGAGCCTGGACAAGAAGCGCGCCTCGCTGCTGATCGATCAGGCGATCGAAGAGCTGCCGCAGCGCCTGCATTAGGCTTGGCCGATCCGGCCGAAACGAACAAACCGCTCCGGGGTCCTGCCTCGGGGCGGTTTTCTTTTGCGGATCATGGCATAAGAGGGCGGCTCACGCGACGGAGGTCACCCCCTGCTCGATTATCTCGGCCATGCCGGCGGACAAATCTTCGCCGAGGCGCACCTGCTGCTGGCGATCCCCGTGACGCTGCATGTGCTGCTGCGCAAGCGCGACATCGGCGGCTCGATCGGCTGGATCGGCATCGCCTGGCTGGCCCCGATCCTGGGCTCGCTGCTGTATCTGGTGTTCGGCATCAACCGGGTGACCCGGCGTGCCCATCGCTTGCGCGCGCGCCGGCCCTGGCACGGCTCGGGCGACCGGCAGCAGGCACCGATCGAGCGCACCGACCATCTGGCCCCGCTCGACCGGACCGCGCGGCGCTTGACCCGCCGGCCGGCCGAAGGCGGCAATCGCGTGACGCTGCTGCGCAACGGCGACGAGGCCTATCCGGCGATGATCGCCGCGATCGGCCAGGCCCGGACCAGCATCGCGCTGTCGAGCTACATCTTCAGGGCCGACGCCGCCGGCAATGCCGTGATCCAAGCGCTGGCCGCCGCCCACGCCCGCGGCGTCACCGTGCGCGTGCTGATCGACGGGGTCGGCAGCGGCTATTTCTGGACTGGCGCCTATCGCCGCCTGCGGCGCGCCGGTGTGCCGGCCGCCCGTTTCCTGCATTCCCACCTGCCCTGGCGCATGCCGTTCATCAATCTCCGGACCCATAAGAAGATCCTGTGCATCGACGGCCGCCTGGGCTTCACCGGCGGTCTCAACATCGCCGAGGAAAACCTGGTCGCCGACGCCGATCCGGCGGCCGACGAGCCCGACGATCTGGTGCGCGACACGCATTTCCGCATCGAAGGGCCGGTCGTCGCCCAATTGACCGACGCCTTCGCCGAGGATTGGGTCTTCACCACCGGCGAGACCCTGGCCGGCGCGCATTGGTTTCCGGAACCCGAGCCGGTCGGCACCACGGTCGCGCGCGTCGTGACCTCGGGCCCGGATCAGGATCTAGAAAAGATCGAATATCTGGCGCTGCAGGCGATCGGCTGCGCCCAGCATTCGATCCGCATCATGACGCCCTATTTCCTGCCCGACGACCGCATGCTGACCGCCCTCGGCCTGGCCGTGCTGCGCGGCGTGCGCGTCGATGTCATCGTACCGCAGAAGAGCGACCACCGGGTCGTCGACTGGGCCTTCCGTGCCCAGATCGGCCCGCTGGCCGCGACCGGCGCCAAGATCTGGCGCAGCCCGCCGCCGTTCGAGCATTCCAAGCTGATGACGGTCGACGGGCTGTGGTGCCTGATCGGCAGCTCGAACTGGGACATGCGCAGCTTTCGCCTGAATTTCGAGTTGAACATGGAGGTCTACGACCAGGACCTGGCCGCCCGGCTCGACCAGTTCATGATCCGCGCCCAGCGCCGGCGCCTCTCCGTCCGCCGCCTGGTGAAACGCGGCCTGCCCTGGCGGCTCAGGGATGCCGCGGCCCGGCTGATGCTGCCGTATCTCTAGCGGCAGGACCGACACACCCGTGAAACCAATCCCCATGGTGTGAAACCAACCATTCGCACTTTGCCTCGCCCGTGCCACGCTCATGCCCGAATCGCTTTCGTAATATCTTCCCGGGCAAGGGATTTTCGGGGATCGTGATGGAGCAGGCCCATCAGTTCGTGTTCATCGGGTCGCTGCTGCTGCTCGCCGGCATCGTCGCCGGCGTGCTGTCGAGCCGCGTGGGCGCGCCGCTGCTGCTGGCCTTCCTGGCGCTGGGCATGGTCGCCGGCGTCGACGGGCTGGGCCTGCATTTCACCTCGACCGGTGCGGCCTATCTGATCGGCAGCGCCGCACTTGCCATCATCCTGTTCGACGGCGGGCTGCACACGCGCCGGCGCGTGTTCAAGCTCGCGCTCGGCCCCTCGGTCGTGCTGGCCAGCGTCGGCGTCGCCATCACGGCCTCCATCGCCGGCTCGGCCGCCGTGTTCCTGCTGCATCTGGGCTGGACCCAGGGGCTGCTGATCGGCGCGATCGTCTCTTCGACCGACGCCGCCGCCGTGTTCCTGCTGCTGCACCAGCGCGGGCGCGACATCAGCCAGCGCGTCGCCGCCACGCTGGAGACCGAGGCCGGGTTCAACGACCCGTTCGCCGTGTTCCTGACCACGACGCTGGTGGCACTCGTCTCCGGCCACGACACCCAGTCCTTCGCCGAGCTGCTGCTGCATCTGGTCCGTCAGGCGGTGCTGGGTGCCGCGATCGGCATCGCCGGCGGCATGCTGCTGGTCCAGCTGGTCAATCGCCTGACGCTGGCCGGCGGGTTGCAGCCGATCCTGGCGATGGCGGCGGCGCTGTGCCTGTTCGCCGGCACCCAGCTGATCGAGGGCTCCGGCTTTCTCGCGGTCTATCTGGCCGGTCTCATCGCCGGCAACAGCCGGCTGAAATCGAGCCAGACCATCTTGCGCTTCCACGAGGGCATGGCGTGGCTGAGCCAGCTCGTGCTGTTCATCATGCTGGGCCTGCTGGTCGTGCCGCATCATCTGCTGCCCCAGGCGCCGGCGGCGCTGGGCGTGGCGCTGGTGCTGATCCTGGTCGCGCGGCCGGTCGCGGTCTGGATCTGCCTGACGCCGTTCCGCTTCAGCGTGCAGGAACGGCTGTTCGTGGCCTGGGTCGGCTTGCGCGGCGCGGTGCCGATCTTTCTGGCGATGATCCCGACGCTGGCCCGGCTGCCGCAGTCGGAGACCTATTTCCATGTGGCCTTCCTGGTCGTGCTCGCCTCGCTGGTGCTGCAGGGCTGGACCGTGGCGCCGGCCGCCCGCTGGCTGCGGCTGGAGATGCCGAGCGACAAGCATCACGGCCATCGGCTGGATCTGGAGATCGCGGCGGCCGGATCGCGTGAGATTTCGGCCTATCGCGTGCCGTCCGGCGCGCCGGCGCTGGATCGCTCGTTCGAGCAGCTGCCGCTGCCCCGGCGCACGCGCCTGATCGCCGTGCTGCGCGACGGTGTCGTCATGAACCGCGCCCAGCTCGACCGGCTGCAGCCGAACGACGTGGTGCTGGCGCTGACCCCGCCCGAGACGACCGAGGTGCTGAACCGGCTGTTCGCCGAGCGGGCCGGGCCGCTGTCCGACTCGGCGCTGGGCGATTTCGTACTGGATCCGGCCGTGCCGATGGCGAGTTTCGTCGATCTCTACGGCCTGCCCGCCACCCTGGGCGATCGCGCCAAACCGGTCGGCGTGTTCCTGCGCCAGCGCATCGGCCGGCGCCCGGTGATCGGCGACCGGGTGCATCTGGGCCTGGTCGATCTGATCGTGCGCGAATTGGACGGCGACCGGATCACCGAGATCGGCGTCGTGCTGGAGCCGGAACGCGACCCGCTCGACGGCGTCAGCATCCGCCGCCGCCTGAAAGGCATCGCCAGCGGCGCGCGGCAAGCCATCAAACGACGACGCGGCGTCGCCGTAGCAGCGCCGCCGCCATCAGACGGCGCGTAACGGCGCCTTACTTCTTCCCGGGCCATTGAGGCCCCGCGCCCCCTGGCGCGAGCCAAGCTTGCGGACGCAAGCGCCCGGCGCCTGAGGGCTTACCGAAAAAGCACTGGCGAACATCGTTCGTCAGTGCCCCCCGCGATTATACGACAGCTCTTCCTGGGTCAGCTGGAAGCCGACCTCGATCCGGTATTTGCCGGCCTGCTTGAGGTCCTTCAGCGGAATGCGCTGGGTGATCGTCTCGATCGAGCCGCGCCGCGTCTGATTGTCGGCGAAGGCGATCGGGGCCGGGAAGACCTGCTTGGCCACGATCGTGTCGTCCTGATTCAAGATCGCGACGAAATAGGCGAAATCCCCGGTCCGGTCGACCGCCGCAGGCCCCAGCCGCGCGATCAGCGAGACGTTCATGTCGACCGTCACGCCCTGCTTGTCGAACGTGCACTGGCCCTTGGCGTCGGTCAGCAGCGCCGTGACCGTGACATTGGCGAAGTCGGTGCCCGCACCGGCGAAATGCGAGACATGCGACAGATCGTCCGGAATGGAGACGACGGGGCATTTGTCGTCGTCGTAGTCGCCATGGAACCAGCTGCAGCCGGAGAGCGCGCCCCCGACGGCGAGAATCAGCGCGAGAGGCGCCACTCGACGCGCGAGCGTGCGGCGGAAGGAAGACTGAACGGGCATGGATGACCTAGATCGCGTTGGGCTGTCGTTGAGGGACCGGCCGGTCAGTGCGAGACGCACCATGGAGAAGCGGCCGGATTGTAAGGGGCGACGCTCGTCCGCACAAGAGTACCGGCGGTGACATCCTGTTTCGCCCTTGTTCGACAGCCCCTTGATGCCGTTCAATGGTGCCCTGGGCCGGAGCTGGATCCGGCGACCCGTCCTGGAGCTCGTCCAAGCAAGATGGCCGTCTATACCGATGTCTCCGACGGGGAACTGACCCAATTCATCGCCGAATATGATTTGGGCGCCGTGCTCGCCTGCAAGGGTATCGCCGAGGGCGTCGAGAATTCCAACTATCTGATCCAGACCGAGCAGGCGAGCTTCATCCTGACTTTGTACGAGAAGCGGGTAAAGGAGGCGGATCTGCCGTTCTTCCTGGGCCTGATGGAGCATCTGGCTGCCGCCGGCTTCGTCTGTCCGACGCCGATCAAGGGGCGCGACGGCACGGTGCTGCGCCGGCTGTGCGGCCGGCCCGCCGTGCTGATCAGCTTTCTGGAAGGATTGTGGCCGCGCACGGTCGAGCCGTTCCATTGCACCGGCGTCGGCGACGCGCTGGCCCGCTTTCATCTGGCCGGCGCCGATTTCCCGATGCGGCGCACCAACGACCTGTCCCTGCCCGGCTGGCGCCGCCTGGTCGAGGCAACCCGCGACCGGGCCGACGAGGTCGCCCCCGGCCTGGCGGCCGAGCTGGAGACCGAGCTTTCGGCGCTGGAAGCGATCTGGCCGAAAGATCTGCCGACCGGCGTCTGCCATGCCGACCTGTTTCCGGACAATGTGTTCTTCCGCGACGAGGCCGTCTCGGGCGTGATCGATTTCTATTTCGCCTGCACCGAGTTCCTGGTCTACGACCTGGCGATCTGCCTCAATGCCTGGAGCTTCGACGGCGAGTCGCGATTCAACCCGGCCAAGGCCGCGGCCCTGGTCCAGGCCTATCAGGCGCGCCGGCCGTTGAGCGCGGCCGAGCGGCTGGCGCTGCCGGTGCTGGCGCGCGGCAGCGCGCTTCGCTTTCTGCTGACCAGGCTCTATGACTGGCTCTATCAGCAGCCGGGCGCGCTGGTTCGACCGAAGGACCCGCGCGAATATCTGCAGAAATTGCGTTTCCACCGAACGATCAGCCACGCGGAACACTATGGACTCTAACGAACTGCCGACCGTCGACATCTTCACGGACGGGGCCTGCAGCGGCAACCCGGGTCCCGGCGGCTGGGGCGCCATCCTGCGCTTCGGGGCGACCGAAAAAGAGCTGCATGGCGGCGAGAATCCTACGACCAACAACCGGATGGAGATGACCGCCGCGGTCCAGGCGCTGAGCGCGCTGAAGCGCCCGGCGCTGGTCAAGCTGCATACCGACAGCCAATATCTGAAGGACGGCATCACGCGCTTCATCCATGGCTGGAAGCGCAACGGCTGGAAGACCGCCGATAAGAAACCGGTCAAGAACATCGATCTGTGGCTGGCGCTGGAAGTGGCGCTGAAGGGCCATCAGATCGAATGGATCTGGGTCAAGGGCCATGCCGGCCATGCCGAGAACGAACGGGCCGACGCGCTCGCCCGTCTGGGCGTGGTCGAGGTCCGCCAGGCGGCGCTCGCCAAGGCAAGCGCCGTCTAAGCGGCTTTCTTTAGAGCGCGGCCAGAATCGTTTCGGCGGTCGAGACCTCGAACGCACCCGGCTTCTCGACGTTCAGCACCTGCACGACGCCATCGTCGATCACCATGGCATAGCGCTGCGAGCGCGTGCCCATGCCGTAGGCGTTGAAATCGGCGTCGAGCCCGACCGCCTTGGTGAAATCGGCATTGCCGTCGGCCAGCATCAAGACCTTGTCTTCGGCCTTCTGGTCCTTGCCCCAGGCGCCCATGACGAAGGCGTCATTGACCGACAGGCAGGCGATCAGGTCGACGCCCTTGGCCGACAGCGCCTCGAAATTGCCGACGAAGCCCGGGACGTGCTTGGCCGAGCAGGTCGGCGTGAAGGCGCCCGGCAGGGCGAACAGCACGACCTTCTTGCCGGCGAACAGCTCGTCCGACAGCACGTCCTTCGGGCCGTCGGCCGTCATATGCTTGAGCTTCACCGACGGGATCTTGTCACCGATCTTGATCGTCATGGCGCGCGCGTCCTTTTTGGTTGGGATGGGAAGGTGGAACGGAAAAGTTCGGCCGCGACCTTAGCCGCGGCGTTCGACAAAATCACGCGTTCAGGATTTGGCGCCGCCCCTGGCTTTGGCAAGGGCGTCTTCGACCGCGCCGCCGGTCAGCACTTCCGAGAGCGGCAGGCCATCGGGCGCGCCCGGGCCATAGACCATGTTGAACGGAATGCCGAAGCGACCGTAGCGCTTCAGGAAATCGGCGATGGCCGGGTCGGGCCGGGTCCAGTCGGCACGCATCGCCACCACGCCGCCGGCGCCGAGCGCCGCCTTCACCTCGGGCTGGTCCAGCACCAGCCGCTCGTTGACCTGACAGGTCAGGCACCAGCTTGCCGTCACATCGACGAACACGACCCGACCCTGGGCGACGGCCGGGCCGATCGCCGCCGGGTCGAACCGCGTCCAGCCGGCACCGAGCGCGGCCGCAGCGCCGGTCCGCACCAGAAACGCCGGCGGCGCCAGCATGCCGAGCAGCAGAACGGCCGAGGTCAGGGCGAAAGTCCGGCCGAGCCGCGGCCGCCGATGGCCGAGTGCCAGCGTCAGCGTCGCCGCCAGGCCCAGCGCCGCGACCAGGCCGGCCGCGACGAACCCGGCCTGTTCGGCCAGCACCCAGACGAGCCACAGCGCCGTGCCGACGAGCAGCAGGCCCAGGATCCGGCGCAGGGTCAGCATCCAGCGGCCGGGGCGCGGCAGGAAGCGGGCGAGCGACGGCACGGCGGCCACGACCAGATAGGGCAGCGCCAGGCCGATGCCGAGGCAGGCGAAGACGATCAGGATATCGGCCGGGCCGCCGGCCAGCGCGAAGCCCACCGCCGTTCCAAGGAACGGCGCCGAGCACGGCGTCGCCAGCAAGGTCGCGAAGGCACCGGAAATGAAGCTGCCGGCAAGCGACGACCCGCCGCCCTGGAGCCGTCCGGCAAGCCACCAGGGCAGCTGGATCTCGAACCAGCCCATCAGGTTGCAGGCGAACAGGGTAACGAGCGCCGCCAGCGCCGCGAGGAACACCGGCTCCTGGAACTGCACGCCCCAGCCGATCGACAGACCGGCGGATTTCGCCGCGATCAGCGCCGCCGCCATCGCCAGGAACGAGGTGAGGATACCGGCGGCGGTGGCGAGGAAGCTGGCGCGGAGCCGCTGGCGCCCATGGCCCGCCTCGCCGATCAGCGCCAGCAGCTTGATCGACAGGACCGGCAGCACGCAGGGCATGAAATTCAGGATGAAGCCGCCCAGGACCGCGACCGCCATGACCAGCAGCAGATCGGCCAGGCCGGGGCCAGGATCGGCGAGCGGCATCGCCGCCAGGGTGACGGTCGCCGCGCGCGGCGCTTCCACCGGCGCGGTCCGGTCGATCACCGTCAGGGTCAACGGCTTGCCCAGCAGCGTCGCCAGCTTGTCCGCGCCATCGAGCACCGGCAGGATCAGATGGGTTTCGAGCCCGCTACCGGCCAGGGTCGGCGGACCGAACACGACCGGCCCGGCATCTTCGACGATCGCGTCGGGCCGCCCGAGCGCCGGCGTCGCGCGCAAGGTAATATCGAGCCGGGCCGATTTTCCGCTGCCGCCGATCCTGGCCGCTTCGAGCGTCAGGCCGCCGGCGCTGCCGTCGCCTGGCACGCGCGCCTGGAACCGGCCGATCAGATCGCCATAGGGCCCCGGCCCTTCGAGTCCGGCCGGCACAACCAGATCGAGCGTCACATTATTGGGCACGCACAGCTCGCGGCAGGTCAGGAAATCGACCGCCGCCTTCAGGTGGACCGGGGCGCCGGCCGTGGGCACGGTGACGCCGGCCGGCAGCAGGACATCGCCCTCGTAGCCGAAGGTCTCGAGGCCGGACAGTTCGAACCGCTCGGGCACCGGCCAGGCGAAATCGCCGACGGTCGCGTTCTCCGAGCCGGCCCAATCGACCGTCGGCGGCAATCCTGCATCGCCGGGCGACCGCCAATAGATTTTCCAGCCGGGCTGCAGCTTGAAATCGAGCCCCAGGCGCAGCGCGCCGTCCGGGCCCGGCGAGACGACGAGCCGGGCGGCGCCCTGGTCGGTCCGGGCCCAGTCGGACGCGTAATCCTCCGCCCGGGCGGGACCGGCAGCGAGCAGGGACAGGACGAGCAGCGCGGGCAAGAACCGGTAAAACATGATGATCTTCTTGTACCGCAACGGCGCCCAAGTCCAGGTTCAACTTGTCGCGACCAGCGGCCCCCGACCGTTGCCGCTTGCGGGCACGGGGGTGCGGCGCTATCTGTTAAGGCATGCGACGTACGGCAATCCCTTCGAAGACCCTCCAAGCGAGTCCCGAGATGCCGGGGAGCGGCTATCTGACCGGGCAGTTGCTCATCGCCATGCCGCAGATGCGCGACATCCGCTTCCACAAGTCGGTGATCTACCTGTGCGCCCACACGTCCGACGGCGCCATGGGCCTGGTCATCAACAAGACGCTCGACAGCCTGACCGTGCCCGAACTGATGGAGCATCTGTCGGTCGAGACCGGGAGCGACCTGACTCCGACCAAAGTGCATTTCGGCGGCCCGGTCGAGACCGCGCGCGGCTTCGTGCTGCATAGCTGCGACTATGTCGAGGAAGGCACGCTGGTCGTCGGCCATGATCTGGCGCTGACCGCGACGCTCGATATCCTGCGCGCCATCGGTCGCGGTACGGGTCCGCGCCAGACCTTGCTGGCGCTTGGCTATGCCGGCTGGGGTCCGGGGCAGCTGGATATCGAGATCCAGAGCAACAGCTGGCTGCATGCGCCGGCCGACGAAGCCATCGTGTTCGATCATGTCCACGACACGAAATGGGAACGCGCGATCAGCCGGCTGGGCATCGATGCCCGCATGCTGTCGACCGAAGCTGGACACGCCTGAGGCGTATTCCAATCCTGGTTCATCTTTCCGATGAATTAACAAACCCTGATCCATAGTCGATCCTGGTCGCTTCGAGCCGTTCTTTCGAAATGGCCGCCTCGTCTCGTTTCGTTTTCGGTCGAAAGAGCTGAAATGGCTGATAAGGCCTTAGCCGACCAGGAAATTCAGTCGATTCTTCAGACCTTCGTCGCCCGCGCGAAGGAGACTGTCCTCATCACCGACGCCGAATTGGACGCACCGGGCGGGCCGCTCATCCAATATGCCAACGATGCGGTCGAAGCGACGTCCGGCTACCGCCCCCGCGAGTTGGTCGGCCAACGCCTGGGCGTGCTCTATCCGGTCGAGGTGCTGCCGCAGCTGATCGCCCAGATGCGCGAGACCGCCCACTCCGGCAAGCAGGTCGAGATCGAGGCCCTGGCAACGACCAAGGCCGGCAAGCCGCACTGGATGCAGGTCAGCAGCATCGCCATCCTGACGCCGACCGGAACGCCCAGCCATTTCGTCCGCATGGGGCAGGACATCACCGCGCGAAAACGAGCGGAATCCGAGCGGGAAACGACCCAGCGGCTGCTCGCCTCGGTGTTCGGCATCCTCGACCAGGCCCTGGCCGTGATCGACGATCACGGCCGGGTCGCCATGGTCAATACCGCCGTCACGAAGCAGTTCGGCTGGGGCGTGTTCGATCTGATCGGCAAGCCGTTCACCGAGATCATCAATCCGGCCGAGCGGCCGACCGTCGAGCGTCAGCTGGCGGCCGGCGACGAGATGACCTGCCGGATGTCGGTCCAGCTGCGCCATCGCAAGGGCGACCTGCTGCCAGGCGAGATCGCGGTGACGACGATTCCGCAGCCGGACGGCCGCCCCTATCGCGTCATGATGCTGACGCAGCGGGCGGAATTGCCGGCCGACAAGGGTTTTGCGGACGCCGTCCGCCTGGCGCTGCAGAACGCCGGCAAAAAGGGCGCCATTGTCGCCGGCAAGGTCCAGCTGGTCGGGCTGGCCGAAGTCCGCGCCGCCATCGGCGACCGGTGGCCGGCCGTCGCGGAGCGATCGTTTCAGGCGGCCGAAAGCATCCTGCGCAAGCATCTGAGCGCCACCGACGTGTTCAGCCGGACCGCCGACGATGGCTTTCTCGTCTGTTTCACCGAACTGGGCGAGGCCGAGGCGCAGTTCAAGGCGCGCACGATCGCCACCGAGATTCGCGCAAAGCTGGTCGGCGAATTCCCCGAAATGGCGGAGGCCGACGTGACCGGCTTCGCCACCACGGTCGCGGTCGATACCGACGACATGATGCCGGAGAATGCCATCGTCAACGCGCTCGAGTCGCGGTTGAGCCGCGAGCGCAAACGTCTCGAAGACGCGGCGATCAAGGCGATGCGCGCGAAGCTGCCGACGGCCGAGGTGCTGTTCCAGACCGTCCGGACCGATACCAACCACGCGGCACCGATCGTGCTGACCCGCCTGCCGTCCGATATCGAAAGCGCGCAATCGACCCTGCTGGCCCTGGGCCGCGCCGAATATATCCCGCAGACCGAGCTGCTGCTGCTGACCGGCGCGGCGGAACGCGTGCTGGCCGAGTTGAGGCAGGAACGCACCGACCTGATCCTGACGCCGGTGCGGCTCGCCACGCTGACCCATCGCCGCGATGCCGAACATTGGCTGAATGTCGCCCGCACGCTCGGCCCCCCTGGCAAGAAGCGGCTGGTCGTCGAGATCCGCGAATTGGGCCGCGACACGGCCCGCGCGCGGCTGACCGACGTCACCATGATGGTCTCGTCGCTGTTCCGCGCCGTCGCGTTCGAACTGCCGACCATCGATCCGGGCTTCATCGCCCATCTGCCCGTGACGGCGCCCCTGGTGACGATCGAAGCCCGCGTGCTCGGCGACAGCCCTGCGGTCCCCGTCGCCCGTCTGCTGAAGGCGCTGCTGCCCCGGCGCTGCCGGCTGATCGTCAAGAACGTCACCACCTCCTCCATGGCCGTGGCGCTGGCCAAGGCAGGCGTGCCGCTGATCGCCACCAACGCGATCGACGACGCCGCTGGCCGGCTATAGGAGTCGACGTCTTCAATGCCCGAATATCACCCCGGCGCGCCACCGCCCGACGGCTGTTCGATCCGGGCCATCAGATCGGCCAGCGTGCGGCCGGGCTCGGCCCGGAAGACCTGATCGAGCCGATCGAACCCGGTGATCAGGTCGAGCCGGAACGTGCGGAAATCCTGGCGCAGCTCGCACCAGGCGGCCAGCGTCCAGACGCCGCCCCAGAAATACAGGCCGAGCGGACGGATGCGCCGCGCGCTGTCGCGACCGTCGAGCGCCCGATAAGCGAGATCGACCAGGTTGCGGCCGTCGAGGGCGGCCCGCACCTCGTCGAAGCGCCGGCGCAACGCCGGGGTCATCTTGTGGCCGGGCGCGTAGAGCAGGATGCGCTCGAACCGCAGGGCCAGTGCCGGCGGCGTCACCGCGGCGATCTTCTGCAGCGCGTCCTGGGCCGCCTCGGCCAGGCCGGCGCCGCCCCAGGCCTGAACCATGCGCGCGCCGAGTACCAGCGCCTCGATCTCATGCCGTTCGAACATCAGCGGCGGCAGATCGAAACCGCGGCGCAGCACATAGCCGACGCCGGCCTCGCCCTCGATCGGCACGCCGGACAGCATCAGATCGCGGATGTCGCGGTAGATCGTGCGGTCCGAGACCTCCAGCCTGTCGGCCAGCTGCCGCGCGGTGACCAGCCGGCCGCCGCGCAGCGCCTGGACGATCCGAAACAGCCGGTCGGCCCTACGCATGCTCAGCCGCGCTCATGCAGCCCGACGCAATTGCCTTCGCAATCCAGGATGCGGGCATAGCGTCCCATGGCGCCCGGCAGGGTCACGATCGTGCCGTCGAACCTGCCGCCCGCCGTCTCGACCCGCGCCAGCACTTGATCCAGGCCCTGGTCGCAATTGAGGAACACCAGCGTGCCGGTGGTCGATGGCACCAGATCGGCCGATTTGACGATCGCACCGCCCGAACCCGCCTCGCCATAGGGCAGCACGGCCAGCTCGGACGGCCCGATCTTCTCGCGGCGCAGGCTGGTCGCGAGGATGGCCTCGTAGAACCGCGTCGCCCGGTCGAGATCGTCGGCCGGAATTTCGACCCAGACGGCGGCGTGCGGGCGGGATTGGATGGCGGACATGGCGTTTACTCCCTGGAGAATGCGCCGTCGATCGACGGCACTGGGAGAAGACTAGCGGAGCGCTCCTGACAGCGTTCTGTCAGGAGGATTCAGGGTCAGGCCTCGGTGCCGCCGGTCGGCTTGCGCGCGGCCAGCCATTCCTCGCGCAGCTGGGCATAGAGCACGTGATCCTGCCAGATGCCGTCGATGCACAGGTATTTCCGGGCATAGCCCTCTTCGCGGAAGCCGGACTTGACCAGCAGCCCGCGGCTGGGCCCGTTGGTCGGCAGGCACGCCGCCTCGACCCGGTGCAGGCGCAGGCGCTCGAACGCGAACACCATCATCAGGCGCAGCGCCTCGGTCATGTAGCCTTTGCGGGCGAAGCGCTGGCCGGTCCAATAGCCCAGGCTGGCGGTCTCGGCGACGCCGCGCCGGACGTTCGACAGGCCGATGCCGCCGAGCAGTTCGCCGTCGAGATTGTCGAACAGGAAGAAGGCATAGCCCTCGTCGTCGCGCCAATCGAGCGCGTAGCGCGCGAGCCGGCGGCGATAGGCGGCCTTGCCGACCGCATCGTCGGTCCAGGCGGGCTCCCACGGCTGCAGGAAGCCGCGCGAGCCGGCACGCAGCTCGCTCCAGGCGACCCAGTCGGACCGGTCGGGCGGCCGCAGATGCACCCGCCCGCCTTCGAGCCGCACGAACGGCGGCTGGACCGCGAAGAATCCGGCGAGACGCGGCACATCAGGCATTGCGCGCCCTCAACCCAAGCGTCGCGGCCGGCCGGCTCATGCCTTGAGACGATCCAGGATCCGGTCGAAGCCCTCGACCTTGGCGATCGGTCCCAGCGCCGTGAAGGTCGGCGCGCCGGCGAAGATCCGCTTGGCCAGCCGCCGCACCGCGCCCAGATCGACCTCGTCGATCTTGCGCACCAACTCGCGCGCCTCGATCGGGCGGCCATAGATCAGCAGCTGGCTGGCGACATGCTCGCAGCGCGCCGACGTGCTTTCCAGCCCCATCAGGATGCTGGCCTTCAGCTGGGCGCGGGCGCGGGCGACCTCTGCCTCGGTCATGGTGTCGGCCGATTTGACGATCTCGTCGCACAAGACCGGCATCAGCTCCTCGACCTCGTCCTCGCCGGTGCCGGCATAGACGCCGAAGATGCCGCCGTCGGCATAGGAGGAGGCGAAGGAATAGACCGTATAGACCAGCCCGCGCTTCTCGCGGATCTCCTGGAACAGGCGCGAGGACATGCCGCCGCCCAGGATGGTCGAGAGCGTGGAGGCGGTATAATAGTCATCGTCGGCGTAGGACACGCCGGGAAAGCCCAGCACCAGATGGACCTGCTCCAGATCCTTGTCCTCGCGCTGGTCGCCGCCCTGGTAGCGCGCCGCCTCGACCGGCTCGCCGCGATAGGCCGGCAGGTCGGTGAAATGGCGTTGGGCCAGCTCGACCAGCCGGTCGTGATCCAGCGCGCCGGCGGCCGACAGCACCATGCGGTCGGCGGCGTAATGCTGGTTCATGTAGCCGGCGACGGCATCGCGGCCGATCGTCTTGATGATCTCGGCCTCGCCCAGCACCGGCCGGCCCATGGCCTGGTCCGGATAGGCCTGTTCCTGGAACCGGTCGAAGATCACGTCGTCGGGCGTATCCGCCGCTTGGCCGATCTCCTGGATGATCACCGTGCGCTCGCGCTCCAGCTCGGCCGCATCGAAGGTCGAATGCTGCAGGATGTCCGACAGGATGTCGACGCCGAGCGGCACGTCTTCCTTCAGCACCTTGGCGTAGAACGCGGTCTGTTCGCGGGACGTATAGGCGTTCAGATGGCCGCCGACATTCTCGATCTCTTCGGCGATCAGCCGGGCCGAGCGCCGCTCGGTGCCCTTGAACGCCATATGCTCCAGCAGATGGGCGACGCCGTTGATCGCGGCCGGTTCGTTGCGCGTGCCGACATCGACCCAGACGCCGAGCGAGACGGTCTCGACCCAGGGCATCTCCTCGCTGACGACCCTGAGGCCGTTGGCGAGCGTCGTGACGCGCGCGCTCATGCGGGGATCCTTTCGTTGTTGCCGGTGACGTTGGCGGCGACATAGGCCTCGATCGCGGCCAGATCGTTCGCGATCGGCGTTTCGCGTTCGGGCCGCGTCATCAGGTCGGCCATGTGCGGCGGCAGCACCGGATAGCGCCCGGTCGCTTCCTCGACCACGTCGGGGAATTTGGCCGGATGGGCGCAGGCGAGCGCCACGCGCGGCGTGCCGTCGCGCCGGCCCTTGGCACGGGACGCGGCGACGGCGATGGCGCTGTGCGGATCCAGCATCTCGCCGGTCTCGCGATAGACCTCAGCGATCATGGCGCGGGTCTCGTCGTCGCTGACGCGATGGGCGCGGATCAGCGACTTGGTCCGGGACCAAGTCTCCGGGCTGGCCGGCAGATTGCCGGTCCGGCGAAACTCGGTCATGGCGGCGGCCAGGCCGGCGCCGTCGCGGCCCGAGACCTCGAACAGCAGACGCTCGAAATTGCTCGACACCTGGATGTCCATGCTGGGACTGAGGCTCGGCTCGACGGATGTAATCTTCATCTCGCCGGTCTCGATGAAGCGGTAGAGGATGTCGTTGCGGTTGGTGCCGATGACCAGCTCGGCGACCGGCAGGCCCATCTGGCGGGCGATGTGACCGGCATAGACATTGCCGAAATTGCCGGTCGGCACGGCGAAGGACGCCGGCACGTCGGGCGCGCCCAGCGCCACGCCGGCGGCGAAATAATACACGACCTGCGCCGCGATCCGGGCCCAGTTGATCGAATTGACCGCCGACAGGCGATGGCGCGCGCGGAACGGCGCATCGGCGAACATCGCCTTCACCAGATCCTGGCAATCGTCGAAGCTGCCCTCGACCGCCAGCGTGCGGACGTTCGGCGACCGGACCGTGGTCATCTGCCGGCGCTGCACCGCCGAGGTGCGGCCGTGCGGGTAGAGAATGAAGATGTCGATATTCTCGCGATCGCGGCACGCCTCGATCGCGGCCGAGCCGGTGTCGCCCGAGGTGGCGCCGACGATGGTGACCCGCTCGCCGCGCCGCGCCAGCACGGCGTCGAACAGCCGGCCCAGCACCTGCAGCGCATAATCCTTGAACGCGATGGTCGGCCCGTGGAACAGCTCGAGCAGGAACTCGCCCGAGCCGATCTGGTTCAAGGGCGCCACCGCGCGATGGTCGAAGCCGGCATAGGCGTCTTCCAGGATCGCCAGCAGCTCGTCGCGGTGGAACGTGTCGCCGACGAACGGCGCCAGCACCTCGGCGGCCAGCTCGGCATAGGACAGCGACCGGAACCGGCGCATCTCGGCGGCCGAGAAGGTCGGGATCTCGGTCGGGACATAGAGGCCGCCGTCCGGCGCCAGGCCGGCGATCAGAACCTGTTCGAAACTGAGCGTCTCGCGGTTGGCGGCGGGCTGACGGGTGCTGATATAGCGCAAAGGCGGAATTCCAAACCAAAACGGGGTGTGATGAACCCTAGCGTTCGCCACACCCCGCCGCAACCGACGAGACCGTTATCTCAGCCCTGCCTTACCAGGCGGGAATGGCGGCCTTCTGGTACTTGGTGTCGATGAACGCCTTGACCGCGTCCGAATGGTAGGCGGCGATCAGCGTCTGGACCCAGGGCTTGTCCTTGTCCTTGATCTGTACCGCCAGCACATTGACATAGGCCGAGTCGGCGCCGTCGAGGATGATCGCGTCCTTGGACGGGGTCAGGCCGGCGGTCAGCGCGTAATTCGTGTTGATCGCGGAGGCCGAAAGATCGTCCAGCGTGCGCGGCAGCTGCGGCGCCTCGATCTCGACGATCTTGACTTTCTTCGGGTTGGCGACGATGTCGAGCGGCGTCGATTTGATGCCCTTGGTCGGGTCGAGCTTGAACACGCCGGCCTGTTCCAGCAGCAAGAGCGCGCGGCCGCCGTTGGTCGGGTCGTTCGGGATGCCGATCTGCGCGCCGACGGGCAGGTCGGCCAGGCGCTTCACCTTCTTGGAATAGATCCCCATCGGGAATACGACGGTCTTGGCGACCGAGACGATCTTGTAGCCGCGGTCGGAAATCTGCTGATCCAGGAACGGCTGGTGCTGGTAGGAATTGGCATCCAGGTCGCCCTGGGCCAGCGCCGCGTTCGGCTGGATATAGTCCGAGAACTCGACGATCTTGATGTCGAGCCCGAACTTGGCCGCCTCGGCCTTGACCGCCTCCATGATCTCGGCATGGGGACCGCCGGTGACACCGACCTTGATGGTCTCGGCCGAAGCCGCGGTCGACAGCAGCGCGGCAAGCGCCGCCGCCAGAATCTTGAGCTTCATCGCGGAAATCTCCTTACTTTTTCTGCAGGCGCCGGGCCGCGAAATCGCCCAGGCTCTGCACCAGTTGGACGAGGACGATCAGCACCGCGACCACGGCCAGCATGACCGTCGGGTTGAAGCGCTGATAGCCGTAGCGGATGCCCAGATCGCCCAGCCCGCCACCGCCGACCGCGCCGGCCATGGCGGAATAGCCGATCAGGCTGATGATGGTCAGCGTCAGGCCGCGCAGCAGCGACGGCAGCGCCTCGGGTAGCAGCACTTTCCCCAGGATCTGGCGCGGCGTGGCGCCCATCGCCTGCGCCGCCTCGATCAGCCCGCGATCGACCTCGCGCAGCGCCGATTCGACCAACCGGGCAAAGAACGGCACGGCCGCGACTGCGAGCGGCACGATCGCGGCGCCCGTGCCGATCGAGGTGCCGGCGATCAGCCGGGTGAACGGGATGATCGCGACCATCAGGATGATGAAGGGCGTCGAGCGCGTGGCATTGACCAGCGCGCCCAGCCCCCGGCTGACGATGGGCTGGCGCCACAGCCCACGCTCGGTCGTGGCGAACAGCACGACGCCGAGAGCGGTACCCAACAACAATGCGACCAGCGACGCGGTGCCGACCATCAGCAGCGTGTCGGTCAGACTGTCAAAGAGCTGTTCTAAGAGCGCTTCGGACATAGCCCAGCACCTCCACACCGAGTTCGAGGGATTTCAGATGGGCGACGACCGGCTCGACCGCCCCGGCAAGCTCGACCTTCATCACGCCATAGGGCCGATCCTGGATATGGTCGATCGTGCCGGACAGGATGTTGAGATCGACATTGAAGCGCCGCACCAGATCGGCGATGACCGGCGCCTCGGCATTGGGACCGCTGAAGGCGATGCGCAGCACGGTGTTGGCGCCCGGAATGGCGACGTCCGAGAAGCGGTCGCCGAACAGCTGCTGCAGCTTCAGCTCCGGCTCCAGCCCGCGCGCGATGTCGCGGGCCAGCGGATGGGTCGGCTGGGTCAGCACGTCGAAGGTCGAGCCCAGCTCGACGATCCGGCCCGCATCCATGACCGCGACCCGGTCGCAGATCTCGCGCACGACCGACATCTCGTGGGTGATCAGCACGATGGTCAGGCCGAGCCGCTGATTGATGTCCTTGAGCAGGCCCAGGATCGAGCGGGTCGTCTGCGGATCGAGCGCCGAGGTCGCCTCGTCCGACAGCAGGATCTTGGGCTCGGCCGCCAGCGCACGGGCGATGCCGACGCGCTGCTTCTGGCCACCCGACAGCTTGGCCGGTACCTGGCCCGCCTTGTCGGCCAGGCCGACCAGGTCCAACAGCGGCGTCACGCGATCGCGGATGTCGCGCTTCGACAGACCGGCCAGTTCGAGCGGCAGGGCGACATTGTCGAACACGCTGCGCCGGGACAGCAGGTTGAAATGCTGGAAGATCATGCCAATGCGCCGGCGTTCGTGCCGGAGCGCGTCGGGCGACAAACCCGTCAGCTCGACGCCGCCGACCGAGACACGGCCCGTATCCGGCCGCTCCAGCAGGTTGATCGCGCGCAGCAGGGTGGATTTGCCGGCACCGGACCGGCCGATGACGCCGAAGATCTCGCCCTGGGCGATCTCCAGCGATACGTCGTCCAGCGCCGTCACCAGGCCGGATGGGCCTTGGAACCGCTTGCCGAGCGCGTCGAGCTTGATCATCGCGCCACTACTCATGTTCGTGCCGGACCCCCCGAAAACAAAAAACCGCCACGGCGGCAAGCCGGGCGGTTCCTCGGGTCGAGGTCCACCCCCGCTTTAGCCGCATTTATAAGGCGCCCGCAAGCTGAGGAGCAAATCGGCGCCGATGCACAGGACCATATCGGGAAGCGTGCCGTTTTCACGAGCGATGTTTGTGCATCGCAGCATCGACTGCGGCGCAGAGACCGCGTCAGGCCGGCGGATGTCCGGCTCAATTCTCCCGTCATTTCCGCGCAGGCGGGAATCCAGAGCCACGCGCGAGATTGCTGGGCATATGGCTAAGGACTCTCGCTGTTGAGAGAGCCTTCGCGGCCACTCTAGGATTCCCGCCTGCGCGGGAATGACGATGAAAACCATTGCCACCGCGACTTCAGGCGTAGACGCCATACTCAATGCGGCACAGAAAATCCTCGACCAGCGCCGTCCCGATCGGATTTTACATCAAGACGATCGGCCGCGCTTGATTGAGGCCTAATGCCGGCCGTTCCAACCACAATTCCGCTTCTTGCGGCGAGCCTAATATGGCCATCGCTTTCGCGACAATGTCAGCGCGTTTCCGAGGTCGCCTTGAATGCGCCATGTTCAAATAACCCTACCGCGTGAAGGCGCCTACCCCGCGAGATAGCGCGTCTGCAGATGGCGCTGGAACGCGTCCGTGTCGAGCGGCTTGCCGGTGGCGTCGGTCAGCAGTTCCGAGGCCGGGACCGAGGACGCCCGGGTATGGACGTTCGTGCGCAGCCAGCCCAGCAGCGGCGAAAAATCGCCCCGGGCGAGGCCGGGCCGGATCGCGGTGTTCTGTGCTGTCGCCGCCTGAAACAGCTGGGCCGCGGTCATGGCGCCCAGGGTATAGGTCGGGAAATAGCCCCAGAGCCCTGTGTACCAGTGGATGTCCTGCAGGCAGCCGTCCCGATCGTCCGGTGGGGCGATGCCGACCAACTCGCGCATGCCGTCGTCCCAGGCGCCGGGCAGATCCTGCAACTGCAGCCGGTCTTCGATCATCGCGCGTTCCAGCCGGTAGCGCAGGATGACATGGGCCGGATAGGTCGCCTCGTCGGCATCGACCCGGATCAGGCTGCGCGAGACGCGCGTATTGAGGCGATAGAGATTGTCGGCGTCCCAGGCCGGGCCCGAACCGCCGAACGTGTCGCGCAGCAAGGGGGCGGCGAATTCGATGAATTCCCGGCTGCGGCAGGCCTGCATCTCCATCAGCAGCGACTGGCTTTCGTGCAGGCTCATGCCGCGGGCGCGCCCGACCGGCTGGCGCCGCCAGTCGGCCGGCAAGCCGCGCTCGTACAGCGCATGGCCGGTCTCGTGCAGCAAGCCCATCATGGCGCGGGCGAAATCATCCTCGCGATAGCGCGTCGTGATGCGCACGTCATCCGGCGTGCCGCCGCAGAACGGATGGGCCGAGACGTCGAGCCGGCCATGGTCGAAATCGAAGCCCAGCGCCGCCATGAATTTCTGGCCGACCTGCTTCTGCAACTCGATCGGGAACGGCCCCTGCGGCTGGAGCGGCGTGGGCCGCGCCTTCTGCCGCTCGATCGCCGCACTGATCGCGCCCGGCAGGAAGGCCGAGAGCGCCGCGAACTGCCGGTCGATCTCGGCGGCCGAGCCGTCGGGCTCGTAGCCGTCGAGCAGCGAATCATAGAGCGGCTTGCCCAGCTTGGCCGCCTTGGCCGCTGCGACCTCGCGCGTCAGCTCCAGCACGGTCTGGAGCTTGGGCAGGATGCCGGCGAAATCATTGGCCGGCCGCGCGTCGCGCCAGGCCATCTCGCAGGCGACGCCGGCCCTGGACAGGGTCTCGACCAGATCGGCCGGCACGGCGGTCGCATGCTGCCAGTCGCGGCGCATTTCGCGGAGGTTGGCGCGCTGCCAGTCGCCCAGCTCGTTCTGGCCCTGAGCCTGGTCGAACAGGTCGGGCAGTTCGGCCGCCGTCAGGATCTCGTGCGCCATCACTTCCAGCGTCGACATCTGCTCGGCCCGTGCGCCGGCGCCGCCGCTCGGCATCATCGAGCTATAGTCCCAGCCAAGGACCGAGAGGGCCTCGTTGAGGGTGCCGCGACGGGCGAAACGGGCTTCGAGCTGCTGATAGGGCGTCATCGACTAGACCTTCGGCTGTTCAGGTTTACGGTAGTGATAGACCATATAAATCACGCCCAGGATGAGCGCGAAGCTGTACCAGGTGATGGCGTATTGCAGGTGATCGTTCGGCAGCTCGATGCGGCTCTGGCCACCGACCGGGAAGCCGCCCGGATTCTTTTCCGCACCGGCCTCGACGTAGAACGGCAGCACCTGGGCCGGATCGAGTCCGTCCTTGGCAACCATGCCGGGAATATCGACGTAGAACCAGAAATTCTCGTTCGGCCGGTTGATCGGCGTCGGCACCAGGCTCGAGAACATGCTCTTGGGCACGAACGGCACGCGCAGGATGCCGTCGACAATCGTCGGTCCCTGGATCTGCCCGTCGGGCCGGGCGGCCGGGTCCTTGCGCACTTCCGGGACCCAGCCGCGATTGACCAGCAGGATCTTGCCGTCGGTCAGCCGGAACGGGGTCACGACCTGGTAGCCCTCGACGTCGCGCGTCGAGAAGGCGCCGATATAGAGTTCCTTGTCGTGCAGGAACGTGCCCTCGGCCCCGATCCGATGGAACTCCAGCGCCTGGGCCGCCTCGAGCGAGGCTGGCACCGCGACCGGCGGGGCCGAGACCGCCGCCTCGCGGTCGGCGATCAACGCGGTCTTCCAGGCCAGGCGCTGGACCTGCCAGGTGCCGAGCCAGAGCGTCAGCACGATCGCCGGGATGGTGAACAGCGTCGGCCAGAGGGTGAAACGGAACCGGGTCTTCATGAACTGGAGGACTGTGGACATTGACGGAACTCGAGGACCCGAAACCGGGGCCCATGAAAAATGGCGGCGCCGCCGACGGCATTCGCATGCCGACAGCCGGGCGCCGCCATGGATTTCGGGGCTCGGTCGGATCGGCTCCGACCGGCGCCCGCCTTGACCTATTCCGCGGGTGGCACGATGCCGTGACCGCCCCAGACATAGACGCCCAGGAACAGGAACAGCCAGACCACATCGACGAAATGCCAGTACCAGGCCGCCGCCTCGAAGCCGAAGTGATGCTCGGGCTTGAACTGGCCCTTGTAGGCCCGAACCCAGCAGACGGCGAGGAAGATCGTGCCGACGATGACATGGAAGCCGTGGAAGCCGGTCGCCATGAAGAACGTGGCGCCGAAGATGTTGCCGTTGAAGGTGAACAGCGCGTCGCCATATTCGATCGCCTGCAGGCAGGTGAAGGTCATGCCGAGCAGAACCGTGATGCCCAGGCCCTGCAGCAGGCCCTTGCGGTCGCCCTCGAGCAGCGAATGATGCGCCCAGGTCACGGTCGTGCCCGACAGCAGCAGGATCAGCGTGTTCAGGAACGGCAGGTGGAACGGGTCGAACGGCGTGATGCCCTTGGGCGGCCAGACGCCGCCGACCGGATAGAGGCTCGAGGCGAAGAAGGCCCAGAAGAAGGCGACGAAGAACATCACTTCGGACGAGATGAACAACGTCATGCCGTAGCGCAGGCCGATCTGGACGATCGGCGTGTGGTGCTTCTCGATCACCGCCTCTTTGATGACGTCGCGCCACCACATGAACATGCAGCAGAGCACCAGCACGAAGCCGACCTGGGCCACGGCCCAGCCATGCTCATGCATGCCGAGCACGGCGCCGGCGGCCATGGTGCCGGCCGACAGGGAGGAGAACAGGGGCCAGATGCTCGGCGCGACCAGGTGGAACTGGTGCTTGGGATGACCGGCGGTGGTTTCGCTCATCGGGAAGACTCTTTCACGGGACGAAGTGAAGGCATTGACGCGGCCGGCACGAGCGCGCCGACTTGAACCGGTGCCGCAGCGGCCGGACCGGACCGGCTCTCTACCGTCGGCTTGGCCGGATTTTTGGCCTGAAAAAACGTGTAAGACAAGGTAATCGCGTCGATATCACGCGTGTTCTTGTCTTTGAGGATTTCCGGCGACACGAAGAACGTCACCGGCAGGTCGGCGCTCTCGCCCGGCTGCAGGGTTTGTTCGGTGAAGCAGAAGCACTCGATCTTATCGAAATAGGGCCCGACGACCAGCGGCGTCACGTTGAAACTGGCCGTGCCGGTGATCGGATGGTCCGAATTGTTCGTCGCCCGGAACGCCACCAGGGTCTGCTCGCCCGGATGGACCCGCACGAACGGCTGCACCGGCTGAAACGTCCAGGGCAGATCCGGCGCGATGTCGGCGTTGAAGCGCACGGTGAACAGCTTGCCGCCGACCGAGCCCGGCGCCGATGCCGCCCGCTGGGTCGTACCGTCGAACCCGGTCGCCTGGCAGAACACCCGATAGAGCGGCGCCGAGGCAAAGGCCAAGCCCGTCATCGCCGCGATCACGGTGACCAGCAGCGCCAAGGTTCGAAGATTGCGGGGCGACGAGCGGGACATCGGTCTAGTGCGTCAGCCGGACGATCGTGATGGCGTAGAACAGCACGCAGAGCCCGACCAGCACCGCCAGGATCGCCCGATTGCGCGCCTTGCGCCGCTTCAGGAATTCTTCCATTGAAACCGACATGGCGACCATCAGCCCAAAAGCCCGCTGGGCACGCGATCCAGGATCAGCAGTGCGAACAGCAGGGTAAGATACAGGATCGAGAAGGCGAACATGCGCTTCGGCCATTTGTCGGTCCGGTCGAACCAGACCGCGACCGAGAAGCCGGTGAAGCAGAGCGACAGCACCGCGGCCAGCACGAGATAGGCCGCCCCGGCGATGCCCATGAAATAGGGCGCGACCGCGATCGGCCACAGCACGAGCGTATAGAGGAACATCTGCCTCTTGGTTTCGCGCGGGCCGGCCACGACCGGCAGCATCGGCACGCCGGCCTTCTGATAGTCGCCGGAGCGGAACAGCGCCAGCGCCCAGAAATGCGGCGGGGTCCAGAAGAAGATCAACGCGAACAGCGCGACCGACGGCCAGCCGATATCGCCGGTGACGGCGGCCCAGCCGACCATCGGCGGAAAGGCGCCGGCCGCCCCGCCGATCACGATGTTCTGCGGCGTCAGGCGCTTCAGCCACATGGTGTAGACGAAGACGTAGAAGCCGATGGTCCCGGCCAGCAGCGCGCCGGCCACGGCATTGACCGCGAGCCCCATCAGGATGACCGAGCCGGACGCCAGGATGACGCCGAAGCTCAAGGCCTCGTTCGGCTGCATGCGTCCGGCCGGAATCGGTCGGCCCTGCGTCCGGTTCATGACCGCGTCGATGTCGCGGTCGTACCACATGTTGATGGCACCCGACGCGCCGGCGCCGATCGCGATGCATAGAATCGCGACCGCGGCCAGCACCGGATTGATATGGCCGGGGGCGACCCACAATCCTGCGAAGCCGGTGAAGACGACGAGCGACATCACCCGCGGCTTCAGCAGGGCCCAGTAATCGCCGACGCCGGCAGCGCTCAACGGAGCGGTGCCGGCGGCGAATTCGGCTGTGGTCACGTCAGTCAAAAGTCACAATTCCCTGGCGGTAAAATCAAACGGACCAGTCCGTCTGATTTTACCGCAACTTATTAATCGATCACTTGATGATCGGCAGCTCGTCGAACGTATGGAACGGCGGCGGCGACGACACCGTCCATTCGAGCGTGGTGGCGCCTTCGCCCCACGGATTGTTCGCGACCTTCTTTCCGGCGGCGAGCGTGTAGAGCACGATGCCGACGAAGAACAGGGTCGCGCCGTAGGAGATATAGGCACCGATCGACGCCACGTAGTTCCAGCCGGCGAACGCTTCCGGATAGTCGACATAGCGGCGCGGCATGCCGGCCAGACCCAGGAAATGCATCGGGAAGAACGTCAGGTTCACGCCGATGAAGGTCAGCCAGAAATGCAGCTTGCCGGCCCATTCCGGATACTGCCGGCCCGACA
>Ga0302314_10000036_pt1 | contig 219775 bp, 200 predicted proteins | sample III_Palsa_N2_3_FD_200533 | JGI IMG/M metagenome (GOLD analysis project Ga0302314, IMG submission 200533) | Peat permafrost microbial communities from Stordalen Mire near Abisko, Sweden - III_Palsa_N2_3 | ecosystem: Environmental > Terrestrial > Soil > Palsa > Peat permafrost | place: Sweden... | reverse complement strand
GCACCGCGGTCTCGATCTCGCGCTGCTGGCGGCGGCCGCCGCGGCTCATCCAGTCGCTGCCGCGCAGCTCGTCGAGCATGGCGCCGCGGATGCGCTGGGTGGCGAAGGTCTCGAACTGCACGCCCTGTTCGCTGTCGAAGCGCGACATGGCGTCGTTCAATCCGATCATCCCGACCTGGATCAGATCGTCGATCTCGACGTTGGCCGGCAGCTTGGCAATCATCTGGTGCGCGAGACGGCGCACGAGGGGACTGTATTGCTTGAGCATCGCATTGGCGTCGAGCTGGCCTTTGGCGGTGTACATGGCGATCACTCCAGATTCTTGTTCAAGCGGACAGGTAGGAAGACGGTGCGGCAGCCGAACGCGCGGGCGTCCAGGCGGCGGCGGGAGCGGGGTCGGACGCGCGCAGCTGCGCGGCGGCCAGGCGCATCAGGTCGGGGCCGGAGGCCTTGCCGAATGCGATGTCGGGGTCGATCGTGGCCGAGTCGTGCAGCGCGGCGCCGAGGAAGCGGTCGGCGCAGTCGGCCACGCGCCTGGCGATCTGCGCAGGCGTCGGGCCGCGGCCCTTGGCGGTCGGCGTCACGAGGTCGAAGCTCATCAGGCCCAGGCGCTGCACCAGCAGCTTGAGCGCGGCGTAGGCATGCGTCAGGCTCTCGCTCGCGCCGGAGGCCAGCAGCACCGGACGCAGCTGCTGCTCGCCCAGCATGCGCGCGAGGATACGGGCCTCGGTATGCATCACGACGACATCGACGTCGTAGACGACATTCATCATGCGCGGGATGAAGCTGGCACAGGAGCCGTGCGTGTCGACGTGCTGCATCGGCAGGCCGCGGGCGGCCAGGTACGCGAGCTGCGGCGACAGCGGCTCGACGCAGGCGCCGAGGTCGATGAAGGCCAGCTCGCCGGGTTCGGGCGCGGTGTCGGCGGCGTCGACCACCAGCGTGTTGAGCCCTTGCTCTGCGAACACGCTCGCCAGGCGCGCCAGCACGGCACCGTGGTGCTCGACGTGCGGGTTGGCGACGACCGGCACGATCACGCCCCGGGTCGCGGCGAACATGCGCCGCAAGCCGTCGGCCTGGTCAGTCGGTGGGGGGCTGCGATGACGAGTCATGTAAGCAACTATGTCGTGCGTGCGTGGGGGCGATCGGCTGAAAAGCGGCGTTTCGGCCGGGTGTTCAGACGCGCAGGGCCGCGGCCGACTGCTGGCTCACGCCGGCGTGCGCGAAGACGAGATGCACGTCCTGCGGATCCATGCGATAGGCCGCGCTGCCGCCGCCCTTGAGCGCGCGATGCACGAGCGCGTTGGCCGACAGGTGGTGCCAGTCTTCCGGCACGCGCTGGCCGTTGGCCACGCCGATGTTCTTCAGCTTGTGGCGGATCAGCGCGTCGAGCGCCGGGGCCAGCTTCACGGCCTCGTCGATCTTGGACAGGATCACGCCGGTGCAGGCCGAGGCCTTCCAGTTGACGATGACGTCGTCGATGGTCTCGCCCTGCGACGACGCATCGACCACCAGCACCTTCTTGATCGAGCGGTGCGCCAGCATCTCCAGCAGCTCGCGGGTGCGGCCGTCGCGCTGGGCCATGCCCGCGGTGTCGATCAGCACCATCTTCTTGCCGGCCAGCAGCTCGAGCAGGTCTTCGAGCGACGCGCGGTCGTGCGCGGTGTGCACCGGCACGCCCAGGATGCGGCCGTAGGCGCGCAGCTGCTCGTGGGCGCCGACGCGGTAGGCGTCCAGCGTGATCAGGCCGAGGTTGGCGGCGCCGTGGCGCGCGGCGAAACCGGCGGCGATCTTGGCGGTGGTCGTCGTCTTGCCGACGCCGGTGGAGCCGATCAGCGCGTACACGCCGCCCTGGTCTTCCATCGACAGCTCGGCCTCGTTGGTCAGCAGGTTGCGTTCGAGCACGCCGGCCGCCCACGCGTTCTCGTCGGGCACGGTCGTCGGCAGCGCGTCGACCATCTTGCGGATCAGCGCCGGCGAGAAGCCGACGTCCAGCAGCTTCTGCGCGAGCAGCGCCTGGCGCGGCTGGCGCTGCAGCTTCTCCATGAAGGCCAGGGCGCCGAAGCGCTCCTCGATCAGGCCCTTCATCGAGCGCAGCTCGTTGACCATGTCCATGTGGTTGTTGCGCGTGACCACGTCGGCCAGGTGCGTCACCGAGGCCGACGGCGGCTGCGGCGGCTCTTCCACGTATTCGTCGTGCAGCTCGGGCACGTTGACGAACGACGCGGGCGCGGGGCGCTCGGCGCGTTGCGGCGGCAGCGTCGGCTCGACGCGCTGCTGCGGCGCGGCGCGGCGTTGCGGCGCGGGAGCCGGCGCGTCGAAGTAGTCGTCGTTGGCGTCGCCACCGTTGTCGATGGCGCTGAGCTGCTGCTGGCGCGCGCTGGCGCGGGCGACGGCCGTGCGCGCGGCGCCGGTCTGGGCCAGCGCGCTGCGGGTCGATTCCACGCGCGGGGCCGGCGTGTCGTCCATCGGCTGGTTGTGCAGTTCGGCGTGGCGGCGCTTGAGCATGCGGTCGCGCACGTAGTCCTGGAACGACAGCGTGCTCATCGCGAGCTGGTCGGCGTCGGCTTCCACTTCGTTCTTCGGCACGCCCATGCGGTTGGCGAGCTCGCGCTGCGCGCCGGCCAGCGCGGCGTTCTGCGCGGACGCCGGAGCGGCGGCGCGTTGCGCGGGCGACATCGCGGCACGGCGCGGCACGGTCTCTTCCGGCGTCGCGGTGAGGCGCTCGAGTCCGGCGACGCTGTCAGGCGCCATCGCGAGAACTTCGATCCCTTCGGCACACGGCTTCGTCGACAGCACCACGGCATCGACGCCAAAGGCCTGGCGCACGAGCGCGAGGGCCTCGCGCGAAGTGCGAGCAGCAAAGCGTTTGACGTTCATGCGGTACCTCCGATGATCGAGCCGATCCGGATCGAGTGGGTTTCAGGAATTTCACTGTGGGCCAGCACCTTCAGGCGGGGTGCGGCGCGCTTGAGCAGGCGGGCCAGCGGGGCGCGCAGGGCGTCCGGCACCAGCAGGCAGGCCGGGTGGCCCTTGTCTTCCTGGCGGCGGACCATGTCGGAGGCCTGGCGCGTCAGCGTGTCGGCCACGCCCGGGTCCAGCACGGCGCCGTGCGGCGACGTGAGGGCTTGCGTGACCATGCGTTCGAGATCGGGTTCCAGCGCGATGACGTCGAGCTCGCGCACCGGGCCGTAGATCTGCTGGACGATCGCCGGCGCGATGTGCGTGCGGATGCGGCGCGCCAGCTCGGCCGGGTCGGTGACCGTGCCGGCGTGCTCGGCCAGCGATTCCACGATGGAGCGGAAATCGCGGATGTGCACGCCCTCTTCCAGCAACAGCTGGAGGACTTTCTGCAACGGCGCGATGGCGATCATCTTGGGTATCACGTCTTCGATCAGCTTCGGGGCCAGCTTGGTCACGTGTTCGACCAGCATCTGGACTTCGTTGCGGCCCAACAGACGAGCCGCATTCACTTGCATCAAGTGTGAGAGATGGGTGGCCACGACAGTCGGGCAATCAACGACCGTATAGCCGGCCATTTGGGCACTTTCCCGCTGGCGCTCCTCGATCCAGACCGCCGGCAGGCCGAAGGCCGGATCGACGCACTTGGTGCCGGGGATCGCCAGCGCCGTGCCGCCCGGGTTGATCGCCAGGTGCATGCCCGGGAAGGCCTCGCCCTCGCCGATGACCGCGCCGCGCAGCGTGACGCGGTACATGCTGGGCTTCAACTCCAGGTTGTCGCGGATGTGCACCGACGGCGGCAGGAAGCCGACGTCCTGCGCGAACTTCTTGCGCACGCCCTTGATGCGCGCCAGCAGGTCGCCGGAGCGCGTCTTGTCGACCAGCGCGATCAGGCGATAGCCCACTTCCAGGCCCAGGATGTCGACCGGCGTGACGTCGTCCCAGCCGGCCTCCGCGTCGGCGGGCTTGGGCGGCGGCGGCACGTCGGCCTTGGCCTTGGCCAGGGCGGCGTCGCTCTCGACCTTGCGCTTCTGGAAGCGCGCGAACCAGCCGGCGGCGCCCGCGATGATCGCGAAGACCAGGTGCGGCATGCCCGGGATCAGCGCCAGCGCGCCGACGATGCCGGCCGTGATGGCCAGCGCCTTGGACGAGCCGAACAGCTGGTTGCGGATCTGCGCGCCCGAGTCCTCGTCCTTGCCGACGCGCGACACGACCATCGCCGCCGCGACCGAGATCAGCAGGCCCGGGATCTGCGCGACCAGCGCGTCGCCGACGGCCAGCACAATGTACGTGTCGGCCGCGTCGCCGGCCGACAGGCCGTGCTGCACGACGCCGACGACGAAGCCGCCGATGATGTTGATGAACAGGATCAGGATGCCGGCCATGGCGTCGCCGCGCACGAACTTCGACGCGCCGTCCATGGAGCCGAAGAATTCCGCCTCGTCGCCGACTTCGGCGCGGCGCTTCTTGGCCATCGCCTCGTCGATCAGGCCGGCGTTGAGGTCGGCGTCGATCGCCATCTGCTTGCCGGGCATCGCGTCCAGGGTGAAGCGCGCGCCGACTTCGGCGATGCGCTCCGCGCCCTTGGTGACCACGATGAAGTTGATCACGACGATGATCGCGAACACGATCAGGCCGACGGCGAAGTTGCCGCCGATCAGGAAGTGGCCGAAGGACTCGATCACGTGGCCGGCGGCGCCCGGGCCGGTGTGGCCTTCCATCAGCACGACGCGGGTGGAGGCGACGTTGAGCGACAGGCGCAGCAAGGTGGTGATCAGCAGCACCGTCGGGAACGCGGCGAAGTCCAGCGGGCGCACCAGGTTGGCGGCCACCATCATCACCATCAGCGCCATCGCGATGTTGAACGTGAAGAACAGGTCCAGCACGAACGACGGCAGCGGCAGCACCATCATGGACAGCACCATGACGATGAAGATGGGCGCCATCAGGGCCTTGCCGATGGCGGCGTTGCCGGTGAGGTTGGCCAGGAGCTTCTTGAGATCGTTCATTCAGGGCTCTGCTTGAGGTCTTACTCGGCGGTGGCCGACGCGGCGCGCGGCGGGCGGCGACGCTTGGGCTTGGGGCCGCCGGTGAGCGGATCGAGTTCGGGCGGCACGCTGACGTCGGGCGCGCGCAGGTTGAGGTTCGGCGCGGCGCGCAGCTGGTAGACCCAGGCCAGCACCTGCGCCACGGCGGCGAACAGCATGGCCGGCACCTCGCCGTCGATCTCGACGTGGGTGTAGAGCGCACGCGCCAGCGGCGGCGCTTCGAGCACGGGCACGCCGGCGTCGCGCGCGAGGTCGCGGATGCGCATCGCGAGGCGGTCGGTGCCCTTGGCGACGACGCGCGGGGCGCCCATCGCGTTCTGGTCGTACTTCAGCGCGACGGCATAGTGGGTCGGGTTCATCACGACGATGTCCGCGGCCGGCACGGCCTTCATCATGCGGCGCTTGGCCATCTCGCGCATCTTCTGCTTCATCTTGGCCTTGACCTCGACGTTGCCCTCGGATTCCTTGTGCTCCTGCTTCTGTTCTTCCTTGCTCATCTTGAGCTTGTCCATGTACGTCTTCTTCTGCCAGACGACGTCGATCGCCGCCCAGGCAGCGAGCACCAGCAGCATGGCCAGGAAGCCCGCGCCCAGCGTGCGGCCGACCGTGGCCAGGCCGTCGGGCAGGTCGGCGGTGAGCACGCCGCCGAGATCGGAGAAGTGGGCCTTCAGGTACATCGTGCCGGCGAAGCCGACGGCGATCGCCAGCAGCGAGGCCTTGAGCACGTTCACCAGCTGGTGGAAATTGAACAGGCGGCCGAAACCCGCGATCGGGTTGAGCTTGCCGAAGTTCGGCGTGACGGCCTTCATCGTCATGTTCCAGCCGCCGAACGCGACGCTGGACGCCACCGCCGCGGCCGCGAACAGCCCGCCGACGATCATCACGATCATGAAGCCGCGCGTGAACAGCCCCAGCGCATGCTCGCCGGCGATCTGCGGGTTGGCGATGACGCTGTGGTCGAAGGTCAGGCCGTCGGCCAGCAGGTGCTGCGAATAGCTCGTCAGCTGCGGCATCACCGTGAACAGCAGCGCCGCGGCCAGCCCCATCGCGACGAAATGGCCCAGATCCCGCGAGCGCGGGACGTTGCCATCCTGCCGCGCCTTGCGAATCTTCTTCGCTGAGGCGGGTAGGTTGCGGTCTGCGTTGTCGGCCATGGAGGAGTTGGAAGCGGAATGCGGGCAGGGGAATCGTGTGTCGACATGTTGCCGGGCACGGCCGGAAACTTGAGCGGGAAAAGAGCCTGAAATCCCGCCTCATCTCGACTCGGCCGGCGCGGGTGAAAGCCCCTGCGGGACGGTGCGCCATCCGTCCAGCAGGAGAAGCCGGGCAAAATCCCCGCTTTTCCTCCGACAGTTGCCCCACTCCCGAGGGCGCTTCCCGCCGATGTTCCGCACCCTGCTCAAGTCCAAGATCCACCGCGCCCGCGTCACGCACTGCGAGCTCCACTACGAGGGCTCGTGCGCGATCGACGAGGACCTGCTGGACGCCGCCGACCTGCGCGAGAACGAACAGGTGCACATCTGGGACGTCGACAACGGCGAGCGCCTGGTCACCTACGCGCTGCGCGCCCCGCGCGGCAGCGGCATCGTCTCGCTCAACGGCTCGGCCGCGCGGCGCGCCGCCGTGGGCGACCTGGTGATCATCGCGGCGTTCGCGATGGTGGCCGAGGACAGGCTCGCCGATGCCGAGCCCCAGCTCGTCTTCGTCGACGAGAACAACCGCATCAAGGCGCGACCGCCCTTCGTCGGCCATACCGCAGAGACGGTCGCGGCCGGCCTATGACCGCCACCTTGACCGGCTCGAACGCCGCCTGGCGCGCGCGCAGCCTGCGCGCCGTCTGGCATCCGTGCACGCAGATGAAGGCGCACGGCGCGCCGGACGGCCCGCAGGCCGATTCGACGCCGCTGATCGCGATCGCGTCGGCCGAAGGCCCGTGGCTCGTCGACGTCGAAGGCAGGCGCTATCTCGACGGCATCAGCTCGTGGTGGACCAACCTGTTCGGCCACGGCCATCCGGCGATCCGCTCGGCGTTGGTCGACCAGCTCTCGCGCCTCGACCACACGATGCTGGCCGGGCTGACGCATGCGCCGGTGGTCGAGCTGTCGGAGCGGCTCGCCGCCCTCACCGGCCTGGGCCACGCGTTCTATGCGAGCGACGGCGCGTCTGCCACCGAGATCGCGCTGAAGATGAGCGCACATCACTGGCGCAACGCGGGCAGGCCCGAGAAGAACCGTTTCGTCGCGCTGCAGGGCGGCTACCACGGCGAGACGGCCGGCGCGCTGGGCGTGACCGACATCGCGCTGTTCCGCGAGGCCTATGCGCCGCTGGTGCGGCTGTCGGCCACGGTGGCCTCGCCCGACGCGCGCGGCGCCGTGCACGAGGAGACCGCCGTCGACGTCGCGCACCGTGCGGCGCGCACGCTCGAGGAGTGGCTCGCGGCGCATCACGAGGAGACCGCCGCCTTCATCGTCGAGCCGCTGGTGCAATGCGCCACCGGCATGGCCATGCACGACCCGGCCTACCTGCGCGAGGCGCGCGCGCTGTGCGACCGCTTCGGCGTGCACCTGGTCGTCGACGAGATCGCCGTCGGCTTCGGCCGCACCGGCACGATGTTCGCGCACCAGCAGGCCGGCATCCGGCCGGACTTCATCTGCCTGTCCAAGGGCCTGACCGGCGGCACGCTGCCGCTGGCCGCGGTGCTCACCACCGACGCGGTCTACGACGCCTTCTATGACGACGACGCCGCGCGTGGCTTCCTGCATTCGCACTCGTACACCGGCAACCCGCTCGCGTGCCGCGCGGCACTGGCGACGCTGGACATCTTCGAGCGCGAGAACGTGCTCGCGGTCAATCTCGAGCGCGCCGGCATGGTCGACGGCTTCCTCGCGCCGCTGCACACGCACGAGCGCGTGCGCAACGCGCGCCGCATCGGCATGATCTGGGCCTGGGACATCGTCGGCGCCCCCGCGGACTTCGCGCGCCGCTACGCGCGCCACGCGCTCGCCAACGGCCTGCTGCTGCGCCCGATCGGCACGACGCTCTACGCGATGCCGCCCTACGTGATCGAAGAGGACACCGCGCGCCATCTCGCCGACGGCGCGCTCGCCGCGCTGGAGGCGACGCTGGCCGAGGCCGAGCCGTCCCTGTTCGACGACGAGCGGGCATTGCCATGAGCGTCGGCTACTTCGTCGTCGGTACCGATACCGGTATCGGCAAGACCCACGCGACCTGCGCGCTGCTGCACGCGCTCGCGCGGCGCCACGCGCGCGTGTGCGGCATGAAGCCGATCGCCGCGGGCGGCGTGCAGACCGCGGGCGGTTTCTCCAACGAGGACTCGATCGCACACCGCGCCGCGTCGACCGTGCGCGTGCCGCCCGAGCTGGACAACCCGATCCTGCTGCCAGAGCCGCTGTCGCCGCACCTCGCGGCCGCGCGCGCCGGCCAGGCCATCTCGTTCGGGGTCGTGCTGAACGCCGTCGCCGAGCTGCGCACGCGCACCGACGCGCTGGTCGTCGAAGGCGCTGGCGGCTTCCTGGTGCCCTTGTCCGAGACGCAGACCGGCGCCGACCTCGCGGTCGCCCTGCAGCTGCCGCTGGTGCTGGTGGTCGGCATGCGCCTCGGCTGCCTCAGCCACGCGTTGCTGACGGCCGAGGCGATCCGCGCGCGCGGCCTCGTGCTGGCCGGCTGGATCGCCAACCGCGTCGATCCCGACTTCCTCTGCCCGGAAGAAAACCTGGCCTACCTGCGCACGCATCTTGGCGCGCCGCTGCTGGCCGAGCTGCCCTATTCCGCCGCGCGCGATCCGCGCGCCGACGCCGATCGCTTCACGCTGCCGGCGTGAGATCCTCCTTTCCGATGACCGCTGATTCCAACGACACCGGGCCGTCCTGGCTCGACGAAATCCCCGAACGCCTCGCCGCGCTGGACGCCGCGCACCTGACGCGCCGCCGCCGCGAGGTGCGCCCCGCCGGCGGCGCGTCGATGTGGGTCGACGGCCGCGAGATGCTGGCGTTCTGCAGCAACGACTATCTGGGCCTGTCGCAGCACGAGGCCCTGCGCGCGGCCGCGATCGAGGGCGCGCGGCGCTACGGCGTGGGCAGCGGCGCGTCGCCGATGGTCAGCGGCCACAGCGAGGCCAACGCGGCGCTGGAGCGCGAGCTCGCCGACTTCGTCGGCCTCGAACGCGCGCTGTACTTCTATGCCGGCTACGCGACCAACGCGAGCATCGTGCCCGCGCTCGTCGGGCCGGGCGACGCGCTGTTCTCCGATGCGTTGAATCACGCTTGCCTGATCGACGGCGCGCGGCTGTCCAAGGCCGACATCCATCGCTTCGAGCACGCCGACCTCGCGCGGCTCGAGGCGCTGCTGCAGGCGAGCGCCGCGCGCCGCAAGCTGGTGATCAGCGACGCGGTGTTCAGCATGGACGGCGACGTCGCCGACATCCCCGCGCTGATCGCGCTGTGCGAGCGCCACGACGCGCTGCTGCTGCTCGACGACGCGCACGGCTTCGGCGTGTGCGGCCCGCAAGGCCGCGGCTCGCTGGCGGCCGCCGCGCGCACCGGCGCGCAGGCGAGCCGGCGCGTGCTGTACATGGCCACGCTGGGCAAGGCGGCGGGGGTGTCGGGCGCGTTCGTCGCCGGCTCCGCCACGCTGGTCGAATGGCTGCTGCAGAAGACGCGCAGCTACACCTTCGCGACCGCCGCGCCCGCGCTGCTCGCGCACAGCGTGCGCGCCGCGCTGCACGTGATCGTCGACGAGCCCGAGCGCCTCGCGCGCCTGCGTCGCAACATCGCCGACTTTCGCGCCGGGCTGCCCGCGGCCATCGCAGGCAGCGGTTGGACGCTGCTGCCGTCGCTCACCGCGATCCAGGCGCTGGTGATCGGCGCCAACGACGACGCGCTGCGCGCGATGAACGCGCTGGCCGACGCCGGCCTGTGGGTGCCGGCGATCCGCCCGCCGACCGTGCCCGAAGGCACCGCGCGGCTGCGCATCGCGCTGTCGGCGGCGCACGCGCCCGAGGACATCGCCGCGCTGCTGCGCGCACTCGCGGACGCGGCGCGCCGGAACTGATCCGGCGCCGCGGCGCTACTTGCTGTCGCCGTCGTCGGGCTTGCGCTCCGGCGGCCGGTGGGCTTCGGCTTCCTTGGCTGCGGCTTCCTTGGCCTTGGCTTCATTCGCCTTGGCTTCGTTCGCCTTCGCAGCCTGTTCCTGCTGCGCGTGCTGTTGCTGCGCCTGCTGCTGCGCGTGCTGGGCCTGCTCCTGCTGGGCCTTCTGCTGTTGCGCCTGCTGCTGGGCCTTCTGCGCCTGCTCCTGCTGCAGCTTCTGCTGATCCTGCTGCGCACGCTGTTGCTGCGCGCGCTGGCCCTGCTCCTGCTGGGCCTTCTGTTGCTGGGCCTGCTGCGCCTTCTGCGCCTGTTCCTGCTGCAGCTTCTGCGCCTGCTCCTGCTGCGTCTTCTGCGCGGCCTGCTGTTGCGCGCGCTGCGCCTGCTCCTGCTGCGTGCGTTGCTGCTGGGCCTGCTGCGCCTTCTGGCCCTGTTCTTGCTGCGTCTTCTGCTGCGCGGCCTGCTCCTGCGCGCGCTGGGCTTGCTCCTGCTGCGCCTTCTGCTGCTGAGCCTGCTGCTGCGCGCGCGCATCGTTGGCAGCCGGCGCGCCCGGATGGTCGGGACGGCTCGGCCCTTCGCCGCGCGGCGGCAGGCCGCGCACCGGCTGTGCGGCCGGCAGCGTCGGTGCCGGATGGCCCGGCTGCCAGGCCGCGACCGCCGTCGTCGACTGCGGCGTCGGCGCCGTCGGACGCGCGCCCTGCGCGGCCGGCGGCGGACGATGCGGGTCGGCCGCGACGGCCTGCTGGAAGCCGCGACCGTTCGCGGTGGCCGCCGGCGGCGCGACGATCGTCACGTTGCGCACGTTCGTGATGTTGGTGGTGTTGTTCGTGACGTTGTGGCTGTTGTTCTCCACGTTGCCGTTGACGCGCATGCCCACGTTGATGACCGGCGGCGCGCCGATGACGACGCGCGGCGGCGTGCCGATCGGCGCCGGGATGATGATGCCGGGGCGCGAGCCCGGCGGCGGCGGGATGAACACGCCCTGCGGGCCGTCGGGATGGTGGCCCGCGTGCACACCCACGGCGATCACGGCCGCCGCGATGGCGATGCCGATCGCCGGCGCGATGAAGTCGTGATGCGGCGGCGACCAGTAGGCCGGCACGTACACCACCTTGTCGCCGCGATGCTCGTAGTACGGCTGCTGCCACGTGTAGTCGGGGTGCGGCGGGCGCGACCAGCGGCCCGCGCCCCATACCCAGCGGCCCTGCCAGGCCCAGTAGCCGCCGGTCCACACGGCGTCGGGATACGGCGGCGGCGGCACGTCCTCCACCAGCATCGGCGGCGGCGCCCAGTCCACCGCGATCGGCGCCGGCTCCTGCTCCGGCGGATCGACGTAGACGCTCACCACCTGCTGCTGGTCGTCGTTGGCGTATTGCGCGTCGTCGGCATAGGACGGCGCATGGGTCGACTCGTTGGCGTACGACGCGTCGTTGCCCGCCGACGGATTGACGGCGATGGGCGCGGGCGACGCCGACCCGTTCGCCACGGCGACCGGCGCAGGGGCCATCGCGTCGGAGGCGGCGACGTCGGACGCCGCGGCCACGGGCGCGGTGGGCGCCGACTGTTGCGAACACGCGGCGAGCATGCCGATGGCGACCAGCGCCAGCGACTGCAGCTTGAACGAGACGGGGCGTGGGGATGAGCGAGCCAGCATGGCGAAAGCCTTCAGTCGAACGGAAGAGCTCTCTTGTCGGCAATCGGCCGGCCCGGGGGTGTCTCAGCGCGTTACAGACGTGACGGACTTGAAGTCGCCGCCGGTCGTGACCATGAAGCGCTGGTCGCCCATCCGACGCCGCCAGGCCTCGTCGAGCTGGGCCAGCGTGACGTGCTCGATCGCCGCGTCGCGCGCACCCAGCCAGGCCCAGTCGCGATCCAGGCTCGCGAACAGGCTCAGCGCGGCGGCGAGCTCGGCGTCGCTGGAGCGCGATTGGCGCAAGCCTTCGAGGATGTCGTGCCTGGCACGCGCCAGTTCGGCCTCGGTCGGGCCGTCCCTGGCGAACGCGGCGAGTTCGGCGTCGATCGCGGCGACCACCTTCTCGCGGTTCTGCGGCGCGAACGTGGCCTCGATGGCGATGCCGCCGTCGTTGCCGCGGAAGTCCGCGCTGAGGTGCGCGCCGGCGCCGTAGCTCAGCCCCAGGTCGCGGCGCAGGCGCGTGTTGAGGCGGCTCTCCAGCGCACCGCCGCCCAGGATGTGCACCGCCAGCAGCAGCGGCGCGTAGTCGGCATCGGCGTCGTTCAGCGCGAGGCCGTGCCACATGCGCAGCGACGCCGAGGTCTTGTCGTCGACCTGCACGTCGAAGCGCACGCCGCCCATGTCGGCGTAGCGCGGCGCGTACGGCTCCCAGGCCGGCGCGCCCGGCTTCTTCCAGTCGCCGAGCCCTTGTTCGACGGCCTCGGCCACGCCGTCCGGAATCGCGCCCACCACGGCCACGTCGGCGCGATTGGCGGACCAGTAGGTGTCGTAGAACCTGCGCACGTCGGCCAGCGTGGTGTCGCGGTACTCGGCCAGCTGCTCGTCGATCGACGGGACATAGCCCGGCTCGCCCCACTTCGCGCCGCGCGCGGCGTTCATGTGCGCGCGCGCGGCCTCGCGCATCATCGTGCCGAGATCGTGCCGGCCGGCCTCGAGCGCGTCCATGTGCGCGCCGCGGACGCGGGCCACGGCGTCGGGCTGGAAGCGCGGATGGCGCAGCACGTCGAAGGCGATCTTCATGGCCGGCAGCAAGGTGCCCTTCTCGGCCAGGATGTTGACGCGCGCGAACTGGTTGCCCGACGTGATCGCCAGGCCCGCGTGCAGTTTCACCAGCGCGTCCTGCACCTGTTGGCGGCCCTGCGTGGTGCTGCCTTCGCCCATCAGCTCGGCCACCATCATCGTGCCGCGCAGCGGCGTCGTCTCGCGCGCCGATCCCCAGTTCATCACGATCGTGGCCGACACCGCGTCGCCGCGCGTGCGCTTGTCGAGCGTCTGCAGCACGATGCCGCTGGGCAGCGTCATCCGCCTGGTGCGCTCGGCCAGCGCCGGAATGGTCGGCACGAAGTTCTCGCCCTCGGCCAGCGTCGGCGGCGCCTGCAGGCCCTCGAGGCGATGATCGAGCGGCGGCGCCGCTGGGATCTCGACGCGCTCGACGCTGTCGGCCGGCAGGTAGCGGCCCAGCGTGCGATTGGCGGGGCGGAAATACGCGGCACGCACGCGTTCGACGTCGGCCAGCGTCACCTTGGGCAGCTCGTCCATCAGCACGAACATCAGCCGCCAGTCGCCGGCCCCGACGACGTCCGACAGCTGCTGGATCACGCCCTGCGGGTTCTTCATCTCCTGGCGATACGACACCAGCGCGAGATCGCGCACGCGCTGGATGTCGGCCTCGGAAAAGAGGATGGCGGCACGCCCTTCGACCAGATCGAGCAGCCGCTGCTGCACCTTGTCGACGTCGGCGCCGGGCGCCAGCAGGGCGATCGCCTGCGCGCCGCCCGGATCGTGGCCGCCCAGGCCATTCATGCGCGCGCCGAGGGCCTGGCCCGAGGCGACGAGGCCCTGGTACAGGTGGCCCGACGGCTGCAGCGACATCAGCAGCTCGTAGACGAGGATGGCCGCCGTGTCGGGGTGCGCCAGCGCGGGCACGTGGTAGTAGGCCTCGATCACCGGCTGGCCGCCGACGCGGTGCACGACGACGCTGCGCTCGCCGTCCTGCGCGGGCTCGACCGTGTAGGGCTGCACCATCGGTTCGGCCGGCCGCGCGATAGGCCCGAAGTCGCGCGCGATGAGGCGCAGCGTGGCGTCGCGGTCGAACTTGCCCGCGATCAGCAGCGTCGCGTTGTCCGGCCGGTACCAGCGGTGATAGAAGGCCTGCAGGCTCTCGATGGGCACGTTCTCGATGTCGCTCTTGGGCCCGATGGCCACGTGGCCGTACGCATGCCACGTGTAGGCGGCAGACGTCACGCGCTTGGCCAGCACCGACAGCGGCTCGTTCTCGCCGCGCTCGAACTCGTTGCGCACGACGCTCATTTCCTTGTCGAGATCGGCGCGCGCGATGAACGAGTTGCGCATCCGGTCGGCCTCGAGCGCCAGCGTCGCCGCGAGCGTGTCGGCGCCGGCGTTGAAGCCTTCGACGAAGTTGGTGCGATCCACCGTGGTCGTGCCGTTGTAGCGCACGCCGAGGCGGGCAAATTCGTCGGGGATGTCGCGGTGCGAGGGCGTGCCCTTGAACTGCATGTGTTCGAGCAGGTGAGCCATGCCGAACTCGCCCTGCCCTTCGTAGCGGCTGCCGACGCGGTAGGTGATGTTGACGCTGGTGGTGCTCTGGCTGTCGTCGGGAAACAGCAGGATCTGCAGGCCGTTGGCCAGTTGGTACTCCTGCACGCCGCCGAGCTCGCGCACGAAGACCGCCGGCGCGGGTGCAGGTGCAATCGCAGGCGCCGGCGCGGACGCGGCGCGCGCGGGACGCGCGGGACGCGCGGGCGCGTGGGCAGGCACGCGCGCGGGCGGCGTCTGCGCGGACGCCGGCTCGCCGGCGCTCGCGGCGAGGAGGATGGCCAGGGCGAGTTCTCGAAGTCGGATCACGAGCGGATTCCCGGTCGCGGCAGAGGTGCCGTCGCCGCATTGTGCGGGGCGCGCGTTGTAGAGTGAGGCCTTCACCTCCAGCGACGCGGATCTGCCATGCACGAACAGGACTTCCACGCTCCCGCGGTCGCCGGCCTGCGCGCCGACCTCGCGCTCGCGCTGCGCGCCGCGGCGCACCACGGCCTGGCCGAGGGCGTCTGCAACCACTTCAGCGTCGAGCTGCCCGACGCCTCGGCGCGCTTCCTGCTGAACCCGCGCGGCCTGCTGTGGAGCGAGATCCAGGCCGACGACATCGTGCTGGTCGCCGCCGACGGCCGCAAGCTCGCGGGCCGCCACGAGGTCGAATCCACCGCGATGTTCATCCACGCCGCGGTGCACCGCCTCGGCAAGGCCTGCGTGCTGCACACCCACATGCCGTATGCCACCGCGTTGACCCTGACGGCCGAGCGCGGCCTCGACACGCGCCTGTCGCAGAACGCGATGCGCTTCCACGGCCGCGTCGCGATCGACGCGCACTACAACGGCCTCGCGCTGGACGACGCCGAGGGCGAACGCATCGCCCGCGCGATGGGCGCGGCCGACGTCGCCTTCCTCGGCAACCACGGCGTGATCGTCTGCGGCGCGCAGCTGTCGCACGCGTACGACGACCTCTACTTCCTCGAACGCGCCTGCCTGCACCAGGTGCTGGCCCAATCCACCGGCCGGCCGCTGGCGCCGGTCGACGAGGCGCTCGCGCGCCACGTCGGCGAGCAGACGCGCGGCGAGCGGCTGCAGTCGGAGCTGTTCTTCGAGGCGCTGAGGCGCGTGCTGTGAAGCTGGGGCCTCGCACGGCGGCGCGTGTCGGACAACGCCGCGTCCTGGTGCGCGCGGCACATCGCTTGCCGCGCCGGGGGCTCAGCCCGACCCGCCGGGCGCACCACGGAAAGCCCATCATGAACAAGACCCTCATCGCCGTCATCACAGCCGCCGCGGCCACCCTGTCGTTCGGCGTCCATGCCGAGACGAGCGCCGACGCGACCTCCGACAAGGCCCAGGCCAAGGCCGACTACAAGTCCGACAAGGCGCAGGCCAAGGCGGACTACAAGACGGGCAAGGCGGACTGCAAGGCGACCTCCAGCGGCGGCGTCGCACACGCCTGCAAGAAGGACGCGAAGGCGCAGCAGAAGCTGGACGACGCCGACGCCAAGCTGCAGTACAAGTCCGACAAGGCCGACATCAACGCCGGCAAGTAAGGGCCGATCGGGGTTCGCCTCGATCGATCACAGCTAGTCAGGCCCCGGCACGATGGCCATCGGCCGGGGCGTCTCGTTTTGAGGCATGATGCCGCCCCGGTCGAGTTCAGGCCGATTCACCCGAGAAGAAAGAAGCTTCCATGTCCTTCACCAAGTTGATCGCCGTCGCAGCCGTGCTGTCGATGTTCGCCGTGGCCGCCGACGCGCGTCCGCGTCACCACCACCATCGCCACCACCATCACCATCGCCACGTCGTCCATCATTGATGGGACGACCAGGCCCGGCACGATCCCGCGATCGTCCGGGCCGGGCCGCTGAGGCTCAGTTCGACGCGTCGAGCCCGCGCTTCTTCAGCAGCGGGCCGATGTCGGGCGCCGAGCCGGTGAGGTCGCGGAACAGCGTCAGCGCGTCGGCGCTGCCGCCGCGCGACAGCAGCGTGTCGCGGATGTGGTCGCCGTTCTCGCGTGTCAGTCCGCCGTGCGTGAGCACCCAGTCGGTCGAATCGGCCGCCAGCACCTCGCTCCAGATGTACGAGTAGTAGCCCGCCGAATAGCCGTTCGAGAACGCGTGCGAGAAGTACGTGCTGCGATAGCGCGGCGGCACCGGCGGGAAGTCGAGGCCGACGCGGTGCAGCGCGGCGGCCTCGAAGCTCGTGACGTCCGCCGCCTGCGGCACCTGGTCGGCGGGCAGCTGGTGCCAGGCCTGGTCGAGCAGCGTGGCCGACAGGTACTCCGTCGTCGCGAAGCCCTGGTCGAACCTGGCCGCGGCCTGCACCTTGTCCAGCAGCGCCTGCGGGATGGGCGCACCCGTCTTGTAGTGCTTCGCGAAGTGCTTCAGCACGTCGGGATAGGTCGCCCACATCTCGTTGAACTGCGACGGGTACTCGACGAAGTCGCGCGGCACCGACGTGCCCGAGAAGCGCGGGTACTTCACGTGCGAGAACATGCCGTGCAGCGCATGGCCGAACTCGTGGAACGCGGTGGTGACCTCGTCCTGCGTCAGCAGCGTCGGCTCGCCGGCCGGCGGCTTGGGGATGTTCAGGTGATTGGCGATGACGGGCTTGTCGCCGTTCAGGCCGTTCTGCCGCACGTAGGCATTCATCCACGCACCGCCGTTCTTGTTCGGGCGCGCGTAGTAGTCGCCGATGAAGATCGCGAGCTGCGTGCCGTCCTTGTCGAAGACGTCGAACACGCGCACGCTGGGCTCGTAGACCGGCAGGTCGTGGCGCTCCTTGAACGTGATGCCGTACAGCTTGTTGGCCGCGTAGAACACGCCGTCGAACAGCACGTGGTCGAGCTCGTAGTACGGCTTGAGCTGCGACTCGTCGAACGCGTATTGCGCCTTGCGCACCTTCTCGCTGTAGTACGCCCAGTCGGCGGCGTCGAGGCGGAAGCCGCCGTTCTCCGCATCGATCATCGCCTGCAGCTGCGCAGCCTCCTTGTGCGCGTTGACGACGGCCGGCGTGGCCATCTGCGCCAGCATCTTGTTCATCACCTCCACCGAGCCCACCGTCTGCTCGGCAAGCTGGAAGGCGGCGTGCGTGGGGTATCCCAGCAGCGCCGCGCGTTGCGCGCGCTTGCGCGCGAGCGCCGCCACGGTGGCGCGGTTGTCGAACTCGCCGCCACGGCTGCCGCGCGCGAGCGAGGCGGCCATCACCTTCATGCGCGACGCGTGGCTCGTCAGGTTGGTGAGCACCGGCTGGCCGGTGGTGTTGACGAGCTGGATGACGAACTTGCCCGGCTTGCCGGCCTTGGTCGCCGCGTCGGCCGCGTTCTTGATCTCGACGTCGCTCAGGCCCGCCAGCTCGGCGCGCGTGTCGAACGTGACGGCCGAGGCGCCGCGCTCCTTCAGCGTGTTCTGCTCGAACGTCGTCTGCAGCGTCGCGAGCTCCGCGTTCAACGCGCGCAGCTTCGCCTTGCTCGCCTCGGGCAGCTGGGCGCCGGCACGCACGAAGTCCTGGTGATAGCGCCACAGCAGGCGCGCGGATTCGGCGTCCAGGCCCAGCGAGTCGCGCTGCTGGTAGAGCGCGTCGATGCGCGCGAACAGGCGCGGGTCGAGCAGCACCTCGTCCTGATGTGCCGCCAACTTGGGCGCCATCGCGCGCTGCACTTCCTGCAGCTTCGGGTCGGTGTTGGCACCGCTGAGGTTGCCGAAGATGATCTGGACACGGCCCAGCGTCGCGCCCGAGCGCTCCATCGCGACGATGGTGTTGTCGAAGGTCGGCTTGTCCGGATTCGAGGCGATCGCCTCGATCTCCTTGCGGTGCTCGGCGATGCCTTGCTCGAACGCGGGCAGGAAGTCGTCGTCGCGGATCTGGTCGAAGCGCGGGAAGTGCAGCGGCAGCGTGCTCTCGACGAGCAGCGGGTTGGCCGGCGGCGCGTCCGCGGCCTGGACGGCGCCCACGAGCGCGGGCAACGAGGAAGCCACCAGCAGGTGGCGCAGGGTCTTGATCGAGGAGTGCATGGACGGCCTGGTGCAGGGGCGCGCATGGCGCCGGTGGGAGACGGGCCGGCGCGCTTTCAGGCACGGCGGCGCGCCAAGTCTACCGAGTGATCGGGACACGGCAGCCCGCAGACCGCCGCCCTTGCGACGAAGCGCGGAACGAAGGGGGCGAGGGCCGGTAGCGGCGGATCCGCCGACGGCCGCGCTTGGTCGTCGTCGGCAGCGAGCGTGCCGGCCGCTTTCGGACGCGTGACCTGCAGCCCGTGCGGCGACAATGCGCGTCTCCGACCGACAGCCACGTCCATGACACCCTGCCCGTTCCGCCTCGCCGCCGCTCTCGCCCTGGCCACCGCTGCGCAGGCAGCCTCGTGCGCCGAGGCGACGCCTTCGGTGATCCGCGACGCGAAGGGCTGCGGCGTCGTCAATCCCTACCCGAAGCCCGACGAGTCCATCACCTGGAGCGGCGCCTGCAAGGACGGCCTCGCCGACGGCCCGGGCACGCTGCAATGGAGCCAGGGCGAGGTCCGCGGCACGTTCTACGCCGGCAACCTGTCGGCCGGCAAGCCCGACGGACGGGGCATCGAGAACTTCGCCAACGGCGGCCGCTTCGAGGGCACATTCGTCGACGGACGGCGCAGCGGCCAGGGCGTGTTCACGTGGCCGGGCGGCATGCGCTACGAAGGCGCGTTCGAGCGTGGCGACATGACCGGCCCGGGCATCCTGACGCTCATGGGTACGCGGCTCGAGGCCACGTTCACGCGCGGCCAGTTGAGCGGGCCGGGCGTCCTCGTGCGGCGGCAAGGCGGCGGCGAGCGTCGCCTGCCGGTGGACCTCGGCGACGCGCCGATCACGGCCTCCGCGCCGGCATCCGGCGCCGCCAGCACGCCCAGGCTCCCGCGCATCGCCGACATGACGACGTGCCGGCCCGAATACCCGCCGATGGCTCTTCGCGCGCACGCGACGGGCACGTCCACGCTCGCATTGTTCGTCGACAAGGACGGCCACGTGCAGCGGGTTCGCGTCGTCCACGCCAGCGGCGCCGACTTCGTACACGGGCTGCTCGACCTGAGCGCCCTCGTCGCGCTGTCCGGCTGCCCCATCGCCACGGGGCCCGTCGACGGCGAGGCCGCGGATCGCTGGCTGCGCATCGACTACCGTTGGGTGATCGACTAGGACGCGCCGAAGTCCGCCGGCATCTGCACCGCCGCCACCGTGCCCTTGGCGGTGGCGACGCCGTCCGCGAGGACCGTCGTCTCGACGATCACCTTGCGGCCCTTGATCTCCTGCACCGTGCCGCGCAACTCGAGCTGCCTGGAGGATGACGTGGACGCCAGCATGCCACGCGCGCTTCAGTCCGCGAGCAACGGCCCGGCGCAGGCGTGGAACAGCCGCTGCATCTCCGCGGGCGTCGCCGCCATGCCGTTGTCCGTCCACCAGGCCAGCAACGCCGACAGGCCGGCGACGATCACGCGTGCCGCGATCGCGGGCGTCAGCGGCGCGCGCAGCGACGCGCCGGCGCGCACGTGGTCGTCCAGCACCAGCGCCACGCGCTCCTGCATCACCTCCTGCAGGATGCGCAAGGAGCGTGCCGCAGCCGAGCGTCCCGCGACGAGCCGGTACAGCATCGGCACGTCGCGCACGTGGGCGAACAGCGGCGTCGCGTCGAGCAGCTCGCGCCGGCCGGCGTCGGCGCGCAGCAGCGTCGACACGTTGCGCAGCTGCGCGCGCAGCAGGTCGTCCTTGGACGTGTAGTGCTCGTAGAAGGTGGCGCGTCCGACATCGGCCTCGCGCACGATGTCGCTGACCGCCACGCCCTCGTAGCCGCGCCGCTCGAGCAGCGCGAGGAAGGCCTCGTCGATGCTGCGACGCGTGCGCGAGACGCGTCTGTCGTCGGGTTTCCGGACACTTTCGGTCGGACGTCCGGTTGTGGACATGGCGGGCTCGTTGCGGGTGGAAGTCGAAGGCGGCGCTGGCGATCATAAGGGCCCGACACAACTTCACCGCCGCCCATGTCGACCTCCCGTCCAAGCACGTTCTTCTCGTCCGTCCTGCCGCTGCTGCTGCCGCTGCTGCTGGTGCTCGTCTTCGCGCTGCACATGCGCAGCCTGCCGCAGTTCCTCGACTTCAAGCTGCACTACGAGGCGACGCCGCCCGACGTGGTGGCACGCTACCTCGTCGGCAGTGCGCGCGACGACGGCCTGCGGCTCGATCCGCACGTGATCGCGTACCTGGTGCTGCCGCTGTTCCTCGCGACGTCGCTGTTGCTGCATCGTCGCACCCGCGCCCGCCACCCGCTCGCGAGCAAGGCGGCGTTCGCGCTGAGCGCGATCGGCACGATCTACCTCGGCGGCCTGTTCGGCATGTGGACGGCGTTCTACGACGGCATGTCGCACATGGCCGCGAGCGACGTCGACGCCGCGGCCCGCACGTTCGCGGCGATGTCGGCCCCGCGCGGCGCGTTCATGATGACGACGACGCTGGCCAAGCTGGCCTTCGTCGGCCTCACGCTGCAGGGCCTGCTGCTGTGGGGTGCGGACCTGCGCTCGCGCGTGGCCGCGCTGTCGTTCGCCATCGGCTGCTCGCTGTTCCTCGTGTTCTGGGATCTCGACAACTGGATGCTGGTCGGCAGCGTGCTGATGCTCGCGGGGCTCGTCGCGCTGCGCCGGCCCGCGGCCGAATGACGCCTCACAGCGTCGCCACCACGCGCTCGCCGAGATTGCGCTCCCAGCCGTACTTCGCGCCCATGAAGTTGCGCTGGTCCTGCATGGACAACTCACAACCGCACGGCTATTGATTTGTCAGAGCCTGGTTCGGAGTACCCTGCGGGCATGAAGACGCTGCCGCTTCGACTCAACCCGGGCGCCGACCTGCGCGCCGCGCTGTCGACCGCCCTGTCGGCGTTCCACGGCGAGGCCGCGTTCGTCGTCTCCGGCGTCGGCAGCCTGTGCGAGGCGCGGCTGCGCTTCGCGGGACGCGACGAGCTGCACTGCGTGGTCGGCGACCTCGAGCTGCTGACGCTGTCGGGCACGCTGGGCGCCGGCGGGCCGCACCTGCACGCGAGCCTGTCGGATGCCGACGGCCGCGTCTTCGGCGGCCATGTCGCATCGGGCTGCATCGTGCGCACGACCGCGGAGATCCTGCTGGCGGTGCTCGACGACGTGCGCTTCACGCGCGAGCCCGACGCGGCCACCGGCTACGCAGAGCTGGCGATCCGCCCGCGCGCATAGTCGCCGCGGAAGCGTTCCCGCGGCCGCAGGCCGGCAGCGCCGGGCGCGTAAAATCGCCCGATTCCTGTTTCCAGACATCGCCCACCATGACCGAAGCCACCCCGGCACCGACGCTGCCCGAACTGCCCGACCGCCTCTCCGTCGACCCGCGCAGCCCGCATCACGTGGCCGCGATCTTCGAGCACGACGTCGGCATCCGCTTCAACGGCAAGGAGCGCTTCGACGTCGAGGAGTACTGCATCAGCGAAGGCTGGGTGCGCGTGCCGGTGGGCAAGACGGTCGACCGCAAGGGCCGTCCGCTGACGGTCAAGATCAAGGGCGTGGTCGAGGCCTTTCTCAAGCCGGCGCCCGCCGCGCCCACGGCCTGATCAGTTCTTCTTGGAGCGCGCTTCCTTCTTGGCCTTGCGCGCCTCCTCGGCGGCTTGTCCCGCCGCCCACCACGCCGCGAATTCCTCCGGCGTCTCCAGCGTGACGCGCCCCCAGGCGCCGCTGCGGAAGTCGTTCAGCGCGATCTCCGCGGCCTTCTGCATGTTGACGTGGCCGCCGGGCAGCAGGCCGCCGCGCTTGCGGCCGACCTCGGCCAGCAGCCCCTCGTCGGTCATCGCCGAGAAGTCCGCCGTCTTGTAGCGCGCGACGATGCGATCCGCGTAGCGGTGGCGCACGCGCGCGAGCAGCGCCATCGCCACCTCTTCCTCGTCGTACGCGTTGCGGCCGATCGCGCCGCTGGCCGCGAGGTTGTAGCCGCCCTCTTCGATGATGATGCGCGGCCACAGCATGCCGGGCGTGTCGAACAGGTAGAAGTCGTTGGCCAGCAGGATCTTCTGCTCCAGCTTGGTGATGCCCGGCTCGTCGCCCGTCTTCGCGGCGCGCTGGCCGTTGAGCGTGTTGACCAGCGTCGACTTGCCGACGTTGGGGATGCCGCAGATCATCACGCGCACCGGCTTGACCATGCCCCCGCGCGTGGGCGCGAGCGCGCGGCACGCGGCGACGAGCGCGCGCGCAGGCGCGGTCACGCTCGCGTCCAGGCCCAGCGCGTTGGTGCCGGGCCGGGCCTTGTAGTACGCGAGCCACTGCTCGGTGAGCTCGGGGTCGGCGAGATCCTGCTTGTTGAGCACCTTCAGCGCCGGCTTGCCGCGCGTCATCTCGGCCAGCAGCGAGTTGGCGCTGGAGCCGGGCAGGCGGGCGTCGAGCAGCTCGATGACGACGTCGATGTCCGGCAGGCGCTCGGCGATCGCCTTGCGGGTCGTGTGCATGTGACCCGGGAACCACTGGATGGCCATCTGGAAGCTGCTTTCTGTCGCGGTAGCAATCCGCCATTTTCCGTCAGGTCGCCGCGACCGGGGCTCAAGTCGCGCCGCGGGCATGCTGGGCACGCAGCTCGACACCCGGGCCTGAAACCGCGGCGCGAGGTATCGTCCGGGTTTGCGAACCCCAGGACGCCTCTCGTGAGCAACCTTCCTCCGACCACGCCCTACCCCATCGGCACGCCCGGCACGCCGTGGGGCGAGGCCGAACGCACCGCCTGGCTGGCCCGCCAGTCGATCAAGCGCAGCTATGACGACGAGGTCGTCACGCCGCTGAAGGCGCGCGTTCCCGGGCACGCCGAGCTGTTCCAGTACGGCGTCCTCGACTACACGCGCCTCGGTCTCGCCAGCTATGCGCTGTATGCGGTGCGCAGCCGCCAGTGGCGCGAGGATCGTCCGACGGTGCTCGTCACGGGGGGGTGTCCACGGCTACGAGACGAGCGGCGTGCAAGGCGCGCTGCAATGGGTCGCGACCGAGTTCGCCCGCCACGCCGAGACCGTCAACCTGCTGGTGCTGCCCTGCCTCAGCCCCTGGGGCTACGAGACGATCAACCGCTGGAACCCGGACGCGCTCGATCCCAACCGCCAGTTCCGCCCCGACAGCCCGGCCGCCGAATCGGCGCTCGCGATGGCGTGCGTCGCGGCGCAGTGTCCGAAGGTCGACCTGCACGTCGACCTGCACGAGACCACCGACACCGACAACAGCGAGTTCGGCCCCGCCAAGGCCGCGCGCGACGGCAAGGCGTTCGACCGGCACGCGATCCCCGACGGCTTCTATCTCGTGGGCGACAGCGAACGCCCCGCGCCGGACTTCCAGCGCGCGCTGATCGCCGCCGTCCGCGAGGTGACCCACGTCGCCGAGCCCGACGAACACGGCGCCATCATCGGCACAACGATGACGCAGCCGGGCGTCATCAACTACGCCAAGCGCGCGCTGGGCCTGTGCGGCGGCATGACCGGCGCGCGCTTCGTCACGACCACCGAGGTCTATCCGGACAGCCCCACCGCGACGCCGGCCGAGTGCAACGAGGCGCAGGCGGTGACGGTGACCGCGGCGATCGAATACCTGCTGCGGCCATGAACCGGCTGCAGACCGAACTCCATCGCCTGTACCTGGGCGGCCTGGTCTTCGCGCAAGGCGACGCGCAGGACTTGTCGCTCGTCGATGCGCGCGGCCGCGTGCGCGCCCTGGTGCTGGAGGTCGTGCATCCGACCGGCTGGGACGCGTTGTCCGAGGTCTGGCACGGCGTGCAGATGGAGCTGGAGCTGCCGGCGCCGGGCATCGCCGTGTCGGGCCGCGACGGGTTGCAGCTGTGGTTCTCGATCGAGACCGCGATCCCCGCCGATCACGCCCATGCGTTCCTCGAGGCGCTGCGCATCCGCTTCCTCGCCCACATCGCCCCGGCGCGCGTCCGCCTGTGGCCGACGCTGGCCGAACCGGCCCGACATGCCGCGCTCATCCCGGCGCTGCAAGCCGACACCGGCAACTGGTCGGCCTTCGTCGCGCCCGATCTCGCGGCCATCTTCTCGGAGACGCCGTGGCTGGACGTCGAGCCTGGCGAGGAAGGCCAGGCGGCGTTGCTGCGCGGCTTGCAGGCCATCACGCCGGCAGCGTTCGACGCGGCGCTCGCGGACATGCGGGCGACGGCGCGTCAGGCGCAAGCACCCGCGCCCGTGACCGTGCAAGCGGCGCCGACGCTGTCCTCGTCGGACGTCACCGACGATCCGCGGCAGTTCCTGTTGCGCGTCATGAATGACGAGAGCGTGTCGCTCGCGCTGCGCATCGAGGCCGCGAAGGCGTTGCTCTGAGGCCGTGGTGCTTGCCTGCGGCGGTGTTGCCGGCCGCTGCGCGGCGCGGCAGGGTGGGCCGGGCCGCGGCCTGCCGCTGCTACTCCTTTATTCGGGAAGATGAGCGTGTCTTGGCCATCGAAGCCTCGACAGCCACGGCGCGGCCCGAACGCTTCGAAGAAGCGTTGCCACACGCGAAGTAGCCGCTTAGCGCTTGCAGGTGGCATGCGGCATGAACAAGGCGGTGTCAGGTCTTGCAGTGCAACGGTGTCAGGTCTTGCACTGCAACAGCCGTCTCATCTCGAAGCGGCTTCTGCGTAACGGTGTCAGGTCTTGCAGTGCAACAGTGCACGAGTGCCAGGTCTTGCACCGATGTAAGACCGGAAGCTGCTCGGAGGCGAGGTCGTCGTTGCAGTGCAAGACCTGACACCGTTGCACTGCAAGACCTGACACCCGTGCACGAATGAAGTTGTCACGCGCGAACAGCGCTTCGCGCATGCGCGAAGCGCTGTTGGACAGTGTCCGTCGCATCCGCAGCGTTCGGACGGCGCCGGGGCTGTCGAGCCCCTCGATGGGGCGAGACACGCTTTGTCGCCCGTCCAACAATCTCGCCAGCGGCAGGGCGGACGGGGCCTGGATCGCAGCGAACCGGGACGTCGTGGGCGGACGCCTCCGGTCCGCCAACCACGCCGCCGAGCGCGACCCGACGGCGAGCGCGCGGTGCAAGTCGAAGCTAAAGAGCCCGCGGAATCCGCGCCGTTCAGGCCGGATTCAGGCGCACGTGAGCGGAGAGCCAAGCCCCCGTCCGCCCTGCCGCTCGCGACGACGCCCCCGAGCCGTCCGCCGCGCAGCGGCGGGCAACCAGCGCCGCAGGCAAGCAACCCTCACAATGCATGCGTCACCTTCACGAAATCCGGATCCTCGTCGAAGCGCATCACCTCGAACCCCATCCCGCGCATCAGCTTGAGCATCGCGGAATTGCTGCGCAACACCAGCCCGACGATCTCCACGAGCCCACGTTCGCGCGCCGCGTCGATGATGGCCTCCATCAAGCGCGAGCCGAGGCCGCGGCCCTTCATGTCCTCGGCCACCACCAGCGAGAACTCGCAGCTCTGCTGGTCGGGCGTGATGACGTAGCGCGAGACGCCGACGATGCAGTCGGTCTCGACGATGTCGCCGTCGGTGTTGGTCGCGCGTTCCTTGACGACCGCCACCAGTGCCATCTCGCGGTCGTAGTCGATCAGCGTGAAGCGCGACAGCATCGTCGCCGGCAACTCGTTGAACGACGACACGAAGCGGAAGTAGCGGCTCTCGGGCGACAGGCCGCGCACGAGGTTCTGCAGCATCTGCGCGTCGTCGGGGCGGATCGGGCGCACCAGGCAGGTGTCGCCGCCGCGCAAGGTCACCGGCTGCTCGAAGCGCGACGGGTACGGCATGATCGCGAGGTGCGCGAACTGGCCCGGCGAGCCGACGCTCGCCAGCGGGCCGCCGTCGACGACGATGCGCGCGTCGACCGCGACCGCGCCGGACTCGTCGACGATGATCGGGTTGATGTCCATCTCGCGCAGCTGCGGCAGCGCGCAGACCATCTCGGATACCCGCAGCAGTACCTGCTCCAGCGCGGCGATGTCGACGGGGGCGGCGCCGCGCCACTCGAGCAACGTCTCGGCGACGCGGGCGCGCTCGATCAGCCGGCGCGCGAGGAACTGGTTGAGCGGCGGCAGCTCCATCGCGCGGTCGGCGATCAGCTCGATCATCACGCCGCCGGCGCCGAACACGATCACCGGGCCGAACGGATCGTCGGTGACCACGCCCACGGAGACCTCGCGGCCGCGGCGCGCGCGCGCCATCTTCTGCACGGTGACCCCGTCGATGCGCGCGTTGGGCGCGAGGCGCGCGACGCGCTCCATCATGTCGGCGTAGGTCTCGCGCACGCTGGTGCCGCTCATCACGTTGAGCGCGACGCCCTGCACGTCGGACTTGTGGACGATGTCGGACGAGGCGATCTTCAGCGCCACCGGAAAGCCCAGCTGCGTGGCGATCATCATCGCCTCGGTGGGCGAACGCGCGAGGATGGTCTGCGTCACCGGCACGTGGAACGACGACAGCAGCGTCTTCGACTCCATCTCGGTGAGCACCTTGCGGCGCTCGGCCAGCACGCTCTCGATCAGCAGGTGCGCGCCGGCGATGTCGGGCTTGGCGAGCGTCGTCAGCGGCGGCGGCGTCTGCTGCAGCAGGCGCTGGTTCTGATAGAAGGTGGAGATGTTGCCGAACGCGCCCACCGCGGCCTCGGGCGTGCGAAAGCTCGCGATGCCGGCGTCGTTGAGCAGCACGCGCGCCTCGCCCATCGTGGCGTCGCCCATCCAGCAAGAGAGCAGCGGCTTGTACGTCGTGGGCAGCAGCGCCGCGACCGCGCGCGCCACCGCCATCGAGTCGACCCCGGTCTTGGGCGAGTGGATCGCGAGGATGCCGTCGACGTCCTTGTCGGCGGCCGCCGTGCGGATCGCCGCGACGTAGTGCTCGGGCGCCGCGTCCTCCGAGACGTCGATCAGGTCGGACACCGACGCCGTCTCGGGCAGCATCGGCTTCAACGCCGCGGCCGACGCCGCCGACAGCTTGCCGAGCTTCAACCCGATCTCGTTGACCCAGTCGGCGGCCAGCACGCCGGGCCCGCCGCCGTTGGTGACCAGCGCGAGACGCGGACCCACCGGCCGGTAGCGCGACGCGAGGCACTTGGCCGCCGAGAACAGCTCGACGAACGAGCGCACGCGCACCGCGCCCGCGCGGCGCAGCGCCGCGTCGAAGACCTCGTCCGAGCCGACCGACGCGGCGCTGTGGGTCTGCGCGGCCTCGTTGCCCGCCGATCGGCGGCCGGCCTTCAGCACGACGACCGGCTTGGCGATGGCCGCCGAGCGCAGCGCGCTCATGAAGCGGCGCGCGCTGCCGATGCCTTCGAGATAGACGATGATGGACTGCGTCTGCGCGTCGTTGGCCAGATAGTCCAGCACCTGCGCGATGTCGACGTCGGTATGCGGCCCGATCGAGGCGACCAGCGAGAAGCCGACGCCGTTCGAGCGCGCCCAGTCCAGCATCGCGGCGGTGAGCGCGCCCGACTGGCACACGACGCCGAGAGAGCCCGCGCGCGCCAGCGGCCCCGCCGCGCTCGCGTTCAGGCTCAGCCTGGGGCGCTGGAAGCCGAGGCTGTTCGGCCCCAGCAGCAGCACGCCCTCGCGGTGCGCGATCTTGCGCAGCTCGGCGGCCTGGTCGGCCGTCACGCCGCTGGAGATGACCAGCGCGGCGCGGCAGGCGATGCGGCCGGCCACCTCCAGCGCGGCGGCGATGTCCCTGGTCGGCAGCGCGATGATGGCGAGGTCGGCGCGCGTCTGCGACAGCTCGGCCAGCGTGCCCGAGGTCGCCGTCGTGCCGATCTCCAGGAAGCGGATCGTGCCGGCGAAGCGCTGCGCGCGGATCGCCTCGGTCAGCGCGCGGCCCTGCGCGGTCTGCTGTTGCGGGTCGCCGCGCCGCGCGGAGAACACGACGATGGCCTCGGGCTCGAGCAGCGGCTGCAGGGTGTGCTTGTCCATCCCGCCAGTCTGCAGCAAAAACGCGGCGCTGGCGCAGGAGACTCGTCGACGGATGGCTACGTCGTCGTGCGCGGCGCCGGCTTGCGGAACACGAGCACGTTGCCGGCCATCACCAGCACCAGGCCGGCCAGCGCCGGCGCGGTCCAGCGGTAGTCCTCCACCACCGACGAGATCGCCAGCGCCACCAGCGGGAACAGCACCGTGCAGTAGGCCGCGCGCTCGGGGCCGAGACGGCCCACCAGCATCAGGTAGGCCGTGAAGCCGATGACCGAGCCGGGGATGGCCAGGTACAGCCACGCGACCATGTAGGTCGGCGACGCGTCGAAGGCCGGGGCGACGCCGAACGCGGCGCAGCCGGCCACCAGCGCGACGGTGCCGACCGACATGCCCCACGCGTTGGTCAGCGCGGGCGTCTCGCCGAGCGCCTGCATGCGCGCGGACAGCAGGTTGCCGCACGAGAAGCACAGCGTGCCGGCGAGCGCGAAGGCGAGGCCGCGCCAGGTGCCGGCCGAGGCGCCGTGGCGCGCCAGCTCGGGCCAGAACATCAGCAGCAGGCCGGCCAGTCCGAGGGCGCCGCCGCCGAGGATCGTCGGCGTCAGCGCTCGCTTGAACACGAGGCGCGCGCCGAGCACGTTCCACAGCGTCGCCGTCGAGAACACGACCGCGACGAGGCCGCTGGCGATCGTGCGGCTCGCGTTGAGGAAGCAGATGAAGTTGACGCAGAACAGGCACAACCCCTGGGCCGCGACCAGCCAGCGCACTTCGCGCCGCGGCAGGCGCAGACGTCCGCGCGCGCCGAGCCAGGCGAACAGCACGAGCGCGGCGAGCGCGAAGCGCCAGGCGATCGACCACGGGATGGGCACGCTGCCCAGCTGCAGCTTGAGGGCGATCCAGGTGGTACCCCAGATCACCACGGTGAGGGCATAGAGGACGGCAGTCATGGCCGCAGTGTGGTCGGCGGCGGCGCGGCGCAGTTGCACGTTCCTGCGTTTTGCTGGGGGCCGGCGCGCGCGCGAACGACGCTCGCGCGCTAGAGTGGCGGCCAGGTACTCTGACATGTCCACCGCGCCACCGTCCACGCCCGCCGACGTCTTCGACGTCCTCTCGCAATCGCGCGCCCGCCTGCATCGCCGCGCGGCGCTGGGCGACGGCCTGGCCGTGGCGCAGTGGTCGAACAGTTTCGACGCGACACGCTACATGCCGCGCCACCACACGCTGTCGCTGTACCTGCGCGGCGGCCACGGCACCTACCGCGAGGACGCGCCCTCGCAGCGCGGCGCGCCGGGCAAGCTGTGCCTGATGCCGGCGGGCCACGAGGTGAACTGGGTCGTCGGCACGGAGCAGACCTTCCTCCATCTGTACGTCGAGTCGGACCGCCTGGCGCCGCTGGCCGTGCGCCTGCTCGATCGCGAGCCACGCGAAGTGCAGCTGCCGGAACTCAACTTCTGCGACGACGCCGAGCTGAGCGCGAGCATCGTGCGAATCGCGTCACTCGACTGGACGGACGCGGGCGATCGCCTCGCCGCGAACGAACTGGGCCACGCGGCGCTCGCGCACGTGCTCGCGCGCCATGCGGGACGCGCGCCGCGCGGCGACATCCGCGGCGGCCTCGCGCCGGCGTTGCGCCGACGCCTCGTCGACTGGCTGGACGCGCGCCTCGAGCAGCCGGTGACGGTGAGCGAGATGGCCGCGTTCTGCGCGTTGTCCGAGACGCATTTCGCGCACATGTTCCGCGCATCGCTGGGCGTCGCGCCGCACGAATGGATCGTGGCCCGCCGCGTCGAACGCGCCGCGGCGCTGCTGCGCTCGCGCCAGGCGCCGTCGCTGGCCGAGGTCGCACGCGCCAGCGGCCACGCGAGCGCCAGCCACCTGGTGCGGCGATTCAAGGCGGTGTGGGGCATGACGCCCGGCCAGTACCGCGCCGCGGCACGGGCAGGCGATTTCAGGCGCTAGCGCTGCGATTCACGCGGCAGGCGCCGTAGAGCGACGCCGCCGCGCTGATCACGTTGGCCGCCATCTGCTCCCACGAGCCCACGCTCCACGCGTTGAACATCCACAGCGCCGAGACGGCCAGCATCACCCAGCGCAGCGAGCGGCCGGTGAGGTGGAACACGGCGTAGGTCGACATCAGCGATGCCACGATCATCAGCAGCGAGGCCCAGCCGCCCCAGGTCAGCCAGCCCACGGCCAGCGTCAGCGCCGCGAAGATCGCGAAGGCGATCGCGCGCGGGCGGCGCTCGCCCAGCGTCACGGCCGAGGTGGCGGTGCGGCCCGCGCTGACCACGCTGAGCGCCGCGGCGACATTGGCGCCCATCAGGAAGTTGTTGAGCGCCCAGATCATGCCCGCGACGCCCGAACGCAAGCGCAGCGAGCGCTCGCAGGTGCAGACGAGGGCGACGACGTTGAGGGCCAGGGCAACCAGACCCGAGACATGGATGAGCAGCGTGTTCGACATGGACAGGATCCGCACGCGACAGCTGGCGCGAGGACGAGCTTGAAGTCTAGGAACGGCGCCCAATTCCGAACGCGAGATGAGCGGCCGGACAGCCGTGCAAACCACAGCTGCTTACAAGCGCCGGCCGCTGGCCGCGCGGGAACTGGCCCGCGCTCGCCGCGCATTTCGAGCCACTACAAATACGTCGGTCTCGACACAATGGGCGATGACCCCGAGAACCCTCCAGCGGCCCGCATCGCCGCGCCCGGACACCCCGTTCGCGCCTCTTCGGCGCACGGCGTGGCTGGCCGCGCTGTGCGTCGGCCTCTCCTCGACCGCCTCGGCACAGGACACCGCCGCCGGCGGGTCGGACTTGCGCCTCAACGGCTTCGGCACGCTGGGCGTGATCGACGTCCTGCCGAACGACGGCTGGGGCTTCCGCCGCGAGATCGACCAGACCGAGCACCACGACGAGCACCTGCGCGCCGACGTCGATTCGCGCCTGGGCCTGCAGGCCGCGTGGCGCCTCGATCCGCAGCTGGAGTTCGTCGGCCAGATCGTGCTGAAGCCGCGCGCCCACGAGGCCGCGGCCGACGAGAGCCTCGAGGAAGCCTTCGCCGCCTGGCGCCCGGCGCCGGAGTGGGAGATCCGCCTCGGCCGCACCAGCCCCGACCTGTTCCTGCTGGCCGACGTGCGCAACGTCGGCTTCGCCTATCCGTGGATGCGGCCCAGCGTCGACTTCTACGGCTGGATGCCGGCCTCGACGCTCGACGGCCTGGACGTCAGTCGCCAATGGCAGCTCGGCGACGGCCGCCTGCGCGCCAAGATCTTCGGCGGCAAGACCAGCGTCACGCTGGGCGCCAACCAGCCCGACACGGGCGACGACCACGGCAACGTCAACCCGCTGTGGGGCAGCACGCTGGCCTGGGATTCGAGCGGTCTCACGGTCAAGGCGACCTTCGCCGAGGCCCACACGCGCTCGCGCGACTTCGAGGCCGTGACGCAGTCCTACGACGCCCTGAACCAGCTGGCCAACCTGCCGGTCCCGATCGTCGCGCCGCAGGCCGCCGCGATCCGCGACTCGTTCTCGCCGAACGCGTTCGTCACGCGCTACGCCGCGATCGGCGTGTCGTGGGACCTGAGCCCCTGGCAGCTGCAGGCGGAGCTCTCGCGCATCACGGGGAACTTCGAGAGCAGCGCGGCCTGGTACGGCTACGCGAGCGCGGCGCGCCGCTTCGATGACGTGACGCTGTTCACGATGGTCGGCCGCGCACGCGCGTCACGCGCGCCGCTGCCCGCGCCGAACTGGACCGCCGCGCTGACGCCGGTGATCGGCCCCACGCTGGCGGCGCAGGCGCAGTACCTCGGCGCCGACATCGCCGCCCAGTACGACACCAGCCGCATCGACCAGGGCACGATCACCGTCGGCGCGCGCTGGGATGTCAATGCCCAGATCGCGTTGAAGACGCAGCTCGACGTGGTGCGCAGCGCCGCGTATGGTGGCGCCATGTGGGGCTTCAGCACTCCGGCAGCGCATCGCGCCAGCGCGATCAGCGCCGGCATGGACTTCGTCTTCTGATGAGCGCCGCCACCCGCCTCCTCTCGTGGCGTCGGCGCGGCTTTGTCGCGTCGCTCGCGGCAGTGTGCCTGTCCGCGCTCGCCCTGCCCGCGCGCGCCGATGTCTGGGTCGTCGTGCCGACGTCCAGCAGCGTCAAGGCCATGTCCCAGAAGGAACTGGTCGACCTCTACATGGGCCGCAGCCGAGCGTTCCCCGACGGCACGTTCGCGCTGCCGTTCGACCTGCCGCGCGACGATCCCGGCCGCGCCGCGTTCTACAAGTCGCTGACCGGCATGGATCTCGCGCAGATCAACAGCTACTGGTCGCGCCTGATGTTCTCGGGCCAGACGCTGCCGCCGCAACCGCTGCCCGGCGAGGCCGCGATGGCCGACCTCGTCAGGCGCAATCCGAGCGCGGTCGGCTACCTGCTGCAGGAGCCGACGGCCGACAAGGGCCTGCGCGTCGTGCTCGTGCTCAAGAGCGCCAAGTGAACCTGCCGCGCTCGCGCCTGCAATACCGCTTCCTGGCCAGCGCGCTGGCGGCGGCAATGCTGTTCGCGCTGATCGCCGGCACGCTGGCCTACGGCCTGGGCGCGCGGCGCGCGAACGCGGCCGCGCACCAGACCATCGCCGGCATGCAGGCCGCCGTCGAGAAGACCGCGGCCATCGCCGTCTTCGCGCACGACACGACGCTGATGCGCGAGGTGATCGACGGCGTCGGGCGCAACTCGCTCGTCAAGCAGGTCGACATCGTCGACGCCGGCGGCAGGACGCTGCTGCAGGGCAGCGCCACGAGCGCGCCGGTGGGCACGAGCGAGTCGGTCGTGCGCCAGCCGCTGAAGTCGCCGTTCGACGCCAGCGAGACGATAGGTGCGATGCGCATCGAGATCGACGGCGAGCAGCTGCAGCACGTCGCGCGGCGCGAGGCGTGGCTGATGGCGATGCTGATGGTGGGCCAGGCGGCGCTGATCGCGATGACGGTCTTCCTGACCGGCGCGCGGCTGGTCTCGCAACCCATCGTGCGGCTCGCGCGCGCGCTGGCGGCGATGCCGGCCGGATCGACGCAGCCGCTGGCCTGGCCGCGCGGACACGAACACGACGAGATCGGCACGCTGGTGCAGTCGGCCAACGACCTGCTCAGCGCGAACGCGCAGGCGCTGCAGCGCGAGCGCGAGCTGCGCCAGGACATCGAGGCGATGGAGGCGCAGTACCGCCAGATCTTCGACTCGACCAGCGCCGGCATCTTCGTGCTGGATCGCCAGGGCCGCCTGATCAACGGCAACCCGACGGTGCTCAAGGTGATCGGCGGCGGCGTCGGCCACCTGCGCCAGCTGCGCGGCCGCGACTTCCTCGAGCTCGTGTTCGCGCGGCCCGAGCGGGCGCGCGCGATGATCGAGCAGGCGGCGCTGCGCAACGAGACGATGTCGGCCGACCTCGAGCTGCGCGCGATGGGCGGACGCACGCGCTGGGCGCACTGCCTGCTGTCGGTGCAGGAAGCGCACCGCCCGGACGACGAAGCCGCGGACTCGATGGCCATGGACGGCGTCGTCGAAGGCGTGCTGTACGACATCACCGAGCGCAAGCAGGTGGAGACCGACGTGCGCCGCCGCGCCGACCACGACGCGCTGACCGGCGCGCTCAACCGCAACGGCATCGACGAGGCCATCGACCGCCATCTCGCGCACGGCGACGCGACCGACGCGCTGACGCTGCTCTACCTCGACCTCGACGGCTTCAAGCAGATCAACGACCGCCACGGCCACCACCACGGCGACGAGGTGCTGCAACAGGCCGTGCAGCGCATCCAGGCCGAGCTGCGCCGCAACACCGACCTGGTCGGACGCATCGGCGGCGACGAGTTCGTCGTCGCGCTCGCGCACTCCGGCCCGACCGACGTCGCTGCCAGCCAGATCGCCGCCAACATCGTCGCCCGCCTGTGCGAGCCCTTCGCCCTCGGCGGCGGCGCCGTCGCGGAGATCGGCGTCAGCATCGGCATGGCCAGCTACCCGCGCCACGGCCGCCACCGGCGCGAGCTGATGCACGCGGCCGACGAGGCGATGTACTGGGTCAAGCGGCACGGCAAGAACGGCTACGCCACGGCGCTGGCCGAGGCCTGAACCGCAGGGACGCCTTCCCCGGTGTCAGGTCTTGCAGTGCAACGGTGTCAGGTCTTGCAGTGCAACGACTCGCTCGCGTTGCACTGCAAGACCTGACACCGCGGGATGCGTTGCATTGCAAGACCTGACACCAGGGGATGCCGTCGGTGCCTCGCCTGATTCAAGGCAACCGGTACGTCAGCTTGCGCCTGCCGTCGCTGACCATCGAATCGAGCCCGACCCACTCGCCCTGCTCCGAGATCCAGACATCGACCGGCGAGTCGCCGCCGGTGATGCGCCAGTCCGTCGCGGCGATGTCCTTGCCGCCGACCGTGACGTGGCCGCTGGCCACGCGCTCCACCTTCACCGTGTCGACCTTGCCGGTCTGCGGATTGAGCAGGCGCTTGCGCTCGCGCATCGCCGGGTTCCAGTACGCGTAGGTCATCAGGCAGCCGGGCTCGGACTGGCTGCCGGCGTTGGTCGTGATCTCGTTGGCGTCGCCGTTCTTCACGAGCCTGACGCTGGCGGGCTTGCCGTCGTCGTCGGTGCTCGCGCTGAGCCCCGACAGGCAGTCGCCAGCCCATTGCTCGTCGGCATGGTGGTGGTAGCGATAAGCGGTGATGCCGATGATCCTGACCGCGAAGTCGGCCTCGCTCGTGACCCGGCGCTCGTTGCCCTCGGTCGTGACCGCGAACGTGTGATGGCCGATCGGCTTGTCGTCGAGGAAGGCCTTGAACGCGTACGTGCGCGTGCCGTCGGCCGCATGCGCCGCGAGCGTCGCCCCGAACAGCGCCCCGATCAACGGACGCTTCATGCGGAGATCTCCTTGCGGCGCGGCGGACCGGGGATGAACGCGTTGGTGCGCGCGATGTAGTCGCGGTAGGCCGGCCTGCGCTCGCCAATGTCCTTCTCCAGCATCGCGACACCCGACACCTTCAGCAGCAGCACCGTCATCAGCAGCGGCGACAGCACGGTCCAGGTCGCCGCGAAACCACCCGCTGCGAGCGCGATCAGCCAGACGCCCCACCAGAAGCAGGCCTCGCCGAAGTAGTTCGGGTGCCGCGTGTAGCGCCACAGGCCGCGATCCATCACCTGGCCCTTGTTCGAAGCGTCGCGCTTGAACGCGGCCATCTGCGCGTCGCCGATCGCCTCGAACAGGAAGCCGACCAGCGCGACGGCGATGCCGGCGGCGTCGAGCACGCCGAAGTCGCGTGTGCCCGCGAGCGCGGCCAGCGTCGGCGCGGAGACGATCCACGCCAGCACCATCTGCAGCGCGAACACCAGGTAGAGACTCTTGAGCGCGAAGTTGGGCTGGTTGCGCGCGCGGATCTCCTGGTAGCGGCGATCTTCGCCGTGCCCCCAGTTGCGCCACGTGATGTACGCGGCCAGCCGCAGGCCCCAGGCCAGCACCAGCACCTGCACGGCGATCGCGCGCGGGCCGGCCCCCGACGTCTGCGCCGCGTAGGCGAGCGCGGGCCCGGCGATCATCAGCGACCACATGCGGTCGACGAGACTCACGTCGCGACGCACGAGGCTCGCGATCCATGTGCCCGCCGCGAGCAGCGCGATCAGGGCCAGGCCCGACAAGGCGATGGGGAGCAGCGTGTGGAAGTCAGGCATGAGCGGGCGGCGTGGCGACGCCGTCGAAGCGATCGGAGATCCACATCACGAGCGGCATCAGCACCGCCCACATGCAGGCCAGCGTGACGAGCGCGGCGGGCTCGTCGACGAAGCGCGCGCCGCCGAGCCGCACGCCGCCGAGGAAGGACAGCGGCCCGAAGACGGCACCCAGCACGACCGCCAGCAGCGGCCTGCGCTTGAGCCAGCGCAGCGTGACGTTGAGCGCGATGCCGAACTCGCCCCACAGCGCGACCATCCAGTACGGCGCTAGCCAGGCCACCGGCTGGCCGGCGGGATAGGCGACGTGACCTTGCGCGACAACCAGCGACTCGACCACGAGCCCGATCGCGCAGAGGATCGCGACCAGCGCCAGCTCGGCCGCGGGCCGCGCGGAGATCGCCACATGCCACCCGATCGCCGCGACGACCGCGGCCGTGCCCCACAGCGTCTGCCCGTGCGCGACGCCCAGGATGCAGACGAACCACGCCGCCTCGAACACGACGAAGTTCGCGAGCTGGCGCGCGCGCGACGGCGCACCCGCGTCACGCGCGGACGTGCTGGCGGGCGCGTGCGACAGGATCACCCCCGCTTGTCGAACAGGTAGTGGCTGACCCACCACTGCTGGCCGTCCTCGTAGCCGAACAGCTCGGCCACCGACATGAAGAACAGCCGCCAGCGCTGCCACCAGGTCTCCGCGGCGTCGCCGTAGGTGGTCGTCATCAGGCCCATCAGGTCGTCGCGCGACTCGTCCATGTTGCGCAGCCACGCCTCGGACGTCTTCTGGTAGTGCGTGCCGTCCCAGCGCCAGCGCTTCGCGAGCCGCAGGTCGTCCTGGAAGTTCAGCGCGAGATCGTCGCCGGGCATCATGCCGCCGGAGAAGAAGTGGCGGCTCATCCAGTCGCTCGCGTCGCGCTCGACGAAGGCGTAGGGCGCGCCGCGATGGGCGAACACGTGCATGAAGAAGCGCCCCCCGGGCTTGAGCCAGCCGGCGACGCGCGCGAACATCCGGGGCCAGTTGCGCAGGTGCTCGAACATCTCGACCGACACGACGCGGTCGAAGTGCCCGGCCTGGGTGTCGAACTGGTTGACGTCGCAGGTGATCACCCGCAGGTTGACGAGCCCGCGCGCCTCGGCCTCGCGCTCGATGTGGCGGCGCTGCGAGTGCGAGTTCGACACCGCGGTGACGCGGCTGGCGCGATAGTGGTCGGCCATCCACAGGCTCAGCGAGCCCCAGCCGCAACCGAGCTCGAGGATCTCCTGGCCGTCCTGCAGCCCCGCGCGTTCGCAGGTGATGCGCAGCGCGTCTGCCTCGGCCTGCACGAGCGTCTCGGCGCCGTCGCCCCACCAGCAACTGCTGTACTTGCGATGCGGGCCCAGCGTCTTCGCGAAGAACTCGGCCGGCACCTCGTAGTGCTGTTCGTTGGCCTTCTCGGGCAGCAGCGCGATCGGCGCGCCGCGCATCTGCGCGATGAAGGCCTGGTTCAAGGCCTCGGCGGCCTCGGCGTCGGTGGCGTGCTGCTCGGCCAGCCGGTCCTTCAACAGGCGGCGGATGCCGAGCCGGACGACGCGATCCGGCACCAGGCCTTGTTCGACCCAGCCGACGGCGCGGGCGGTGGTGGTGGTCATGCGGTGCTCCTCGTGGCTGCGTTGTTCGCCAGAGGACTACGAGCGTGCGCGCCAAGCGGATTCAGCCCGGCAATCGACGTGCTTGTCGGGACTCACCCGAGCGGACTGACCCGGTACGCGCAGCGCCGCGCGCCCGCAAGAACGTGCTCCACGCGCTCGACCTTCACGCCGTCGCCAAGACAGCGCGCGAAGATCTGCAGCTCCGAGCGGCACAGGCCCTGGCAGGTGGCGGCCGCGGCGCAGATCGGGCAGTGATCCTCCACCAGCAGCCAGGCCTTGCCGTGCTTCTCGGCACGCGCCATGTAGCCCTCGCGCGAGCGCAGCTCCGCCAGCCGGCGCACGCGCGCGCCGAGCGACGCCATGCCGGACAGCGCGGCCTCGTAGCCGGCCTGCTGCTCCTGCTCGCGCGCCGCGATCAGGCGATCGACGGCATCGGGGCCCAGCACCGCGGCGACGTGACGGATCAGCTGGACGGCGAGGTCGCCGTGGCGATCCGGAAAGCGCGCATGGCCGGCCGCCGTGAGCGTCCACACGCGCCTGGGACGTCCGGGGCCGTCGGACTCGTCGTGCGCGCTCACGAGGCCCTGCTCCTGCAGCGACTGCAGTTGCTTGTGCGCGCCCATCGGCGTGATCGCGACGGCGCCGGCCAGCGTCGCCGCCGGCTGCGGGCCGCGGCTCTTGAGCTGGTACAGCAGGCGCTCCGGCGTCGACGTCACGACGCCACGGCGCCGCGCGCCGCCTCCGTGCGTGCGAGGCGCAGCATCAACGTGGCCGACACCACCGCCGCCGCGCCGCCGAGTGCCATGATCCAGCGCGTCGACAGCAGCGCGATCCAGCCGCCGCCCAGCGCGACGATCACGTTGGCCACGCAGAAGATCGTCGACAGCAGGCCCATGATGCGGCCCTGCCCGTGCGCGGCGAAGCGCTCCGACATCCACGCCGGCATCACCGCGTTGTACATCGCGGTCGGCACGCCCATCGCCATGATCACGAAGATGCCCAGGCGCCCGGGCAGCACCGCCATCAGGCTCAGGCAGACGGCGGCGAGCAGCGCATACATGGCCGCGCGGCGCAGCGGATGGCCAGCCGAGCTGCCGAAGCGTCCGGCCAGCACGCTGGTGAGCGTCATCGCGGCGCACTGTCCGGCCGTGACGAAGGCGATGCCGCGGCTGTCGAAATGGGCGTTCTGCAACATCCACAGCGGCGAGAACTCGTACAGCGAATTGAGCGCCAGCGTGTAGGCCAGCTGCAGCCCGAAGATCAGGCCCAGCGTGCGGTCGGCGAGCAGCAGCGCGACCACGTTGCGCGCGGGCGACGAACCGGCGGTCGACCTCGACGCCGCCGGCAGCCCGAGGAACAGGATCGCCACGCACGGCAGCGTCATCGCCGCGGCCAGCACGAAGGGCACCGGCTCGCCGAGCGGCAGCGTCAGCCCGCCCACCAGCGGCCCGAGCAGCCAGCCGGCGTACATGCAGGCATTGAGCAGCGCGAACGCGCGCGTGCGGTCGATCTGCTCGTGCAGGTCGGCGACCATCGCGCGCGCGACGGCGGTGTTGCTCTCGACCAGCCCCGTGCCGAAGCGCGCGAGCGTGAACAGCGGATAGTTGCGCAGCACCAGCGCCCAGGCCGTGAGCAGGTGGCCCGCGAGGGTGGCGATCAACGTGACCGCCAGCACCAGCCGCCGCCCGTGGCGATCGGACAACGGCCCCGAGACCAGGCTGCCGATCAGGATGCCCAGCGGATTGGCCGCCAGCGCGATTCCCATCAGCACCGACGGCTGCATGTCGGCGAAGTGCGTGAACCCGTCGACCGGGCCGCCGACGAAGATCGGCGCCAGGATCGGGTACGGCATGGACACGCCGATGGTGCTCATCAGGCCCAGCAGGCAGACGGCGGCGAGGATCCAGTGCGGGTGGCGGACGGGGGTCGGTGCGTTGAGCGGAAGAGTCGAGGCCATGCGCCATTGTCGACAGTTTATAAACCATTTGTTTATTAACCATGCGGCGATCGTGCTCCTGCAATGCGAGGGTGTCAGGTCTTGCAGTGCAACGGTGTCAGGTCTTGCAGTGCAACACGGTCGCAACGCTGTCGGGTCTTGCATGTGAGGCGTCGTGGCTCGTCGTGCCGTGGCACTTCGCTGCGAAGCCAGACACCGAAGCGTGTTCGTTGCACTGCAAGACCTGACACCGCTGGTTCGATCGCTATCATTCGTCACCCCGCGGACATCGATGCCTCGTCTGTCCGCCCACCGGAGTCGCCGAATGAACGCCAACGTCCGATCCATCGCCATGCTGTTCGCCGCCGGCCTCCTGGCGATCGCAGCGGTGTCGGCGCAGACCGTCTACAAGTCGGTGGGTGCCGACGGCAAGGTCGTCTACAGCGATCACGCGCCGACCACGGGACGACTCGAGAAGACGATGAGGTTCGAGTTGGTCAGCAGCGCGCTGCCGGCCTCCGCCGCGTCGTACATGGAGCAATTCCGCAAGACGCATCCGAACGGTGCACTGCCGGCGGAGGCCGGCAAGGGCGTCACGCTCTATTCGGCGGTCTGGTGCGGCTACTGCAAGCAGGCCAAGGCCTGGCTGGGCGCGCATGGCGTGTCGTACAACAACATCGACATCGACGCGCCCGGCGGACTCGCGGCGCTCGCGCAGGCCAGCGGCGGCGGCGCGGGCGTGCCGGTGCTGGTAGTCGACGGCAAGACGATGAACGGATTCTCGTCCAGCGCCTACGACGCGGCGTTCGCGGGTCGCTGAGGGCAAACCAGCCGCTGCAGCCGACTTCAAAAGTCAAACTATTCAAATACCCCACCGTGTATCGACATACCCGGAAATAGTCATTGCAGAGCGACGCGCTCGTCGTAAACTGCATCTCGCTCCGGGGTGCATCCGCCAAGAGATGCTGAGACGACCAATGGATGGGTAATTCAGGTCGAACCCGAGAACTTGAACCGGCTAGTACCGGCGTAAGGAGAGCTGCAGACGACCGCGGGAGGCCTCATCGGGCGTCCCGCTGCAAGGTCGGAGCACCGTCCGGAGCACGAAGTCTTTTCCCCTGGACCGGAGCCCCGATGACATTGCCACTCGACCCGAATGCGCCGCACGCGCCGACCGCCGCCGCCAACGCGCCGGACGTCCTCGATTGCGGCCACGCCGCCTCCACGTCGCGCCAGCCGCTGCCTGCCTCGCGCAAGGTGCGCGTTCAAGGCCTGCAGCCCGGCGTCAGCGTGCCGATGCGCGAGATCGCGCTGACCAACGGCGAGAAGGTCACCGTCTACGACACGTCGGGCCCGTACACCGACCCGACAGCGCTGATCGACCTGCGGCGCGGGCTCGAGACGGTGCGTTCGCGCTGGATCGCCGCGCGCGGCGACAGCGAGTCCTATGCCGGCCGCACCGCCGCGCCGATCGACGACGGCCAGCGCACGCGCTCGCCGTCGGCCGGCGCCGCGGCCGCGCGCATCGCGTCGCTGCGCCGCGAGGCCGACGGCCTGCAACGCGCCCCGCGCCGGGCGATCCCCGGGCGCAACGTGACGCAGCTGCACTACGCGCGGCGCGGCATCGTCACGCCCGAGATGGAGTTCGTCGCGCTGCGCGAGAACGGCCGCCACGAGTGGATGGCCGAGTACCAGGACAACGCGCAGCGCGAGCACCGGCTGCGCGGCGACGCGCGCGGCGCCGCGATCCCCGGCCGCATCACGCCGGAGTTCGTGCGCGACGAGGTCGCCCGCGGCCGCGCGATCATCCCGGCCAACATCAACCACCCCGAGCTCGAGCCGATGGCGATCGGGCGCAACTTCCTCGTCAAGGTCAACGCCAACATCGGCAACTCGGCGACGACCTCGAGCATCGAGGAGGAGGTCGACAAGCTCGTATGGGCCACGCGCTGGGGCGCCGACACCGTGATGGACCTGTCCACCGGCGCCAACATCCACACGACGCGCGACTGGATCCTGCGCAACAGCCCGGTTCCGATCGGCACGGTGCCGATCTACCAGGCGCTCGAGAAGGTGGGCGGCATCGCCGAGGAGCTCAGCTGGCCGCTGTTCCGCGACACGCTGATCGAGCAGGCCGAGCAAGGCGTCGACTACTTCACCATCCACGCCGGCGTGCTGCACGAGTTCGTCGCGCTGACGGCGGGACGGCGCACTGGCATCGTCTCGCGCGGCGGCGCGATCCTCGCGAAGTGGTGCATGGCGCACAACTGCCAGAACTTCCTGTTCACGCACTTCGAGGAGATCTGCGAGATCATGAAGACTTACGACGTCTCGTTCTCGCTCGGCGACGGGCTGCGCCCCGGCTCGCTGTCCGACGCCAACGACGAGGCCCAGTTCGCCGAGCTGCGCACGCTCGGCGAGCTCACGCAGGTGGCGTGGAAGCACGACGTGCAGACGATGATCGAGGGTCCGGGCCACGTGCCGATGCACCTGATCCAGGCCAACATGGACGAGCAGCTGCGCCTGTGCGGCGAAGCACCGTTCTACACGCTGGGCCCGCTGACGGTCGACGTCTCGCCCGGCTACGACCACATCGCCAGCGCGATCGGTGCCGCGATGATCGGCTGGATGGGCACCGCGATGCTGTGCTACGTGACGCCCAAGGAACACCTGGGCCTGCCCGATCGCGACGACGTCAAGCAGGGCCTGATCGCCTACAGGATCGCGGCGCATGCGGCCGACGTCGCCAAGGGCCACCCGGGCGCCCGCGCGCGCGACGACGCGATGAGCAAGGCGCGCTTCGAGTTCCGCTGGCACGACCAGTTCAACCTCGCGCTCGATCCGGATACGGCCCGCAGGTATCACGACGAGACGCTGCCCGCCGAGGCTGCCAAGGAGGCGCACTTCTGCAGCATGTGCGGGCCGAAGTTCTGCTCGATGAAGACGTCCCAGGAGGTGCGCGAGTTCGCCGCGGCCCAGGCCCACGCGACGCTGGCCGACGCCGATTCGGCGGCGCGCGCGGCGGGGTCGGCCCTGAAGCGCCACACGTCGCTGGGCAAGCCCTTCGTGCCGATCTACGACGCGGAGGACGAATGAGCAGGATCGGCATCGCCGGCGCGGGCATCGCCGGACGCCTGCTCGCGTTCCAGCTCGCGCGGCTGGGCCACGAGGTCGAGGTGTTCGACGCGGCGCCCGACGCCGCCGCGCCGCAGGGTCATCAGCCGCACGTGGCCGCGGCCTTCACCGCGGCCGGCATGCTGAGCCCGCTGGCCGAGCTGGAGCACGCGCCGGCCGACATCGCCGAGCGCGGCTGGCGCTCGCTCGACCTGTGGCCGGGCGTGGTCGCCGCGCTGGGCCCGCGCCACGACTCGCCCAGCCTGTTCCGCCGCAACGGCAGCGTGCTGGTGGCACATCCGGGCGACACCGGCGCGACGCAGCGCGTGCTCGCGCGCATGAAGGCGGCCAACGCGCGCAGCGCGCGCGAGCGCGCGCTCGATGCCGCCGAGGCGAGTCATCCCACCACGCTGCAGCTCAACGCGGCGCGCGAGAAGCCGCCGCAGCGCGATCCGCAGGCGCTCACGCAGGACGCGCTGCAGGCGCTCGAACCCGCGCTGCTGCCCGGGCTCGAGGGCTGGCTGCTGCCCGGCGAGGGCCAGGTCGACGCCACGCGGCTGCTGCCGGCGCTCGTCGCCGAGAGCCCGAACGTGCGCTGGCATTGGCAGACGCGCGTCATCCACGTCGAGCCGCACTGGCTGCACCTGGGCGGACGCGCGCCGATGAAGCTCGACTTCGCGGTCGACACGCGCGGCCTGGGCGCGCGCGGCGCCGGTGCCGGCCTGTCGCTGCGCGGCGTGCGCGGCGAGCTGCTCTGGCTGCACGCGCCGGGGCTGGAGCTGCGCCGGCCGGTGCGCTGCATCCACGCGCGCCATCGCGTCTACCTGGTGCCGCGCCCCGGCGACATCGTGATCGTCGGCGCCACCGAGATCGACTCGGAAGACCGCTCGCCGGTGAGCGTGCGCAGCACGATCGAACTGCTGTCTGCAGCGCACAGCATCGTGCCGCAGCTGGCCGAGGCGCGCATCGTGCGGCTCGACACACACCTGCGCCCCGCCACCCTCGACCAGCGCCCGCACCTGCACTGCGAACCGGGCCTGATCCGCATCAACGGGCTGTTCCGCCACGGCTTCCTGCTGGCGCCGGCCCTCATCGAAGAAGCGCTGGAGCGCACCGGCCTGATGCTGGGCGCGCGCCGCAAGGAGCTGAGCCATGCATGAGGGAGACGACGTGTTCGCGCCCGCGAAGGTGCGCTCGGCCAACGTGCTGGTCAACGGCGAGCCGCGCGCGTGGCGCCTGGGCCTGACGGTGGCCGACGTGCTCGCCGAACGCGGCAGCGACGACGAGCACGTCGCCACGGCCGTCAACACGCGCTTCGTGCCGCGTTCGGCGCGCGTCGACACGCCGTTGTGGCCCGACGACCGCGTCGTGGTGTTCTCGGCCATCGTCGGAGGATGACGATGCGCCTCGATTTTTCCGCCGCGGCGCCGTCGCCGTGGCGCGTCTACGGACAGCGCCTGGACAGCCGCTTCCTGATCGGCAGCGCCGGCTATCCGTCGCCCGCGGTGCTCGCTCAGGCGATCACGGCGTCGGGCGCGCAGGTCGTCACCGTCGGCCTCAAGCGCGAGATCGCCGGCGACACGATGCCGCACGGCAGCGACACCGTCGCACTGCTGCGCGCGGTGTGCAGCAGCGCCGGCGCGCGCCTGCTGCCCAACACCGCCGGCTGCCGTAGCGCGCGCGAGGCGGTGCTGCTGGCGCAGATGTCGCGCGAGCTGTTCGACACGCCGTGGATCAAGCTGGAGGTGATCGGCGACGACCATACGCTGCAGCCCGATCCGTTCGAGCTCGTCGACGCCACGAAACAACTGGTCAAACTCGGCTTCCAGGTCTTTCCGTACTGCACCGACGACCTGGTCGTCTGCCGCAAGCTGCTCGCCGCCGGCTGCGAGGTGCTGATGCCGTGGGCCGCGCCGATCGGCTCGGGCCAGGGCGTGCTCGATCCGGCCGCGCTGCGCAGCCTGCGCGCGCGGCTGCCGGGCGTGCCGCTGATCGTCGACGCCGGCCTCGGCGCACCGTCGCACGCGGCCTTCGCGATGGAGCTGGGCTACGACGGCGTGCTGCTGAATTCGGCGGTCGCGCAGGCCGTGGATCCGCCGCAGATGGCGATGGCGTTCGCGCACGCGATCGCCGCCGGGCGCCTCGGCTACGAGGCCGGGCTGATCGCGCCGCAGGACATGGCGCGCCCGAGCACGCCGTGCGGCAACGAGCCGATCCTGGTCGACTGATGGCGAGCGACGCCTCCTCTTCGCGACGCCCCGTCGTCTGGACGATCTCCGGCACCGACTCGGGCGGCGGCGCGGGCCTTCACGCCGACACGCGCGCGCTCGACGCCTTCGGCGTGCATGGCGCCTGCGCGGTCGCGGCCGTGACGGCGCAGCACTCGCTGGCGGTCACGCACGTCGAGCCGGTGTCGGCCGCCGTGCTCGACGCGCAACTCGCCGCGCTGGCCGACGACATGCCGCCCGACGCGATCAAGACAGGCCTGCTGGGCAGCCTCGAGAACCTGCGCGTGGTCGTCGCCCACGTGCGCCGGATGCGCGCGCGCTTTCCCGATCGCGCGGTGCCGCTGGTCGTCGATCCCGTCTTCGGCGCGACCACCGGCGCCTCGTTCGCCAACGAGGCGCTGCGCAACGCCTATCGCGAGGAGCTGCTGCCGCTGGCCACGCTCGCCACGCCCAACGTGGCCGAGGCGCGCGCGCTGGTGCCCTCGTCGCAGTTGCTGGGCCCCGAGCCGCTCGCGCGCGCGTGGCGCGCGTTCGGCGTGCGCGCGGTGGTCGTCACCGGCGGCGACAGCGACCGCCTGGCCGAGGACGAACTCGAACAGCTGTCGACCGCGCGGCTGGCGTCGCGCCTGGCCGAGATCGACGCGCGCGCCGCGTGGGCGCACGACTGGCTGGACGCCGAGCACGGCCTGCGCAGCCGCGGCTGGCTGGCGTCGCGCCGCATCGAGACGGAGCACGATCACGGCACCGGCTGCGTGTTCGCCTCCTCCGCTGCGGCCGCACTCGCGCATGGCTTCGTCGCCTCCGACGCCGTCGTGCTCGCGAAGATGGCCACCAGCGAAGGCCTGCGCAACGCGTATGCCGCGGGCGGCGGCGCCGGCCCCGTCGCGCCGCGCGCCGGCTTCGCGGGCCGCCTCGCGAACCTGCCCGTGCTCAACCCGCTGCCCGACGCCGACTCGCGCTTCGCGTTCCCGGCGATGCCCGAGCACACGCGCGGGCTCTACGCGATCGTCGACTCCAGCGAGTGGGTCGCGCGCGTGCTCGCCGAGGGCGTGCGGCTGGTGCAGCTGCGCGTCAAGAGCGCGCCGCCCGACGTGCTGGTGCGCGAGATCCGCGGCGCCGTGGCCATCGCGCGCGCCCTCGGCGCGACGCTGATCGTCAACGACCACTGGGAGCTCGCACTCGAACTCGGCGCGCATGGCGTGCACCTGGGCCAGGACGACCTGGCCGGTGCCGACATCGATGCCCTGCACCACGCCGGCCTGCTGCTGGGCATCAGCACGCACTCGTACTGGGAAGTCTGCCGCGCCCGCGCGCTGCGCCCCAGCTACATCGCCTGCGGCCCGATCCACGCGACCACGCTCAAGCAGATGCCGTGGATCCCGCAAGGCGACGCCAACCTCGCGTACTGGTGCGCACTGCTGCACGACACCCCGGTCGTCGCCATCGGCGGCATGGACGCCGCGCGCGCGCGTGACGCCATGCGCGCGGGCGCGTGGGCGGTGGCGGTGGTCGGCGCGATCACGCGCAGCGAGGATCCGCGCGCGGCGATCGGGGATCTGCAGCGGGCGACGGCCTCGGTGCCGCGGATGGTGGGCCCGGAGCTGCCGGCGTTTGCGCGGACGACGTTGAACGAGGCGAGCGTGGGACGGTTGGCGTAGACCGCAGACCGCGCGGCGCAACGGCGGCGCCGCATCCCTGCATCCACGCTCATGCGCGCCGGTCGGGCCGCGTCGGGCCGCGTCACGCGGCCCTGGCGATCAGTTGGTCGGCAAGGTACCCGTGTAGTAGGTGACGACGTAGGCCTTGAGGCTGCCGTCCGACTGCGGCACGGCGGAGACCATCACCTTGGCACCCGCCTGCAGCCCGGCGGTCATCGCCGCCAGTCCGGCAGATGTCGTGAGGTCCTGCGGACTCACCGTGACGACGCCTCCCGTGCGATCGACCTGGTAGGCAAGCGTCGCCGAGCCGACCGCGGTGCTGAAGTTCACCGTCACGGGCGTCGCGCCACCCGCCGCGTTGATCGTGAACGACGTCGCCCCGCTGGCGATCGCGCTGGCCACCGTCGTGTGCGGGATGACCGTCGGCATCAGGATGGCCTGCGGCGCCGACCAGCCGTTGAGGTCGGCCGCATCGCCCCACGTCGCGTAAGACAGCCCCACGGCCTTGTAGGCGCCCGCCGTGCCACCGAAGTTCACGCCGCCGCCCGCTGCCGCCATGAAGTCGGTGGTCGCCGCCGTGCCGCTCGTGACCTGCGTCGGATAGGCGAAGTCCCAGTACTTGAAACCCGTCAACGCGGCGCCGGTCAGCGGATCGTTGCCGTTGGCCGTGGACGCGCTGATGTAGCCCAGCGACACGGCGTAGTCGTCGCGCGCGGTGGCGAAGTCGTGCGTCAGCGCGAAACCCGTCGTGGTGACGTCGGAGATCGTGCCCTCGTAGGGCGCCGACTCGATGTCCACCGTCGAGGCCACGATCGGCGACGCCGTCAGGTCGACCGGCGTCACGTGCACCTTGAAGCCGCGCGCCAGGTTGTCCAGCGTCAGGAACGAGGGACCCGTGCCGATCGGCGTGACGTCGGCGGCGGTGCCGGGGTTGCGGAAGAAGAACTGCGTGCTGGCGTCGACGCCGATGACCATCGGCCTGCCGTCGGCGTTGTCCACCGTGAAGCTGTTGCCGGTGTTGCCGTCCACGTGCAGGACATGCCCCTCGGGGCTCACGAACACGCTGTTGAACGTGGCGGACGTCCAGATGCGCGTGGCGACGAGCGTGCCGTCCTGCTGGTAGCGCGCGCCGACGCGCACAAACTTGCCGGCGGCCAGCGTTGCCGCCACCGTAGACAGGTCGTGGATCGTCGAATGCGTCTTCGCATCGACGTCGTAGAACAGCGTGCCGTTGGTGGCGTCGACAGTGATCGGGATCGCGGTCGTGCCCGCCGTGAAGGTCTCGGGCGAGACCAGCGGCAGCGTGGGCCAGTCGCGGGTGATCGTCAGCGTAGTGTTGTCGCTGGAGACACCGGAGACCGTGCCGTACATGTGGCGCAGCACCAGGTGACGCAGGTCGTCGACGGGCTTGTGCTTGACCGGGCCCTTGAAGTTGACGGCCCAGATCGTCGAGCCGCCGCCCACCGGCGAGTGGCCGACGATGAACGCCGGATGGCTCAGGTCGAACTCGATGTCGATGCCGGTGGTCGACGTGGGCGTCGGATCGGTGGACGACGTCGGCGACGGCGCGACGAACGGCGTCACGAACGACACCGGCACGCTGACCGTCATGTTGCCCGCGGTGCCGGTCGCGCCCTGGATCTGGATACGGCTGGAGGGTATGACGTCCGGCGCCGTCGAGGTGCTGGCGGCCTCCGGAAAGCCGACCTCCGGATCGCCCGACACCGTCAGCGACACGTCGCCCGGGTTCGCGCTGATGGTCAGGATGGCGCCGGTGTAGGTCGTGCCGGCGGTGAGGCTCGCGCTGCCCAGCGCGTCGCTCAGGCCATCGAGCTCCTCGAGGTTGACGCTCACCGGCGCGGCGAGCAGGTTGGCGGTGTTGCCGCTCGAACTCGTGAAGACGACCGACGTGACGGTCACCTGGATCGTCGACCAGTCCTCGGACGACGCGTCGCTGATGGCGAACGGCACGGCCACGTTCTGCGCCAGCGGCGACGTGGTGGGCGGCGTGTTGCTGCTACCTCCACCGCCGCCGCACGCGGACAGCGCGAGGACGGAGGCAAGACTCAGTGCGGACAGGGCCGTGGTGCGGCCCGCGATGGTGGTGTGTGCGATCTTCGGGGGTGTCATCGTGGTGTCTCCATGTGTGTCGAACAGAACCGCGCCGATGCGGCGCGATGTGTCTGGACTGACATCAGGATTAGCGGCCGGCGAGCACGCGAAGTTGACGACTCGATGGTGAAGATCAGGTAAATGACCGGCCGTCTCCGGCCTAACTGAAATCGCGCTTTCGGGCGGCTGTCACTCGCCTATCGAACGCGCGTCCCGGCATGCGGGCAAACGCGAAGGACCAGCGCGTTACCGCCCGTTGCACAGCTTTGATTCAGCGGCCCGGGTCGTCGACAGGCCGCCGCGCAGCGTTGAGCACAGGCGGGCAAACAGGCCCCGCAGACACCGAAAGAACACACCATGAAGAAGATCGTTCTTGGCGCCGCGTTCGCGCTGCCGCTGCTCACCGCGTCGTTCGCGATGGCGGATGAAGCGGGCCGTCATCCGCACTACATTCACGCGTTGTCCGACCTCCGCGCGGCGCAGTGGCAGATCGACCACCGCCGACCGGAAGACGGCGAGGTGCGCGAAGACGAACAAGTGTCTTCGGATGAAGTCGCGATCGCGATCCGGTCGGTGACCGATGCCGCCTATCGCGAAGGCAAGGATCTCGGCTTCCAGCCGCCCCTGGACGCACCGATGGCCTACGGCGGACGCCTGCATGCGGCGATCGACCTGCTGCGCGCGGCGCACGACGACCTCGCCCTGCCCGAAGACGATCCGGGCGCTCGCGGACAGCAACACGCGGCCTTGCTGCGCGTCGATGCCGCGTTGCACGCGGCGCAGCGTGCGGTCGGCGCGGCCGAACGCGCACAAGACAGCCGCGAGTGAGTCCGGCCGGCCCCAGGTGATCGCGCTGGCGCCGAAGGCCACTCCGATCGCCGGAATGAACGACAGGCCTCCGAGCACGTCGGGGAACGCACCCAGGCCTTCTTGCAGTGGGGCTTGCGGATCGGCCCCCTGCTTGCCGGCATGGTGCGACGCCTACGCCACCACCTTGTCGCTCACCTTGGCCATCCAGCGGTACAGCGCGCCCGTCGCCAGCACGAAGCCGATGCCGCCCAGCCACAGCCCCGCGTCCGCGAAGCTGTCGCCCACGAGCGCCAGCGGCGCGTCCTTGCCGCTGAACACGGTCAGCGCGGCCAGCGCCACGCCGAACAGGCCTTCGCCGACGATCATGCCGCTGGCCAGCAGCACGCCCAGTTGCCTGCGCGTGGCCGGCCGGGCCGTCGCGTCGGCGCGGCGATCCCAGAACCAGCCGACGAAGGCGCCGATGATCACCATCAGCGTCGTCCCCATCGGCAGGTAGATGCCCAGGCCCACGGCCAGCGGCGGCAGCTGCGCGTGGCTGCCGGGCTTGCGCCAGCGCTTGATCGCCTCGTCGACGACGACGATCACCACGCCCAGCACGACGCCCTTGCCAAGGAGGCTCCAATCCAGGTCGCCTTGCAGCACGCCCTTGGCGAGCGCCGAGATCAGCGCGGCCTGCGGCGCGGCCAGCGCCTTGGCGCCGGCGCCCGGCGCGCCCGCGAAGCCGTAGGCCTTCTGCAGCAGGTCCAGCACCGGCGGGATCACGAGCGCGCCGGCCACCGTGCCGATGGCGAGCGCGACCTGCTGGCGCCACGGCGTGGCGTCGACCAGCTGGCCGGTCTTCAGGTCCTGCAGGTTGTCGTTGGCGACCGTGGCCGCGGCGACGACGACGGCCGTGACGAACAGCGTGAACGCCACCAGCGCCTGCGACGCGCCCGCCGGCAGCATGGGCTTGACGACGAGCGCGATCAGCAGCGCCGCGGTGATGACGACGATGATGGCCACGCCCGAGAGCGGGCTGTTGCTCGAGCCGATCAGGCCGGCCATGTAGCCGCACACGGCGGAGACGAAGAAGCTCATGAGCGCGATGAAGGCGATCGCGCCGGCCACGAGGATGACGGTGGCCGAGCCCATGTTCGCGCCGTTGCTCATGTCCGCCAGCACCCAGCCGATGGGCACGAGGCAGGCGAGCGTGACGCCGGCGACCCAGCCGATCGGCAGGTCCTGCTCGGTGCGCGGCAGCGTCGCGCCCTGGCCGGCCTTGCGCACGCGCGAGGCGGCCATCGCCGAGGCCAGTCCGGTGGCGACGGGCCTGACGAGCTTGACGAGCGTCCACACGGCGGCCACGGCGATGGCGCCGGCACCGATGAAACGCACCTGCTTGCCCCACACATGGTTCGCCACCGCGGCCATGTCGGCGTGGCTGTCGAAGGGCAGCAGGCTCGTGAGGTACGGCACGGCGCCGGCCCACGAGATCAGCACGCCCACGAGCATCGCGATGCCCACCCACAGGCCGACGAGGTGCCCCACCGCCAGCAGGGCCAGCGAGAGGCCGACGTCGACGCCCGACGACGCGTTGCTGTTGCGGCTCAGGCGGAAGTAACCCAGCACGTCGGAGGCGAAGAGCTGCGTCGCGACGACCACCTGGAAGACGGCCGAGACGATGCCGCCCCAGACGATGGCCAGCAGGCCGGCGCGGTTCTCGGCCGCCGCGCCCTCTCCGCCCGCGCCGACCTTGAGCACCTCGGCGCAGGCCACGCCCTCGGGATACGGCAGGTCGGACGTCGTCACGAGCGCGCGGCGCAGCGGGATCGAGTAGGTCACGCCCAGCACGCCGCCCATCGCGCAGATGACGACGCAGGTGACGTAGGGAAAGCCGCTCCACCAGCCGACCATCACCAGGCCGGGCAGCACGAAGATGATGGAGGAGATCGCGCCGGCCGCCGAGGCGACGGTCTGCACGATGTTGTTCTCCTGGATGGTGACGCCGCGCGCGTAGCGCAGCAGGCCCATCGAGATGACCGCTGCCGGGATCGACGTGGCGAAGGTCAGGCCGGCCTTGAGGCCGAAATAGACGTTGGCCGCCGTGAACAGCATCGTGATCAACAGGCCAAGCACGACGCCGCGCAGCGTCAGCTCGTTATTCGTCGGGGCGACAGCTTTCAAGAGAACTCCTCGGGATCAAGCCGCGCATCATCGCCCAAACCGGGACGAGCCGGCATAGTGACTACTCGCAGTTGCGCGAGAACCCCAGGTCGTCATCGGGCAGGACATGGCGTCGAAAGGGCTTGCCGAGCGAGGCCGGATCGCCGATCCGATCCCGGGGGCCGAGGCTCTTGCGAGGCTCGGGTGCGACGTCCCGCACGGTGCTCCGGAACGCGGTCCGCTACCAGGACACGCGCACGGCCAGCGACTGCCCTTCTTCCAGCTTCTTGTGCAGCCACGGAGTCGCGCCGTCCTCGGCGCCCTCGCCGCCGGCGCCGAAGGTGCGCACATAGACCTTGCAGGTCTCCGGCCGCCAGATGTCCCAGAGCAGCGAACAGACGGCGTGCTGCTGTCCGGGCGGGACCTTGGCGAGCAAGGTCTGCTCGCGGTCGACCGCGCACTCGAATTGCAGCTCCGGCCGTTGCACCGGCTGCCGGGTCGAAGAAGGCGCCCAATCGCGGGCCTGCGCGCGGAAGATGGCCTGCTCCGCGAGATGCTTGGGTGAATCGGCGGGCTCCAACGAGCGCGGGGCCGTGGGCGAGCCGGAGCGTGTGAACTCGAAGCGCAGCCGGTCGCCCAGCTCCAGACGGGCTTCCTCGATCCAGCAGAGGCGAGCGCTGCGTCCGCCGGGCAGGTCGCACAGGCCGCCGACGCGCAGGCTCGCGGCGCCGCCGTCCGCGGCGTCGCCGCTCAGCTGGGCGGTCAGGATGGTGGCATCGGCGAAGCCGGCGACACAGGCCAGCTCATCGTTCTTGTACACGGAAAGGCAAATCATCCGACGTCCACGGTCTCACTACGAATGCAGGGCAAGAAAGCACTCGTGCGTTTTACGTGAACAACCTATCCGATAGCTTTCGTACCCGCCGTCCGCAGGGGCACTCGCAGTGGTCTTCGAGAGGGTCGCCCGGCGATGCTCGAACTCGCGCGCGCGGCGCGCAGGTCAGCCACTGCGCTCGATGTCGATCACGTGCTCGTCGGTCAGTGCAGCCGGTGCGACCTGCTTGCTGCCGATCTCGATGCGCAGGTTGCCCAGGCCGAGGGCGCCGGCGACGCCCTTGCAGGACTCGATGAAGCGCTTGAGGGCATCGAGCGTGCCGGCGCCGGAGTTGAGCACCGTGGCCGCCACCGTGAGAGCCAGGATGATCTCGGGCGCGCCGCGCTTGGGATAGGCCTCGGCCTGCGCCGACGTCACGCCGGGCAGCGCGTTGGCCTGCGCCTGGAGTTGCCTGGCGACGGCTTCCGCATCGGTGCCGGCATCGAAATGGAGGACGATCTCAGGCACGATGACTCTCCTGGCCAGGCGCGCCGACGGGGCGGCCCAGCGAAGTGACGAACAGGGGTGCCCAGAAGTATATGGCGCGGCGTGCGTCGGGCTGGGCGAGGTAGCGCAGCAGCGCGGCCTGCAGCGCCAGGTCCGGCGCCACGCCCGCCGCGAGGCCTTCGTGCAGGCTCGCCATGATGCCGGGGGCGACGCGGTCGTCGACCGGCCACAGCGCGCCCACGACCGTCTGCGCGCCGGCCTGGAACAGCGCGGCCTGCAGGCCGAACAGGTCGTCGCCGGGCAGCTCGGCCAGGCCGCGGCCGCCCAGCGCGCGCTGGCCCGAGTCGCAGGCGCTCAGCACGACGACCTCGGCCGCCAGCCGCCATTGCGAGATCGACAAGGCGTCGATGGTGCCGTCCTGCAGGATCAGGCGCGCGGCGAACGGGTCGTCGACGGCGCCCGCCTCGAACACGCTGCTCGCGTGCGTGGCCAGGTGCAGGCAGCGATGGCCGGGCGCCTCGGCCAGGCGTGCGCGCAGCGCCGCCGTCGTCGCCTGCGGGCCGATCAGCAGGTCGGGCTCCGCGTCCTGCCGCGCCCAGGCCTGCGCGACCGCGCGCGCTTCCTCCTCCGCCGTCTCGAGGGCGACCCAGTCCTCGCCAGGCACCGCGAACTCGTCGATGCCCAGCGCGAGCAGGCGTGCGCGCGGCGGCGCCTGCGACGTCGCGCGCGGCGGCAGCAGCAGGCTGGAGAGATTGGGCACGTAGCGGATCGCCGCCTGCTCGATCAGGAAGCGGCCGTCGACGACCGCCGCATGGAACGGCAGCAGGTGCAGCGCGCGGTGCGGCGACAGGATCAGGCGCCGCGCACCGGCGACGAAGGCGCGCGTTTCCGGCGGCAGCAGCACGTTCGCGAGCCGCGTGACCATGGCGTCGAACGCGCGCACGGTCACGCCGCCGCTGCGCACGAGCGCGACGTGATCCTGCAGCAGCGCGAGCGCGTACGGCGCCAGCACGACGCGCTCGGCGTGGACGCGCCCGGCGTCGAGCGCCAGCACCACGACCACCGACGCCGCGACCCACGCCCAAGCGACGATCGCCTCGTCGGGCGCGAGACCGGCCTGCAGCGCCGAGATACCCGGTGCCGTATCGTCGATCGCGGCGGAGCCGCGTTCGACGGCCAGCAGCCCCAGCAGCAGGCGTCGCTGTTCGGCCGCCGCCAGCCGAGCCTCGCTGCCGGGCTGTGCCGTCGCCAGTTGAGCGTTGGCGGCGTCCAGCCGCGCCACGAGGTCGGCGCTGGCGCCCGACGTCGGCGCAGCCATCCGGCCCACCAGCGCCGCGCGCGACTTCATCAGCTCCATCGCCGCCAGCATCCGATCCCAGCGCTTCAGTCGGAAGCCCGCGAGCACGGCCATCTCGTAGAACAGGGTGCGGCTCGCGAGGAAAGCGCCCTGCTGGTACGGATCGACCACCTGCCAGCGCCGCGCCTCGACCAGTTGCATCGACTCCTCGGCCAACGCCAGCACGGCCTCGTTGTCGCCTTGCACCAGGAGCGCCTGCAGCCGCACGCGGCGCAGCTCCAGCACCAGGTCGAACTGCGGATGGCCGGCGAGGTCGTGCGGCGTCGGCGACAGTCCGTCCAGCACCAGCGTCTCGCCCTGCTGCGCGCTGGCCGCCGCCCCGACGGCATCGCCCGCACGCAGCCGCACATAGGCCTCGGTCTGGCAGGCCAGGCCGATCGTGGGCACCAGCAGGGTGGCGCGCGCGTCCGCCACGCACGCGCCCGCGCGCGCGACCAGCGCCTGCAAGGCCGCGGCGTCGCGCCGCGCATCGGCGGCGTTGGCCTCCAGCTTGATCGCCTCGAGCCGCGCGGCCAGGTCCCGCCAGCGCGCCATCAGCCCGTCCTCGGACGCCTGCGGCTGATCGGCGGACGACATCGCCGGCACGTAGCGCGCGAGGCCGTCCAGCACGGCCTGGCGCGCGGCCGCGGGCTGCGCTGCGATGTCCAGCAGCACGCCTTGCAGCGCGGCGAGCGCGCTCGCGATCTCCTGCGCCTGCGCCGGATCGGCGGCGACCCAGCGCGCGTAGCGGGCGCCCAGCAGATCCTGATGGAGATTGCCCACCTCCAGCAGCAGCGCCAGGGGCGCGGCGGACGCGGCGTCGCTGCAGGCGCGCCGGATCCAGCCGTCGCACAGCGCGTCGGGCGGCTGCGCCAGCGGACTCGCGAAGCCCGCGAGCGCGAGGTTGGCGATCGCCTTGTCGGCCCACTCGCAGGCATCGAAGGTGTCGTTGGCGACGCGCGCCAGCGCGCACAGGCGGGCCTGGGCGCGGGCGCGCGTCAGCGGGTCGGCGTCGCGCTCGATCAGGTCGCGCAGGTCCTGGCGCGAGGCCGTGGCGAGATCGCCGTCGACCGCGTGGCCCAGCTGGCGCGCCTTGGCCGCGGCCTCGAGGGCGTCGGCGGGGCGGTCGCCCTGGCCGTACAGGGTCGCGGCTTCGGCATAGAGGTCCGCGGCGCGCCCGTTGCGTCCGAGGATGGTCCAGCCGCGGGCCAGCGCGTAGGCCGCGTGGGCCGCGAAGAAGCAGAGGTCGACGTGCACCGCGGTGCCCACCGGCGCCGCGGCGATCTGCCGCCGATAGTCGCGCACGACGTCTTCCAGCGCGTCCATGCGCTCGGGCGTCGCCGCGCCGGGCACCGCGTATTGCTGGGCCGCGTTCTGGCGCTCGACCAGCGCGGCGAGCGCGGCGCGGGCGGCCGCCTCCTGCGCCGACGGCGTGGGCAGTTCGGCCACGGCGGGGTCGTGCTGGCGCTGCGCGAACCAGAGGCCGAACGCGATGTTGGCGCGCTCCCACAGGCGGCGACCGTCGGCCTGCAGCGTGCCGGCCTGGTAGGCCTGCGCGAGTTCGTCGAAGCGCGGCTGGCCCGCCGGCCCGTCGACGAGGCCCAGGTCCCGCCGCAAGGCGCGCAGCACCAGGTGGAGCAGCGCGTTGACCTCGCGCGCCCGCTCCAGCGTCGGCGATGCGGCCATGCAGGCCGCGAGCGCGGCGTCCCACGGCTGCACCAGCCACGTCTCGATCTCGCGGATCAGCGCGAGACGCTGGGCGTTGGCGTCCTGCGCGAGGATGGCCGCGCGCAGCGGCTGCCAATCGGGCAGCGGCGGACTTGGCGTCGGATCGCTCATCGGCCAGCCAGTCGTCGCCAGGCCGGGTTGGTCGCCAGCATGCGTTGATCCCACAGCTCGGCCGCCTCGGCCGGGCTCAGCAGATGCATCGCCTCGAAGGCCTGGGGCGCCATGTGCCGCGCGCTGAACAGGGGCAGCTCCGGACGCTTCGCGAGCAGGTGCTCGGTGAAGCGGCGCATCCACGCGCCGTCCGGCGCGGGCGCCTCGGGAATCCAGCGTTGGGCGGTCATGTCACGACCCTTCATGTCCTGGCGATGCGTCCAGCATAGCGCCTGCCGCGACATCGCACGAGAATTGCCGCCTCGGCAGCTTCATTCAAGCAGGAGAGCCCTTGGACTGGTCCGCCTTCACGCACGCGATCGACGCGTACAACTTCGACCTCTTCAGCATCGGCAAGTCGGAGATCACCGTCTTCACGCTGGTCAAGCTCACGATCTCGGCGCTCGTGCTGTGGCTCGTGGCCGGGCGCTTCAGCCGCTGGACGCTGAACGGGCTGCTGGGCCGCACGCACATGCAGGAGGGCCAGCGGCTGGCGATCGCCGGCCTCGTGCACTACGCGGTGCTGATCTTCGGCGCCGTCGTCATCCTGCAGAACGCCGGCATCGAGCTGACGGCGTTCGCCATCGTCGGCAGCGCGCTCGGCGTGGGCGTCGGCTTCGGCCTGCAGAACATCATCAGCAACTTCATCAGCGGGCTGATCGTGCTGCTCGAGCGCCCGATCGAGATCGGCGACCGCATCGAGGTGTCGGGCGTCGAGGGCGTGGTCAAGGAGGTGGGCGCGCGCCGCACGACGGTGGTCACGCCCGACCAGATCGCGATCCTGGTGCCCAACCAGAGCTTCATCACGAGCAACGTCACCAACTACAGCTACCTGCGCCAGACGGTACGGCTGCGCGTGCCGGTGCCCATCGCGTCCGGCCAGGACGTGCGACGCGTCGAGACGCTGCTGCTCGAAGCCGCGCAGCAGGCCGGCCTGCTGGCCGATCCGAAGCCCGAAGTCGCCATCGCGAGCCTCGCGGCGTCGGCCGTCGTGCTGGAGCTGTGGGCGTGGTACGACGGCAAGACGTTCGCGCGTTCGGAGATCCTCAGCAAGGCGTACTTCGCGATCGTCGATACGCTGGCGCGCAACGAGGTCAAGCTGGCGAGCTGATACATCGGGCGGTGTCAGGTCTTGCACTGCAACGGTGTCAGGTCTTGCAGTGCAACGCCGTGTGCATGCAAAACGCCAGACTCGCGTCCGACAAGCGGGCTGGCGTGGCAAATCCGGGCGAAATCGCCCCATCGGCTGTCGGCGGATTCGCCGGACGTTTCTATCCTCGCGCGATGGCACGTCCTCTTCGCATCGAGTTCCCCGGCGCGGTCTATCACGTCACATCCCGTGGCGACAGACAAGAAGCCATCTTCAATGACGACGTCGATCGGAAAATCTTTCTCGACGTCGTCTCCGATGCTTTGCGCAGGCTGCAGGCCGACGCCTTCGCGTATTGCCTGATGGGCAACCACTACCACTTCGTTCTGCGCACGCGACTGGCCAACCTCTCGAGGATCATGAAGCACGTCAACGGCGAATATGCCCGCGCGTACAACAGGCGATACGACGTCAAGGGACATCTCTTTCAAGGTCGGTTCGGCGCCATCCTCGTGGATCGTCAAGCCTATCTGATGGAGGTATGCCGATACGTCGAACTGAATCCCGTGCGAGCCGGGATTGTCGAGACAGCCGTCGAATGGCCCTGGTCGAGCTACAGGGCGTACGTTGGCCTGGCGCGAAGCCCGCAATGGCTCGCGACGAACGAGTTGCGTGGGCACCTGCTGGGGCACGAGATCAGGTCGGTCGACGACGAACGCCAGGCCGCGCGCCTCCATGCCGACCTGGTGGCGACAGCGGTCGGCGTCGAGCTTTGGCCCGGGCACCTGCGTCAGGAAATCTTCCTGGGCGGCGAAGACTTTGTCTCGGTCATGCAAGCGCAAGCCGAATCGCTGCGCCTGGCGGCGGCGGAGATTCCGGAGTCACACCGCATGGCGCCTGTCGATCGCGCCACGGTGCAGGGAAGCCGACGCGCGCGGGCGCTTGCATTCCGGCAGGCCTACTACGTGGATGGCATGACCATGTCGGCAATTGCCAGACAGGCGAACCTGTCGACGGCCACCGTGAGTCGACTCATCGCCATGGCGGAGCGCTTGCGTCCATACGAGGGTTGACGGCCGGCGAGCCTCCGGATCAGGACGCGTCGCGCCCGGTTCGTTGCACTGCAAGACCTGACACCGTTGCAGTGCAAGACCTGACACCCGGAAATGCATCGGCCCGGCCCTGCTCTTCGGCCGACCGAACGCCCGGCCGCCCGGCACACTGAAAGGCATGCGCATCGCCTGCCGATGCGCGTGGGCCGGGCCCGCCGATCCGCGCGCGTCTCGGGCTTTTCAGGGGCTTCACGGGATCGCCGCATGAGCAAGCGTCTTCACTTCCTGCTCGGATATTTCGGCTCCGCCGCGCTGGTGGCGTTCGTGGCCGCCTGCCTGAGCGCGCCGCGCGTGGCGACGTTCTCGTGCGACGTGCCCGACGGCGAGGGCGCCGACCACTGCAAGCTCGTCGAGACGCTGTCCGCCGCGCCCGCCGCCGATGGCGCGGGCGACAACGTCGTCTCCTCGCGCGAACTGGTCGATGCAGCGGTCGCGGCCACCCTGTGAGCTGACCGCGAGTCGCCCGCTCAGAAGATCGCGTCCAGCCAGCCTCGCAGGCTGTTGAAGAACGCCACCCCGTCCGCACGGGCCAGGTCCTCGCGCATCAACACCGCCTCCTCGACGACGCCCTCGCGCAGCAGCCGCGCCCGGGCGATCCCGGGCAGCAGGCCGGACTTCAGCACCGGCGTCAGCCAGCGCCCGGCTATGCGCAGCGCCACGTTGCCGCGCGTGAACTCCGTCAGCTCGCCACGCTCGTTCCACAGCAGCGTGTCGAAGACATCGTCGCCCGCCGGCGCGAACGCATCGTAGTGCGCGCGGTGCGTGGTCTTGAAGCGCACGAATTCGCCGTCGCTGCCGACCAGCGCACGCTCGGCGAGCCGCACCCGCACGGGCGACTGCGTGGCCGCGAGCGCGAACGCCTGCGCGCGCGCGAGGCCTGCGCGATCCGCGAGCAGGCGCACGCGCCAGCGACCGCTCGCGTGCGCGTCGCGCAGCCCGGCCAGCGCGTCGCGCGCCGAAGCCAGCGGCGCGGCGAACGCGAAGTGCGCCGCGGCCTCGGCCATGCGCGCCAGGTGCGCGTCGACGTCGACGAACGCGCCGTCCTCCAGCCGCAGCGTCTCCAGCAGCTCGAAGGCCTGGCTCGCGCGGTCGACGAACGCGCGCTTGTGGCGCCACTCGTCCCATTCGCCCGCGGCGGTGGCGTCGGCGGTGATGCCGCTGCCGATGCCGCAGCGCACCTGCGTCGTCGCACCGTCGTCGCGCAGCGCCAGCGTGCGGATCGGCACGTTGAAGGTCGCCGCGCCGCCCGGCTGCACGACGCCGATCGCGCCGCAGTAGACGCCGCGCGGCTCGGGCTCGAGCTCGTTGATCAGGCGCATCGCCTGCACCTTGGGCGCGCCGGTGATCGAGCCGCACGGGAACAGCGCCCCGAAGACGTCTTGCAGCGTCGTGCCGGGCCGTGTCGTCGCGACGACGTCGGAACTCATCTGCCAGACGGTCGGCCACGCCTCGGTGTGGAACAGCCGCGGCACGCGAACCGAATGAGGCTCGGCGATGCGCGAGACGTCGTTGCGCAGCAGGTCGACGATCATCAGGTTCTCGGCCCGCTCCTTCGCGGCGCTGCGCAGGAACTCCGATTGCGCGGCGTCCTCACGCGGCGTCGCCCCCCGCGGCGCGGTGCCTTTCATCGGACGCGCCAGCAGGCGGTCGGCGCGCCAGTCGAAGAACAGCTCCGGCGAGACGGAGAGGAGCCGGTCATCGGGTTCGGCCGCGGTGCCGAAGTCGAGGTACGCGGCGTACGCTTTGGGCTGCGCGCGGCGCAGCGCGTCGAACAGCGCGAGCGCGTCGCCGTGCAGCGTGCCCGTCAACGGCGCGGTGGCATTGACCTGGTAGACCTCGCCGTCGGCGATTGCGCGCAGGATCTCGGCGATCGCCGTGTCGAAGGCGTCGCGCTGCGGGCCGCCGGTCCAGCGCACGGTGGCGGTGCCGGCGTCGTCGAAGGCGGACTCGTCGGGCAGCGGCGCGTCGTAGACGGCGAACGCCGCCAGCGGGCGCGTCGCGTCCGACGGCGCGTGCGTCTCGAAGGCCTCGTCGAACGCGCCCGCAGCCTCGTAGCAAAGGTAGCCGACGCACCACGCGCCGGCGCGAGCCAGCGCGTCCACGCGCGCGAGCAGCGGCGCGACGGCGTCGAGGCTCGTCGCGCGCAGGCGCTTGCGCGGCGCGCCGAACGCGAGGCGCAGCGGCGCGACGCCGACGTCGGGCGAGCGGAAATCGATCAGGGCGGTGGGACGGATCCCGGCGTGGGACATGCGCGCAAAGCTCGTGGCGGAGCGCGGGAGTGTACCGATCCGCTCAGCGGAACATCATCAACATCTGCTCCAGCGCGGCCGTGAACGGCCCCTGCAGCAGCGGCAGCGTGAACATCACGCCGATCAGTCCGACGCCCAGCGTGATCGGGAAGCCGACCGAGAAGATGCTGATCTGCGGCGCGACGCGCGCGATGACGCCCAGCATCATGTTGATGAACAGCAGCATCGCGATCAGCGGCAGCGCGATCCACAGGCCGAGGCGGAAGATCTCCGCGCCCCAGGTCTCGGGCCGCACGGCGTGCAGGAACGCGAAGGGCTCGGGCGAGACCGGGAACGCGACCAGGCTCTGCACGACGGCCTCGATCACCAGCAGGTGGCCGTTCATCGCGATGAACAGGAAGCCCACCATCGTCGAGAAGAAGCTGCTGGTGGCGGTGGCCTGCTGCGCGGTGGCGGGGTCGAAGAAGCCGGCGAAGTTCAGGCCCATCTGCAGGCCGATGATCTCGCCGGCGAACTCGATGGCCGTGAAGATGATGCGCACCGCGAAGCCCAGCGACAGGCCGATCAGCACCTGCTGCACGATGAGCAGGATCGCGGCGGGCGAGTCGAGCGGCACGTTGGCGGCCGCCGTCGGCGACGCGGTGCCGGCCACGCCGAGCGCGATGAAGAACGAGAGCGCGATGCGCACGCGGATCGGCACGTTGCGCTGGCCCAGCACGGGCATGGACGAGAACAGCGCCAGCACGCGAATGAACGGCCACAGCACCGGCACCAGCCAGGCCATGATCTGCGATTCGCTGAGCGAGATCATCGTGCGCCGAAAGCGAAGTGGATCAGGACGCGGCCGATGGCAGCGACAGCAGCACGCTGCGCAGGTATTCGACCAGCGAGGTCAGCATCCAAGGCCCGGCGACGCCCATCACCGCGACGGCGGCGAGCAGCTTGGGCACGAAGGTCAGCGTGGCTTCGTTGATCTGCGTGGCGGCCTGGAAGATGCTCACGAGGATGCCGACGACCAGCACGACCAGCAGCACCGGCGCGGCGACGGTCAGCAGCGTGTAGAGGGCTTGCTGGCCGATGGTGAAGACTTGTGCGGCGTCCATGGCGGAGTCGTTTCCTGACGAATTGGGATATCGAGATGTTGCCGGCAGCATGCCGGCGCGAGCGGTGGATAAGAGCGGCGAAACGCCCTTAGGTCGCGAAGCTCGCGGCCAGGGAGCCGAGCAGCAGGTTCCAGCCATCGGCCAGCACGAACAGCATCAGCTTGAACGGCAGCGCGACGAGCACCGGCGACAGCATCATCATGCCGAGAGACATCAGCACGCTGGCGACGATCATGTCGATGATCAGGAACGGGATGAAGATCAGGAAGCCGATCTGGAACGCCGTCTTCAGCTCGCTGGCGACGAAGGCCGGCACCAGCACCTTGAACGGCACGGCGTCGCCCTTGACGTCGGCCGGCAGCTTCGCGAGCTTGGAGAACAGCTGCACGTCGGATTGGCGCGTCTGCTTGAGCATGAAGGCGCGCATCGGCACCTGGCCCTTGTCGAGCGCGTCGGTGAAGCTGATCTGGTTGGCCTGGTACGGCTGCCACGCGTCGGTGTAGACCTTGTCGATGGTCGGCGACATCACGAAGAACGTGAGGAACAGCGACAGCCCGGTGATGACCTGGTTGGGCGGCGCGGCCTGCGTGCCGATGGCCTGGCGGAACAGCGACAGCACGATCACGATGCGGGTGAAGCCCGTCATCATCAACAGGATCGCGGGCAGGAACGACAGCGCCGTGAAGAACAGCAGCGTCTGGATCGGCACGGAGAAGTTGGCGCCGCCGCCGCCCGCGCCAACAAGCAGCGGCAGGCTGGGGCCGGCGACGGCCGGCGTCGTCTGGGCGACCGCGGCGACGGCCGGCAGCGCGAGCAGCGCGAAGAGCGCGGCGGGCTTGAGGAACTTGTTCATTCGCGCGACTCCCCTTGCGCGCCGGTGGCGCCGCGCCAGCGCGCGATCAGCTGGTTGACGGCCGCGGTGTGCGCGGGCGCGGACGGGGCCGCCGCGACGTCGGGCGCCGGATAGCTGGCGAGCTGCGTCACGCGCTCGCCGGTGACGCCCAGCACGAGCCAGTGGCGCTCGGCGCCGACGGCGATCTCGACGACCGTCACGCGCTGCGACGTGCCGAGACTGAGCTGGGAGACGTGGCGCAGCACGCTGCCGGCGGGAGCGGCGCCGCCGATGCCGGCGCGCTTCATCATCCAGAGCGCGGCGGGAATCAGCGCGATCACCAGCAGGAACGCCAGCAGGGGCATCAGGGAAGTAGTCATTGGCGGGGGTTTCTCTTTGTCGACCGGTGCATCGAGGCACGGAAGCGTTGGGCGGCATACGCCACCCGGGTATCCTGCATCGGGATCAGGTCCGGCTCAGGCGGCGCATGCGCTCGCTGGGCGTCACGATGTCGGTCAGGCGGATGCCGAACTTGTCGTTGACGACCACCACCTCGCCCTGGGCGATCAGGAAGCCGTTGACGAGCACGTCCATCGGCTCGCCGGCCAGCGCGTCGAGTTCGACGACCGAGCCTTGGGCCAGCTGCAGGATGTGCTTGATCGGGATGCGCGTGCGCCCCAGTTCCACGGTCAGTTGCACCGGGATGTCCAGGATCATGTTGAGGTCGTTGCCGGCCCCGGTGATCCCTTCGGTCGATGCGAAGTTCGTGAAGTTGGCGGGCGCGACCGTCTCGGTCTGCACCGCCCCGCTCATGCCGCCCACCGGTTCCGGCTTGGACTCCGCCAGCGCGGCCGCCCACTCGGCGGCCATCGCGTCGTCGTCACTCATCTCTTCAGCTGCCATTGCTCTCTCCCAGCCAGCTCAGGTTCGAGCTGGTCAACAAGCGATCGATCTTGATCGCGTACTTGCCGGTCGACGTGCCGTAGTGGCAATCGAACACCGGAACCCCGTCGACCTTGGCCTGGATCATCGGATCCAGGTCCAGCTCGACGAAGTCGCCGGGCTTGAACGACAGCAACTGCTCCACCGTCGCCGGCGCGGTGCCCAGCTCGGCCACGAGGTCCACCTCGGCCGACTGGATCTGCGCCTTGAGCAGGTTGACCCAGCGGCGGTCGGGCTCGACCGAGTCGCCCTGGATCGTCGAATACAGCACGTCGCGGATCGGCTCCAGCGTCGAGTACGGAATGCAGAAGTGCACCGAGCCCGAGGTCTCGCCCACTTCAAGCGTGAAGCTGGAGGCGACGACGATCTCGCTGGGTGTGGCGATGTTGGCGAACTGCGGTTGCATCTCCGAGCGCTGGTAGTCGAGATCGAGCGGATAGATGCCCTGCCACGCGTTGCGGTACTCGGTGATGATGCAGTCGACCAGGCGCTGGATCACGCGCTGCTCGGTGGGCGAGAAGTCGCGGCCCTCGATGCGCGTATGGAACTTGCCGACGCCTCCGAAGAGGGCGTCGATGACGGCGAACACGAGGCTCGGGTCGCACACGATCAGGCCTGAGCCGCGCAGCGGGCGCACCGAGACGATGTTGAAGTTCGTCGGCACCACGATCTCGCGCAGGAAGGCCGAGTACTTCTGCACCTTGATGCCGTTGATCGAGACTTCCGGGCTCTTGCGGATGAAGTTGAACAGCCCGATGCGGATGTTGCGCGCGAAGCGCTCGCCGATGATTTCCATCGTCGGCATGCGGCCGCGGACGATGCGCTCCTGGTTCGCCAGGTCGTAGTTGCGGATGCTGCCTTCGACCTGCTCTTCCTGCTCGAGCTTCTGGCTCTCGCCGGTGATGCCTTGCAAGAGGGCATCAACTTCGTCTTGCGAAAGAATCTGCTGGTTCATGGCTGCGCTGCGTGTCGGTCGGTCAGGCGTGCGGTTACTGGATGATGAAGCTGGAGAACTGCACCGAACGGATCGGCGCGCTGTCGGCCGCTTCCTTCTTGTGCTTCTTCTTGGCCGGCGCGGACGCGGAGGCGGAGGCGGAGGCATCGTCGGCCGCCGGAGCCGCGGTGGCCTCGGCATCGTCGTCGTCGACGTCCTCGCCCATCGCCTTCAGCGCCTCGTGGCGGATCTGCTTGGCCAGCAGCTCCTTGCCGTCGCCGCCGGCCAGGTCGGCCGAGGACTTGTGCGCCAGCAGCAGCAGGATGTTGTTGCGGATGGCCGGCAGGTAGGTCTTGATCTCCTCGCTGACCTTCTCGTCCGGCACTTCCAGCGTGATGCCGATCTGCGCGTAGCGGTCGGCCTCGTGGTCGGCCAGGTTGACGACGAACGGATCCATCGGCACGAAGACGGGCTTCTCGCCCTTTTCCTTCTTCTTCTCGGACTTGGCCGGCGTGGCGTCGCCGTCGCCGTCATCCGCCGCGGCGGCGGCTTCCGCAGCCGCCTTCTGCTTCTTCATGTAGACCAGCGCGCCCACGCCACCGCCGCCCAGCACGATCGCCGCGACGGCGACCATGATGACCAGCTTCTTCTTGCCGCCGGGCTTCTTTCCGGCGGGGGTGGCATCTGCGGCAGCGGCAGCAGCGGACATGGACAGCACTCCTGAACGAATTTGTGGGATGCACGCACGAGGGCGCATCGTTGAACACGATTATTCGGTCACGGAGCCGTTCGAATTAGCCGAAAAGCGGCATAAAAACTGCCAGCCCCTACAGTCGCGCTGCCGGCGGCCGAGGGGCCAGCGGGGAATTCTCGACCCCGCCCGGCACCCCGCCGGTGTCAGGTCTTGCCATGCAATGGTGTCAGGTCTTGCATTGCAACAGCCAGCCGGTATCAGGCCTTGCACTGCAAGACCTGACACCGGGGTGACGATCCGGCCTCCCGGCCGGCGTCGCCTGTCCGTCAGGCGTAGGTGTCGAGCAGCCCGCGGCGCTGGGCCATCTGGCGCGCGGCCGAGGCTGCGGCGATGTCCTCGACGCTGCCGTGGCCGGCGTCGGGCGATCCGCCGTTGCCGCTGCGTCCGTTGCCGCCGAAACCGCTGCCGTTCGCCTGGGCCTGCGCCTGGGATTGCTGGAACGTCGGCTGGTCGGACACACCGCCGCCGGTCAGGCTGATGCCGACCTGGCCCAGCTGCTCGGACAGCTGCGGCATCGCCTGCTGCAGCGCGTCGCGCGTGGACTGCACGTCGGCGCTCATGTGGACGCGCGTCTGGTCGCCCTGCATCTCGATCTTGACCCGGATCGGCCCCAGGTCCTGCGGGCTCAGCTGCACCTCGGCATGCTGCACGCCGCCCTTCATCCAGACGTCAATCTGCTGGCCCAGCGCCGGCGCGAAGGTCGGGGCCTGCGGCGGCATCGGCAGCGTCGCCTGGGCCGGCGGCGTGGGGGGCGCCTGGTGCGCGGCCTGGTTGGCGTCCATCAGCGCGTTGGCGGGCGCGCCGATCGCGCCGGCCTGCACGGTCGCCGGATCGGGTTGCGGCAGCATCGCGGCAAGCGCGTCGCGCGCCTCGGTGGCGGCCTTGACGGCGCCCTCCGCCTTGGCCAGCGCGGCGGTGATGTCGCCGCCGGCGGCCGCGCCCTTGCCGGTCGGGCCGGTCTCGGCGGCAGTTCCCGGCGCCTGCTTGCCGGCGCCCAGGCTGGCGAGCAGCGCGGCCTTGCCGTCGTCCTTGCCCGCCTTGCCGGCAGCCGCCTTGCGCAGCGCGCCCAGCGGGTCGCTGGCGAAGTCGTCGCGGTCGTCGGCGGTGGCGGTCTTGTCGGCCAGCGACGTCGTCGGCGGCGCGATCGGCTGCTGCTGCTGTTGCTGCTGAGCGAGCAGGGCGGCCGGGTCGAGCGGAGGCTTGGCCTCGACCTTCGCGTCCTTGTCGTCCTTGCCGTCCTTCGCATCCTGGGCGTCGGCGCCGGCCTGGCCGTCCTTGTCGTCGTTCGGCTTCTTCGCGGCCTCGGCCTTGGGCTTGGCGTCGGCGGCCTTGACATCCTTGGCGGCCGCGGGCTGGGCCTTCAGCAGCTGCGCCGCGAAGCCCCCGCCCTGGCCTTCTTCGGCGCTCAGGCCGGGCTTGGTCTTGCTCGCGGCATGGGCCGCGTGCGCATGGGAAGCGTGCGACGCGTGCGTGCTGGAGTGGACGCGGGGATGATTGCCGGTGGGCAGGGCCATGGTGTCGCTCTCGGAGAAAAGGGAAACGGGTTCAGGACAGGCCGGTCTGAGCGCGTGCGCTGCTCAGTCTCTGGGCCAGTTCGTCGAGGTTCTTCTGGTCGCGCCGGTCGGCCACCTTGGCCAGCATCGCCTCGCGCCGCTTGATCAGGCGCTCGACGGTGGCCACGCGGATCTCGCGCTCGACGAGCCGCTGGCGCTGCGCCTCGACCATGCGATGCGCGTGCTCGACGACCGACTTCTGCTGCGCGATCGCCTGGTCCAGCCGCGACAGGAAGCCGTGGTAGCTGCGCAGGATCTCCATCTGCGCGGCCTGCTGGAACTGCGCCGACCACTTCCGGCAATACTCGGTGCGGTATTCGACGAGGCTGTCGGCCTGCTGCTGCTGCGCCTCGGCGTTGGCCGCGGCCGAACGCACGGCGGCCATCTGCTCGTCGCGGCGCTTCTGTTCGCGTTCGAGCAGGGTGCGCAGCAGGGCGAGGCGTTTCATGCGTGCGTCCGATCAGCGTTCGTCAAAGCTGGATCGCCTTGTTCAGCTGATGCTTGCTCTCGGCCATCGACGCGCGCTCGTGCATGTCCTGCTGCAGCAGCGCGGTCAGCTTCGGGCTCATCTTGACGGCGGCGTCGAGCTCGGGATCGGCGCCAGGCGTGTACGCGCCGAGCTGGATCAGGTCGCGCGCCTTCGTCACCTTCGACAAGGCCTGGCGCGCGATGCGCGCCGCGGCGAGGTGGTCGCGCGGGGCGACGCTGGTCATCACGCGCGAGATCGACTTCTCGACGTCGATGGCCGGGAAGTGGCCCGACTCGGCCAGCTCGCGCGACAGCACGATGTGGCCGTCGAGGATGCCTCGCGCCGCGTCCGCGATCGGATCCTGCGGATCGTCGCCTTCGGTCAGCACCGTGTAGAACGCGGTGATCGAGCCGCCGCCGGCGCCGGCGTTGCCGGAGCGTTCGACGAGCTGCGGCAGCTTGGCGAAGCAGCTGGGCGGATAGCCGCGGGTGGCGGGCGGCTCGCCGATCGCCAGCGCGATCTCGCGCTGCGCCATCGCGAAGCGGGTCAGCGAATCCATCAGCAGCAGCACGTGCTGGCCGCGGTCGCGGAAGTGTTCGGCCACGGCCGTCGCGTAGTTCGCGCCCTGCATGCGCACGAGCGGCGGCGCGTCGGCCGGCGCGGCGACGACCACCGAGCGCGCGAGGCCTTCCTCGCCGAGGATGTCCTCGATGAATTCCTTGACTTCGCGGCCGCGTTCGCCGATCAGCCCGACGACGATCACGTCGGCCTGCGTGTAGCGCGCCATCATGCCCAGCAGCACCGACTTGCCGACGCCGGTGCCGGCGAACAGGCCGATGCGCTGGCCGCGGCCGACGGTCAGCATCGAGTTGATCGCGCGCACGCCCGTGTCGAGCGGCGTGCGGACGGGGTCGCGCTCCATCGCGTTGATCGAGCGGCGCACCATCGGCTCGTCGCGCGTGTCGGACAGCGGGCCGAGGCGGTCGAGCGGACGGCCGTGCGCGTCGACGACGCGGCCCAGCAGGCCCGAGCCCATCGGCAGGTGAAGGCCGCGATCCTCGCTGCGGCGCCATGGGTGGTTCTCGACGCCGAACTGCGGCGGCAGGTGCGGCACGGCGCGCGGCATCACGCGGGCGCCGCTGGCCATGCCGTGCAGTTCGCCGGTGGGCATCAGGAAGGCGCGGTCGCCGTCGAATCCGACGACCTCGGCCGTGACCGGCGGCTCGTTCGGCGAGCCGGAGACGTCGCACACCGAGCCCACGGGCACGCGCACGCCGGCGGCCTCGAGGACGAGGCCGGTCACGCGCACGAGCGTGCCCTGCATCTCGAGCGGCTGCGGCACGCTCGCGTAGTTCTCGATGTCTGCGAGGTAGCGCTGCCAGCGGGCCGCGCGTTCCGGAGTGGACGTGCCGGGCATGCTCATTGGTCGACGCCTCCGACGATGATCTCGGGCGCGTCCCACGTATCCTCACGACCGAACACCGCGGCGGCCGCGGCCCAGCGGGTGCCGATGCGCGCATCGACCTGGCCCAGGTCGGATTCGACGATGCAGCCGCCCGGCTCGATCTCCGGGTCGACGACCAGGCGCGCGTCGCGTGCCTTCAACGCCTCGCCGCCGCCCGCCAGCACGTGCTGGTGGTCGGCCGGGTGGAGACGCACGCGCAGGTGGCGCGCGGACAGCACGATCGCGTTGACGGCTTCCTGCGCGACCTTGGCGACGATCTCGGGACGCGTGTCCAGCTCATGGCGCACGACCTGGCGCGCCAGCTGCACGGCCGTGCGCGTGACGGCCAGCGCCATCTGATCTTCCAGCCCGTTCCACTGGTCGTCGAGATTGGCCAGCAGCGCGCCGAACTGGGCGGCCATCTGGCGGGCGAAGTTTTCCTTGAAGGCCTCGAGCGCGACCTGGCCGTCACGATACCCATCCTGGTATCCGCTCTCGCGCGCGTGCTGCACTTCCTCCAGCCACTCGGCCTCGGTGGGCGGCGGCGGGGGCGGCGGCGGCGCGGCGTGCACCTTGTTCTCGGGACGGTCGGCCGGATGCGGCGACGGCGTCGCGCCACCGCCGAACGAGCCCGGGCGCCACGCGGCGAAGCCTTCGAGCTCCTCGCGCGGGATGAAGCGCGACTGCGGCGCGCCGCGCGGCGGCACCGGGGTCGGCTTGTCGAAATCCTCGTTGACGCGGGAGTGGAACGTCGAGGCTTTAGAGGAAGTCATCGGCGCCTCCCGAAGCCAGCACGATCTGGCCTTCGTCGACCAGGCGACGCACGATCTTCAGCATTTCCTTCTGCTCGGACTCGACCTCGGACACGCGCACCGGGCCGCGCGAATCGAGATCCTCGCGCAGCGTCTCGGCGGCACGGCTGGACATGTTGCGGAACACCTTCTCGCGCAGCTCCGGCGCGGCGCCCTTGAGCGCGATGACCAGCGACTCGCTCTGCACTTCCTTGAGCAGCGACTGGAAGCCCTTGTCGTCGAGCTTGTTCAGGTCGTCGAACGTGAACATGTTGTCCATGATCTTCTGGGCCAGCTCGTTGTCCGCCTCGCGGATGTAGTCGAGCGCCGAGGTCTCCACCGACGAGCCCATCAGGTTGATGATCTCCGCCGCCGTCTTGACGCCGCCCAGCGACGCCTTCTTCAGCTTCTCGCCGCCGGCGAGCACCTTGCTCATCACTTCGTTCAGGTCCTTGAGCGCGGACGGCTGGATGCCGTCCAGCGTGGCGATGCGGATCAGCACCTCGTTGCGCTGGCGTTCGGTGAACGACTTCAGCACCGACGAGGACTGGTCGAAGTCCAGGTGCACGAGGATGGCCGCGACGATCTGCGGGTGCTCGTTGCGCAGCAGTTCGGCCACCGAGCTGGCGTCCATCCACTTCAGCGATTCGATGCCGGTGACGTCGCTGCCCTGCAGGATGCGGTCGATCAGCAGGTTGGCCTTGTCCTCGCCGAGCGCCTTGCGCAGCACGGCCTTGACGTATTCGTCGGTGTCCTGCACCAGCACGTGCTGCGACTGCGCGACGGTGCCGAACTTGTCGAGCACGCCGTCCATGCGCTCGCGCGTGATCGACTTCATGCGGGCGATCGTCTCGCCCAGCTTCTGCACTTCCTTCGGCGCAAGGTGCTTGAAGACGGCGGCGGCCTCTTCCTCGCCGAGGGACATCAGCAGGATCGCTGCGTCCTCGACGCCTTGGTCTTCCTTGCTTGTTTTGGGGAGTGGCATGTCGTTTCAGGTCCGGATCGGAAGGTCGGCTTCAGGCGGCTTCTTCGCCGTTGACCCAGTCGCGCACGATGTTGGCGACGGCAGTCGGGTTGTCCTTGGCGAGCTGGCGCGCGCTTTCCAGCTTCTTGGCCATGTGCGGCGCCTCGAGCAGTTCCGGCAGCGCGTCCATCGACAGTTCGTGGGCGTCGTCGACGACGGCGTTCAGGCCTTCCTCCTTGGCCTCGACGACCGGCGGCGCGAGCGCGGCCATCACGGCGGGGCGCACGAGGCCGAACAGGACGGCGAGCGCGACCAGCGTCAGGCCGGCCGGGACGGCGCCGGCGCGCAGCAGGTCCAGCAGCCATTGCTGCTTCCACAGCGGCAGCTCCTCGGCCTTCATCGCGGCCTCGGCCTTGAACGGCGCGTTGATCACCTTGACCGAGTCGCCGCGCGTCTGGTCGAAGCCGATGGCTTCCTGCACCAGCGCGGTCAGCTTGTCCATCTCGTCCTGCGTCAGCGGCGTGCTGGTCGTCTTGCCCTTGGCGTCGGTGTTGACCTTCTGGTTGACGACCACGGCCGCGTTCAGGTGGCGCACCAGGCCGGTGGCGTTGCGCGTGACGCGCACGGTGCGGTCGACTTCGTAGTTGGTGACGACCTCGCGATGGCCGTTGGCGCCGACGCTGCCGCCCTGCGCGGCCTGCAGCGGCGCCGACGCGCCGTTGATCGGCGCGGTGGCCGGCACGGGCGGCTGGTTGGTGCTCGCGCCCGGCACGCCGGACGGCACGTTGCCGGCGTTGCCGCCGGTGTCGTTGATCTGCTGGCTGTGCACCGTGGCGTCGGCCGGGTTGCCGTTCGGCTTGAACTGCTCGGACGTCGCCTCGCTCTGCGAAAAGTCGATGTCGGCGGTGACCGAGGCGCGCAGGTTCTCGCGGCCGACGACCGGCTCCAGCAGTTCCTGGATGCGCTTGGTGTAGCCGGCTTCCATCTGCGTGACGTACTGCAGCTGGCTCGCGTCGAGGCCCTGCACGTTGCGGTCGTTGTTCTCGGTCAGCAGCGCGCCCGTCTGGTCGAGCACGCTGACGTCCTTGGTCTGCAGCTCGGGCACGCTGGAGGCGACAAGGTGCACGATGCCGGCCAGCTGCGAGCGGTCCAAGGTGCGGCCGCCGCGCAGCATCAGCACGACGGAGGCGCTGGGCTTCTGCTGCTCGCGGAAGAAGCCATTCTGGTTGGGCAGCGCCAGGTGCACGCGGGCCGACTCGACGGCGTCGATCGAGCTGATCGTGCGCGTGAGCTCGCCCTCGAGCGCGCGCTGCAGGTTCACGCGCTCCTGCGTCTGCGTCTGGCCGAACTTGGCGTTGTCCATCAGCTCGAAGCCGATCACGCTGGACTTGGGCAGCCCGGCCGCAGCCAGCTTCAGGCGCACCTCGTTGACCTTGTCGGACGGGATCATGATCGCCGTGCCGCCGGCGGTGAACCGGTAGGGCACCTGCATCGTGGCCAGCTGGGCGACGACCGCGCCTCCTTCCTTGTCGGGCAGGTTCGCGAACAGCACGCCGTAGTCGCCCTGCGAGCTCCACAGGCCGATGGCGACGATCACCGCGACCAGGCCGGCCAGGCCGACGCCCAGCTTCATCTTCGCGCCGGCCGGCATGGCCACGAGGCGATCGAGCGGGCCGGGCGTGACGGCAAGGGGAACGGCGGTGGCGAGAGCTTGTTCCATGGATGTCGGGAGGATGGCCTGTGTGATTTGCTTTTGGCGCCCGGGCTGGACAGGACGAGACCCAGCCTCGGCGCAATGAACGCATTCTTTAGCCTCGGGCCCTCCGACGAAGCCACGAGAAGGCTGCCGTTTGTCCAGCAGATCTCTTCTTCTGTTACACGCCTGGTCGCTAAAGTTCAGACCATGCCAGCCGAACCCGTCCTCCGTCCCCTGCGCGACACCGCCCTTGCCGCGGCCGGTCGCCTCGTGGCGGGCCGGATGCCGAGGAGCGTCTCGTGGTGATGGACGTCAAGCTCAAGCCCTTCGACTTCGCCGCCGCCGTGGCGCGTGCCGGGTTGCGGCCCGACGGCACGCCGATCGCGGGCGGCGCCGGTTCCGTCGGTTCCTCCACGGGAACCTCGGGCGCCTCGAAGGCTGGCTTCGGCTCCGCGTTGTCGGACGCGCTCAAGGGCGTCAGCGACATGCAGAACCAGGCCCAGACCATGCAGAACGAACTGCAGATGGACAACCCGACCGTCAGCCTCGAGCAGACGATGGTGCAGATGCAGAAGGCGCAGATCGGCTTCCAGGCGGCGATCTCGGTGCGCAACCGGCTGGTGCAGTCCTATACCGACATCATGAACATGCAGGTCTGAGCGCGCTGCGCTGCAGGGCAGCGCTGGCCGTCGGAATGCCTGTACGGGTATACGTTATCGCCGGCCCACCGGATTTGGTGATGACATCGCGCGCAGGAACTCCTATGCTGGGGCGACGCGGCCACTGGCGGCCCGCGAATCGGAGGCGCCCGATGACTCCCAGCATGTCCGCAGCGATCGCGCTGCTCGCCGCCCTCGGCTGCAGCGCCGTGCAGGCGTCCGAGACCTACACCTACGACAGCAATCCGATCCTCGGATTCGGTGGCGGCCCCGGCGTCGAATTCACGTTCTCGTTCACCGTGCCCGCCGCGCTGGCCGACGGCAGCTACGACTTCTCCGACGCGTCGACGCTCCCCGCGGGATTCGCCTACGTCGCCACTGACGGCTTCCTGACGCTGAGCCAGAACGCCGACCTGTTCGGCGTCTCCGGGCCGCAGCTGACCGTCTCGGGCGGGAAGATCGTCAGCTATGGGTTCTACGTCCAGGATCTGTCCGCGCCGCCGAGCGCGATCTACGGCTATCCGACGTTCTATGCGGCCAAGCTGTCCGGTCAGACCTCGGACAATGTGCAGCTCGTCGATCCGTCGAACCCGAACATCGTCGGCTACGACTTCACGGACGCCGGCGGCACGGAGCATGTGCCCCAGGCGAATCGCGGCGACGCCGACGCCTCCGGCTTCTGGATCGGCACGGCCGGCGTCATCGACGTGCCCGAGCCCGCCGCTGTCGTGTTGATGAGCGCCGGATCGGCCCTGCTGCTCGCCTTGTCGCGACGCCGGCGTTCCTGAAAAGCACGGGGTCAGTCCGGCAGGTCGTCTTCCGCCATCAGCTCGCCGAGCTTCCAGCAGGCGCCGCCGACGAGCAGGCCCAGCACCGCGAGCGTGCCGCCAAGGCGTTCGCCGTGCCACAACGACCCGAGCCACAGGTTGAACTTGACGGTCTGCACGGTGGCGGTGCCGCCGAGACGTTCCACCTGCCGCATTTCGCGCTGCTGGGCGATCGCGTCGGCGTCCGGGTCGGCGCTGGCGGTGAGGTAGACGGCGGCGCCGGCGATCAGGCCGATGGCGAGGACGGCGAGGCCGAGGCGTTGGACGTTGCGTGGGTTGGGCATGGAACGGATTGTCGTTCGGCCGGGGCGTGCTACAAATCCGCTCATGCGCAAGCTCTACACCGTGGCCTTTCCGACGCTCAGCGAGGAAGATGCGCGATTCGTCGCCGCCATTCGCGCAAGGCACGACCGCCAGGTGAGCGTGCTGGGCCCGCACTTCACGCTGCTGTTCGGCTGCGATGCGCTCGACGAGGCCACGTACATCGACCACGTGCGCACGATCGCCGCGTCGACGGCGGCGTTCCCGTTCACCTGCTTCGAGGCGGAGGCCGACAACGACGACGGCCGCGGCGTCGCCTACCTGCTGCCGGACCTGGGCCGCGGCGAGGTCACGGCGCTGCACGACCGGCTCTACACCGGGCCGATGGCGCCGCACCTGCGCCGGGACACGCACTTCGTCGCGCACATGACGATCGGCCACGCCAGCGGCTTCGATGCCGCGGCGCGGCTGTGCGACGAGGTCAACGCCGACGGCATCAACATCGCCGGCTCGGTCGACGCGCTGGTGGTCGGCTGCGTCGAGCACGGCCGCTTCGTCGAGCTGGCGCGCTTCGCGTTGCGCCATTGAGCCGCGGCGCTTGCGCAGATCGGCAGGCCGATTTGCGCAACTCGTGCCGCGCTATCCGAGCCCGGCTTCATCGGGAAGCGCTGCGCGCCGGCGCCCCTTCAGTCGACGGCGACTTGCGCCGAGCCGGCCGCGCGGCGATACGTCCGCACCGTGCCCCGCCCGGCGTGCTTGGCCTCGTAGCACGCCTCGTCGGCAGCCTTGAGCACGGCCTTGACGCTGGTGAAGCTGGCGTCGATCGCGACGATGCCGATGCTCGCGCCGACCGACAGCAGCTGCGACCCGGCGCCGTCCCCCCACTCGAGCTGGTGGTTGGCGACGCGCACGCAGATGCTGGAGGCGATGCGCTCGGCGACGCGTGCGTCGCAGCCGCGCAGCAGCACGGCGAACTCGTCCCCGCCGACGCGCGCGACAGTGTCGTGCGCGCGCGCGCTGCTGAGCAGGATGCCCGCGATGTGCTTGAGCAGCACGTCGCCGGCGGCGTGGCCGCTGCCGTCGTTGACGGCCTTGAAGCGGTCGAGGTCGATGAACAGCGCCGCGGACGGCTCGGCCTCGGCGTTTTCGCCGAGTTCCTCGCCCAGGCGCAGCTCGAACTCGCGGCGGTTGGCCAGGCCGGTGAGCTCGTCGTGCGAGGCCGACCACGAGAGCTGCTCGCGATGGCGGCGGCTCTCGGTGATGTCGGTGAAGATCCAGATCGTGCCCGCGTCCGCGTCGCCCGCACGCACCGGCGCGCCCTGCAGGCGGGCCCAGAAGCGGCTCGAGTCGGCGCGCACCAGTTCGCGTTCCGCGTCGCAGGTGCCGCCGGAGGCGAAGGTCTCGGTGGCCATCTGCATGAACGATCGGTGCGCCTCGTCGGACGGGCAGATCACGTGCGACTGCATCCCCTGCACCTGCGCGCTGTCGTAGCCGAACAGGCGCGCGAACTGGTCGCTCACCAGCTCGAAGCGGCCCAGGCGCGTGAACGCGATACCCACGGGGGCATTGGCCATCACGGCGCGCATCTTGACCAGCAGCTCGTCGCTCGCCTTGCGCATCTCGGCCTTCTGCCCGAGCACGTGCTGGAACACGCGCGCCAGCTCGCCCAGCTCGCCGCCGGTCTGCGGCCACGACTCCTGCGCGGCGAAGCCTTCGCTGATCAGCAGCAGCGCACGGCGCTCGAGCTGGCGCAGCGGGCGCAACAGCGCCAGCATCACGAGCAGGATGATCAGGCCGCCGGCCACGGCGACGGCCGAACCGATCCACATCGCCTGCAGGCGTCCGGCGACGGGGCCGCCCAGCAGCAATTCCGCCGGCGCGCTGCGGAACACGACCCAGTCGGCATCGGGCACGCCGGCCACCGCGACGACGTCGTCGCCAAGCCGCCGCGCCGAGCCCTGCGGCTCGATCGGCGAGCCCTCCGCCTTCCAGCGCGCCACCACGGCGGCGAAGTGCGGTTCGTTCGCCGCGTTCTTCATCATCCACGCCGAATCCCGGTGCGAGACGATCGCACCCGTGCTGTCCGTGACGATCGTCGACACCGGGTCGTGGTCGTCCGTCGCCGGGCGCGTGAGGTCGTTCAGCAGCGCGTTGGTCGACAGCTTCATGCCGCCGATCAGGATCGCCGCGACATGGCCGTCACGGTCGAACAGCGGCATCGTCATCACGAACATCGGCGTGCCGCTGGTGCGGCTCACGCCCGGCTGCGAGATGACCGCGCGGCGATCGCGCACGGTGCGGCGGATGTAGGCGCGGTCGGAGGCGTCGATGTCGGTCGTGCGCACGCCGCCGTCCTCGGCGACGGCGATCAGGTGCAGGCGCGCATCGGCGATGAAGACGCTGTCGAACAGGCTGCGCAGCACCTGCTGGTCGTCGAGGAAGGCGGCGACGGCGGCCGGCTTGTCGAGGCGGTCGACGGGCACCTGCGCCGACGCGGCGCGCAGCGCCTTCTGCAGCGAGACGATCTTGGCCGACAGCACGAGGCCGATGCGCTCGGCGTTGGCGATCTCGGAGTCGAGCACCGCGCGCTGGCTGCGCTGCTCCATCGCGCGCAGCACGAGCACGACCGTCAGCGCCACGCTGGCCGCGATCAGCACCACGCTGGCGAGCGCGAGCCTGGCCTTGAGCGAACCGCCGAGATAGCGCAGACGATCGAACACGAGGCCCTCCGGACGGGCTATTCGTGCGACATCATCCGGCGGCGCTTCTGCGTCTGGTCGATGTAGACCTGCAGCGCGCGCTGGGCCGTCGGGCCCATGCCGACGATCTCGCAACCGAGCCGCACCGAGCCGTTCTCGGCGCCGGTGGACGTGACGTGGTGCAGCATCAGCCCGGCGTCGATCTGGGTCTCGGCGTCGAGCGACAGCCGCACGCCCTTGATCACCACGCCGGGCTGCAGCGCGGGCACGTTGGCCGGCTGCAGCAGCGCGCAGCCGCCGATGCTGACATCGAGCACGCGCAGCGCGAGGCTCATGTCGGGAATGCCGGGATGGCGGAACGACGCCGTCGGCGCCGTGCGCTCGATCGTGCGCACGCGGAACGTGTTGCGGCGCTGGAAGCGGAACATCTCCTGCGGCAGGCGGGCCTGCAGCACGCTGGCCTTGTGGCCCTGCACGACCACCAGGTCGGTGACGTCGAACTGCACCTTGACGCGGTCGAGGTAGGCGACGGCGGCGCATTCGTCGGCCTCGACGATGTCGTGCACCGCGGGGGCCATCATGTCGGCCGTGAACGAGATGCGGCCGGCGGCCGGATCGACGGTCCACAGCATGGTCGTGTAGGCGCTGCCGTCGGAGGCGCTCAGGTTCAGCGGCACCGCATCGTCCATCAACTGCTTGAGCAGCGCGCGGATCTCCCCGGGCGCGGTGACGCGGAACTCGGCGAGGGCGTCGCCGCTTCCCAGTGCGTCCAGCGAGGCGGGGCGGGTGTCTTCGAACATGGTCGCGCTTTCTTCAGGCGGATCCGTTAGTGCAGCATTGCGGGCTTGCCGCCCATCATGTGGTCGAGGTCCTCGAGCCACGGTTCGGCCAGGTGACGGATCTCGGCGTCGTTCAGGAGGATGCGCTGCATGATGCGCGACTTCTCCTTGGCCTCGTTCTGCATCAGCTGGCCCGATTGTGCGGCGTTCTTCAGCTGGGCGATCAGCACGGCGCAGGCGCCTTCGAGCTTGACCACTTCGTCCCAGTTGCCCGTGCGTGCGGCAGCGAGCATCTCGGCGCTGGCCTTCTCGATGGCCTCATAGTAGTTGAGCAGCTTGGTACTCATGATCTTCTTCTGCGTGTAGGTGCTCGCGGTGTTCACAGGTTGCCCGCTTCGACTTGGGGGCCGATGGCGATCCAGGCGTCCCGCAGCGGGCCGATCAGGCGAACGCATTCATCGAGCGCCGACTCGTCGTTGCGCAGGTTGGCGTGCAGCAGGCGGAGCGCGACGTAGGCGTACAGGGAACTCAGGTCCTCGGCCAGGCGGCCGCCGGCTTCCAGGTTCAGGCCGGCCTTCAGGCCTTCCTCGACGATGCGGGCGGCGCGGCCGATGGCGTTGCCCTTGGCCTCGATCTGCTTGGCGCGCATGGCGCCGCGGGCCAACGTGATCGAATCCATGAAGCCGTTGAACAGCAGCTCGATCAGCTTGTGGGCCGAGGCCGAGTTGACACTCGTCTCGACGCCCACGCGCGCGTAGGCATTGGCGAAACCTTGGGAACGTCCGAATGCGGAGGGGTGTGCAGCGGTGAACATGGTTCGAGGTCGGGATCCGAGTCCGTAGTGTGTTCGTCTTGACTTGTTATCGGACGCCTCGCCGGCGGTCTTGAAGCGGAACTGTCCGGTTTGCGAGGTCAAGTCGATGCAAGCATCGCTTAAGCGGGAACTATTCGAGGGCTGGGGTCAGCCGCCGCGGCCTACTTCTCCATCAACGAGACCTGCTGCGACACATAGCTCGACAGCGCGCTCATCTGGGACATCGTCGTGTCCAGCGCCTGGTACTGAGCCGTCAGGCGCGCCTGCGTCGCATCCAGGTGGGTCTGCATGTCGTCCTGCTGCTGCTGGTTGCGCGACAGCTCGCCGCGCAGGCCGTCGGCGCGCGAATACAGCGAACCGTTGACGGCGACCGCGTTGTCGCAAAGCGACGCGAACCGCACCGCGATGCCGGTGTTCTCGTTGGTCGTGCCGTAGGTGGTGAACAGATCGGACAATTGGTCGGGGTGCTGCAGCGCGGACGTCAGCTTGGTGTTGCTGGCCACCGCCAGCGTGCCGTCCGTCTGCACGGCGATGCCGATGTCGGACAGCCGGCTGAACATCGTTGACGTCGTCGACGTGGTGTTGACGATCGCGCGCAGCTGGTTCTGGAAGCCGATCACCGACGCATCGCCGGTCAGCGGACTGTCCTGGCGCGAGGTGCCGGGCTGGACCGCGGTGCTCGAGTCGTACTTGGTCTCGAGCGAGATGTAGGATTGCAGTGCCGAATACGCCGACACGAAGTCGGTGATCGCCTTCTGCATCGATGCGGTGTCGGCGGCCACGGTGACGTCCACCGGCGTGTCGGTCTTCCTCAGCAGCGTCAGGCTCAGGCCGTCCGAGATGTTGCTCAGCTTGTTGGTGGACGACTCGACGGCGATGCCGTTGACGGTCGCCTCCGCGTCCTGCGCATATTGATTGAGCGTCAGCTGGGAGTTCGTCGCGCCGGTCGTGCCGTCGAAGTTCAGCGCCGACAGGCCCGTCGTCGGGTCGCCGTCGTCGGTCGCTTCCGTGGCGGTGATCTTGAAACCGTTGACCGCACCGGTGGTCGTCGAGCGCAGCGACAGGCGCGAGCCGGTCGCATCGCTGATGATCGACGCGGACACCCCGGCGTTGGCGGCGTTGATGCTGTCGCGGATCGACGCCAGCGAGGTTTGGCCGGCGGCGATCGTGATGGTGGCCGGGGTGGAGTTCGGCGCGTTGGTGAACGTCGTGTTGGGCGGCGTTGCGGAGTCCGTGGCGTAGGTGCCCAGCTGTATCGTCAAGGTGCCCGGGCTCAGGGACGCACCGCCGGCGACCGACGACGTGACCGTCTGGCCCTGCGCGAGCTGCTGCACGCTGACCGAATAATCGCCGGCCGCAGCCGTTCCGCCGGACGTGTCAGCCGTGACGACGGTACTGTCGGACGTGTTCGAGGTCGTCTGCGTCCACAGGGTCGTCGAAGACAGTGCGTGCGCCGTGCCGCTCAACGTCGAGGTCAAGCTCTGGATCTGGCCCACGGCGGAAATCTCGGTCGAGACCGTGCCTGCCGCGTTCTGCAACAGCTGCAGCGGCTGCGCCTCGACGGCCATCAGGGACGAGATGATGCTCTTCACGTCCAGTCCGCTGCCGAGGCCGGCGGAGCTGATGGAACCCGTCGTCGTGCTCGGGGTGGTGGTCATGGACTTCCTTGACGCTTCTACAGCGAACTATCGGCCGTCGTCGCCGGGACTTGAGGCGACCCGTCATCCGCGATGCCATTTCAACGGCCCGGATCGCCCCGCTTTTCCTTCGATCGAAGTCGCGCCGCGAATGGCAAGGCGCGCCGCGCAAGCCCCGTGGACGAACCTCGAGGCTTGCGGGGCGCGCCTTCCGGATGCGCCTGCGCGTCGCGGGCAATCAGCCTTGCAGGAGCTTGAGCACCTGGTTGGGCAGCTGGTTGGCCTGGGCCACCATGGCGGTGCCGGCCTGCTGCAGCACCTGGGCGCGGCTCATGTTGGCGGTTTCCGCCGCGAAGTCCGCGTCCATGATCCGGCTGCGGGCGGCCGACTGGTTTTCCACGCCGACCTGCAGGTTGGTGATGATGGCGTCGAAGCGGCTCTGCGTGGCGCCGTAGGTGGCGCGCGTATCGTTGATGTTGTCGAGGGCCGAGTCGATGTTGTCGATCACGGTACCGATGGCACCCGTGGTCGCGGACGCATCGATCAGCGCGGTCGTCGAGTTCGTCACGGCGGTGATCGTCGCGTCCTTGGTCATGTCCGACGTCGCGATCGTGATCGTGTCGTCGGCCGACGTGTTGGCGCCGATCTGGAAGGTCAGCGAGGTCGCGTCCGCACCCAGGATGTGCTTGCCGTTGAACGTCGTACCGCCGAGGACACGGCCGATTTCTGCCTGCAGCTGGGCGAATTCCTTGTTCAGCGAGTCCTTGTCCGACGAGCTGTTCGTGGCGTTGCGCGCCTGCACCGCCAGCTCGCGCATGCGCTGCAGCGAGTTGCTGACCTGTGCCAAGGCGCCTTCGGCCGTCTGCGACATCGAGATGCCGTCGTTGGCGTTGCGCACCGCGACGTTCATGCCGCGCACCTGGGCGTTCATGCGTTCCGCGATGGCGAGGCCGGCGGCGTCGTCCTTGGCGGAGTTCACGCGCAGGCCGGAGGACAGGCGCTGCATGGACGTCGCGAGCGAGCCCTGCGACGCGTTGAGGTTGCGCTGCGCATTCAGCGAAGCAATGTTCGTATTGATCGTCAATGGCATGTGGTTACTCCAGGACTCAGGCACAACCGGCGAAAGTGCCGGAACTCAGTTCGATGCGTGGCTGTCAGGCAGGCCTTGCGAGCCTCGCACCTCCAAGCCCGGTACTTGGTCACCCCGACTTCGCTCTGCGCTTCATCGCCGGTGCTTCCGGACCGCGTCTCCTCGACCTTTTGGATTGAGGTGACGTTGAAATGGATTGTGCGAATACTTGAGGTCGGGCAAATCGCCGATATGAAGGCTCAAGTCCGTCCTTTTCGGGTCCGGGAACCTGGACTTCATGGAGCCCGGAATGGGTCGCTCCATAGGCAAAAGCCCCGCCGGCTTGCGCCTGGCGGGGCTTTTTCAGGATTCGAGGCCGGGGATGCGTCCCCTGCCCGGCTGGCGGCTCTTAACGCAGGAGCGTCATGACCTGCTGCGGCTGCTGGTTGGCCTGGGCGATCATCGCGGTGCCGGCCTGCTGCAGGACGTTGGCGCGGCTCATGTTCGCGGTTTCCGAGGCAAAGTCCGCGTCCATGATGCGGCTGCGGGCGGCCGTCTGGTTCTCGACGCCCGACTGCAGGTTCGAGATGATCGAGTCGAAGCGGCTTTCCGTCGCACCGAAGGTGGCGCGGGTGTCGTTGACGTCGTCGATGGCCTTGTCGATGTTGTCGATCACGGTGCCGATGGCGCCCGAGGTCGCGGTCGAGTCGATCACGGCGGTGCCCGTGTTGGTCACGGCGGTCATGGTCGTGTCCTTGGTCATGTCGACCGTCTTGATGGACACGGTGTCGTTGACCGTCGTGTTGGCGCCGACCTGGAAGTTCATCGTCGTCGCGTCCGCGCCGAGCATGGCCTTGCCGTTGAAGGTGGTGCCGCCGAGCACGCGGGTGATTTCCGCCTGCAGCTGGCCGAATTCCTTGTTCAGCGAGTCCTTGTCCGACGAGCTGTTGGTGGAGTTGCGGGCCTGCACCGCGAGTTCACGCATGCGCTGCAGCGAGTTGCTGACCTGGGCCAGCGCGCCGTCGGCGGTCTGGGCCAGCGAGATGCCGTCGTTGGAGTTGCGGATCGCGACGTTCATGCCACGCACCTGGGCGTTCATGCGCTCGGCGATCGACAGGCCGGCGGCGTCGTCCTTGGCCGAGTTGATGCGCAGGCCCGACGACAGGCGCTGCATCGACGTCGCCAGGGACTCTTGCGAGGCCGACAGGTTGCGCTGGGCGTCGATCGACGCGATGTTGGTGTTGATGGTCAGAGACATGGTGATTCCTTGGGAAGGTGAAGATTGAAGAGGACAATTTCCGGCAAGAGCACTGGCGGTTGGGTTGCCTAGCGCCAGGTGCTCCTACGGTCTGAGCGGTGTTGTCTTTGTCACCGCCAGGCCCTTGGCCACTCACCGGACCCAAGCTCCATTTCGTGAGCCTGTTGAAATTGTTATCGGGGGTTTGCGCGAAAACCTTTAGCCCTAAATGCAGGCACGCCCACCCGATTTCTCGAGAAGGCGTGCAAGCGAAACGCGGGGGAAAAATCGCGAACGGCATCGCGACGAGGCGAAGCCGTTCGGAGTGCGCCGCGGCGTGCGCGGCGGCGCTGGCGCTTCAGGATCAGCGCAGGAGCGTCATGACCTGCTGCGGCTGCTGGTTGGCCTGGGCGATCATCGCGGTGCCGGCCTGCTGCAGGACGTTGGCGCGGCTCATGTTCGCGGTTTCCGAGGCGAAGTCCGCGTCCATGATGCGGCTGCGGGCGGCCGTCTGGTTCTCGACGCCCGACTGCAGGTTCGAGATGATCGAGTCGAAGCGGCTTTCCGTCGCACCGAAGGTGGCGCGGGTGTCGTTGACGTCGTCGATGGCCTTGTCGATGTTGTCGATCACGGTGCCGATGGCGCCCGAGGTCGCGGTCGAGTCGATCACGGCGGTGCCCGTGTTGGTCACGGCGGTCATGGTCGTGTCCTTGGTCATGTCGACCGTCTTGATGGACACGGTGTCGTTGACCGTCGTGTTGGCGCCGACCTGGAAGTTCATCGTCGTCGCGTCCGCGCCGAGCATGGCCTTGCCGTTGAAGGTGGTGCCGCCGAGCACGCGGGTGATTTCCGCCTGCAGCTGGCCGAATTCCTTGTTCAGCGAGTCCTTGTCCGACGAGCTGTTGGTGGAGTTGCGGGCCTGCACCGCGAGTTCACGCATGCGCTGCAGCGAGTTGCTGACCTGGGCCAGCGCGCCGTCGGCGGTCTGGGCCAGCGAGATGCCGTCGTTGGAGTTGCGGATCGCGACGTTCATGCCACGCACCTGGGCGTTCATGCGCTCGGCGATCGACAGGCCGGCGGCGTCGTCCTTGGCCGAGTTGATGCGCAGGCCCGACGACAGGCGCTGCATCGACGTCGCCAGGGACTCTTGCGAGGCCGACAGGTTGCGCTGGGCGTCGATCGACGCGATGTTGGTGTTGATCGTCAAAGACATGATGTTCACTCCTGGGGAGACAAAGTCCGGCGGGATTACCGGGTTTTTCGCCCCAAAGTCGAAAACGGTAGGGGCCGTGAGTTGGTTTTCGGAACCCCGATCGAAAGACTTGAGGACTTTTCGATCGGCTCTTTGCACGACCGCTTTCGCGGCGGTGTGCATCTCACCGCTGTCCGCGTCGAACCAGCCCTGTTGGCCAGGGCGGCCGACCCGGACGTTCCTGCGAACTGCACCGTGACTGGGCCTGTTATCGGAGCCAACCCGCGGCGGCTTGAACCTAGACTGGCCCGATCATGAAGAACTCCTCATCCTTCGAATCCCACAGCGCGCGCCGCGCCGAAAGCCACCGCCAGGCCGGGGTGCTCGCGCACCGCGCGAAGCGCTGGGACGCCGCCGTGCAGGAATTCGAGCGCGCCACCGAGCTGGCGCCGGCCGACGCGCTGATGTGGATCAACCTCGCGCGCTCGCGCATGGCGCTCGCGCAGCACGTGCCTGCGCTCGAGGCCGCCCAGCGCGCCTGCGAACTCGATCCCGCCAGCCCCCTCGCCTGCCGCATCGCGGCCGAGCTGGCGCTGCAGATGGCGCGCCCCGCCGACGCGCTGCGCGTGCTGGAGGCGCTGTCCGAGGACGCACCGCGCGACCACGACTACTACAACGCGCTGGGCAACGCGCTGTTCCAGACGCGCAACCCGCGCAAGGCCGTCGACGCCTATTTCCAGGCGCTGACCCTGAAGGTGGACTCGGCCATCGTGCACTATCGCCTGGGCCTGTGCTTCATGGATCTCGCGATGGATCTCGAGGCCGCGCAGTGCTTCCGCACGGCGATCTCGCTGGACGACGGCTCGACGCGCGCGCTCGCGCTGAGCCTGGTGGTACAGACGAACCGCCAAGCCTGCGAATGGCAGCAGGACGCCGACGACACGCATGCGCTGCTCGAGGCCGTCGACCGCGACGACCCCGAGACCGCCCGCCTGCTGCTGCCGTTCGCGCTGATCTCGATCGAATCGACGCCGGGTCAGCAGCGCCGCCTGGCCGAGCGCCGCGTCGCGGGCCTGACCGGCCACATCGTGCCGCTGCCCGAGCCCGGGCCGCGCCGCCCCGGCCGCATCCGCGTGGGCTACCTGTCATCGGACTTCTACCACCACGCCACCGCGGTGCTGATGACCGAGCTGCTGGAACGCCGCGACACCAGCCGCTTCGAGACCTTTCTCTATTCGCACAGCCGCGACGACGATACCGAGATCACGCGCCGTGTGCGCGCCGCGTGCGAGCACTTCGTCGACATCCGCGACACCGGCAACTGCGCCGTCGCCAACCGCATCCGCGAGGACGGCATCGACATCCTGATCGACCTGAAGGGCCACACGCGCGACAGCCGCATGGAGCTGATGTCGTACCGGCCCGCGCCGGTGCAGGCGGCCTACCTCGGCTATCCGGCGACCACCGGTGCGCCGTTCATCGACTACCTGATCGGCGATCGCGTCACGACGCCGCTGGCGCACGCCGCGAACTACACCGAGCAGATCGCGCAGCTCGAGGGCTGCTACCAGCCTAACGACGCCGCGCGTCCGCTGCCGCCCTGCCCCTCGCGCGCGTCGCTGGGCCTGCCCGACGACGCCGTCGTGCTGTGCTGCTTCAACCAGACCTACAAGCTGTCGCCCAACATGCTGGACCTGTGGTCGCGCATCCTGGCCGACGCGCCGCGCACCGTGTTGTGGATGCTGGCCTGGAATCCGCATGCCAAACAGAACCTGCTGCGCGAACTTGCCGTGCGCGGCGTCGCGCCGGAGCGCGTTTTCTTCGCCGACAAACTCGATCTGGCGAGCCACCTCGCCCGCCTTCGCACGGCCGACCTGTTCCTCGACACCTGGCCCTGCAACGCGCACACCACCGCCAGCGAGGCGCTGTGGGCCGGCGTGCCGGTGCTGACCGTGCCGGGCCCGACCTTCGCGTCGCGCGTCGCGGCCAGCCTCGTCACGGCCTGCGGCCTCGGCGATCTCGCGTGCAAGAGCGAGGACGACTACGTCGAGCTCGCCACCGCGCTCGCCAACGAGCCGGATACGTTGCACGGTATCAAGGCCCATCTCGACGCCAACCGCTTCTCGCTGCCGCTGTTCGACGCCGAGCGCCTTGCGCGCGACATGGACGCGCTGCTGACCCGCATGCACGAACGCCACCTGGCCGGCCTGGCGCCGCAAGCACTCCCTGCGGTCGCGGCAGAAGCATGACGATGATGAATCCGTACAAGGTCGCGCTCGTGATGATCGCGCGCAACGAGTCCGCGCGCATCGTGCGCGCGCTGGCGAGCGTGGCGAACTGCGTCGACGAGCTCGTCGTGCTCGACACCGGTTCCACCGACGCGACCGTCGCGCTCGCGCGTTCCGCGGGCGCGCGCGTGGGCCACTTCGAATGGTGCGACGACTTCGCCGCCGCGCGCAACGCCGCGCTGAAGCTGGCCGACGCCGACTGGAACGTCGTCGTCGACGCCGACGAATGGATCGCCGAGGCCGGCGTCGAGCTGCTGGCGCTGCGCCACACCAAGCCGGACTTCGTCGGCACGCTGCGTGTCGACAGCCAGTTCGACACGCCGATCGGCGTCTCGATCTCGCCGAGCTGGCTGCCGCGCGTGCTGCCGCGCGGCGTGCGCTACGAAGGCCACATCCACGAACAACCGAAACACGAGCTGCCGGTCACGCGGCTGACGACGGTGCTCGCGCACGACGGCTACCTGTCCGACGCGCTCAAGGCCAAGGCCGGCCGCAACGCCGACCTGCTCGCGCGCGCGCTGGCGCAGGCGCCCGACGACGCCTACCTGCACTACCAGATCGGCAAGGACCACGACGTCTACGAGCGCTACCCCGACGCCTGCATCCATTTCAACCGCTCGCGCGCCTGCGAGCAGGCCAGCGGCGCCACCGTGACGCTGGCCGGCACCACGCCGGGCTGGCACCACGACCGCCTCGTGCGCGAGCTCCACGCGCTCAAGAAGAGCCGCCTGCATGCGCAGGCCGTGCTGCTGGCCGAGGCCGAGATGCCGCATTGGCAGCACTCGCCCGACTTCTTCTTCGCGCTCGGCGACCTGCTGCTCGACTGGGCGACCGAGGAGCCCGCGCGCTCCGGCGAGCTGCTGCCGATGATCGAGGCGGCGTGGCTGCGCTGTCTCGAGATCGGCGAACGGCCGGATCTCGAAGGCTCCGTCGCCGGCCGCGGTTCCTCGCTGGCCGCGCGCAACCTGGTGGTGCTGTACGAGGGCACCGGGCAGGCGATCAAGGCGCTCAAGATCAAGCAATCGCACTGATTTCACGCGGCTGGGCTCAAGTCCTGGCGCGAATTGCCGGGGGCAGGTGGCCCTTTTCGGGGCTTGAGCCGACGCGACGCTCTTCAGAATCGGTTCCACGGCCGTCCCTGCGGTCCTCGAAACTTTTCCGGAGCCCGGTTCCATGAAGAATGCCCCCGCGATCCACCTGGCGATCATCCAGCCTGCCGGCTACGTGCACTCGCTCGGCTTCCTGGACCAGGCGCGCTACTTCCGCCACATGTTCCGCCGCCAGGGCGCGAAGGTGACGATGGCCAAGAACCGCTTGCGCGAGGACGCGGTGAACTTCGTGTTCGGCGCGCATCTCGGCTTCCCGGCCGACTGGCAGGAACGCCACGCCTGCATCTTCGTGAACCTGGAGCAGCTGGGCCAGGGCGGCGCGGCCGTCAGCCCGGACTACCTCGCGCTGCTGCGCCGCTCCGCCGTGGTCGACTACGACGCCGCCAACGTGTCGGCCTACGCGCAGGATCCGGCCGACGTCCCCATCGTGTCGTTCGGCTACGCGTCCTATCTCGACAAGCCCGCGCTGCCGCTCGAGGAGCGCCCGATCGACCTGCTGTTCTTCGGCAGCTCCAACCCGCGCCGCCAGCAGTTCATCGCGCGCGTCGAGGCCGCCGGCTTCAACGTGGCGATGTTCGACGGCCCGGTCTACGGCCCCGAGCGCGACGACTTCATCCGCCAGGCCAAGGCGGTGCTGAACTGCCACTTCTACGAAAGCAACCGCTTCGAGCAGGCGCGCGCGTTCCACTGCCTGTCGCTGGGCACGCCGGTGATCTCCGAGTACACCCCCACGACGGATCCGGCGCCCGCGTTCCGCGACTCGGTGCTGTGGCTGCCCGAACAGATCGAGGAATGGTTCCGCCTGCACTTCGCCACGCCGGAGTTCTACGAGGAAGCGCGCAAGCGGCTGGCCACGTTCCGCGCCGGCGACGACGTGCACGATCCGGTGGAGCAGTATGCCGACCTGCTGGCGTTCGCCGGCGGCTTCCAGCAGGGCTTTGCGCGCGTGCGCGCGCCTGGCCCGTGGCGCCCGCGCGCGATCAACCTCGGCTCGGGCAAGGACTACAAGCCGACCTGGCTCAACATCGACATCCTCGACCGCGCCGAGCCCGATCTCGTCCTGGACCTCGGCCAGCCCGTGACGCTGCCCTACGAGGCACCGACGCAGATGGGCGGCACCGTGCGCCTGGAGCCCGGCACGCTGGAGCTGATCTACGCCAACAACGTGCTGGAGCACGTGCCCGACCTGCCGATGCTGATGACCAACGCCCTCGCACTGCTGCAGGTGGGCGGCGCGTTCTCCATCGAGGTGCCGTACGAGAAGGCGCTGACCGCCTGGCAGGACCCGACGCATCTGCGCGCGCTCAACGAGAATTCCTGGCTCTACTACACCGACTGGTTCTGGTACCTGGGCTGGTTCGAACACCGGTTCGAGATCGCCAAGTCGCAATGGCTGGACGCCAACGTGCAGCCCTGCAACAAGGACAGCGCCGCCTTCATGCGCGTGACGTTGAAGAAGATCGCGACGACGCCGCGCGAGCGCACCACCGCCCGCACGATGCGCGCGGATTTCGGCGGCCTGGCCGACGACGAGCAGTTCGCCGGCGACGAGGCCTGCGCGCAGGTCTGACGACAAACCAACGAGAGACTTCACCCGAATGAACACGCTTGCGATCGCGATGATCAAGAACGAAGCCGACATCGTCGAGGCCTTCGTGCGCCACAACCTCGAGCTGATGGACCTGATGGTCGTGATCGACAACGGCTCGACCGACGGCACGCGCGAGATCCTGACGTCGCTTCAGCGCGAAGGCCTGTCGCTGGTGGTCTTCGACGATCCGATCTTCGGCTACTACCAGTCCGAGAAGGTCACGCACGTCTACCGCAAGGTGGTGCCGGTCTTCAATCCGGACGTGGTCTGGTTCCTCGACGCGGACGAGTTCATTCACGCGCCTTCGCGCGCCGCGCTCGACGCCGCGTTCGCGGTCGTGCCGGCCGGCAACGCGGTGCTGCTGCCGTGGCGCACGCACCTGCCCGACGTCGAGGTCGACACGGCCCGCGTGCTGGCGGACCCGCTCGCCGCGATGCCCGACCGCCGCCGCCGCGAGGAGCCCACGTACTTCAAGGTCGTCGTGCGGCGCGATCCACGCGACGACGAGCGCCTCGTGATCGAGCAGGGAAATCACAACGTCCACTTCGGCGACGGCACGCGGCCGCCGGTGCGCGCGATGGAAGGCGTCGCCGTCGCGCACTTGCCGGTGCGCAGCGTCGAGCAGCTGTCGGCCAAGGTGATCAACGGATGGCAGGCCTACCTCGTGAAGAACCGCCATGCCGAGGTGCCGACCGCCGGCTTCCAGTGGCAGCAGCTCTATGAACGCGCCGTCTACGGCCAGGGCATCGATGCCGCCACGCTGACCACGGTCGCACTCGACTACGCGCAGTCCGCGCGCGCCGGCCGCAACCGCGCCGACGACGTCGTGCGCGACGCGGTGCCGTCGCGCTACGGCCAGCTGCGCTACCTGCACCTCGCACGTACCAACCTGCTTGCGAAGATCGCGATGAACATGGAGTCGTACATCCTCAACGGCGACGGCACGCGCAAGCCCGACACGGACGAGACCGCGGCCCCGCGCCGCGACATCGCCGGCCTGCTCGAAGTGCTGCGCCAGACCGAGGCCGTGCGCCTGCGCGGCGCCGCGGGCAGCGAAGGCCCGACGTGGGTGAAGGAGCTGGCGCTCGCCAATCCGGGCTGGTCGGCCGCGCCGCACGGCGCGGCCGACCTGCTGCTGGCCGCCGACATGCCGGTGGCCGACTTCGCGGCGCTGGCGTCCGATGTCGCGGCGCATCCCGCGCGACGCGTCGTCTGGTGGTCCGCGGCGCCAACGGATGTGGCGGCTACCGATGCCGCCCTGCTCGCCTGGTACCGCGCAGGCTGGGAGCCACAGCTGCTGGAGACCATGGGCTATCGCGCGCTGTCGGCCTTCCCGGAGCTGCGTCGCGGCGCGATCGTGCTGCATCCGGTCGAGGCCGGGCGCTCCACCCGCGCGGTGGCCGTGCGCGGCGTGCTGAGCAAGCCGACACCTGTCCGCGCCGCCGCGACGCCGGTGCCCAAGCGCGTGCTGCATCCGATGCAGGACATGGCGCTCGCCGCCTGACCCGCCTTCTTCACCCAATTCAAACTCCAGGAGTTGCCATGGCCTTCTGCTGCATCTGCGAAAAGCCCGTCGACGCGTGGCTGCCGTACCCCAAGCGCGCCGAGCGCAGCCAGTTCATGATCATGATGGAGACGGTGGGCTCGGACCTGTCGATCTACGGCTGCCCGCACTGCGGCTGCAACGATCGCGACCGCCATCTGTGGATGTACATGTCGGCCGCCGGCCTGCCGGAGCAACTGGCCGGCCAGCGCGTGCTGCACCTTGCGCCCGAGCAGTCTCTCGAGCCGCGCATCCGTGCGTGCGGTCCGTCGCAGTACGTGCGCGGCGACCTGTTCCCGGCGCGCGCCGGCATCACGCGCGTCGACGCCGAGGCCATGCCGTTCGCGGACGCCAGTTTCGACCTGATCATCGCCAACCACCTGCTCGAGCACGTCAGCACGCCGCAGCGCGCGCTGGCCGAGTTCGTCCGCTGCCTGGCGCCCGGCGGCATGCTGATCGCCCAGACGCCCTACGCGCCCCATCTCACGCATACCTTCGAGGTCGACGCCACGACCACGGTGGAGTTCCGCAAGCTGTTCTACGGCCAGGAGGATCACGTCCGCCTGTTCGGACGCGACATCGCGCAATATTTCCAGGCGGCAGGGCTGCGCGGCGACTTGCTGCCGCACGAGCAACTGCTGGCCGACATGGATGCGCTCGAGTTCGGCTGCAACCGCCACGAGCCGTTCTTCGCGTTCTCGAAACCCGAACTCGAGACGGCCGAGGCCTGAGCGTGGCTCGCATCGACGACGCGTCCTTTCGCGCGCCGCGCGCGACGCCGACGTTCGTGCTGCTGTCTGGCCACAACGACCGCGCCGTCGTCACGCTGTGCCGCTACCTGCGTGGCGTGGGCCTGCCGTTCGCCGTCGTGGCCGCCGGGCGTGACGATGCCATCCATCGCACGGCCTACGCCGATGCGGTGATCTTCAACCGGCTCGACAAGGTCGTCACCGTCGACTGGCTCGCCACGATCGCGGACGCCGTGGGCGGTGCGGCCATCCATTGCCCGACCACCGAATTTGTCAACGACTTCGTGCTCGCCCATCGCGCCGAGGTCGAGGCCGCGGGCTGGATCGTCGGCCTGCCCGAACGCGCCGTCTACGAACGCCTGACCGGCAAGCTGGCGAGCCAGGCTTTCGTCGCCCAGACGACCGGCATCGAGCCCCCGCGGCCACAGGCCATGGCCTCGCTGCGCGCGCCCTGCGTGCTCAAGCCGCGCGTCAACGTCAGCCGCGGGCGCGTGCTGTATCCGCAGCTGTGCCTCGACGACGCGGCACTGGCGCGGGCCCGCGTCGATCTGGTCGAAGACGAGTGGTTCGCGCAGGACTACGTCGATGGCCAGAGTCGCTACCTGTGCGGCTACCTGTGCGCCGATGGTCGCCGCGCCTGGTTCTGGCAGGACAACCTGTTGCAGCAGCCCGGCGGCAAGTCCATCGTGCTGGCGCGCGCCGTCGACCGCCCGGCCTTCGATGCCGACCGCTTCTTCGACGGCCTGCACGCGCTGGGCTATCGCGGACCGCTGATGATGGAGGTGCTCGTCGACGCGAACGGCCGCGCCCACTACATCGAGATCAACCCGCGCTTCTGGGGCCCGCTGCAGCTCGCGCTGGATGCCTGCCCGGAGATCCTGCGGCTGTTCGTCCTCGATCACGGTGCTTCGCCGCAGTCGCTTCGGGCGCGCCCGGTGGCGCCCCAACCGCACTACTATGCGTGGGCGCATGGCGCGCGAACATCCGAGTGCCGGCGCTACCCCGCCGCCGCGCTCGAGGGCGGCGTAGCGGACCTGGATCGGCTGCTTGAGCAGCACGACCTCTACGCGGCGGCCGACACCGCCGCGCTGCACGGCACGCACTGACGCCGGCACGACTCGAACAACAAGGGCTTTTGCACATGAACTCCACCGACGCCAGCGGCCTGCGTGCGCTCTACGACGCGCAAAGCAAGCACTCCTCCTATCAGCTGATCCATCCGTCGCTGCTGCCGCTGCTGGGCGACGCGACCGGGCTGCCCGCGGGCAAGCTGGAGGAGCAGCGCCAGCGCTACTTCGAGCGCGCGGTGCCCATGGCCGGCCGCACGGTGCTCGACATCGGCGCCAACACCGGCTACTTCAGCTTCGCCGCGCTGCAGTCCGGCGCGCGCAAGGTGCGCAGCCAGGAAGGCAACGCCGCGCACGCGCACTTCATCGCGACGGCGGCGCGAGAGCTCGGCGTCGCCGACCGGCTGCAGGTCGTGCCTTCCTACTTCCACTTCGAACCCGAGGCTGACGAACGCTTCGACGTCGCGCTGTGCCTGAACGTGGTGCATCATCTCGCCGACGACTTCGGCGACAGCGCCCTGACGATCTCGCAGGCGCGCGACCAGATGCTGGTCGCGATCAACGCCATGACCGCATGGACGCGCACGCTGGTGCTGCAGGTCGGCTTCAACTGGAAGGGCGATCGCCATCGCCCGCTGTTCGAGGGCGGCGAGAAGGCCAGCCTGATCGAGTTCGTGCGCGCCGGGACGGCGTCGCACTGGTGCATGGCCGAGATCGTCGTCGCCGACCCCCGCTTCGACGGCGAGTTCCGGCCGGTCGATGCGTCGAACCTCCCGCGCAACGACGCGGTGGGCGAGTTCATGAACCGCCCGCTGTTCGTGATGACCGCGCTCGACACGGCCTGAAGGCGAGGCAGCCGCGGCGCGCCGGCGACCGCGGCCAGACGTGCCGCGTCAGGCGGCCAGCAGCACCGGCATCTCCGGCGTCTCGTCGCGTTCGAGGGCCCGCGCGGCGCCGGAGCGAATGATGTCGGCGATGCGCACGACATCCTCGTCCTGCAGTGCCGGGTAGATCGGCAGGCACAGCACCTGGTCGGCCGCGCGGCGCGCCACCGGCAGGCCGGCCGGATCCGCCGACGCCAGCCCGCGGTACATCGGGAAGTCGGAGATCAGCGGATAGAAGTAGCGCCGCGCCATGACCTCGTGCTCGCGCAGGCGATGGTAGAGGCCGTCGCGCCCGAGCGCATAGTCCGGGCCGAGCAGCACCGGCAGGTACGAATGGTTGGGCGTCACGCCGGCGCTGCGCGCGAGCATGCGTAAGCCAGGCACGTCGCGCAGCAGCGCACGGTACCGCTCCTCGATGGCGCCGCGGCGCGCGATCGCGTTGTCCACGTGCTTGAGCTGCACCAGGCCCAGAGCGGCGTTGAACTCGCTCATCTTGCCGTTGATACCGGTCGCGACCACGGTCGTCTCGTTGACGAAGCCGAAGTTCTTCAGGTGGTCGATGCGCTGCTTGGTCTTCGCATCGGGGCAGATGATCGCGCCGCCCTCGAAGGTGTTGAACACCTTGGTGGCATGGAAGCTCAGCACCGACAGGTCGCCGTGGTTGAGGATGCTGCGCATCTCGCCGTCCTCGCTGCGGCGCACGCCGAACGCGTGGGCCGCGTCGTAGATGACCTTGAGGTTGTAGTCGTCGGCGATGCGCTGGATCGCATCGACGTCGCACGGCGTGCCGTAGCAGTGGATCGGCATGATCGCGGTCGTCTGCGGCGTGATGGCCGCCTCGATCTTGGCCGGATCCATGTTGAGCGTGACCGGGTCGACGTCGACGAACACCGGCTTGATGCCGTTCCACATCAGCGAGTGCGCGGTGGCGACGAACGAGTACGGCGTCGTGATGACCTCGCCGTTGATGCGCAGCGACTGCAGCGCCGTCACCAGCGCGATAGTCGCGTTGGTGAACAGCGAGATGTGCTTGACGCCGAGGTACTCGCACAGCGCGCCCTCGAACATTCGATGGAAGGGGCCGGCGTTGGTCAGCACCTTCGAGTCCCAGATCTTCTGCAGGTAGGGCATGAACTCCTCCAGCGGAGGCAGTTCGGGCTGGGTGACGTAGATGGGCTTCTTGGCGGACATGGGAACTCCTGCTTCAGGCCGAGGCCAGTTCGGGTTGCGCCGGGCCGCAAGCGTAGGTGGCCGCATCGGTCGACGGGTGGCTGGCCAGCACGCGCAGCCAGAACGGCGTGAAGGCCGCGTGCAGGCCGGCCAGGCTGGCGCCTTCGCGCTGCACGATGCCGTACATCTCGTCGAGCACAGGATCGGCTTCGCCGAACTTCTTCAGGCACTCGCCCACCGTGTACATGATGGCGTTGACCGCCTCGGCGTAGCTGATGCGCTGCTCCTGCCAGGCGTGCAGCGCGGCGGCGATCCAGGCCATGCCGGACACCCGGCCGCTGTGGTTGAGCACCTTGTTCGTGCTCTGCTGAGCGTGCTGGCGGAAGATGCTCAGGTGGTCGCGGATGTAGACCATCGGCAGGTGCTGGATGCTTTCCAGCAGGAAGCCCACGTCGGGCCAGCCGTAGTACGACAGGCCGTCCGCCGGCGGCTTCGGAAAGCGGCTCGCGCCGGCAGCCGACATCACCATGTTGGAGAACTCGCCGACCCAGTTGTTGCAGGTGGGCACCATCGAGGAGAACAGTTCCGGCTCGCTCACCGGCACGAACAGGAGCGGGCTCTGCGCGACGCAGCGCGGCAGGTTGATGCCATGCACGGGACGGATGTCGTCGAAGGTGATCCAGCGGCGGCTCACCGAGACGCCGAACGCGCCGGTCGCGTGCGCGGCCAGGTGGGTGCGGTAGAAGTCGGGGTAGATCGCGTCGTCGTCCAGCTGCATGTGGACGTACGGCGAGCTGTGGGCCCACAGATCCAGCAGGTGCTGATAGTTGAGCCGGGCGTTCTTCGGGCCGCGCACCACCTGCAGGTCGAGGTTGGCGGTGACCCGGCCGAAGTCACCCCGCTTGATCAGGGCCGTGATCTCGTCGCCGGGGCTGTCGTCCGACAGGATCACCCTGAAGTCGCGAAAGGTCTGGCGCGCCAGCCCGGCGAACATCTCGGCGAGGTGCTCCTTCTTGTAGGCGGGGATCAGCGTGGTGAGGGTGGCCATCGAGCGCGGTCCGGATCGGCATTTGGGATGCTCGATGATCCGGTGCCCGAGGCCTCGTTGATCCGTCGAAATGGCGGGCGCAGCCCGGCCAGTTCTAGACCATCTGCATCTGCGCGTGCAGGGCCATCGCGCGAAGCACGGTGCGCTCTCGCTCGGTGAGGCGGCGCCGGTTCATGCTCAGCAACAGCAGCCGGGCCTGCGTGCCGTCCGGGGCCTGGAAGGCCTCGGAGCCGACGACGTGGAAGCCGGATTGGTCGGGCGCCGCGAGGCTGGCCGCGATCGCGTCGCCCGTCACGATGCGCGCCGCATCGACGTTGCACATCTTGGCAACGTCCATCAGCAGGAAACCGATATCGTCGAACTGTGCCATCTGGGACTCCCTGTTCCCGGCCGCCGCGTTTAGTACGCTGATGCGACCTGTGTTGTGCTGCTGCTCGCGACAAAGTCGAGCGCATAGGTGCCGGCGCTGCTGGAAACGGACTTGCAGACGTCGAGTCCGCTGTACGACGCCGACACCTGTCCTTGCGCGACCGTGATCGTCGGCGCCAGCGGCAGCCCGCCCTGCGCGGCGGCCGGCACGGCCAGCGCCGTCTCCTGGCTCGAGGCCGCGACGACGGAGTCGGCCAGCGGCGCGTCGGCATCGTCGGCCACGAGCAGCAGGCGGATCTGGCGGTAGGTGCCGTCGGGCAGCGCCGCGAAGTCCAGCGGCAGCGTGCCGCCGGCGGCCAGCTTGAGCAGGTCGGTGCGCACCGGCGCGGCGACGGGCACGTCGATCCAGCCCGCGCTGCCGGTGTCGGCCGTGGCGCTGGTGTTCACGCGCGCGCCGGCGATCGTGACGTTGACGCTCTGCAGGCCGCACGCCCGCGCCGAGGCGACGGACTCGATGCCGCTGCCGCCGATCCCGCCGATGCTCTGCGTGGTCAGGCCGCTGCCGCCGATGCCGCCGATGCTTTGCGTCGTCAGGCCGCTGCCGCCGATGCCGCCGATGCTCTGCGTGGTCAGGCCACTGCCGCCGATGCCGCCGATGCTCTGCGTCGTCAGGCCGCTGCCTCCGATGCCGCCGATGCTGGATGGCTGCGCCTGGTTGGCAGCGTTGTCTTCGGAGGCGTCGCCGCCGCCGCAAGCGGTCAGGAGCGAGAGGGTCGCCACGGCGACGGCCGAGATGAGAATCCTGCTGATCATGACTGGCTTTCCTGCGCGTTGGTGAGTTGCTCGAAGTAGTGGATGCCGACACCCACGCGCGCCGTGTCGCCCGGCGGCAGCCCGGATTCGGGCAGGTGTTCGATGTCGTGCTCGGTCAGCCAGGCGTCGAGGCCCTCCAACAGGGCCTGCGACTGCCTGGCGCTCATCTCTCGGAAAGCCGGGAGCGCGTCGATCGGAATGCCGACATGCATCACCTTGCGCTGGTAGCGCGCGTCGGTGGCGCCGTGTTCGATGTTGTGGGTGATGGTCTCGATCAGCTCGCCCACGTCGGTGCCCAGGATCCCGAGCTTCTGCACCATGCTTTCGTGCGGCACGAACGCGCGCTGGCGCAGCGCGACGCGGCCGTCGGCCAGGGTCTGCACGGCGCCGACGCGCTGCAGCTCGTCCAGCACGGCGCGCGCGGGCACGTCGCCGCCGTGCAGCCGCACCAGCTCGGCGAAGCCGTCCGGGCCGTCCATGGGCAGCGGCTGCGGCGCGCCCCCGGTGCCCGCGAAGCGCGGCTCGCGCACCCAGGCGGTGAGGACGCGGGCGGCGCGGTTGTAGTAGAGGGTGGCGACGTCGGCGCGGGACGACGGCTCGGCCAGCAGCAGGTTGACGTCCTTGCGCGTCAGGCCCGTGAGGATGGCCGCGCGCGAGATCGACGGCTTCTTGCCCGGCAGCGCGAAATCTTCCATCGCCGTCTCGACGTAGACGCGCTTGGCGATCGACTCGAAGGCGCTATAGGGAAACGAGTGCTTCAAGAGCAGTCGTACGAGGGGGCGAAGGAGCTTGGCCAGCGCCAGGCCCATCGCGGAAACGAGTACGGAGTCCTCCAGCATTTGGGAAATATATCCCAAATAGCCGAGTTGGGGATGACTCGAAAGAGGTATCGGATCGCGCCCTGTCGAGTCGGCCTGTAGGAATTTGCCTTACAGCCGACGTGGCGCCAGGCCGACTCAAGTCGCGGAAGTGGGCTTATGTTCCCTCCCAGTTCCCGGCTTTAAAGTCCATCTCACGTTGACACCGTTTCTTCCCCCACCGCACACAAGGAAAAGCATCATGGAAACCACTCAAATCCTCGCCGAGATCCGCGAAGCCAACCTGTCGTACATGATGCTGGCGCAAAGCCTGATCCGTTCGGATCGCGAACAAGCGCTGTTCCGCCTGGGCATCTCGGAAGAAACCGCCAACATGATCTCGTCGCTGACCCCGGCGCAGATGATGAAGATCGCCTCCGGCAACACGCTGCTGTGCCGCTTCCGCATGGACGACGACCTCGTGTGGAGCCTGATCACCAGCCACGGCAAGACCGCCGCGAACGAGACCGTCTCGCGCCTGCACGCCTCCATCCTGATGGCGGGCCGCCACCAGGAAGCCGCGTAAGTCTTCCGGCAGCGTCCGTCAGATCACACAAATCAACAGGCAGGAGAGATCGCCATGCGCGTCAAGAGCATCCTTACCGAGGCCCGTCAGATCGAACGTGCCGTCACGCTGATCAAGCTTGGCGCCCGTCTGCAGGTTCTCGAGTCGGAAACCGATCTCTCCTACGAGCGCCTGCTGCGCCTGTACAAGGAAGTCTCGGGCCGCAGCCCGTCCAAGGGCCAGCTGCCGTTCTCGACGGACTGGTTCATGACCTGGCAGCCCAACATCCACGCCAGCCTCTTCCTCAACATCCACGAGTACCTCAACAAGTCCTCGGCGATGGAAGAGATCGACACGGTGATCAAGGCCTACCAGCTCTACCTGGAGCAGACCGAGGCGCAAGGCCTGGAGCCGCTGCTGTCCGTCACCCGCGCCTGGCGCCTGGTGAAGTTCGTCGACAACGGCATGCTGACGCTGACCAAGTGCACGAAGTGCTCCGGCAACTTCGTCACCCACCCGCACGAAATGGCGCGCCATTTCGTCTGCGGCCTGTGCAACCCGCCGGCGCGCGCCGGCAAGGGCAAGGCGGCCGGCGCCCTGTCCCTGGCCCACTGAAATTCCCGTCGCGCACCACGGATGAGCTCGAACGGCGTCAACGTGCTGAAGCCGAGCTCAAGACGTTCTTCCGTGAACTAGTACGCGATTCTTTACAGATCTGGCCTTGATTGGCGGAACAAGCCGCCCGATATGAGGTCTAGTAGTTATCAGTTTTTCTTGCTTGTCTCCTCCTAGCACAACCCCTGTGCTTTCCAAGGCGATCCCTTCAACCGGATCGCCTTTTTCTTTGAGGAATGAAGGCCCCACGGTCGCTGCCCCCCGAGGGGGTGCTTCGCGAGCGGCCCGGCAAAGCCGGATCCGCCGCTCCCTTGAACTTCGGGGCGACGGGTGAGCGGCAGCGCCGGGAGGCGAATACTGCTGCGCTGCGGCAAGACGGCCGGGTTTCTGGTTCTTTTCCATCGGGTGCATGAGGGCCGGCGCCGGGACACTCGGCGAATGGCATCGTCCCCGTCCGTCCGTCGTCCGCTCAGCCCGCGCCTGCCCGCGCTGCGCTGGCCGCTGCCCGCGCTGCTGGCGTGGGCCGCCGGCTGGGTCGCGATGCTCGCGCTGCTGCGCACGGCGGTCTTGCCGGCGGCGCTGGCCGCCGCGTCCGGACTGGTCGTCGCCGCGCTGCCGGCGCTGCTCGCCGACACGTTCTGGCGCCGCGTGATCGTCGCGGGCGGGTTTCCCGTCTCGCTGCTGGCGATCGGCGTCGGCGGCGTGCTGCCGGCCTGGGCCTGGCTGCTGGCGCTGGCGGCGCTGGCGCTGGCCTATCCCGTCACCGCCTGGCGCGACGCGCCCGTCTTTCCGACACCGCGCGACGCCCTCGCCGGCCTCGACCGCCACGTGGCGCTGGCGCCGTCCGCCAGCGTGCTCGACGCCGGCTGCGGCCTCGGCCACGGCCTGCGCGCGCTGCGCGCCGTCTGGCCGCAGGCGCGCATCGCGGGCGTCGAATGGAGCTGGCCGCTGGCGATCGCCACGCGGCTGCGTTGTCCATGGGCGCGGGTCGCGCGCGGGGACATGTGGCGCGGCTCGTGGGCCGCGCACGATCTCGTCTACCTGTTCCAGCGGCCGGAAAGCATGGCGCGCGCATTGGCCAAGGCCGATGCCGAGATGCGTCCGGGCAGCTGGGTCGTCAGCCTCGAGTTCGAGGCCGCGGGCCGGACGCCGCATGCGCGCATGGCGCTGGCGTCGGGGCGTCCCATCTGGATCTACCGGATCGGCGCATGACCCGCGCGTCAAGAACTCCCCACGCAAATCCGGCCGACGAGGGCGTCTGTTGGCCCAAACACCGTCATTTCATGCCGGATGCGCCCTCAAGCCGCGCGCCGGACGAGTCGATAAAGCCGCATGGCGCCCGTCATCAGGGCGCCGGCATGAATAAAGAACTGGAAGCGTACCCAAAATGTTTGTGATCGTCGGCTGGGTCGTCGCACTGGCTTGCATCTTCGGCGTGTACATCGCCGAGGAAGGCAACATCGCGGTCATCGCGCACGCGCTGCCGATGGAGTTCATCACGATCTTCGGCGCGGCCGGCGGCGCCTTCCTGGCCAACAACCAGATGAAGGTGATCAAGGGCGCGATGAAGGGCCTGGGCGCCTGCTTCAAGGGCAGCAAGTTCAGCAAGGCGCGCTACATGGAGCTGCTGGCGCTGCTGTACGACATCCTGCAGAAGGCGCGCAAGGAAGGCCTGATGTCCATCGAGAAGGACGTCGAGGATCCGCACAGCTCCGCACTGTTCCAGAAGTACGCCATCGTCGGCAACGACCACCACGTCGTCGAGTTCATCACCGACTACCTGCGCATGATGGTCTCGGGCAACCTGAATGCGCACGAGATCGAGTCGCTGATGGACTCCGAGATCGAGACGCACCACGCCGAGGAACATGCCGCGGTCGCCGCCCTGCAGCGCCTCGCGGGCGGCCTGCCGGCCTTCGGCATCGTCGCGGCGGTGCTGGGCGTGGTCAAGACCATGGGCTCGGTCGGCCAGCCGCCGGCGGTGCTGGGCGCGATGATCGGCTCGGCGCTGGTCGGCACCTTCCTGGGCATCCTGCTGGCCTACGGCTTCGTCGAGCCGCTGGGCGGCCTGCTCGAACAGAAGGTCGAGGACAACGGCAAGGAACTGCAGTGCATCAAGACCACGCTGCTGGCCTCGATGCAGGGCTATGCGCCGCAGGTGGCGATCGAGTTCGGCCGCAAGGTGCTGTACTCGCCCGACCGTCCCAGCTTCCTCGAGCTGGAGAGTCACGTGAAGGGCAAGAAGTGAAGTTCCGAAAGTAAGCCATGGCAGGCGATTCGAAGAAGCTGCAGCCGATCATCATCAAGCGCGTCAAGAAGGGCGGCCATGTCGCCCACGGCGGCGCGTGGAAGATCGCCTACGCCGACTTCGTCACGGCCATGATGGCCTTCTTCCTGCTGATGTGGCTGCTGGGCTCGACCACCGACGGCGACAAGAAGGGCATCGCCGACTACTTCCAGTCGCCGCTGAAGATCGCGCTGGCCGGCGGTTCCGGCTCGGGCGACTCCAACTCCGTGCTCAAGGGCGGCGGCGAGAGCCTCACGTCCACGGTCGGCCAGGTCAAGAAGGGCGACGTCGAGGCCCAGCGCAACACGATCAACCTGCACAAGCTCAAGGCCGAACAGGTGCGCGCCGAGATCGCGCGGCTGGAGAACCTGAAGCAGGAGATCCAGCAGAAGATCGCCAGCAACGACAAGCTGAAGGACATCAGCTCGCAGATCCGCCTCGACATGACGCGCGACGGCCTGCGCATCCAGATCGTCGACGACCAGAACCGGCCGATGTTCGCCTCCGGCTCCGCGACGATCGCGCCGTACATGAAGGACCTGCTGCGCGCGATCGGCTCCGTGCTGACCGAGGTGCCCAACCGGCTCACGCTCGAAGGCCACACCGACGCCCAGCCCTTCCCGGGCGGCGACCGCGGCTACAGCAACTGGGAGCTGTCGTCCGACCGCGCCAACGCCTCGCGCCGCGAGCTGATCGCCGGCGGCCTGGCGGACGACCGCGTCCTGCGCGTGCAGGGCCTGGCCTCCAGCCAGCCGTTCGACGAGAAGGATCCGCTGGCGCCCACCAACCGGCGCATCAGCATCATCGTGATGAACCGGGAGGCGGAAGACCGCATGTTCCGCACCGATCCCGACAAGATCGCCCCCGACGCCGCCGATTCTTCGGCCTCGAGTGCGACGAATTCCACAGCCGCGCCCGCCGCCGACTCAAGCGCGCCCACCCACTGACCGATAACACTGCAGAACTTCGCCCTCTGAGGACACCATGAGCAATCCAACCGACCTTAAATTCCTTGTCGTCGACGACTTCTCCACCATGCGCCGCATCGTGCGCGGCCTGCTCAAGGAGATGGGCTGCAACAACTGCGAGGAAGCCGAAGACGGCCAGGTCGCGTTGAACATGCTCAAGGCCGCGAAGTTCGACTTCGTCGTCTCGGACATCAACATGCCCAACATGAACGGCTTCGACCTGCTCAAGGCGATCAAGGCCGACGACTCGATCAAGCACCTGCCGGTGCTGATGGTGACGGCCGAAGCGCGCAAGGAGGACATCGTCCTGGCCGCGCAATCGGGCGCCGCCGGCTACATCGTCAAGCCTTTCACCAAGGCGACGCTGGAAGAGAAGGTCCAGAAGATCATGCAAAAACTGGCGGCCACGGCCTGACCAGAGGGAGCCCAACATGAAAATGGAAGACATCGCCAACTTCAAGCCGGCGGAGACACTCGCCGTGTCGCCGGAGGTGTTCCAGCAGCTCGGCAACATCACGCGCGTGCTGCACGACACGATGCAGCAGCTGGGCGTGATGCCCAAGCTGCAGATCGCCACCGACGGCCTGCCCGACGCCCGCAGCCGCCTGAGCTACATCGCCACCAAGACGGCCGACGCCGCCAACAAGGTGCTCAACACGGTGGACGCGGCGAAGAACGAACACCGCCAGATCTCCGAGGCCACCCGCGCGATGGCCGCGCTGATCGTCGCCGACCCGGTCAAGGCCGTGGCCTCGGGCGCCGTGATGAACTTCGTGCACGAAGTCGAGGCCTCGACCAAGCGCATCGACGACCACCTGACCGACATCATGATGGCGCAGGACTTCCATGACCTGACCGGCCAGGTGGTCGCCAAGGTCGTGACGCTGGCCAACGACCTGGAAGACAGCCTCGTGAAGCTGTTGATCCAGGTGGTGCCGGAAGGCGTGCGCGAGCAGGTCGACCCGTCCGTGCTGAACGGCCCGGTCGTCAACCCGGAAGGCCGCACCGACGTGGTGTCCGACCAGGGCGAAGTCGACGACCTGCTGGCCAGCCTCGGCTTCTGAAGTTCCCCGTCCTCGGTACAAGACGCCCGCAGCTCGCGGGCGTTTTCATTGGCGGGTCTTTCTTCAGGCGTACGACCGGGCCCGGATGTCGGCGTAGGCGCTTGCGATCAATCGCCGCAGCGCCTCGCCGGCGATCCTGTACCAGCGCGCCGAGCGGCTGTACGCGCAGGCTACTCGCCGACCAGCCCGTTGCGGATCGCGTACACCGTCAACTCGGAATTGTTGGTCAGCGCCAGCTTCTCCAGTACGCGCGCCCGGTAGACGCTGACCGTCTTGGGCGACAGCGTGAGCTCGTTGGCGATGTCGGACAGCCGCTTGCCCGAGGCGATCATCACCAGCGTCTGCAGCTCGCGGTCGGACAGCTTCTCGTGCGCGTGCGCGACCTCGGGCGCGGTCAGGCTCTCGACCAGCATCTGCGCGATGTCGGGCGTGACGAACTTGCGGCCCTGCGACACGGTGCGCACCGCCGTCACCAGTTGCTGCGGATCACCGCCCTTGTTGACGTAGCCGTAGGCGCCGGCGCGCAGCGCGCGGATCGCGTACTGGTCTTCCGGATACATGCTGCAGATCAGCACCTTCATCGTGGCGCCCTCGTCCTTCAGCACGGCCAGCACGTCGAGGCCGCTGCGGCCCGGCATGTTGATGTCCAGCACCAGCACGTCGCACGGCGTGTTGCGCAGCAGGCCGCGTAGCTCGGAGTAGTCGCCGGCCTCGCCCACCACCTGGATGTCGGCGGCGTCGGACAGGGTGTCGCGGATGCCGCGGCGGATCAACGCGTGGTCGTCGCACAGGATGACGCGGATCATAGCCCCCCCCAGACGGATGGATCGGCGGAATCTTCGAACGGCGGACGCGTGTCCTCCGCGTCCGGCCCGAATTCGGACGCGTAGCCCTGGGCCTCGGCCGACAGCGGCACCGACAGGATCAGCACGGTGCCCTGGTGGCTGCTCGAGAGATCGACCCAGCCGCCCACCGTCGATGCCCGCTCGTGCAAGCCGCGGATGCCGAAGCTGCGCGCCTTGGCGAGATCGGCGTCGCGCAAGCCGACGCCGTTGTCGCTGATCTCCAGCGACAGCACGCCGCCGGCCAGCGACAGGTCGATCGAGACCCGCGTGGCGTTGGCGTGCTTGGTGATGTTGGTGAGCGCCTCCTGCGCCGTGCGATACGCCACCAGCGGCACGCCGTGCGGCAGCTGCATCGTCTCGTGGCTGGTGCGGAAGCTGCACGCGACGCTGGTGCGCTTCTCGAAGCGCGTGGCCATCCACTGCAGTGCCGCGACCAGGCCCTGCTCCAGGATCGCCGGGTGCAGGTTGTGCATGATCCGCTTGCTGGACTCGATGGCGTGAGTGACCACCTCGAGCGCGGCCTGAGAGCGTTGCTGGACCTGCGGATCGCTGGAATGGCGCGCGATCCACGCGATGTCGAACTTCAGCGCCGTCAGCGACCCGCCGACGTCGTCGTGGATCTCGCGCGCGATCGCGGCACGCTCGTTGTCGACGCTGGTCTGCAGATGCTGCGCCAGCTCGGACAGGCGTTGCCGCGACTGCGCCAGTTGCTGGTCGGCCTGCTCGCGCGCGAGGCGAGCCTCGTGGGCGTCGATCGCGTGTTCGACGGCCGGCGCCAGGCGGGCGAGGTTGGCCTTGAGCAGGTAGTCGCTGGCGCCATTGCGCATCGCGGCGACCGCCACGTCCTCGCCGATCTCGCCCGAGATCAGGATGAAGGGCAGCGGGCGGTCGAGCGACTTGACGATGTCGAGCGCGGCCAGGCCGGAAAAGCCGGGCACGTTGAAATCGGACAGGACGATGTCCCAGGGCAGCTCGAGCGCCGCGCGGAAGGCCGGCTCGGAATCGACCCGCATCGTCTCGACCTGCGCGCCGCCGCGGCGCAGGTGTGCCATCTCGAGCTCGTGGTCGAGCTCGGAGTCTTCCAGGTGCAGCACGCGCAGCGAAGGTCGGCGGCCCGGCGCGGAATGGGATGGCATGTGGGGAGTGTAGCCGCCGGTTTCGCGGGCACCCGGGCGCCGAACTGGGGCTTCGGATGCCAAAAACGTCACCCCCGAGGCGACTCGGGCACGGTTGTGGAGAAAAGGATGGGGTTTTCTGTCGTGATCTCCTCAATGTTCGGGGGTCAGGTGCCGAAGAATCAAGCGCAATCCCCAAGGGTTTCGAGGCGCGACTGATGCCTTGCCCGAAGAACACAACATCCAAAGCTTGGAGCCACGATGCTGACGAGTGACGCCCAGACCCCACCGCCCGGCGGAGGCCTCCCGCTGGTGGCGGCGGCAGACCTGCAGGATCACCTGATGGTCGCTTCGCACGACCTCGAACGCCTGCAGCGCCTGCTCGAGGACGCCGGGGAGGCGCTGATGGGTCATTTCTACGGTGCGTCGAACCAGATGAACGTGCTGAGGGACGAAGCGCCCAAGGTCAATCTCGACACCGCGCCGATCAAGGAAGCGTTGCAATCCCTGGCCGGCGCGATCACGGCGCTGCAGTTCCAGGACATGGCGACGCAGCTGATCGCGCACACCCAACGCCGCCTGCGCAACTGCGCGGACCGGATTGCGCGAGACGCCATGGGCGACGACGAGGATGGCGAAGCCATCGTCGAGGACGCTCCGATGCGACCCAACCCCGTGACGCAGGACGAGATGGACGCTGGTTCCATCGACCTGTTCTGACTCCCTCCTTCAAGCCCTTATTCAAGACCCCTCCGGAGAACTGCAATGCACACGATTCTTGCCGTGGACGACAGCCCCTCGATGCGCCAAATGGTGGCGTTCACCCTGAAGAACGCCGGTTTCAACGTCGTTGAAGCCGTCGACGGCCAGGATGCCTTCGAGAAGTCCAGCCAGCGCGACTACAACCTCGTCCTGACCGACCAGAACATGCCCCGCATGGACGGCATCAGCCTGACGAAGAAGCTGCGCGAGAACCCGAAGTTCAAGCAGACCCCGATCCTGATCCTGACCACCGAGTCCAGCGACCAGATGAAGATGGCCGGCCGCGCCGCAGGCGCCACCGGCTGGCTCGTCAAGCCGTTCGATCCCGCCAAGCTGATCGAAGTCATCGGCAAGGTCGTACGCTGAAGTGAAGGCCTGATGCCTGTCCGCGGACGGGCAACAAGAAATCCGGATCAGGAGTAAGAGTAATGGGTGAGATCAGTAACAACAGCAGCTCGGCCGGCATCGACCTGAGCCAGTTCTACCAGGTGTTCTTCGAGGAAGCCGGCGAGAACCTGGAGCTCATGGAGCAGAAGCTGCTGGAGCTCAACGTCGACGCCGCCGACGACGAGGAGATGAACGCCATCTTCCGTTGCGCGCATTCCGTCAAGGGCGGCGCCGCGACGTTCGGCTTCTCCGACGTCGCCGCGTTGACGCACCAGATGGAGACGCTGCTGGACAAGCTGCGCCGCCACGAATTGACCCCGACGTCCGCCATGGTGGACGTGCTGCTGGCCGCCGGCGACGCGCTGAAGGCGCAGCTCGCCGTGCATCAGGGCTCCGCCAGCAGCGCCCCCGACACCAGCGAGCTGCTGGGCCGCATCCGCGCGATGGCCGAAGGCCAGGCGCCCGCGCCTGTCGCCAAGGCCGCCGCGCCCGCGCCGGCCGCCGTCGTCAGCCCGACGCTGAAGTCGATGCCCGTGCCGAAGGCGCAGACGCGCGCCATCGAGCTGGTCGTCGGCCCGCTGGAAAAGCCCGAGACCGCCGATGCCCTGAGCGAGCTGTTCAAGGAAATCGAGGATCTCGGCACGATCGAACCGCTGGACGGCGGCCGCGCGGCGGACGGCATGCGCCGCTTCCGCGTCGTGACGACCACGTCCGACAGCGAACTGCTGGACCTGTTCACGTTCCATGTGGCGCGCGAACTGATCCAGATGCGGTCGACCGATCCCGGCTTCGGCTTCTTCCACGAGAACGCCGGCGCCCCGCCGGAAGAGAACCCGGTCGATCCGGGCTACGGCTTCTTCGAGCCGCTGCCTGACGCGAGCCCGGCCGAGGCCGCGCCGGCTCCGGCCTCCGCCGAGGACGTCGCGGCGTCGACGCCCGTCGCCGCCGCACCCAAGGCCGCCGCCAAGGCCGTCGAGAAGTCCGTGGCGACGCCCGACCAGGCCACGCTGCGCGTGTCGATCGAGAAGGTCGACCAGTTGATCAACCTCGTCGGCGAACTCGTCATCACGCAGGCCATGCTGGCCCAGAACAGCCGCGAAGGCCAACTGAACCAGCAGCTGCTGGCCGGCCTGACCGACCTCGAGCGCAACACCCGCGACCTGCAGGAAGCGGTCATGTCGATCCGGATGATTCCGATGTCGATGGTGTTCAACCGCTTCCCGCGCATGCTGCGCGACCTCGCCGCCAAGCTGGACAAGAAGGTCGAGCTGGTGACGCAGGGCGAAGCGACCGAGCTGGACAAGTCGCTCGTCGAGAAGATCACCGATCCGCTGACCCACCTGGTGCGCAACTCCTGCGACCACGGCATCGAACTGCCGGCCGATCGCCTGGCCAGGGGCAAGCCCGAGCACGGCACGATCACGCTGGTCGCGTCGCACCAAGGCGGCTCGATCGTCATCGAAGTGCGCGACGACGGCCGCGGCCTGAACCGTGCGAAGCTGATCAGCAAGGCCCGCGAGCGCGGCATCGACGCGCCCGATTCGATGACCGACCAGGAGGTCTATTCGCTGATCTTCGCGCCGGGCTTCTCGACGGCCGACCAGGTCACCGACGTGTCCGGCCGCGGTGTCGGCATGGACGTGGTCAAGAAGAACATCACGTCGCTGGGCGGCACGGTGGAGATCGACTCCGCCGAAGGCTACGGCATGAGCGTGAAGGTGCGCCTGCCGCTGACGCTGGCCATCATGGACGGCATGTCGATCGGCGTGGGCGACGAGTGCTACATCCTGCCGCTGGCGTCGGTGGTCGAGTCGTTCCAGGTCGCCCCGGGGATGATCAAGACGATCGGCGGCTCCGGCCGCGTGGTCGAGGTGCGCGACGAGTTCATGCCCGTCATCGACCTCGAGCGCGTCTTCGAGGTGCCGCGCTTCGACTTCGAGCACGTCAGCAACATCATGGTGGTCGTCGAAGCCGAAGGCGCCCGCGTGGCCCTGCTGGTGGACGAGCTGCTGGGCCAGCAACAGGTGGTCGTGAAGAACCTGGAAGCCAACTACCGCAAGGTGCAGGACGTGTCCGGCGCCACGATCATGGGCGACGGCCGCGTCGCGCTGATCCTGGACACGGGCTCGCTCGTCCGCCGCACGCGCCATTGAGATCGAGCTCGATCTCCCTCACGCAAAACCACTGCAAGTCACCTCGCAAAAGAATCGAGACTCCATGCTGAACAACCTTCCCACCAGCGTCCGCGCGACGCTCCTGTTCTCGCTGCTGGCCGGCAGCCAGGCGGTCGTCGCCATCGGTCTCAGCTTCGGCTGGTCGGCGGGCGTGATCATCACCTGCGGCGTCACGCTGGTCGTCCTCGCGGCCGGGCTGTTCGCTGCCTCGCTCAAGATGGTGCGCGGCATCGTCGGAGACTTCACGCGTCACGCGCGCGAGATGGGCCAGGGCAACCTCGCCGGCGAGATCCGCATCTCCGGCAACGCCGAATCGACGCTCGCCCTGCGCGCGCTGAAGACGCTGCAGGAAGAGATGCGCAAGACGATCGGGTCGATCCGGGCGGGCACGCATGAAGTGTCGACGGCGTCCTCCGAGATCGCCACCGGCAACCAGGACCTGAGCCAGCGCACCGAGCAGACTGCCAGCAACCTCCAGCAGACCGCCAGCTCGCTGTCGCAGCTGACCGGCAACGTGCGCCAGAGCGCCGACGCCGCCGCCCAGGCCAACCAGCTCGCCAGTTCGGCGACGCAGGTCGCCCGCCGCGGTGGCGCGGTGGTCTCGCAGGTCGTCGCGACGATGGAAGAGATCAACTCGTCGTCCAAGAAGATCGCCGACATCATCGGCGTCATCGACGGCATCGCGTTCCAGACCAACATCCTCGCGCTGAACGCCGCCGTCGAAGCGGCGCGTGCCGGCGAACAGGGCCGCGGCTTCGCCGTGGTGGCCGGTGAAGTCCGTTCGCTGGCGCAGCGTTCGGCCGAAGCCGCCAAAGAGATCAAGAGCCTGATCGGCACCTCGGTCGACAAGGTCGAGACGGGCTCGAAGCTGGTGCAGGACGCCGGCTCCACGATGGACGAGATCGTCGCCAGCGTGCAGCGCGTCACCGACATCATCGGCGAGATCAGCGCCGCCGCGCTGGAGCAGAGCCAGGGCATCGGCCAGGTCAACGAGGCCGTCACGCGCCTCGACCAGATGACGCAGCAGAACGCCGCGCTGGTGGAGGAATCCGCCGCCGCCGCCGAGAGCCTGAAGGACCAGGCGCACCGCATGACCACGGTCGTCGCGAACTACAACCTGGGCGGCGCGAGCGACTTCGCCTTCGCCCCCGCGCCGTCGGCCCACGTGCCGGTCGCCGCGAAGGCCATCGCGAAGGCCGCCGCCTTCAAGCCGGCCGCCACGGCCAAGGCCAAGACCACCGCGAAGGCACCGGTCGCCGCCGCCAAGCCGGCCGCGTCCAGGGCCGCTCCGGCGCCGGTCGCCGCCGCGGCCGCCCCGGCTGCCGCGTCCGGCGCGTCCGGCGCGAGCGACGACTGGGAATCGTTCTGATCTCCCACGACACCCGAAGGGCGCGCCGAGGCGCCCTTTTTTTTCGCCCGAATACGGGTGCGAACAGCGCAAAAAGTCACTTCATTCCGCCCGGCAGTCGCCGATAACGGAAACAGAACCCTCCCGTTCCCAAACACCGACCCAAGAAGCCCAGAGGATCCGCCATGGACATGATCAAGGAAGCCACCCACATCGCGCGCCAGTCCGCCGAGCGATCGGCCAAGGAAGCCAAGGGCGCGAAGGGCGAGTTCCTGACCTTCCGCCTGGGCGGCGAGGAATACGGCATCGACATCCTGCGCGTGCAGGAGATCCGCTCGTACGAGCAGCCGACCCGCATCGCCAACACGCCCGAGTTCCTGCGCGGCGTCGTCAACCTGCGCGGCGTGATCGTGCCGATCGTCGACCTGCGACTGAAGCTGTCGTGCGGCGCGGCCGACTTCAACGCGTTCACGGTCGTCATCGTCCTGAACGTCAAGGGCCGCGTGATCGGCGCCGTCGTCGACTCGGTGTCGGATGTCTGCGAACTGGGCGGCGACGCCATCAAGCCGACGCCGATGATGAACTCGCATGTCGACATGTCGTTCATCACGGGCATCGCCAACGTCGGCGAGCGCATGCTGATCCTGATGGACATCGAGGCGTTGATGAGCGCGTCGGACATGGGGCTGATCGAGTCGGCTGTCTGACTTTTCTCGCGTTTCTGCTCTGCGAGGCCGCCTTCGGGCGGCTTTGTCGTTTCTGGCCGATCAGGCGCCGAACAGTCGCGCCACGGGTGCAGCCGCGCCCATCACGACGCGCGCGATCGCGCGAGCGATCTTGGCGCCGCCGATGGACGACGGCTCGATCGGATTCGCATAGTCCCGCGGTTGGTCGCACACGGCGCGCAGGTCGATCACGTCGAGACCGTGCGAACACGCCGTGCGCAAGATCGCGTCGTTGAAGACGGTCAGCGCCACCACCACGCGCTCGCGGTAGTCGGGATCGGGAAAGTTGCCGTGGTAGATCGTGCAGACCGTCAACGGCAAGCCCTTGGCGAGGCAGGCCGCGACCGCCGACCGATAGCGCGCCTCGAACTCGCGCACGCTCGCGCCGATCAGGCGCAGCGCGTCGGCGCTGGAATAGACGGGCTCGTCCAGCAGGCCCGACGCCATCAGCGCGTCGTTGCCGCCCACGCTCAGCACCAGGTGCGTGGCGTCGGCGCGCACGCCGGCCAGCTGCGCGGCGACGTCGGCCGCCTGCGAGCCGTCGATGGCCGCGAGCGCGGCAGTCCAGCCGGCGGGCAACTCGCCACGCAGCTGGCTGACGACATCGGGGCCGCCCTCGGTGTAGGCGGCGTTGTCGAAGATGGAGTCGCCGAGGAGGACGATGTGCGGCATGGGCGGACGGCGAAGCGGTTCAGGGGCGGATTGTCGGCGAACTCATGGTTTGTCCCCGGTGGCGTGCGCATTCCGATTGCCGGGGAGACGCCGGCGTGAGCGACTTCGTCCGCCGTCCGGAAGAAAGTCTCACGCCGTGGCGTCCCTCGCATCCCTAAGATGGCGCCACGTCATCCACGAACCACCGAAAGTTCACGTGCCCGATCTCATCGTCCATGGCGGCCGCCCTCTCGGCGGCCGCATCACGCCCTCCGCGAACAAGAACGCGGTGCTGCCGATCCTGTCGGCCACGCTGCTCACCCGCGAGCCGGTGACGCTGCGCGGGGTGCCCGACATCACCGACGTCCGCAAGATCCTCGCCGTGTTCCGCGAGCTGGGCAGCCGCGTCGAGGGCGAGTTGAAGGACGGCGTGCTGCGCATCCACCACGAGCACACGAACTTCGATCCCGCGGTCAACAAGCTGCCCGAGGAGATGCGCTCTTCGGTGATGCTGGTGCCGCCGCTGCTGGCGCGCTTCGGCAGCGCGCGCATCGAGAACGACGTGCAGGGCTGCACGCTGGGCGTGCGCGAGATCGATCCGCACGTGGAGGTGTTCGAGGGCTTCGGCGCGCAGGTCGAACGCGGCCCGGGCGCGCTGATCGTGCACGCGCGCCGCCCGCTGCACGCGCATCGCCGCTGGCTCGACTACGCCTCCGTCACCACCACCGAGAACTTCGTGCTGTGCGCGGCGCTGGCCGACGGCGAGTCCGAGCTCACCAACGCCGCCTCCGAACCGCACGTGCAGGAGTTCTGCGGCTTCATGCAGCGCATGGGCGCGCAGATCTCCGGCATCGGCACCTCGCGGCTGACGGTCGTCGGCGTCGACGACCTGCACGGCGTCGACTTCACCTTCGTCGAGGATTTCCACGAGGTGGTCACCTTCCTCGCGCTCGGCGCGATCACGGGCGGCAACGTCGAGGTGAAGAACAGCGCGCCGCAGTTCTTCCCGCTGCTCGATCGCAGTTTCGCCAAGATGGGCGTGGAGATCACGCACGAAGGCGGCTGGTCGCGCGCCTACGTGCCCAACGGCCTGAAGGTGCGCGAGCCCTTCACGCGCAACATGCTGCAGAAGATCGAGGCCGCGCCGTGGCCGTACTTCCCGGTCGACCTGCTGCCCATCTTCATCGCGCTGGGCGTGCGCGCCGAGGGCCAGGTGATGTTCTGGAACAAGGTCTACGACGGCGCGCTGGGCTGGACATCCGAACTCTCGAAGTTCGGCGCCCACGCGTTCCAGTCCGACCCGCATCGCGTCATCACGTTCGGCGGCAAGCCGCTGGTGCCGGCCGAGGTCGACAGCCCGTACATCATCCGCGTGGCCATCGCGCTGCTGATGCTGGCCTCGAGCATCGAGGGCAAGTCGACGATCTACAACGCGACGCCGATCCGGCGCGCGCATCCGCGGTTCGTGGAGAACCTGGTGTCGCTGGGGGCGAAGATCGAGTGGACGGGTGCGGACGCCTGAGCGACCCCGGGGGAAACAGCCTGTCGCCCCTCCGCACCATTGCCGGACTGGTCTGACGACAGCCTCCGGAACGGCAGAACTTCCGGCGAGGAGGCGCACGGCATCAACAGGGAGGAACACATGCGTACGATCTACCGCGGCATGCCGGGCGACTCCTACCATTTCGCCATCGTCGCGAGCCCGTTCTCTTCGGGCATGCCAGTCCCCGGCTGGGTCAGCGTCGATCCCAACTCCGGCGTCGTGACGGCCGTCTTCCCGCCAACAGGCACTTTCGAAGCACGATTCGGCCTGGCGATCACGGTCACGCGCAACGGATCGGCATATACGCAGACGCCTGGGTGGGTCTTCAACTAGTGCAGTGCGCGTGAAGTTATAGAACTTATTTCGTCCGGCATACTCCAACGGCCCAGGAGGCTGGAGCGATGCGAGTAGCTAAGGCGATTGAACTGGACGAAGACACCGAGCGAGAGCTTCAGGTGCTGGCCAAAGGGCGGCGAGTCGAAGCTCGGTTGCAGCAGAGGGCGCGCGTCATCTTGCTGGCCGCAGACGGCATGCAGAACAAGGACATCGCCAGCGAGGTGGATCTGGATCGGCGCCAGGTGGCGCAGTGGCGGCAGCGCTTCTTGGAGGGCGGCCTCGATGCGCTGCGCAGGGACGCGCCGCGCTCGGGGCGTCCTGTCACGGTGACCGCCCAGATGGAGTCGCGCATCGTGCAGGCCACGCTGCACGACACGCCGGTCAACGCCACTCACTGGAGCACGCGCACGTTGGCCGCGCACCTGGGCACGGGTGCCACGACAGTGCGTCGCGTCTGGCAGAGCAATGGTCTGAAGCCGCATCTGAGTCGCAGCTTCAAGCTCTCGCGCGATCCTCATTTCGAGGACAAGCTGCTCGACGTGGTGGGCCTGTACATGAACCCGCCCGAGCACGCCCTGGTGCTCAGTTGCGACGAGAAGAGCCAGATCCAGGCGCTCAACCGCACGCAGCCGGGCCTGCCGATGAAGCGCGGCCGAGCGGGCACCGTCACGCACGACTACAAGCGCCATGGCACGACCACGCTGTTTGCCGCGCTCAACACGCTCGATGGCAGCGTTATCTCGATGTGCCAGCCGCGCCATCGTCACAGCGAGTGGCTGAAGTTCCTGCGGCTCATCGACCGGCGCACGCCCAAGCACCTGAGTCTGCATCTGATCGTGGACAACTACGCCACGCACAGCCACGCCGACGTGCAGAAATGGCTGGCCCGGCATCCTCGCTTCGTTATGCACTTCACTCCGACCAGCGCGTCGTGGCTGAACATGGTCGAGCGCTTCTTCCGCGATATCACCGACAAACGCATCCGGCGCGACAGCTTCACCAGCGTCGCCGAGCTGGAACTGGCGATCAACCTGTACGTCGCGCATCACAACATCGCTCCCAAGCCGTTCATCTGGACTGCCAGCGCCTCAGACATCCTGGCCAAGGTCACGCGCGCGAAGGCCGCGCTTGTCGCTGCCGGCGGATAAGTACAGAACAGAGTGGCGCACTACACTAGCAGGCGATGCGCGCGGGGCCGCATGCGGTCGGAACCCGTCGCGCGACAATGTCGTCTTGGAGGCGACGCAGCGGGCGGCCGCCCTCTCCTGCGCTGTGCAAGAAACGAAAGACGGGTGACTGCGCCCCCGATGTCCTGCCGCGGTCAACCCCAGCCTTGCCAATGCGCCTGTTCAGCCAATCCGACACCTCCACCATGCTCGCGAGCGGCCTTCAAAGCCGGGCCGTCTCGCTGCTGCGTCTGCTGTGGCTCGTGCTGCTAGTCCTGCCCGCGGCCAGTTCGAACTCGACCACCGAGGGCTGGGATCTCGACTCGAATCTGCTGTTCGGTGTCTCGTGCTGGCTCGTCGTGGCGGCACGTCTCGTCCTGCCGGCGCGCTGGTTCTTCCCGGTTTCGCTGCCGGTCGCGCTGGCAGGGGTGTCATGCATGGGCGCTGACTTCCTGCGCCACGTCGACCTGCTGGAACTGGCGATACAGTGGCGGACCTTCACGCCTGAGGAAGTGCGATCTTCCTTGCTGCCGTATGCGGGCGTCGTCGTCGTGACTTCGCTGGTGCTCGGCGCCTGGTGCCGGGCCTGCGCTCTTGGGCCGGATCCGCGGCGTTTCGTGCGAGCCGTTCCGGTCGGCGTCGCTCTTGTCACCCTCCTTCTCGCGTCCGTGGTCCCGAAGATAGTTTGGGTGCGCGCGTGGCCGACGGACTTCATGTTCGTGGTCGAGACGGCCTTCTGGCCGTCGAATACGCTGGTCTCCGCGCTTCGGCCGGCCGCCAATATCGATCCCCGCGACCCCAAGGCCACATGGCACGGGCGCTCGACGCGCTCGACGCCGCGCCAGACCTTCGTCTTCATCGTCGGCGAAAGCGTGCGGGCCGATTTTCTGCGCGAGTGCCGCGGCCCGGGGCGGGTGCGTGCCGTGAGCGAAGGGGCGGTGGTCGCATGCGACGTGACCTCGGGCGCGGACGCGACGCACAGCTCGGTGCCGCTGCTCGTATCGCGCGACATGCCTGGCCAGCCGTACCGCGTCTCGCCCGACGCGACCTTCGAGCGCGCCTTCGAGGAGGCCGGTTTCGAGACACACTGGATCAGCGTCCAGGACCGAACCGTGGCGTGGCCGGACGCGCAGTTCCAGCAGTATCCGATGTACTTCCACTCGGACGAATCTGCCCTCGGGCCGCAGTTGACCAAGGCGCTCGAGCGGCCGGCCCAGCGCAAGGCCATCGTCCTGCATGCCTACAACGCGCATGCCCCCTACTGCGCTGCGTTCGATGCCGCCAGCGCGCCGTACCGGACCGATTGCAAGCGACTCGAAGGCGCTCCCAGCGCCGCGGATCGGGAGGTGATGCGCTTCGCGTACGCCGATGCCATCGACTCGTCGGTGCGATTCATCGACAGCGTCATCGACACCTTGCGCGACCAGCCCGGGGAAGTCTTTCTGCTGTTCACGCCCGACCACGGCGACAACCTCTACGACGACCCCCGCCAACTGTACGGCCACGCCATGCGCAATCCGACACGCTGGGACGTGCGGGTGCCTGCGATTTTCTGGGCCAACGGCGTGTGGCGAGCCGCACATCCGCAGCAGTGGGCCAATCTGAAGGCGCAGGCTGGCGCGCCGCTGATGCACGCCGACATGGTGCCCACCTTCCTTGCCGCGGCCGGTGTCGCCTACGACGAGCCGCGCAACCAGGCGATCGACCTGCTCGACGCGACGGTGCCGCCGCGCAAGCGCACGATCCAGCGCGCGCCGGGGGTGACGACGGACTGGGACACGCTGGTGCGCGAGGCGCTCTGAAGCAATCTGTCACGCGGTCGACGGCCGAGAGAAGGTCGCTCGCTTGACAAAGATCGTCCCGGCTATTCCTCCACGCGCGCGCCGGCGTCGCGCAGCAGCACGCGCAGGATGGAGCGATGGCAGCGCGCCTCGTCCTCGCAGTAGCAGCCCACCGAGAAGTTCGACTGCTGCGACAGCGTCGCCAAGAGCGCGATCGCGTGGGCGTTCTCGGGGCGTGCCATCTCCGACCGATAGCCGCGCGTGAACGCCGTCCACTCGCGCTCGCCGACGGCGCTCGGGTCGGCCTGCGAGGCCAGCGCGCGCTTGACGAGCTCCGGGCTCGGCGACAGGTTGGGAAACCAGACATCGTAGAAGTCGCGCGACGCGAACTCCGCTTTCGGCACGCCTCGCGGCGGCCGCCGCACGGTGCCGATGCGCGTGCCCTCGTCCGGATGACGCGGGGTGCCGAGACGGACGACGCGAACGCTCATTTTGCGGACCTCGATGCGGACGTCACGCGGCGCGCGACGATTCCAGTTCCACGATGCGCACCGACACCTCCGTGCCGCTGACCTGCATCAGCGCCACCGTCACCGGCAGGTTGAAGCGCACCGGGCCGGCGCTGCCGGGGTTGACGTAGAGGACACCACCGCGGCGTTCGATCTTCGGGCGATGCGAATGGCCGCTGATGACCACGTCGACGTCGACCGCCTTCGGGTCGATGGCGAGCTCGGCCAGGTCATGCAGCACGTGCAGCGTGACTTCGCCGAAGCGCAGCCACTCGGTCTCGGCGATGCGGGCGGCCCAGGGCGCGCGGTCGTTGTTGCCGCGCACCGCGGTCACCTGCGCGATGGTGGACAGCGCCTCGAGGATGCCCTCGCCGATGTCGCCCGCGTGGACGATGAAGTCGCTGCCGCGCAGCACGTCGAGGGCTTCGGGGCGCAGCAGCCCGTGGGTGTCCGAGATCAGTCCGATTCGAATCATGGCAATCAAGGCATCAATCGGCGTGCCGCGACCGTGAGCCGCCGCGCACCGCGCATGACGATCCGCGCGTCGTCACTCCTGGGCGGCGCGCCGCAAGGTCTCCATCACCGGCCGGGCGAGCACCTCGTGCAGGCTCCACCAGCCGGCCGCGAGCGCCAACGCCGCGCCGCTGGCCGCGCCGGCGAAGGGCACCCACCACGGCGGGCTCCAGTGGAACTCGAAGATCCAGGTGGCCAGTCCCCAGCCCACGGCCACTGCGGCGCTCGCGGCCAGCAGTCCGGCCAGCGCGCCCACGCCCAGCAGCTCGACCTGCTGCACGCGTCCCAGCAGCGAACTCGACGCCCCCACCGCGCGCATCACCGCGAACTCGCGCGCACGCACCTCGCGCGTGGCCGACACGGTGGCGATCAGCACCACCAGCCCGGCGACCAGCGCGAACGCGAACAGCAGCTCCACCGCGCGGATCACCTGGTCGAGCACGCCCTGCACCTGCGCGATGGTGGCCGACACGTCGATCGCCGTGATGTTGGGGAACTGCGCCGAGAGACGGTTGTCGAACGCCGACGTCGCCGTGGTCGGCGCCTTGAACGCGCTGATGTAGCTCAGCGGCAGGTCGCCCATGCTGGCGCGCGGGAACATCACGAAGAAGTTGACGCGCATCGAGCCCCAGTCGACCTTGCGCAGCGTGGTGATATGCCCCGACACCATCTGGCCGCCGACGTCGAACACCATCTTGTCGCCCAGCTTCAGGCCCAGCGTCTTGGCCAGGCCTTCCTCGACACTCAGGCCATCCGCCTCGTCCGGCATCCACTGGCCGGCGACGATCCTGGTCTGCGGCGGCAGTTCGCGCATGTGGCTCAGGTTGAGCTCGCGCTGGATCATGTTGGAGGCGTCGGAGCCGGTCGCGTAGCGCTTGGCGATGGCTTCGTCGTTGATCGTGACGAGGCGGCCGCGGATCATCGGGAACCAGTCGTCGTCGTGCACGCCGGCCGTCTTCAGCGCGTCGCGATAGGCCTGCGCCTGGTCGGGCTGGATGTTGATGACGAAGCGGTTGGGCGCATCCGGCGGCGTGGCCGCGCGCCAGCTGTCGATCAGGTCGGTGCGCAGCAGGATCAGCACCCACAGCGCCATCAGGCCGATGGCCATCGACGACACCTGCAGCACCGCGAACGCCGGCCGCGCCGCGATCGCGCGCGTGGCGAGCACCAGCCAGCGTGGCGCGCGCGCCTCCGGCACGAAGCGGCGCAGCGCCCGCACGGCCAGCCAGGCGACCCCGGCGAACAGCAGCGCCGCGCCGGCGAAGCCGCCCACGCTGATCAGCCCCAACTTGATGTCGCGCGCCGCGACGATCATCAGCGCGGCGAAACCGAGGAACGCGCCCACGAGCACGCCCACGCTGGCGACCTTGGGTGTGCCGACGTCGCGCCGCAGCACACGCAGCGGCGGCACGCGCGCCAGTTGCAGCACCGGCGGCAGTCCGAAGCCCATCAGCAGCGTCAGGCCGACGCCCAGGCCCAGCAGCGCGGGCATCGGCCCGGGCCAGGGCAGGCCGTTGGGCAGCCAGGCGGTGAGCAGCGCGACGAACCCCAGGTGCAGCACGAAGCCGAGCGCGAGTCCGATGACACTGGCGAACAGGCCCAGCCCGAAGAACTCGATCGCGTGGACGGCCGCGATGCGGTTCTGCGTCTGGCCCAGCACGCGCAGCATCGCGCAGTCGTCGAGATGGCGCTGCGCGAAGTCGCGCGCCGCGACGGCGACCGCCACGGCGGACAACAATGCCGTCAGCAACGCCACCAGGCTGAGGAACTGCTGGGCGCGATCCACCGTCTGCGTCATCTCGGGCCGGCCCGAGGCGAGGTTCTCGACGTGCATGCCGCGCAAGTCTTCGGTCTTGATCTTCGCCTTGACCCACTCGGCATAGGCGTCGGCCAGCTTCTCGTCGCCGGGCCGCGCGGCCACGGCGAGCCGCCACGTGATGCGGCTGGACGGCTGCACCAGGCCGGTGGCGGGTAGATCGGCCGCGTTGAGCATTACCCGCGGCGCGAGCGCGGCGAAGCCGGTGCCGCGATCGGGCTCGATCGCGATCAGCGCCGCGATGCGCAGCGTGGCGTCGCCCAGCTCCAGCCCGTCGCCGACTTTCAGCGACAGCGCGCTGGCCAGCGCCGGGTCGATCCAGACGGTGCCGGCCGCCGGCGCCTGCTTGAGCGACTGCACCGCCGCCTCCTCGCCGAACTTGACGGCGATGGTGCCGCGCAGCGGATAGGCCGCGTCGACGGCCTTGACCGCCGCGAGCTTGGCCGCCCCGCCCTGCGCCGCACCGGCGCGCGCCATGCTCGGGAAGTTGGCGGCTTGGCCGACGACGAAGCCGCGCCGCAGGGCCTCCTGCGTGAACGCCGGCGCCAGCGGCTTGTCGCCCAGCACGACGGCGTCGCCGCCCAGCAGTTGCGCGGCGTCGCGCGTGAGGCCCGAGCGCATGCGGTCGGCGAAGAAACCGACAGCCGTCAACGCGCCCACCGCCAGCACCACCGCCCACAGCAGCAGCCTCAGCTCGCCGGCGATGAAATCGCGCCACACCTGGCGGCCGGCCAGCCGCCAGACGGAGGCCTGGGGCCGCTTCGGATCGGTCGTCATCGCGCTCGTGTTCGTCATGTCCGCAACGGTACACCGAAGCCGTGACGGTCGCCCGGCGCGGAACGTGCGATTCGAGCTTTCGAATGTCGCGCGCGGGCCGCGTTCGACTCGTCAACGCCGTTGAACAGCGTCGGCAATCGCTTCGAACGGCAGCGTCCGGGCCGGGTGCTTCAATGACCGCATGGATACCCGTTACGCCCCCGTCTTCCTCTCGCACGGTTCGCCGATGACGGCGCTGGACGCCGGCCCGGCCGGCGCGTTCTGGCGCGAGCTGGGACTCGCCATCGACGCCCGCGTGGCCGCCGGCGGCGCCGCGCCCAGCGCGATCGTCGCGCTGTCGGCGCACACGCTCGCACGCCGCGCCGTCACGCTCGCGGGCGCGCGCCACCAGGCCGTGCACGACTTCGGCGGCTTCCCGCAGGCGCTCTACGACCTGCGCTACGACGTCGCCGGCGTGCCCTGCCTCGCGCCGCACGTCGAGCAGTTGCTGCAATGGGCCGGCATCGAGGTCGAGCACGCCGACGCCAGCGGCCTCGATCACGGCATCTGGGTGCCGCTGCGCGACATCCGTCCGCGCGCCGACATCCCCGTGCTGCCGGTGGCCTTCCCGCCCGACACCACGCCGCAGCAGCTCTTCGAGCTGGGCGCCGCGCTGAGCCCGTTGATCGACGAAGGCGTGTGGATCGTCGGCAGCGGCTCGATCACGCACAACCTGCGCCTGGGCCTGCCGCGCGCCGCGCCCGTCGCCGAGCTCCCCGCCAGCGCCGCGTTCCGCGCCTGGTTCGCCGAGCGTTCGGCCGCGCGAGACTGGCCCGCGCTGTGGAACTACCGCGCGCAGGCGCCGGAAGCGCAGTTCATGCACCCGACCGACGAACACCTGTTGCCTTGGTTCATCGCGGCCGGCGCCGGCGGCCCCGAGCACGCGCCGATCCGCCTGCACGCGAGCGTCGCGGGGGCGCACCTGGGCATGGACGCCTACGCGTTCGGCGCGGACGCGCAGGCTCTGGCGCAGGACGTCGAGGCCGTCGCCACCGCCATCTGAGGGAAGACCCCGGCCAGGTCGAGCAGGTACGATGCGAGTCCGTCCGCATCGCATCCGCTTGCTTGTCCATGCTGGGTCTCGCACCACTCGCCCGCTACGAGATCACCACCGCGCGCCTGCGCCTTGTCGCCGGCGATCCCGGCCTTGCGCCGGCCGTGTGCGAGTTCCAGCGCCGCAACCGCGCGCACTTCGCGCGCTGGGATCCGCCCACCGCCGACTCGTTCTACACCCTCGAATCGCAGTCCGCGCGCGTCGCACTCGGCATCACGGCGTTCCAGAACGACACCGCCTACCGCTGGTGGCTGATCGACGCGGCCCGCTGCGGCGGCGCGCGCCTGCCGTCGTCCGACGTCGAGGTGATCGGCAGCCTGCACTTCAGCCAGGTCTCGCGCGGCGCGTTCCAGAGCGCGATGCTGGGCTACGCACTCGACGAGGCCTACGTCGGCCAGGGCCTGATGAGCGAGGCGATCGCCGCCGGGCTCGAGGAGGTGTTCTCGCCGCGCGTGAACCTGCACCGCGTGCAGGCCGCCTACCGGCCCGAGAACCTGCGCAGCGCGCGCGTGCTGGAGCGCCTGGGCTTCCACAAGGAAGGCCTGGCGCCCGACTACCTCTACATCGACGGCGCCTGGCGCAACCACATCATCACGTCGCTGCGCAATCCGGCGTTCGTCGCGCCGGACGGCTGGTGAAGGCCTTCAGCCAAGCTGAGCTCGATCGAGGATTGCCCACAACGGGCATCACGGTTCGCCGGCCGCAAAAACGGAATCCAGCTCCTCGCACCACAGCGCCTTGTCTTCTTCGTCGACGAACGAGCCCTCGAAGCTGTTGCGCAGCATCGTGTAGGCGTCGTGCGCCGTCAGCTGCGGCAACGATTCGAACAGCTGCACGAAGTTGTCGTTGAGGTAGCCGCCGAAGTACGCCGGGTCGTCGGAGTTGACGGTGACGCACAGTCCCGCCGCGAGCAGCGCCGGGATGTTGTGCTTGCCGAGATCGTCGAACACGCACAGCTTGACGTTGGACAACGGGCAGACCGTCAGCGGCACGCGCTCGCGCGCCAGCCGCGCCACCAGCTCGGGATCTTCCACGCAGCGCACGCCGTGGTCGATGCGCTCCACGTGCAATGTCTCCAGCGCCGACCAGATGTAGGCCGGCGGCCCTTCCTCGCCGGCATGCGCGACCAGACGCAGGCCCTGCGCCCGCGCGCGCGCGAAGACACGCTCGAATTTTTCGGGCGGATGGCCCATCTCGCTGGAATCCAGGCCGACGCCGATGAACTTGTCGCGATAGGGCAGCGCCGCCTCCAGCGTGGCGAGCGCATCGTCCTCGCTCAGGTGGCGCAGGAAGCACAGGATGAGGCGCACGCTGAGGCCCAGCTCGGCCTCGGCGCGCTCCGCGGCGCGGTCGAGGCCGCGGATGACGACGCCGATGTCGATGCCGCGCGCCGTGTGGGTCTGCGGGTCGAAGAAGATCTCGCAGTGGACGACGTTGTCGCGCGCCGCGCGCTCGAAATACGCCCAGGCCATGGCGTCGAAGTCGGCCTCGGTGATCAGCACGCTGGCGCCGGCGTAGTAGACGTCCAGGAAGCTCTGCAGGTCGGTGAACGCATAGGCCGCGCGCAGCGCCTCGACGTCGGCGTACGGCAGCGCGATGCCGTTGCGCCGGGCCAGCTCGAAGATCAGCTCGGGCTCCAGCGAGCCCTCGATGTGGATGTGCAGCTCGGCCTTCGGCGCGGCACGCAGCAGCGACAGCAGGTGGGCTCGGGTGATGTGGGGAAAGTCGATGGGCAAGGTCATGGCCGGAGTCCAGGCAGGGATGGGCCGACTTTAAGCGGTGCGGGGCGGCTCGGGAAATCATGGAACGCCAGTCGGCTATCTTTAATCGTTTTTCGCATAAGGTGGGACTCCAGAATGCGTGGCTCGACCTGCCCAAGCGTGCCGTCACACGCCGCAGTTGCCGAATTTCCGCGCCCGTCCACCCGTTCCCTTGCAGGTCTCCCGTTGAACTTCGATCTCATGCACGGCGTTGCAGGCCTGCTGGTGGGCGCCGTCGTCGGCGTCACCGGCGTGGGCGGCGGCGCGCTGATGACGCCGATCCTGGTGATGCTGTTCGGCGTCGCCCCGACCACGGCCGTCGGCACCGACCTGCTCTACGCCTCGATCACCAAGATGTTCGGCACCGCCGTGCACCACAAGGCGGGCACCGTCGACTGGCAGATCGTGCGCCGCCTGGCACTCGGCAGCCTGCCCGCCGCGGCGCTGACGCTCGCGTGGATGCACCTCTCGCACGTCAACCAGCTGCGCGCCGGCGTCATCACCTTCACGCTGGGCATCGCGCTGGTCGTCACCGCGCTGGGCATCCTGTTCAAGGAGCCGATCCACGCGCTGGGCAAGCGCTTGCGGCTCGGCGACAGCAAGCGCTTCAAGGCGATGCAGCCGTGGCTCACCGTGCTCTGCGGCGTGCTGCTCGGGACGATGGTGACGCTGACGTCGGTGGGCGCCGGCGCGCTCGGCACCGCGATGCTGGTGTATCTCTATCCACTGCGCCTGAGCGCCGGCAAGCTGGTGGGCACCGACCTCGCGCATGCGATCCCCCTGACGCTGATCGCCGGCCTGGGCCACCTGACGCTGGGCAACGTCGACCTCGGACTGATGCTCAACCTGCTCGCGGGTTCGATCCCCGGTGTGCTGATCGGATCGTGGATCAGCACGCGCGCGCCGGTCGCCCCGCTGCGCATCACCATCGCGCTGGTGCTGCTGTTCGTGGCCTGGAAGATGGTCGCGCGCTGAACGCGGGGATGCCGGCCCGTCAGCCGTGATGGCAGCGCCGCCCGAGGCGGCTCGCCTTCGCGGCCATCTTGGCCTCGACCTTCCGCCCCGCCATGCCGTCGCCGGTGTTGTAGTGCGGCGTCCACTTCTTGCCTTCGGGCTTGGCGTCGTCCCAGTACATCAGGTAGCCGCCGGCCGCAATCGAGAACGGCGCCAGCGAGGCGCCAGGCTGGACGCGGCCGAGGAAGTCGTTGCGCGCGCCCTTCACGATCTTGCGCGAGAACCATCCGGGCAGCAGGAAGTTCTGCACGTCGACGCCCTCGATCTGATAGCTCTCGCCCGAGACCGCGTCGCACAGCTCGAATTGGTGGAACACGAGGCGGCGGTGGTCGGTCGGATCGGGGCCTTGCACCAGCAGGTTGTTCAGCGGATCGCCCACCAGCTCGATGGCCTCGTGCGACAACGCCACCGTCCAGCCGTCTGCGCCGGTCGTGCAGGAGTCGAGGAACACGAAGCCATACGGCACGTCGGCGTTGTTGCCGTCGTGATAGCCCTCGGTGGCCGCCATCGTCGCCTTGTCCTCGATGTAGAGGACGGCGTCGCCGCGCCGGCCGGGCAGGACCGGCAGGTCGACCTTGCTCTCGCGCTGCGTGGGCACGCGGCCCGCGCTGTCGACGCGCAGGCGAGCGCCGAACTGCCAGTGCGGGTAGAAATCCTCTTCCAGTTGCCGGTTCACTGCCCGCACGGCGGTCTGGAGATCGGGATCGGACAGATGCTTGCTGCGATTGACGACCGAGATCAGCATGGACGGCTCCTCCGGGTTTGGCTTGTGGCGCGATTGTCCGGCTTCCCGCGCCATTCCGCCACACGCGATACTGCTTGCCGTCAGCCTCATCGCGGCCCGCCGCCTCGCCATGGATTACTCCGAAGTCCTGCAACAGATCGCGCACGAACTGGCGCCCGTCATCGGGCAAGGCAAGGTCGCCAGCTACATCCCCGAGCTCGCCAACGTGTCGCCGCAGCACTTCGGCATGGCGGTCGTCACCATCGCGGGCGACGTCCACACGGTGGGCGATGCGCGCCAGTCGTTCTCGATCCAGTCGATCTCCAAGCTGTTCACGCTGGTGATGGCGCTGCAGCTCGAAGGCGAGAAGGTGTGGACGCGCGTCGGCCGCGAGCCTTCGGGCACGCCGTTCAACTCGCTGATCCAGCTCGAGGCCGAGAACGGCAAGCCGCGCAATCCGTTCATCAACCCGGGCGCGCTGGTCTGCACCGACATCCTGTGCACGCGCTACGCCGTGCCCGAGAACGCCGTCGTCGAATTCCTGCGGCCGCTGTGCGGCAACCGCGAGGTCCACTACAACCGCGCCGTCGCCGCTTCGGAGCGCCGCACCTCGCATCGCAACGCCGCGATGGCGCACCTGATGAAGGCGTTCGGCAACCTGAACAACCCGGTCGACGACGTGCTCGACGCCTACTGCCGACACTGCGCGATCGAGATGAACTGCGTCGAGCTCGCGCGCGCCGTCACCTTTCTCGCGCACGGCGGCACGCACCCGGAAGGCCACGGCGAGATCCTGGGCACCAGCATGGCCAAGCGCCTGAATGCGCTGATGCTGACCTGCGGCACCTACGACGCCGCGGGCGACTTCGCGTTCCGCGTCGGCCTGCCGGCCAAGAGCGGCGTGGGCGGCGGCATCGTCGCGGTGATGCCCGGCGAATGCGGCGTGTGCGTGTGGTCGCCGGCGCTGGAGCCGTCGGGCAACTCGCTGGCCGGGTCGCTGGCGCTGGAGCGGTTCACGGACATCACGGGGCGGTCGATCTTCTAGAAGCACGTGACGATCGCATCGACGACGGTGTAGCCCTCGTCGACGACCGCCATCCAGCGCCACTTGTCGAACGTCGTGCACGGATGCGAGATGCCCAGGCAGACGCGGTCGCCGACCCGCAGGCCGAGCGTGTCCGACGTCAGGTGCAGATAGGCGTGCTGGTCGTTCAGCTTCTGCACCGACCAGCCCTCGGGCACCAGCACGCACTCGCGGCTGGCGCGCGCGCAGATCGACAGCGGGATGGGCATGCCGAGGTCGTGCGAGATGTCGCGCTTGCCGACGGCCAGGATCGCCAGGCCCGGCTCCGGCATCGATTGCACCAGCGCCCACACCTCGAGTGCGGCGCGCAGGCCTTGCGCGTCGTCGCAGCCCAGGCGCTGGTTGACCGCGTGAACGAGCCGAGTGTAGTGGCCCTGGTCGTGCGTGACATAGCAACCCGAGCGCAGCAGGCCGACGACCGGCCTGGAGAGGCTCACCCGCAGGCGCGGCACGACGAGGTCGAACACGGCCGAGCCGCCGGCCGACACGATCGCCTCGTCGCCGCCGAACAGGCCTTCGGCGTCGCAGTCGCGCGCCAGGCGCTCGACGCGGTCCATCAGCTCGTCGACCGCGGGGCGGTCGTCCTCGCTGCGGCCGGTGTTGCCCAGGCCTTCGTAGCACTCGATGCCCGCCAGCGTCACCGAGGCGCTCGCGTGCACGCGGCGGGCCAGCGCGAGCGCCGCGTCGTGCGCGCGCACGCCGGTGCGGCCGCCCGCGACGCCCACCTCCAGCAGCACGTCGAACGGCCGGTCGATGGACAGCGTCTCGATCAGCGTCAGCTGCGCCTCGGAGTCGAGCAGGAAGACGACGCGCACGTCGGGGTGCGTGTCGTGCAGCGCGGCGATCGCGCCGAGATCGGCGGCGTCCAGCACCTGGTTGGCGATCAGGATGTTGCGCGCGCCGGCCGCGAGTCCGGCCTGCATCTGCGTGACGGTGGCGAAGGTCAGGCCCCAGGCGCCGGCGTCGAGCTGGCGGCGGAACAGCTGCGGCGACATCGTCGTCTTGCCATGCGGCGCGAAGCGCACGCCGGCGTCGTCGGCGAAGCGCTGCATCCAGCCGACGTTGTGCGCCAGCGCGTCGCGCAGGATCACGGCCAGCGGCAGCGGCAGGTCGCCGGCAAGCACGTTCCAGCCCTGCGCGCCGACCTGCGACCGCGGCAGCGGCGCGGCGCCGTGCGGAAAGCCCTTGAAGGTGGCGTCGAGCAGCGGATCGAGGACGTCGGTCATGGGCCGATTATTCACCTTCGTGGCGCGCAGGCCTGCGCGAATGCCAACTCGTTCACGCCACGTCGATCGAAGATGGCCGTCGAACCTGGCTGACGCGGTCTCCCTGCATCCGTCCCGCTCGGCCGTTCGTACATTCGACTCATGACCCGCCCTCGCCTGCCCTCATTCGCCGCCTGCAGCCTGCTGCTCGCGCTCCAGGCCCATGCCGCCACCGTCACGGTGGCCGTGCATGGCGCCGACGGCCAGCCCGCGCCCAACGTCGTCGTGCAGCTGATGCCGGCGCACCACGGCGCGGTCAAGCCGCCGGCGGCGCCGGTCGTCATCGCGCAGCGCGACATCCACTTCGTGCCCTACCTCACCGCCGTGCCGGTCGGCACCACGGTGCGCTTCTCGAACGAGGATCCGTACGACCACCACCTGCGCTCCGAGCCGGGCGGCCCGCTCGGCAACATCGCGCCGGCCAAGGAATTCGAGATGCGCCTGGCCGCGGAGAGCGGCGGCAAGGTGGCGAGCGCCGAGGTGAAGTTCGACAAGCCCGGCATCGTCGTCCTCGGCTGCCACCTGCACAGCTCGATGCGCGGCCACCTGTTCGTCAGCGAGACGCCCTGGGTCGCGGTGACCGACGCCAACGGCCTCGCCACGATCGCCGACGTGCCCGAAGGCGCCGCCGAGCTGCGCACCTGGAGCCCGGAGCAACTGATCGACCAGCCGGCGAGCCAGAAGCAGATCGCCGGCGCCAGCGCGATCCTCGAGGCGACGCTCAACTTCACCCCGCCCAAGCCGCGCCGCCGCCACAGCTGACCCTTCCCGGAGCCCGCATGCCGCCCAAGACCCTTCCCGACGACGCCCTGCACCGATCGCGCCTCGCCGCCGCCTTCCCGCTGCTCGCCGCCGCCGTGCTTGCGCTGGCACATCCGCACGTGCGCGCGGACACCGACAAGCTGCTGCTGACCGGCGGCGTCACGACCATCGACGGCGCGGCCGGCGGCGGCCTGTCGCCGTGGGCCGTGATCGGCACCAACGCGACCGAGGGCGAGTTCGGCGTCGCGGCCACGGCGTCGGTCGTCTCGACGCGCAACTACACGATGCAGGTGCAGGGACTGATGCTGGCGTTCGACGACCGCGTCGAGTTCTCGCTCGCGCGCCAGGACTTCGCCACCGAGGCCACCGGCCGCGCGCTGGGCCTGCCAGGACTGCACCTGAAGATGGACGTGTTCGGCGCCAAGGCGCGCCTGCTCGGCGACGCCGTGCTGGACAGCGACAGCTGGGTGCCGCAGGTCGCGGCCGGCGTCGAGTGGAAGCAGACCGACGCCGGCGGCCTCAAGCCCACGCTGCAGGCGCTCGGCGCGCGCAGCAACGGCGCCGACTTCTACGTCAGCGCCACCAAGCTGTTCCTCGCGCAAGGCATCCTCGTCAACGGCACGCTGCGCGCGACCAAGGCCAACCAGAACGGCCTGCTGGGCTTCGGCGGCACGGGCAACGAGACGTACCGGCTCGAGCCCGAGTCCTCTGTCGCCTGGCTGGCGAGCCGCAGGCTGGCCTTCGGTGCCGAGTACCGCCGCAAGCCCGACAACCTGAACCCGTCGCCGCTCGGCGCCGGCCTGAGGGAAGACGACTGGTGGGACGTGTTCAGCGCGTGGGCGCCCACCAGGAACATCTCGCTGGCCGTCGCCTGGGTGCAGCTGGGCCACATCGTGCCGGCCGTCGCGACGAAGAAGCAGGACGGCGGCTACGCCTCCGCGCAGTTCGCGTTCTGACACCAGGATCCGCCATGGACAAGACCCTTCTCTCCCTCGTCGCGCTGTGCGCCGCCTTCGCGTCGCCAGCCGCCTCGGCCCAATCGCCGGAACCCGCGGCGTCCGCGGCCGCGGCCACCGCGGACGACACGCTGTTCCGCGCCCTCGGCGCCCAGGCCGGGATCGATCGCATCGTCGACGACTTCGTGCCGCGCCTGGTGGCCGACCCGCGCACGCGCGAGTTCTTCAAGAAGGCCAACCGGGAACACCTGAAGCAGATGCTGTCGCAGCAGTTCTGCGTCGTCTCGGGCGGTCCCTGCGTCTACACCGGCCTGCCGATGAAGACAGCGCACCAGGACATGGACATCTCGAAGGGCGACTTCAACGCCCTCGTCGAAGTGCTGCAGGCCTCGATGGACGCGCAGCAGGTGCCGTTCGCGACGCAGAACCGGCTGCTCGCGCGGCTGGCCCCGATGCACCGCGACATCGTCAACGTGCACTGACCGTCAGCAGGTCGGCGATGCCGATGCGGCGCGCGAAATCCTCGCGCGCGCGCTCGTGTATCCGCACTCGCGCCAGCTGTCGCCGCGCGTGCGCGTGTTCGTCGACTGGGTCAGCGAGCGCCTGCAGCGCAGCGGCTGAGAACCGCCCTCTATCTTTCGGCACATGCGCGGGCGGCCTCGTCCGCCAAGAATGCGCCCAGCTGCACCGAGTCCCGTGCGGCCCGGCGCGCGCCCGCGGCGCGCTCGCACCGACGGAGCCGTGATTGAAAAGAATCGTTCCCCTCTTGCTCGCCGCCCTGATGGCCGGATGCGGCGGCGACGGCAGCGACCCGGGCACGCTGCCCGGCAGCCTGCCCCCGACATCGACGACGCGCGCCGATGGCAGCACGCAGACCGACCGCCCTGATGTCGACGCCTACGTGCAGTCGCAACTCGCGTCACAAGGCATCCCCGGGCTGAGCCTCGCCGTGATGCACGACGGCCAGATCGTCTACGCGAAGTCCTACGGCTACGCGGACACCGTCGCGCGCGCGCCGATGCGGCCCGAGCTGCGCTTCGATCTCGCGTCGATCTCGAAGCAGTTCCTCGCCACCGCCGTGATGATGCTCGTCGACGAGGGCCGCCTGGGGCTCGACGACAAGATCGCGACCTATCTCGGCAACGACGGGCCGCCGGGGTGGACCGACGTCACGATCCGCCAGGTGCTGTCGCACACGGCCGGCTTCGAGGCGCTGCCCGACGACGCCTTCTTCAACGGCATCGACGCGCCGGGCGCCACCACCGAGGCGGCGATGCTGGCCTCGTTCCGCAGCGATCCGCTGCTGTTCCCGCCGGGTACCAGCTGGTCGTACAGCAACGTGGGCTACGACCTGCTCGGCATCCTCGTGTCGCGCGTGACGGGCAGCTACTTCGGCGACTTCATCCAGCAGCGCATCTTCACGCCGCTGGGCATGACCTCGGCCCGCTTCATGAGTGCCGCCAACACGCCGGCCGGCACCGCCAACGGCTACGACGTGATCAGCGGCGCCTGGCAGCCCGTCCAGCTCGATCCCAACGTCACCAACTACCTCAGCACCGGCGCCAGCAGCATCCAGATGTCGGCACTCGACATGGCCAAGTGGGACGCGGCGCTCGACGCCGGCAGCTTGCTGACGCCCGCCTCGCAGGAGCTGATGTGGACGCCGGCACCGGCCGCCGTCATCCCGCCGGACACCTACGACTGGGGCACCGCCTACGGCTTCGGCTGGTTCCTGCAGACCTTGCCGAACGGCGAACGCGTGGTGTCGCACTCCGGCGGCCTGCCGGGCTACACCAACGAGTTCATCCGCTACCGCGACACGCGCTGGTCGGTCGTGGTGCTCACGAACCTGGACGAGGACGCCCGGGCGGATCCGGAAACGGTGGCGCAACAGGTGGGCATCCTGTTCGGCGCAACGCAATGAGTTGCTCGGGGAGAGGCCGGCGCCATGCGCACCGGCACGACGGCCCGGCGGGATCTGCGTCCTGCCGGGCTCTTTTTCGAGCGCGGCGCCCATGCCCGTTCGAGGCGGGCAGAATCGCGATTCCTTCCCCGCCAGGAACGACATGCCCGCCATCAAGACCGACATCGTCCCGACGCTGTTCAAGAACGCCAGGGCCTTCGAGACCTGGCTGAAGAAGCATCACGCCAGGTCCGACGGCCTGTGGCTGCAGATCGCCAAGAAAGGCGCGGACGAACCCAGCGTCACCTACCCCGAGGCCGTGGAGATCGCGCTGTGCTGGGGCTGGATCGACGGCCAGAAGAAGGGCCTCGACGACCAGCACTTCCTGCAGCGCTTCACGCCGCGGCGCGCGCGCAGCATCTGGTCGAAGATCAACGTCGACAAGGTCGCGGCGCTGATCGAGGCCGGGCGCATGCAGCCCGCGGGCCAGGCGCAGATCGACGCCGCGAAGGCCGACGGCCGCTGGGACCAGGCCTACGACAGCGCGCGCACGTCCGCGATGCCGGACGACCTGCAGGCAGCGCTGGCCGCCACCCCTGCGGCGGAGGCGTTCTTCGCGACGGTCAACGCGTCCAACCGCTACGCGGTGCTGTGGCGCGTGCAGACCGCCGTCAAGCCCGAGACGCGCGCCAAGCGCATCGCGCAGCTGGTGGAGATGCTCGCGCGAGGCGAGGTCGTCCACATCTTCAAGCCGAAGACCAAGGCCCCGGACTGAGCTTGGTGCGTACCCGGTGGTGCGTTATCGGCCGTAATGGATTCGCGGCGGGCCGCGGCGGAACATGCGTCCATCCCGACCCGCAGCCGCGGTCGCGGTCGCAACCACCACGAAAGACCGATCATGCTCGAAAAACTCCTGACCGTCGGCGCGCCGTCCCCGCTCCTGGTCACCCCATCCCTGATCGGCGGCGCCGGCACGGTGTGCACGCGCGACGTCCAGACCAAGACCCTGGGCGCCGTCACCTACAAGCACCTGCCCTTCGTCGTCAACGGCATCAATTCCGTCGACGCGGGCGGCCTCGACGTCGTCAGCTACAACTTCTCCGGCTGCATCATGGCGGTCTACAAGCAGGGCGGCGCGTTCCGCGTCTGCCACGTGTCCACGGGCGACGGCCAGGATTGCAAGGACGAGTGGAATCGCATCAAGGCCGCGTCGACCTCGGTGTTCGAATTCAAGCCGTCCGACTTCTGCGAGACCGGTGGCGCGGCGCTGCTGGGCGTCTACGGCCTGGTCACCGCCGACCTGCAGACCTACGCCATCACGGTCGTCCAGAACGCGGTGATGAACGGCGGCCCCAAGATCGCGGCGATCACCAAGGCGCACCTGCTGCGCTAGGTCAGGCGAAGTCGTACTTGCCGCCGCGCTCCAGCGCGCGCTGGTAAGCGGGACGCGCATGCGCGCGCGCGAGCCAGTCCAGCAGGCGCGGCGTCTTCTCCTTGCTCAGGCCGGCGCGCTGGTTCGCGGCCTCGATCGGGAAGCTCATCTGGACGTCGGCGGCGCTGAAGTTCGCGCCGACGAACCACGGGCCCGCGGCGAGGTCGGACTCCATGAAGGCCATCTGGCGCTCCAGGTTCGGGTCGACGAAGCTGCCCAGCACCTTGTCGGCGATGCCGCGCGCGATCGGCTTGACGAAGAACGGCATGGGCGTCGACTTGATCTTCTGGAAGACCAGCTTCATCACCAGCGGCGGCATCGCGCTGCCTTCGGCGAAGTGCAGCCAGTAGGTGAAGCGACGGTGGTCGGCGGTGCCCCTGGCCGGGCGCAGGCCCGAGGTGTCGCCGTAGGTGTCGAGCAGATACTCGACGATCGCGCCCGATTCTGCGACGGTGACGTCGCCGTCGGTGATCACCGGCGACTTGCCCAGCGGGTGCACCTTCAGCAGCTCCGGCGGCGCGAGCATCGTCTTGGCGTCGCGCTGGTAGCGCTTGATCTCGTACGGCAGCCCGAGCTCCTCCAGCAGCCAGAGGATGCGCTGCGAGCGCGAGTTGTTCAGGTGATGGACGGTGATCATGGCGCCTCGGCGTTGACGGGAGCGGCGGCATGCGCGCCTCCGCAGGTGGAGGCGATTGTCACCGCCCGCGCCTGCGGCCAGGCGTCGCGCGGGTTACAGCGCCAGCGCGACGCGCAGCGTCTCGGGCAGGCCCGTGACTGCCGGCATGCGCAGTGCGCCGAACAGGTTCTTCGGGTCGGCCAGGTCCGGCACCAGGTCGATGGTGCGGCCCAGGCCCAGCTCGATGGCCAGGTCGCGCAGCAGGCGCAGCGCGGAGAAGTCCTCCAGCGCGAAGCCCACGGAGTCGAACACCGTGATCTGCTCGGCCGACGTGCGGCCCGGCGCCTCGCCCACCAGCACGCGCCAGAACTCGGTGACGGCGAAGTCGGCCGGCATCTGCTGCAGGTCGCCCTCGACGCGGCTTTGCGGCTCGTATTCGACGAACACCGCGCCGGCGCGCAGCACGTCGGCATGCAGCTCGGTCTTGCCCGGGCAGTCGCCGCCGACGCCGTTGATGTGCTGGCCCGGCTGCAGCATGTCGGGCGTGATGATGGTGGCGTTGGTCTTGTCGGCGGTCACGGTGGTGACGATGTCGGCGCCGCGCACGGCCTCGGCGGTGTTCGTGCAGACGGTGATCTTCAGCGCCGGCGCCGCGGCGACCAGGTTGGCGACCAGCTTGGCGGTGGCGCGGGGATCGACGTCGTACAGCCGCACTTCCGAGATGCCCATCAGCAGGTGGAAGGCCAGCGCCTGGAACTCGCTCTGCGCGCCGTTGCCGATCACGGCCATCGTGCGGCTGTCCGGACGCGCGACGCGCCGCGCGACCATCACCGACGTCGCGGCCGTGCGCATCGCCGTCGTCAGCGTCAGCTCGCTGAGCAGTTCGGGGCGGCCGGTGTCGACGTCGGCGAGCAGGCCGAAGGCCATCACGGTGGGAAGGCCCGCGCGCGTGTTCTTCGGATGGCCGTTGACGTACTTGAAGCTGTACAGGTTGGCGTCCGAGATCGGCATCAGCTCGATCACGCCGTCCTTCGAATGGTTGGCGACGCGCGCCGACTTGTCGAACTCGGCCCAGCGGGCGAAGTCTTCCTCGAGGTAGGAAACCAGCGTGCCCAGGCAGGCGGCCAGGCCCTTCGCGGCGACGATGGCGCCGATGTCGCGAGTGGTGAGCAAGGTCGTCATGAAATGTCTCCGTTGTCGATAGGGAGATTGTTCAGCGGCCTCGTGGCAAGCGAAATGGGCAACTCTGCTTCGATTCGATCAATAATTTGACATATCGGCAGACTCTGCTGCCATTTCGACAATCTTCCTTGACGGGATTTTTACGGCCATGGACACGCTCGACCAGCAATTGATCGCGCTGCTGCGCACCGACGCCCGCGCCAGCGTGGCCACGCTGGCGCACCGGCTGGGCGTGTCGCGCGGCACCGTCAACAACCGCATCACCAAGCTGGAGGACGACGGCACGATCGTCGGCTACACGGTGCGGCTGCGGCCGGACATCGAGCACAACGAGATCACGGCGTGGATGAGCATCACCGTCGAAGGCAACCAGACGCGCGAGGTGATCAGCATCCTGCGCGGCGAGCCGGGCATCGGCGAACTGCACGACACCAACGGCCGCTGGGACCTGCTCGCCGAGATCCGCTCCGCCAACCTCGCCGACCTCGCGGCGGTGCTCGAACGCGTGCGGCTGATCAAGGGGATCGGCGCGACCGAGACGTCGATCCACCTGCAAAGCTACAAGTAGACGACGGGCGAGAACGTCAGCCCGCGGGATGCGCGGCGATCTGGCGCAGTGCCTGTTCGAAAACCTCGGGCGGCTGGCCGCCCGAGATCAGGTGCTTGTCGTCGATGATGATGGCCGGCACCGAATGGATGCCGCGCTGCTGGTAGTACTGCTCGCGCTCGCGCACTTCCTCGGCGTAGCGCCCGCTCGTCAGCACCTCCCGCGCCTTCTCGCCGTCCAGGCCCGCGTCCGTCGCGTAGCGCACGAGGGTGTCGTGCGAGCTCGGATCCTGGCCGTCGGTGAAGTAGGCCTTCAGGAAGGCGTGCTTCAGCGCCAGCGCGTTCTCGCCGGTGGTGCCCTGCTCGTCGTCGAGCACCTCGGCCCAGTGCAGCAGGCGGTGCGCGTCGAACGTGTTGTAGATGCGCGAGCGCTTGTCCATGTTGAACGTGAAGCCGACGGCCGCGCCGCGCTGGCGGATCGCCTCGCGGTTCTTCTGCACCTGCGCCTCGGGCATGCCGTATTTCTTGGCGATGTGCTCGTTGGTGTCCTCGCCCTCGGGCGCCATCTGCGGGTTCAGCTCGAACGGCTGGAAGTGCAGCGTCACGGGCACTTCGGGGCCCAGGCGTTCCAGCGCGGTCTCGAGCGAGGCGAGGCCGATGGCGCACCAGGGGCAGGAGACGTCGGAGACGAAATCGATCTTCATGGCAAGTGCGCGGCGCGCGGTGGGAGTGTCGGCGCAGTCTAGGACGAACCGGCATTCGGCGCGCGCGTGCGGGTATCGCTCGCGCGCGGCCGGCAGACGGCGTGAGCTCGCGCCGCACCATTGGCGCGGCCCTGGGTTAAGCTGCGCGCGGGCCCGCCGGGCCTGTCGCCACGGATCGCCAGACCTTGCCCCTCCTCTTCGCCTGCCTGCTGCTCGCCATCGCCGCCTACGTCGTCCTCGAGCGGCGGAGCCACTCACGCCTGAAGGCCGCGTGCAGCGCGGCGTTCGAACACGCCTACGCGGCGACGTCGCCCAAGCCGGACTTCGAGATGAGCTACTCGTACGGCGAGCCCGTGTTCCAGGTGATGTTCGCCGCCAGGGACGACATGCAGGCCGCCGCCGCGGCGAACGCCGCGTTCCTGCGTGCCATCGACGAGCTGTGCAAGGATCGCGGCCGCAAGCGCCGGTTCAAGGCGGAGCGCGCGGTGTTCTTCCAGCATCCGTCCGGGGACGAGCCGCAGGTGACGCATTGCTGCGCGACGATGCGGGCGCAGGTCGATCGCAGCATCGCGTACTCGCCGGATGCAAGGAGCTACGGCCTGAAGACGTCGAGGGTCGGCACGCCGCCGCTGGCGATCGCGCATTGCCCGTGGTGCGGCTCGGACCTGCCGCCCGAGACCCCGACCTCCGCCTGACGCTCAGACGAAATCGCGCACCCGGTAGTACGTCATCCCGACGGCCTGCATCAGCCCGCCGACTGCCTCGCCGCCGGGGAACGGCGGGTTGACGATGGGCGCGAACCAGTCGAGCTCGTCGGACTTCGCGAGCATCTTGTCGGTCACCACCTTGGCCGCGACGCGCGTCGGCACCAGGCCGTGGCCGCAGAAGCCCTGGGCCCAGAACACGCGCCCGTGGCGCTGGCCCCAGTCGGGCATGCGGCGCATCGTGATGTCGATGTGGCCGCCCCAGGCGTAGTCCATCTGCACGTGGGCGAGCTGCGGGAACACGCGCGAGATGTTGCGCTTCATCGCCTGCGCGAGATTGGCCGGCGTGCCGCCGAGATAGGTGCACTTGCCGCCGAACAGCAGGCGGTGGTCCGCCGTCATGCGGAAGTATTCGAGGATGAACTGGTTGTCGTAGACCGCGTGGTTGTGCGGGATCAGGCTGCGCGCCATCGCCTCGCCCAGTGGCGCGGTCGTGCCGATGAAGGTGCCCACGGGCAGCGTGCGCGACGCCAGCTTGGGATCGAGCTTGTCGACGTAGGCGTTGGCCGCCAGCACGAGCTGGTTGCAGCGCACCACGTGCGGGCCGACGTTGACCTCGATGTGGTCCGCCTTCTCGACGTAGCCGTCGGCCTTGCTGTTCTCGTAGATGGGCACGCCCAGGCCCTCGACCGCGCGCGCCAGCCCCAGCACGTACTTCAGCGGATGGATGTGGCAGCCCTCGGGATCGATGATGCCGGCCTGGAAGCGCGGCGAGGCGATGTACTTCGGCAGGTCCTTCTTCCCGACGAGCTGCAGCTTGTCGTAGCCCCACTCGTTGACGCACTCCTCGATCCAGTCGGTGAGGTCGCCGACGCGGCGCTTGAGCACGGCGACTTCGAGATGGCCCTGCACCAGGTCGCAGTCGATGCGGTGCTCGGCCATGATGCCGCGGATGTCGGCCACGGCCTCGCGCGACGCGTCGAACATGCGCTTGGCGCGCTCCTGTCCCATCACGCCCTTCAGGCGCTGCATGCCGCACGGAAAGCCGATGATCATCTGGCCGCCGTTGCGGCCCGATGCGCCCCAGCCCACGCGGCTCGCCTCGACGATCGCGACGCGCTTGCCGGCCTTGGCCAGCTCCATCGCGCTGTACAGGCCGAAGAAGCCGGCGCCGACGACGCAGACGTCGACGTCCAGGTTCTGCTGCAGCGACGGGCGGATCGATTGCAGGTGGCGCGACGAGGCCGCGTAGTACGAATCGATGTAGTCGGGGTCGGAACGGAACATGGAATTCTCTTCGGAAACAGGGATGCGGAAACGTCAGGCGAGCTCGATCAGGTGCACGAGATCCCAGTGGTGGCGCGGGTCGGCGGTGGCGTTGCGCTCGGCGCTCTCGTGGCGCTTCAACGCGGCGAACAGGTCGACCAGCGGATCGCCGAACAGCTCGCGCATCAGCGCGCTGGCCTCGAGCGCGTCGCAGGCCTCGGGCAGCGTGCGCGGCAGCGCGACGCCGGCCGACTCGCCCGCGGGCGCCAGGCCCTGCTCGATGCCGGCCAGGCCCATGCCCAGCGTCGCGGCGACGATCAGGTACGGGTTCGCGTCGCCGCCCGGCAGGCGGTTCTCGATGCGGCGGTTCTGCGCGCTGGACTGCGGGATGCGGAACGCGACGCCGCGATCGTCGCGGCCCCAGCTCGCCGACGACGGCGAGGCGTTGGACAGGCGGATGCGATCGAACGCCATGTCGTGCGGCGCGAAGAACGCCATCGCTGCGTCGCCGTGGCGCTGCAGGCCGCCGATGAAGGCGCCGAGGGCCTCACGGTCGCGGCCGTCCGGATGCGCAAAGGCGTTCGTGTGCGCGCCGGCAACCTCGGGGCTTTCGCCGGCGAGCGCTCGGCGGCTTCGGAGCGAGCCTGCGTGAGCCCCTTGGGGGCGGGGAGCGAAGCGAGCCGGGCTGTCATGAACGCTGAAGTGCCAGTGCATGCCGGTGCCGGGCTGGTCGAGGAAGGGCTTGGGCGCGAACGTCGCGAGGAAGCCGAAGCGCGCGGCCACCTGGCGCGCGAGGCGCTTGAAGCGGAACACCGCGTCGGCCTGCGCCAGCGGCTCGCCGGGCATGAAGTTGACCTCGTACTGCGAGTACGCCGCCTCGTGCGCGTGGCCGCAGACGGGAATGCCCTGCAGGTGGCAGGCGGCGAACAGCGCGTCGAAGTAGTCGGCGAAATGGCCCGTGCGTTCCAGCGAATAGGCTTCGCAGGCGCGCTCGCGTGCGGGTGCGCCCTCGCGTGCCGCGGGCGCGTGCAGGGCGACCTGGCCGTCGATGTCGCGGCGGTCGACGAGGAACAGCTCCAGCTCCGGCGCGACGGTGGCGACGAGGCCGGCCTTGTCCAGGCGCGCCAGCACCCGGCGCAGCGCCGCGCGCGGCGACAGCTCGCTGGCGCAGATCGTGCGGCCGTAGCGTTCGGCGTGCAGCGGGCCGACCGGCTCGCAGATGACGGCGCCCGTGCCCTTGCGGCCCGGCTGCGGGCACAGCGTCGCGAGGTCGGGCACCAGGTCGACGTCGAGATAGGACGCCGGCAGCAGCGGGCCGAACACGGCCTCCGGCTCGCCGGCGGTCAGCGTCAGGCCGAACACCACCGACGGCAGGCGGCAGCCGGCCATGCCGACGAAATCCCGGTGGCCGACGGACTTGCCGCGCGCCACCGACGTGAAGTCGCCGACGGCGCACTCGACGGCCGTCACGGGCACGCCGCCCAGCGCGTCGGAGAGCTGGATCAGCGCGGCGCGCACGGCGTCGCGGTCGGGCGCGACGAGCGCCGTGGCAGGGGTGAAGGCGGTCGGGGCGTTCATGGAGCACAGCTTAGCGGCCGAGTGGCCCAGCCGGAAGGGCCACTTGGCGGCGCATCGAGTGGGCCACTTCGCTGGCAGAAAGCGTACGATGCGCGCATCGCCATGCCATCGACCAGCCCGCCCACCGCCGCCAACGCCCGCGCCGACGCGCTCGTCGACTGGCTGCAGCACGCGTGGGCGCACCCGGCCGCCGACGAGAGCCAACTGCCGATAGGCGCACGCCTGACGCAGATGATCCGGCGCGCCATCCTCGACCGCGTCGTGCCGCCCGCGCACCGGCTGCCTTCCACGCGCGTCCTCGCGCAGGCGCTGCGCATCGCGCGCAACACGGTCGTGCCGGTCTACGAGCAGCTGCGGGCCGAGGGCTTCGTCGTCGCGGGACAGGGCTCGGGCACCTATGTCTGCCGCATCGCCCCCGACGCCTTGCCCGTCGCGGCAGGGCCGATGCATGCCATCGAACAACGCACGGCCGCGCCGCTCGGCTTCTCGCGCCGCGGCCGCCGCTATCACAGCCATCCGCTGCACGAGTTCTGGACGCGCCAGCCGTTCTGCCCCGGCCAGTTCGACTTCGCGCTGTTCCCGCACCGACTTTGGAACCGGCTGCAGCAACGCCAGCTGCGTCGCGCCGATCCGGTGCAGCTCGAACAGGGCGAGCCCGGCGGCGCGCCCGAGTTGCGTCAGGCCATCGCGGAGCACGTGCGCGCGACGCGCGGCGTGCGCTGCGCGCCCGACCAGGTGATCATCACCGACGGCACCGGCGAATCGATCGACCTCGTCGCGCGCCTGATGTGCGACCCGGGCGACGCGGTGCTGCTGGAAGACCCGGGCTACTGGGCCGCGACGCAGGTGCTGTCCGACCACGGCCTGCGCCTGCAGCCGGTGCCCGTCGATGCGCACGGCCTGCCGGTGCCGGTGCTGCGCCAGGGCCGGCGCGCGCCGCGGCTCGCGTACCTCACGCCGTCCAACCAGTTCCCCACCGGCGGCGTGATGCCGCTGGCGCGCCGGCTGGAGTGGCTGCAGTTCGCGGCGCGCCACGACACCCTGCTGCTGGAGGACGACTACGACAGCGAGTACCGCTACCAGGGCGCGCCGTTCCCGTCGCTGCAGGGCCAGGACGGCGCCGGCCGCGTCATCTATCTCGGCACCTTCTCGAAGACCGTCTATCCGGGCATCCGCGTGGCCTTCCTCGTGGTGCCGCAGGGCCTGCAGCGCGTGTTCGCCGACGCCTCGGCCGACTTCTACCGCGACGGCGACCAGATCGTGCAGCAGGTGCTGGCCGACTTCATGCGCGAGGGCCACTACGCGGCGCACGTGCGCACGCTGCGCCGCGAGTACGCGCTGCGGCGCGACGCGATGCTGCATGCACTCCTCGAGGCGCTGCCCGGGGAGTTCGCGGCGCATCGCCTGAGCGTGGTGTCCGGCGCGCGCGGCGTGCACCTGACGCTCGCGCTGCCCGCGGACGTCGACGACCGCGCCGTCGCGCGCGCCGCCATCGCGCACGGCGTCACGGCGATCCCGCTGTCGGTCTACGCGATGCGCGTGGCGTGGCGCGGCCTCGTGCTGTCGTTCGCGGCGACGCCGGTCGCGCAGATCGCGCCGCTGGTTGCCGCCCTCGCGCCGGTGTTGCGCAACGCGCTGCATGCGCGCCGAGCGGTCGCTTCGTCACGGTCGAGCACGACATACCCCCACAAATAGTCAGTCGACCGAGGCGATCACAGCCTAGAATTTTTGCCTGGAGGTATTCACATGCACCGGCGCAAAGAATCGCCAGCGGACGCACTGCGATGACGATCGACGGCCGATCGCTGCTCGCGGTCGTGGCCGCGCTGTGCGTCGTGTTCAGCATCGTCGTGCTGGCGCTCGAACGCCGCCTGCGGCAACCGATGCCGGGACTGCGCCTGTGGGCCATCTCGAACCTGCTGCTCGGTGGCGCCGCCGCCGCGCACATGCTGCAGGGCCACGTGCCGCAGTGGGTGCCGGCCATCCTCGGCAACTGGGCGATGCTGATCGGACGCACGACCAGCGTCGCCGCGCTGCGCCAGTTCGACCGCCGCCCCGTGCCGCGCGCCTGGCTGGCCGTCGCCTGCGGCACGCTGATGCTGGCGATCGCTGCCACGCTGGTCGCCTGGCCCGATCCGCGGGCGCGGGCCATCGTCATGGTCGGCGGCATGGCGGTGCTCGCGGGCTGGGCAACCTACACGCTGGCGGTGAGCGCGCCGCTCAGCGTCAGCCGCGCGCTCACGATGGTGGGCCTGGGCGGCTGGGCGCTGGCCAACCTCTGGCGGCTGTGGACGACCGCGAACCTGCCGGAAGGCGCGTCCGTCCTCGACCTGCACGACCCGACCGTCGCCGCCTACATGGGCGCGCTGGTGATCATGGACGTGTTCTGCAACATCGGCTTCGTGCTGCTGATCACCGACCGCATGTACGAGTGGGTGCTGCAGCTCGCGCGCACCGACCATCTCACCGGCGCGCTGTCGCGCGGCGCGCTCTACACGCAGGCGCGGCGCGACCTGCAGCTCGCGCGCCGCCAGCGCACGCACACCGCGGCCTTCATCGTCGACATCGATCGCTTCAAGACGATCAACGACGGCCACGGCCATGCCGTCGGCGACGCCGTGCTGGTGCACGTGGCCCGGCACGGCCAGGCCGTCCTGCGCTGCACCGACCTGTTCGGGCGCTACGGCGGCGACGAATTCGTCGCCATCCTGCCCGAGACGGACCTGCTCACCGCCGCCGCCATCGCGGAGCGCCTGCGCGTGGCCGTCGGCGAGCCGACGCCGGGCGGGACCGCGTTGCCGTGCGGGCTGGGCAGCGTGACGATCAGCATCGGCGTCGCGGCCGTGATGCCCGGATGCGACTGCGTCGAGGACCTGATCGCGCAGGCCGACCAGGCGCTCTACACGGCCAAGCACGCGGGGCGCAACCGCACGCGCGTCGCCGACGAGGCGCCGGCGCCCGAGAACACGTCGCTGAGCCTGCTCAAGCGCCGCACCTGAAGCGGCAGGGCCGCCGCGTCGACGCGCGTCCAGTTCGCTCAGATCTGCACGCGCGTGCCCAGCTCGATGACCGAGTTGTTGGGCAGCCGGAAGAACTCCACCACGCTGCCGGCGTTGCGCGTCATCGCGGCGAACAGGCGCTCGCGCCAGTGCGCCATGCCGTCGCCGCGCGTGGGCACCACCACTTCGCGGCTCAGGAAGTAGCTGGTGCTGATCTCCTCGACGTCGAGGCCGTGCGGGCGGCACAGCGTCAGCGCCTGCGGGATGTCGGGCGTGTTCTTGAAGCCGTAGTTGACCGTGACGCGCCAGAAGCCGCGCGCCAGCGGCTCGACCTGCACGCGGTCGGCGAACGGGATCCACGGCACCTCGTGGAACTTGACCGTGAGGATGACGTTGGTCTCGTGCAGCACCTGGTTGTGCTTCAGGTTGTGCAGCAGCGCCTGCGGCACGGTGCCGACGTTGGCCACCGTGAAGACGGCGGTGCGCGGCGTGCGCACGATGTCGTCGGAGGCCAGTGCCGTGATGAACGGGATCAGGTCGGGATCGTCGCGGCGGATGCTATCGAGCAGCAGCTCGCGGCCGCGCTTCCACGTCGACATGATCGCGAACATCGCCATCGCCAGCATCAGCGGGAACCAGCCGCCGTGCAGGAACTTCAACGAGCACGCGGCCACGAGCAGGCCGTCCAGGAACATGAAGAAGCCGGTGGCGCACAACGCGATCCACAGCGGGAAGCCCCAGCCGTAGCGCACGACGAAGTAGGTGAGCGTGGTGTCGATCAGCATCGTCACAGTCACCGCGATGCCGTACGCCGCGGTGAGGGCCGACACGCTGCCGAAGCCGACGACCGCGCACACCACCGCCACCATCAGCGCCCAGTTGACGCGCGGCAGGTAGATCTGGCCGGCCTCGCGCACCGAGGTGTAGACGACCTCCATGCGCGGCAGGAAGCCGAGCTGGATCGCCTGCTTGGTCATCGAGAACGCGCCCGAGATCACCGCCTGCGACGCGATGACCGCCGCGATGGCCGCGAACGCCACCATCGGCAGCACCCAGGTCGACGGGAACAGGCGGAAGAACGGGTTGGCGATCGCGCCCGGATCGCGGATCAGCAGCGCGCCCTGCCCCATGTAGTTGAGCGCCAGCGCCGGCAGCACCATCGTGCTCCACGCGAGGCGGATCGGCGTCTTGCCGAAGTGGCCCATGTCGGCGTACAGCGCCTCGGCGCCGGTGAGCGCGAGCACGATGGCGCCGAGCGCGGCCAGCACGTGCCAGCCGCGATCCAGCAAGAAGTCGACGGCGTTGATCGGATTGAGCGCGGACAGGATCTCCGGCGCCTGCGCGATGTGCAGCGCACCGACGATCGCCAGGATGCCGAACCAGACCACGAGGATGGGCCCGAAGGCCTTGCCGAACGCACCCGTGCCGAAGCGCTGCGCCGAGAACAGCAGCACCAGGATCACCACCGACAGCGGCACGACGTAGGACTTGAGCGCGGGCGTGACGACCTCCAGGCCTTCGACCGCGCCCATCACGGTGACGGCCGGCGTGATGACGCTGTCGCCGAAGAACAGCGTGGCGCCGAGCATGCCCACCAGCATGATCAGCGTGCGCCGCTGCGGCGTGCTGCCGGCGGCCTTGGCCGCGAGCGCGGTCAGCGCCATCGCGCCGCCTTCGCCGTTGTTGTCGGCGCGCAGGATCAGGATCACGTACTTGAGCGTGACGACCAGCATCAGGCCCCAGAAGATCGTCGAGATCGCGCCGATCAGGTGGTGCGTGTCGAGCGGCACGCCGACGCCGGAGACCGGCACGAAGATCTCGTGCAGCGTGTAGAGCGGACTCGTGCCGATGTCGCCGTAGACGACGCCCAATGCGCCCAGCGTCATGGCTCCGAGGCCCGCGCCGCCTTGCTTGCTGCTCATGAAAACGTCTCTGCGGGGTCGAGCCGGCACTGTTGGTCGAGCGCGCATTTTGGCCCAAGCCCTCGCAATGCCGCCACCTCGGCGCGCGAATGCGTCGTTTCGGCGCCCGTTTCACGCGACGGGCCGTCTTCGCTACAGTGGCGGCTTCATCCAAGAGCTCGCCCATGCTGATCAACTGTGTCGCCTACGAGAACGGCAGCAAGCTCGCCGACATCCCGATCGCGGAGATCAGCGATTATCTGCGGCGCCCGGGCTGCTTCGTCTGGGTCGCGCTGAAGGATGCCACCGACGACGAACTGTCGACGATGCAGCGCGAGTTCGGCCTGCACGAGCTCGCCATCGAGGACGCGCGCCACGGCCATCAGCGGCCCAAGGTCGAGGAGTACGGCGACACGCTGTTCGCCGTGCTGCACACGGTGGAGATGACGGCCACCGACGAGATCGAGGTCGGCGAGCTCGACATCTTCGTCGGGCTGAACTTCGTGCTGTCGGTGCGCAACCGCAGCGGCCAGAACCTGCTCGCGGTGCGCGAACGTTCCGAGCGCGAGCCGCAGCTGATGCGCCACGGGCCCGCCTTCGTGTTCTACGCGCTGATGGACGCGGTGGTCGACCGCTACTTCCCGATCATCGACTCGCTCGAGACCGAGCTCGAGGCCGTCGAGGACCAGATCTTCGAGCCGGGCACCTCGCAGGCCAACATCCGGCGCCTGTACCAGCTCAAGCGCGACATCGGCATCGTGCGCCACGCGGTGACGCCGCTGATCGACGGCGTGCACAAGCTGTTCAGCGGCCGCGTGCCGGCCGTCTGCGAGAACAACCGCGAGTACTTCCGCGACGTCTTCGACCACCTGCTGCGCATGAACGGCTCGCTCGACAACCTGCGCGACACCATCGGCACCGCGATCCAGGTCAACCTCGCGATGGTGGCGATCGAGGAGTCGGTCGTGAACAAGCGCCTCGCGGCCTGGGCCGGCATCTTCGCGGTGATCAGCGCGTTCGCCGGCATCTGGGGCATGAACTTCAAGAACATGCCCGAGCTCGAGTGGCGCTACGGCTATCCGATGGCGCTGGGGACGATCACGATCGTGTGCGTGATCCTCTACCGGCAGTTCAAGAAATCCGGATGGCTTTGAGACGCTGAAGAAGACCTCGTCGCCAGCGGCCGACCGTCAGCAGTTCTCCTGCCCGACCGGCGAGCGCTCGGCCGCCCGGAGCGAGCCGGCCGAGCCCTCCGGGGGCGGGGAGCGGAGCGAGCCCAGGCCGTCATTCAGGCTCGTCCCGAGCTCGATCTCGACGCGGTCGCGGCCCTCCTGCTTGGCGCGGTACATCGCCTCGTCGGCGCGCTTGATGCCGTCGTTCAGGTCCTCGCCGCGATGCCATTCGGCGACGCCGAAGCTGCAGGTCACGCGCAGTTCCTCGGGCCAGGTCGCCGAGGCGATGCGTTCGCGCAGGCGCTCCGCGATCGCGCGGCCCTTGGCGCCCGGGGTGTCGCGGAACACGAGCAGGAACTCCTCGCCGCCCCAGCGCGCGAACAGGTCGTCGCGCTGCACGGCCGAGCGCACGAACTGCGCGAGGCCACGGATCACCTGGTCGCCGGTGTCGTGGCCGAGGCTGTCGTTGATGCGCTTGAAGTGGTCGATGTCGATGAACACGAGCGTCATCGGGAAGGTCTGCCCCTCGCCGAGGCGCACGATGCGCATCAGCTCGTCGGCCAGGCCTTTGCGATTGAGCGCGCCGGTGAGCGGATCGGTGCGCGCGATCTCGGCCAGGCTGCGCGTCTCGAGACGCAGCGATTCGTTGAGGCGTTGCAGCGAATGCTGGCTCGCGGCCGACAGGCGCAGCTCGTTGCGCTTGAGCAGGCTGTCGATGACCAGGTAGCCGAACACCGACAGCATCCACACGGCGATGATCCCGAGGCGGAACGTCGAGGTCGAAATCAGCTTGCCGGTGAGTTCGATGCGTTCGATGTGGATCGTGTGCAGGCCCGGCTCGACCCTCGGGCCCGTGGAGAACGCGATTCCCGTGACGTTGCGGAAGTCGGGTGCCTCGAGATCGAGCGTCATGGGGTGTTCGTCGATCCACCATTGCGCCACAGTGAGGCGGCTCAGCGGCACCTCGTAGCCCTGCGGATAGACGGACGGCTCGTAGGTCAGCTGATTGACCTTCTCGGACTCGGCGACACCGGGCTTCGAGTATGCCGAGTTGAAGTTGCGCATGTAGACGCGCACGCGCTGCTGCGCCTCCGGACCGGAAGCCGTGACCCACAGGCGCAGCGAATCGTAGCGGCTCAGGTCGATGCCCTTGGGCGCCTTGGCGAACTCCACCTGCAACTCGCAGAACGGCCATTCGTAGCCGGCGCGCAGGTCGCAGTCCAGGCCCAGCACGCTGCCGGCGTGGCTCACGCCGGCGCTGCTCCTGCCGCCCGGGTTGTCCCGGTCGTCGAGCGCGACGACTGGATACGGTGAGTGCGCGTCGATCACCATCGTCGAGGTCATGCCGAACTGGTTCCACAGCAGCGCAATGCCGGTGAGAGCGAGCAGGACGATCAGCAGGCGACGAAGAACGCGAGCATGCATGGCGGAAAGACGGTGGTGCGGGGAACGACGGTCAGAGGGACATCGGCAGTCCTGCCGCCGTCTTGAGGTCTCGCAGCGGGAACGTTACACGCGCATGTCGCGCAAACGGCGCCGCCTGCGCGCGAAAACGCCGGCAAACGCGCATTTGTGAACGCCGACTACCGGCGCGTCGCGCCGGCCCGGGTCTCAGCGGCGCAGCACGGGCGCCTCGAGCTCGTGGACGGCGCCGGCGCCGATCGACGCGCCGAAGCGCTTCGCGAGCCGCTCGGCCACGTTCTCCTGCAGCGTGTAGTCGATCACGTCCTCGGCCTTGACGACGTCGCGGGCCACGGAGTCGAGCGTGCCGAAGTGGTCCGCCAAGCCTTGCTTGACGGCGTCCTCGCCGTTCCAGAACAGGCCGGAGAACGTGTCGGGCGTCTCGTGCAGGCGCGCGCCGCGGCCTTCCTTGACGACGCCGATGAACTGCTGGTGGATCTGGTCGATCATCGCCTGCGCCAGCGCACGCTGCTCGGGCTTGAGCGGCGAGAACGGGTCGAGCATGCCCTTGTTGGCGCCGGCCGTGATCAGGCGGCGCTCGACGCCGAGCTTCTCCATCGTGCCGGTGAAGCCGAAGCCGTCCATCAGCACGCCGATGGAGCCGACGATGCTGGCCTTGTCGACGAAGATCTCGTCGGCGCCCACCGCCATGTAGTACGCGCCGGACGCGCAGACTTCCTCGCACACCGCGTAGATCTTCTTGTGGTGCAGGGCCTTCAGGCGCTTGATCTCGTCGTAGACGATGCCGGCCTGCACAGGGCTGCCGCCGGGCGAGTTGATGCGCATCACGACGGCGACCGCGTTCTTCTCCTCGAACGCGCTGCGCAGCGCGGAGATGATGTTCTCGGCGCTGGCGTCGCCCTCGGACGCGATCTCGCCGCGGATCTCCACCAGCGCCGTGTGCGGCCCGTTGGGCGCGCTCGCCTTGCCGCGCTGCGACGACACCAGCCCCCACACGATGGCCAGCGCCAGCAGGAACCACGCGATGCGGCTGAACAGCCGCCAGCGGCGTTCGTTGCGCCGGTCGCGCATCAGCTCGCCGGTGACCTGGGCCAGCACCAGCTCCAGCCGGGACAGGTCGGCATTGACGTTCAGCGTCGCGGGCGCGGGCGCGGCAGCGGGCACGGGAGCAGGCGCGGGCGGCCCTTCCGGCAACGGCGGCGTCTGCGTGGGTTCGAATTCGTTGGTCATGGGATGTGGCGTGGTTTCAGGCAGGATTGTCGAACACGACGGGGCCGATGTCCGGGCTGGGCATCCAATAAACCTGGCCATCGCGTTCGATGACGGCCACGGGCATCAGGCGCGCGCCCGCGCACGGGCCCGCGATGCAGCGGCCGGTGGTGGGCTCGTAGACGGCGCCGTGCATCGAGCACAGGATGAAGCGACGCTCGTCGTCGAGGAACTCGCCGGGCCGCCAGTCCATCTCGGTGGGCACGTGGGCGCAGCGGTTCATGTAGGCGACGACGCGGCCCTCGAAGCGCAGCACGAACGCGCGCGCCGGGCGGCGCCACAGCAGCACGTCGAAGACGACGGCCTTGCCGGACTCCTCCAGCTCGGCGCTCGCGCACAGAGGCAGCGCACCATCCGGCAGTTCAGGCATGTTCTTCGAGCCACGCGGCCAGTTCGCCGACGGTCTTGGCGACGACCAGCGGCGAATGCGTCGCGAACTCGGACGGCTGATGTGCGCCGTAGGCGACCGCGATGCTGGGCGTGCCGGCATTGGCCGCCAATTGCAGGTCGTGCGTGGTGTCGCCGATCATCAGCGTGCGCTCGGGGTCGGTGCCGAACTGGCGCATCAGCTCGTTGAGCATCAGCGGATCCGGCTTGGAGCGCGTCTCGTCGGCGGTGCGCGTGCCGTCGAACAGGCCCTTCAGCTCCACCGTGTGCAGCGCCTCGTCGAGCCCGACCCGGCTCTTGCCGGTGGCCACCGCGAGCCAGTGATGGCGCCGCTTCAGCGCGTGCAGCATCTCCAGCACGCCCGGGAACAGCGTGAGGTCGTGCTGGCGCGCGAAGTAGTGGAAGCGGTAGCGGTCGACCATCTGCGGGATCTGTTCCTGCGTGATCGACGGCACCGCGTGCTCCATCGCCGAGCGCAGGCTCAGGCCGATCACCCACGACGCGCGTTCGTCGTCGGGCACCGGCAGCCCGAGGTCGCGGCACGCGGCCTGGATGCTGTGGACGATCAGCGCGGTGGAGTCGAACAGCGTGCCGTCCCAGTCGAAGACGACGAGGTCGAAGCGGCGCGGGCGGTCGGGGGATTCGGTCATGTCTGTCTCGCAAGTGCGGCCACGAGCGCGGCGCACTCGGGCGGCAACGGCGCCACGAGCTCGAGGCGGGCGCCGCTGGCGGGATGGTCGAAGGCGAGCTGGCGGGCGTGCAGGAACATGCGCTCGAAGCGCACGCCCGCCACCGCCTCGCCGCGCGCGTAGCGGCGGTTGAGCGCGAAGTCGCCGTACTTGTCGTCGCCGACGATCACGTGCCCGGAATGCTGCAGGTGGACGCGGATCTGGTGCGTGCGGCCGGTCTTGATCGTGACGTCCAGCAGCGTGGCGTCGGCGAACTGCTGCGCGATGCGTACCAGCGAGATCGAGCGCTGGCCGTCGGGATGGTCGTCGGCGACCGGGAACACGCGCCGCTCGCCGCCGCCGTCCTCGGTCTTGTGCAGCGCGACGTCGATCACCTTCAACTTGGCCGGCCAGCGGCCCACCACCAGCGCGGCGTAGGTCTTGCCGGTCTCGCGGGCGCGGAACTGCTCCTGCAGCGCCAGCAGCGCGCTGCGCTTCTTGGCCAGCAGCAGGATGCCCGAGGTCTCGCGGTCGAGGCGGTGCACCAGCTCGAGGTATTTCTGCTCGGGCCGCGCGCGCCGCAACTGCTCGATGACGCCGAAGCTGACGCCCGAGCCGCCGTGCACGGCCGTGCCGGACGGCTTGTCGATGGCGATCAGGTGCTCGTCCTCGAACAGGATCGGGAACTCGCGCGGCGGCGCCGCATCGGCGGGCAGCGCGGGCGCGCTCATGCGCACCGGCGGCACGCGCACGACGTCGCCGCCGGCGAGCTTGGTGTCGGCGGACGCGCGGCCCTTGTTCACGCGCACCTCGCCGGAACGGATGATCCGGTAGACGTGCGTCTTGGGCACGCCCTTCAATTCGCGCAGCAGGAAGTTGTCGAGGCGCTGGCCGTCGAACTCGGCGTCGACGGTGACGCTGCGCACGGCCGGCGCGGCCTCGACGACGGGCTCCGGCGCAGGCGTGGCGACAGGCGCGGGCTTGACGCGAACGGCGCTCGCGGCGGGGCGTGGACGCGGCTTCGCGCCGGCGGCCGCAGCGGCCTTGGCTTGGGCCGTCCCCTTCGCTTTATTGGCGCCGCGGGCCGGAGTTTGAGCCGGCTTGCGTTTCGCCTCTATAATTGGCCGGACCACGTTAGCGACATAAGTTCTTGATTTTTCAGAGTTTACCCGGGTAATCCGCGGGTCGGCCCTTTAAAACTCGACAACGGTTTGCGCTGCCATGGCGCCAAGTATCGAAAGATAGGCGGCAAATCAGGTGATGCAACGCGCTCGGCGCCTCGGCAGGCCGGTGACCACGAAGTGGCCCGGCGGCCGAATGCAAGGACGCGGAAGAGCAACGACTAATGAACCGACCTGCATTCAACTCAGGCTGGAGATAAAGGTTTTCCAAGGTCGCCAGACGCCTTCCCCTCAACGGGAAAAGCAGCTGGCAGCCGGTGTCAGATCCTTTGCATTCGCAAACGCATGGCGTTCGTTTCCCACCCCCACCCGACCCCGCCCCGCTGCGCGGGCGAGACCGCACGGCCCCGGCCGGCACCCAGCGCATTTCCGCGCTGCGCCGCCACCGCCCTGCCCTCGCTCCGTGCCCGGGGCCGTCTGGTGCGCGGATCTGCAGGAGCGGCCGCGGCCGTGACCGCAGGTAGTCTTCGGGAAACATCCGGCGCCCTGCACCGCGAGGCAAGAGCCTGACACCCAAGCGCCAACGCTGTCCACGTCGACCGCCTCCTCGAGGCACGACGGGCAGTCCAGGGCGGTTCCTTCCATCGGTTCAGATTTCGTTTCTCGTGCATCGTTAACGCGCTTCGGAGGCCTCAGTCGACATCGGCCCGCAAGAAGCGCAGTGAGACGACAGTCTCGCGTCGGCCATCGGCCGCGCGGGGCGAAGAAGGAGTGCACGTGAAACGCATGCTGATCAATGCGACCCAGCCGGAAGAACGCCGGCTGGCGATCGTCGATGGACAGAAGCTGCTCGATTTCGAAAACGAGATCGAAGGGCGCGAACAGCGCAAGGGCAATATCTACAAGGCGGTCGTGACGCGCGTCGAGCCGTCGCTCGAAGCCTGTTTCGTCGACTACGGCGAGGATCGCCACGGTTTCCTGCCGTTCAAGGAAATCTCGCGTCAATATTTCCGCGAAGGCGTCGACGTCAAGTCCGCCCGCATCCAGGACGCCATCCGCGACGGCCAGGAACTGCTGGTGCAGGTCGAGAAGGAAGAGCGCGGCAACAAGGGCGCGGCGCTGACGACCTTCGTGTCGCTCGCCGGCCGCTACCTGGTGCTGATGCCCAACAACCCGCGCGGCGGCGGCGTCAGCCGTCGCATCGAGGGCGAAGACCGCGAAGAGCTGAAGGAAAACCTCGACCAGCTCGAGTACCCGAAGGGCATGAGCCTGATCGCGCGCACCGCCGGCATCGGCCGCAGCGCGCCCGAGCTGCAGTGGGACCTGAACTACATGCTCAAGCTGTGGGACGCCATCGACGGCGCCTCCAAGTCGGGCAAGGGCGCATTCCTGATCTACCAGGAATCGTCGCTGGTCATCCGCGCCATCCGCGACTACTTCACCGCCGACATCGGCGAGATCCTGATCGACACGGACGACATCTTCGAGCAGGCGCAGCAGTTCATGAACCACGTGATGCCGGAGACGGCCAATCGCGTGAAGCGCTACCGCGACGACGCGGCGCTGTTCAGCCGCTTCCAGATCGAGCACCAGATCGAGACCGCGTTCTCGCGCACGGTCAACCTGCCGGCCGGCGGCGCGATCGTGATCGACCACACCGAGGCGCTGGTGTCGATCGACGTCAACTCCGCGCGCGCCACGCGCGGCGGCGACATTGAGGAGACGGCCACCCGCACCAACCTCGAAGCCGCCGATGAAATCGCGCGCCAGATGCGCCTGCGCGACCTCGGCGGCCTGATCGTCGTCGACTTCATCGACATGGAAGAGTCGAAGAACCGCCGAGAAGTGGAACAACGCCTGCGCGACGCGCTGCGCTTCGACCGCGCCCGCGTGCAGTTCTCGTCCATCAGCAAGTTCGGCCTGCTCGAACTGAGCCGCCAGCGCCTGCGCCCGGCGCTGAGCGAAGGCAGCCACATCACCTGCCCGCGCTGCAACGGCACGGGCCACATCCGCGACACCGAATCGTCCGCTCTGCAGATCCTGCGCATCATCCAGGAAGAGTCGATGAAGGAAAACACGGCCGCCGTGCACGTGCAGGTGCCGGTGGAAGTGGTGTCGTTCCTGCTCAACGAGAAGCGCAGCGAGATCACCAAGATCGAGCTGAAGCAGCGCACCACCGTGCTGCTGGTGCCCAACAAGCACCTCGAGACGCCGAACTACAAGCTCGAGCGACTGCGCCACGACGACGTGCGCCTGGAGAACCTGCAGGCCAGCTACACGATGATCGAGGAGCCGCAGGACGAGGTCGCGATCACGCGCCGCGACAAGGCCAAGGCCAAGCAGGAGCCGGTCATCAAGGGCGTGCTGCCCGACCAGCCGGCCCCGCCGGCACCGGCGCCCGCGCCGGTCGCCGCACCGGTGGCGCAAGCGGCTCCGGCCGCGCGCGCACCGCGTCCGACCGCCGCTCCCGCTCCCGCGCCGGCTCCGGCCGCCGGTGGTTTCTTCGGCTGGATCAAGAGCCTGTTCGGCGCCGCCCCGGCCCCCGCGCCGGTGCCGGCTCCGGCGCCCGCGACGGCCGCTCCGGCCGCGCGTTCGGGCGAAGCCCGCGACGGCAACCGTGACGGCCGCGGCCGCGACGACAAGCGTCGCGGCGGCCGCGGCGGCGAAGGCCGCGGCGATCGTGGCAGCCGTGGCGCGGAAGGCCGCGGCGGCGAACGCAAGTCCGGCGAAGGCCGTCCGCCGCGCGACGAATCGCGCCGCAACGAACGAGGCGATCGCGGCGAGCGTCCGCGCGAGACCGTGGCCGAGAGCGGCGAGGCGCGTCCGGAAGGCCGCGGCGGTCGCCGTGGCGAGCCGCGCGTCGACGGCGCACCCCGTGAAGGTGGCCGCGAAGGCGGTCGCCGCGAGCGCGCGCCGCGCGAAGATCGTCCGGCGCAGGTCGACGGCGCCGAGGGCATGACGGCCGAGGCCGCACCGCAGCGTGACCGCAGCGAACGCGCCGAACGTGGCGAGCGCGGCGGCCGCCGTCCGGCCCCTGCGCCGGTGGCCGAAGCGAGCGAAGCTCCGACCTACGGTGAACTGGGCGCGCAAGGCGAGCTGACCGACACCCCGCCTGGCGCCGCGGTGCTCGAAGGCGGTGTGTCCGGCGACGGCACGCCTGCGGCCGATGGCGAGCGCGACGGTCGTCGTCGTCGCCGTCGTCGTGGCGGTCGTGGTCGTGAAGACGGCACCGCGGAAGGCGCTGTCGACGGCGAGAGCGGCGAAGCTCCTGCAGAAGGCGAGCTCGCGGCCGAAGGCGCCGAAGGCGTCTCCGCGACCGAAGGCGAAAGCCCGGCCGACGGCGAAGGCGGCACCCGTCGCCGTGGCCGCGGACGCGATCGCAATCGCGGCCCGCGCCGCGAGGACGGCGTCGGCGACACCAGCGGCGAGACCGCCACCGAAGGCCTGCCCGGCAACGCCGCGCTGACCGAGGCGGCCGGCGTTGCCGAACCCGCGCTCGCGCCCGCGCTGGCCGACGACGTGGCGCCGCGCCGCGAACGCGGCGATCGTGGCGAGCACTCGGAAGTGACGGCCCCGGCCGAAGCCGCCGAGGCCGACGAGGCGCCCGCGCGCGTCGCGGTGCCGTTCGAATCGCGCGCCTTCGCGGCGCCGGTCCAGGCTCCGGCGCCCGCGCCGGTGGCCGCGGCTCCGGCCGCGCCCGTGGCGCCGGTCGCCGCGGTCGTGCCGAAGTTCGACCTGCCCGTCTCCGACCTGAACTCGCTCGCGGGTTCGGCCGGGCTGGAGTGGGTGCACTCGAACGCCGACAGCGTGCGCGCGGCCCAGGAGGCGATCGCCAATGCGCCCAAGCCCGTGCACGTGCCGCGCGAGCGTCCGCCCGCGGTCGTGATCGACGAAGGCCCGCTGGTGCTGGTCGAGACCCGCAAGGATCTCAGCCAGATCAAGCTGCCGTTCGACACGCAGCCCGCCGCGCAGGCGCCCGGCTTGCCGGAGTAAGGCATGACCCACCTGCCTCCCCTGCCCGCCCGCCGCCATGCGTTGAAACCGCGGCGGCGTCCAGCAGGGGCGGCAGTCCTTGCCGCCGCACTGCTGCTGTCGCTGGCAGCCTGCAAGGACGTCGACACCGGCCCGATGACGCCGGCCGGTGCCGCGCTGGTGGCCTCGGCGCCCGAGGTCGCGGCCACGCGCGTGCCGGCGCCGCCGATGATCCAGCAGGTCAGCACGCCCGCCACCAAGCCGGGCCCGGCAACCGGCGATCTCGCCGCGGTCGACGCCCAGCTGGAGACGACGCTGAACAATGCGTCCGCCTGCACGGCCGACACCGAATGCCATTCGGTGGCGGTCGGCTCCAAGGGTTGCGGCGGGCCGGCCGGCTACCGCGCGTACTCCAGCAAGACGGTCAGCACCGAGAGCGTCGAGGCGCAAGCCGCGCACGAGCGCGAGGTGGCTGCGCAGGCGGTGCGCGATTCGCACCGGGTCTCGCCCTGCTTCATGCTGGCCGACCCGGGCGCGCGTTGCCAGCAGAACAAGTGCGTGACCGGCCGCCCGTCGACGAGCTGACTGGCCGCCTGTTCATCGAAAGCCGCGACCCGCGAGGGCTCGCGGCTTTTTTCATTGCCGACCGGCGCGGCCGCCTACAGACGGTCCAGCGCGCGCAGGTAGGCGGGATCGCGCATCAGGTCGTCCCAGGCGAGCGGCTCGGTCTGCGGCAGCAGGTCCAGGCGGCGCCGTTCCGCCGCGCCGTCCGGCGCCCAGGTGCCGTCCGCGCGCGCCTGGACGAGGCCGTCCAGCAGGTCGTCCAGCGGCTTGCCCTTGCCCACGCTCTGGTTGCACAGCAGCACCAGGTCGCAGCCGGCGTTCATCGCCAGCGCGGCCGCCTCGGCGTAGCCCAGCGTGCGGCCGGCCAGCGTGCGTGCGCCGGCCATGCTCAGGTCGTCGCTGAAGATCGCGCCGGTGAAGCCCAGGCGCCCGCGCAGGATGTCCTGCAGCCAGCGCGGCGAAAAGCCGGCCGGCTTGTCGTCGACGTCGGGATAGACCACATGCGCCGGCATCACGCTGGCCAGCGAGGTCGACAGCCATTCGTACGGCCGCGCGTCGTCCAGCAGGATCTCGGCCAGCGGCCGCGAGTCGACGGGCAGGTCGACATGGCTGTCGGCCGCGACGAACCCGTGGCCGGGGAAGTGCTTGCCGCAGTTGGCCATGCCGGCCTGGCGCATGCCCAGCATCAGGCTCTTGGCCAGCAACGTGACGATGCGGGCGTCGCGATGGAACGAGCGGTCACCGATGACCGCGCTGCGGCCGAAGTGCAGGTCCAGCACCGGGGCGAAGCTCAGGTCGACGCCGCACGAGCGCAGCTCCGTCGCCATCACGAAGCCGGCGGCCGTGGCCGCGTCGGTGGCGGCCATCGCGCCGTCGCCCGCGGGGCCGGCGCCGTCGTCCATCCAGCGCTTGCCGTAGACGTCCATCGCCGGCAGGTGCGTGAAGCCGTCGGTGCGGAAGCGCTGCACGCGGCCGCCTTCGTGGTCGACGCAGACCAGCAGGTCGGGCCGGATCGCCTTCATCTCGGCCACCAGCTCGGTCACCTGCCGGCGGTTGACCCAGTTGCGGCCGAACAGGATCGCGCCGCCGGTCAGCGGATGCGCGAGGCGGCGCCTGTCATCGGCGCTCAGCGCGGTGCCGGCGACGTCGAGGATGACGGGCGCGTGATCGTCGAAACGCACGTCGGGCAGCAGGTCGAGCGGCTCGGTGAACTGCTCGACGATGCGGGCCTCGCCGGAGGGCTTGGGCGTCTTGGCGGTCTTCTTGATCTTGCTGGCCATCGGAGTGTCAGGGTTGGGTAGCGGTGGCAGCGAGGTTGGCGGCGGTCTCGACCACCACGAACGAGGCCACGTAGTCGGTCTCGTCGGTGACGGTCACGTGCGCGACCAGGTTGCGCTCGGCGAACCAGGCCGCGAGCTCGCCGTGCAGGCGGACGAACGGCTTGCCGGAACGCTCGTTGAGGATCTCGCAGCTGCGCCAGGTCATCGGCATGTGCAGCCCCATGCCGACGGCCTTGGAGAACGCCTCCTTGGCCGAGAAGCGCGTGGCGAGAAAGCGGATGCCCCGGCTGTCGACCTTGGCGCGCCGCGCGTGGAACACCTTCAGTTCGTCAGGGCCCAGCACCTTCTCGGCGAAGCGGTCGCCCTTGCGCGCGAGCGTGGCCGTGATGCGGCGCACGTCGCACAGGTCCGTGCCGATGCCATAGATCACGCGAGCGACTCCGCGGATTCGGCATCGACGATCGCGCGCAGATACCGGTGCACCGTATCGCCCAGGCCGAATTCGAGCGCGTCGGCGACCAGCGCGTGGCCGATCGAGACCTCGTCGACGCCGGGCACGGCGCGGATGAAGTCGGTGAGGTTGGCCAGGCTCAGGTCATGGCCCGCGTTGATGCCCAGGCCGAGCGCGAGCGCGGCCTCGGCCGTGCGCGTGAACCGGGCCAGCACCTCGGCCTGGCGCGGCGTGCCGTGCGCGCTGGCGTAGGTCTCGGTGTAGAGCTCGATGCGGTCGGCGCCCAGCTCGCGCACGGCGGCCATGGCCTCGGGGATCGGATCCATGAACAGGCTCACGCGCACGCCGAGTGAGTGGCATTCCTCGACCAGCGGACGCAGTCTGTCGGCGTCCTTGGCGACGTCCCAGCCGTGGTCGGACGTGAACTGGTCTTCGCTGTCCGGCACGAACGTCGCCTGGTGCGGGCGCACCTCGCGGATGAAGGCCATCAGGTTCTGCGTCGGGTTGCCCTCGATGTTGTACTCGGCCTCGGGCCAGGCCTTCAGCAGCGCCGCGAGCTCGTGCACGTCGCCGGCGCGGATGTGGCGCTCGTCGGGCCGCGGGTGCACCGTGATGCCTTGCGCGCCCGCCTGCAGGCACAGCGTGGCCGCGCGCGCGACGCTCGGGATGCCCAGGTGGCGCGTGTTGCGCAGGTGGGCCACCTTGTTGACGTTGACCGACAGCGCGCAGCGATGCGGGCGGACGATCTGTTCGGGAGCGACGAGCGGGTTCATGCGATGTCTTTCGTGTTCAGCGCGTGCCGATCAACCTAGGGAAGCGAGGGTCACCACCCGAGCCTAACCGAGCTCCCCCTCGGGGGGCAGCGACGGGAGGAGCGAGGGGGTCAACCGTTTTGCATCACGCATGACGTCGCGCGTGCGCAGCGACGGCGAACCGAGATGATAGTGAACCAGCGCGCGTAGCACCGGCTTCAGGCGATCGAGCCGCGTCGCGCAGGCCACGTGCAGCGCGCCGAGGTTGTTGTCGCGCAGCGCGGCGTCGATCTCCAGCAGGTCGGCACCGGGCAACCGGGCGGCCGGCAGCGCGGGATCGGCGTCGACGACGCCGCGATCGCCCAGCCATTGGTACGGCGCGTCGGCCTCCAGCCGTTGCTGCGTGGCGGTGACGCGGTCGAGCTCGGGCAGCAGGCCGATCGCCTTCAGCAGCACCAGCTCGAACGCGCGCAGGCCGATCTGCTCGGCGAAGTCGTCGGACGTCGCGAGGCTGCGCAGCGTCGCCGCGTAGGCGTCGAACAGCATCGGATGCGCGTCGCCGCGCGCGAGCAGCTTCATCAGCAGCTCGTTGAGGTAGAAGCCCGCGAACAGGCGCGCCGGCGGCAGCACGGGCGTCGCGTCGAGGCCGGCCCATTCGGCGCTGCGCAGCGTGACGACGTCGCCCTGCGCGTCCTCGGCCTGCTTGCCGATCGTCGCGGCGATGCGCTGGAACGGCAGCAGCACGCTGCGCAGCTGCGAGTACGGCCGCTTCGCACCCTTGGCGGCCACGGTGACGCGGCCCTTGCTGCGCGTGAACAGGTCGAGGATCAGGCTGGTCTCGCTCCAGTCGTAGCGATGGAGCACGTAGGCGTCGAGCGGCGCCGAAACTCGGCGAGCAGTGGCCACTGGCTAGCCGAGCCGCCGACGGGCCGCCCCTAGGCGGCAAGCGCCCCCGCGGGGGGCAGCGACCGAAGGAAGCGTGGGGGCTGCCATTTCTCTACTCGTAGCCGTAGGAGCGCAGATGTTCCTCGGAGTCCGCCCAACCCGAGCGCACCTTCACCCACACCTCGAGGAACACCTTGGCCTCCAGCAGCCGTTCGAGTTCCTGGCGCGACTCCGAGGCGATGCGCTTGAGCTGCAGCCCCTTGGCGCCGATCACCATGCCCTTGTGCGCGTCGCGCTCGACGATGATGGTCGCGGCGATGCGGCGCATCGTGCCTTCCTCGGCGAACTGGTCGATCACCACCGTCACGTTGTACGGCAGCTCGTCGCCGGTCAGGCGGAACAGCTTCTCGCGGATCACCTCGCTGACCAGGAAGCGCTCGCTGCGGTCGGTGAGCATCTCCGCGTCGTAGAACCACGGCTGCTCGGGCAGGTAGGGCTTCAACACGCCCAGCAGGCGCTCGATGTCGCTGGTGGAGTAGGCCGACATCGGGAAGAACTCGGCGAACGCGAACTTGTCCTGCATGGACTTCAGCCACGGCAGCAGGTCGCTGCGGCGATGCACCTCGTCGAGCTTGTTCGGGATCAGGATCACCGGCTTGCCCTTGGGCATCAGCTGCAGCGCCTTGGCGTCGTCCGCGCCGAACTTGCCGGCCTCGACCATGAACAGCACGATGTCGACGTCCGTCAGCACCGACACCACGGTCTTGTTGAGCGACTTGTTGAGCGCCGCCGAATGCTTGGTCTGGTAGCCGGGCGTGTCGACGAACACGAACTGCGCCGGGCCTTCGCTGCGCACGCCGGTGATGCGGTGGCGCGTGGTCTGCGCCTTGTTCGACGTGATGCTGATCTTCTGGCCGACCAGCGCGTTCAGCAGCGTCGACTTGCCGACGTTGGGCCGGCCGACGATGGCGACGAGCCCGCAGCGCTTCTTCTCGCCGTGCTCGTCGACCGCGGCCGACAGCATCGCGGCCATCGCGGCCTCGCTGAGCGGCGTCTCGATCGTGTCGCCGTCGTCGGCGAAGTCTTCGGACAGGTTCTCGGAGTCTTCGTCGCCTTCCGGCAACTCGTCTTCGGGCAGCTCGTCGGACGAGTCGTGGGGAGGTTTGATGTCAGGCACCGGAATGTCCTTTGCGGAGGGGCAGGTCGAGTTCGCCGGCCTTGATTCGATCGAGCAGTTGCTGTGCGGACGCCTGCTCCGCGGCGCGGCGCGACTTGCCGACGCCCGTGGCGCGCCACTGCAGCGAGGGGACGTCGCACTCGACCTCGAAGGTCTGCGCGTGCGCCTGGCCGTGCGTCGCCGAGATGCGGTAGGCCGGCACCGGCACGTGCCGCGCCTGCAGCCACTCCTGCAGCTCGGTCTTGGCGTCCTTGCGCCAGTTGTCGGTGGTCGTCGAGGTGATCGTCTCGCCGAACAGCCGCTTGACGAGCGCCTGCGCCGCCTCGAAGCCGCCGTCGATGCTCACCGCTCCGATCAGCGCCTCGACCGCGTCGGCGAGGATCGACGGCCGCGACGCGCCGCCACCGCGAGCCTCGCCCTCGGACAGCTTCAAGGCGTCCGGCAGCCCGAGCACCAGGGCGACCTTGTGCAGGCTGTCCTCGCGCACGAGGTGGGCGCGCACGCGCGTCAGATCGCCCTCGTCGGAGCCGGAGAAGCGGTCGAACAGCAGCCGCGAGACGGCCAGGTTCAGCACCGCGTCGCCCAGGAACTCGAGGCGCTCGTTGTGGTCGGCGCCGAAGCTGCGGTGCGTCAGGGCGCGCTCGAACAGCGCGCGCTCGGCGAACCGGTAGCCGAGTCGTTGCTCGACCAGCGCCGCCCCGCGGGCGGGCGTTGACGACGCGTTGCCGGACATGTTCAGCCTCAGGGCCCCTTGACGCCGCCGGAGCTGGCGGTGCCTGCGTATTTCACGAGGATATACACCGGTTCGACGATCGGGATCTCGACGTTGTAGGCGAACGAAGTGCGGAAGCCGCCGGTGTCGCCGATCGGCTGGATGTCCAGGTCCTTCGAGCTGATCGTATGGATCGAGTACTCGACCTCGGTGGTCTTCTCGAACGCCCCGCGGATCTCGGCCGCGCCGGACGGGTTGTTCTTCATGATCTGCGTGACCGCCTTGCGGATGGTCAGGTACTCGTTGACCGACGGGAAGATCCGCGCCGCCATCAGCATGAGGAAGCCGACGATGATCGCCAGGAACAGCAGGCTGATGAGGGACGCGCCGCGCTGGCGGGCGGGTAGCCGGGACGGGATCATGACGTGTGTGCCCTTGGTTCAACGCGCCGGCGTCTGCAACCGGCGCAGGATCAATGGAACGAGCCGATGCGACTCAGATCGTTGAAATTCATCCAGACGAAGAAGGCGCGTCCGACGATGTTCTCGTCGGGCACGAAGCCCCAGTAGCGGGAATCCTGCGAGTCGTCGCGATGGTCGCCCATCATGAAGTAGCTGTTCGGCGGCACGCGGCAGACCACGCCCTCGGCACTGTACTGGCAGTTGTCCTTGAACGGGAAGCCGTTGAACGGCTGCACGCCGGCCGGCGAATCGGCCTTGGTGAGGATCTGGTGCTTGACGCCCATCAGGTCCTCCTCGAAGGCCTGCTCGTACTGGCGGCGCTCATCCACGTAGTAGTCGGGCTCGGGCTTGGCCGGGATGGGCTGGCCGTTGATCTTGAGCTGCTTGTTCAGGTACGACACCTCGTCGCCCGGCAGGCCCACCACGCGCTTGATGTAGTCGACGCGCGGATCCATCGGGTAGTGGAACACCATCACGTCGCCGCGCTGCGGATCGTGGTTTGCGATGATCTTCTTGTTGATCACCGGCAGCCGGATGCCGTAGTGGAACTTGTTGACCAGGATCAGGTCGCCGACCTGCAGCGTCGGGATCATCGAGCCCGACGGGATCTTGAACGGCTCGAACAGGAAGCTGCGCAGCACGAAGACGACGGCGATGACCGGGAACAGGCCGGCGGTCCAGTCCAGCCACCACGGTTGCTGCAGCAGGCGGCCCTTGACGTCGTCGACGTCGCCATCCACCTTGATGCCCTGGCGCGTCAGCTCGGCGCGCCGCGCGGCCTCCGTCGTCTCGTACAGCGCGGCGGCCCGGCGGCGCCTGGGGGCGAAGTACAGGCGCTCGGCGAGCCAGTACGCGAAGGTGACGAGCGTCAGGAGCAGCAGCAGCAACGCGAAGTTGCCGATCCACTTGTCCATCAGCCAGCCGCCGAGATAGATCACCAAGGCGGCATACAGCGCGCCGGTCAATGCACTCATCGATTCAGTCGTCCACTTGGAGGATGGCGAGGAAAGCTTCCTGAGGCACTTCGACGGAGCCGATCTGCTTCATGCGCTTCTTGCCCGCCTTTTGTTTTTCGAGCAGCTTCTTCTTGCGGGACACGTCCCCGCCGTAGCATTTTGCCAGCACGTTCTTGCGCAGGGCCTTGATGTTCTCGCGGGCGATGATGTTCGCACCGATCGCGGCCTGGATCGCGACGTCGTATTGCTGGCGCGGAATCTGTTCGCGCATCTTCGCGGCGACGGCGCGGCCGCGGAACTGGCTCTGCACGCGGTGCACGATGATCGACAGCGCGTCGATGCGGTCGCCGTTGATCAGCAGATCCACCTTGACGACGTCCGACGCCCGGTATTCCTTGAACTCGTAGTCCATCGACGCGTAGCCGCGCGAGATGCTCTTCAACTTGTCGAAGAAATCGAGCACGATCTCGGCCAGCGGGATCTCGTACGTCAGCATCACCTGGCGGCCGTGGTAGGCCATGTTGAGCTGCACGCCGCGCTTCTGCACCGCCAGCGTGATCACCGGGCCGACGTAGTCCTGCGGCATGTACAGGTGCACGGTGACGATGGGCTCGCGGATCTCCTTGATGCGGCCGACGTCGGGCATCTTGGACGGATTCTCGACCAGGCTCACCGTACCGTCGTTCAGTTCGACCTCGTAGACGACGCTGGGCGCGGTCGTGATCAGGTCCTGGTCGAACTCGCGCTCCAGGCGCTCCTGCACGATCTCCATGTGCAGCAGGCCCAGGAAGCCGCAACGGAAGCCGAAGCCCAGCGCCTGGCTGACCTCGGGCTCGTAGTGCAGCGAGCTGTCGTTGAGCTTGAGCTTTTCCAGCGCGTCGCGCAGCTGGTCGTACTCGCTGGCCTCGGTCGGATACAGACCCGCGAACACCTGCGGCTGGATCTCCTTGAAGCCGGGCAGCGGCTCGGTGGCCGGGCCGGCGTTGTTCGGCAGCTTCTTCTCGAGCGTGACGGTGTCGCCGACCTTGGCGGCCTGCAGCTCCTTGATGCCGCCGATGATGAAGCCCACCTCGCCGGCCCGCAGCATTTCGCGCGGCAGCGACTTCGGCGTGAACACGCCCAGCTGCTCGATCGGGTAGACGGCGTTGCTGGCCATCATGCGCATGCGGTCGTTCTTGCGCAGCACGCCGTCGACCACGCGCACCAGCATCACGACGCCGACGTAGTTGTCGAACCAGCTGTCGATGATCATCGCGCGCGGCGGCGCGTCGGGCTCGCCCTTGGGCGGCGGCATGCGGGCGATCACGGCCTCGAGGATCTCGTCGATGCCCATGCCCGTCTTGGCGGAGCACGGGATCGCGTCGGTGGCGTCGATGCCGATGACGTCCTCGATCTCCTTCTTCGCGTTCTCCGGATCCGCGTTGGGCAGGTCCATCTTGTTCAGGACGGGGACCACTTCGACGCCCAGTTCGAGCGCGGTGTAGCAGTTGGCCACCGTCTGCGCTTCGACGCCCTGGCTCGCATCGACCACCAGCAACGCGCCTTCGCATGCCGACAACGAGCGGCTGACCTCGTACGAGAAGTCGACGTGCCCCGGCGTGTCGATCAGGTTGAGGTTGTAGGTCTTGCCGTCCTTGGCGATGTATTCGAGCGCCGCGGTCTGCGCCTTGATCGTGATGCCGCGCTCGCGTTCGATGTCCATCGAATCGAGCACCTGGGCATCCATCTCGCGGTCCGACAGGCCGCCGCAACGCTGGATGATCCGGTCGGCCAGCGTGCTCTTGCCGTGGTCGATGTGGGCAATGATCGAGAAGTTTCTGATGTGATCCATGAGGGTCGTTCGAACGGTCAGGCGCAAGGTTCGTGACGCGCTTGCCGTGTCTTCGCGGGCTCGCGGCAGGGGGTGCCGCGAGGGGCCTTGAAAAGCTTCAATGGCCCTGCGTCGAGACTAAAAAAAAGGCACGTCCAAAGAGAGACGCGCCTTCCAACAAAATCGTATGGCAACTGCTTGTTGGGCTTTCATTGTAGCCAAAAGCACCTCGGTGGAAACCGCGTCTTTGCTGGGTTTTTGTGGCGTTGCACGTCTCCAACATGAAAATTCGTCCACAAGTTATGCACAGGCTTGGGTGCATCGATTGTGGACAAGTTGGAGGCCGGCAGAAGTCCCTAGGAACACCGCGCCAACCCAGCGATTTCAAGGTCAATTGTACCGTTTCGGCGACCTCGGCCGGGGACAAATGTTGGGCAAGTGGGCGCCCGCCCACTTGTCGAGCTTTCGGCTTGTCGGCAACCCTCCGCCGGGATTGTTCGCCAGGCGCACAAGGCTCCTGCCAGATGAAAAGACCCGTCGGCCCACTCGGCTGTCAGGTCATTTCGCGCATGACTTGCACGGAACTTGTAACCGGCCGATGGAATCTCACCCCGCAGATGCCGATAACGAAAGGCAGGCTGGTGCGGCTGGCAGGAATCGAACCTGCGACCCTCTCCTTAGGAGGGAGATGCTCTATCCACTGAGCTACAGCCGCGCAGCGCGCCAGTGTATCAAGGGCGCAGGCTCGAGGCAGGATGCAGACCGCGAGGTCCGCGGCTTGCCGAAGCCTACGAATTTGCACAAGTATCAGGCAGGTGAGGACACGCTCTACAGGAGCGGCAGTTCTATACTCTCACTCGTACGACGTCGCCATGGTGACGACGCCGGTACGTCGTTGGATCGGGGCGAAGACAGACATGGGTTCGAAATTCAAGGTTGCAGGGCTGCTGGCCCTCGGCGCGGTCGCCGGTGCATTGACGACGATGCAGCTGCAGGCCACCGCGCGCAACTCGCTCGCGTCGCTGCCCCTGGAAGACATCCAGCGCCTGACCGACGTCTTCGAGCGCATCAAGGCCGACTACGTCGAGCCGGTGGACGAGAAGAAGCTGATCTCCGATGCCATCACGGGCATGGTCGCCGGGCTCGATCCCCACTCGCAGTACTTCGACAAGAAGTCGTACAAGGAATTCCGCGAAGGCACGTCGGGCCGCTTCGTCGGCGTGGGCATCGAGATCGGCATGGAGGACGGCCTGGTCAAGATCGTCTCGCCGATCGAAGGCTCGCCCGCGTTCCGCGCCGGCCTGAAGCCGAACGACCTCATCACCAAGATCGACGACACGCAGGTCAAGGGCCTGACGATGGACCAGGCCGTCAAGAAGATGCGCGGCGACCCGGGCTCCAAGGTGCTGCTCACGATCTTCCGCAAGGACGACAACCGCACGTTCCCGGTGACGATCACGCGCGAGGAAATCCACGTGCAGAGCGTCAAGGCCAAGGACATCGACGGCTACGCCTGGGTGCGCGTCAACCAGTTCCAGGACCGCACGGTGGAGGACTTCGCCGCCAAGGTCGAGGACATGTACAAGAAGGATCCGAAGATCAAGGGCTTCGTCCTCGATCTGCGCAACGATCCGGGCGGCCTGCTGGAGGGAGCCGTGGGCATCGCCTCCGCGTTCCTGCCGGCGGAGTCGGTGGTCGTGAAGACCAATGGCCAGATCAGCGAATCCAAGCAGACCTTCAAGGCCGATCCCGACGACTACCTGCGCCGCGGCGGCAGCGACCCGCTCAAGCGCCTGCCCGCCGCGCTGAAGACGGTGCCGCTGGTGGTGCTGATCAACGAAGGCTCGGCGTCGGCCAGCGAGATCGTCGCCGGCGCGCTGCAGGACTACCACCGCGGCACGCTGATGGGCGCGCAGTCGTTCGGCAAGGGCTCCGTGCAGACGGTGATGCCGCTGCCGGGCGACACCGCCGTCAAGATCACCACCGCGCGCTACTACACGCCGAGCGGTCGCTCGATCCAGGCCAAGGGCATCGTGCCCGAGGTGTGGCTCGACGAGACCGCCGAGGGCAACGTCTATTCCGCGCTGCGCACGCGCGAGGCGGACCTCGACAAGCACCTCGTCAACGGCGACGAGAAGAAGGACGCCGAGCGCGAGAAGCTGCGCGACGAGGAGCGCACCAAGCTCGAGGCCGAGCTGGCCAAGAACAACAACAAGCCCCTGAAGCCGCTGCCCGAATTCGGCTCGCCGGAAGACTTCCAGCTGAACCAGGCGCTCAACCGCCTGCGCGGCCAGCCGGTGATGGTCAGCAAGACGGCGACCGAGCGCAAGCCCGAAGACACGTCCACGCAATAGGCGGTCCCATCGCGCCGGCCAAAGGACGCGTCCGCGCGTTCCACGCCGGCGTCGTCACATCTGGAGCGGCATGACCGACGACGAGTTGCTGCGCTACTCGCGCCACATCCTGCTCGACGAGATCGGCGTCGAGGGCCAGCAGCGCATCCGCGCCGCGCGCGCGCTCGTGATCGGCGCCGGCGGCCTGGGCTCGCCGGTGGCGCTGTATCTGGGCAGCGCCGGCGTCGGCCGCCTGACGCTGGTGGACGACGAGACCGTCGACCTGACGAACCTGCAACGCCAGATCGCCCATACCCATGGCCGTATCGGCCGACTGAAGGTCGAGTCGGCCCGCGAGGCGGTGCTGGCGATCGCGCCGGCGCTAGCCGTCGTCGCGATCGCGCAGCGGGTCGATGCGGCGGCGCTGGCCGGGCTCGTCGCCGACGCCGACGTCGTGCTCGATTGCAGCGACAACTTCGCCACGCGCCAGGCCCTCAACGCCGCCTGCGTCGCCGCGGCGGTGCCGCTGGTCGCCGGCGCGGCGATCTCGTTCGACGGGCAGCTGTCCGTCTGGGATACGCGCCAGCCCGACGCGCCCTGCTACGCCTGCGTCTTCCCCCCCGCGAGCGCGCCGCCGGAGGTGCGCTGTGCGACGATGGGCGTGTTCGCGCCGCTCGTGGGCATCGTCGGCGCGATGCAGGCCGCCGAGGCGCTCAAGCTCGTCGCGGGCGTCGGCACGTCGCTCGCCGGCCGGCTGCAGATGCTGGACGCGCGCGACATGAGCTGGACGACCATCCGCGTCGCGCGCGACCCGGCGTGCCCGGTCTGTGCGTCGCGCCCGCGCGCGTGACGCGCTCGCGCAAGATCGCTCGGTTAAGCTGCCGGCCATGAAGCATCGTCCCCTGAAGGCCAGAAATTTCCGCAGCGCCGGCGAAGACGCCGCCAAGACCAAGCCGCCGTCGCTGTACGACGGGCCCGGCAGCGCGTACCACCTCGCGTTCACCGACATCGACTTCCTGCTGCAGGAGGAACTGCGCCCGGTGCGCGTGCAGCTCGAGCTGATGAAGCCCGAGATGGTGCAGACCAAGCTCGGGATCGAGTCGACGATCGTGCTGTTCGGCAGCGCGCGCATCAAGCCGCCCGAGACCGCGCAGGAGTTGCTGGCCGTCGCGCGCAAGAGCGGCGACGCGCTGGCGATCAAGCGCGCCGAGAGCGCCGTCGCGATGAGCCGCCACTACGTCGAGGCGCGCCGCTTCGCCGCGATGGTCACGCTCGGCACGCGGCATCTCGCCACGCCGATCCACGTCGTCACCGGCGGCGGCCCCGGCATCATGGAGGCGGGCAATCGCGGCGCGTTCGAGTCGGGCGGCAAGAGCATCGGCCTGAACATCGTGCTGCCGCACGAGCAGCAGCCCAACCCGTACATCACGCCGGAGCTGTGCTTCCAGTTCCACTACTTCGCGCTGCGCAAGATGCACTTCCTGATGCGCGCCGTCGCGCTGGCGTGCTTCCCCGGCGGCTTCGGCACGCTCGACGAGCTGTTCGAGGTGCTCACGCTGATCCAGACCGGCAAGTCGCGCACGCGGCCGATCCTGCTGTTCGGCGCGGCGTTCTGGAAGCGCCTGATCGACTTCGACCTGCTGATCGAGACCGGCATGATCTCGCCCGACGACGTGCACCTGTTCAAGTTCGTCGAGACGGCCGAGGAAGGCTGGGCCGCGTTGAAGGGCGCCTACGGTTTCGAAGGCATCGACGACGCGCCGACGCGCGCCGCAAGCGAGCTTTGATCGGCGCATCGGCCTTCAACTCGAATCATTCGCACCTCCGCTCCAGGGACAATCACGCCATGACCAAAGTTTCTCTGATCGGCGCGCCGACCGACATCGGCGCGGGCGCCCGCGGCGCCAGCATGGGCCCCGAGGCGATGCGCGTCGCGCAGATCGGGCCGACGCTCGAGGCCCACGGCATCGAGGTGTTCGACCGCGGCAACCTGCAGGGCCCGCCGAACCCGTGGCTGCCGCCGGTGGACGGCTTTCGCCACCTGCACGAGGTCGCATCCTGGAACAACACCGTGCACGACGCGGTCTACGCCGAGCTGGGGCTGGGCCACCTGCCGATCCTGCTGGGCGGCGACCACTGCCTGGGCATCGGCTCGATCAGCGCGGTGGCGCGCCACTGCCGCGACGCCGGCAAGAAGCTGCGCATCCTGTGGCTGGACGCACACGCCGACTTCAACACCGCCGTCCTCACGCCCAGCGGCAACATCCACGGCATGCCCGTGGCCTGCCTGTGCGGCCACGGCCCGCAGGAGCTGATCAGGATCGGCGGCAAGGTGCCGGCGATCAACCCCAAGTGGATCCGCCAGATCGGCATCCGCAGCGTCGACGCCGGCGAGAAGAAGTTCGTCCACGAGATGGGCCTCGAGGTGTTCGACATGCGCTACATCGACGAGATGGGCATGCGCCACGCGATGGAGCTGGCGCTCGCCACGCTCGACGACAACACGCACCTGCACGTCAGCTTCGACGTCGACTTCCTCGACCCGCAGATCGCCCCCGGCGTCGGCACCGTCATCCCCGGCGGCCCGACCTACCGCGAGGCGCAGCTGTGCATGGAGATGATCGCCGACACCGGCCGCCTGGCGTCGCTGGATGTCATGGAGCTGAACCCGGCGCTCGACGTGCGCAACCAGACCGCCGTGCTGGCCGTCGACCTGATCGAGAGCCTGTTCGGCAAATCCACGCTGATGCGCAAATAAGCCCGGAAAAGCCCCGTGCCCGGCCGCGCGAACGACGCGCCGGCGGGCGCATACTGGCCCACAGGATGTGCCAAGGCTTTTCAGGAATGACTCTGCTGCGTGGCTTGACGACACTGGTCGCGAAGTCGGCCTGGTCGCTTGCGCTGGCCCTCGGGCTCGCGCTGCCCGCCGCCCATGCCGCCGCGCTGCGCATCGCCAGCGCGTTCGATCCGCAGACGATGGATCCGCACAGCCTCGCGCTGCAGTACCACACGCGGGTCATCTTCCAGATCTACGAATCGCTGGTCGGGCGCGACCAGAACTACCACCTCGTGCCGGTGCTCGCCACCAGCTGGGCGCAGACCGATCCGCTCACCTGGCGCTTCAAGCTGCGCCCCGACGTGCACTTCCACGACGGCAGCCTGTTCACTGCCGAGGACGCAGTGTTCTCGTTCGAGCGCGCGCTGGCGCCGCCGTCGCAGCGCCAGTTCGTGCTCAAGGGCGTCAAGCGCGTGCGCATGGTGGATCCGCTCACGATAGCCTTCGAGCTGTCCGCGCCCGACGCGTCGCTGCCGCAGAAGCTGGTGCTCGTGGCGATGATGAGCAAGCGCTGGGCGCAGGCGCATCACGTCGAGCGCGCACAGGATTTCAATGCGCGCCAGGAGACCTTCGCCGTGCGCAACGCCAACGGCACCGGCGCCTACCAGCTCGAACGCTACGAGCCCGACATCCGCACCACGCTGAAAGCGTTTCCGCAGTGGTGGAACCGCGGCAACCCGGACAACGGCAACGTCGACAGCGTCAGCTTCGTCACGATCCGCTCCGACGCCACGCGGCTCGCGGCGCTGCATTCGGGCGAGATCGATCTGGTGCTGGATCCGCCATACCAGGACGTCGAGCAGCTGCGCCACGACCCCGCGATCGCCATCACGCAGATCGGCGACATCGCCACCGACTACCTCGCGTTCGACCAGGCGAGCGCCGCGCTGCCGGGCGTCGCGCCGGGCCCCGACGGCCGGCCGCGCAATCCGTTCAAGGACCTGCGCGTGCGACGCGCCGTGTACCAGGCCATCAACATCGACCTCGTGGTCCAGAAGGTGCTCAAGGGACTCGCCGTGCCCACCGGCGACCTGCTGGCGCCGGAGTTCGACGCGCCGGTGGGCGTCAACGGTCCGCGCCTGCGCTTCGATCCGGTGCATGCGCGCGAGCTGCTGCGCGACGCCGGCTATCCCGACGGCTTCGACCTGACGATGGACTGCGTCAACGTCGCGTTCCGCGAGCACGTGTGCCAGGCCATCGCCGCGATGCTGACGCAGGCGGGCATCCGAACGACGCTGCACACGTCGCCGAGCACGCAGTTCTTCCCGATGATCACGCAGGGCAAGGTGAGCCTGGCGGAATTCGGCTTCACCGGCACGTCGGAAGACCCGTGGCAAAGCCTCAACGGCCTGCTGCACACGTGGGACAAGGACGGCGCCGGCACGTTCAACGGCGGCCGCTATTCCAACCCGCGGCTCGACGCGCTGATCGACGCCGTGCGCACCGAGAGCGACCCGGCGAAGCGGCGCGTGCTGGTGGCCACTGCGCTGAAGCTGGCCGGCGACGACATCGCCTACGTGCCGCTGTACCGGCGCACGCTGAGCTGGGTGATGCAGAAAAAAGTGCACGTCGTGATGCTGCCCGACGACACGATTCCGGTGCGCTGGGCGAGCGTGCGGTAACAGGATCGTCGCCGACGCGCCGCGCGATTCGCTTCGCGACGCGGTTAGCGCCGCGCAGCGTGACGAACTTCTCACTCAGGTGTGACACGACGTACGAACGCCCCTGGCAGGTATGCCGCATGCCCGCCTAGCTGGACCGTAGGACCTTCCCTGCGCACCAGAAAGGCCCATGTCCCATACGCTGTTTCGCCGCTCGCTAGGCACCAAGCTGCGCCTGGCCATTCTCGGCACCACGCTGGTGGCGCTGGTGCTGGCACTCGGCGCGACGATCGTCTACGACCTGCGCACCTGGCACAGCGGCTGGATCGCCGACGTGCAGACGCAGGCCGACCTGCTGGGCCACGCGAGCGCCGACGATCTCGCCGCCGGCAACCCGCGCGGCGCGCAGGACGCGCTCGCGACGCTGCACCTGCAGCCGCGGCTGCGCAACGCGGCGGTCTACGACGCGCAAGGACGCCTGTTCGCCGGCTGGCACGCCGGCGGATCCGAACCGCCGCCGGCGACGCTCGCGCAGGCCGACGCGGCCGGCACGACGCGCGCGTCGCACGACCTGGAGGTGCGCGCGCCCATCGTCGACCAGGGCCGCGTGCTCGGCACCGTCACCGTGCGGGCCCGCGACGAGATCGACGAGCGCATCGCCGGCTACGCCGCCGTGTCGCTGGGACTCATCCTGCTCGCGCTGGCCATCGCCTGGGCGGTGTCGGCGTGGCTCGGGAAGATCGTCACGCGCCCGCTCGCCGCGATGACCGACATCGCGCGCGACGCGATGCAGCACGGCGTGCTGTCGCGCCGCGCCGTCAAGCTCGGCGACGACGAGGTGGGCGCGCTGGTCGACGCCTTCAACGGCCTGCTGGCCGAGATCGAGCGCCGCAAGTCCGAGCAGGACGCCGCGGCGGCCGACAAGGATCTCGAGGTCGCCGAGCGCCGCCGCGTGCAGCAGGAGGTGATGCGCCTGAACGAGGAGCTCGAGCGCCGCGTGCACGACCGCACCGCGCAGCTGGAGGAGTCCAACCGCGACCTGCTCGCGGCCACGCGCGAGGCCGAGAGCGCCAACCGCGCGAAGTCGGAGTTCCTCTCCAACATGAGCCACGAGCTGCGCACGCCGCTCAACGCGATCATCGGCTTCGGCCAGTTGCTGAGCCACGGGGACGCCGCGGCCGCCAGCCCCGAGCGCAACCGCGGCTTCGTGCAGCACATCGTCGACGCCGGCAACCACCTGCTGACGCTGATCAACGAGATCCTCAACCTGGCGCAGATCGAGTCGGGCAAGGTGTCGATCAGCCTCGAGCCGGTGGACCTGCGCGAGGTGCTCGAGGAGTGCCACGCGCTCACGCGCACCGCGTCGGCGCAGCGCGGCATCCGCCTCGTGTTCCCGATGGAGACGACCATGGTCGTCAACGCCGACCGCACGCGGCTCAAGCAGGTGCTGCTGAACCTGCTGTCGAACGCGGTGAAGTACAACCGCGAGCACGGCGCGGTGATCGTCGAATGCACGGCCGGCGACCAGGGCCGCATCCGCGTCGCGGTGCAGGACACCGGCGCCGGCCTGACGCCCGAACAGCTGCGGTCGCTGTTCCAGCCCTTCAACCGGCTGGGCCTCGACAAGACGGCCATCGAGGGCAGCGGCATCGGCCTGGCGCTGACCAAGCGGCTCGTGGAGCTGATGGGCGGCATGATCGGCGTGCACAGCACGCCCGGCGTCGGCAGCACGTTCTGGATCGACCTGCGCAGTGCGGAGCCCATGAAGATCGAGCTCGCGCAGGCGACGCCGCGGCTGCCCACGGCCGACGAGTTGACGGGCGGCGAGGCGCAGGTCGCAACGATCCTGTGCGTGGACGACAACCGCGCCAACCTCGCGCTGATCACGGAGGCGCTGTCGCTGCGCACCGACTGCCTGGTGCTGACGGCCACCGACGGCCAGGCCGGCGTCGACATGGCGCGCAGCCACAGCCCCGACGTGATCCTGATGGACAACAACATGCCCATCATGAGCGGCCGCGAGGCGATGCGCATCCTGCAGCAGGACCCGGCGACCGCGGGCATCCCCGTCATCGCGGTGACTGCCGCGGCGATGCCCAACATGGTGTCCTCGGGCCTCGCCCAGGGCTACTTCCGCTACCTCGTCAAGCCGTACGACCTGGTCGACCTGACCGACGCGATCGATGCGGCGATCGACGTCGCGCGCCGCGGCCCGGCGCCGCGCGCGGACGCGTGACGCGCGCGCGGGCTCAACGCGCCTGCGGCGTCCGCGGCTTCCCTCCAGCCGGCTTCGCGGGTACAGCCAAGGGTATGTCGGCGCCGTGTCCGTCGGCCGCGAGGATCCAGCCTTCGAGCGCGTCGACGTCGGCCGGCATGCCGTAGCCGGGCTGCGTGTCGGCCCAGCCGGCCAGCAGCAGGCACAACGCGGCGTCGAGCTTGTCGCCCTGCGCATCGGCCACCAGCTCGTCGCGCTGCGCGTGCGTGAGCTTCAGCCGCAGGCCGCGCCAGCGTCCCTGCTCCAGCGCGTCGACCAGATCCTTGCGCGCGATCAGGCGCTCGGTCGTCTGCTGCGCCCTGGTGTCGCTCTTGTACGAGCGGCGGCCGATCAGCGCGCGCGCGACGAGCCCGGGGTAGCCCTCCAGCGCGACTCGCGCGGGATCGCCCGCCTGCAGGCCGGGCATGTCGACGCCGGCGGCGCGCAGCGCGGGCACGCCGGCATGCAGCATGAAGGCGACCGGCGGGTTGACCCACTTCATCGACGGGCTGCTGCCGGCCGGCCCGTCGCACGCGCGATGCGCGAACTTGGCCCCGACGGGACGCGCGTCGCAGAACGCGGCGAAGGTCTCGACGATCTCGGGGCGCGTCAGGCCCGCGTAGTGCGTCATGCTGCCGGCCCAGTCCGACGGCCAGCCGAGAGTGGCGAGCAGCTCGCGCGGCAGGCCGAAGGGCATGTCGAAGGCCGCGACCCACGGGCCGGGGCGCCGCAGCGACTCCTCGAACGCCGCGTGCGACGTGTTCTCCTCGAAGCGCTCCAGCTTCAGCAGCCCGGGGCGCTGCCAGCGGCCCCAGGCCCACACGATGGGCTTGCCGCGCCGCGGGGCGCTCGAGAAGTCGACGCCGGCCAGCGCGCGTCCATCGGACTCGGCAGCAGCGGTGGGGAGCACGGCAAGGTTCATGTCAGGCATTTTTGCGCACGAATGCCTGTCGCCTTGGCGACGTGGTCGGCACCTTGAGGTAGTCTCGACGGCGTTGCAGACCATCCCTGCTCCGGCCCGTCGCCGAGCCCCCGTCGTCCCGCCATGGTCGCGCCCGTACCGCCTTCCCCGACCTCTCCGATTGCCGTCGCCCCGTCCGCTCCCGACGCCGCGTTCTCGCGCCATCTCGCGACGGCGCGCGACTACGACGAGGACGATGAAACGCAAGGCGCTCCGCTGCTGGAGGCGCTGATGGCCGAGACGGCGCGGCCGTCGCGCCTCGGCTTGCCGCCCGGCGCCGCGCCCGTGTTCGAGATCGCGGGCGCCATCACGCTCGTGGCGATCGCGCTCGCGATAGGCGGTGCCCTGCTGGGCATGTCCGCATCCTGGCTGCGCTTCTTCGACAACATGCACTGGAGCGTGGCCGACTGCGGCGCCGCCTGGCTGTGCTGGATCGGCGTGCGCGACGCGCGCCAGAAAGGCCTGCAGGCCGAGGTCGTCGCGCGGCGCTGGTTCGCGCTCGGCTTCTCGTCGTACGCGATCGGACAGGCGTTCTGGGACCTGCAGATCTTTCTCGCCTGGCAGCCGTTCCCGGCGCCGTCCGACCCGTTCTACATGATGATGGCACCGTGCTGCGCGATGGGCATGATGGGCTACCTGCGCGGGCGCGTCAGCGAATCGCAGCGCCTGGCCGCCGTGCTCGACACGCTGTCGCTGGCGATCGCCGTCGTCGCGCTGGCGCTGGTCGTCTACCTGCCCGAGCGCGGCGACATGAGCCCGCTCGCGCTGGGCGTCATGGTCACCTACCCGACGCTGCTGCTGGCCGGCGCCTGCGTCGGCGTGATGCTGATCGCGCTGCTGCGCGTGGGCCGCGGCTGGCCGATCTGGGTGCTGACCGCGATGCTCGCGGCGCACGGCGGCCTGTGGATGGAGTGGAACGCGCTGATCCTCAAGCACGCGCTGAAGGACGGCGGCGTCGTCAACGCCGCGTTCTCGGTGTGCACGCTGCTGGGCGGCCTGGCGGTGACGCGCTGGCGCGTCGAGACGGCGGTCAATCCGCGCGTCGACCGCTTCTACGAGGGCGCGCTGCGCGTGCTGCCCCTGATCGTCGTGGTGAGCGTGACCTTCGCCGTGACCCTGCAGGACACCGTCGCCCACCTGTCGCCGTCGGCGCGCTTCACCTGCGACGCCGCCGCCGTCGTCGTCATCGTGCTCGCCGCCGTGCGCCAGACGCTGCAACTGCGCGACCGCGACCAGCTGATCGAGGCGCAGCACCTGCTGCGCGATCGCGAGAACGAGCTGAGCGAGCTGAACCAGCACCTGGAGCAGCGCGTGTCCGAGCGCACGCACGAGGCCGAGCAGCGCAACGCGGAGCTATCGACGGCGCTGCAGCAGCTGTCGATGGCGCAGCACGAACTGGTGCGCGCGGAGAAGCTCGCGGGCCTGGGCTCGCTCGTCAAGGGCGTCGCCGCCGAGATCTCCGCCGCGCTCGCCAACGCCGACATGGTGGCGATGACGCTGCCCGGCCAGGTCGAGGCGCTGGGCCGGCTGCAGTCGGGCTCCGGCGAAACGCCGGCCGACGAGCGCCGGCGCAGCCAGGTCGGCGGCTATGTCAACGCGCTCGACGAGAGCCACAAGCAGCTGGGCCAGTCGCTGGACCAGGCCCAGCACGTGATCGGGGTGTTCCAGCAGATCGCCGTCGACCAGACGAGCGACCATCGCCGCAGCTTCGACCTGCTCGCCACCGTGCGCGAGATGGTCGATCTCACGCGCCTCGCGCATCGCCACGACCCGATCGAGATCATCGTCACCGGCGAGACCGAGCTGATCCTCGACAGCTATCCGGGCTCGATCGGCCAGGTGCTCAACCAGCTGATCGAGAACGCGATCGTGCACGGCTTCTCGCGCACCGGCGAGGGCACGATCTCCGTGCGCGTCTGGCCGTCAGGGCACGACGCGGTGCGCATCACGGTGCACGACAACGGCGTCGGCATCCCGCCCGAGGACCTGCCGCAGGTGTTCGCGCCGTTCTTCACGACTCGGCTCGCGCAGGGCGGCAGCGGCCTGGGGCTGACGATCTCGCGCAACATGGTCAACGGCATCCTCGGCGGGCGCATCGAGATCGTTTCGCCGCCGGGCGCGGGCACGACGGTCACGATGACGCTGCCGCGCCTGGCGCCGCGGTCACAGGGCTAGCAGCGCCACGCCGACGGCCATCAGCACGGCGCCGAGCATGCGCTGCCCGCGGTCGCCCTCGCCGAGCAGCCGGCCGCCGATCAGCGCGGCGAACAGCATCGAGATTTCGCGCGCGGGCGCCACGTGCGAGACCGGCGCCAGCCGCACCGCGTACAGCACGAGGATGTACGCGAGCGGGCTCACCACGGCCAGCACCGCCGCGTGCCACCTGTAGCGCCGCCAGGCATCGACGAAGCCGCGCGGATCGCGCAGCAACGTGGGCATCATGAACGGCAGCCGCACCAGGTTGCCGAAGTAGTCGACCAGGATCGGGACGATCAGCAGCTTCTTGACGGAGTAGCCGTCCAGCACGGTGTAGACCGCGATCGTCAGGCCCGTGGCGGCGCCCCAGCGCAGGCCTGCGTGCACGCGCGCGCGTTGCGCGGGGTCGTGCGCGGCGCGCAGCAACGCCGGGCCGCCCGCGATGATGAAGACGCCGCCGCAGACGCACAACACGCCGACGGCGCCGCGCAGCGTCAGCGCCTCGCCCAGCACCGCCACGGCCAGCAGCGAGCTGACCAGCGGGCCGGTGCCGCGCGCCACCGGATAGACGACCGTCAGGTCGGAGACGCGGTAGCCCTTGAGCAGCACCTTGAAATAGACCAGATGCGTGAACCCGCTGAGGCTCACGAACAGCCACTGCATCCAGCCCCAGCGCGGCACCTCGTGCCATCCGAACCAGAGCCCGGCCGGCGCCCAGAACACCACCAGCAGCAGGCAGCCCATCAGCACGAAATGGCGGTCGCCCCCGGTCTTCTTGGCGACGATGTTCCAGAATGCATGCAGCAATGCGGCGACGATCACCATCGCGAGGGCGGAGACGGGCATGCCGCGATTCTAGAATGAAGTCATCTAGACCACTTGGAGCAACGACCATGCTGAAGATCCTGGGCAAACCGACGTCGATCAACGTGCGCAAGGTGCTGTGGACGTGCGAGGAGCTCGCCCTTGCCTACGACAACGAGCCCTGGGGCGGCGACCACCGCAGCACCCACGTGCCCGAGTTCCTCGCTCTCAATCCGAACGCGATGGTGCCGGTGATCGTCGACGGCGATGCCGTGCTGTGGGAGTCCAACACGATCTGCCGCTACCTCGCCGGCAGGCACGGCCGCGACGACCTGCTGCCGCGCGACGCGCTCGCGCGGGCGCGCGTCGAGCAGTGGATGGACTGGCAGGGGGGCGACATGAACAACGCGTGGCGCTACGCGTACATGGGCCTCGTCCGCAAGAGTCCGGCGCACCAGGACGCGAGCGCGATCGAGGCCAGCGCCGCCTCATGGAACCGCCACATGGGCATCCTCGAACGCCAGCTCGAGAAGTCCGGCGACTTCGTCGCCGGCGCGACGTTCACGCTCGCCGACATCGTGCTGGGCCTGTCGGTGAACCGCTGGTACATGACGCCGATCGCGCGGCCCGAGCTGCCGCACGTGCAGGCGTACTACGACCGCCTGGCCACGCGCGCGGGCTTCCGCCAGCACGGCCGCAACGGCATGCCCTGAATTCGCCGTGGGGGAACCTCGACGGGATCTGTCGGCAAATTGCACGATTTTTCGGCGCATCGACCGGGGGTCGCGGCACCTAAAGTGGAAACGCGCCTTCGCCCACTTCAGGATGGACGCGCATGCCGATCCCGGCCCGTGTCCGACCCCAAAACGCCCATGTCCAATCCTGCCCGCCGCTCCGGTTCCCTGACCTTCAAGAACAAGATCGCGCTGCTCGCCGGCGTGGCCATCGCAGGCATCGTGCTGCTCACGGCCGGCGCGGCCTGGACGCTGCGCGACGAGATCATCGCAGGCCGCAAGGCCGGCCTCGTGATGGCCGTGCAATCCCAGCGCAGCATCGCCGCCGCCTACGCGGACAAGGCCGAGAAGGGCGAGATGACAGTCGAGGCGGCGCAGAAGGCCGCGGCCGACGCGCTGCGCGGCGCCCGCTTCGGCGGCCCCGACGGCAAGGCGAACTACTTCTTCATCTGGAACACCGACGGCGTGGGCGTCATGCATCCGTTCAAGCCCGAGTGGGTCGGCCAGAACATGGTCGGCAAGGTCATGGACCCGAGCGGCATCGACATCATCTCTGCGTTGGTCAAGGGCGCCAACACCAGTCCGGACGGCAACGCCTACGTCCCGATGAAATTCCCGCGCCCCGGCAAGACCGAGCCGGTGCCCAAGCTGCAATACGTGAGCACCGTGCCGCAATGGCACTGGATCATCGGCTCCGGCCTGTACATGGACGACGTCGACGCCGAGGTCGACGCCACGCTGGTCAAGGGACTGGCCATCGCGTCGGTGCTGCTGCTGGCCATCGCCAGCGTCGGCATCTCGATCTACCGCAGCGTGCTGCGCCAGATCGGCGGCGAACCGGCCGCTGCGCTGGACGCCATGAACGACGTCGCGCGCGGCAACCTGTCGGTGCAGCTGCGCAACCCGGTGCCCGGCAGCCTGATGGCCGGCCTGGCGACGATGATCGAATCGCTGCGCAGCACCGTCACGCAGATCCGCCGCTCCACCGACAGCATCGCCACCGCCTCCGGCGAGATCGCGATCGGCAACAACAGCCTCGCGAGCCGCACCGAGCAGACGGCGTCCAGCCTGCAGCAGGCCGCCGCCACGATGGAGCAGCTGACGCAGACGGTGCGCCACACGTCCGACTCGGCGTCGGAGGCCAACCGGCTGGCGATCTCCGCGTCGCAGGGCGCGACCAACGGCGGCGAGGTGGTCGCGCGCGTCGTCACGACGATGGACGAGATCAACGCCAGCTCCAGGAAGATCACCGACATCATCGGCGTCATCGACGGCATCGCGTTCCAGACCAACATCCTCGCGTTGAACGCAGCGGTCGAGGCCGCGCGCGCCGGCGAGCAGGGCCGCGGCTTCGCCGTGGTGGCCGCCGAGGTGCGCAGCCTGGCGCAGCGCTCGGCCAACGCGGCGCGCGAGATCAAGGCGCTGATCGGCGCATCGGTCGACCGCGTCGAAGCGGGCGGCCAGCTCGTGACGGAGGCCGGCGGCACGATGCAGGGCATCGTCGACGGCGTGCATCGCGTCAGCGACATCATCCAGGAGATCACCCGCGCCAGCGCCGAACAGGCATCGGGCATCGGGCAGGTCAACACCAGCGTGTCCGAGCTCGACCAGATGACGCAGCAGAACGCCGCGCTCGTCGAGGAATCGGCCGCGGCGGCCGAGAGCCTGAAGGAACAGGCGCGCCAGCTCGCCAGCATCGTGCAGGTGTTCCAGCTCGAGCGCTGAGCGAGAATCGGCGCTCCGTTTGAAGGAGCGCCTGATGACCCAACCTGTCCTCGTCGAACTCTGGCGCGGCGACATCGTCGAATCGTTCCATCGCGGCGCGTTCGCGGTCGTCGACGCGAGCGGCGCCGTCGTGCGCCAGGGCGGCGACGTCGATCGCCCGATCTACGCGCGTTCCGCCGTCAAGGGCCTGCAGGCGCTGCCGCTCGTAGCCTCGGGTGCGGCCGACCGCTTCGGCCTCACGAACGAGGAATTGGCGCTGGCCTGCGCCTCGCATGGCGGGCAGCCCGAGCACGTGGCGACCGCAACCTCGATGCTGGCCAAGGCCGGGCTCGACGCGAGCGTCCTCGAATGCGGCGTGCACTGGCCGTCCAACGAGCAGGCTTCGCGCGCGCTCGCGGCCGCTGGCGAGGCGCCCTGCGCGCTGCACAACAACTGCTCCGGCAAGCACTCGGGCTTCGCGTGTCTCGGCGCGTTGATGGCCGGCGACGCCGACCGCGCGCGCGGCCTGCTGCGTGGCTACGTCGAACCCGACCACGTCGTGATGCGCGAGATCGGCGCATCGTTGGAATCGGCCACCGGCGTGCGCCTGGCCGACGCGCCGCGCGCCACCGACGGCTGCTCGATCCCCACTTACGGTTTTCCGCTGCGCGCGCTGGCGCACGCGTTCGCGCGCTTCGGCACGGGCGCGGGCCTGACGCCCGAGCGTGCGCGCGCCGCGGCGCGCCTGCGCGAGGCCGTGGCCGCCGCGCCATTGATGGTGGCCAGCACCGGGCGGCTGGACACGCGCGTGATGTCGCATTTCGGGGCGCGCGTGTTCTGCAAGGTCGGGGCCGAGGGTGTCTACTGCGCGGCGCTGCCTGAGCTGGGGCTGGGGTTGGCGCTGAAGATGGACGACGGCAACACGGCGCGCGCGGCCGAGGTCGCGGTCGTTGCGTTGATCGAGCCGCTGCTGGCGCTGGACGATGCGGATCGCGCGTTCGTGGCGCCGCTACGGGACGTCGAGCTTCGCAACTGGAACGGGCGGCTTATTGGTCGACTTACGGCTGCTCAGAGCTTGCGCTGATTGTCTGCGGCATCAGCAAATCAGACAGCCTTCCAAAGCGTCGGCAACCCATCGAGATTGCGGAACACGGAAGACAACGCCCCTTCAGCCACAAGCGCAGTCGCGCGCTCGATATCCGGCGCCAGATAGCGATCAGTCGGCATCGCCAAGCACTGCGCGCGAAGCAACGCATGCGCCTGCTCCAGCGCAGCAGAACTCCGCAACGGCCGCAGGAACTCGACCCCCTGCGCCGACGCCAGCCACTCGATGCCGAGGATCACGGACACGTTGGAGATCATCGGCTGCAAGCGCCGCGCCGCGAACGTCGCCATCGACACATGGTCTTCCTGGTTGGCCGACGTCGGCAACGAATCGACGCTCGCCGGATGCGCCAGCGACTTGTTCTCGCTCGCGAGCGACGCGGCCGTCACGTGCGCGATCATGAAGCCCGAGTTCAGCCCCGCGTCCGCCGACAGGAACGGCGGCAGTTGCGAGACGCCGGCGTCGATCAGCATCGCGATGCGACGCTCCGCGATCGCGCCGACTTCGGCGATCGCGACGGCCATCGCGTCGGCGGCCAGCGCCACCGGCTCGGCGTGGAAGTTGCCGCCCGACACCAGCACACCGTCTTCCGCGAAGACCAGCGGGTTGTCGGTGACCGCATTCGCCTCGCGCACGAGGATCAGCGCGGCGTGGCGCAGCTGGTCGAGGCATGCGCCCACGACCTGCGGCTGGCAACGCAGGCAATACGGATCCTGCACGCGATCGTCGCCTTCCATGTGCGACTGGCGGATCTCGCTGCCGGCCAGCAGCGCGCGGTAGTAGCGGGCGACGTCGATCTGGCCCGGCTGGCCGCGCAGCTCGTGGATGCGCGGGTCGAACGGGCCGTCGCTGCCGCGTGTCGCGTCCACCGTCAGCGCACCGATCACCAGCGCGGATTCCAGCACCGGTTCGAACGTGATCAGCGCGTGCAGCGCCAGCGCGGTCGAGGTCTGCGTGCCGTTGATCAGCGCGAGCCCTTCCTTGGCCTGCAGCGTCAGCGGCGCGATGCCGGCCTTCTCGAGCGCGGCCAACGCCGGCACGCGTGCGCCGTCGACCAGCATCTCGCCCTCGCCCATCAGCGCGAGCGTCATGTGCGACAGCGGCGCGAGGTCGCCCGACGCGCCGACCGAGCCTTGCGACGGCACGTACGGCACCAGCCCCGCGTTGTGCACGGCGATGATCGTGTCGACCACCTCCTGCCGCACGCCCGAGTAGCCGCGCGCCAGGCTCGCGGCCTTCAGCGCCATCATCAGCCGCATGACGGCCGGCTGCAGCGGCGCGCCGACGCCCACCGAGTGCGAGCGGATCAGATTGCGCTGCAGCGCCTCGAGTTCGCCCTGGCTGATGCGCTTGTTCGCGAGCTTGCCGAAGCCGGTGTTGACGCCGTAGACCGGCGCGTCGCCGGCCGCGGCCTTCTGCACGACCGCCGCGCTGGCCGCGATCGAGCCGCGCGCGCTCGGGTTCAGGGTCAGCGCGAGGTTGCCGGCGTGCAGCGCCTGCAGGTCGGCCAGCGTCAGCAGGCCGGGATTCAGTTGGAGAGTGGTCATGCGGTTCCCAGGATTCGAGTGCCTAGTTCGGTGTCAGGTCTTGAATGTTGCGGTGTCAGGTCTTGCACTGCAACGTTCGTCCGGTGTCAGGTCTTGCACTGCAACGGTGTCAGGTGTCGTTGCAGTGCAAGACCTGACACCGCTGCAGTGCAAGACCTGACACCGGAGCAGATGCGAGCAATCAGCCGATCATCGGCAGGTTCAGCCCGTGGCGCTTCGCGGCCTCGCGGGCGTCTTCGTAGCCCGCATCGGCGTGGCGCATCACGCCGCTGGCCGGGTCGTTCCACAGCACACGCTTGAGGCGCTCGTCGGCTTCCTTCGTGCCGTCGCAGACGATCACGATGCCCGAGTGCTGCGAGTAGCCCATGCCGACGCCGCCGCCGTGGTGCAGCGACACCCACGTCGCGCCGCCGCCGGTGGCCAGCAGCGCGTTGAGCAGCGGCCAGTCGGACACGGCGTCCGAGCCGTCCATCATGCTTTCGGTCTCGCGGTTGGGCGACGCCACGGAGCCGGAGTCGAGGTGGTCGCGGCCGATGACGATCGGCGCCTTCAGCTCGCCACTGCGCACCATCTCGTTGAACGCCAGGCCGGCGCGATCGCGGTCGCCCAGGCCGATCCAGCAGATGCGCGCCGGCAGGCCCTGGAACGCGATGCGCGAGCCGGCCATGTCGAGCCAGCGGTGCAGGCCGGCGTCGTTCGGGAACAGCTCCTTCATCTTCGCGTCGGTCTTGCGGATGTCCTCCGGATCGCCCGACAGCGCCACCCAGCGGAACGGGCCCTTGCCCTGGCAGAACAGCGGGCGCACGTACGCCGGCACGAAGCCGGGGAAGTCGAACGCGTTGGCCACGCCCTGGTCGAACGCGACCTGGCGGATGTTGTTGCCGTAGTCGACCGTCGGGATGCCCATCTGCTGGAACGCGAGCATCGCCTGCACGTGCTTCGCGGCGCTCTTCGCGGCGGCGTCGCGCAGCGCGGCGTGCTGCGTGTGGTCGGCCTGCGCCGCGCGCCATTGCTCGACGCTCCAGCCTGCGGGCAGGTAGCCGTTGACGAGGTCGTGCGCCGAGGTCTGGTCGGTGACGAGATCGGGCCGCACGCCCCCGGCGGCCGCGCGGCGCGCCAGCTCGGGCATCGCCTCGGCCGCGTTGCCCAGCAGGCCGACGGACACCGCGCGGCCCGCGGCCGTGTAGCGCTGCATGCGTTCGAGCGCATCGTCGATGCTGGTGGCCTGCTCGTCGAGGTAGCGCGTCTTCAGGCGGAAGTCGATGCGGCTCTGCTGGCATTCGATGGTCAGCGAGCTGGCGCCCGCGAAGCTCGCGGCCAGCGGCTGCGCGCCGCCCATGCCGCCCAGGCCCGACGTGAGGATCCAGCGGCCAGCCATGTTGCCGCCGAAGTGCTGGCGGCCGGCCTCGACGAAGGTCTCGTAGGTGCCCTGGATGATGCCCTGGCTGCCGATGTAGATCCACGAGCCGGCCGTCATCTGGCCGTACATCATCAGGCCCTTGCGGTCGAGCTCGTTGAAGTGCTCCCACGTGGCCCACTTGGGCACCAGGTTGGAGTTGGCGAGCAGCACGCGCGGCGCGTCGGCGTGGGTGCGGAACACGCCCACCGGCTTGCCGGACTGGATCAGCAGCGTCTCGTCGGCCTTCAGCGTGCGCAAGGCTTGCAGGATCGCGTCGAAGCAGCCCCAGTTGCGCGCCGCCTTGCCGATGCCGCCGTAGACGACCAGCGCGTCCGGGTTCTCGGCCACCTCGGGGTCGAGGTTGTTCTGGATCATCCGGTAGGCGGCCTCGATCAGCCAGTTCGCGCACGAGATCTCGGTGCCACGCGGGGCACGCACGGGCCGCGGCAGGGAAGTCGTGGCAAGAGCGACAGCGGCGGGGACGTTGGACAGGTCGTTCACGGAGCTTCTCCGGCAAGGGGACGGCACGCACGGCATACCTCAAACAGGGTATGCGCGGCGTGACAAAGAGGTGTATGGCGTGCCGGAATCGGCGTAGCTTGCCAATCACGGACAGGCGGGGGTCGGGTCGTACTCTACTTGTCTAGACAACCTTGTGCAAGTAGGATTGCTCCATGCCATCGCACACTCGTTCACGCCTGCGCACGCTGCCCGCCCACCCCGCCGCGCACGCGCCGCGTGCATCGCAGGACATGATTGCCGCCGGCGGCGCGCCCACCAACGGCGCGGCCTTGCACCGCAGCGCGCCGCAGCCGCCCTACGCCCGCGTCAAGCAATACCTGAAGGACGCGCTGGAGGCCGGCCGCTGGGCGCCCGGCGCGCAGATGCCGTCCGAGGCCGACCTGGTCGCGCAATTCGGCGTCAGCCGCATGACGGTGCACCGCGCGCTGCGCGAGCTGCAGGACGCCGGGCTGATCACGCGCCTGCAGGGCGTGGGCACCTTCGCGGCGCAGCTGAACCGGGTGTCGTCCACGCTGACGATCAACGACATCCAGGACGAGATCCGCAAGCGCGGCCATCGCCATGACGCCACCGTGCACCTCAAGCGTGCCGAGGCGGCGCCCGCGGCGCTGGCGGCGCGCCTGGGCCTGAATCCCGGCGACACCGTCTTCCACACGCTGATCGTGCACCACGAGCACGGCGTCGCGCTGCAGTGCGAGGATCGCTATGTGAACCCGGCGTGCGCGCCCGACTATCTAGCCGTCGACTTCACGCAGATGACGCCCACGCACTACCTGCTGGACGTCGCGCCGCTGTGGGAGGCGCACGTAGCGATCGAGTCGGCGCTGCCCACCGCGCAGGAGGCCAAGCTGCTGGGCATCCAGCGCAGCGATCCATGCCTGATCGTGGTGCGCGGCACCGTCAGCCGCGGCGTGCCGGTGACGCTCGCGCGGCTGGTGCATCCGGGCTCGCGCTACACGCTCGAGAGCCAGTTCCGGCCGTGATCCGCGTCGACGCGTCCGCCGCCACGCCGGCGCCGTGGAAGAACGGCGGCGGCGTCACCCGCGAGCTGCTGCGATTGCCAATCGGCAGCAAGGACGACTGGACGCTGCGCATCAGCGTGGCCGACATCGACGCCGACGGCCCGTTCTCGCCGTTCCCCGGCATCACGCGCTGGTTCGCCGTGCTGGAAGGCGCCGGCGTGCGCCTGGACTTCGCCGATCGCGCGCTGGAGGTGCACCGCGGCGACACGCCGCTGCGCTTCGACGGCGCCGACGCGCCCGGCTGTGCGCTGCTGGACGGCCCCACGCGCGACCTCAACGTGATGGTGCGCAGCGACCGCGCCGACTCGCTCGTCACGCCCGCCACCTTCCTCGACGAGGCCGGCCCCGGCAACAGCCCCGGCTTCGGCTTCTTCGCGCTGCAGCCGGTGGCGCTGCACGGCGCCGGCGCCGTGCCGGTCGAGATGCGCGCGCTGTCGCTCGCGTGGTGCGAGTCGCCGTTCGACGCGTCGCGCCCGTGGTCGGTCGAGCCCCTGCACGATGCGGGAGGCGCGCGGGAACACGTTCTGCCCGGCTACTGGATTCGACTGCTGCCCCCGAAGCGATGACCGACTTCCTGGAATCGTTCACGCCCGGCCTGCCCGAACAGGCCATCGCCGCCACGCCCGCGCCCGCGCGCCGCGTGTGGCGTCATGCGCGCGTCGCGACGCTGGCCGACACCGGCGGCTGGGGCCTGATCGAGCGCGGCGCGATCGTCACCGAGGACGCGCGCATCGCCTGGATCGGCGCCGAGGCCGACCTGCCCGCGCTGGGCAAGGCGGCCATCGAGGAGCACGACCTCGACGGCGCGCTGCTGACGCCCGGGCTGGTCGATGCCCACACGCACCTCGTCTACGGCGGGCACCGCGCGCACGAGTTCGAGCTGCGGCTGCAGGGCGCGAGCTACGAGGACATCGCCAGGGCCGGCGGCGGCATCCGGTCGACCGTGAGCGCCACCCGAGCCGCGAGCGAGGACGAGCTGTTCGCGCTCGCGTCGCGCCGCCTGCGCACGCTGCGCGACGGCGGCGTGACGACGGTGGAGATCAAGTCCGGCTACGGCCTGTCGTTCGAGGACGAGGCCAAGTGCCTGCGCGTCGCGCGGCGCCTGGGCAAGACCGGCGTGGGCGTGCGCAGCACCAGCCTCGCGGCGCACGCGCTGCCGCCCGAGTTCGAGGGCCGCGCCGACGACTACATCGCGGCCGTCTGCGAGTGGCTGCCGCAGTGGCACGAGCAAGGTCTCGTCGATGCGGTCGATGCGTTCTGCGAGCGCATCGCGTTCAGCACGGCGCAGGTCGAGCGCGTGTTCGAGGTCGCGCGCTCGCTGGGCCTGCCGGTGAAGCTGCACGCGGAGCAGCTGAGCGACTCCGGCGGCGCCGAGCTCGCCGCGCGCTTCAAGGCGCTGTCCTGCGACCACATCGAATACCTCGGTGGCGCCGGCGTCGCCGCGATGCGCGCCGCCGGCACGGTGGCGATGCTGCTGCCCGGCGCGTTCCATTTCTTGCGCGAGACGAAGCTGCCGCCGGTCGCCGCGCTGCGCGAGGCGGGCGTCGCGATGGCCGTCTCGACCGACCACAACCCGGGCACGTCGCCGACGCTGTCGCTGCCGCTGATGATCCACCTCGCCTGCGTAGCTTTCCGCCTGACGCCCGAGGAGGCCGTGCGCGGCGCAACCGTCAACGCGGCGCGCGCGCTGGGCCTCGCCGACCGCGGCACGCTGGCCGCGGGCCGGCGCGCCGACTTCGCGCTGTGGGAGCTGGAACACCCGCGCGAGCTGGCCTACTGGTTCGGCCACCCCACGTGCAGGTGCACCATCGTCGGCGGGACATGACAGCCCCTTCCGCACCGAGTACGGCGCTCCGTCCCCCGAGGGGACCGCGGGCCGGCTAGGGGCGGCCCGTCGCTCGCCCCGCGACGAAAGACAAATCCATGATTGCCGATCACCCCTCCTTCCACCTGAAACCCGGCACGACGCCGCTGCTGGTGAGCCTGCCGCACTGCGGCGAGCTGATCCCCGACGAACTGAAGCCGCGCTACCACCCGCGCGCGCTGGACGTCGAGGACACCGACTGGCACCTGCACAAGCTCTACGCGTTCGCCGCCGAGATGGGCGCGAGCGTGCTGCAGCCGCGCGCGTCGCGCTTCGTCATCGACCTGAACCGGCCGTCCGACAACGCGCCGATGTACCCCGGCGCGAACAACACCGAGCTGTGCCCGACGCGCTTCTTCACCGGCGACCCGATCTACGCCGACGGCCGCGCGCCGACGCCGGCCGAGATCACGCAACGCATCGGCCAGTGGTGGCAGCCGTACCATGGCGCGATCGCCACCGAGCTGGCGCGCCTGAAGGCCGAGCACGGCCACGCGATCATCTTCGACGGCCATAGCATCAAGAGCGAGCTGCCGTGGCTGTTCGAGGGCCGGCTGCCGGCGCTGAACCTCGGCACCGTCGACGGCAAGAGCTGCGCGCCGTCGCTGCGCGAGCAGTTGCGCGGCGTGCTGGCGGCGCAGGATCGCTACTCGCATGTCGTCGACGGCCGCTTCAAGGGCGGCTACATCACGCGCCACTACGGCCGGCCGGACGACGGCATCCACGCCGTGCAGCTCGAGATGATCTGGGACTGCTACATGGACGAGACGCCGCCGTACGCGTACCGCCCAGACAAGGCCGCGCAGGTGCAGCCCCTGCTGCGCGAGCTGCTGCGCACGATGCGCGACTGGAAGCCGCAATGACGGCTGCGCGCTATTGGGCGCCTGCAGCGTGGATCGAAGGCGGCTGGCAACAGTCGGTCGTGCTGGAGACGGACGCGCAAGGCCACTGGTCGCACATCGCCGCCGACGTGCCCGCGCCGCACGACGCCGAGCGCCTGGCCGGCCCGGTGCTGCCGGGCCTCGTCGATGCCCACAGCCACGCGTTCCAGCGCGCGTTCGCGGGCCTGGCCGAACGCCGCGACGGTGCCGACGACGACTTCTGGAGCTGGCGCGACCGCATGTACAAGGTCGCCAACGCCGTCACGCCCGAGAGCCTGCGCGCGATCGCCGCGCACCTGTACGTCGAGCTGCTGCGCGGCGGCTACACGCAGGTCTGCGAGTTCCACTACCTGCAGCACCAGGCCGACGGCACGCCCTACGACGACCCGCTCGCGCTGTCGATGGCGCTGGCCGACGCCGCCGCCGACGCCGGCATCGGCCTGACGCTGCTGCCGGTGCTGTACGAGCGCGCGGGCTTCGCGGCGCCGTCGCTGCGGTCCGACCAACGCCGCTTCCATGCGGGCGCGCGCGACGTCTGGCAGCGCAGCCAGGACTTCAACGCGCGCGTGGCCGCGACCGGGCGCGCGGAGGGGGTGCCGCTCAACGCCGGCCTCGCGATCCACTCGGTGCGCGCCGCCGCGGCCGAGTCCATCGCCGAACTGCGCAAGCTCGCGCACGAGTTCGACGGCCCGATCCACGTCCACGTCTCCGAGCAGCGCGCCGAGCTGCGCGACTGCGTCGCCGCCACCGGCCAGACACCCGTCGCCTGGCTCGCGTCGCAAGGCTGGCTCGACTCGCGCTGGCAGCTGGTGCATGCGACGCACGTCGACGCCGGCGAGATCGCCGCGACCGCCGCCAGCGGCGCGGGCATCGTCATCTGCCCGAGCACCGAGGGCAACCTCGGCGACGGCTTCACCGACGTGCCCGCGTGGCTCGCGGCCGACGTCGATCTCGCGATGGGCTCCGACAGCAACGTCACGCGCAGCTGGCGCGAAGAGCTGCGCTGGATGGAATACGGCCAGCGCCTGAAGCTGGAGCGGCGCAACGTCTGCGCCCAGCCGCAGGGCGTGGCGAGCGCCGTGCACGGCCGCACGTCGCGTCCGCAGCCCGACACCGCCGCCAGCCTGTTCGAGCGCGCCCGCGCGGGCGGGGGACGCGCGGCCGGGCATGCGTCATGGGGTATCGCGGTCGGCGCGCGCGCCGACCTGCTGGTGATCGATCCCGACGACGCCAGCCTCGTCGGCCTGCCGCAGGCGCGCTGGCTCGACGCACTGGTCTTCTCGAGTCCCGGCCGGCCGTGGCGCGACGTGATGGTGGCGGGGCGTTGGGCGCTGCGCAGGCACCATCACGCGCAGGTGGAGCGGATCAGCGCGGGGTTTGCGGCGGCGATGGCCGGGTTGTGGGGCGAGGTGTAGCGGGCCCGCATGCACCGGGCGGCAGTTCTCGACGGCGGATTCAACCGGTCGACGCAACACATTCGCCGAACATCTCAGCGGGCGGACCAGCTGGATCTTGCGCCGATCTACCGGTGGCCTGACCTGGGACTGGCTTGAACCCTTCAAGGCCTCAAGTTTTCGAAGCTTTGTCCGATCCGGATGGAACAACGGCAAACTGGAGCCCAATCAATGATCGGTTCATGTACCAACTCCGGCGACTCCTGGCCGCAGCCTTATGGCAGTGGCGTGGGAGCGTCCAGCAACTCAGTATGGAGCCCGATCGCGGCGGGCGCAACCACGGGTCAGACGCAAAGTGCCATCGAGGATTCGTCCGACGAAGGCGTTGTTCTCTCGCTCGGCGGCGGCTCGGGCGTCGACGACTCTCCGACCTACAGCCCACAAGGATTGCTGAACTCCTTCGTGCAGGCAGGGACCCCTCTGGCCGACACCAGCTCCACGGGCCCTTACGGCTCCGGCGACGACTCGGGCCTGGCATCGGCCGTGCAGTCCGACGACGGGGCGGTGCTGGGCGCGGAGGATGCGAACGACGTCCCTGGCGCGTCCGCCTATGGCAACTACCAGAGCCTCTGGGGCAACACGCTGCAGACGAACCCGGGCATGGCAGGGACGGTGGCCACCGATTCCCTGGATCAGGGCTTGGTACAGACGCTGTCTGCGAACGCCTGACCCGGTTGTTCGCGGGGCATTCTGCGGATGCCGAGCGCCATGCCGGCTCTCGTCAGGGATGCACGATCCCCGCCCCCAGGATGGACAGCGGCCACATCACGAAGCGTTGCAGCGCCGGGCTGAGCCGCAGCGGCTTGATCGTCATGCGCACCGCGAGTTCCATCGGCAGGTGCTCGCTGACGATCCGGTAGGCCTGCCGGATCAGCTGGGCGTTCGACGCCAGCGCCTGGTCGCTGGTGCGCGTCGCCTTGCTGCGCCGGTGCCACGCGGCGGCGTGCCGCAGCGCGATCGTCGAATCCTCGCGGCGCAGCTCCAGCGCGCGCCGCACGAGGGCCGCCAGCACGTGGCGCCGACCCAGGTGCTCGGCGCTCTCGTAGCGCTGGAAGAAAGCGTAGAAATGCTTGTAGTGGCGCACCTCGTCGCTGCGGATGCGCCACGTCAGGTCGCGCAGCACCGGCTCCTTGCAGGCCGCGTTGAGCGCCTGGTAGTAGGTGGTCGTGCCCATCTCGACGATGCAGCGCGCGGCCAGCTCCTGGCCGCAGGTGGGCTCGAGGTCCTCCATCGTGCACACCCGCGAGTACTCCTCGAAGAAGTCGGCGTAGGCGCCGTCCCAGTCGAACTCCGGCCAGACGTGGCGCACATAGGCCTGCAGCGCGCGGCCGTGCTGCAGCTCCTCCGGTTCCCAGTGCTCGCGCAGCCAGGTGCCGATCTCGTCGTCGTGGGCGAAGCGCTCGAGCAGGTTGCCCGTGTAGGTGTCGCTGCCGCTCTCGACGAAGGAGGCGCTGCAGACGAGCAGGAACATCGCGTCGTCGTCGCGCACGCGCTCGGGCTGGATGGCGGAGAAATCGATGTCGTCGAGCGACCAGGGCATTTGTCGAGTTGGCTCAGTCATGGCGCATCGTGGAGCAATCCGTGTTCTCGCACAACGGTGGGGGCTCGGCAAGCCCTGCGTCCGACGCCTTGGCGCCGCCGGCCTCACCCCGTTCGTTGGCCGTCCGCAACGCCTGCCAGGGAACCAACGGCCGCGCACGGGGTCTACTACGTAGAGTCTTGTAAAGGCAGGCTCTCTGCGCTCGACACGAACGCTCGAAAGCAGAGAATCAGCTCATGCGCCAAAAGCGCGTTCCCGAAGGAGATTTCGACATGAGTGCGACCATCGTTCAACCCAAGGCGTTGGTGCCATCGCGCAGCCGCACGCTGCGCCATTCCCTCGCCATCGCCGCAGGCGCCCTCGCGCTGGCCTTCGGCGGTGCCGCCCAGGCCGCGCCGGGCGGCTGGCATGGCGGCGGCGGCTGGCACGGCGGCTATCACGTTGGCTACCGCGGCGGCTGGGGCTTCGACCCGTTCTGGGGCTTCGGCGTCGGCCTGGGCATCGCCGCACTCGCGGCGCCCGTGTACTACGACGCGCCCCTCTACTATCCAGCCCCGCCCGTCTACTACCCGTCCGGAACCGTGTACGTGCAACAGGCCCCGGTCCAGCAGGCCGCGGCCCCCGCGCAGTCGTCGGCGCCCGAGCCGATCTTCTATCCGCGCAACGGCCAGCCCGCCGCGCAGGTCGAGGCCGATCGCCGCGCGTGCAACAGCTGGGCGACCACGCAGCCCAACGCGATGAACGACGCCAGCATCTTCCAGCGCGCGACGCTCGCGTGCATGGACGGCCGCGGCTACACCGCGCGCTGATCTCGTTCGGCCTCAGACCAGGTCGCGCAACACGAGCGCGGCCTGGATCTCCTCACTCCCGCGCAGCGCGTCGAACGTGACGCCGCGGCCGGCGGATGATTCGGCCAGGCGCCGCCGCAGCGCGTCCAGGCCGATCGCCGACGCCGCTTCGCCGTCGACGGCCGCGATCACATCGTCGACGCGCAGGCCGGCCGCGTCCGCCGGACTGCCCGCCATGACGGCGCCGATGATCGCCCCGTCCGCGTGGCGATTGATCCACAGCCCCGAGCGGTCGACGTCGAACGGCCGCGCCGCCGACTCGCCAGCCACCAGGTGCACGATGCGCCGCGCGTAGTCGAACGTGACGACGAAGCGCCGCAGGATCTCGCCGCCGATGTTGCCCGCGACGTGCCGGATCGCCAGCGCGCCGCCGTCGGCGATGGGCAGGCGCAGCACCGGTGCATCGACGACGAGCGTGCCCAGCGCGAGTCGCCCGCCGCGCGCCAACTGGCCTTGCACGCGTCCGCCGATGCCCCAGCCGATCGTCGTCAGCGGGCTCGTCGCGTAGCGCGCGGCGAGCTCGTGCTCCTCGACGAAGGGCGCCAGCAGCACCAGGCCGCCGCGGTTTCCGGTGTCGAGCCAGAACTGGCCGGCGAGGCCGTCGAGCTCGGCCGCGATGCCCGGGAAATGGCCGAAGAACGTGATGGGCAGCGATGTCGCGGCCGGCGGCGCGACGAAGGTGGCCGCGTCGGCCAGCAGCAGCTCGCGCGCGGCGTAGTCGACCTGCACCACGAGCCGCTTGAACAGCTCGACGCCCAGCACGCCGTCCACCCGCACGCCCTCGACGTCGTCGAAGCCGGGCATGTCCAGCACGCGCACGAGCTGGCGCTCGAGCGCGACCGCGCCGCCGATCACGAGGCGCTCCACGCGCGCGAAGCCGCTGCCCACCGGCTTGTCGCCAGGCCCGCGCGCCTCGATCGTGCCGACGCTGGCGAGGTCGATGCGCTTCGCAGCATCGCCAACGAGCAGGTTGACGCCGCCGGTATCCAGCAGGAAGCGCAGCGAGTGGCCGGCGATCTCCACCGCCACGAAGACGTGGTTGTTGAAAAGCTCGATCGGGATGCGCGCCTGCGTGCCGCCGGCCAGGAACGCGACGTCCGCGAACGCCTGCCGCGGCACGTCGAACGCATCGGACGGAGGCGTCTCGTCGATCGCGAGCGTCGCGATCTCGGTGACGCGGTCGAAGCGCGCATCGCCGTTGCCGCTGGCGATGCGCAAGGGCACGCGCAGGCCGCTCACCTCGCGATGGTCCTCGAAGCGCCGCACGGACGGCCTGCCCAGCACCTCCTGCACGAGCCGCGCGAGCAGGTGCGACGACGCGTCGAACCACAGCTCGACCCACTGCCCGCCGGCGGGCACGCAGCGCAGCACGTCGAAGGCGACGCCGTCGGTCTCTCGCCGTACCAGCGACTCGATGGTCGCGCGATGGCGATCCGCGAACCACCAGCCGCGCGCGTTGATCCAGGCATCGGTGGCCGCCGTGCGCAAGGCGGCGTCCGAGTCCTGGATCATCACCTCGCCATTGGCGCTGCGCTGCCACGCGTGGACGCCGTCGTAGCCACCGGCCATCGTCGCCGGCCCGAGCGAGAACCGCAGTGCGTGGCGGCCACGCTCGAGGTCTATCCACTGGACGTACAGGCCCGACAGGCCGCCCATGTGCACGCGGCCCTCGAGGCGCAGCGTGCGCACGCTCGTCCACGCGGCGCCGCCCGCGGCCGCGAGCGCGCGCGCGAGGAGTTGTTCTGCGGTGAGGATGTCGGCAGTCATCGTTGGCTCCGGCGCGGTGCGACGGACCGCGCGAGGGACGCATTCTGGTGTCGCCGCGGCGGCGCTGCGCGGAATCTTGCGAGGCCGTCGCGGCGGCGCACTCCGCAACATCGCGGTCACGCGCACCACTTAGAATATGGGCATCGAAGGCGTCGTGACGACGGCCTTGCCGGGTTCGCATACAGCCCGCCGTATCCGTCCGCAATTGGCGTCCCGGCAGCCGCCGGGCCCTTTGCTTGCCCAGCGTTGCACAGGACACCCCATGCGCAGCGCCCTCGACTTCAGTTCCTGGCAGACCCTCATCTCCACCCTGCTCGGCCTCGCGCTGGTCTCGGTGGTGGCCGTCGGCGTGCGGCTGCTGGTGATGCAGACCGTGCAGCAGCGGCGCGAGCGCGAGAACCGGCAGATCAACGAGCGACTGAAGACGCTGATCGCCGCCTACAAGACGCTGGGCGGATCGTTCACCGGCACGCTGGCCGTCGACCCGCGCCATCTGAGCGAGCTGCGCCGGGGAACGCCCGATGGCGTCCCCACGACCGGCGGCTCGGATCGCGCGCGCCGCGTGCGCGACGCGGTCGAGGCGGCGCTGTCCGACGTCATCCTGCTGGGCACCGACGAGCAGGTGCAGCTGGCGGCGCACGCGGCCACCGAGATGGCCGCCGGCCGTCCGGTCGAGACGGCGGCGCTCGTGGCCTCGCTGCGCAGCTTCATCCGCGACGTGCTGGAGCTGGAGCCGATCCCGCCGTCGCTGGTGATCCCGAAGCAGGGGCCATTGCGGTCGCTGGGTGCACGCGACAAGGCCGGTGCCGCGGGCGGCGGTTCAGGCGGCGGAAAGGGCGGGGCTGGCGACGGTGGGGGCGGCGGCCTCGGTGGGGTGTCGGCGCATCATCCGTCCGAGGGCGACGTCGACGAAGTCGACGGGCACTGAGCGTTCGGCGCGGACGCGGCGACGCCCGCGACGCGGTGTATGCGGGGCGCTCGCCCGCGCACATCGCGTTTGCCCGATGCGACCTCAGGCGCGCCGCGGCATGGCCTGCGCGATCACGCACGCCGCCGCGGTCAGCATCAGCGAGATGGCGGACTCGCTCCAGCTGGACGCGTCGGCGTGGCCCGAGGCCAGGATCGGCAGCCACACGAGCGCCGTGAACGCGCCGATCTGAACGGCCGAGAGCACGGCGGCCAGCCGCGCACGCACCCCCGTGAGCATCGCGCTCGCCGCCGCGATGTAGGCGCCCCCCGTCGCCAGCGCCCAGACGTTCGGCGCCGGCAGCCACGCGGGCACCAGCGACGCGGTCTCCTTCAGATAGACGAAGTGCGCGAGGCCGAACGGGATCAGCGCGAGGCCGTACAGCACGCGCGCGACCACGCTGCCTCGTTCGGCGTCGCGCGCGATCAGCAGCCACGCCGCGGCCAGCGGCACCAGCGTCTCGCCGCAGCCCGACCAATAGCCCTCGATCGCGGGCGCCGTCAGCGCGTCGACCAGTCGCGCGACCAGCAGCCACAGCAGCAGCCATCCCAGCAGCGCGCGCGCCGCGACGGGCGTCGTGCGTCGCCACAGCAGGCCGAGCCCGCACGCGACGACGATGACGCCGATCAGCCAGGGCAGCGCAGACTGCGCCGGCACGAAGCGCGGCACCGGGCCCCACACGCCGACGACGCCTTGCGTGACGAGCGCATGCGCGCCGAGGACGACCAGCGACGCCCCGAAGGCCACGCGCGTCGCGAGCGCGATGCGCGGGCTCGTCACGACGGCCCGGCCGCGCGCGCTGCCGCCGCGGCGTCCTTCAGGCGCGTCAACAGCGCCGGCAGTTCGTCGGCCGGCACCGGGTGCGCCAGCAGGAAGCCCTGCATCTCGTCGCAGCCCTGGCTCACCAGCTGCAGCCGCTGCTCCAGCGTCTCCACGCCCTCGGCGATCACCCGCAGGCCCAGCTTGTGGGTCATCACGATGATGGTCTCGACGATGGCCGCGTCGTCCGAGTCGGTGGGGATGCCGCCGATGAACGAGCGGTCGATCTTGAGGCGATCGAGCGGCAGGCGCTTCAGGTAGGCGAGGCTCGAATAGCCGGTGCCGAAGTCGTCGATCGACAGCAGCACGCCGAGATCGCGCAGCGACTGCAGCACGCTCTGCGCATGCTCGGGGTCGAGCATCACGCTGCTCTCGGTGACCTCGAGTTCGAGGCATTGCGGCGGCAGGCCGCTGAGCGACAGCGCGCGCCGCACCGCGGCGTCGAGCCCGGCACGCTGCAGTTGCCGCGCCGAGATGTTGACGGCCACGCGCAGCGGCGTGACGTTGTTGGCGACGCCATCGCGCTGCCACTGCGCGACCTGGCGGCAGGCCTCGTTGAGCACCCATTCGCCGATGCCCAGCACCAGGCCCGTCTCCTCGGCCATCGGGATGAACGCGTTGGGCAGCACCAGGCCGCGCACCGGATGGCGCCAGCGCACCAGGGCCTCGACGGCGCAGACCTCGCCCGTCGCGAGATCGAGCTGCGGCTGATAGTGCAGCTCGAGCTCGTGGCGCTCGACCGCTCGCCGCAGGTCGTTCTCGAGGCGCAGCCGGCCGTGCGCCTGCGCGTTCATCTCGGGGCTGAAGAAACGGTACGCGTTGCGGCCCTCGCCCTTGGCCTCGTACAGCGCGGTGTCCGCGTACTTCAGCAGCAGCTCGCCGCTGTCGCCGTCGCGCGGGAACAGGCTCACGCCCAGGCTGGCGGTGACGTGCAGCTCCTGGCCCTCGAGCGTGAACGGTTCGCCGAGCGCGCGCATCAGCTTCTCGGCGATGCGCGCGGCGCCGGTCGCACCGCCGACGTTGGCGACGACGACCTGGAACTCGTCGCCGCCGACGCGCGCGACGGTGTCGGCGTCGCGCAGCGTCGCGCGCAGCCGGCGCGCGATCTCCTGCAGCAACTGGTCGCCGACGTGGTGGCCCAGCGAATCGTTGACGAGCTTGAAGCGGTCGAGGTCGATGAACAGCACCGCCACCTGCTGGTCGAGACGCAGCGCCTGCGACATCGCCTGGCCGAGGCGATCCATCAGCATCGTGCGATTGGGCAGGCCGGTGAGCGAGTCGTGATAGGCCAGGTGCTCGATGCGCGCCTCCTGCGCCTTGCGCTCGGTGACGTCCTGGACCACGCCGGCGCGCCGCACGTTGCGCCCCGCGCCGTCGCGCACGATGTAGACGCGCATGAACACGTAGCGTGTCTCGCAACCCGGCGGGCAGACGCGGAACTCGAGCTCGAGCTCGCTCGCCTCGAAGTTGTCCAGGTGCGCGCGCACGGCGGCGCGGTCGTCCTCGTGCACGTGCGCGATCCAGGCGCGCCAGTCGGCATAGACCGCCGACACCGGCATGTGCCAGATGCGCTCGAACGCCGGGCTCACGTACAGCGCGAGCTTGCGCAGCGGATCGCTGAGGTAGAACACGTCGCCGATCGACTCGGCCATCTGGCGGAAGCGCTCCTCGCTCTCGCGCAGCGCGCCGCGCTCGCGTTCGAGCTGCGCGCGGTACCACGCGTTCTCGATGGCCACCGGCAGCCGGTGCAGCAGGTCTTCCTGCTTGACGAGGTAGTCGGTGGCGCCGAGCTTGAGCGTCTGCGCGGCGCTGGTCTCGTCGCCATGGCCGGTGATCACGATGATGGGCAGCCGCAGCCCGCGCTCGTGGCGCACCTCGCGCACGACGTCCAGCGCGTTCATGCCGGGCAGCTTGAAATCGAGCAGCAGCACGTCGGGCCCCTGCTCGACCTCGGGCGGCAACCGCGCGAGCGCTTCCTGCGCCGAGAACACGGCCTCCACCTGCACGTGCGGCGCGTAGCGCGCGAGATGGCGCTGCAGCAGGTCGACGTCGCTCACGCTCGGCTCGGCATACAGCACGCGGATCGTCGTCGAGCGATGCGACGAGGCCTCGCGGAAGGTGTCGACGACGCCCGCCAGCGTGGCCGGCAGGCGTTCGATGTAGCTGTCCGACTTGACGACGTAGTCGTCGGCGCCGCTGCGCAACGCGGTGACGACCAGCGCCTCGTCGCCCGAGCCGGTGAGCATCACGACGGCGATCGGCAGCCCGCGCTCGCGCACCTCGGCCAGCAGCTCCATGCCGTTGCCATCGGGCAGGCGCACGTCCACCAGCAGCACGTCGGGCAGCGCGCCGGCGGCCTCCTCGGCGGCCAGGCGCTCGCGCGCGTCCGCGAGCGTGTGCACGGTCGCCAGTGCGATGTCCGGCGCGAGCCGGGCCAGGCGCCGGCAGGTCAGGTCGGCGTCCTGTTCGTTGTCTTCGACGTACAGGACTCGCATGGTTAGAAGCTGTGAAGGGATCCGGCGTGCTCGAGCGGGTCGCCAAAAGGCGTCCAGGCTAGGCGCAAAGCACAGCCGGGGTGGTTCCCCCGGCGAGCATTTGCAACGACGCCTGGGCGTCTTTTGGCGGCACGAGCGGGCATGGCGGATTCCTTCGCAGCTTCTCTCGCCTCAGACCGCCTGCTGGTTCAGGACGCACCAATACAAGTCGATCTGCGCCGCCACGTCGATGAACTTTTCGAACTCGACCGGCTTGACGATATACGAATTGACGCCCAGCGCGTAGGCCGCGGCGACATCGCCGTCCTCGCGCGACGTCGTCAGCACCACCACCGGGATGCGGCAGCATTCGGGGTGCGCCTTCAGCTGGCGCAGCACCTCGAGGCCGCTGACGCGCGGCAGCTTCAGATCCAGCAGGATCACCACCGGCAGCGGATGGCCGGCTTCCCAGCGCGCGATCCAGTCCAGCGCTTCCTCGCCGTCGCGCGCCACCTCCAGCACGTTCACGATGTGACGCTTCGCGAACGCACGCTGCGTCAGGTCGACATCCATCGGGTTGTCTTCGACCAGCAGGATCGGGCGGCGGTCTTCCATTTGATCAGCATAGCGAAATGCGACGCTCTTTACACGGCATTTGCACCGCCCCGGCTTGAAGCGCCGTGCTGCAACGCCGCATCAAGTCACAGGTTCGCCGGCTGCGCGGCCGGAAGCTGCACGTAGAACGTCGCCCCTTGGCCCTTCGCGCTCTCCGCCCAGACCTTGCCGTGCATGCGCTCGACCGCCTTGCGCACGATCGCCAGTCCGACGCCGGTGCCCGGGAATTCCTCGGCACGATGCAGGCGCTGGAAGATCTCGAAGATGCGGTCGTGATAGCGCATGTCGAAGCCGGGCCCGTTGTCGCGCACCCAGAACAGCACCTGGCCCTGCGAGCGGTGTGCGCCGATATCGATGGCCCGATCCGGCCGGCCGGCAGTGAACTTGATGGCGTTGTCCAGCAGGTTGCGCAGCGCCAGCACCAGGCCGTCGCGCTCGCCCAGCACGCTGAGGCCGGGCTCGACCTCCGAGCGCAGCGCGATCGCGCCGGCGGCGGTCTCGGCGGCGACGCCGTCCACCACGCTCGCCACCACCGGCCCCGCCGCGACCGGCCCCAGCTTGGGACGCCCGCGCTCGACGCGCGAGTACGCCAGCAGGTCGTCGATCAGGTCGCCCATGTGGGCTGTCGCCTTGCGGATCATCGCGACGAAGAAGCGCCCTTCCTCGTCGAGCCTGTCGACGTGGTCGGACTCCAGCAGCCGGCTGTAGCCGTCGATGCCGCGCAACGGCGCCTTCAGGTCGTGCGACACCGAGTACGTGAACGACTCCATCTCGCGATGCTTGGCCTCGAGCTCCGACGTGCGCTCGGCCACGCGCCGCTCGAGGTCGATGTTGAGCGAACGGATCTCCTGCTCGGCGCGCCGCCGCTCGGTGATGTCGATCAGGAAGCCGTGCCAGACGACGCCGCCCTCGCTCTCGCGCACGGGCATCGAGTGCGCCTCGAGGCAGCGCTCGCCGCTCGCCGTGTGCGGGACGCGAAAGGTCGCGAGCCAGGCGCTGCCGAGCTCGGCGGACGCGCGCAGCGTCTCGGCCACCATCGCGCGATCGTCGGCGTGCACCAGGTCCAGCAGGTCGATGCCGCGCGCGACCAGCGTGGCCGCGTCGACGCCCAGCAGCTCGCGGATCGCCGGACTGGCGAAGGTGAACCTGCCGCGGCCCTCGGAATCCTGGCAATACGAATTGACCGCGCCCGGCGCCGTCGCGACGATGCGCTCCAGCCGCTCCTGCGCGACGCGATGCGCGTGCTCCAGCGCCTCGTTGGTGCGCGCCAGCGTGATGTCCTCGGCGAAGCCGGCCATGTAGCGCATGCGGCCGTCGGCGCCGAACAGCGGAAAGCCGCGGCCGCGGATCCACACCAGCCGGCCGTCGGGCCGCGTCATGCGGTACTCGGTCTCGTACATGCCCGACGCGTTGGTCTGCAGCGCGGCCGCCGCGACGCGTTCCTGGTCCTCCGGATGGATGCCGTCCAGCCAGTGCGTCAGGTCCTCGTAGAGCGGCGCCGCCGGCCGGCCCCAGATCCGCTCGTAGGCCGAGTTCATGTACAGCAGCTTGCTGCTACGCGGGTCGACGATCCAGATCAGGTCCAGCGCATGGTCGCCGAACATGCGGAACAGCTGCTCGCTCTCGCGCGCCGCCTCCACCGCGCGATGCTCGCTGGTGAAGTCGGTGAACGAGACGACCGCGCCGCGCGGCATCCCGTCGCCAAGCGAATCGACCGGCACGGCCCGCACGCGCAGCCAGCGCTCGCCGTGGCTCGGCGTCTGCACGACGACGGTGCCGGACGTCGTCTCGCCCTGGCCGTTCAGCGCGCGCCAGACCGGCCGCTGTTCCTCTGGGATCACCGCCCCGTGCGGGTCGTGCTGCACCCAGCCGAGGTCGGCGATGCGCACGCCCAGCGGCCCGGGCCCGAGGCCCAGCACCTCGCGCGCGGCGCGGTTGGCGTCGATGATGCGCAGGTCGGTGTCGAACCAGAGCAGTCCCGACTCGAGCGAGTCGATGATGCGCCGGTCATTGTGATCTGCCACGCGGACCTCCCTGCATGCTGCGGTCGAGTCAGCATGCACTCTAGCGGGAAATGCCCGGTGTCAGGTCTTGCAGTGCAACGGTGTCAGGTCTTGCAATGCAACAACGTCTGGTCGACGACGCTCAAGCCGCGGCGCGCCAGGGCCGTGCATCGAGGCGGTTCAACGCGCCCGCCGCCCACTCGCGCGCCAGCGGGAACGGACCGTAGCCCGAGTCGACGTTGATGTGGCCCGCGTTGCCCAGGTTGATCCAGTCGCTGCCCCACAGCCGCGCCCATGCATGCGCCTGCGTCGCCGACATCCACGGGTCGTTGTCGCTCGCCACCAGGCACGTCGGCATCGCGAGCGGCGCCTGCGGCAGCGCGTTGGCGAGGTTGAAGCGCGTCGGCTCGGCGGGCGCGACGAGCAGCATCTGCGCGATGCCCAGGCCGGGATAGCGCGCGGCCGCCTGCAGCGCCGCGAGACAGCCGAAGCTGTGCGCAACGATCACGTGCGGCCCGGGGCCCAGCGCATCGACGGTCTCGGCGACGCGGTCGGCCCAGCGATCGATGTCGGGCACGCTCCAGAAGTCCTGCTCGACGCGCACCGAGCCGTCGATCTGGCCGTGCAGCCAGCTCTGCCAATGCCCGGCGCCGCTGCCGTGCAGGCCGGGCACGATCACGAGACGGGGCGCATTGGCGCGAGGCGAGGCAGCGTGGAGATCTTTCATGGCCAGCCAGCGTAAGCATCGGCCCGCGCGGCGCCAACGAAGGAAATGCCATATGCATCGTCGACGCCGACCGTCGCGCAGGAAATATTTGCGTCAGGGCCTCAAGTTCGTTCGCGAGCGGCCGAAGAGCCGAACAAGCGCCCTCTCCGCCTAGCACCAACCACGATCTCGCGATCGTCGAAAGTGGCGGACCAAGCGCCGGCATTTCTTCACGTTGCCGTTCGCGCGCTTGTGCCAGCCACTTCCGTGCGGCCCGGCACGTGGGCAAGATAACGAGCGCGTGCGTCTCCAGCAGGACGCTCGCGGAAGGACCTCGCCATGTTGACGCCCAGCACGCCCGTCGCCACGCCATTCTCGCCAGCCCAGACCGCCGCCGCCAGGACGGCCACGGTCGAGGCGAACGCGCGCGCCGACTTCAACACGCAGCTGCAGCTGGCCAAGGCGGACGAGGCGCGCATCGCCAACCTGCAGGCGATGGCCACGGCCGCGCGCGACGCCCAATCGCAGGTGCCCGATCCGATGACCAGCCTGTCGACGGTGGCCGTCGCCGGCGCGATGAACAGCCTGCCGGCGGCGCTCAACATGATGCAGCGCATCGCGATGGCCTCGGCCAGCGGCACGCTCACCGATGCCGATCGGCAGACGCTGCAATCCGACTATGCGCAACTCACGGCCAAGGTCGTCAGCAGCGTCGGCAGCATCAGCGCCAGCGAACGGGCCCAGACGTCCACCACGCACGACGACGAGCGCGAGGACAATGCCGAGAACACCTGGCGCGAGGACAGCGACGACCATCGCACGACGCTGACGCAGACGATGGAGGTGCCCAGGGAGACCGTGCAATACCAGCCGGTCGAGCGCAGCGTCACCACGCAGAAGCAGACGCTGGTGGCGGACGGCCATGCCGCGCAGAGGGATCCGCGCGTCGACTTCCGCACCCACGAGCTGCACGTGGGCGCCGACTCCTACGAGCCGGCGTCGATGCGCCAGTCCTTCACGCACCCGACGATGCCCGAGACCGTCGGCCGCATCGAGAACCACGCCGGGACGCAGCACGTCTTCGTCACCCAGGCGGCGCAGGTCACTCAGTTCGTGCAGGTGGCGCAGACGGAGCACGTCGCGCCATTGGTCGCGGTCGCCTAGGCCACCAGGCGCGGCTTGGTCGGCTCTTCGACCGCCGGCGGCAGCGTCTCCCTCAGCACGCGCGCCAGCACGCGTCCCTCCAGTTCGGCGAACGCCGGCGAGCCGTGCTGGCGCGGCCGCGCGAGCGCGACGGGCTCGTCCAAGGTCACGCGGCCGTCCTCGACCAGCAGCACCCGATCGGCCAGCGCCACGGCCTCGGCGACGTCGTGCGTCACCAGCACCGCCGTGAAGCGCAGCTCGCGCCACACCGACTCGATCAGGCGCTGCATCTCGATGCGCGTCAGCGCGTCCAACGCACCGAGCGGCTCGTCCAGCAGCAGCAGGCGCGGTCGGTGCACCAGCGCGCGCGCGAGTGCCACGCGCTGGCGCTGGCCGCCGGACAGCACCGCGGGCCAGTCGTTCGCGCGGTCGGCCAGGCCCACGTGCGCGAGCGCGTCACGCGCGCGCGCGGCGCCGTCCTTGCCGTCCAGGCCCAGCTGCACGTTCTGCAGCACCGTGCGCCAGGGCAGCAGCCGCGCCTCCTGGAACATGATGCGCACGTCGTCGCGGTGTTCGGCCGCCGGCGCGTCGCCGAGGCGAACCTCGCCGGACGTCGGCGTCTCCAGGCCCGCCAGCAGGCGCAGCAGCGTGCTCTTGCCGCAGCCGCTGCGGCCGACGATGGCCACGAACTCGCCGGGGCGCACGGCCAGCGAGATGCCGTGCAGAACCTCGCGCTCGCCGAAACGCTTGCCCAGGCCGGCGAGGTCGACGCCCAGTCCGCTGGACGGCGGCGTTATCCAGTCACGTTGCATGTCGTTGCTCCGGGAAGTCACGCGAGGGCCGGCTGGTAGGCCGGGTTCCAGCGCAGGAAGCGGCGCTCCAGGCCGCGCGCGATGAGGTCGGCCAGCTTGCCCAGGAAGGCGTACAGCAGCACGCCCACCAGCACGACGTCGGTCTGCAGGAACTCGCGCGCGTTCATCGTCATGTAGCCGATGCCAGACTGCGCGGAGATCGTCTCGGCCACGATCAGCAGCACCCACATCAGGCCCAGCGAGAAGCGCAGGCCCACGAGGATGGACGGCAGCGCGCCCGGCAGGATCACCTCGCGGTACAGCGGCCAGCCGCGCAGCCCGTAGCTGCGCGCCATCTCGATCAGGCCGGCGTCGACCGATCGGATACCGTGATACGTATTGAGGTAGATCGGGAAGAACACGCCGATCGCGACCAGGAACAGCTTGGCCGACTCGTCGATGCCGAACCACAGGATGACCAGCGGGATCAGCGCCAGCGGCGGCACGTTGCGCACCATCTGCAGCGTGGTGTCGAGCAGCGTCTCGGCCGTCTTGAACGTGCCGGTGAGCAGGCCCAGCGCGAGGCCCAGACCACCGCCGATGGCCAGCCCGGCCAGCGCGCGGCCGCTGCTGATCGCGACGTCGCGCAGCAGCTCGCCCGACTTCAGCAGGCTCCAGAACGCCTGCGCGACCGCGAGCGGCTCGGGCAGGATTCGCGTCGACAGCCAGCCCGAGCGCGACGCCGCCTCCCAGCCGGCGATCACGAGCAGCGGCACGATCCACGGCGTGACGCCGTGCAGGCGCAGGCGTGCTGTCACCTTGAATTCCCTTCAAGCTCCCGGGAAGCGAGGGTCGCACCCGAGCCAATCCGAGCGCCCCCGCGGGGGGCAGCGACCAGCGGGAGCGTGGGGGCCAACACTCCTGGGCGGATGTCGTTGGCGACGATCTCGCCGAACGGACCGGACAGCACCGGCCCCGACGTCAGCTTCTCGCGCGTGGCCAGCGGCAGCAGCGGGAACACGAGTTCCGCGAAGCGGTAGGCCTCTTCCAGGTGCGGATAGCCGGACAGGATGAAGTAGTCCATGCCGATGTCGGCGTACTCCTGGATGCGCGCCGCGACCTGCTGCGGATCGCCCACCAGCGCGGTGCCGGCGCCGCCGCGCACGAGCCCGACGCCGGCCCACAGGTTGGGCGACACCTCGAGGCCCGCACGCGGGTTGGACTTGTCGAACTTGCCCTTGTGCAGTTCCGCCATGCGGCGCTGGCCGATCGAGTCCATCGCGGCGAACTTCTTCTGCGCCGCGGCGACGATGTCGTCGTCCAGGTGCGAGATCAGCTTGCCCGCGGCGGCCCAGGCCTCGTCCTCGGTCTCGCGCACGATCACGTGCAGGCGGATGCCGAACTCGAGCTTGCGGCCCAGCTTCTCGGCGCGGCCGCCGACGTCGCGCACCTTCTCGGCGACGGCCGCCGGCGGCTCGCCCCACGTGAGGTAGGTGTCGCACTGCGAGGCCGCGAGATCGTGCGCCGGGCCGGACGAGCCGCCGAAGAACAGCGGCGGATACGGCTGCGTGACGGGCGGGTAGATCACCTTCGCGCCCTGGACCTTCAGGTGCTTGCCGTCGAAGTCGATCGCCTCGTTCGTGTGGCTGGCCTGCAGCACGTCGCGCCAGATCGAGACGAATTCGGTCGACAGCTCGTAGCGCTCCTCGTGGCTCAGGTGCAGGCCGTCGCCGGCCAGCTCGTCGGGATCGCCGCCGGTGACCAGGTTGACCAGCACGCGGCCGCCGGACAGCCGGTCCAGCGTGGCCGCCATGCGCGCGGTCTGCACCGGCTGGATGATGCCGGGGCGCAGCGCGACGAGGAACTTCAGGCGCTTGGTGACGTCGACGAGGCTGGCCGCGACCATCCACGAGTCCTCGCACGAGCGGCCCGTGGGCAGCAGCACGCCTTCGTAGCCGAGCGTGTCGGCGGCGATCGCGACCTGCTTGAAGTAGTCGAGGTCGGTCAGGCGCGCGCCGCGGGACGTGCCGAGGTAGCGCGAGTCGCCGTGCGTGGGGATGAACCAGAGGATCTTCATGAGAGGCTTTCGTTGACGGACGAAGAGGCGGAAAGGGTCAGGCTTTCACGACGGCGTCGGATACCCGGATGGGTTTCGGGATCAGCCCGAGCTGCACGAACGTGTCGGCCACGCGCTGCTGGTCGGCGATGTCGCCGTCCTTCAGCCGCGTGATCGGGCCGGCCGTGCGGCGTTCGAGGAAACGGATCGTCGTGGACAGCGGCAGGCCGCTCTCCACCGACAGGAAGTGCGCGGTCTCGGTGCGGTTGGACTTGACCCACGCGTCCGCCTCGCTCAGCGAGTCGAACAAGGCCTTGAGCGTGCGCGCGTCATGCGCGAGCGCGCGCGACGCGAGGTAGTAGCTGTTGTTGCTGGTCAGGCCGACGCCGGTCGACAGCACGCGCGCGCGCCCATCGATCTCGGCCGCGGCGTAGTACGGGTCCCAGATGCCCCAGGCATCGAGCGCGCCGCGCTCGAACGCGGCGCGGCCGTCGGACGGCGTCAGCGTGACGGGCGTGATGTCCGGCCACTGCAGCCCGCCCTTCTGCACGGCGCGCACGACCAGGAAGTGCGCGCTGGAGCCCTTCTGGAAGCCGACGCGCTTGCCCTTGAGATCGGCCAGCGTGCGGATGCCCGAGTCCGCCGGCACCAGGATCGCGGAACTCGCAGGCTTGGGCGGCTCGAGGCCGGCGTACCAGATGTCCTTGCCGGCGGCCTGCGCGAAGACAGGCGGGGTGTCGCCGGTGAAGCCGAAGTCGAGGCTGCCGACGGCGAGCGCCTCGAGGATCTGCGGCCCGGCGGGGAACTCGACCCACTTCGTCGGCATGCCCGGCAACCGCGCGTCGAGCAGCTTGCGCTCGCGCACCACCATCAGGTTGACGGACGACTTCTGGTAGCCGATGCGCAGCTCGGCGCCGCCGGCGCGCGCGGACGTCGCCGTCGCAGCCGCGATCAGCGCAAGCGCCTCGCGTCGATTCAACGATGGATTCATGCGCGCGGCCTCACTTGCCCGCGACCGTCGCCGCGGCAGGGTTCGCGGGCAAGGCATCGGCGATGCGCACGGGCTTGGGGATCAGCTTCAGGTCGTAGAACGTGTCGGCCACCTTCTGCTGGTCGACGGCGACGCCCGGCGTCAGCGGCGCGACGCCGTAGCGATAGCGCTTGAGGCTGGTCTGGACGACGGCGATGTCGAGGCCCTGCAGCGGCGCGATCAGCGACGCGGCGCGCGGCACGTCGGCCTGGACGAATTTCGCGGCGTCCAGGGTGTTGGCGAACAACTCGTGGATCACGTGCGGGTTGGCCTGCGCATAGTCGGTCTGCGCCAGGTAGTAGCTGTAGCTGTTGACGACGCCCGTCCCGTCGGCGATCTGCCGCGCGTTGCTCTGCGCCTCGGCCGCGGCCAGGAACGGATCCCAGATCGCCCACGCGTCCACGGCGCCCTTCTCGAACGCTGCGCGCGCGTCGGCGGGCGGCAGGAACACGGGGGTGATGTCCGAGTACTTCAGGCCGTTCTTCTCGAGCAGCTTGACGAGCAGGTAGTGGACGTTGGAGCCCTTGTTCAGCGCGACACGCTTGCCCTTCAGGTCGGCGACGGTCTTCAGCGGCGAATCCTTGGGCACGACGATGGCCTCGGTGGTCGGCGACGCCGGATCGTTGCCGACGTAGACGAAGCGCGCGCCCGCGGCCTGCGCGAAGATCGGCGGCGCCTCGCCGACGAAGCCGACGTCGATCGCGCCGACGTTGAGCCCCTCGAGCAGCTGCGGCCCGGCCGGGAACTCCACCCACTTGACCGCGACGCCCTGCGGCGCGAGCCGCTTCTCCAGCGTGCCCTGCGCCTTCTGCAGCACGAACAGGCTGGCCGACTTCTGGTAGCCGATGCGCAGTTCCCTGGCGGTGTCGGCATGGGCGCCGAAAGCCCACAGCGTGACGCCGAGCGCCAGCAGGCGTTGCAGCCAGCGGCGGCGGGATGGCAGCGATGGGGTCATGTGAAGGTCCTCCGGGGTCGTTGTTCGAGCAGGAATGTCAGGCGACCAGCGCCAGCGGGCTGGCGGCCATGTCGCCGCCGCGATGCAGCGGCACCGGTGCGTCGGCGAGCGCGCGCGCGATGCGTTGCACGACTTCGTCGTGCGCCACGTGGCCGTGCAGCGCATGCGGCGTGAACTGGTCGTCGACGGCGTAGACCGCGTCGAGGATGTGGCGTGCACCGAGCGCGGCCAGCACCGGCTTGAGCGCGTAGTCCAACGCCAGCAGGTGCGCGGCGCTGCCGCCGGTGCCGAGTGCGAGCACGCTCTTGCCGCGCAGCGCGTCCTGAGGCAGCAGGTCCAGGAAGGTCTTGAGCAGGCCGCTGAACGAGGCCTGGTAGATCGGGGTGGCGATCACGACGAAGCGCGCCGCTGCGACCTGATCGCGAGCACGCCGGATCGCAGGATCGTCGAGATCGGCGCGCACCAGCGCGGTGGCCGGCAGGTCGCGCAGCACGATCTCGCTGCGCGCGACGAGCGGGTCGAGCCTGCTCAGGACGTGGCTCAGCAGTGCCGTGGAGCGGGAATTGGCGGACGGACTGCCGGCCAGGGCGACGATGGACATGACGACGGGTGTTGAGTTATGAACAACTCCACGACGTTAGGGGTCCCCCGTCTGCCCGAAAACGAATCCAAACGGCTATCGATATCCGCGCCCCGCCTTTGTCGGAGACAGCAGATCGTTATGCGCTTTGCGGCGCTCAGGGCGCCAGGCGCGTGCGCGTCGACAGGTCCGCCACCAGCGCCAGCAGCGCGTTGGTGTCGGCCGGCTTGCGCAGGTAGAAGTCGAAGCCGACCGCGCGCGTCGCGACCTCGACGGCCACGCCGTGAGCCGCAGTCAGCGCGATCAGGAACGGCTGCCTGGGCAGCGCCGTGCCGCGGATCGCGCGCGCGGCTTCGTAGCCGTCGAGGACGGGCATGTCGAGATCCATGAAGACGATCTCGGGCTCGAAGGCGCTCGCGGTGGCGACGGCCTGCTGGCCATCGGCGGCGGTCCGGGTGTCGTGGCCGAGCGCCTCGAACAGCAGGCTCATCGATTCGGTGACGTCCTTGAGATCGTCGACTACCAGGATCCTGCTCAATTCTCTTGCTCCAGAAACGCCCCGGGGCCGCCTCCCACGCTTGGCGACAGGGGCATCCTAACTCGCATTTGTCCAAATATTGACGCGAACATGCCGCGCTCGGACGTCCGAAAGCGCACGCGGATGCGGCGTGCCAACAACGTCACACGTCAGCCGGTCACGCAGGCCGCCAAGTCGTCACATCGGCGTGCGAACCGCGTGGAATACTGTGCCGCATGGACCAGCCCGCCTCCCCCGCCGCACCTGCGCACGCCCGCCGCCTGACGCAGGGCGAGCTGACGGCGCTGGCGCTGGGCGCCGATCCGGAGCGCCTGTCGCTGGTGCAGCTGTACGTGGGCCTGCGCGGCCGCATCCCGCGCCGCACGTACTGGCTGCACGGCGTGCTGTCGCTGCTGCTGCTGGGCATCGTCGTCAACGGATTGCTGGACATCGCCAATGTCGACAACGACACCGCCGGCAAGCTCGTCAACCTCGTCTTCCTGTGGCCGCTGATCGCCGTGTCGGCCAAGCGCCAGCACGACTTCAACTTCTCGGCCTGGTGGGCGCTGATCCACTTCATTCCGGCGGTCGGGTCGTTGATCCTGCTGCTGGCCGACGGCGCGATGCCGGGCACGCGCGGCCCCAACCGCTTCGGCCCCGACCCGCGCGACGCGCTCGCGCGGGCCAGGATCAGTAGCGCCCGTTGATGCCCGCCATGCGCAGGAACCAGTGCGCGACCATCGCGACGAACGTTCGACGCAGCACCGCGAACCAGCCCTTCGCGTAGGGCGGCGCCAGCACCGCGCTGGACGCCACCATCGCGATCGCGAGCTCCTCGGCCACGCGGCGCGCGAACGGCGCGTCGCACACGACGACGTTGGCCTCCAGATTGAGCAGCAGCGACAGCGGATCGATGTTGGAACTGCCGAGCGTGGCCCACTCCTCGTCGACGACGGCCATCTTCGCGTGCAGGTACGCCGGGGTGTATTCGAAGATCTGCACGCCCTGGGTCAGCAACTCGTCGTACAGCACGCGCGCGGCCACGCCGGCAATGCGGTAGTCGATCTTGCCCTGCAGCAGCAGCCGCACCTTCACGCCGCGCTCGGCCGCCTTCACGAGCGCGCTGCGGAAATGGCGATCGGGGTAGAAGTACGGCGTCACGAGATCGATGCGATGCCGCGCGTGCGTGATCGCCTCCATGTAGACGCGCTCGATCGAGCGGCGCTGGCGCAGGTTGTCGCGCACGACGAAGGCGAGGCTGACCGGCGGCTGCACGTCGGCGGGGTTCGCGCGCTTGGGCCGCACGATGCGCAACCGCGTGGCGAGCCGGCGCGCGCGCGCCATCGGGGCTGCGCTGCGCAAGAGGGTGGCGAGCTCGTCGCGCCACACGCGTCCGAGCATCGCACGCGTCCAGATCGCCTGCACCGACTGCTCGACCTCCGCGACGGCGACGCCACGGATGCGGCACGCGAAGTCCAGCCGCGGCGCGTCGCTCCAGCCGTGGTGCAGGTCGTTGCGGTCGGCGATCAGGTTGATGCCGCCGACGAAGGCCACGTCGCTGTCGACCACGCACAGCTTCTGGTGCAGCCGGCGCGCCTGGCCGGGCTGGAAGTAGCTCCACCAGCGGTCGATCGGCCGGAACACGGCGAGCTCGACGCCCGCGGGCACCATCCATTCGCGCAGCGCGCCGAGAGTCGCCTTCGAGCCGAAGCCGTCCACCACCACGCGCACCTGCACGCCGCGGCGCGCAGCCTCCGCCAGCAGCAGCGCGAGCGTCTGCGCGACGGCGTCGTCGTGGAAGATGTAGGTGGCCAGCCAGATCGTGCGTTGCGCCTGCGCGATCGCCGCTCCCATGGCCGGGAACAGGTCGGCGCCGCCACGCAGCAGCTCGACGGAATGGCCGCCCTCGAACTTCGGCTTCACGCCGAGGTTCCAGGGCGCGCGCGTATCGGCGCGCTCACGACGCTTGGCGCGAATCGCGGATCTCCCTGTGATGCTTGGCCGGAACGCCGACCGCGGGGGCGCGAAGCGCGCCGGCCGTCAATTTAGCTCAAGCTCGGCGACGTACGGCAGGTGGTCGGACATTCGCGCCCAGCCGCCGCCGCGCGGCACCATCGTGCCTTCGCAGCGGAAGCCGCGCATGTAGATGCGATCGAGCGAGAACACGGGTAGCCGCGACGGAAACGTCGGCCGCTTGGGCAGGCGCTTGTCGCTGGACAGCGCGCGCGTGAGGCCGGCGGCGGCCATCGGCGTGTCCAGCCGTTCGCCCCAGTCGTTGAAGTCGCCCGCCACCAGCACCGGTTCGTCCGGCGGCAGCTCCTTGGCGATGTACTCGGCCAGGCGCTGCGCCTGGCGCATGCGGCTGGAGTGCACCAGCCCGAAGTGGGCGACGATCGCGTGCACCGTGGTGCCGTTCCAGCTGACCGGCACGTACAGCAGGCCGCGCTGCTCGAAGCGGTGGTCGGACACGTCGTGATGGCCGGCGTCGCCCAGCGGCCAGCGCGAAAGCAGCGCGTTGCCGTGCTCGCCGTGCTTGGTGAACGCGTTGGAGCGGTACGCCGAGTTGTAGCCCTCGGGCGCCAGGAACTCGGCCTGGCCCTGGTCGGGCCAACCCAGGATGGTCTGGTCGAAGCGCGCGGCGTCGCGCGTGTGGTGCAGCCGCACTTCCTGCAGGAACACGAGGTCGGCGTCGAGCGCCTCGACGCCCAGCACGAGGTTGTGGATCTCCAGCCGCTTCGCCGCGCCCATGCCCCGCACGCCCTTGTGGATGTTGTAGGTGGCCACGCGCAGCCGCGTGGTCGCGGTGGCCGTCTGGGGTGGCAGGACGGTGAAGTCCGACGTCATGTTCATCACGGCAGGAAGTTCACGCCGGCAAGGCGTGCTGTTGGTGGACAAGGGCCGCGAAAGCGTTACGCGGGAGATCCACTGGGCAATCCTCATGCCCTTGCATCATGCCACCGGCGCCGCCCGAAATCGATGACGGGGATTCAGTGCGATTTGCCGAGCCAGCGCGGCAGATGCAGGATGGCCTCGGCGTTGGAAGGGGAAAAGCACGCGTCGGCCGCCTGGCGCCACGGCAGCCACTGCAGCGCCGTGTGCTCGCGCGGCGCGAGCACCACCGGCGTGCCCGCGGGCACTTCCAGTGCAAAGACATGTTCGGTGTTGTGCGTCACCCCGGGCGCGTAACGCGCGCGCCAGCGCGGGTAGATCTCGTAGACGTTGACCAGCTCGCAGTCGCGCAGCGCGGCCAGCGGCACCGCGGCCGTGCCGATCGCGATCCCCGTCTCCTCGCGCACCTCGCGCACGCAGGTCTCGACCAGCGATTCCGCCAGCGTGTCCTTCGAGCCGGTGACGCTCTGCCAGTAGCCGGGGGCGTCGGCGCGCTCGATCAGCAGCACGTCCAGCCGCGGGGTGTGGATGACGACGAGGACGGACTCGGGGATCTTGTGCGGGCGGGCATCGGGCGACATGGCGCCCATTTTCATCCACGCAGGCCGAACCACGCGGCGGCGACGCAGGGCACGCCCAGCCCGATCCACGTCAGCCAGTCCCAGCCGCCGTCGCCGATCAGTCCGCCGACGAGGCCGGCGCCGCTGAGGATCGCGATCGCCAGCGGCCAGCCCCACAGCGACCAGAACGCCTTCATCGGGCCGCGCGCCGAAGGTCGGCCGCCAGCACCTTGCGCACCGGGCCGCGCTTGCCCAGCCAGAGGTACAGGCCGCTGCCCAGGACGATGATCGTGAGGACGTCCAGCGCGGCCCACAGCCATTGCAGGGGCACGCCGCCGTAGTCGCCGAAGTGCAGCGGCTGCGACAGCAGCAACGCGTTCATGGTCCAGGGCGGTTCGCGGCTGGCCGACACCTCGCCGGTGATCGCGTCGACCAGCACCGGCTTCATGAGCCGCGCGGTCAGCGCCGTGCGCCCGCGCATGAAGACGCCGTAGTGGTGCTCGCTGCTGAACGCGGTGCCGGGGAAGGCGATGAAGGCGATCTTCATGTCCGGCTGGCGCGCACGCGCGTTCGCGAACGCCTTCTCCAGCGAGCCGAGTCGCGTCACCGGCGGCATCCCGCGGTAGCGCGCCAGCATGTCGGCCACCTGGTCGTTGCGCCAGTGTTCGATCACGAGGTCGGCCCAGGTGTTGACGATGCCGGTGGCGCCGACGACGATCGCCCACGTCAGCGTGACGATGCCCAGCAGGTTGTGCAGGTCCAGCCATTTGACGCGCGCGGAGCGCTCGCGCCGCACCTCACCGAAGCGCAGCTTGCGCATGAACGGCGCGTACAGCACCACGCCCGAGACGATCGCCGCCAGCATCAGCAGCCCCATGAAGCCGACGAACAGCTTGCCGGCGAGGCCTGCGAACAGGTCGACGTGGATCTCGTGGATCACGAACATCAACCCGCGATCGAGCTTGGGCTCGGCGAGCGCCTGACCGGTGCGCGCGTCGACGGCCACCTGCTTCAGGCCGCGGGTCGCGGTCGGCGAGTCGCCCATCGTCACGTACCAGATCGTGTCGTCGTCGGGCTCCTGCGACACGTACATGCCGACCTTGGACGGAAAGCGCGCCTGGGCCGCGACCATCACCTGGTCCAGCGTGATGCGCGGCGCGTCGGCGCGCATCGCGGGCGAGGCCACCTCGGTGCCCAGCCACTGGCCGATCTGGTGATGGAACACCAGCGGCAGGCCGGTCAGGCACAGCACGAGCAGGAACAGCGTGCTGACCAGGCTGGTCCACTTGTGCAGCCAGGACCAGGCACGCAGCGCGCGCGGGCTCATCGAACGGCCTTCATGCCGTGATGCGCTCAATAGTCGAACGTCGCCGACATGACATAGGTGCGCGGCGCACCCAGCACCAGGTAGCCCTGGCCCGGATAGCCGCCCGACGAGGCCCAGTAGTGGCGATCGGCGACGTTGTCGATGCCGGCGCGCAGCGTGACCGAGCGCGCGCCGATGTCCATGAGGTAGCGGCCGCCGATGTCCAGGCGCGTCCACGACGGCACGACCTGCGTGTCGGCCTGGTCCGCGAACTGGCGGGCGGTGTGCACGCCGCGTACGTTCAGCGCGAGCCCCGACACCGAGGGAACGTCGAAGTCGAGGCCGAGGTTGAACTGCGACTTCGGCGATCCGATGGCGTCGTTGCCGCCGACGTCCGTGTGCAGCAGGCTCGCGCCGCCCAGCACGCGCACGCCCGGCATCGCCTCGCCGTAGACCGAGAGTTCCGCGCCGCGGTTGCGCTGCACGCTGGCCTCGCCGAAGACGTTGCCCACCACCGCGTAGGTCGGCTTGTGCGAGGTGAACACGCTCACGGTGCCGCCGTAGCGGCCGGTGTCGATCTTGATGCCGAGCTCGCCCTGCCTGGTCTGGTAAGGCTTGAAGGATTCGCCCGCATTGCTCACGTCCAACGGCGCGACATCGCCGGCGGCCAGGCCTTCGATGTAGTTGGCGTAGAGCGAGACCTGCTCGCTGGCCTTGAACACCGCGCCCACGACCGGCGTGATGCCGGCGCGATCGTTCGGCGCGGTCGTCTGGGCGCCGGTGTTGTAGTCGAAGCTGGCGTCCTCGATCTTCTGGCGCCGCGCGCCGAGGGACACCAGCAGGCGATCGTCGAACAGGCCCAGCGTGTCCGCCAGCGCGACGCTGGAGTTGACGACGCGTTGCGTGGTCAGCGGCGCAGCGAGCCTGCCGCCGGTGAAGTAGTCTTCCGCCGGCACGCTCGTGAACGTGGTGTCGTAGATCGTGCCGCCGGGGACGCCGCCGAAGTTCGAGAACGCGTAGGCGTTCTTCGACGCGGAGTTGAACAGGCCGTAGGACGCGACCACCGTGTGCCTGACCGGCCCGGTGCTGAAGCTGCCGCGCAGTCCGACCTCGCCGGTCTTGATCGAATCCTTGCGCGCGTTGCTCGACGCGTAGAGGTTGTCGGTGCCGTCGGCCGCGGTCACGGTCAGGCTCTCGAGCTGGTTGGCCTCGCGGCCTTCGCGGAAGCCGCCGGCGGCCCAGGCCGTCAGTTGCGGCAGCACGTCGACTTCCGCACGAAGCGTGCCGAATGTGTCGCGCTCGTTCGAGTAGGTCCAGGGCTGCGCGATCTGCTTCGAGGCGTCCGGCGCGCGCGGCACGGGCACGCCGCCGGCGATCGTGATGTTGGGCGTGATGGCCGTGAGCTGGTTGTTCTGCGAGCCGAAGTCCGCCGACACGCGCAAGCCGCCGACGTGGAAGTCGGCGCCCAGCAAGGCCGCGTCGAGCCGGCTCTTCTCGCCATCGATCGCGTCGCTGCTGCCTTCGCGGTGGACGACGTTGGCGCGCAGGCCCAGCTCCTTGCTGGCGCCGAAGCGGCGCGCCACATCGACGGACTCCGACAACTGCCCGTCGTCGTAACCCACGGTGGCCTCGGTCAACGGCGCGTCGGGCGCGCGCTTGGGCATGATGTTGACCGCGCCGCCCAGCCCGCTGCCGCCCGGGGCCGCGCCGTTGAGGAACGCGCTGGCGCCGCGCAGCACCTCGACGCGCTCGACCAGTTCCGCGGCCAGGTACTGGCGCGGCAGCAGGCCGTACAGGCCGTTGTAGGAGATGTCGTCGGAGAAGATCACCAGGCCGCGCACCAGGTAGGCCTGCTGGAAGTTGCCGAAGCCGCGCGCCACGCGCACGGCGGCGTCGTTCTGCAGCACGTCGGCGATGCTGTGCGCCTGCTGGTCCTGGATCAGCTGGGAGGTGTAGTTGGTGATCGAGAACGGCGTGTCCATCACGTCCTGGCTGCCGAGGATGCCGACGCGCCCGCCGCGCGCCACCTGGCCGCCGGCGTACGGCGCCTTCAGACCGCCGGCGGAAGCGTCGGCGCTGGCGTGGATGACGACCTCCTGCGTGTCGACCGCGCTGGCGGCCGCTGCCGGCGCGGCGACCGCCTGGGCGTGCGCCTGCGTGGCGGCGAGCAACGCGACGGCCGCTGACAGAGCGCTGCGGCGGAAGGCGAGGTGGTGCATGGAGATCCCGAACGTGTTATTTATTGCGGATGAGATTCATTCTCATTTGATATTCTACGCAACTCCGCAGTAACCCGGCGCGCGGCCGGTGTAAATCTGGCAGCGCTGTCAGCAATCCGCATCGCGGCCCACCGACGCGGCGCGACCGCCCTCGCCCGCCGACCTGCGAAAATGGCGGATTCTCTGTTTCGCTGCCTCATGAATCCTCAAGTCGAAGCCGTCCAGGCCAAACTGCGTCAAGTCGACGACTATCAAAGCAAGGGCCTGCTGCGCGCCGACGAGGCCGAGGCCCAGCGCGCCGCGTTGATGAAGAAGCTGATGGAGCTGCTGGTGCCCGACACCCCCGCTCCGAAGCTGCCCTTGCGCGTGCGCGCCTGGGGCGCGGTGGCGATGCTGGTGCTGGTGGGCGGCTTCACGGCCTACCTGATCTCCGGCCACGCGGGCCTGCGCGCTCGCAGCGAGCAGATCCTGGCGCAAGGCAGGATCGCCGCGGCGCAGGACGCGCAGATGCGCAAGGAGCGCCTGGAGCGCATCCGGCGCGGCGAGTCGCTGGCGCCCGACCAGTTCGGACGCTTCGCGAGCGAGGCCTCCGCGTCGTCCGGCGCGACGCCGGCGTCGGCTGCAGTCATCGGTGCGGCATCGACGTCGTCCGCCGCGGCGTCTTCGGCCAGCGCCGCCGCCGAGGCGATCGCGCCGCTGCTGTCCGGCCGCATCGTGCTCGATCCGAAGTTCGAAGGGCGCGTCGCCTCCGACGACACCGTGTTCGTGACCGTGCGCACGCCGGACGATCCGAACGGCCTGCCGCTCGCGCAGATCCGCGTCGAGGTCAGCAACCTGCCGTTCGACTTCAACGTCGGCACGCGCGAGATGATCGGCTCGCCGGATCGCTTCATGCATGCCGACAGGGTGATCGTGTCGGCGCGGATCTCGAAGAGCGGCAGCGGGCGCGTGAAGCCGGGCGACCTGGTGGGTCAGTCGGCGGTCGTGCAGCCGTGGGCCAACGACGTGCGCTTCGCGATCGACAAGGAAGCGCGCTGAGGCCTGCTGGCGCTACGCCGTCTCGCGCTCCATGACCTCGGACACCGAGACCAGCCGGCGCGCCGCCAGATCCCACAGGATGTGCTTCAGCGACGACGGGATTTCGAACAGACCCACCCGCGTCACGCCCGAGAACAGGGCGTCGTGTTCCTTGTGGCAGGCGGACAGCCGATAGTTGGGAACGCCGGGACACAGGTGATGCACGTGGTGGTACGCCGCGTCCGCCGTGATCCAGTTCAGCCAGCGCGGCAGGATCAGGAAGCTGGTGCCGCGCAGGGCCGCCTCGTCGCGATCCCAGCCTGCATCCGCGCTCGCATACGAGTGCTCGAAGTTGTGCTGCACGGTGAACAGGATGAGGCCGTAGCCCCCGGCCAGGGAGCCGCTGATCACATAGCAGACGAAGAACAGCCACGGACCGACCGCCCAGGCCATGAGCGCCCAGGCCGCGAACAGCACCAGGTTGTTCCACGTCATGAATCGGTAGTGCGCCATCGTTCCGCAATGAGGCAGCGGCTCGCCGGGCGGCAGCTCCGGGGCGCCGTCGCGCGCGAAGCGGCGCCGCAACAGGTAGACGCTCGCGCGCAGCCAGGTGGTGCGCGGGTTGATCAGGAAGTAGAGGCAGCCGGCCACCGGCGCCATCAGGATGTCGCGCGTGTAGCGATAGTTGCGCCTCTGGCGCGCGTCCATGGCCAGGTAGTCCGAGACGCAGGCGACGTTGAGGGGCCCCCGATAGCGCGACCAGTTGCCATTGGTGACGTGGTGGTAGCGGTGATTTTCCGCCCAGACCTGCTGCGGCATGCCCGCCAGCACGCCCAGGATGAAGCCGCCAAGGCGGTTCAGCGACCGGGTGCGGAACAGGCTGTAGTGGCCGCAGTCGTGCATCAGCACGAAGCCGCGCAGCAGGAACAGGCTGAGGCAGGCCACGCACGCCGCGACCAGCCAGGGCGAGGCCGGCCAGGCCAGGCGGATCGCGAACCACAGCCCGCCGATCGGCGCGAAGACCGACAGGAACTGGAGCGCACCACGGAGATCGCTGGGCGTGGCGTAGCGGTCGGCGATCTCGCGTTTGCGCGCTTGCCATTGGCCTGGGGTGAGCATGATGGGCCTCCAATGGCCTTGAATTCTGCAGACTACCCCACGGCCATGTGCAACTCGCCAGCAAGGCTGAACGATCATTCAGGCATGGGGTCCGGGCCCGTGGCTCACCAACGCCGCGCCGCCTGGAAACAAGAAGCCCGCACGTCTCGCCGATACGATCGGTGCGGGCCAGCGAACCGGCTCGAGGCCGGCCAGATCAGGACAGGATTCAGGCGGCCGACGTCGGCGCCAGGTTGCGCAGGCGGATGTGCAGCTCGCGCAGCTGCTTCTCGTCGACCGCGCTCGGCGCACCCGTCAGCAAGTCCTGCGCGCGTTGCGTCTTCGGGAACGCGATCACGTCGCGGATCGACTCGGCGCCGGTCATCATCGTGACGATGCGGTCGAGGCCGAAGGCAAGGCCGCCGTGCGGCGGGGCGCCGTACTGCAGCGCGTCCAGCAGGAAGCCGAACTTGACCTTGGCTTCGTCCGGGCCGATGTTGAGCGCGGAGAACACCTTGCTCTGGACGTCGGCGCGGTGGATACGCACCGAGCCGCCGCCCAGCTCCCAGCCGTTCAGCACCATGTCGTAGGCCTTGGCGATGCAGGCGCCCGGATCGGTGTCCATCAGGTCCTCGTGGCCGTCCTTCGGCGCCGTGAACGGATGGTGCACGGCGTTCCAGCGGCCCTCGTCGTCGTCGCGCTCGAACATCGGGAAGTCGACCACCCACAGCGGCGCCCACTTGTCCTCGAACAGGCCGTTGGCCTTGCCGAAGTCGGAATGGCCGACCTTCAGGCGCAGCGCGCCCATCGCGTCGTTGACGATCTTGGCCTTGTCGGCGCCGAAGAAGATCAGGTCGCCGTTGGCCGCGCCCGTGCGGGCGAGGATCTCGGCGATCGCCTTGTCGTGCAGGTTCTTGACGATGGGCGACTGCAGGCCTTCGCGGCCCTTGGTGACGTCGTTGACCTTGATCCACGCCAGGCCCTTGGCGCCGTAGATCTTGACGACCTCGGTGTAGGCGTCGATCTCGCCGCGGCTGATCTCGGCACCGCCCTTGACGCGCAGCGCCACGACGCGGCCGCCGGACATCGTCGCGGCCGACGAGAACACCTTGAAGTCGACGTCGGCCATGACGTCGGTCAGCTCGGTGAACTCCATGTTGATGCGCAGGTCGGGCTTGTCGGAGCCGTACAGGCGCATCGCGTCGCCGTAGGTCATCACCGGGTACTGGCCGAGGTCGACGCCGATGGCGTTCTTGAACACCGAGCGGATCATGCCTTCGAACATGTCGCGGATCTCGACCTCGGTCAGGAACGAGGTCTCGATATCGATCTGCGTGAACTCGGGCTGGCGGTCGGCGCGCAGGTCCTCGTCGCGGAAGCACTTGGTGATCTGGTAGTAGCGGTCGAAGCCGGCCACCATCAGCAGCTGCTTGAACAGCTGCGGCGACTGCGGCAGCGCGAAGAAGTGGCCGTCGTGCACGCGGCTGGGCACGAGGTAGTCGCGCGCGCCTTCCGGCGTGCTCTTGGTCAGCATCGGAGTCTCGATGTCGACGAAGCCCTGCTTGTCCAGGAACTGGCGTACTTCCATCGCGACGCGGTAGCGCAGCATCAGGTTCTTCTGCATCTGCGGGCGGCGCAGGTCCAGCACGCGGTGCGTGAGGCGCGTGGTCTCCGACAGGTTCTCGTCGTCGAGCTGGAACGGCGGCGTGACGCTGGGGTTCAGCACTTCCAGCTCGGTACAGGCGATCTCGATCGAGCCGCTGGCCATGTTGGGGTTGACGGCTTCCGGCGCGCGCGCGCGCACGACGCCGACGACCTTCAGGCAGAACTCGTTGCGCACGCTCTCGGCGACGTTGAAGCTCTCGCCGAGATCCTGGTCGCAGACGATCTGCACGATGCCTTCGCGGTCGCGCAGATCGATGAAGATCAGCTTGCCGTGATCGCGGCGGCGATGCGCCCAGCCCATCAGGGTCACGGTCTGGCCCATCAGCTTGTCGCTGACCAGGCCGCAGTAAGTGGTTCTCATGGCAGTACTCCGTTTATAGGTACGGTTTGTTCGGAGGCGCGGCGCACCGGGTGGAGGAGCGCGCGCGAAAATGGGGGATCTGTTGGCAGGCCGGAGGCGGGGGATCACCCTCAGGACTGAACGCCGATGACCTCGTGGCGTTCAGCCCACCCGATTGGGGTCGGCCCCCTCCGGCGGAAGGATGATCCCCGCCGGGGGCGCGACCACGCCCATCGAGATGATGTATTTCAGCGCCTCGTCGACGCTCATCGACAAGGGCTTGCAGGCCTCGCGCGGCACGATCAGGAAGAAGCCCGACGTCGGATTCGGCGTGGTGGGCACGTACAGGCTCAGGTGTTCGCCGGGCAGCGCCGCGGCGACCTCGCCCGAGGGCTTGCCCGTGACGAAGGCGATCGTCCAGCTGCCTTCGCGCGGGTACTGCACCATCACCGCCTCGCGGAACGCGTTGCCGTTGGTGGAGAACAGCGTGTCGGAGACCTGCTTGACCGAGACGTAGATCGACTTGACGATCGGGATGTGCCCCAGCAGGTTGTTCCACTGCTTCAGCCACCACGCGCCCACCATGTTGGTGACGAACATGCCGGTGATCAGCAGCAGCAGCACCAGCAGCACGACGCCCAGGCCCGGCACGCCGGCCAGCAGCGCGAGGAAGTTCTCGGCGCTGGTGGGCAGCAAGTGCTGGATGCCCATCAGGATGCCGTGGAAGACGCCGTCCATCAGGCCGACGGCCCACATCAGCACGCCAACCGTGATCGCGAGCGGCAGCCACACCAGCAGGCCGGCGAACAGGTACTTTCTCAAGAGGAGCTCCCGCCGCGCAGAGGGCCGGCCGTGATGGCGCGCATGGGCTGGCGTTCCGTCAGTGGCAGGCGCAACTGCCGCCGCCGTGCGAACCCGAGGACGCCGAGGCGCTGGTGCCGCTGTCCGACAAGGGCGGCGCGGGCGTCGTCGCGGCGGGCGCCGCCGGGGCGCCGGCATCGCCGGCAACCGCCGGAGCCGCTGCGCCGCCGCCCTTGAAATCGGTGGCGTACCAGCCGGAGCCCTTCAACTGGAACCCGGCGGCGGTCACCTGCTTCTGGAACTGCTCGGCTCCGCAGGCCGGACAGGTCGTCAGCTGGGGGTCGGAAATCTTCTGCAGCACGTCGCGCGAATGGCCGCACGAGGCGCAGCGATACGCGTAGATCGGCATGGCTGGGCTCTTCGGTAAACAGGAAATTATAAAGGGCGGCGGCCGCCAGGCCTTGAAAGCCCGGCCGGAAACGGCCCGCGAGCTCGGAATATGAGGGCTTTTCGTGACGAATCAACCCGCGGCGGCCTTTGCAGGCTCCGACTCGTCAGTGCGACTGCACGAACGACCGCAGCGCGATGACGCTCAGCCCGATCACGAAGCCGACGGCCATGTACAGCATCGCCTGCAGCAGCCGGTTGGTGCGCCGCTGCTCCTTCAGCAGCGCCGTCACCTGCGCGGCCGAGGCCGGCGCCAGCTCGTCCTCGACCTTGCGGGCGGCGATCGACAGCGCCTGGTGCACCAGGCGCGGCAGCGCCGGGATGTAGTGCGCGTAGCGCGGCGCCTCGTCCTTCAGGCGATCGAGGAAGCCCCGCCAGCCGACCTGCTGGTTCATCCAGCGCTCGAGGAAGGGTTGCGCCGTGCTCCACAAGTCGAGCTCCGGATCGAGCTGGCGGCCCAGGCCCTCGACGTTGAGCAGCGTCTTCTGCAGCAGCACCAGCTGCGGCTGGATCTCGACGTTGAAGCGGCGCGACGTCTGGAACAGCCGCAGCAGCACCTGGCCCAGCGAGATGTCCTTCAGCGGGCGGTCGAAGTGCGGCTCGCAGACGGCGCGCACCGCGCTCTCGAGCGACTCGAGCCGCGTGTCGGGCGGCACCCAGCCGCTCTCGATGTGCAGTTCGGCCACGCGCTTGTAGTCGCGGCGGAAGAAGGCGATGAAGTTCTGCGCCAGGTAGTCCTTGTCGGACTCGGTGAGCGTGCCGATGATGCCGAAATCGAGCGCGATGTAGCGGCCGAAGGTCTCGGGCGCGATGCTCACCTGGATGTTGCCGGGGTGCATGTCGGCGTGGAAGAAGCCGTCGCGGAACACCTGCGTGAAGAAGATCGTGACGCCGTCGCGCGCCAGCTTCGGGATGTCGACGCCGGCCTGGCGCAGGCGGTCGACCTGGCTGATCGGCACGCCGTACATGCGCTCCATCACCATCACGCGCGAGGTGCAGAAGTCCCACAGCATCTCGGGCACCATGATCAGGTCGAGGCTGGCCATGTTGCGGCGCAGCTGCGCGGCGTTGGCGGCCTCGCGGATCAGGTCGAGCTCGTCGTGCAGGTACATGTCGAACTCGGCGACGACGTCGCGCGGGCGCAGCCGCTTGCCGTCGACGCTGATGCGCTCGACCCAGCGCGCCACCGTGTGCAGGATCGCCAGGTCGCTCTCGATGGCCTGCAGCACGTTGGGCCGCAGCACCTTCACGGCGACCTCGCGGCCGCCCTTGAGCGTGGCGAAGTGCACCTGCGCGATGGACGCGCTCGCGACGGGCGTGTTGTCGAAGCTGTCGAACACGTCCTCGAACTTGCGGCCCAGCTCCTTGAGCAGGCCGGCCTCGACCAGCCCGCGGGCGGCGAGGCCATCGAACGGCGGCACCCGATCCTGCAGCAGCGCGAGTTCGTTGGCGATGTCGGCCGGCAGCAGGTCGCGCCGCGTGGACATCACCTGGCCGAACTTGATGAAGATCGGCCCGAGCCGCTCGAGCGCCTGGCGCAGCCGCGGGCCGCGCGGCTCGTCGTAGCTGCGGCCGATGGCGATCACGCGCGCGAGCGCGCGCAGCCAGGGCTGGCGCACGCGGCCGAGGGCGATCTCGTCGACGCCGAAACGCAGCAGCGTCAGCGTGATGAACAGAAGGCGCGCGAAGTGTTTCATCGAGTCGGGTCGCTTGCGCGCGCGCCGCCGGCCAACGGCGACGTCACGACTTCTTGCGCGCCTGGAACTGGTCGAACAGCTGCCCCATCGCGTTCCTGACCTTCTCGCCGACCTGCGAGAACTGCTCGTTCGCACGGCTCACCGCTTCGGCCAGCGTCGGGCCGAAGAAGCGCTCGGCGTCGGCCGCCGGATCCCAGCGCACGTTCTGCGCGATCCAGTTGACGTCGGCCGCCAGCGCGCCGTCGCCGTCGATGGACATCGGCGGCAGGCCGCCCTTGAACACGTTGCCGGCCACCTTGGCGGGGTCGGACGCGTCGATGCGCACGTTGAGGTCGGGCACGACGGCGGCCCCTGCGTCGTTTCCGGCCGTCTCGACCGCTTCGAACAGGCCCGCCGGCGTGATGCGCAGCGTCAGCGGCGGCGGCACCGGGATCAGGCCCGGCCAGCCGCTCACGTCGACGCGGACGGCCTTGCCCGCATGCGCGCGCAGGCGCTCGACCGCGGGCGGGCAACCCGTCAGCACGTGGTTGGCGAACAGCACCATGCGGTTGCGCACGGCGGGAA